>Ga0196963_10000003_pt1 | contig 757928 bp, 655 predicted proteins | sample S1_5metaG_FD_148600 | JGI IMG/M metagenome (GOLD analysis project Ga0196963, IMG submission 148600) | Soil microbial communities from Anza Borrego desert, Southern California, United States - S1_5 | ecosystem: Environmental > Terrestrial > Soil > Desert | place: USA: California | collected...
AAAATTCTTTAGTGCCGGTGATGGAAAGGAAGCCGCCGGATTTGATGTATTCCTTAAACGTCATCCTTTTATTTACGCCGAATGTGCTGGTATCGGCTGTGGGATAAAATGTAATCTTGGTCATTTCCTTGGTGCCCTTCAGCCGCTTTTTCAGGCGTGAGTCGCTGATGGCTTCGTTACCGTAGAAATTGATTTCGTTGATGCGGACCTTTTTGCCTTTTTCAATTTCAAAGATCAGGATCTGTGAATTGGCCAGTGCGGGGTCTGTTTGTTCGATGATGCGGACGTCTACGCCTTTAAATCCTTTATCGACGTAAAATTTCTGAATGGCTTCTACCGCATTGCGCCGCACGTTTTCGGTAATAACCCTGCCTTTTACCAGGCCTGTTTTACCGGTAAGTTCTTCGGCCTCGGATTTTCTTACGCCTTTGAATTGGAAGTTGGATAACCTGGGACGTTCCTGCACGTTAATCTCGAGCCAGATGTTGGAGTCTTGAACCCTGGTGATGTAAATGCGTACGTTTGAAAAAAGATTTTGCTTCCAGAGGTTCGAGATGGCCTTGCTGAAATTATCGCCGCCAGGTATCATCACCTTCTGGCCTACCGCAAGGGCCGATATGGAAATGAGCAATTGCTCATCAAGGTATTTTGTTCCGCTGATCTTGATACCTGCAATGGTGTATTCCTGGGGAGTGGTTTGAGTAACGATTCTTTCGAGTACCGGATCGATAGCTACGGGAGTGGTATCTCTTGTAACCTGGGCATACGAATTCAACGCGCACAACAAACATACTACCGCTAAACTGGTAAAGAGAGTAATTCTGGATTGCATTCAGTCTGGTTTAGGCTGATTTTGGATGGGCAAATTAACGGGATTAGTTAAAAGTGTTTGTTAAAACTAAGCTTGTTAACTGCGCCACAACATGTGATGAAATTGAAGCTGGATAAGGTTTGCAAAACATGATGGTTTTGTTAATGACTATTCACGAGCGAATCTTTGCCGAGCTGGTCGCCGGTTTTGCCGAACCGCCGTTCCCTGTTCTGAAAGTCCACCAATGCTTCGTACAGGTTTTCTTTTCTGAAATCGGGCCAGCGCACATTTGTAAAATACAGTTCCGCATACGCAAGCTGGTACAGCAAAAAATTACTGATGCGGTACTCGCCGCTGGTGCGTATCATCAACTCAGGATCGGGAAAATCGCTGGTGCATAAATATTTCTGCAGGGTATGCTGGTCAATGTCTTCCACGTTTATCTTGTCCATCTTCACATCGTGCGCAATGTTCTTTACCGCGTTCAATAGTTCCCAGCGGCCACTATAGCTTAAAGCTATAATGAGGTTAAGACCAGTGTTATGTGCGGTGCGCGACAACGCCACGTTCAGTTCCTTGCGGGTGTAATCGGGCAGCATGTTCAGGTCGCCGATCACGTGCAGGCGGATGTTATTCTTATGCAGGTCTTCCAGTTCTTTCTGGATGGTGTTTACCAGCAATTCCATCAGGCCCACAACCTCGTATTCCGGGCGTTCCCAGTTTTCGGTTGAAAATGCATAAAGGGTCAGGTATTCAATGCCCAGCTCGGCGCTGCCTTCCACAATGCTGCGTACGCTTTCAACGCCGTGGAAATGGCCGTACAACCGGTCCTGCCCCTGCTCTTTTGCCCAGCGGCCATTGCCGTCCATGATAATGGCAACATGGCGGGGGAGGCGCTTCAGGTCTACCAGCTCCTTGAGCGATTGCATGCTTCCTTCGATTTTAGGGGCACGAAGGTATGATTAATGTGGGGATTTTAGTAGTCATTGAGTCATTAGCTCCTTAAGTCATAGGACCGAACGGCCATTGACGGATCCATAGAGAATAGCTGTTACCTGGATCATCCGGGTACGCACAAGCGTACACCATGGCCAATGATTCATTGACCCGCTGACATGGTTGACTGGATTATTGACGAGCGACTTAATTGGCTGAGGGGCACTTGTAAGATGTGAGGTTGAACGAAACCGTGATCTCGGCGGTTACGTACTGGTCCTTTTGTTTGGGATACCCGCGCTGCCTTCCCTTGGTGCCGATGACCGGGCCGGTCTCATACGAACGGTCCTGGAGCAGGAACCAGGTGGTAGGGCTGCCATCGGGCAGGGTTTGGGGAAATGCATCGGGTGCAAAGGTGTCGCTGGCGTCGTCAAGATAATCGGTGTTGGTAAACCGGTGGGTTATCTCGAAACCGATATTCATCCGGTCGTTCCAGTTATATTTTATGCCTACTCCAAGCGGAAGGCAAAATGCCATGGTGCTGTAAGGCTTGCGGTCGGGGTACAGGCTTGAACCCTGTCCTTCGGTGCCCAGGGGGCGCAAAAATACTTTTTGTCCCTGCAGGTAGGCATAAGGGTCATAGCTGAATATGCCCACGCCGAGCGTGATATAGGGGGTAAACCGGTAATTGGGATCACCGGGAACGAACTTATAGAAATTAAAGTCGCCCTGCAGCGCCAGTTCCCAGACATTGGTATTGAAGCTCAGGTTCCTGCGGCGCTGGTAATCATTATCCTTGTTGTAAATGTCTGAATATCCCAGTTGCGCATAATGTGCGCCCACGCGAAGCGCGATGTAATTGCCGAATTGTTTGCGGAAAAACGCGCCCAAAGCGAGTTTGGGACGATTGAGCCGGGCATCGGTGTTAAGGTCGCCGAAGTAATGGGCAGCGCCGGCCGAAAATCCGAACTCTCCTTGTTGAACAATACTCTCGTACTGGGCCTCAGCACTGGTGGTAAGCAAAAGCAGTAAGCTCGCCAAAGCAAGGGATAGGAACCTCTTCATAAACTGCAAGATATAAAGTTTGGAATTCTTAGGGAACGAAATTTAGCCGAAATTATTTGAATCTGCAAGCCAAGGCTTTCTTAAAACAATTTAACGATTGTCGATCCGGAAAATATCGACACCGGGTTCCCAAATTTCGGTTGGGCGCCTGGACGATCTTCCGGATTATCCGGAAACCCAAATCGGTATTTTAAATCAAATGCGCGGTTGGAAAAATGTTTTGGTTATCGGGTAACTCTGGCCTGTAAACACTAATTCCTCCGGTCAAGACCCCACGAAAGCTTGTTCCGAAGAGTTTGCAGGAAATTATTTTCATTCAGCCGCACCAGGCTAATGGTGAATTTCTCCCGCCTTACTGCCAATTGCACCTGTTTGCCCGCTACTTGCTTGCGGCTGTCCATAGTACATAAAAAATGATCGGTCCGGCCTTCCACCTCAAATGAAATGATATTATTGTCCGGCACCACAATGCTGCGCACATTCAGGTTGTGCGGCGCTACGGGGGTAATTACAAAGCTTGCAGAATCCGGGAACACCACGGGACCATTGCAGCTCAACGAATACCCGGTTGAACCGGTGGGCGTGGCCACGATCAGTCCGTCGGCCCAATAAGTATTCAGGAACTCGCCGTTGAGATAAGTATGGATCTTGATCATGGGCGAGGTATCGGTTTTATGAATGGCGAATTCATTCAGGCCATAGGGACAGTCGCTGAACAGGGGTTCGCTGGAATCGAGGTGAATGAGCGATCGCTTGTCTACGATAAACGTCCGGTGCTTTAGTGAAGCAACCGCGGTAGTCAGTTCCTCTTTACCGATGCTGGCCAAAAAGCCTAACCTGCCGAAATTAATGCCCACGATGGGTATGTTCTTATTACGGACAAGGGTAACCGTGTCCAGCAGCGTACCATCACCGCCGAGGCTTATCACGAAATCTATCGAATCGTCCAGATCATCGGACTCTTTAAAAAGCGCGGGTGTTTGCGGCAATACCAGGCCATTGCCGATTTGTTCATGAAAGGGTTGAAATACCACCGGCTCTATATTATGCCGGGTCAGCTCATCGAACAAACGCTGAATTTCTACCGGCCTGTCGTAGTCTACCGCCCTGCTGTAAATCGCAACTTTCATTATACAAAGGTTAAGAGTAAGAGTCCGTCACCATATACACTGACCTTATTCCATACACGAATTAAAGGTAAGCATTGAATTAAAAATCGTTCTTAAAGTGGAAAAACAGGCCGCTCTGCCCGCGCTGGTTGAAGCTGTATTCGATTTTAAAAGAGAGGTCGTAGAAGGTAAGCAGGTCTATCCCGAATCCCCCGGTATACAGCATACGGTTGGTGAGGGTATTGCCGGACTGCAGTTTATTGTAGGCATAGCCCGCATCGGCATAGGTTTTCAGGAATATCGTAAAGGGTATCCTGTCGTGCGAAGTAAAGGGCGTAGGTATATAGAACTGCAATATCTGCCGGCGCAAGGTGTTTTTGAACAATATGGCCGCTACGCCGTCCATTACGTATTTTTCAAGGCCGCGCAGGTAAAAATCGCCATACCCGAACAATTGCTGGTTAATGAAGGGCTGGTCGAACGGAAGCCTTAACGTGCCCGAAGCCTGCAGGCTGTAGGAGAGCTTAGGGGCCAGGAACCCATGCTTGCCGCCCCTGGCGCTGAGTTGCCAGAGATTGAAGCTTTTGTTGAAGCCACGCTTGAGTATGCTTACTTCGCCCGAAACACCCTTTTGCGGATAGGGATTGTAATCCAGGTCGCTGTATTCTACTTTATACGTGATCTCCGGGAACGACAAGCGCGTGCGGCCGTTAGAGAAATATTTTGGATTGCGGTTAGTAATGGAAGTATCCACTTCCTGTCCTATGTAAGCGAGGCTGATCGTGTTGCGCGTTCTAATGGCCGGGCGGTGGGTAAAAGAAACAAAAGCGCTCCATTGTTTGCTTAATACCGTATTGCCGCTTGAATCGCGGTGAAATTGTTGCTCGTTATTGTCGGTTCCGTAATTCACTTCTTTATTGGTACGGTAGGTAAAGCCAACGCGGATACCGTTTTTCAGGGCCTTGTCTACATAAGGCAGCTCGTATTGAAGTTGTATTTGCTTGCTGTATCCTGTTATCAGCCAGGCTTTCAGCTTGTCGTTGCGGCCTGTGAAATTGTTGTAGTTCAGCTTCAGGCCATAGTTAAGCCTGTCGAACCCATACCCTTGCTTGGCCCATTCTGACAGGTTGCGGTCAACCGGCTTTACGTAAGGAATGGGAAACAGGTACCAGCGTTCTTTTACATCGATGGCAATGTCTACATGATGCCCATTGAATTCCTTTAGTGATACGATGGCTTCGTGGAAAAGCGCGGTATTCATCAGCAATTCCTTCGACCGTTCGAAGCGGCTTACCAGGTCGGCGAGGTTTACGGAATCGCCGCGTTTGAAGAGCAATTCCCTTTCGATGATGTAAGGCTTGGTTTTGCGGTTGCCGGAGATGATGATGTTCCTGACAATGAAGGGGCGGGCTGAATCGAGCGGGGTGGTGGTATTGAGATTGGTGGGGGCGCCTTGGCCGTTGCCTGGTGTAATAGGTGTTTCCTGCGCAAACAGCCGGCCGCAACCCAAACAAAAAACTACCATCAAAACCTCGTATTTCCACCGTTTCCGCATAAAATGAACTGCTGGGGACTTTTGTTAAGACCTGTTGGAACGTTTTAGAATTTCCAAAAGTTACATATTCAGGTAATTCATCAGGTGGTCGTAGTTATTTCTAAGCTCGTTTTCGTAGAGCTCTTCGCCGAAATAATACTTCACCGTGTAATCGTAACGCTGAAACGTGGCCACAATATCTGAAATTTCGAACTTATTTACTTTAAGTGTAACCAGGAAGGTTTCAGTAATGTTGTCGTAGTAAGAATTTAATTGGATTATCTGGGCGTCGTTGGTTTCTACCAGTTTGCCGATCTCCGAGAATGAGTAGCCTCTTTTTTCCAGTTCCAGCACTATCACACCGCCGGGCTCGTTGGCGCCGGTTTGTTTAGCCAGCTGCTTGAAGAGGTCGGCTTGCGATATCACGCCGATGAATTCCTGTTCGCCTTCAGTTACGGGAATAACGGTAAGCCCGTATTCGTTCACCAGCTGTACTGCTTCCAGGAAATGGTTGTCGGCTTTTACCACCAGTTTTGAAAATATGCCTTGAAGATCGTTGAGTGTAGTATTGTCGTCTGCAACATCCATCAGGTCGTCTTCATACACTATACCTGCGAGTTTATTGTCCATTACCACGGGCAGGTGTGCCACATGGAATTCGGCCATGAGCTGCAGTGCCTGTGCTGCGGTATCATCCAGGTGCAAGGTGGGTATGGCGACTGATATCACGTCTTTGTTTAACACGGATTCAGGGTTTTTATTATTAATAAGACGGCAAATGTCAGGCAACCGCTGCCGGCTTTTTTAATTTTGTCAAAAATTTATGAAGGATCTGGTTGAACTCACCCGGCACTTCCATCATAGGCGCGTGACCGCATTTATCTATAAAATGCAACTCGCTGTTCGGAATGAGCCGGTTAAATTCGCGACCTACGAACGGAGGAGTGATGGTATCGTTGTTCCCCCATATTAATAACGTCGGTTGCTTGATTTGATTGAGTTCTTCACCAAGATTATTTCGGATTGCGCTCTTGGCAAGGGCTATTATCTTAATGACGCGGAGGCGGTTATTAACGATTTCGTACACTTCGTCCACCAGCTCTTTGGTGGCGGTTTTGGGGTCGTAAAAAGTCAGTTCGGTTTTTTTCTTGATGTAGTCGTAGTCTCCCCTTTTGGGATAGGTATCTCCCATGCCATTCTCAAATAAGCCCGAGCTGCCTGTAAGGATCAATGATTTTACGCGTTCCGGGTGTTTCAGCACATATAACAGGGCCACATGGCCGCCCAAAGAATTACCAAGAATGTGGGCGTCCTTATAATCGCGGGCTTCCATGAAGCGGTGTACGAACTTATGCAACCCACCTACGCTGGTATGCAGGAGGTCCAGGTCAAACAACGGCAGCATGGGTACCACAACTTTGTTATGATGCCTGAAATATTCTATCAATGCCTCGAAATTGCTCAACGCCCCGAACAAGCCATGCAACAACACCAGCGGTTCGCCCTCGCCTACTTCTATGAATCTGAACTTATCCTGTTGTTTGATTTCGTACTTCATCAGCCTGATGTCTGTTTATGTACTTCAAATATTCGCTAAAATAATTTATTTCGGGCAAATATCAGAATAAGCAAAGCTTAGTTTAGGCCTGCTAAATGTTTAATTTATATATTGAAAAATTCGTGCCTGCAAGAAAACGCACGCACTATTGTTCGGGGGGTAAAGCGCCGAAAAACTGCTTCAATTGTTCGAACATATCCCGGAACCAGGGTACCACCGCGCCTAACCCGTTGATGGCGTACGGGCCCCATGGCTCAATGAAATTATAGGTCCGCGAGGCAAGCACTGTATCCTGCTTGATAATGTTCATCTGGATTGCATAAAACAGCAAAATGCTTAGGATGGTTGTGTAGAGCGCAATGTACAAGGCAACGCCCAGCAAGCGGTTAAGCCACCCCAGCATGGCAAATTGCACTGTTTTTTCAATGATCCTGGCCACCAGCCGCACAAGAAAAACCACCAGCAAAAACACCAATAGAAAAGAAATAAAAGGCAGCCATCTGGAAGATATGTTGGTGTTATCGGCCAGTTGCTGCGCCGCAAAAGTAGACAGCTTCATGGCCGCTGCCAGTCCCACGATAAATGCAACCAATGAAAACACCGCGACTATAAAACCACGTCGCAGGCCTTTGAACACTGCTATTACCAGCAGCACCGCAAATATGAAATCGATGATCATGGGTTGTGAATGGATTACTCTCTATTGCGACTTGCTCAATAGCTCTTTTACTACCGCGCTGATGGTTTTTCCCTCGGCCTTGCCCGCCAGTTGTTTGGTAGCCACTCCCATTACCCTGCCCATGTCTGCGGGAGATGATGCGCCTGTGTCTGCAATGATGGATGCGATAATGCTTTTCAATTCATCGGCGCTTAGTTGCTTCGGCAAAAACTGTTCTATTACCAAAATTTCCTCCTGTTCTTTCTGCGCAAGGTCTGCACGGTTTTGCTGCTGGAATATTTCCAGCGAGTCTTTGCGTTGCTTCACCAGCTTCTGCAGCAATTTTGTTTCATCTTCTTCTTTCAGTTCGCCGCCTGCGCCTTCGGAAGTTTTTGCCAGCAGGATGGCCGCTTTAATGGCGCGCAATGCACGCAGGCTTTTTTCATCTTTCGATTTCATGGCGTCTTTCATCTGAGCCATTATTTTTTCTTCTAAGGCCATAAATAGTTTTTTAATGTTGTAGCGCTTCAATTTTTCGGTTGGTCCAAAGGCCTGCTTTGGAGATGTCGGATATCGCCGCGTCACAATTTTCCTTCTTTCAACTGCAGGTCGCGGAATTTTTTATAAAACTCCTTTCCAAAGTTGCGGATATCGTCCGACAATTCCTTTTGCTTTGTAGCCCGGTCGTAAGTATCGGCCATGGTCATGAAGGTTTGATAAAAGAAATCGGCCATTTCATCCACCATCATGGCCTTGGTCCAAAGGTCTATGCGGAGTGCCGCGCGGTCGGCGGGGTCCCAAAAAGACAGCATCAGGGCCCTTGCAGTGCGGTCGTCCGGTGCGGTGGTATCGGAGGCGTTCCAGGTGATTTGTTCGGGCATCCTGTTGTCGTCGAGCGTTACGTCGATGCGTATGGTAGATGTAGTCATATTCGTTTTTATAATTGAAAGGTCCGCTGCGCTTCTTGACCGCCGCAGCCCGAAGCGCAAAGGTGGTAAAGCTTCGGGGGACGAAGCGCAAAGTTAATAGAATTATGATTGGGCAGCGGCGAGCAATGCATTGCTGAGCTCAAGCAGCATTTGTTGCCTGTTGAAGCGCAGGGACGCGGTCCTTCCTTTTTGTGCGAGATCGTCGTACAACGGCTCATTTTTATACAATGAGATCATATGCTGCGATAGTTGTGGAACATCGTCCCAAACAACAAACAGTGCCGTATCGCTGGCCAGTTCGAATGCCAGATCATTTTTTTCAGTGATCACGGGAATGCCATTCCGGAATGCATCGATGATGTGTTGCCTGTCTTCAAGATCAGCACACCGGCACAATACTGCAAAGGCCGCGGCGGCCAGCCGATCTTTGTCTGGCTGGGCAGCATTGCCTGTTAGCAAAACATCCTGCCGGTATTTGTATGCGCTCAGTTGTTGCATGAAATCTTCTTCATACCCTGTTTCAATATCTCCTGTTAGCATCATTTGAAAACCTGATTGCTGCCATTTCTTAAATATTGAAAAGGCTTGCAATAGTTTTTCCCATTCTTTATTGCGTGCTATGGGACCGGCGTATAGGAAATATTCTTTCCCGTTAGTGAATTGTTCGCGCACTTGTTGCCGTTCGTGGTCTTGCAACCATGCGGGCTCATTAAATAAAGGAATAGTGATTGCGCGGCTTTCCGGGATGTCGAGGCTTTGTATGAGTGAATGTTTAAGGATATCTGACCAGGTGATGAACATTTTTACTCCTGCCAGTTTCTTTCGAAGCGATGCTGCTTTGTTTACACCGGGCTTGCCGCTAACGATTAGTGCCGCAGGAATGCCTTTAATAGACTGCAGGTTTGTTATTGAAGTATATACAACCAGGTCTGGCGACACCGCGGTCAATTCTTCGTTTTTTTTATTGTTTGATAACAACGACCACTTACGAGGGCTGGCGGGTAAAGGCATGACCATCCATTGATGCGCGGGCTGCAGCCCCACCAGGTCGTGGAATGCTTTTTCCAGCATCCTGCCAACCGCGGAAGGCGTGGTTGTTTGCGGAAGGCCGGTTGCTTCGGGGCCTGCATCTGAAATCAATACAATGCGCATAATTCCGGCAAAGGTAAAGGAGGGTAACTCAATGGTTTGGGAAACAGGATTGCATAGCAGGGAAGCAACAGGAAACCGATAACGCACAACTTAATTAGTACGCAATGCAAAGAAACACGGCAGTCCCACAATGGGAACATGAGCGAACCTTCATTATATTTTGAATGTAGGTTAACGTAGGATTAACGTTACATAACGCAGGGATAAAGGTATTTTGGTGCACCATTGCCGCTATTACCACGGATATACGAAGCAAAGCCTTCAAAATTGCAGGATTTACGGTACCCGATTTTCGGGTAGAATCACTTTGCTATCGTTGACCCTGCATACTAATTTTGATAGGTAATCCGTTCTCCTAATGAAAATCCAGATACTATGAAAAAACAACTGTACACCCTTTTATTCATACTGGGTAGTTGTTTAGCGGCGAATGAAAAGGCAAGTGCCCAGTGCCCTTGCACTAATGGTGATACACCTGATTCTACCGTACACAGATTTACACTACCCCCGACGTCGGACTTTAGTTCGGCCATAACTTTTCCCAAATTCAATCCCGGCACCGGTACATTGAACTGCGTTAGCCTCGAGGCAATCATTACTGCCGTGGCCAACCTGGGCATACGCAACCGCGACTCCATGCAGCGGGACTACCAGTTCATGTACACACAGTCCATCAGCGTTTCCGGACCAGGCGGATTGTTTACGAATGCCACTACCAACACCAACTATGGACCTGCCACGCTAGAACCCTACGGCATGCCCGGCGACTCCATCCATTGGGGACCCGACACCCCGTTTGTGAACAGGCGCCTGACCAGGACCATCAGCAACGTGTCGCCTTACCTGGGAACGGGAAACGTTACCCTCAACTTCAATAACACCGGTAGTACCCTGCTGCTGCAGGGTAGTAACAACTACCAGAGTACCATAACCACTTATGCCTGGGGCGAGTTCAGGCTGGTATATTACTGGTGCAGCGCATCCGTACTGGCTTCGGGCCTTAAAGGATTTACCGCCACCAAAAAAGACAAGACCATCGATTTGCAATGGGTATATGAAAATGAACCGGCGAATACAAACTATGATATCCAGCTTAGCAGGGATGGTTATGCGTTCGATGTCATTGCAAAGCGGAATGGTTCTACCGGCACATCGGGCGTAATACATTACGACCACCAGTACCAGGTTAATGGCGACGAGGGTAAATTGTACTTCCGCATCAAGGCCACCAGGCCCGGCGGCGGGGTGCAGTACTCACCCATCCGTTTGGTGCGGTTCGATGGCAAACCGGGCAGCTTCATCATCTCGCCCAATCCAGTAAAAACGCAAACAACGGTTAGCTTCGCACGCCCGCAAAGCGGCGATTTTGGGGTGGAGATCGTGAATGCGGTGGGACAAGCCGTTTACCGCAAGGTGCACACCTTGTCCAATGAAACATCGATAGAAGTAGTATTGCCGCAGCAGCAGGCCCCCGGCTTGTATTACCTGCGGGTGAACAATATAAGAACCAAAGAACAATCTGTACAAAAGATACTTTTGCAATAATCGCAACCTGTGAAAAGCCAAAGGTCCCTTTAAACAACCAGTCAAATCTAAGAAAGGCCGTCCTCATACAGGGCCTTTTTTAGTTTGTGGCAGTGGGTACGGGTCGCCGGGTCCGTCAATAAATCACTTGGCCCATTCAGACACAGGTACCCTTGCTCATTGTTTAACAGGCAATGGGGTAAAATTGTGAGCGGATTGTTAATGGATAATTGCCTCGCCCATTGACCAATGATTCAATGGCCAAACGACCTAATGACCCAATGAGTTATTGACCAAATGCCTTACTTTTGTTTTAATGAATACAGATTTGATGGAGTACAATACCACGCGCAATCAACTTGCAATGCGTGAATACGGCAGGCACATCCAAAAGATGATCGAATACCTGTTGACCATAGAAGATGCGGAGCGCAGGCAGCGCAACGCACAGGCCTTGATTGAATTGATGGGTTTTTTGAACCCCCATCTCAAGAACGTGGAAGACTTCAGGCATAAGCTATGGGACCACTTATTTTTTATATCCGATTTTAAGCTGGACGTAAAATCACCCTATCCCATACCCACCCGCGAAACCTTAAAAGCTAGGCCCGAGCCGTTGGGCTATCCTAAGCGATACCCGCGTTTTTCGCACCTGGGCAAAAACCTGGAGCTGGTGATCGATAAGGCGCTGAGCGAAGAGAATCCTGACAAACGCCAGGGCTTCGCCAATTCCATTGCCTATTATATGAAGCTTGCCTATAGCAACTGGCACAAGGAAACCGTGCATGACGACGCCATTCAGAGCGAATTGACCAACATTACCAAAGGACAACTGGAGTTTACCAACACTCCTTACGTGCGCGCCGCGCAACACAGGACCAGCGACAGTCGCGACCGCGACCGTGACCGTGGAGGCTATGGCGATTACCGCAACAAGCGCAACCAACGCTTCCAGCAGCGCGATGGCAGGAGCGGTGGCGGTGGCGGCGGTGGCAGGAATGACCGCAACAGTGGTGGCGGAAAGTTCAACAAGAAGCGATATAAGTAGGTGCGAACCTTAATTCCCACACGTGAATTCCTTTGAAGTAACCGGCGGCAGGAAACTTTCTGGCACCATCGTTCCGCAAGGCGCCAAGAACGAAGCGCTGCAAATTATCAGCGCCGTATTGCTGACGCCTGAAAAGGTTACTATCTCCAACATACCCGACATTTTAGATGTAAACCTGCTGATCGAGCTGCTGCACGACATGGGCGTGAAGATCGAGCGGCCCGACAGGCATACCTGCATATTCCAGGCCGACGACATCGACCTTGCCCGGCTGCACCAGGAAGTGTTTCGCAAAAAAAGCGGCCGGTTGCGCGGCTCCGTAATGATAGCAGGCCCCATGCTCTCACGCTTCAGGAAAGCTTTTATTCCCAAACCGGGTGGCGACAAGATCGGCCGCAGGAGACTGGACACGCATATACTCGGATTTCAGCAACTCGGCGCTGAATTCACTTATCACCCCGAAGACGGATTCTTTCACATCGAGGCCGGAAACCTTAAAGGTGCTAATTTATTGCTGGATGAACCCTCGGTAACGGGTACCGCCAATATTATAATGGCGGCCGTAATGGCAAGGGGAACCACTACCATTTACAATGCGGCCTGCGAGCCTTATATACAACAACTGTGCAGGATGCTGCAACGCATGGGCGCCGATATCTCAGGCATAGGCAGTAACCTGCTTAGGATAAATGGCGTAACTTATCTTGGAGGCACCGAGCACAGATTATTGCCCGATATGATCGAAGTAGGATCATTTATCGGTCTTGCGGCGATGACGCAAAGCAATATCACCATTCAAAATGCGGGAATCGAACATTTGGGAGTGATACCTGAAAAGTTCAGGCAGCTCGGCATACAGCTCGAGTTTCGCGGAGATGATATTTTTATTCCTGAACAGGATGTGTACGAGATCCAAACCTTTCTCGATGGTTCGGTGCTGACCATTTACGACCATCCCTGGCCGGGATTTACACCGGATTTGCTCAGCATTGTATTGGTGGTGGCAACGCAAGCCAAGGGCAGCGTATTGGTGCATCAAAAAATGTTTGAGAGCAGGTTGTTCTTTGTAGACAAGCTGATCGACATGGGCGCACAGATCATTCTTTGCGATCCGCACCGCGCGGCGGTAATAGGCCTGGCCAGGCAGCAATCGTTGCGCGGCATTACCATGAGCAGTCCTGATATTCGTGCGGGTGTGTCGTTGCTGATTGCGGCGCTGAGCGCGGAAGGGAAAAGCGTGATACAAAATATTGAACAGATTGACAGAGGGTATCAATACATTGATAAAAGGTTAAAGGATTTGGGCGCGGAGATCAGGAGGGTGTAGTAGCGCGTACCTCCATTTTGTATACCGCATATCCAATGACGTTACAGGGCTTCTGCTCACTTGAAGTCTCAGCTTCATTCCGCATGTTGAACCTTGTGTTCGTTTCACGCAAATTCCGAAAAGCCCTATTGATGAATTTTAAGCGTTTGACTGTAATCGGATAAAAAGTTTTCCCCTTTGTTCTGCTCTCCCACTTTGCTTTTTAAGTTTGTGATATGACAGACAAAGAAAGGCAAGAATTTATTGAACTAATGCGGAAGTATTCGGACGACATTATACGCAGGGGTGATAAGAAAGCCTCAATACAAATATTGTATGAAATCGGCATTCTTACAAAAAAGGGGAAAGTAAGAAAGGGAATGGAGGATGTATGTATTCAGTTAAGCAAGGGCTTATCCTAGGATTTCATGGATGTGATAAAAAAATTTCCCATAAAATTTTGCTAGGAATTGAAGACCTTAAAGCAAGTTCAAATGAATATGATTGGCTCGGACATGGAATTTATTTTTGGGATAACAGCCCCAGCCGCGCCTTCGAATATGCTTCTTTCCTGAAGAACAACCCTTCCAGGTCTAAAAATCCCATCTTAATTCCTTCTGTTATCGGGGCTGCCATCAGCCTGGGTGTTTGCCTGGACCTGCTGGATTACTCAAATCTCAGCTTACTGAGAGAAAGCTATGATTTCGTTGAGCAACATTACAAGCAGACAAACACTGCTATTCCACAAAACCACAATATAGGTGCAAATACAGACTTGCTTCTCAGAAAGCTCGATGGCACTGTAATTGAAAATCTTCATAGAATGCGGGTAAAGCTTGATCTGCCGCCTTTCGACTCGGTTCGCGGCGTATTCTGGGAAGGAAATGAATTATATCCCAATGCCGGCTTCCGCGAAAAAGATCACATTCAACTTTGCATCAGGAATCCCAATTGCATCAAGGGATACTTTTTACCAAGAAAATATAATGAAAATTTTAATCGGGTCTAAATCTTACTTCGCTTTCTCCTTGCCCTCACCCGTAGTCTCGGGCTCCTGCAACGGCTTCTCCGGCCGCATCTGCGGAAACAATAATACATCCTGTATAGAAGGTTGATTGGTCAGCAGCATGCACAACCTGTCAATGCCAAACCCAATGCCCGAAGTTGGCGGCATGCCGTATTCCAACGCACGCAAAAAATCATAATCGATGTACATGGCCTCATCGTCGCCGCGCTGCATCAGCTTTAACTGCTCCTCGAACCGCTCCCGCTGGTCGATGGGATCGTTCAGTTCGGAATAGGCATTGGCAATCTCCTTGCCATTCACCATCAGCTCAAAACGTTCCACCAGCCCCGGTTTGCTGCGATGCTTCTTGGTAAGCGGGCTCATTTCAACGGGATAATCAATGATAAATGTCGGCTGCACAAAGTGATGCTCGCACGCTTCACTGAATATCTCATCTACCAGCTTGCCCTTGCCCATGGTATTATCGACATGAATCCGCAGCTCCCGGCATACATCTCTCAACTGTTCTTCATTCATGTTGCTGATGTCGGTACCCGTATGTTCCTTAATGGCATCGTACATGCTTATGCGCCGGTAAGGGGCTTTAAAATCAATGTCTTTGCCGTTTACTGTTACCACGGTGGTGCCATTTACAGCATGGGCAGCGTGCTCCAGCAATTGCTCGGTAATTTCCATCATCCACAAATAATCTTTGTACGCCACATAAAATTCCAGCACGGTAAACTCAGGGTTGTGGGTGCGGTCCATGCCTTCGTTGCGGAAGTTGCGGCTGAACTCGTATACCCAATCGAAGCCGCCAACGATCAGGCGTTTGAGGTAGAGCTCGTTGGCTATGCGCAGGTAGAAGGGAATGTCCAGCGTATTGTGATGTGTAACGAAAGGCCTGGCCGCTGCGCCACCGGGAATGGCTTGCAGCACGGGAGTGTCCACTTCCAGCGCGCCCTTACCATTCAGGAACTCGCGGATGGCATTCACCAGCTTCGTACGCTTTACAAACGTTTCCTTCACCTGTGGATTGATCACCAGGTCTGCATAGCGCTGGCGGTATTTGAACTCGGGGTCGGTAACCGCGTCGTACACCTCGCCTTCTTTTTCTTTGACGATGGGCAATGGGTGAAGCGATTTCGATAAAAGGGTCAGTTCGCGCACGTGCACGGAAGTTTCGCCGGTCTTAGTTCTAAAAACAAATCCCTTTATGCCGATGATATCGCCGATGTCCAACAGGTGCTTCCATACTTTATCGTACAGGGTCTTGTCTTCACCCACGCAAATATCATCGCGTCTTACGTACGCTTGTATTTTGCCGGCGCTGTCCTGCAATACGGCAAAGCTGGCCTTGCCCATGTCGCGTATGCTCATGATGCGGCCAGCGACGCAAACATTTTCAAAATCAGATTTATTTTCTTCGCCTTTGAAATGCTCTTTTATATATGCCGATGATGTGTTGACTGGATACAACGCGGCAGGGTATGGGTCGATGCCAAGTTGCTGCAACTCCTTCAATTTCTCACGCCTGATGATCTCCTGCTCTGATAAATGTGGCAAATTCATGTACTGTGCTTTTAGAAAAGTGCTGCAAAGATAATGAGCCCACCACCCAATTAGCCGATCGGCAAACGATTAAATTGGGCCGGACCGGATCGCTGACATACGGTCTTGACCGGTCTATCCGACAATGCGTCCGGGGAGAATTATGGTTTCCTTGACAAATTTGGCATGCCGTGGCCTGATTTTGGAGTCAGGTGCTGTAAACAGCATACTTTATGAAAAATCTTTTTACTCTTTTCCTGGCCGTAAGTTTTTTAGCAGGATGTGCCAGCCTTGGTAACCTGGGTACCTCAGGGCCTGTAACTGAGCAGGAGGCCGTACAAGGTATCCGGCAGGCCCTGAACAAGGGCGTTAGTACGGGCATCAGCTTCCTGAACAAAGAAGATGGTTTCTTTGGAAACCAGGCTTATAAGTTGTTCCTGCCTCCCGATGCAAGAAAGATAGAAAACGTAATGCGCGACCTGGGCATGGGCCGTACAGTAGACAAGGCCATCATGCAAATCAACCGCGCGGCCGAAGATGCCGTAGGTTATGCAACCCCCATATTTACCGATGCCATCCGCGAAATGACCATACAGGATGCATGGAACATTATCCGGGGCGAGGAAGACGCAGCCACCAGGTATTTCCGCGAAAAGACCACCGCTAAGCTTACCGCGGCATTTTCGCCGATCATTCAGCGGTCGCTCGACAAGTTGGAAGCTACCCGCCATTATTCCGATATCATCAATGCATACAACAGGCTGCCCACCACGTTTAACAAGCTCAACCCTGATCTTCCGGGTTATGTAACCGAGAAGGCCGTGGACGCTCTGTTTGACCAGATTGCCAAAGAAGAGGCCAATATCCGCGCTAACCCAAGAGCCAGGACTACTGAAATACTGAAGAAAGTTTTTGGCAGCCGCTAATGTGTTTAATTTTATCGGATGGAATTCAACAATCCATCCATCGACACGGCCCTGTTACCGCAAGCTGAAGCAATAAACCTTCAGCCCATCGAGCGCTCCTATTGGAAAGTACTGCAACTGGAATGGCTGATCACCGCGATCGTTTTGTTGATCGCAGGCGGATCAGCCATTTTTTTTATAAAGTCCCTCCAATCAAATCTCATCATCGGGTTGGCATCGGGCGCATGGCTGCTCATAACTGTTCTTTATTATTACATCGTCCGGCAATCTTTTAAGCGCAAGGCTTATGCGCTGCGCGAAAAGGATGCGCTGTACCGCACCGGTTTCATCATACGGCGGTTGCAGGTGTGCCCGTTCAACCGCATACAACACTGCAGTGTACACGCAGGCCCGCTGGAAAGAAGGTATGGACTGGCTTCCATTTCATTGTACACCGCGGGCAGCGAAGGATCAGACCTAAGGATACCCGGCCTTACAGAAGCAACCGCAGCATCCATCCGCGAATTCATTATGCAAAAAGTAAGAAGCGATGAAGAGGCAGCACGTTGACTGGTCGGTTCCACAACGCCAATCGTGGGCAGCCTTGTTCATTATCCTATACAAGATGCTGCTGCGCATATTAAGGATATTCTGGCCGCTGTTATTGTATTACATTTTCAAGAACAAGGCCAACCGCTTCGATGTGTTGGAAGCCATGATCGTAGGGCTTTCCGTGATCTCTCTGCTCGGCTCGGTGCTGGAATTTTTATACTTCCGCTTTTTCATTCAGGGCGATGATCTCATTATTAAGAAAGGATTCATTACCAAAAACACCATTTCGCTGCCGCTCGACAAGATACAGGCGGTGCACATCGAACAAACCTGGCTGCATTCCTTGTTGAACGCTTCAAGGGTTTCTTTCGATTCCGCCGGATCGGAATCGATCGAAGTAAAGATCGATGCCATCAACAAGGCCGAAGCAGAAGGCTTTAAAAGATTCATACTCGATACAAAACCGCAATCATCGTCCGAAGAACTTATACCAGTGCAGGAAGACGTGATCATCCGCCTCAGTGGAGCGGATCTTGTCAGACTAAGCATTTCTGCCAATCACCTGGAAGCTTTTGTGCTGATGCTGGCCTTTTTCGTTTCCGCATTTGAACAACTGAAAGACATTTTCAACCTTGAATACATGCGCTTCATCAGTTGGGTGTACCAGTTCGGTGATTCAAAGGGCGCCGTACTGTTATCGGGCATTATCCTGGCGTTGATGGTATCGGTGATCATCTCGACGGCTCGTATCGTGTTCCGCTATTTTAATTTCACCATCAGCAGTTCGCGCAAGGGATACAGCATTCATTCCGGCCTTGTAAACATCCAGGAGAAGCTGGTTCCTTTTAAAAAGATCCAGTTCATTTCGTGGAGAGCAAACTGGATACGTAAGCAAATGGGGTTGTTCCTCCTGCATTTTCACGCCATCGGTTCCGACGAAGTGAATGAAAAAATGCGCGTGAAAGTGCCCATTACCAACGATGATATGATCCCCGTGCTGCTGCAGCAATATCATCCTTTATTGCCAACAGGCACGCTCACGGCTTTACGCATTCACAACGCATTCATCGGAAGAAGGATGTTATTAAGCGGCTTGTTGCCCGCTGCTATAATAGGCGCCGGCTTGTTTTTTTATTTTGGATGGAATGTATTGTGGTTATCAGTATGGATAATATGGTCCGGCATATCTGCCTGGTTGTTTCAAAAAAAGTTCAGGTTGTGGACGGACCATCGTGCCTTGCAGATAAAACGCGGCGCGCTAGGAAGGGAAGAATTGGTATTGCGATGGGATATGATACAGTCCGTTGCCGTGCAACAATCCATTTACCAGGAAGGAAGACGATTGGCAACGGTTAAGTTATACACCGCGGGCGGAACCGTTACCATACCGTATATACAACTGCACCAAGCGAGAGCCATTGCCAACTATGCGCTGTACATGGTGGAAGCGCGCAGCAAATAATCTGCATCACTCCATGTTCAGCAGCACCTGCCATGCCTCCTTTGTTCTTCCTTCGTCCAATAATTTTTTTGCGTAGGTGTGCAGTTCCCTCTCCATTTCTTCGGGGTTAATGCTGTAATACTGCACAATGTTCTTTACATGATCATCGTTGAAGGAAGCATCTATCACGGGCATTTCATGCGCATTGCCCAATTGTCCCAGGTTATTGCCGGTAAGAATGCGGCTGTTGCGGATGTGCATGGGCAATGCATCTACACCTATTCCCAGTTTTACATTTGGTTTTTCTACGATAAAAAGATTGGATTCATCCACCTTGCAGTACCAATCGCCGCCGAGGCGGGCAACATGGTGCAATTTGCGCTGGTCGATCATTTTCTTTTCGGTCAAAATATTTTCATCGATGTGCATTACCAGCACTTCGCATATTACCAGGTTGCCGGCCCCTCCTGCCATTCCCAGCGGTTTTACTTCCAGCACCTTGCATTCCAGCTTTACCTTGCTTTCCTTTACCATCGGTGGCTTTACCACAGTGGCCGGCTCGGGAGTGAATCCTGCTTTAACAAATTCATTTACGCCTTTGGGAAATTCACAACTTGTAAGGCTGGCCTGTTGCACCATGTCGTAGTCAACAATGTTCACCACGACTTCGGGCACTTCTAAAACATTCTGTAAGGAATGCTTGGTGGTATTATCTCGCACCCGCCGCGAAGGAGAAAAAATTATTACAGGCGGGTCGGAAGAAAACAGGTTGAAGAAGCTGAAAGGGCTAAGGTTCACCTGGCCTTCCTTATCTATCGTGCTGGCAAAGCATATAGGTCTTGGCGCAATGGCATGTTGCAGGTAATTCTGTCGTTCGGGCGTAGTTAGGTCTTTTAGCGTGATGGATAACATGCGGGCTTATTTTAGTGCGCTTTTCTTTTTCGCCAATATCGAAAAATCGTCTTCTTCGCGCACGATGGTATTCGTGAGGCGGCCCAGTTGTTCTATTTCCAACTCCACCACATCCCCCTCCTGCAACCATTGCTCGGGATAATTGGGATCGTTGAGCTTGCCCGTTCCATTCAATTCCAGGAAGCAACCCGTGCCCACGGTACCGCTGCCGATGATGTCGCCGGGATGCAGGTCTACACCGTACGACGCCCGCTCGATAATTTCTGCAAAGGTCCAATCCATATCACCCAGATTCCCATCGCTTACTTGTTGCCCATTTACAAAGCACTGCATGCGCAGGTTCCAGTTTTTGCCCACGTGCCCTTCTTTCGGCGGAATTTCATAGCTCTCCAGTTCGTGTGGCGTTACCAACACCGGGCCTACGGCAGTGGCGAAATCCTTTCCTTTTGCGGGGCCTAAGTTCAGCAGCATTTCTTCCATTTGCAGGCGGCGTGCGCTGAAGTCGTTCATGATCATCAGTCCCCCGATATATTCATCTGCATCTTCGGCCCTGATGTTGCGCCCGTGTTTACAAATAACAATGGCGCATTCCAATTCGAAGTCCAGTTTTTCAAAATGGTCGGGCATGCAGCGCACCAGGCCCGGGCCCTGTACGCTATGGTGATTGGTAAAATAAAATATGGGATATTGGTCGAACTCCGGTATCATATCCACTTTTCGGTTACGCCTGGCCGCGGCGACGTGCTGCCTGAACGCATAACCGTCCCTGCAGGATGGAGGGAAGGGAACGGGCGATAACAATTGCAACTGGTTCAGCGGTATGCCCTGGCTTTTGCTGATGCGTCCGGAGCGGATCGCGGCCTCGCCCTGTTGCACCGCTTCTGTGAACGAATCCCAATAGTTGAGCATAACGCCCATACTGTTGGGCAATTCAGGATGCAATACGTCCAGGTCGAACACGAGGTCGTCTATCAAAATGGCCAGTTGCTCATTTCCTTCGCGCAGGTATGAAAGAAATTTCATGTAGTTGGTTTACTTAATAAAATGCGGTCAAAATTATGAGATTAATTATCTTGGTTACCGATGTGGCGTAAATTTTATACACTGGCCATTTTGCTGTTGCCCTCGTTATTGCCCCGGGCGCAGGAAAAAACCGATCCCTGGTTGGACCAATTGCTGCGCCAGCACGCCTCTCCATTCCTGAAACAGGTATTGGACCAGCCCGATAGTTTTCAATACCAGCTCATTTATACGCAAATAGACAGGAGCATCAGCGGCCGGCCGCATTTCAAGAATTATTACCTCCACGTAAACAAGCACCGGTATTTCAATCCTGCTTCCACCGTTAAAATGCCTTTGGCCTTTTTGGCGTTGGAAAAATTGAATGAACTGAACATCAAAGGCGTCGACAAGCATACACCCATGCTTACCGACAGCAGCTTCGAAGCACAATCCAGGGTTTGGAAGGATACCAGCGCTGCCAATGGCCTACCCTCCATTGCGCAATACATTCGAAAAATATTTTTAGTAAGCGATAATGATGCGTACAACAGGTTGTACGAGTTTATCGGGCAGGAAACCATCAATAGAAAATTGTGGCAGAAAGGTTATCGCGATACGCGCATCACGCGGCGCTTCGTGCGCATGACCGAAGAGCAGAACCGGCACACCAATGCCATACGGTTCATGAACGGCGATCAATTGATATATGCCCAGGCACCGGCCTATAGTCGGGCCGTTTTTGATACCAGCAGGAAATTATTGGTGGGCAGGGCGCATTATAATCGCAACGATCAGCTCATTCAGTCGCCCATGGATTTTACAACCCACAATAATTTTCCGTTGGAGGACCAGCAGCAGATCCTGCAATCGGTATTGTTCCCTGAATCGGTGCCTGCAAAAAAAAGGTTTAAGTTGAAGGATGATGATTATAAGTTCCTCTATCATTATATGTCGGCTTATCCTTCGGAGAGCCGGTTTCCTACTTACGATACCAGTGAATATTTCGATAGTTATACCAAGTTCTTTTTGTTTAAATCGGGGAGGACGGTTCCGCCGCACATCCGCGTGTTCAATAAAACGGGATGGTCGTATGGTTTTCTTACAGATGCGGCCTACATCGTGGATTTTAAGAACAAGGTAGAGTTCATGCTCACCGGTGTGATTTATGTAAACAGGGATGGCATACTGAACGATAACAAATATGAATACGAGGAAATAGGATATCCCTTTTTTAAAGAAGTGGGCAATATAATTTATCAATACGAATTGAACAGACACAGGAAGGTGGCGGCCGACCTTACAAAATTCGAGCGGATACGATGATGAAACCCCATGCGATACTTCTTTTACTGCTATTAATGGTTACAGGCTTGCTGGTGACTTCGCACCGCAAAAGCAACAACAATACCGGCAATGCATACATACGCATCAATTTGCTTGGGTATAAGCCCAATGGCATCAAGGTAGCGGTATGGTGCAGTAAAGAGTCCAATGCCATTGTCGATTTTCAATTGGTGGAAGTATTGAGCGGTAAAATTGTTTTTAAAGGAAAGGCGGGCAAACCTTTTGGAGCGTATGGCCCTTTTGCGCAAACATACCGTTTAAATTTTTCTGAATATACCGGTAGCGGAAGATACCTGTTGCAAGCCGGCGATGCGGTTTCACCTGAATTTACAATTGGCGCAGATGTGTATGCGGGCGCCGCGGATTTTTGCCTTCGGTACATGCGCCAGCAGCGAAGCGGTTTCAATCCATTTTTAAAAGATTCCTGCCATACATATGATGGCTATACCATGTATGGTCCTATGCCCGACAGCACGCATATAGATGTTTCCGGTGGCTGGCACGATGCTTCAGATTACCTGCAATACTCCACTACCTCCGCCAATGCCACTTACCATTTGCTCGCCGCCTATCGCGATTTTAAAAATGTTTTTAGCGATAAACACGTTGCCAATGGACTGCCGGGGCGCAATGGCATTGCAGATGTATTGGACGAAGCGAAATGGGGGCTCGATTGGTTATTGAAAATGCATCCGCGGCCGGATTGGATGTTCAATCAATTGGCAGACGACCGAGACCACAGAGGAATGCGCATTCCCAAAGAAGATTCTTTTTACGGCAAAGGCTTCGAGCGGCCGGTATATTTCTGCACCGGGGAGCCGCAGGGATTGTTCAAATATAAGAACCGCGCAACCGGCACGGCGTCTACCGCGGGAAAGTTCAGCAGCGCCTTTGCGTTGGGCAACCGGCTGTTTGCATCCATCGATAAGGCTTATGCCGAGGTGCTGTACGGCAAAGCGCACACGGCTTATGAATTTGGAAGGAAGAAACCCGGCGTTTGCCAGACTGCGCCCGGCAGGGCCCCATATTTTTATGAAGAAGACAATTGGATGGACGATATGGAACTGGCGGCCGTTAACCTGCACCTGATCATCAAGCCTGCTGTCGCAAAAAAAACCAGGGACAAATATCTTGCCGAAGGCCGCCGGTATGCTCAGGGGGAACCCATCACACCCTGGCTTGGCGCCGATACTGCCCGGCATTATCAATGGTACCCCTTCATCAATCTGGGGCATTATGAATTGGCCAGGGCGTCCCACTCTCCTGCTACTGCAACAGAAACGGGCTATTACAAAACAGGCATAGAAAAAGTATGGCAGAAGGCAATGGGCAATGCTTTTTACCGGGGCATTCCTTTCATATGGTGCAGCAATAATCTTACTACTTCTTTCGCTATTCAATGTTACTGGTACCGTACATTGAGCAAAGACCAATCTTATCTTGAATTAGAGCAGGCCAATTTCGATTGGTTGTTCGGATGCAACCCCTGGGGTACCAGCTTTGTATATGGCTTGCCTTCCTGGGGTGATACGCCGGTTGATCCCCATTCTGCTTTTACGCATTTGAAAAAATATCCCATCGATGGCGGGTTGGTAGATGGTCCGGTGTATGGCAGCATCTATGGCAAGCTCATTGGCATTACCTTGTATCAACCCGATGAGTATGCGGAGTTTCAAAGTGATTTGGTTGTATACCACGATGACTATGGCGATTACAGCACCAATGAGCCCACTATGGACGGTACTGCTTCCCTGATTTATTTATTGGCGGCCAAAGAGGCCGAGCAACCCGTTGCGGTAAAAAAAAAGCGCTGACAAAAGAGGTATCGGCTTCGGACGGTAAGCAGCGCGCCTCCGGCGCGCAGTCTCCATACAACAATAAAAAATCCCCCTTACCAGCAAGCAAGCGTCAAGGCAATAGCGCCCGGCCTTCGATCAACAACAGTCATACATTGCCAACTGGCAGGAACCGGCTTTCACACGGCGCGATCATCCGTGGTGATACCAGCCAAAAAACCCTGGCGATTGTTTTTACCGGCGATGAATTTGCGGAAGGCGGCGAAAGCGTTCGTGCAACGCTGCAAGGGCATAAGGTTAAAGCATCCTTCTTTTTTACCGGGCGGTTTTACCGCAATCCTGCATTTAAAACCATCATTCAACAATTAAAAAGAGACGGCCACTATCTCGGCGCGCACAGCGATGAACATTTATTGTATTGCGATTGGACCAAACGGGACAGCCTGCTCGTTACAAAAGAACAATTCATCACTGATCTATTAAAGAACTATGAAAGAATGAAACAATTCAGCATCGATAAAAAACATGCGCCTTACTTTTTGCCGCCATACGAATGGTATAACGATTCAATTGCGGCATGGACTAAAGAGCAAGGGCTACAATTAATCAGCTTTACCCCGGGAACGCTTTCTCATGCCGATTACACTACGCCCTCTATGAAAAACTACCGCAGCAGCGAAGTGATCCTGCGTTCTATTTTCGACTACGAGCAAAAACAACCATCCGGCCTTAATGGATTTATCCTGCTGATGCACATTGGCGCCGGCCCTGAAAGAGCAGACAAACTATATGATAGATTAGGAGCAATACTTACTACGCTAAAAAAAAGGGGGTACAACATTGTACCCTTAACAAGCTTATTAAGTCCCAAAAATTGACCATTGCAAGGGGTAATTAGACCACAGGAGGGGAAAAAATTATTCTGGTGTAAGCATAGCAATAAAAACCTTCCATACAACATAAACTCCCGCCATAACAATAGCTATAATCAGTAATGCAACGGCTATCATGCAGCCTGAGCCAGCAGCGTTTAACCGTCGTTTCATTTCTTTTTTGAATTTCGCCCAACTTGTATATTGCCGTGGTCTAACAGGTATATGGTTACCCGTCAAGGCAAAAGGACAAATAGACATCACTTATCAAACATCAACTCCCTTACCTTCTCCTTATCTTCTTTCTCCTTCCGCAGATCGAACATAGTCCCGAACACATGGTCCCACAAAGTAGTGCTTACCCCAAAACCCCTGTGCTCATTTTTATAATGATGTAAATGGTGGTTGCGCCAGAGCGGCTTCATCCACTTCATCGGGGGGTTCCACGCATGAATGGCGTAGTGCATGGTACCATACATCAGGTATCCTAATATAAAACCCGGGAAGAACATGAAGGCCGTCCTTCCCATCAGTAGGTACATACTGGTAAAAATGATGGAGGCAAGTATCAGGCTTGGCACGGGCGGCATGAACAGCCTTTCCTTATCACGTGGAAAGTGATGGTGGTTGCCGTGCAACACATAAATGATCTTTTTAGCCCTTTCGCTCTCGGCCACCCAATGAAACACAAAACGGTGCATGATGTACTCGAAGAACGTCCAGAAGACCATGCCGGCCATAAACAACAGGGCTATGCGCAGGGACGAAAACCCAAACCGCACCGAAGCATAATAAGGCATGCCCGCAAATACTGGCAGGTACATTCCCCAAATAACCAGGGGATGCGTTTTGGTAAGCATTTCCAGGTATTGGTTCCTGAACAGCTTTGCTTGGCCTTTGTTATGTATCTTTTCAAAATGCATGTTGCAAAAATAAGCATTTCAAATTTTCAAAACTTCTCCATGATCCCCAGCCCAAACAGCGCAAAATCATATTTAACAGGATCAGAAGGTTCCAGTTTCCGCAGGCAGGCCGTGAGGTCGAGGGCCGCCTGCCAGTCTGTTTGCTGGCGTTGAAGCAGTTGAAAGCGGCGGGCCACGCGTGCCACGTGCAGATCAATGGGGCAAACCAGTTGGGCCGGCTTTATTTGCCTCCATACCCCGAAATCAACCCCGCGGCCATCGTTCCGCACCATCCACCGCAGGAACATGTTCAGCCGTTTGCAGGTCGATTTTTTCCCTGGCGATGCAATATGCTTTCGTGTACGGTCAGGCACGTGCTCCAACGAGAAAAAATACTGGTAAAACCCGTTCAAGGCTTTCTCGATGTGTTCGTCAGCGGGTTGCAACCATTGACTGAACGCAGTTTCCAGGGTAGCGCTTTTTTTATAATGATGCTGCAAAAACGACACAAAATATAAAAGATCGGTATCGTTGAATGTGCGATGCTTAAAACCCAGGAGTTGCTTCAGGTGGCGCTCCTCGTGGTATTGAATAAAATCGAAGGGCGCATTGTCCATGCGCTGCAGCAGGTCCCTGCACTTTGCAATGATGCCTGTGCGCGTGCCCCATGCAAACACTGCCGCAAAGAAACCCGCGATCTCGATGTCCTGCTGCGAAGTAAATGCGTGCGGTATGGAAATCGGATCGGTTGTAATAAAGGAAGGTTGATCGAATTCATCCACCTTCCTGTCCAGGAATTCTTTTAATTGCCTTGTGTTCATTGTTGCGCTTACGTCTCCCAATCATCCAATGGCTTGTGCAAGGTCTGCGATAAGATCGTAGGCGTCTTCAATGCCCACGCTTAACCTGATAAGGGAATCGGTGAGTCCATTCTTAATCCTTTCCTCGCGGGGAATGGAGGCGTGCGTCATGCTTGCAGGATGGTTGATGAGCGATTCCACGCCGCCAAGGCTTTCGGCCAATGCAAATAGCTTTGTGGAAGATAGCACACGGTTGGCTTCGTCAACGCTGTCGTTCTTTAAAGTAAAGCTTAGCATGCTGCCGAAGCGGCGCATCTGTTTTTTAGCAATGGCATAGCCGGGGTGGTCTTCAAAACCGCACCAATACACTTTTCCCACTTTAGGGTGCTGCCGCAGGTAGTGCGCGACCTTTTCGCCGTTGTCGCAATGCCGGTCCATCCGCACGTGAAGGGTTTTTAATCCGCGCAATACCAAAAAACAGTCCATGGGCCCCGGCACAGCGCCGCAACTTTTTTGTATAAAGTATAATTGTTCGCGCAGGGCCGTGTCATTCATCATCAGGCAGCCTTGTATTACGTCGCTATGGCCGCCGAGGTATTTTGTTACCGAGTGCATCACGATGTCTGCGCCCAAGTCAAGCGGGTTCTGCAGGTAGGGCGTAGCGAAAGTATTATCCACGGCCACTAAAATATTCTGCTGCTTTGCAATGGCGCAAATGGCGGCAATGTCTATAACATTTATAAGCGGGTTGGTAGGCGTTTCAATCCAGATGAGCTTTGTATTCTGGTTGATGTATTGCTTAAGGTTGTTGGCGTCTTCCAGGTTTACATAATGAAATTTCAACCCGAACTTTTCAAATACCCTTGTAAACAGCCTGAATGTTCCACCGTACAGGTCGTTAGCCGCTATTACCTCATCGCCCGGCTTTAATAGTTTAACCACTGCATCAGTAGCGCCAACGCCGCTGCTAAATGCCAGCGCATGCTTCCCATTTTCAATTACAGCAAACGCATCCTCGAGCGCTTTGCGTGTAGGGTTCTGGGAACGTGCATATTCATATCCCTTATTTTTTCCGGGAGCTTCCTGCACGTACGTAGAAGTCTGGTAAATCGGCGTCATGATGGCCCCGGTTGATGGATCGGGCTCAGTGCCGGCGTGTACAAACTTAGTGGCTGTTTTCATTCAATGTTATTGTGAACAAACTGCAAAATGTTTCAAAACGAGGCACAAAGATGTGAAATATCCAGCATTCAATGCGCGCATGCATAAATTTCGTGCACTTGATCGACCGCTTCGGCAGTAATAATGCCTGCCTGAGACGTATCTCCAGTTTAACAAAAACTTAACCGCGTGTGCATACAAAAATGCAACATCGGTCAAATGCAGTCTGGTAGCGGGTTTCAGCCTACAAAAGCACGCAGGACGTTGCCCCATGTACGTCATTTTTCGTAGATTAAATAATAATGTTACCGGCAGTCCCAATTTCATTGACTGCTACCAGTAACTCTTATACTTTTATACCGTTATACCTGTTGAACACAATTAAAAATATAAGCCATGAAAAAGTTATTTGCATTTGCAGTTTGCCTTGTGATGATGACCGCAACATCTTTCGCAAACACTGACCCGAACACCGACGACGTTAATGAAAAAGTTTTACGCGCCTTCCAGGAAACCTTCCCTGTAGTAAATGAAGTAAAATGGAAGGAGTATGATAATTATTATACAGTAAGCTTTAAGCAGCATACCATTCAAAGCGAAGTACGCTACGATAAAGAAGGAAACTTTTTAAGCTCCCTCAGATACTACAAGGAAGACATGCTCCCCCTTTCGGTATTGCACCAATTAAAAAAGAAGTATTCAAAGAAAACGATCTTCGGCGTAACAGAGTTGATTGTTGGAGCAGACGTTGCTTATTTCATTAAGCTGGAAGACGAAAAAACCTGGCTTACCATTAAGTCTGACCAACAAGGGAATTTGTCTGTGTATGAAAAACTGAAGAAGGGTTGATTAGTCAGGCCGCAAGCCTGCTACAAGGTACCACCAATCAACATTATCAGCCGCATGGGATTCCTGCGGCTGAATTTTTTTGTCCTGCACCGAAGGTTTGAGTATACCATCCCTCACCAGCCTGCTTGTCGATTGCCTGATCATTTCCTGCACGCGCTTATTTTCCATCCACATTTTTTGCGGCGGTTCAAAGCCGATCTTATCGGTGCGCCAGGCAATTTGTTGTGGCAGCAGCCTGCTGATGCTCTTTCGTAAGATCCATTTAGTATAACCATCCCTGATCTTATACATCGAAGAAAGCGCGAAACAATATTCCGCCAGCTTATGAGAAAGAAAAGGAAGCCGCACTTCGCAGCCATGTGCCATGCTGTTCCTGTCTGCATAACGCAACAGTTCCTGTAAGCCGCCCTGGCATGCGTTGAAGTACAGTATATCGTTCAGCTTGGTCACCGATGGTTTTTGTACCAGTTCGCGGTCGAAATTCGCTTCTTTAAAATCATCGCTGATATCGGTGTTTGCGTTAATGCGGCGTATGACTTTCTTCTCTAACTGTGCTGCCACTTGCGTGGGCAGCCAGGCCGCCATATAATTCTTCCAGCCCCAGTTAAAATCTGCATGGTTTTTCCGCAGCTCTTTTATCGCATTGCCGAGCGCGCCCGGCTTTTGCCGAACCAGTTCCTGCAGGTACCAATGCAGGTATTTGGTATATCCCGCCAGCAATTCATCGGCGCCCTGCCCGTCCAGCAGTACTTTAACACCACTTTGCCTCGCGAGCTGATATACCTTATACTGGGCATATACGCTTGCGGAACCCACCGGCTCATCGTGCTGGCACAAAAACTTTTTCAACTCGGCCGCAAAATCATCAGCATTGGGAACGATCACATATTGCTCCAGCTTGAATTGCTGCGACACCATTTGCGAGAACCGCGATTCATCTTTTTGAAAACCGGGGAACACCGCGCTGAAACATTTATAACTGTTACTGGCAACCGAAACGCTGCCGGCAACGGCCGCAATCGATGAGCTGTCCAATCCCCCGCTAAGGCTGGTGCCTACGGGCACATCGCTGCGGAAGCGCTTTTCGACTGACTCCGTAAATAAACGCATAAAGCCGCCAATGGCTTCCTGGTCTTCTTTAAAAGATTGCTGCAATTCCTTATTGATCTTCCAGTAAGGTTTTACCGATACCCCGGTTTGCGTATGTGGCGAAAATCTGAGAAAGCTGGCTGGCGGCAGTTGATAAATTTCAGTATCGAAAGTAATCGAAGGATCTGCGGCGGTATTGGTAAATCCATTGGTAAGGAACAGCAACAACATTTTTTCGTTGCGGTTGTGGGCAATACCTGCGGCGTACAATGCTTTAAGCTCCGAAGCAAACCAAAGCGTATTGCCTTGGCCGATGGTATAATAGAACGGTTTTTCGCCAAACCGGTCGCGGGCCGCGAACAGTGTTTGTTCCTGCTCATCCCAAATGCCGAAGGCAAACATGCCATCGAAGGATTGCAGGCAGTCTTCTTTCCAGCAAGCATAAGCCGCGAGTATTACTTCGGTATCGGATTGCGTGGCGAACGTATAGCCCTTTTTTTGCAATCCTTCCTTCAGCTCCAGGTAATTGTATATTTCACCGTTGTAAACGATGGTGTACCGGCTGAGATAATGCATGGGTTGTGCACCGCCCGGAAGGTCGATGATGGAGAGCCTGCGGTGGCCGAGGCCGGCGATATTACCAGGATTGATCCAGAAAGCATCGCCCTCAGGACCCCGGTGCGCTATTGCATCAGTCATTTTTTTTAACTGCTGCTGTTGTATGGCGCCGGGATTGAGAGAAATGATGCCTGCTATGCCGCACATGGCATGAAGTTACAGGCTTATCGGCAGTTTTATCATTATATCATCCCACCCAGCCACGAGGTTGAAGCCGCCATTGTTTTTTTCGAATGCTATGGCCAGCGCCTCCAGGCTTTCTCCGTTTCTTTGAACAGGCACATCGGCACGCACCACGTCTTTGCGGGCATCGTATTTAAATGCGCCCCAGGTATCGGTATCGGAATTAAGTATGATGGTCCATCTGTCAGGATTCACCAGCGCATACATCGTATACCGTCCCTTCTTTACTTTCTTGCCTGCGATCTTTACATCTTTAAAAAATTCTATTTCCGTGGCTTCGTTTGCGCCCAGGCGCCATACTTTTCCAAACTCCACCAGCTCTCCAAATACTACGCGGCCGCTCTTTTGAGGGCGGCTGTACACTACCCGGGCCAGCAATCCTTCCGTGGCCTTATCCTGTATTTTCAGGATGGGGTAGTTCACGGGAAAGTAGCTCACATCCATCGGAGATTTATCGAGCGGGGGAAATTTCTGCTGGCTGAAAGAAACGGCGGCAATGCACAAGCATACCAATAACAGGCTGGCGGTTTTACAAGCTTCTTTAATCATGCGTTCCAATTTTTATTGCTGGGTCAACTAATTACGGCGCAAAAGTATAGAATAGGACGGGCCTTGGGACACCGTTCCCATAAATTTGCTCCTGTTAGACGATCAAATCGCGGGAAAAATTGCCAGCCAGTGGCCAGGAACGCAATTTTAATGAAATCTTAATTGCAGAGTTTTATGTGAACGCCCAGCCTGAACTCCAGCAACCGGGTTGCGGTATTATACACTGTGCCGATGGCATGCTCATGCACCTCGCCGCTGGGTATGTGCTCGAACTTAACGTAGTATTGGTTCGATTTGGGGTTGCCTGCCGAATGGTCGTGCCCCTTGCTCATTTTCAGGTATTGGGCCTCGCCGCCATGGGTATAAAATGCGCTGAAGTCGATGGCCACTTTACTATCCCTGCCCGAAAAAGCTTTTCCGTCGAGCCTGAAACCAACACCACCCGAGGCCATCCAGGTAAAATCCTTCACCAGTGCTTTTTTCTCAAGAGCCCTGCAACCCATAGGATCTTCGGGGTCTTCGATGGTCATGTTGCTGTGGTAATGCAAGCCGCCGGCGCGAATGGCCATAAAGGGCTGGAAATTATTTTTAGTGGGCGGTTGAAATTTCAGCGCCACGGAATAACTGTTCATGGATGTGGTATAGTTCACGTCCGTGCGGGTAACATAACCATTGTGAAATGGCAGCTCCTGCTCCAGGGTTTTTAATCCGTACAGGTTGAAGGCCATCTCGGGAACCACTACAAAAGGAGAGTTTTTCAATTTGATCTCCCATCCCAATGCAAGGCCATGCATCTGGTTGATGTTTTCACCCTGCGTGCCGATGGGGCGGGCAAAATTGTATTGCATGTTCAATTGGGTAAAAGCGTGAACGCTGCAAAACAGCATCACTGTCAGCGCGAGTAAACTTTTTCTCATAAACGTAGCTTTGCAGTAAATTAATAAAAATCGGGGCTGAAAAGAAGCTTTTTTTCTGGAAAGAATGTTAAAACAAGCTTAATCACATCATTGTGGGATTGTCGCGTGCTGCGTTTCACGGCTAGTTTTGTGTCAGGCATACAAAAGACCAGGTAACAAAAAAATTTAGCCATGAAACAATTACAGGGAACAGTGCTTGCCCTTAAACCATCAGCAGCAGCGCTGGCAATATTACTTCTATTGTCATTTTCCTTGTCTTCCTGCAAAAAAGACAAGGCATACCAACAACCAACACCCACCATTGAGAAATATTTAGTCATCAATTTTTCGAATGTCACCATTCCCATTGCGCAGGTTGATTCCGCCACCGTGATACTAACGAAGCAGGGATCGAATACGCCTACTTTCAGGAGGTTCGACAAGGGTTCGCAAAGCCTGAACCTGCTGATGGATGACAATTCGAGCGGGAATTGGACGGCCGATCTGTACGTATACAGCAGGAAGCCGGATGGCAGTGTGCGGCTGTTTACGCGTTCCATAGGTTTCAGCCTTCCATTGGCTGTTAACCTGAACCTTGTAGGTCCAACAGGTGCGAATGACGGGTTGTGGAATGAATAAGTGCGGATGCAGGCGCCCGGTGGTTGAAGGCACCGGGCGCCGCGTCATTCCAATGCTTTTTAATGCTTCGATATTATCTTCTGTAACTTTTCCGGCAATTCCCCGACTACTGTTAAGCCGGAAGCCTTGCAAAATACAATACAACAACCCGAGTTTGTTCAGCTGATACATGAACACCAGGCCCTTATTCACAAGGTGTGCAACCTGTATGGCAACAGCCTTCCGGACAGGGAAGACCTGTTCCAGGAAATAGTGATCCAGTTGTGGAAGGCCTATCCCAAATTCAGGGGCGAAAGCAAATTCAGCACCTGGCTTTACCGCATCGCACTTAATACCGCTATTTCGGGCCTGCGCCGTCAAAAGAACCATATTACTTCTTATGAACCGGAACGGTTGCCGGTAAACATCCAGGACGAGGAATACAACAAGGAAAAAGAAGATCAATTGCAACAGATGTATACTGCCATCCGCCAATTGTCCGAAGTGGAAAGAGCATTGGTGATGTTGTATCTGGAAGACAAATCGTACGATGAAATGGAAGACATTCTCGGTATAAACCAGAACAACCTTCGCGTAAAAATGAACCGCATCAAAGAAAAATTACGTAAACTAACAACCCAGTGACGGTATGGAACTAGAGCAGTTTAAAAACATCTGGGGCAAGGAGACCGGCCCACAACAAAAGAAAGACGAATACTTTCTTTCGCTGCTAAGCAAGCGGTCCAACAGCCCGATCAACAGGATGAAGCGCAACCTGATGTGGGAGATTGTTGCTGTGATTGTAATGTACGGCGCGGGCGTAGTGTACTACCTGTTGGCGTTCGGCGGAAAAATGGCTGAGATAGCATGGTTGCTGTTGTTCCTGGGAATATTCTTTTTGGGATATTACTATCGCAAAAACAAATTGCTCAGCAACATGCAATGCATTTCGTGCCATGTAAAAAGCAACCTGCAGCTACAGCTGGGCACGCTTGAAAAATATGTGCGGTTTTACCTTTTGGTAGGCAACATACTCACCCCTGTAACCATGCTGATAGTAGGGTACGTGGCCTTTATCCTGTTCCCGGAACGATTGCATAAGGATTTCCCCCCAAGCACGGTGCGATTGACCATCATTATTTTCATTGTATCGGTGATCGTGCTCACTGTTGGAGGCATCTATCTCAACAAATGGCTGGTGAACAGGTTATATGGCCGCCACATTAAAAAGCTGAAAGAAATATTGAACGAAATGGAGGAGTGATGCAGCCTTATTTTCTTATCTTTCTTGTCCTGAAAAAAACCTACCATGCAATTTTCTACAAGAAGGAATTTCATCAAGCAATCCACCCTGCTCACCGCGGGATTAGTATTAGCGAAAGACGAATATTTCAAAGCAAATAAAAAGATCGGGATTCAGCTCTACACGCTGCGCGATGTATTGAAGAAGGACCTGGCAGGCACCATTGCCGCGGTTGCACAGGCCGGCTACCAGGAAGTAGAAACGTTCGACTATGCCAACCGCAAGCATTCTGGCATGAGCCCGAATGATTTCAATGCGCTGCTGAAAAAAAATAACCTGCAAACGCCCAGCGGGCATTATTACCTGAAAGGATTTTTATTCCAGGGTAAGGACGATGAATGGAAACAAGGCATTGAAGACGCCCAACAACTCGGCCAGCGATACATGGTAGTACCCTACCTTGAAGCCAATGAAAGAAAAAACCTGGATGCATATAAAAAACTCGCGGCCCGGCTAAACCTGGCAGGCGAATGGTGCAAGCAGGCGGGCATGCAGGTGGCCTATCATAATCATGATTTTGAATTTCAGCCAATGGAAGGCCGCAATGGAATGGACGTGTTGCTGAAAGAAACCGATCGTTCACTCGTATTGTTCGAGATGGACATTTACTGGGTGTCGTTTGCGGGGCAGGATCCCATTGCGCTCATCAAACAAAATCCGGGGCGCTTTCCGTTATGGCATGTAAAGGACATGGACAATACGCCGCAGAAGCGATTTACCGAAGTAGGCAACGGCGTGATCAATTTCAAAAAGGTGTTCGACTGCCAGAAGAAAGCAGGCATGAAACATTTTTTTGTGGAGCAGGACGTTTCATCGGCTCCGTTGGAAAGCGCTAAAACGAGTATTGCTTATCTGAAGAAGAACATCCTGTAATTACAGTTTCCTGATCATTATATTCCTGAATTCGATATGGTCGCCGTGGTCTTGCAGGCCTATGCGGCCTTTTTTGTAGGTGCCGAAGTCGGGCCATTGCTTGAACTTGCTGGCGGCGATCATTTTTTTCCAGTTGTCATCCCACATGGTGCTGGATACCACCTTGGTCCCGTTGAGATAAAACTCCAGGGTGCCTTTGTTGGAAACGATCTCGGCAAGGTTCCATTCTCCCGCGGGCTTTACTGTTTCGGGCGAGGCGCTGATAAGATCATACAGGTCGCCTGCGCGGTGCTTGTTGATCTTTGAATCAGCATGTCCTGCATTGTCCAGCACCTGCATTTCGGGTCCGGTATGCCAGGTGTGCTCGTATTTAGGGTCTTCTTTAATATTAAAGATAATGCCGCTGTTGCCGCCGGGCGTTACTTTCCATTCTACCTTAAAATGATAGTTCTCGAATTCTTCATCGGTAACAATATCGCCGCCGCCTACCACCTGCCAGTCTTTTTTCTGTGCGGTGTCGAGGTATAGCACGCCATTCGCTACTTTCCATGCCGCGCCATCGCTTTTATTGTTATACACATGCCATCCGTTTTTGGTAGTGCCATCGAACAGCAGTTGCCAGCCTTCGCTTTTTTGCGCATCGGTGAGGGTATTGGGGGATGCGGCGGTTGTTGTAGCCGTGTTAGACATAGTATCTTTTTTTTCTGTTTCAGCGTCTTTGGCTGAGTTTAGTTGGCAACCGGTCAGTGCTGACAGGGCCAGCGCGGCAATTAGCACTCGCATGGTAAATTGGTTGTAGTTAAAATAATTTATTTAGCGTCCCTGAGAGAAAGCACGTATTTAGCCAGCAGCCGCGCGTCTTCCCTGGGAATGTCGGGGTGCGGTTGCATGGGTATTTGTCCCCAGTTGCCGCTTCCCCCATGGATGATCTTATTTGCCAGCGTGTCGATGTTGGCCTCGGTAGCTTCGTATCGTTGCGCAATGTCCCTATACGCGGGCCCGTTTGTTTTTGTCGTTACCGCATGGCACCCGAGGCAATCCGAACCGGCAATGATTTGTACTGCCTTATCGTATTCGGCCTGCGTTATGCCGGCGGGCTTGCCATCGGCAGGCGCATCCTCTACCTTTCCTTCGTTTTTTGTTTCTTCTTTTTTGTCACCGGAACTGTCCCCACAGGCAAACAGGAATGCAGCCAGCAAAAAAACCGAAGACAGAACAATCAGAGATTTCTTCATACCGTATTTTATTTTCGATGCGTAAAATTCATAAAAACATTCAATCCAATCCCAATACTGCCCGATTTAATTTTTCATTGCTGCCAGTTCCCGCAAAATCATCGAACGCTTTTTCTGTAACGCGAATGATGTGGTCGCGTATGAAGCGCGCGCCTTCCCTCGCGCCATCTTCAGGATGCTTGATGCAGCATTCCCATTCCATTACAGCCCAACCCTTATAATCATAGGCAGAAAGCTTGCTGAAAATACTTTTGAAGTCAACTTGCCCATCGCCTAAGGAACGGAATCTTCCTGCGCGGTCGATCCACGATTGGTATCCACCATATACGCCCTGCTTGCCGGTGGGATTGAACTCCGCATCTTTTACATGGAACATCCTGATGCGCTCGTGGTAATGGTCGATGTAGGCCAGGTAATCCAGGCTCTGCAATACAAAATGCGAGGGATCGTACAGCAGGCAGGCGCGCGGATGATTGTTTACTTTTTCCAGGAACATTTCGTAGCTCACGCCGTCGTGCAGATCTTCGCCAGGATGTATTTCATAGCAAACGTCCACGCCATTTTCCTCAAATGTATCCAGTATGGGCAGCCAGCGCTTTGCCAGTTCGGTAAAGCCCGTTTCTACCAAGCCCGCGGGCCGTTGCGGCCAGGGATATACCGTATGCCATAGCAAGGCGCCGCTGAAAGTAGCGTGCGCATTCAATCCCAGATTGCGCGAAGCTTGTGCCGCATATTTCAATTGCTGAACGGCCCATTCTGTTCTTGCGGGTGCGTTGCCGCGCAATTTTTCAGGAGCAAATCCATCGAACAAAGTATCATACGCAGGATGTACCGCTACGAGTTGACCTTGTAAATGCGTGGAGAGTTCGGTGATCTGCAGGCCGCATTGCTGTATCAGGCCTTTTAATTCATCAGCATAAGTTTTGCTTTCCGCGGCTTTTTGCAGGTCGATGCAGCGCGGGTCCCAGGTAGGTAGTTGCACGCCTGTAAAACCAAGTTCTTTTGCCCAGCGGCAAATGGCAGCCAGGTCGTTGAACGGTGGCTGGTCTCCTAAGAACTGCGCCAAAAAAATTCCGGGTCCTTTAACTGTTGTCATTATTCAGTTGATTTCCTATACAACATAATCCTTCCACTTTGTATCTGACTGGGCAGATGCCACTACATTTTCAATGAATGCCATGCCGCGTATGCCGTCTTCCACTCCGGGAAAATCGAGCATTTCTTTGGTCGGGGTTGTGCCGTCCAACTTTGCCGACAGTGTAAGGGCGAAGTTGCGGTAAATATTACCGAACGCTTCCAGGTATCCTTCGGGGTGGCCTCCGGGCGTGCGGCAATTGTGTACGGCAAAAGATGAAATCCTGTCGCCATAATTTCCACCAGCACGCAGTATTTGAGTGGGTTGGTCCAACCATTTTACCAATAAAGTATTGGGTTCGTGCTGTGCCCATTCTATTCCGCCCTTTTCTCCGTATACACGGATCTTCAAAGCATTTTCTTCGCCGGCGGCAATTTGCGTGGCCATCAGCACGCCGGATGCGCCATTGTCGAATTTCAACAATACTGCTCCGTCATCGTCCAATGCCCTGCCTTCTACCACGATGTTCAGGTCTGCGCACAGTTTGGTGATCTTAAGGCCCGAAACATATTCAGCCAAATGCGCCGCATGCGTTCCGATATCGCCCATGGCGCCCGCCTTACCGCTGCGTTTGGGATCAGTGCGCCAGGCGGCCTGTTGATTGCCTTCGCGTTCGCTTAGCCTGCTCAACCAGCCCTGCGGGTACTCAACATAAATTTTCCGCACCTTGCCCAGGGCGCCGGCCTGCACCATGTGCCTTGCCTGCTTTACCATGGGATAACCTGAATAAGTATGCGTGAGGCAAAGCAACAATCCTGTTTGATCCAGTTTTTGTTTCAGTTGCTTTGCTTCATCCAATGAAAGGGTGATCGGTTTTTCTATTACCACGTTAAAGCCGTTGTCCAGCGCCATCATTGCAGGCCCGAAGTGCGCAAAGTTGGGTGTAACGATGGTTATGAAATCGATGCGCTTGTCGGCGGGAAGCTTTGCTTCTTTCGAGATCATTTCGTCGTAGGTAAGATAGGTCCTGTCTTCGGGCAGGAACAACATTTTGCCGGACGCTACCGCTATCTCGGGGTTGATGCTTAGCGCGCCGCAGCTTAGTTCAATCAATCCATCCATATTGGCGGCAATACGGTGAATGGCGCCGATAAATGCGTCCTTGCCGCCGCCAACCATGCCCATCCGGAGTTTTCGGTTCATCGCTTGTTTGTGTTTTGCTATCGTTGTTGATTACTAATTATTGATTATTCATTATTGATTATCGATGCTGAAATAATTACTAATTAATAATTAGTAATTAATAATTAATAATTTAAATACACTCTTTCAATTCACGTTCGGTGTAACTAAGATTGTATTGCTTCAACACATCATCGGGCACGCCCTTCCATTGATTGGGACGGTTGCCTTTATAGCCAATGTCTTCCAAACCGATCTTTGAAGTATAAAATCCTGATGCGGTAAGGTTGCGCATGAGGCTGAAGAAAGCAACGCCCTGCTGCATTTCAGGCTTTGCTTTTGCGGGATAGGCAATATCATCCACTACCTGCAGTTGTTCTTTGCTGTCGCAATCAGAAAAAGACTTTCCAAAACGCTTCATGCACTGTACATCCAGCCAGCGCAGTCCGCCGCGCATAGGTGTTTGATGTTGTGGCATGTCCTTTACAATGAACTCGATGAAGTCGGGCACTTTTGCGTCGGTGGCGCTGCCAGACACATCGTCTTTTGGAATAATGATATCACACAGAATGGCGATGGTGGCCATTTCATGATCGGTGAAGAATTTTCTATCCATCAACGCCTTGTCGTGCGCGGCTTCCTCCGGGTGGCGATCAATGCCGGTTTGCGCGGGCGCCGCCTGTTTTGGGTCTTCTGCTTTCTTGTCGGGACTTTTACATGCATCCAGCAGCACGCCGGCAGAAATGGTGCCGACCGCAAGCGCCTTGATAGATTTACGTCTGTCCATATACGTGATATTGAGCGATTGGATTATAAATTTTGTTTCTTCAATTCATCCACCACATACTCCGATGCGCGCATGGATAGCGCCATAATCGTCCAGGTAATGTTCTTATCGGCCTGCGAAACAAAAGGCCCTCCGTCTACCACGAACAGATTTTTGCAATCGTGCGCCTGGTTGTATTTATTCAATGCAGAACGTTTGGGATCATTGCCCATACGTACCGTTCCTGCTTCGTGAATGATGCGGCCCGGAGCTTCCAATCCATAATCGTTCGATGCGTTATCGTCGCCCCAGGTAATGATGGCTCCCATGCCGTGCATGATCTCTTTGAAAGTCTCTTTCATGTGCTTTGCCTGCTTTATTTCATGCTCGCTCCACTTATAATGGAACCTTAGCACAGGAATGCCATATCTGTCTACCACCGCAGGATCTATCTCGCAGTAGTTGTCTTCTCTTGCAATGGCTTCGCCGCGGCCGGCCATGCCCACGCCTGCTCCATAGAAATAACGGTAATCTTCCTTCAACGATTTGCCATAACCTCCCGCTTCTTTCTGCTTGCCGTTCACGGGATGTTTTCCATTACTGCCTTCAATGCCCCACCCAAACCCATAAGAGGACATGCCCATACCACCCCAGTATTCAATATGGTAACCGCGTGGAAAATCGAGCTTCTTATTATCGAGCCACCAGGGAGAATAAATGTGCATGCCGCCCACCCCGTCTTCGTTATAGCGTTTGCGGCCATACAGTTGCGGTAATATGCCGCCCATGGCTGCACCGGTAGAATCGTGCAGATACTTGCCTACCACGTTGCTGGAGTTGGCAAGCCCATTGGGGTGGCGAGGCGATTTTGAATTCAGCAGCAGGCGTGCACTTTCGCAGGCGCTGGCGGCCAGCATGATCACGCGGCCGTTTACCTGGTATTCCTGCATGTCGTCCTTGTTCACATAAGATACCGCGGTGGCCCTGCCATCGGATGAACTGGTAATCACCTCGCGGGCCATGGCATTGGGAATAACATCCACGTTTCCGGTCTTTACGGCCGGGTTCACCAGGCACGATGAAGAGGAGAAGTCTGCGTACACGGTGCATCCCCTTGCGCATTGGTTGCAATAGAAGCACACGCCTCTTTCATCATTGATCTTTTGTGTGAGAATGGACAGCCGCGAAGGAATGACCGTTACGCCTGCCTGCTGGGCTGATTTCTTTATGAACAGCTCATGCAGCCTTGGTTTGGGAGGCGGAAGAAAAACGCCATCGGGCTCGTTGGGAAGATTTTCTTTCGAGCCGAATACGCCTACGAGTTTGTCGAGGCGGTCATAAAAAGGTTTGATATCATCATAGCTGATGGGCCAGTTATCGCTCAGTCCATCGATGTCTTTTCTTTTGAAATCATCGGGCCCGAACCTTAGCGAGATGCGGCCCCAGTGGTTGGTGCGGCCACCGAGCATGCGGGCCCGCCACCAGTCGAACCGCGTACCGTTTTTTTGTGTATAGGGCTCTCCCTCTATTTCCCATCCGCCGTAGCAGGCGTCGAAATCGCCGAAGGGCCTGAAGGGCGTGCTGGCTCCGCGCCGCGGCGACTCCCACGGCCATTTCAATTGCATTACATTTTTGGCGGGATCATACATCGGGCCTGCTTCCAACAGGCATACTTTTAAGCCTGCATTGGCAAGTATGTACGCTGCCATGCCACCTCCCGCGCCCGAACCTACAATTACAACATCGTATTTTTTTGATTGGACTTTTACCTGGAGATTTCCCATAGTAGTTAGTTGAAAATAAGCGCGGCCTAAATATAATCAATAAGTCAATAAGTCATTGGGTCATTAGAAAAACCAAATGACCTAATGACTAATGAACAAATGACTTAGTTTGTAACCAGTAACATTAAAAACAATTTGTTAGATTTATGCGCGCTTTGTAAAAACCAAAACAAACGATATGCAAGCTGTCAACCGCAACCAATTGTTCGTTGCATCCTGCCTGGCACTGCTCGTAACTTCCCTTTCTTTCGGTATCCGGGCCGGCATTCTCGACCGGTTGGGTGTCCAGTTCCACCTGAATGCATCGCAACTGGCCACTATTGCGGGAACAGCCTTCTGGGGCTTTCCGCTCGCGGTAATCATCGGGGGAATGCTCGTGGATATTATCGGCATGAAACGCCTGTTGATGCTGGCTTTCCTGTTACACATGGCAGGCATTCTGCTCACCATCTTTGCGCAGGGCTTCTGGAGCCTGTTCATTTCCACGCTTTGCATTGGCCTTGCCAACGGCACGGTAGAGGCCGCCTGCAACCCGCTGGTGACAGCTTTGTATCCCAATGATAAGACCACCAAGCTGAATCATTTTCATTTATGGTTCCCCGGTGGCATCTTCATAGGAACACTGATAGTATATTTCTTCGACAAGGCCGCATTAAACTGGCAGGTCCAGATAGGCATTATGATCCTGCCGGCATTGATCTATGGTTATATGTTCTCCAAGCAAAAATTTCCTGTCACAGAAAGAGTGGCCGCCGGTGTTTCAACCGGGGAAATGTACCGTTCGCTCCTGAACCCATTGTTCTTGTTCATGATCATTTGCATGTTCGGCACCGCCATCACTGAATTGTTCACCGGTCAATGGATAGATGTGCTGCTGAAGAACGTTACTACCAATCCTATTTTAATATTGACCTTGACCGCAGGCGTAATGGTGCTGGGGCGTGGACTTGCAGGCCCCGTGGTTCACCGGCTTTCTCCCGCGGGCGTATTACTGGTCTCGGCCATTCTATCTGCCGTGGGATTGTACATGCTCGGCAATACCGATGGCTCTACGCTGTACATCGGCGCGCTGGTGTTTGGAATGGGTGTTTGTTATTTCTGGCCCACCATGCTGGGATTTGTATCGGAGAACCTTCCTAAGACCGGCGCGGTAGGCATTAACCTCATAGGCGGAGCAGGCATGTTCGCGGTTTCCATCTACATGCAATTTATGGGCGGTTATTACGATAAGCTTGTTCTTAATAAATTGCCTTCGGGGTCAACGCTGGACGCATACCGTTCGGCGCCGCCAGGCTCTGACCTGGCATCAGCATACGCCAGTGCGCGGTCGGCGGCAGGGCCCGAGGTATTGAACACAACATTGGTGATACCGCTTTTCCTGATAATAGCTTTTACAGGACTGGTGATTTACATGAGGAAGAAAGCACCCGCCGTGAAGCTAACTCCTGTCAATAGCTAAAACAGCATTATGTCTTCTGCACAATCCAGGCGCAGCGCCTTGAAAAATATCATAGTTGGAGGATCGGCCTGCCTTGCCGGCAGGCAGGCCATGGCCGCCATGCCTGTATTGTTAACCGGAAACTGCCAGGCGGCTGATAAAAAAAATGACTTGAAAAAAAATATCAATCACTCTGTTTGCTGGTGGACCTATAACTTCCTTTCGCTCGACGAATTGTGCAAAGCGGTTAAACAAATCGGGTTCTCGGCCATTGACCTGGTAGGACCAAAAGACTGGCCGACATTGAAACAGCATGGCGTGTATTCGTCCATGTGCAATGGCGCGGAAATAAACCTGGTAGATGGATGGAACCATCCTAAAAACCACCCTACCTTAATTAAAAATTATAATGAACACATAGCATTGGTGGCCAGGGCAGGATATAAAAACCTGATTTGCTTCAGCGGCAACCGCAATGGAATGGACGATGAAACAGGTTTGAAAAATTGCGTGCAGGGATTGAAGCAGATCATGGGCAAAGCAGAAAAGCAAGGCGTGATCATACAAATGGAATTGTTCAACAGCAAAGTAGACCACAAGGACTATATGTGCGATAATACTGCCTGGGGCATCGAGCTGTGCAAACGCCTGGGATCACCCAATTTCAAGCTGCTGTACGATATTTACCACATGCAGATCAATGAGGGCGACATCATCCGAACCATTAAGAACAATCACCAGTACTTCGGGCATTACCACACGGCAGGCGTGCCAGGGAGGCATGAGATAGACGAAAGCCAGGAATTGTATTATCCCGCCATCATGCAGGCCATTGTACAAACCGGTTATAAAGGATATGTTGCGCAGGAGTTCATTCCTACTAAAGAAGATAAAATGGCGGCTTTGAAGAAAGCCGTTGAAATATGTGATGTATAAAGAACGACCTATTGACTAAAAGACTTAATGACTAACTATGGCAAACAATTATGACGCAATTGTGGTTGGCTCTGGCATTAGCGGCGGATGGGCCGCAAAAGAACTGACTGAAAGAGGATTGAAAGTGTTGTTGCTGGAACGTGGCCGCGACATCAAGCACATAACAGGCTATGTGGAGGCCAATAAAGACGCATGGGAATATCCTCACCGCGGCGGCAGAACACAGCAGATGATCAAGGATTATCCTGTATTGAAAAGAGATTACCCGCTGAACGAGCGCAACCTGCATTATTGGGTAAAGGATTCTGAATGTCCTTACACGGAGACCAAGCGCTTCGACTGGTTCCGCGGGTACCATGTGGGCGGCCGCTCCCTGATGTGGGGGCGCCAATCGTACCGATGGAGCGATATCGATTTCGAGGCCAATGCAAAAGAAGGCATTGCCGTAGACTGGCCCATCCGATATAAAGACATTGCACCCTGGTACGATCACGTTGAAACATTCGCGGGCATCAGCGGCAGCAAGGAAGGACTGCCCGTATTGCCCGACGGAAAATTCCTTCCGCCCATGGAATTGAATTGTGTAGAGAAAGACGTGGCCGACCGAATCCGCAAACATTATAACGACCAGCGCCGCATGATCATCGGCCGGGTGGCAAACCTTACCCAACCCATTCCCGGCAGAACAAGTTGTCAATTCCGCGACAAGTGCTGGCTCGGTTGCCCGTATGGTGGATATTTCAGCACGCAGTCTTCTACCCTGCCCGCGGCCGTCAAGACCAATAATCTTACACTGCGTCCCTTCTCCATTGTTACAAAGGTGTTGTACGATAAGGATAAGCAAAGAGCAACAGGAGTAGAGGTATTAGATGCAGAAAATAACCAGACCTACCAGTTCACCGCCAAGGTTGTATTCCTTTGCGCATCGGCATTCAATTCAACCTGGGTGCTGCTCAACTCGGCCACCGATGTATGGCCGGGCGGACTGGGCAGCAGCAGCGGCGAATTAGGACATAATGTAATGGACCATCACTTCCGTTGCGGCGCATCGGGACAAGCCGAAGGCTATGAAGACAAATATATTTTCGGCAAACGTCCCAACGGTGTGTATATACCGCGGTTCAGGAATGTATTCAATGATAAGAGAGATTATTTGCGCGGCTTCGGTTACCAGGGTGGCGCGGGCAGAAGCGGATGGGGAAGAGAGATTGCCGAGCTTTCCATTGGCGCGCCTTTGAAAGAAGCATTGACCGAGCCCGGTGGCTGGACCATTGGCATGACGGCATTCGGCGAGATACTTCCTTATCACGAAAACAAAATATCGCTGGATAAAAACAAGAAGGATAAGTGGAACTTGCCCGTGCTGGCAATGGATTGCGAGGTGAAGGACAATGAAATTAAAATGCGCAAGGACATGATGGAGGATGCGAAGGAAATGCTGGAAGTGTCGGGCATCAAGAATGTGCACACCTTCGACTCGGGATATTATATGGGACAGGGCATTCACGAAATGGGCACTGCCCGCATGGGAAGAGACCGCAAAACTTCGGTGCTGAACGCAAATAACCAGGTGTGGGATGCTCCTAACGTATTTGTTACCGATGGCGCGTGCATGACCTCGGCTTCCTGCGTGAACCCTTCGCTCACGTATATGGCGCTGACAGCCCGCGCAGCCAGCTTTGCGGTAAATGAACTGAAGAAAGGAAACCTTTAACAAGTTAAAAATCGAACAAACTAACTACCATGGATAGGCGAGAAGCTATACAACGCGTAACCGTTCTGCTCGGAGGCACCATATTAGGCGCGAACGCATTTTTGACCGGCTGTAAGCCAGCCGATGAAAAGACCGGCGAAACCTTTACCGACAAAGACATTGCCATGCTGGACGAGATAGCGGAAACCATCATCCCTGCCACAAACACGCCCGGCGCAAAGGCCGCAAAAGTGGGTGCGTTTATGACCGTAATGGTAAACGATTGCTATGAAGAAAAGGACCAGAAAGAATTCAAGCAGGGACTTAATAAAATAAGAGAGGCCAGCGATAAGAAATACGATAAGTCTTTCATGGAAATATCGTCGCAGCAACGACTTGAATTGTTGACCGGTTTGGATGCCGAGCAAAAGCAAGCCGCGGAAAAACAGAAGCAAGATCCTAAGGACGATTACCAGAAGCACTACTTCCGCATGATGAAGGAGCTGACCCTGCTGGGCTATTTTACTTCAGAGATCGGGCAAACCCAGGCGCTGAGGTATGAACCCGTTCCGGGAAGATATGAAGGCTGTGTGCCGTACAAGAAAGGCGACAGGGCCTGGGCATAGGCTTTTAAAAAATTGTTTCCAATTCCTTCAGTGACCTCACTTCATACGTGGGCTTGATGGTGCATTCAATGCACAGGTGGTTTACAAACACCTGGTCCATGCCCGCGTTCATGGCGCCCTGTATATCCACCTCTAAGCTGTCGCCGATCATGATGCATTCTTCCGAGCAGCACTGCACGCGGTTCATGGCGTATTCAAATATTTCTTTCTTTGGCTTCAGGCTGTTGCTGGTTTCGGAGGTAATTACTTCTTGAAAATACCTGGCAAGCCCTGAATGCTGCAGCTTGCTGTGCTGGGTTTTTTCGAAACCGTTGGTAATAAGGTGCAGCTTATAGCCCTTGCCGGTGAGGTAATCCAACACTTCGAAAGTGTGAGGGAATACGGCGGTGCGGGTGGGCAGCTGATCGAGAAATAAGTTGCTTAGCTGTTGTGCCAGCGCTTCATCGCCTATCCTGAAGTCGAGCAGGGTATGCCACATGCGCTTTACGCGCATTTCATCCACCTTAATATATCCATTGCGGTAGCGCTCCCAGAGCTTTTCGTTGTGCGCGAGGTAATTTTCCAGGAAGCGGTCGAAATCGTTCACACCTTTTTGTTCCAGCTCCATGGAGATGTACAGTTGCTGCAGGGTGTGGCGGGAGTTGGTGTCGAAATCCCACAGGGTATGGTCGAGGTCGAAAAAAAGGTGACGGTACTTCATCTTGCAAATTACGATATTCAAAAAAACCTCTTACTTCGCGCAATGAATATAGTGATCACCGGAGCATCCAGGGGGCTCGGAAAAGCAATCGCTGAAAAATTTGCGGGCGATAAACAAGGCCATTCCATTTTTATGTCTGCGCGCAACCAGGAGCCGCTGGAATCTACCGGCAAAGATTTGCAGGCCCGTTTTCCAGGGGCAAACATCCGCACGCTTGCGTGCGATGTAAGCAATAAAGAAGGCGTGGGCCAATTGGCCAAATGGATCATGCAGCAAACCGGCCACGTGGACATATTGGTGAACAACGCGGGCAGCTTTGTGCCGGGCAGCGTGCACAATGAAGAAGCGGGTGCATTGGAAAATATGATCGGCACTAATTTATACAGCGCCTATTATCTTACCAGGAGCCTGTTGCCGGGCATGATGCAGCGTAAAAGCGGGCACATCTTCAATATGTGCTCCATTGCCTCGCTGAAAGCCTATCATAACGGAGGAGCTTATAGCATCAGCAAGTTTGCATTGCTGGGCTTTTCGCGCAACCTGCGCGAAGAAATGAAACCCCACAACATTAAGGTAACCGCGGTGCTGCCAGGCGCGGCCTATACTGATTCGTGGGCGGCCTCCGGCATTGATCCCCAACGCATCATGGAAGCGAATGATATAGCAGAGCTGGTGTACGCCGCCGCGCATTTATCGCCCAGGGCCTGTGTTGAAGACATTGTTGTAAGGCCTCAATTGGGAGATGTTTAACCTTTTTTAACCCTCATTTTATGTGAATGGCCAAGCCGCCCGGCTTCATTTTTCTAAATTTGTGCTGGTGAAGCGCTTGTTATGGATATAAAAAGATTGGAAAAACTTGTCCGTTATCCGCTCATTGGCTGTTTACTATTGCTGTCTGCCGCCGTTTGGGGGCAGGCCAATTTTACAACCATTGTAGACCCATCAACCATTGCGCGCAACCAGTTGCTACAGGTAGAGTATGTGGTAGAGAATGCTAAGGACATCGAGAATTTCAATCCTCCCAGCTTCAGGAATTTTAATATTATACAGGGGCCCAACATATCTTCCGGCCGCTCAATTGTAAATGGCAATCTCAGCGAGTACAGGGCACTGATGTTTATATTACAACCCAGGATCACGGGAAAGCTCATTATACCGGGCGCTACCGCCACCATCGATGGAAAAAGAAGGCAATCGCAGGCGGTTGCCGTAGAGGTCACCAAAAGCCAGGGGCCCAATCCCACGACCAGGAGGCTCCGCTTTAACCTGCCGGAACACCGTGTGGAAGCCGACCGTGAATTTGTGATCTATCCCAACGAAAGCCTTGCAGAAAAGATCCAAAAGAACCTGTTCGTAAAGGTAGAGGTCAGTAAAAAAACATGTTATGTAAATGAACCGGTGGTGGCCACTTATAAATTGTATTCACGGCTACGGTCTGAATCGAGAGTGGTGAAGCGCCCATCGTATAACGGGTTCAGCGTGTACGACATGGTTGACCCCGATGGCGACAATCCATCCATCGAAACCGTCAACGGCAAACAATACAATGTGCACATCATCCGCCAGTCGCAATTGTTTCCCCTGCAATCGGGACATTTTGTGCTGGACCCTGTAGAAATAGAAAATACGGTGCGTTTTATCAAAGCTCCTACCGAGCATGACACTTACCTGGAAGAATACCACGATCCTTCTGCTGAAACGGTGCACCATACGTTAACGCTCAGCAGCGATCCTGTTGATATAGAAGTAAAGCCGCTGCCCGCAATGGGCCAGCCTGTTTCTTTCGATGGCGCAGTAGGAAACTTTACTGTAAACGCGGTCCTTAAACATCCTGTTATCAGGGCAGGCGAATCCAACAGCCTGGCGGTTGAAATAAAAGGAAAGGGCAACCTTCCGATGATCAATGCGCCGGCGGTAAACTGGCCTGGCGATGTGGAAGCCTTCGACCCCTCGGCAAAAGAAGTATTGCATCCTGAAATTGCGCCACTGTCAGGCGTTAAAACCTTTGAATATCTTTTTACACCAAAAGACACGGGCACCGTGGTGATACCACCAATAAAGTTCTCCTACTTCGACCCCGCAACACAAGCATATAAAACCGACAGTACGCATTCCTTCAGCCTGCAGATAATACAGGGCGATAAGAAAGCAAGGGCAAAAAATACCGATTCCCGGCCTGCGATCATTCCCTCATCACAACCCATTTGGCTATGGGTATTGGGCGGCGCGCTGGTTACATTGCTGGTTATATCGATAGTATTTTTTACCAGCAGGAAGAACACTAAAAAAACCGCAATCGCACCGGTTCCAGTAACCATTGCTCCTGAAATACCTGTACCGGCCAGGATGGACCCCCTGGAAAAAGCAAGAAGGTTATTACCTGTAGCCACGGCTTCCGCATTTGTAAAAGAAGTGGAAACTGTGATCTGGAGCGAAGTGGGCGAAAAGCTCAATATTCCCCCGGTGATGTTGAACCAACCGCAGGTAATGGCGGCGCTCGAAAAAAGAGCCGCCGACACATCTACCATCGAACTGTTCCGCCAGGTAATGCACGATTGCGAATATGCATTGTATATCCCCGGCCAATCCACCGAAGACCGCCAGGGCATTCTTGATAAAGCGGAAAAATTCCTGGCAAAGCTGAATGCCTTGCATTGATCATTTAAAATAAGCCTGCACGGACTTTCCGTTGATGATCAGGTCGCTGATAACGCCCTTTCCCTTATATACGTGAATTAGCGCATAGGTATGGCCGATAGAGTCGCGCATCGATTGGAGGTAGAGGTTTTCCGCTACCGAGGCTTTGTATTCGTCCAGGAAAAATTCTTCGAAAGGATACTCGACCACTACCGCATTGCTATCGCTTAAAAAATAATTCATTTTTACCGACAGGTAATCATTGGTATTGGACGGCGGATTTTCACTTACCGCGGTAATGTATGCATAACCCTGCCCATCGGCAGCTATTGTTGCGTACACATCATCCCCATGCTCCAATGAACCACTGAAATTGGCGGATGAGGTCGCCTTGAAGTCGAGCGACACGTAGCGTCCGCGCAAGGGATCCTCGGGATCAACGGGCATGGTTTCGAAGCGGAATACTTTTCCCTTGTTCAATACCCGCTCGCTTCTCCAGATCATGCTCAAAGGCGCCGCCCACTGTGCCAATGCCACCACTGCAAATACTGCGATCAATATCTTTTTCATAATTAATCTTATTCAGTTTTGTTGAGGATGGCCAATGATTTTTTTCTTTTGATGACGAGATAATTGGCAAGAAAAAATCCGATGCCGGCCGACAGGAAAAATATACCGCGCCATACGAATGGTATGGTCTCATCGAAAAACCGCAGTACCGCCAAGGCTGCGATAATGAGCAAGCCGAGATTAAGTATGCCAAGGTGATGACGGATGCTGCCCTTGCGGGTGTAATATAAACCCAGCACCAGCACCCACAGGTTAATGAGCACCAGGCTGAACGTAGTATTTTCATCAACATACACCAGGTGCGCCAACAGGAATACATAAGCTGAAAATTCAACGGGGCTTACGCCGCTCCATTCTTTTCTCGAATACCGCCTGCCCCATATAATGGCGATGGCCAACAACATCAGTATGGTCATGAGCATAAAGGGCTCGCTCCATTTAATATACTCGAACAATTCCGAAAGTTCCCAAAACCAATCGTAGCTCCAGGCAAGCAGGGTGATAAGAATGGCCGGCACAGACAACAGCAGGAAAGGATTTGCATACAAGCGGAATTGGCGAAAAAACATGCCGGAACCTATTTGATAGTACAGGCAACATAAGGAAAGGTATCCTACCCAATAAAAGCCGGTTTCCTGCGCAAAGGCGCCAAAAGCACAGGCAACAGACCCTGCAATGACCCAGTTGTGCAAATGGAACAGGTTGTTTTGCGCTTTCAATAACCTGAGATAGGCAGGTGCCACTACCAGCATTAACGGTACATATAGATAGGGGTAATGCGAAGGCTGCAGGTATTCCAGTGAATATCCCACAAGGCAAGCATACCAGGTAACGCCGGCTATGTATAAAAGCGATGTGATGTAAGATGACAACAGGTATATAAGCGGCGCTGCCAGCAGCATCCAGGCCAGCACCATGTCACTAAGCGAGCCACCCAAATGATATATCTGGCTTGTGAGCGCGATGGACGCGGGTATGCCGAAAAACAGCAGTACCGCGCTGCTTTCTCTCCAAACAAAATTATCCCTTCGCCTGAGCAAGGTGTACAGGCAAAGCACTTGCCCCAATACCAGGGGTAAAAAAGCGAAAATGGTTTTTACACTGCGCCCGAATTCATCCCAGTTGTGGGCTATTACCAATACGATCCCAAGGCCTACCAGCAATGCGCCCAAAATGCCCAGCGCTATCGTGAACCTGTTAGAAGGCTCCGCGGCTTTTGATTGATAGTATTGCTGAATGGCGACGGCGGTTTCTTCGGAAATAACCTTGGCGGCAACCAGTTGCCGAAGCTCTTTTACAATCGAGGGATCCATGTAGGTTGCAGTTTGGAATAACAATTTAAGCTATTCCGTGTACTTATATCCTACTCCCCTTACAGAATGGAAATACCGCGGGTTGCGGCTATCGTCTTCGAAGTATTTGCGGAAATTGAGAATAAAGTTATCAATGGTGCGCGTAGTGGGGTACACGTTATAACCCCAAACGGTTTGAAGGATTTTTTCCCTGGGCACCACTTCGTTGCGGTTTTCGATGAGGAGTTTCAACAGCATGGCCTCCTTCTTGCTAAGCTGCACACGGTCACCGTTCTTGGTAGTAGCTTCCTGCGCTTTAAAATCGATGACATTCCTGCCGAACGTATAGCTGTCACCGATGGAATCTTTGTCGAGCAGCTTTTTATTTTTTTCGATCAGCTTCTGAACGCGCAGCAGCAATTCTTCCAGGTTAAAGGGTTTGGTAAGATAATCGTCCGCGCCTTTCTTGAGGCCCAGCACCCTGTCGGCACTGGTGTTTTTCGCGCTGAGTATAAGAATGGGCACCTGGTTGTTGTGCACCCTGATGGTTTCCATTACGGTAATGCCATCTACTTCAGGCAGCATGATGTCCAGGATCAGCAGGTCGAAATATTCCTGCTCTATGGCCTTCAATGCTTCCGACCCGTCGGTGGCCGACGAAACTGCGTATCCTTCCAGCTCCAGGTTAAGCTTGAGCGCCTCGTGAAGATTCTCCTCATCTTCTACCAGCAAAATAGAGGCTTTGCTTTTTTCAGTCATTGCTATGAATTCTGTGAAACGTGATTGTAAAAATACTTCCCGAAGGTAAATTGTTTGTCACGTTTATGTCGGCATCATGGTCCCGGGCTATTTTCCTGCACAAATGCAGGCCCAGGCCGGTGCCTTTGGCGGTGCGCACCTCTTCGTTGCCGATGCGGTAAAACTTGGCGAAGATCTTTTTCTTTTCGCCCTCGGGTATGCCCATGCCTTCGTCTTTGACCTGCAGGAAGGCCTTTGTTCCTTCCTGTTTTAAAACAATGCTGATGGTCTTGGTTTTGGGCGAATACTTATGGGCGTTGTCCAACAGGTTGTTGACCATTATCTGCAATAGCAGCGGGTCGCCCTCGATGCCGATCTCGGGCTGTATGTCCATTTTCCATTTGCGTTCGGTAAAACGGTGGCGGAAATCTTCTATGCAGGAAACCGTTAGTTGCGAAAGGTCCAGTTCTTCATCAGACCGCTTATAATCGCCGCCCTCCAATTGCGAAGCCACGAGTATGTTGGTGGTAAGGGAATGCAGCCGCTGGGTTTCTTCGAGCGTCATTTGAATGAGCTTTTGCTGTTTGGATTCTTCCAGTTTGTGTTTTTGCAGCGTTTCCAGGTTCAGCCGGGCCACGGCGATGGGTGTTTTCAATTCATGCGTTACCGCCATCATAAAATTTTGTTGCTGTTGCTGCAGCCGCAGTTGCCTGCGTACGGAGCGGTACAGGAAGAAGGCCCCCAACAGTGTTACGAGCAGGAAAGTAATGCCTTCCGCCACGTACTTGGTGCGGTTCCTTTGCTCCTGCCGGTAAATACTTTTTAGCTGGTTGTTGAAGTAATTGGGATTTGCAATGCTGTCAACGGTTACCCTTAGCTGCTGTTCCTTATAATAGGCTTCGGCGGTATTATGCTGTGCCAGGGAAATAAACCACCAAACCAGCGCGGCGATAATATATACCAGCAGCAACCAATATACTATAAATACTACCTGCAATCGCTTTTTGGGGATGCCGATCATGGATTGAAATTACGGCGTCTTCTCGATCCGCAGCCCCACGTTCATCACGTATTCCAGCGGATCGTTGCGCATGGTATGCTCGAGTACAAAGCGGTATTGGCCCGGCCTGGTAAAACGGGTGCGTTCCTGTATCAGGATGCGGTGCTCGAAAATATCGTCCATGCCACGGCCAAGCCAGCCGGCCGCGTCATCGGCCAGCTTCAATTCGTACTGGCGGCTACGGGTAGCTGTATCACCGGGTTGTTGTACGGTTCCCCTGATCCAGATATTATTATACCGGTATGCGTTCCGGTGGCGCAGCACCACGTACACGTTGTACAGCGAAGATGTATCTGTTATGTCGAATGTAATGACGGGCTTGAAGCTGGTATGCCATTCCTGGCCAGGTATAGCTACGTTTTTTTCAAACGTGTTGATGGGGCCGCAGGCGGCGAAGAATAAAACAAGGTACAATAAACAATACTTGCGCATTAATCTGGTTTATTTGTTCCGTACGGGGCTGGGCGCTGCCCGTATATAACCTGTAATTTATAGCACGTTCAGGATTTGCTCCTTTGCTTTCTCCAGCTCGTCCTTCATCAACACCACGCATTGCTGAATGGTGGAGTCGTAAGCCTTGGCCCCGGTAGTATTGATCTCGCGGCCAATTTCCTGCAGTATGAAGGAAAGTTTTTTTCCTTTCGATTCTTCGGGATCGCTCAGGATCGATTTAAAATAATCGCAGTGGTTGCGCAGGCGCACCTGTTCTTCGCTGATGTCGATCTTTTCTATATAATAAATGATCTCCTGTTCCAGGCGGTTGGGATCGTAGTTCTCTTTGCCTACGTTATCCTCCAGCACTTTTTTCAGGCCATCCCTGATCTTTTGTTTACGGTTGGGTTCCAGGCTTTGTATCACGTCCTGTTGCTTTAATATATTATCGATGCGTTGCAGCAGGTCGCTCTCCAGCGATTGCCCTTCATTGAGGCGATGGGTGTTCAGGTCGGCAATGGCGGCCTTCAATATGCCCGTGAATTGTTCCCACTCATCGTCGGTCAGCGTTTCACTGGTGGGTGTAATTACTTCGGGGAGCTTAAGGATGCTGCTGAGAATGGTGGATGCGTCCAGGTCGAGGTCTTTCGCTAATACCGCGATCGGTTGGTAATAGGCCCGGGCAAGATCGATATTGATGCTCACCGGTTTTGCATTGCCGGTTTGCTTGAGGCTGATGGTGCAGTCGACGGTCCCGCGCCCCAGGTGGTTGGATAAGATACCACGGATATCGAATTCAAACGGCTTTAGAAATCCCGGGAGCTTTAACAACAGTTCGAATTGTTTTCCATTGAGCGATTTGATGTCGATTAAAAATGTTTTGTCTCCTATCGTTTGCTCAGCCCTTCCAAATCCGGTCATTGATTTCAGCATAGCCTGGATGATTTTATGCAATGTAAGGCAAATCGGGATATTAGCTGTACACTATGCGTTGCGTGGGAAACGGTGATGGATCGGCCCAAAGTTTATCAAAAAAAAATCCCGCTGGAAAGCGGGATAATATATGGATGGGTTAGTAAGTACCGGGAAATTAAATTCCCTACACAATATTAAAAATAATTTTCCCGAACAAAAAACAATTTGGCATAAATTTTATTCACATTTTCCGTATTGATGTTAATATCCGCCGTTCAATTTTTACATCCGTCGCAATTGTTCAACCATCTTTCAGCATCGCATCACTCAGCATACATCATGCAACGCGTTAGGACGCATCCGCTGAAACCCTTGCCCCATCAGCGTTTCATCGGGTTCAATTTTCTAATAGCATTGCATCGGCTGCATATTTTTTCATTGCAGCATCACAATGCGTAACGGTTCACAGCCCTGGTGAAGCGGGTAAATCGCCCAAAAAAAATTTTATGGCCCGCCCGGGTTTAGGGACTTACAAATGCCCTCCGCACCGCTTTCCGATCTTACTTTTGCGAAAATCATTTGCATATGCGTTTCCCTTCTCCCGTACCCGTTAAGTGGATAGCCGAGCTGATCGGCGCTGAATTAATAGGCAATGCCAATGCACATGCTACCGGCATCAATGAAATTCATAAAGTGGAACCGGGCGACCTGGTATTTGTAGACCATCCCAAGTATTACGACAAATGCATTCACTCTCCCGCGAGCTTTATCATCATCAATAAGGTCACCGGTTTTCCTGAAGGCAAGGCCTTGCTGGTAGTAAACGAACCCTTTGAAGCATATCTTGCTATAGTGCGGCACTTCAGGCCTTTTGTACCTGCTGCTAAGTTGATCAGCGACGACGTGCGCATCGGAGAAGGCACTTATATATACCCCGGCGTTTTTATCGGGCACAATGTTTCCATTGGAAATAACTGTGTCATTCACCCGAACGTTACGATCATGAACCATTGCATTATCGGCAACAACGTGGTGATACAGGCGGGTACGGTAATAGGCTCCGATGCTTTTTATTACAATACCAAAAAGAACCGTGAAGTATGGTATAAGCGAATGGAGAGTTGCGGCCGCGTGATCATAGAGGACGATGTGGAGATCGGCGCAGGCTGTACCATCGACCGCGGCGTTAGCCACGATACCATTGTGGGCCGCGGAACCAAAATGGATAACATGGTGCACATAGGTCACGATACGGTGATAGGAAAAAATTGTTTGTTTGCCGCACAGGTAGGCATTGCCGGGGTAGTGAATGTTGAGGACGGTGTAACCCTTTGGGGACAGGTGGGCGTGAGCAAGACGCTTACCATCGGTAAAAATGCGGTATTGTTAGGGCAAAGCGGCGTAGGCAAGGATATAGAAGGCGGAAAAACATACCTGGGCTCGCCGGTTGATGAAGTTTCCGTAAAAGCAAGGGAACTGGTTTGGGTGAGAAGGATCCCCGAGATGTGGGAGAAGCTGAAGTCGATGAAAGAATAATATCATCACCAACTGATACAATTAAAAAAAGGCTTCAGAAACTGAAGCCTTTTTTATTGAATAAGATCTTGCTTATTGCTTTTTCATGTAAATGATAACTGAACCATTCATTCCACCGAAGTTCCAGGCTTGTGAAATACCCATGGTAGTACCATCCCATGAAGAAACGTCGAACACTTCGCCATCCATGTCGAATTTGTTGGCAGCAGGAATAGCCCATGTACCGGTATAATCACCTGTGCAAGGCTGGCCGGCATCATCGCTTTCGTATGTGCCGTCTATTTTCAACGTAACGATATCGTCCTTCTCACAGTCGTCAACGTAAGAAGAGGTGATATCCTGTTCCTGGCCATTAGCGCTAAATACCACTTTGGTCAACATGTAATTACCAATAACATTTTCTTTGGTAAAGGCAGGTGCATCTTTGCTTTTCTTGCAGGAAGTGCCAATTAGGAGTGTTAGGGATAACAGTCCGAAAAGTACTTTTTTCATAGTAACAATTGGATTTTTTAGGGTTATGAATTATAATTCTGCCGCCAAGATAATCAGGGCGGTCAGCAATACAAACGTAATTTTACGAGGCTAATTGTAAACCCCTATCGAATTAATTACTACTGGGGCCAATAATCATAAGGAAGAGCTTCTGCTATTTTTTCCCAGGCCCAATATCCAGTATTTACCACATTGCCCTGCTCGTAAAAATACCCGTTCTCTTCTATTACAAAGAAGTCTGCAACATCTATCGCTGATATCTGCACCCGCATGAATTTGGGCAGCTTATAGGCGGCGAGGTAGGCTGGGTCGGGCATTTCTTCGCGGTAGGTTATACGGAGACGGCCGGAAAGAGTGATCTCTGTATCGTTGTTGGTGCTGTCTACCAGGTAAAATGCACTGTCGTACGGATTGTCGATCTTAATTCCGTTGGCGGCCTGCAGGTTTGTGATTTTCTCCAGTACAAAACCCTGCTCGCTCAGCGTACTGTCGTACCAGCTGCGCATGAAATGCAGCCTCGATCCGAAGTATGCTTTTTCTCGGTTAACCATCCACGTTGATTTTTCCGCATCGGTGCCGGCAAGCTCTTCAAACAAAGGATATCCAGTAAATACGCTGATGTTGTTATTGTATTCGAACACGAATGAATCCAGTTGATAGCGGATCTTATAGCCCAGCGCTTTATTGGTAATGATAAGGTCTTCTTTGGTAAGTATTTTCAGCCTGTTGCGTTTTTTGCTGTAAAAAAACCGCAGTGCGTCGCGGTTTTCCAATTCGCACAGCGAAGCATTGGGTGTAGTGCCGATAAAATTATCCATGAAGAACTTTCCATACTTATCCCATCCATCTTTGACCTCGGTGCTGCCTACCACGGCTACTTCCTGCATGGTCTTATCCTGCTTTTTCATTTCGATGGTGATCGGTTGCGCGGCCAGCTCGCTGCTTACGCGCATGGAATTTGTTTCGAAACCCATATAGGATACCGCAAGGTCGTACCCTCCGCTGGGTACTTGCAGGCGGAATACGCCTTGGCTATTGGTGATGGTACCGAGCGTGGTATTCTGGCAAAACACCGAAGCGCCAGCCAGCGGCTGGCCAGTGCTTTGGTCCAGCACTTTACCGGTAATGACATAATCGTTGCGTTGCGCGTACGATTGCAGGGCCAGGCTGATAAGGAACAATAAACTCATCCATTTGCGCATGCTATAACAGTTTAATGCTATTATATAAAACGATTTGCCACGGCATCAAATTGCCTGTGATCCCACGGGTGGAAATCTTTTAAGTAATTGCTTGCAAGTGTCGGCAATGCTCTGGCGCACAGGTATGTAGTTGAATTGCGGGAAAAGCCGCAGGAACTTCCCGTTGTCGAATTCCACTTTTGCCTGCGCCGTCCGGGCGGTTTCGCGGGTAAGCATGGGCTCCTGCCCTGCCAGCCTCGATTTTATCCATTCCAGCCTCCATACCAGCGAAGCGAGGAAGGGCGTAACCTTTTTATGCGGCGGCTTCTTGCCAAATTCATTTGCAATGCTGGTAAACACTTCACGGTACGCGTGATTGCCCGCACTGAGAATGAAACGCTCCGCCTGCACATCGTGCTCCATCAGTAATATCATTGCCTTTACCACATCGCGCACATCTACAAATCCGCTGGTGCCTTGCGAATACCAAGGAAATTCTTCATACGCAGTTTTGAATATTTTAGACGACCCTTGCTGCCAGTTGCCTGCGCCGAGTATGATGGTGGGGTTTACGATCACTGACGGTAATCCTTCGGCTATGCCCCTCCAAACCTCCAGCTCTGCAAGGTATTTGGAATGCCCGTAGCTGGAATTGCTGGTCTCGGGTGTCCAATACATCGATTCGTTAATGACCTGGTTGTTGCGAATGCGGCCCATGGCGGCAACAGAACTCACGTGCACCATTTTTTGCACGCCTGCCTGCACCGCGGCATTTACAACGTTAGCAGTACCTTCTACATTTATTTTAAACAGCTCTTTTCTACGGGATGGGCTGAAAGATACCACGGCGGCGCAATGATATATTTGGGTTACATCGTTCAGGATGTCTGACAACAGCACCACATCCAGTACGTTGCCTTGTATCCACTGCACTTTTGCATTCTCTTCGGCAGATAGTAACGTGGCGGGCGCAGACCTGTACAGGGCTTTAACCGGTTTGTTCAACCTTACCAGTTCCTTTAGCAGGTAACTTCCTACAAGGCCTGTGCCACCTGTAACTAGAATCATTTGGCGAAGTTAACTTTTGCCTTATTTACTATAGTCATAGTATCCTCTTCCTGTCTTCTTTCCCAATTCTCCTTTGTCTACCCTTTCTTTCTGCAAAGGTGATGGCTTCAACCGTTCTGGCTTGTTCATGGCTTCGTACACTGAGCAGCTTACCGCATAATTTACATCGTTGCCTATGAGGTCCATAAGCTTAAAAGGACCCATCTTAAATCCCGAGGCTTCCATGAGGCGGTCGATGCTTTCATAATCGCTCATGCCCAGTTGCACAAGCTTCAACGCCTCGAGGTAATACGGCCTTGCAACGTGATTGACGATGAAACCTGGTGCGTCTTTGCAAATCACCGGTGTTTTGCCCATTTGTTTCGCCAGTTTGTACACCGCCGTTACTACCTCGGGGGCGGTTTGCGCGGCGCGGACCACTTCTACCAGCTTCATGATGGGAGCAGGATTAAAAAAATGCATGCCCACTACCCGCTCCGAATGTATCACCCGTTCCGCAATAGCGCTGACGGATAAGGAAGATGTATTGGTAGCAAAGATGGTAATGCCTGAGTTGATAGCTGCAAGCTGGTTGAACAATTTCACTTTTAACTCGGGCTGCTCCACGATGGCTTCGATAACGATATCGGCTACGCAGTCGCCTGCTGCGCTGGTATATTGCAGGCGGGAAAGGGTTTCGTCTTTTTGCGCTGCAGTGATCTTCTGCTTGCTGGCAAGCGTCTCCAGGTCTTGCTGCATGCGTTGGCCGGCCTTGATGAGCATTTCGCCGTTTACATCGTATAAAATGGTATGAAAGCCGGACTGTGCAGCCACCTGGGCAATGCCGCTGCCCATGGTGCCTGCGCCGCATACGCAAATAGTACTGATCATAAGGCAAGTTAAAGACTTTTCACTTTTCTTATCTTGCAGTCATGTCCGACAAACTCAATATCACTGATTTTTTAACGCCGGTAAACCACTTTCTGCTTTCGGGCGACGAAGGTTATAAAGACGGGCACATAGGCAAATCCATTGTACTGTACGAAGAGCAGCTTCCTGACCTGGACGAAGCAGACATTGTACTGGTGGGTTGTGACGAAGAAAGAGGGCGAAGCTTTGCAGATATGAATGGCAACGCGCCCAATGCCATCCGCACCCAGTTTTACCGGTTGTACAACTGGCATACAGATATACGGCTGGCTGACATCGGCAATATAAAAAATGGTGCAGCGCTTACCGATACGTACGCAGCATTGAAAACAGTTGTGGGTGAGTTGGTGAGCATTGGCAAAACGGTGATCATTCTTGGTGGCTCGCACGATCTTACATTGGCGCAATACCAGGTGTATTCGCACCATCGCAAAATCATAGAGGCTGTGTGCGTGGACGCGCTCATTAATCTCGACATGAACTCGGTGCACCGTTCGGAAAATTTCCTGATGGAAATGCTGGCAGGCGAACCCAATTTCATCCGTCATTATAATCACATTGCATTCCAGAGCTATTATGTGCACCCTCACATGCTGGAGACCATGGACAAGCTGCGCTTCGATTGCTTCAGGGTTGGCCATGTAAAGGAAAACATCGAGGAAATGGAACCGGTGATCCGCAATGCGCAATTGCTCAGCTTCGACATAGCGGCCATAGCGCCTGCGTATGCGCCAGCGAATACTGTGTCGCCCAATGGGCTGACTGGCGAAGAGGCTTGCGTGCTGATGCGCTTTGCAGGGTTAAGTCCTAATGTTAACACCATTGGTATTTATGGATATTCGCCCGATAGGGATGCGCATGCTTTAACCGCCATGCAAATAGCACAGATGGTTTGGTATGTGCTCGATGGCAGAAGCCGCGGCAAGCGCGAACCTTCACTCGAAGACAGGGATTCGTTCAATGAATTTCATACAGCGTTTGCAGAAGTGGAAACTACTTTCCTGCAAAGCAAAAAAACGGGCCGGTGGTGGATGCAGTTGCCAGATAAAAAATTCATAGCTTGCTCGTATAACGATTACCTGCTGGCCAGCAGCAACGAAATACCCGAGCGGTGGCTAAGGGCACAGGAGAGAGGATGAGGAACAATGTGAAACCTGCCTGCCGGCAGGCAGGTATGCAGCCATCCAAACGATGGATATAAAAACCGATAGATGAATAAATGCCTGGTAATTATTTGTTGGGTGTTACTGGCTGCGTGTTCGGCGCAGAAAGTGATCCATAGGTCTGCGGGAAATTTATTATTTAAAGACACTGCTATTGCCAACGCACACGTAGGCATCAGCATTTATGACGCAAACACTGATAAGTACCTGTATAATTACCAGGGCAACAAATACTTTGTGCCGGCATCCAATGTAAAAATATTTACGTGTTATGCGGGATTGAAGTACCTCGGCGATAGCGTGCCCGGTATGCAATACGTTGACAAGGGCGATTCTATTTATTTATTTTCTACTGGCGATCCTACATTCTTACACAAGGACTATGTTGGGCAACCGGTGGCCGACTTCCTGAGGCGGCAGCAAAAACCATTGGTTATTACCGCGAGTAATTGGAGAGACAATGCGCTGGGCTTCGGATGGACCTGGGACGATTATAACAGCAGCTATATGGCGGAGCGCAGCCCGCTGCCGGTGTATGGCAACATCATCCGCTTTATACAAACGCAGGATACCAGTAACGCAGCCGCGCCGGAACCAGTGCTGTTTACCGAGCCGGACATCAACTGGAAAATCAATTTCAATCCCGATCCAGCCACCCGCATCTTTTCGGTCAGGCGTCAGCGTGAGTCCAATATTTTCAGGGTTACCACGGGCACCGAAAAGCAGCAGCGCGAACAGGAAGTGCCTTTTGTCACCAATGGCCTGCAATCGGCCGTAGAGTTGTTGAAAGATGCCGTGGAAAAAGACCTTATAATAATAGAACAGATGCCCTCGGGCACCGCAACAAGAAAAACCATTTACTCAAGGCCGACCGATTCGTTGCTGCGGCCCATGATGCACCGCAGCGATAATTTCTTTGCAGAACAGGTGGTATTGATGGCAAGTAACCTGAAGCTGGGCGTGATGGACGATGCCCGCCTGATGGAAAACCTGTTGAACAATGACCTGAAAGGATTGCCGCAAAGGCCCCGCTGGGTCGATGGCAGCGGCCTGAGCCGTTATAATTTATTTACACCACAGGATTTTGTTTGGATACTCAACCGCATGAAAGACGAATTTTCTTTCGAAAGGTTGAAGGCCATTTTTCCCACCGGGGGACAGGGAACATTGCGTGACTATTATAAATCGGACAGCGGTTACCTGTTTGCCAAAACGGGAACATTATCAGGCCACCTGGCACTGAGCGGGTATATTATGACCCGTAAGAATAAGATGCTCATTTTCTCCGTAATCGTTAATAATCATAATGGTTCAGCGCCCGCCATCCGCCGCCGGGTAGAGGAATTTCTCCGGGAAGTCACAAAGAACTACTGATCATTCTCCTTTCGCTCTTTCCTGCTTTCCTGTCTTATCCTACCCAACCCTACCTTTCCACATAGCGTAAACAACAACGAATAACCTTTGAACGGCAATGAACCAGAGCTAGCACCAGTTGCCGACTCAGACACCCGGCTTTGAGCCGATTATCTGAATCATAAACCGACATGTATGAAAAGATTATTTTACCTGTTTTGTTTACTCTGGTCCTGTGCTTACCTCTTACCTCAGCCTGCAATGGCAGGATCACCCTGTACCGCTGAATTCTCGGCTACCGTCAGCGGCAATACGGTAAGCTTTAAATCATCGCCCGACCTGCCCGCCGGTACTATACACTGGTGGACGTTTGGCGATGCCACCAATTCGCCGGATGCCAACCCTACGCATACTTACGCCAGCCCCGGCACCTATTGGGTAACACATTATATACAGAACCAGGCGGCCAATTGCGCGGACTCGTTTGTCCGCGCCATCACCATCGATACCTTTAATAACTGTACCATTCAACCGAAGTTCGTGTGGTACAAGGATTCACTGAATTGTTTGAAGGTCCGATTTGTCAATCAATCCGTGCCGGTATCCCCGAATGTCCATTTCATATGGAAGTTCGGGGACGGCACATCTTCTAACGACATCAATCCCTCCCACACTTATCAGCAGGAAGGATTGTATAACGTGTGCCTGGTAATGGAAACCAGCAACGGATGCCGTAAGGAATTTTGCATGCAGGTTGAAGTGCGTTGCCATACTACCTGCAACCTCGACGTTAAGTTCGATTTTAGAAAAGATACGCTGAACCCGTTGAAAGTATTCTTCATCAACCAAACCATCGTTACCGCCAGCGCAGCGCAATACCTGTGGTCGTTTGGAGACGGTACAGCTTCTACCGAGCGCAATCCTGTGCACACCTACACGGCGCCCGGCACTTATGAGGTTTGCCTGAAAGTTTGGATCAACAATACCTGCATGGAAAGGACCTGCAAGGTGATCGTATTGCAAGCTCCCCCGCCCGCTTGCAACGTGCAGGCAAAGTTTGCCTGGCGCCGCGATTCGGCACACTGGAACAAGATATGGTTTGCAAACCTTTCGCAACCCATTCAAAACATCTGGAGAACTTATTGGTCGTATGGCGATGGTACCAGCTCGCAGGATTTCAATAGCATGCATGTGTACCAGCAGCCCGGCAAATATTATGTATGCCTGAAGGTGCAAAGCCTGAACGGTTGTATCAGCACGTATTGCGATTCGGTGATCGTGCGCAGGGATTCGTGCGAGAACAGGTCCGATTTCCGCTACGAAGTGAACCCGAACAATGTGATGGAGTACCGCTTCAAGCCAAAGTTCGCGAACTCCAGCTTCAGGTACTTCTGGAATTTCGGCGACGGCTCTTCATCAACGCAGATGTTCCCGGTGCATAAATATGCGACCCGCGGCACCTACAAGGTTTGCCTGACCGTGGTAACTTCCAATACTTGCCGTACTACCACCTGCCACGAGGTAAAGGTTGGACAAAACTGCGATGACGTACGCGTGAAGTTCGAATACAGGCGCGACTCGTTGAAGCCTTATATTATTAAGTTCCATGCCATCGGCAATGTGCCTATTGTACAACAGGTATGGACCATACAAAAGCTGACCCCCCAGGTATTTCCGCCGACCGTGCCGGTTATCATCAATGCCAGCAATCCAACCTATACCTTTAAAGATAGCGGGTGGTACCTGGTGTGCCTGAGCGCGGTAACATCGAACAATTGTAAGAAAACATATTGTGAAAAGATCTACATAGAGAAGGGTGAAAATGGAAGGCTGGTAACATCGACATTCATACCGGTATATCCCAATCCTGCCAATAGCATGGTAAGGCTTGAGATACCGGTGGATGTTACTACCACGTTGAGACTGCGGGTGTTAGATGGGGCAGGCGTTCCAAAAATGGAATTCAGCACGCCTGCGCGGGCCGGCAATAATTATATTGCCATACCCGTTGACAAACTAAGTAATGGACTGTACGTGGTGGAGATACGCTATGGAAACCAGCTAAAATTGGCTAAATTTCAAAAAAGCTAAAGAGGGAAAACTATTTGACAGGTACCCTTAACGATACAGAGTTGGTGAGAGGTTGCATCGTCAACGACCGCCGGGCCCAGGAACAGTTGTATAAACAGTTCTATGGGCCTATGGCGTCTATTTGTATGCGTTATACCAGGAACCAGCACGATGCCATAGAGGTGTTGCACAACGCGTTCCTGAAGGTGTATAAAAACATAGACCGGTTCGATGCGTCGAAAGCATCGTTGTATACCTGGATACGCACGATAGTGATACATACAGCTATCGATTTTATAAGGCAGAAGGCGCGCTGGTATACCCCCCACGGGGAGTTGGAAAATGCAGAGGCGGCAGGAATCGAGGCAGAGGCTGTGCAGCGCATGTCTTCGCAGGAATTGCTGAAGCTGGTGCAGCAACTGCCCCCCGCAACACAAACCGTATTTAATTTATATGTGATAGAAGGATATACGCACAAAGAGATCGGCGTATTGCTTGGCATAAGCGATGGTACCAGTAAATGGCACCTGAGCGAGGCCAGGCGGCAATTGCAACAACTTGTTTCAAAACATGCTAATGTAGCGCAATGAACAATTTACAATCAAACGAAAGACACCTGGCAGATAAGCTGCGCAACGTGCCGGTCCCGGACGTGGACCGCTCGTGGGAGCAGATGCGCAGGTTGTTGGACCGCGACATGCCCGAAGGCGGAGCCGCGGGCTGGGGCGGTAACAGGAAGTGGTGGTGGATGGGCATCACGGCCGGCATCATTATGTTGTCAGTATGGCTGACGCAGCAATTGAATAATTCCGGCAATGAAGGCCTTGCCAATACCGAGGCAGTAAACAATACGCCGCCATCCCCGGCTGCCAACAGCGATAATAATAATGCAACGGGCAATACAACATCCCAATCAAACAATGATAAAAACGCTACTCAAGCAATAGTTGATAAGGATAATAACAAAAACACAACTGATAATAATGTTGCCGGTGATAACACCGCCAACAACAACGCTACACCAGCAAATACTCCCGGTGATAAACCATCCAGAGGACAACAGTTGAATGCGGCTGACGATAATGAGAATGCTGTAAAAACCAATGACCAACGTGCACGAACAACCGATAAAAGCATTACACCTTCTTACGGTAAAAAAAGAACCGCGAACAGCATTAACAGCCCTGTACGCACCAAAGACGATGACCGTACGACCGGTAACTCCGTAACTAGTAAACGAGCGACCGCTGACGAAAATATATTATCGGATAAAGAACTTCAGGATAATACCAGGAGAAATAATGGCAGAACGGTTGATGCAAAGAAGAACAATTCTTCCATTGATGATATTGCTTCTGAAAAAACGGCTGATCAAAATCTTGCGAATGCTTCGGGAAAGGATAAAGGCAATGAACAGCTTGACCGCAACGCCGGATCGACTAAAACACCCGATACCAGGTCCTTCGACAATGCTTCCGGCACCGCTGAAACTGTTGTAAGAGATGTGGAAGCATCGGCAATAAATACAAGCCTGGTTGAAGAAGACCAAATAACCGGCCCTTCAACGGTGTTCAATGACGCTGCGGCCGTTTCACCCCGGATGATGGCGATCCACGGAAAAACCGACCGGGAATCAGCAAGGCAATTACGCGATCAGTACATGGAGAAAGATAACCGCCCGGTGAGCGGCGCGCAAATGCGTGGCAATTTTGGTGGAGAAGACCGTGAGATAACTTTCGCGGCGGGTTTGACCATTCCGCAAAGCTTTGCCATCGGTAACCAACAGGCATCATCGTATAACGTAAGCGCTAAAACAAGCCGCATTGCGGACTATCTGCCTGCTCCGTTCTTCCAGTATTACATCAACCCCAAACTGTTTTTGCAGACGGAGTTTCATTTTCAATCGCCGCAATATACTGACAGGTTGCTGCTATCAAGGAGCAGCATGCAGCCTTCTCCTACCATGACGCTGGAGAAGAATGTGTACCTGGAGAAACTGTATTATTTCAATATTCCCTTTAACGTGTATTATAGTCCCGCCCGCAACTTTTTTATCGGAAGCGGCTTGCAGTATTCATCGCTGCTGAGTGGCGTGGCCTCGTTTGAAGAAAAAAGGACCGATGGATCGAACCCGGCAAGTTACCAATCTTTTACGCGCCGCTTTAAAGACGATTCTGTTGCCGCCATGTTCGCACCAAGCGAGTGGCGCTACCAGTTCGACGCCAATTATTATTTCAAAAGATTTACGCTGGGTGTTCGCTATAACCAGGCCATGCGCGATTTTGTGAATTTGCGCGTGAACAGTGCATTGCCAGTTACACAGGACAGGAACCGTTCCTTCCTGCTATATCTGCGCTTCAACATTTTGGAGCAACGGAAGAAAGGTGGGTATTATTCTGCTTATAATTGGTAATCAACAATGTAAAGAAGTCATTGGGTCAATAGGTCATTAGTCATTGAAGATTAATGACCTATTGACTTAATGGCTCAATGACCAAACAGCTTCTCCAAATATTCCCGCTTAAACTCGATGTACACCGGGTTGCCCGACGGGCTTACATTGGGTTGGGCGCATTGAAATAGGGCTTCGATCATGCCGCTCATTTCGTCTTTGGAAAGTTTTTGCCCCGGCTTAATGGCGTGCTGCCTTGCCAGTGCGCGAACAAGTTTTTCTCTTGCCGATAATTTTATTTCACCGCTGGAATGTTTGAATTGTTCCAGCATTCCTTCGATGGCGGCTTTTTCATTGCCTTGCTGCACATCGGCCGGCGTTCCCTGCACGATAAAACTGTTGTTGCCGAAATGTTCTACCTGGTAGCCCAGTTGCTGAAGATGCGGCAGCAGTTCCTGCAATAGCACGGCATCGGCCGATGCAAGGTTGAGCGTTACGGGAAACAGGCTTTGCTGAACTGGAATGGGCTGCGACTGCGACGCCTGCGCATATCGCTCATATAAAATACGCTCATGCGCCAGTTGCTGGTGAACCAAAATGAAGCCGCGGTCAGCCGGAGAAACAATATAGGTGCCAAGCAGCTGAGTTAACTCAGGCGTACCCGTTAGAGGCTGCCGCTGCACTTCCTGCGTAACAGTTTGTTCGTGCTCCAAAGCGGCAGAAGGTTGCTGTGCATCCTGGCTGCCCGGCATTTCATAAAAATCACGCCAGTGTTTTAATTCCGCTTTTTGCGAAGGTTCGATAAAATGCGCCTGGTGCTTTTGTGTAAAGGTCTTGTACAGGTTGGTAGATGCGGCCGCCGCCTGCTGCTCTTCGGTAAATGGCTTGCTTACCGCGTCCAGTTGTTGAATGGAAGGGTCGAGGTCAAAATCGAGGGTGGGCGTAATGCTGAATTGCGCCAGCGCATGTTTTACCGCGGCCTGCACAAAGGCGTAAACGATCTTTTCGTCCTCGAACTTTATTTCCTGCTTGGTGGGATGCACATTGATATCTATCTGCGCCGGGTCGAGCTCAATGAACAATACGTAGAGCGGAAAGCTGTCGGCCGGTATCATATCCTGGTAGGCATTCATCACCGCATGGTTCAGGTAAGCGCTGCGTATGAAGCGGTTGTTGACGAAGAAGTATTGGTCGCCCCTGGTTTTTTTGGCCGTCTCCGGCTTACCCACAAACCCGGTGATGTTGAGATAATCTGTTTGCTCCTGCACGGTTACCAGCTTGGCGTTGTAATGGTTGCCGAGCAATTGTACGATGCGCTGTTTCAACGATCCTTTCTCGAGGTGAAATACCTGCTGTCCATTACTGGTGAACGAAAAAAATATGGCGGGAAAGGCCATGGCCACGCGAATGAATTCATCCACGATATGGCGCAATTCCGCTGCATTGCTCTTCAAAAAATTTCGGCGGGCGGGCACATTGAAGAATACATTCTTCATGGCGATATTGGAGCCTACCGGTATGGCCGCCGGCTCCTGCCTTATCACCAAACTGTTTTCTATTTCTATGCGGGTGCCTATTTCATCATCGGCGCGGCGTGTCTTTAGTTCAACCTGGGCAACTGCTGCAATAGAGGCCAGCGCCTCACCGCGGAAGCCCATGGTGCGGATGCGGAACAAGTCTTCGATGGTAGTGATCTTGGAGGTGGCATGCCGTTCGAAGCACATGCGCGCATCGGTTTCGCTCATGCCCTTGCCGTTGTCGATTACCTGTATAAGCGATTTGCCGGCATCGTTCACAAAAAGCTGGATAGAGGTGGCCCCTGCGTCCACTGCGTTTTCCATCAATTCCTTTACGGCACTGGCAGGCCTTTGGATTACTTCACCGGCCGCAATCTGGTTGGCAATATTGTCCGGCAACAGTTGAATGATATCAGCCACACTTGTCAGGTTTAGAACCCGCTAAAATAGTTTAATTTAATTTGTTGAAATCCCCCAAAATTTGCGCATGAAAAATTATCTCCTCTTTGCCTTCATACTGGTTATTTCCTGCACTGTTCGGAAACGCGAGGACCCCCGCCAGCTCTTCAATGGAAAGGACCTTAGCGGCTGGCATGCGGATGTGCCGGAAATGGATACCAATACCGCGGTCAAAATCCCTTTTATCGTACGCGATGGCATGCTGGTAAGCCTTGCCGCGCCGGAAGGGCACCTGATAACGGACTCTGTTTTCGAGAACTATTCCCTCGCAGTTGAATACCGATATCCCAACAAGCCAGGTAATTGCGGGGTGCTGGTGCATGCGTCCATGCCGAGGGCATTGTATGGAATGTTCCCGCAATCGCTGGAAGTACAATTGGAACATGGCAACGCCGGCGATTTCTGGTGCATAGCCGAAGACATTACTGTACCTGATATGGAAAAAAGAAGAGGGCCGCGGAACGAATGGGGCACTACAGACGGCAAACAACGCAGGATACGCAACCTTACGGACAGCTCGGAAAAAAAACCGGGCGAATGGAATTTTATGGTGATAGAATGCAGGGGCAATTCGATCAAGGTATGGGTAAATGGGGATTTGGTAAACGAGGGTAGCAATTGCACCGCTAACAAAGGACAGATCGCCATACAAGCCGAAGGCACCGAGGTAGAGTTCAGGAGAATAGCACTGAAACCATTATAGAAACTCTAACATCACACCCATCCCATTTATCCTTAATTTTATAGCTTCCAATGGATTAAATCATCATATCATGATTAGTAGGACGATTGTATTGGCCCTTGCCCTGGTGGTAACCATTTGTACTCAGGCACAGTTCCGCTCCAACCTATCTCAAAGCGCGTGGGTAGACAGCGTGTTCAAAACCCTGAACAAGGATGAAAAGATCGCCCAACTGATGGTAGTGCGCGGCTCCAGCTTCGAACCCCGCACGCGAAAGCCCATTTTGTTTACTAAAGAGGTAGAAGAGCAGATAAAGAAATACAATGTCGGCGGCATTTGCATGTTCCAGGGAGGACCATTGGCACAAGCCAATTTCCTGAACTATATGCAGCGTATTGCCAAAACGCCGATACTCATTTGCATCGATGCAGAGAATGGATTGGGCATGCGCATGGACAGTGTGCTGCCCCTGCCCCGCCAATTGATGCTGGGCGCCATGAACGATCCTAAACTGATGTATGAATACGGAAGGCTGGTAGGAGAACAATGCAAGCGCATGGGCATACAGGTTAATTATGCGCCCGTAGTAGACGTCAATAACAATCCCGCCAACCCTGTTATCAACGACCGCTCATTCGGTGAAGATAAATTCAAGGTAGCCGAATACGGCGTTCAATATTCCAAAGGCATGCAGGATGTTGGCGTAATGGCTTGCGCGAAACATTTTCCGGGCCACGGCGATGTTTCGGTTGATTCGCACCTGGATTTGCCGGTGATCAATAAAAACAAATCCGAGCTGCAATCGCTGGAGTTGTATCCTTTTCAGAAATTATTCGATGCCGGCGTTGGCAGCGTAATGATAGCGCACTTGTATATTCCCGCTATCGATAATACCGCCAACCGCGCTACCTCTCTTTCCAAGGCCAATGTTACCAGGCTGCTGCGCAACGAAATGAACTACAAAGGCATTTCATTTACAGATGCGTTGGAGATGCGCGGCGTCACCAAGTTCTTTCCCGATGGCGATGCCTCAGTTGAATCGCTGATTGCCGGTAATGATATGCTGTGCCTGCCCGGCGATATTCCCGGAAGCATTCAGAAAGTGAAGGAAGCCATCAAAAAGAAAAAACTTAAGTGGAGCGACATCGATAACCGCGTAAAAAAAGTGCTGAGGGCCAAGTACCAGTACGGCCTCGCCAACCTGAAACCCATCGATACCACTAATCTCACCAACGATGTAAACAGGGGCATACCCGAGATGCGGCGCAGGATCGCTGAACAGTCGTTGACGCTGGTGCGCAACAGCGAGGCTGCAATTTTTCCACTCATGCCGCGGCAGGTGCAAAACATTGCATATGTGGCCATGGGAGTTAAGCAGGACAATGCTTTTGCGCGCAGGATGCGCGACGATTATGGCGCCCATGTATATTATTTCGATTATTCGCTCAACGAAGAAAAAGCAAAGGCCATGCTGGACCTTATCAGGAACCGTTACCAGGTGGTGATCATAGGACTGCACAACTATGCCCGTTTCCCCGCCAATAACTTCGGTGTAAGCAAGGCCGCCACCGGTTTGTTGCAACAGTTGCAGCAGGAAAATAGGTCCATTACGTTTGCTTTTGGAAATCCTTATATACTGTCCAATACCTGCGATGCCAAAGTATTGGTAGCATGTTACGAAGATGATGAGACTGTACAGGAGGCTGCCGCCGATTTGCTGCAGGGTAAAATAACCCCGAAAGGGAAACTGCCTGTTACGGTTTGCCCTGAATTGAAGTACGGAACCGGCATTACCACTGCTTCGCTGTTGCCCGACGCACCGCCTTCCATGCTGGGGTTTGATGTACAAAAACTGCATGTGGTGGATTCCATTGTAAAAGATGGCATCGATAAGCAGGCGTATCCGGGCGCAGTGGTATTGGTGGCAAAGGATGGCCGCGTGGTGTATGAAAAAGCATTCGGGCAAATGGCATATACCGATGCGAAGCCTGTTACTACGCAAACAATTTACGACCTGGCCTCTGTTACCAAGATCTGCGCTACCACCATGTCCATTATGAAATTGTATGATGAAGGCCGGCTGGACCTGCACAAACCGCTGGGTGATTTTTTACCCTGGGTAAGGAATACCAATAAAGAATTACTGACGCTCGATGATATTTTGTTGCACCAGGCGGGTTTGAAAGCATGGATACCTTTTTACCGCGAAACCATCGATTCGGCCAATGGCGGAGCGCCGATGGCCGCTTTGTATGCCACGCAACGTCAGGATGCCTTCAATGTTCGCGTAGCGGAGAACATGTACCTGCGAAGGGATTGGATAGACACCATGTACAGCCGCATCCTTACCAGCGAGCTGGGCCCGCGTGGAAAATATATTTACAGTGATAATGATTTTATTTTCCTTGGCAAGATAGTAGAGAGCGTTACAGGCATGCCCTTGGATGAATATGTTCAGAAAACTTTTTATGTTCCGCTCGGCATGAAGACCACCGGCTTCAAGCCGCGGGAACGGTTTAATGTGGAGCAGATAGCGCCTACTGAACAGGAACCTTATTTCAGGAAACAACTCATACAAGGCGATGTACATGATCCCGGTGCCGCCATGTTTGGCGGAGTGGCCGGTCATGCAGGTTTGTTCAGCAATGCCCGCGACCTGGCGGTGCTCTCGCAATTGATGCTGAATGGAGGCGTGATCAATGGCAAGCGCTATTTTAAACAGGAGACCATCGATTATTTTACAGCCTATCATACGCTGATCAGCCGCCGCGGGCTGGGCTTCGACAAACCTGAAAAAAATAATTATGAAAGGCCGGAGCCATATCCCTGCGCGTCGGCATCTCCCGCCACGTTTGGGCATACTGGTTTTACCGGCACCTGCTGGTGGGTTGACCCCAAGTACAATCTTGTGTTTATTTTCTTATCGAACCGGGTAAATTCATCGGGTCCTAATTTCAACAAGCTTGGCCAGATGAACATCAGGGGCAAAGTGCATGAAGCAATTTATAAAGCGTTGGGGATCTGATTATGAAATACATCATTTCAGCGATCTGTTGCCTGCTGGCGCTGCAGGGATTAAGCCAACCTATGAGACATGAGATCGTCAGTAAAGGGATTTTGTCCTCTACCAGGAAAAGCCCTGACGTGGAAATAAAGACTTACTACGGAAGAGATGGGAACGATTCCATAGTATTCGTTAATGGAAAACTGGCTTTTACATACAAATGGCAAGAGTTGCCTAATGGCAAACCAAGCCTGGTGAGGTTTGATGAAAAGCAGCGGGAAGACGAATGGCATATGTTTACTTTTTATGCCGATTCTTCCTTTGATATTGAAATAATTGCTTTTGGGGCCGGCACTATTTCAACAAGCAGGTATGCAAAAGACCATAGGCAGCTATATTATATTGATGCGAGTTCAGATACAAGTTGGCTCCATTATACTTCTTCCGGCAAACTTGAAAAAATTATACAAAGCAGACGAGGGAAGGATACTGTCGTGTATCGTTCCAGTTTCAATAAAAAAGGCCAAATAGAAAGCATTCATTTTACGACAGGACCGTCAATTGGTTGCAACGAAAATGAATATGGATTGATATCGGAGATTCTGGAGTACCTGGATGAAAAGAAAAAGAGGGAGAGCGCCATCATAACAAAAATTACGTACGAATTTTACTAACCTACACGCCCTCGAAAACGGTTTCCGCAAAGCGGCAGAAATCGATCACTACATCCTTTCTTAGTTGAAATTCCGGTCGGTCGGAGAGATGGTTGCTGCACTCGGGGGATATTTCAAATCCTTGCCTGAGTTCTTTTACCGAAAGGCATTTGATATCGTTTTTGGATACCACTATAACCAGCGCATCATCGTAGGGATAATTCTTGTCCAGGTCTTTTTCTGAAAAGCGGCCATTGGCCCTGAACTTAACTTCTACAAAATAAGTTTCCTTGTACAGGCGGTGCTGTACTACAAAATCGGGCATGTTCCTGATACGGTCCATCACGGGATTTCCGGAGCCGCCCACCGCTGAAAGCGCCGGCATGGTATACTCCATTCCGTAGTGATAAACACTGTATTTATGCGAGAGGAACAATTGCTGGATAAGTGTTTCCGCAATCTTGCCCTTGATCATTTTATAGCGGAAGTTCCACTCGCGGTTATGCAGCCCATATGTGTCAGGAAACTCATCCTCTACTACCCAGAGGTTATTGCGCTGCTCGAAGCAGGAAGCGCATACGGCGCTTTCGTACAGGACATAGGAGTGACAGGATTGGCAGTGTGCCATAGGAAATGGATTTTCTCAAAAACGGAAGTTAGGGTGTTTTATTACATAAGTGCTTTTGTGTATGTGGCCGTTGGCTCGTCGAAAGTAAAGCGGCGGGTGAAGACGTGGTGCTTTGCAAAAGACTCAAATGGTATTTTCCGTAGCAGGTTACTGAATGGCCAGGAGGAACATGATTGAAAGGCAGTCCGTTTCTTGGGTGCCCGCGCCGAGGTACAGGCCTTCATGGGCTCGCACGATGCAGTACCCTAGATATACTTCCCGAAACCTTTTGCAACAGTATAAACACCTGATAAAATCAAAGGGCGCCGGCGCATTGCAGCACCGGACGCCCCTCGGTTAATGCAGCAGCCCTACTTCGCGTTTGCCGCTTTTATCGGCGCAAAGTCAATGTATTGTATCGCCCGGTCAATTTTGTCCGCCTCATTATAATGAAAATCGGTATGTACCCAGAAGGTGAGCTTTTTACCGGTCTTATATTTTACATCTACCTGCTGCCAGCTTAACAGCCATATTCCAGGCATATCAGGGCCGCGCTGCGGCGTATTTACCTTTATCGGGAGCCAGATATCATTGCTGAAATCGATGGAATCGATCGCGTTCTTCCTGCGGTTGGTCCAATAGTCAACGATCGCGGTCTTGCCAGCCAGGCTATCACCGTTCGACCAAAGGAAAACCGCGTTGTCGGCGTAATCTGCCAGCCATCCTTCTACATCTCCCGTTTCAAATTTTGCCATGGCCACCTTTGCCTGCTCGGCATACTTTGCGTCGGCAAATTCAGCTTGCTTGGGAGTTGCAGCAGCGGAATCGGCATTGTTTGCAATACCTTCCTTTCCGGCACTGTTATCGCATGCAGTAAAAAGAACTAAGCAACTTAGTCCAAAGAGGAACTTTCTCATAAAACGTTTTATTTTTTGAGTGAATAAATCGTCTCAAAAGGTGGGATAAACTGATCTCGTAGAATGGGGTTACGCTACAATGTAATCAAATATTTCAAAAAATCAGTTGCACTTCGCCGTTATGCCATCGTCCACGATGCTCTTTAAATCCATGTAGAACTCTTTGGCGGGAGGATTCGATAATGCTTTCGTGAGCAGAACAAGCGTGTAGCCGCGGCAAAGATCAACCATCGGCCAGGAACCAGACAAAGAAGGACCTGCCATAACAAGCGGCTTTTCATTGGCATCCGCTTCCACGATCCATCCGCCCAATGAAAAAGCCAATCCCTCGGTTTGCTTTGGGTTGTTCTTCATTTGTCCCGCAGCGGCCTGCAGGCTAAGCAGGGTTTGCACCGATTCCTCAGTAAGGATTTGCTTGTTGTTGAATTTTCCTTTGTTGATCAGCATCAACAAAAAATTGCTCATATCATTGGCGGTTGACCGTGCCCCGCTGGAAGGATTGATGGCCGCATTAAAATCTTCGTTGGTAAACGTGGTGCCGCGCATTCCCAGGGGCCTAAGCAAACGGTCCTGTATCACGCGGTCGAAACCTTTTTTGGTGATCACTTCAATCACCCTGCCTACCAGGCTGTACCCGATGTTGCTGTACTTGAATTCCGTGCCGGGATTGGTCTCAATTTCTTTTCGCGAAGCAATGCCCATGGCCTCATCTTCCAGCGTTTTGTACCGGCTTTTCTGGAAAAGCTTTGCATCGGCCTCTATGCCCGTTTGGTGCGTGAGGCAATGCCGGATGGTGATATAGCTCTTACTATACTTGGTGAAGAAGGGAAGAAAATCGCTCACCTTATCATCCAAGGATAACTTGCCCTCCTGCACATAGGTAAGCACCAGCGCGGCGGTAAGCCATTGACTGGCGGCGCCTATTTCCTGCTGCGTTTTTAAATTGAACTCGGGATTTTCTTTTTTATAAATGATCTTTCCGTCCTTCTGTATCAGGACCACGAATTCCTTTCCCAATTGCTTTGCTGACCGGTTAAGCTTGTCAGAAATGGCAGCGGTATCAACTTGTGCCATCACATATTGTGTGGTAAGGAAAAAAGCAGCGCCAAGTATTACAATCACCTTCATTGCATGATAGGGTTTGAGCATTATTACAAATATGCGTCGAATAAAAAATATGGTAAGTGGGATTAACTGTTTTTTATCACTGAATGGAAGATATCGCAGATTATTATCGATTCAAGAATTGGGAAGATTGAATAGCCCGGCAAACCACCAGTTGTAATCCGCCATTAGCCATTGCCATCTGTGTAATCCTTAAATCCGTCATTCAATCTGTGTTTTTATTCTTTCCCCATATCCTTATTTCCCGATCCTGAACGGCAGTGCTGCTTTAGTATTCTCCCAAATTACATTCAGCGTACCTCCATTATCCGAGGGCTGTATCTCTATTGTCATTACTTCGGTAAATGCTGCGGGGCTCCCCACCTGCATCGGTACCTTCAATACATCATAGGCAGGATTGTATTCAGTTCCCCAAACGTTGGCCTGGCTGTTGAACATCATTGTCCATCCCCTTAGTGATGGCAAGGTCCATATTGAATAAGCGCCGGCAGGCAACTCCTTATCCCCGAAATATACCGGCTTTGTTATCACCATCCTGGTAGCGGCATTGGCGCCCGTGCGCCAGAACCTGTCCCAGGGCACGACCGTTCCAAAAATAGTCCTGCCCCGTACCTGGGGACGCGAATAATATATCTTCATCCTGGCATCGCCCATATCAGCAGATACAGAATCAAACCGCGCAATCAGGCTCATGCCCTTGCCACTCTGCTCTTCCTGCGCATAGCGGTTCGCCAGTGCCTCCAGGTTCATGGGACCAGAAGCCTTCCCAATTACATTCCATGATGAACCGATGGCATCTATGTAGTTTACCATGCCCTGTTTATCCAGGTACAGCGTCATCATTCCCATTACCGTGCTGCCGCCATACAATTTATCGGGCGCAATGCGCTTTAACGTAAGCCTCCTGTTACCACCCAATGTAAGATGGCCGCTCACAATGCTATCCCCAACTTGTTTGGGAGCAAACAATCCCCAAAACGGCAACAGGTATCGGAAGGCCGCCCCTATGCCATTGGCGGTTAATCCCCTGCCCGCAAATCGTTGAACGGTTATATCGTTGCCGCGCTGCTGCGTAATAAAGGTGGAGTCATCTTTCACGAACAATCTATACCTGATGATCAGCTGCGAATCCTTACCCGGTACTGGCCTGTAAGCATAACCCTCAGCGGATTGCAATTCACCATTGTCAAACAAAGTGCCTTTCAGTTTTGTTACGCTTACCGCGGGTCTTGCCACCACGGTAACATCGAAAGCTTTATTGTTGATGGAGAAAGAACCCGCCATGGTAGTATCGTTGCCAAGCAGGAAAATCAAATAGCCTGAGTGCGATTGCTTTTGAGCAGCCGCTACTGCTATTAAAAAAAAGAACAATACAACACCGAACGATCTTTTCATTATAAGACATTAATAATACAAATTAAACTGTTTTAATGCTCAACTTTTACCGATCCTCACAATGCACCTGCCCACTTACGCTCTGGTTATGCGCTGGCCCGGCCGCGCCCGCGGAGCGATGGCGGCGGCCTTGATTTTTTGGTTCTTTTGCATCAAGGTAAAAGAACGAAGGAACAAAAGTCTTAACTTAAACATACCAATACATTCATTATGAGTGGTGAACACAACCAAAACCAACCCGCCTCGCGGCGCGATTTCCTTAAACAATCCACTGCCCTGGCCGCGCTAAGCCTGGCGCCGCCTGCCCTTTTAAAAGCCGCGGCAAATGATGAAAAAATCGCCGACTACTTTGAAAAAATGCCGCTTCAACTGGAAGTAAACGGCGTTAAGCACAGTGTTACCATCGAGCCGCGCGTAACGCTGCTCGACCTGTTGCGCGAACACCTGAACCTCACCGGCACTAAAAAGGGCTGCGACCATGGCCAATGCGGGGCCTGCACCGTGCACGTAGATGGAAGGCGCATCAATTCCTGCCTTACACTGGCCATTATGCAGGAAGGAAAAAAGATCACCACCATCGAAGGGCTTGCCAAAGGAGAAGCACTGCATCCCATGCAAGAAGCTTTTATAAAGCACGATGGCTTTCAATGCGGTTATTGCACACCGGGACAAATCATGTCATCCATCGCCTGCATCCGCGAAGGACATGCCAATTCAGAAGACGAGATACGCGAATATATGAGCGGCAACATCTGCCGTTGCGGAGCTTATTCCAACATCATCGAGGCCATCATGGCCGTAAAAAAGGGAGGGCAGCCGTTATGATCAATTTTCAATACGTACGCGCCTCATCGCCTAAAGCCGCGATCGATGCAATAGCTAAAGACCCAGGCGCACAATTCGTGGCGGGCGGCACCAACCTCATCGACCTGATGAAGAAAGGAGTGGTGAACCCGCAAAAGCTTATCGACATCAACAGCCTTCCATTAAAAAACCTGGAGAAACAAAGCAATGGATTGCGCATCGGGGCGCTGGCGCTCAACAGCGCAGTATCTGAACATGAGTTGGTATTACAACATCAACCGTTGCTATCGCTGGCATTAAAAGCAGGCGCTTCTGCGCAGTTGCGGAACATGGCAACCGTGGGCGGCAACATGCTGCAACGGACACGCTGTCCTTATTTCTACAACACCGATATGCCCTGCAATAAACGCCAACCGGGGTCAGGTTGCGGCGCATTGAAGGGATACAACCGCATGCACGCCATTTTTGGCGCATCCGAAAACTGCATTGCCGTGCATCCCAGCGATATGTGCATTGCATTAGCCGCGTTGGACGCCGTAGTAATGGTGAGCGGCCCGAAAGGAGACCGTCGCATTCCATTCGCGGATTTTCACCGTTTGCCCGGCGATCAGCCGCAGAAAGATAACAACCTGCAGAAAGGAGAGCTGATCACAGGCGTTCATATCCCTGACAATAAATTCCAGAAACACTATCATTATCTCAAGGTGCGCGACCGTATTTCATATGCATTTGCGTTGGTATCTGTTGCAGCCGCCTTGGAACTGGAAGGCAATACTACCAAAGACGCGCGCCTGGCCATGGGCGGCGTTGCGCACAAACCATGGCGGCTGCGCGAAGCCGAACAATTCCTGAAAGGCAAGGCAGCGAATGAAGCCAATTTTAAACAGGCCGCACAGGTAGCTATGAAAGACGCCAAAGGTTACGGCCACAACAATTTCAAGCTCAGGCTGGCGCCCGTAACCATTGTTGAAACCCTGCAGCTGGCTGCAAATAAATCATAACCATGAGCAACTATCCCCCATATATATACGAAGCTGAAGATCCCATCGACCGCGTAGACGGCAAGGCGAAGGTTACCGGCGCCGCAAAATATTCGGCCGAATATTCTATTCCCAATCTTGCCTATGGCATATTGGTTGGCAGCACCATTGCCAAAGGCGCCATCACCGCATTGGACACAAAAAATGCGGAGCGGTCGCCGGGCGTGCTAAGCGTGATCACTTATCAAAACGCGCCCAAAGTGCCAGCATATCACCAGGCACAAAATGCCAATACACCCATCGGACCAACCTGGAGCGGCGGGTTAAAGATTTTTTACAACGACCGGGTTCATTTCTACGGTCAGCCGGTAGCCTTAGTAATTGCTGATACTTTAGAACGCGCACAGCAGGCCGCATCACTGGTAAAAGTGCAGTATGCAAAGGAAGAGCACCAAACCGATTTAACCGCAAATCTTGCCGCGGCCGTTGCACCAAGGAATGCGCGCCTGGCGGAATACAAACGCGGCGAAGGCGATGTGTACAAGTCGGCGCCTGTGTTTATAGAAGGCGAATACATCATGCCCATGGAGGTGCATTTACCCATGGAACTGCATTCAACCATCGCCATTTGGGAGGGTGATGATAAAGTAACGGTGTACGATAAAACGCAGGGGGTAAAATCTACCCAACGCTCGATAATGCAGGCATATGGATTGAAAGAGGAAAATGTAAAAGTGAACTCGCAATTTGTCGGGGGCGGCTTCGGCTCGGCGTTGCGCACCTGGCCGCACGTGATCGCGGCATTAATGGGCGCGCAAAAAACAGGCAGGCCGCTTAAGCTGGTATTGCACCGCGAACAAATGTTCACGCACGTGGGCTATCGTCCTTATACCATACAAAAAGTAGGATTGGGCGCTTCGCGCGATGGAAAGCTTACCGGCATTACGCACGAAGCCTGGTCGCAAACTTCAGCATACGAAGAATTTACCGAAGGCACGGTGAACATGTCCAGGTTCATGTATGCCTGTCCCAACGTTTTCACGCGTTATAAAATAGCCGCGCTGAACCTTAGCACGCCCACCTGGATGCGCGGACCTGGCGAAGCTACCGGCTCCTTTGCACTGGAATCGGCCATAGACGAACTGGCGTATGCGCTTGACCTTGATCCCATCGAGCTCAGGTTGCGCAATTATGCCGAAACCGATCCTGAACGCAATCGTCCATTCTCCAGTAAATTCTTAAAGGAATGCTACCAGATGGGCGCGGACCGCATTGGTTGGTGGAACCGCAACAGGAAGCCGCGCTCCATGCAGGAAAACGGATGGCTGGTAGGTTATGGCATGAGCAGTGGCGTGTTCGGCGCATTTCGCAGCCCTGCTACCGTGTTAGCGAGACTAATGGCCGATGGAAGGCTGGTGGTGCAAAGCGCGGTAAGCGACAGCGGCCCGGGAACTGCCACCGCCATGGTGAAACTTGCTTCGGATGCCATGGGATTGCCAACCAATAAGGTTACGTTCCAACTGGGCGATTCATCGCTACCGCCCGGCCCTACGCAGGGAGGATCGGCTACTATGTCGTCTTTGGGCTCGGCGGTGCACGATGCCTGTACCGCATTGCAACAAAAGCTCGGAGACCTTGCCACCAAAGAAGGCGCGTACTTCGCAGGAGCAAAAAAAGAAGACCTTGTTTTTAAAGAGGGCAGCATTTCATTAGCGGACAATTCTAAAAAGATATCTTATACAGATTTCCTGCAGCAATCCGGCCTTCCTTCGGTTGAAGTAACGCAGGAATCGAGGGCCAATGCACAGGCTCAGCAATATTCCATGTATTCTTTCTCAGTGCATTTTTCAAAAGTGCACGTACACCCCGCTACCGGAGTTGTAAAAGTAAAGCAGGTAGTGACTGTTGCAGATGCCGGAAAAATTGTGAGTGAAAAAACCGCCGCCAGTCAAATGATCGGAGGCGTCGTGGGCGGTATTGGAATGGCATTGACAGAGGAAGCAGTTATTGATCACCGTTATGGCCGCATCATCAACAACAATTTTGCGGATTACCATGTGCCGGTGCATGCCGACTGCCCGCACATTGAGGCGTTGTTTGTAAATAAGCCCGATCCTATCATCAATCCTATGGGATCCAAGGGCATGGGTGAAATAGCATTGATAGGTTACGCCGCTTCAGTAGCCAACGCGGTGTACCACGCAACGGGCAAGCGCATAAGGGAGTTGCCGATTACTCCTGACAAGGTGATGTAGTGAGTGGTAACGATAGTCCACTCACAACTCACAAATTTACTTCATCGCAATAGGATCAGGAGCTCCATCAGGATCGTTCAGTGCGGTGCCGGATGAATGCAGGTTCCTTCCATTCAGCAATAATAATCCTGCAACGTGCGGCGCCGCCATGGAGGTGCCGCTCATTCTTGCATATTTACCGTCTTTATAGGTCGACAGGATGCGAACGCCGGGGGCGGCATAATCCACCGCATCGTTGCCGTAGTTTGAAAAGCTTGCAAAATTATTCAGGCTATCCACTGCGGAGACCGTGAAAATGTTTTGTCCGTTGGCGCGGCCGGGAGAGAACTGGCTGGCCTGCTTGCCATCGTTGCCTGCTGCTATCGCTATCAGGATGCCGCGGTTGGCCGTGCTTTGCACCTGTTGGTCCAATACATCGGAAGTTACGTCTTCGCCAAGGCTCATGTTCACCACGTCGCCGGCTTTTGCATTGTTGTTTATGTATGCAAGCGCCTGTATGATGTACGACAGTTTACCCATGCCATCTTTATCCAAAACTTTCAGCGAAACCAGGTTGGCGCCGGAAGCAACTCCCAATACGCCGATGGTATTGTTCTTTGCGCCGATGATGCCTGCCACGTGTGTGCCGTGACCGTTTTCATCGTCGGCAGAAGTAACATTGGTAACAAACGACCTGCTGCGGTTGACGTCCACGTTCAGGTCGGGGTGATCGAAGTCGATGCCGGTATCAAGCACCCAGGCTGTTTTGCCGGTGCCGTCGCCATAACCAACCCTCGTGATGTTCCAGGTAACCAGCGATGGTGCTACGACCGTAAAACAGGAACCGAGCGCAACAATTCGGTCGGGTTCAACAAAGCTTATGGAGGGGTCGTTGCGCAGTTCATTTGCTTCGTCGGAGGTAAGCTTGGCAACAAAGCCGCCCATGTCGCCACCGAACGAAGATTGTAAGGCCGAAGATCTTATGTCGTGCTGCTCCAGGATGGAAACGCCCAATGCTTCCATGCTTTTAGCGGATGTGCGCGAACCGGTACCCGGATTGTAAGCAACGATATATTGCCCGTCGATGATGGTACCGCTGGAAGCGCCCCTGACAACGGTACAGTTCTCTGTTTCCGTGGTGGAATTGGTCTTTTCTTTTTTACAAGCCGCGAACGCGATAGCTGCAACAAAGGGAATAAGTTTAAGTATACGCATGTGGTTTACTAGTTGGATTTATTAACGATAAAGCGGGCGGTTCCTATGGGTGGTTACAGCTGTTTTAACAGGGCTTTAAGCCTCGTGTTTGAAACAGCGCCTTCAAATAGCGAAATAGGTGCCAAAGCCGCGCTGGGAGCGGCTTTTAACGGGCGGATAACGCAGGGAAATGTTAAGGGTAGCGATAAAACACGAATGATGTAATTGGGTCTGCCAAACCGATAGACTATGTTTGAGGATATGCGGATCTAATTGGTTATCCTTTAGCCAATACGTACTACGATATTCTGATACCTGACCAGGTGACCTGAAAATCCACATCGCATCAGAAAATTGTATCTTTAAAACTCTGGCAACCTGGCAGATTCCGGTACCGTCTTCCGGCCCTGAGGCAACGATTTGCTGTTTACAGGTGTCAATTTTTTAAACTGGCTTTTATGAGACCCTACGTTATCATTTTTGCAGCATGTTTATCACTGGTTCTTTTTACCAATAGCAATTGCGGTAAGCACCATGTAAACCGCAGCGCCACCCAAGCCATTATCACCGGTTTTGATCCGCGCATGTGCGCCTGCTGCGGGGGTTTGCTCATTAATTTCGATGGAGACAGTATTCCAATGAGCGGGAAGTGGCATTTGGTAAAGAACGATCCGGCTTCGCTCGGTATTACGGGCTCATCAAACTTTCCCATACATGCAACGGTAACGTATGAAATGCAAACACCTTCCTGCCCCGCGCCGGATGGCCATGGCCTGGTATTGATTACGAGTATACAAATACGGTAGAGCCCGTCAAGATACTGGCATACATAAACAGTTCTATTTATTCCCCTTCTGCAGGCTTGATTGATTTATATCAAGGAAAAACTTCTCACGCCGCGATACCTTAGCTTTTACGCTTTGCCCCACCGGCAAGAATTGCTGTGGCTATATTTTATACTTAAAATTTACAGTTATGAAAAAGGCATTTAAAAAAATCACGAAAAGCAAGCTTATTCTCTTAAACCAGTATGCCCTGCAAATGCGGGAAAGCACAACGGTCGCCGGCGCTGGTCGTTCATTCGACGCAGGTACGCTGACCTGTGTGGGTGCGGGAGGTGATTGCAGTTTTGGCGGCGGAAGACCAGTGTAGCTTTGAAAATTGTCTGCTGAATAAAGCTGCTATTAATCGAACTTATTAAAATCAAAATAACGTAAACATGAAAAAGGTAAAGAAAAGTACGCTCGTGAATTTAGCTGCCGCCAATGCGGACGCAAAGAAGTTTGTTACCAGGGGTACGGGTTACCAGGATTTTGATGCCGGCACCGGTCAATGTGTGGCCGGAAATGGAAACTGCAGCAGGCCAAGAGCAGTTTGATGCAATAATACTTTGATGCAATATTTAAAAATGACCCGGGATGTTACCGTGCGGCGCAAGGCTTTTAAACAAGCCGTGGCCTACGCGCAGAGCATTTTACGCTATCCCGTGAAGCGGGACGCATTCCAAAAAAGCTGAAGAAATGACAAATGGTGTACCATGCGGCCATGCAGGAGTATTTCAATTTTTCTAAAAAATCGAATTGGTGATTCATTGTTAACCAGCTTTATCCCTACCAATTACACCTCCATCCTATTTTCTGCATTTGTATACGCTAAGCGTTAATTATACTTTTGTATCATTCGAAAAAGGATGCTGGTTGCGCCCAGCAGAGCCTTTACCGTGTATTTCAAGACTTGTGATAGCGTCTTGAAAGTTTGATATGGCCACAGTTCGGACACTCAAGTGCGAAGAATTCCGAGTTGTCCTCTTTCGACATAAAACTTTCTCCTGCGATAATTAGCGGAGGCGGGACTTTATGCCTTAAGAAGCAGCCACATTTTGGACACAGATTTGAGCATACACCCATTGGGTTTCGCTTTTTTACGTTGTGTGCTCAACGATCACCACATTTACTGTAGTAATAGCATAAAAAAAGCCGGTTGGCGCAACAACCAGCTTTTATATTCTCAGGAGGAGCTATAGCTCAGGTTTCATCCCTCACTATAACCTACCAATGGGTAAGACTCGACACAAAATTATAATTTGTTATACAACACCAACAGAAATAATGTAACTGTGCATATTTTTTTATCCGTTTATAATCGAATGTAATCCCATCAAACTCCTCTTCCCAATCTCCCCATTCCTCCTTATCTTCCCGTAATTTCGCAGATTATGGCTCGTCAACAAGAAGTCCTGCAGGACGTAGTTATTAAGTTTGCCGGGGATAGCGGTGATGGTATGCAGCTTACCGGCAGCCAGTTTACCAACAACACCGCCTTACTGGGCATAGACCTGGCAACATTTCCCGATTTTCCGGCAGAGATCCGCGCCCCACAGGGCACCCTTCCGGGCGTCAGCGGCTACCAGCTACGCTTCTCATCCAACCCCATCTTCACCCCCGGCGATGAATGCGATGTGCTGGTGGCTATGAATGCCGCCGCACTCAAAACCAACCTGAAAGCGCTGAAGAAGGGTGGAAAGATCCTGGCCAATACCGATGGGTTCGATAGTAAGAACCTGCGCCTTGCCAACTATCCGGAAGGCATCAATCCCCTGGAAGACGGCAGCCTGGGCAGCTATGAGGTCATTAAAATGGACGTAACCAAAATGACCCGCGAAGCCCTAAAGGACATCACCATGGGCGTTAAAGAAAAAGACCGCGCAAAGAACATGTTCGTGCTGGGCTTTTTGTATTGGATGTACAACCGCGACATGGAAAATACCATTACGTTCCTGCGCGATAAGTTCGGGAAGAAACAGGAGATCCTCGAAAGCAATATCAGAGCATTACAAGCAGGCTATAATTACGGCGATACCACAGAAACCTTTACCACTACCTATAAAGTGGACAAGGCCAAAATGGAACCCGGCACCTATCGCAGCATCATGGGCAACCAGGCGCTCACGTATGGCCTGATTGCAGCTTCGCAAAAGAGCGGCTTGCCATTGTTCCTCGGCTCTTATCCCATTACACCGGCCTCAGACATTTTGCATGAACTGAGCAAGTATAAATCTTTCGGCATCCGCACCTTCCAGGCCGAAGATGAAATCGCTGGCATCTGCGCGGCCATCGGGGCCAGCTACGGCGGAAGCCTGGGCGTTACCACTACATCCGGGCCCGGCATGGCATTGAAAGCAGAGGCGATGGGACTGGCCGTGATGCTGGAAATTCCATTGCTGATCTGCGACATACAGCGCGGCGGGCCTTCTACCGGCCTTCCCACCAAAACAGAACAAAGTGATTTGCTGCAGGCATATTATGGCCGCAATGGAGAATGTCCCATGCCCGTGATAGCGGCATCAACACCCAGCGATTGCTTTGAAGCCGTGTACGAAGCGGTACGCGTGGCAGTGCAGCACATGACGCCCGTAATATTTTTAAGCGACGGATACATCGCTAATGGCGCCGAGCCCTGGAAATTCCCCAAGAGCGATGACCTGAAACCCATCGAAGTAAACTTTAAGAAAGAACTTAAAATAGACGAAGCACAATTCTTCCCCTACCAGCGAGACGAAAAACAAGTGCGCCCCTGGGCGGTACCCGGCACGCCGGGCATGGAACACCGCGTGGGTGGACTGGAAAAGCAAAACATCACCGGCAACGTAAGCTACGATCCCGACAACCACCAATTGATGGTGAAGATCAGGCAGGAAAAAGTAGACAAGATCGCGGAATATATTCCTGAACAAAAGATAGACCTGGGACCGGAAAAAGGAAAAGTATTGGTATTGGGATGGGGCAGCACCTATGGCGCCATCCGCTCCGCCGTACTGGAACTGCTGGCGGAAGGAAAGGAAGCTTCGCATGTGCATCTGCGTTACCTCCGGCCTTTCCCGCGCAACCTGGGAAGCATCCTGAAAAACTTTGAAACGGTGCTGGTGCCCGAGATCAACAACGGCCAACTGATAAAGATCATCCGCGACCAATACCTGGTGGATGCAAAGGCCTATAACAAGATCATGGGCGTACCAATAACCAAAACGGAGCTGCTCGCGAAGATCAGGGAACTGCTTTAACCTTGATTAACTTCATTTAACCTTCGAACACAATGACGATGGGTATTGTTGCTTACATTTAGCAAAATAACATCACCATGAGAAAGTTAACCGTACTGCTCGCCTGCAGCCTGCTGCTGAGCATTGTAAGCCTTGCCCAGAACAATAACATCCAAAAACAAAAATTCCATTTCGGCCGCGAACAGGATACCACCGCCGGATACGCACAGGCGGTTAAGGTGGACAATGTTCTATACATCTCAGGTACTGTTGCCCGCGGCGATGCAGCTACCGCCCTCAAAGGCATTTACACGCAATTGGAAAGAACATTAAAACAATACGGCGCCACCTTCCAGAACGTGGTAAAGGAAACATTATTCACCACCGACATTGAGGCTGTAAAGCAAGCCAACCATGTGCGCAAGCCCTTCTATAAAGGCGATTTTCCAGCAGCCACCTGGGTGCAGATCTCCCGCCTGTACATGGCAGAAGTCATTATCGAAGTTGAACTTATTGCCCACCTACCGAAATAAATCATTGAATCAAGTATGTTGCCCAATGACCCGATGACCTAATGACTCAATGACCCATTGACTTCCCCCGGTAGGAAAATCTCCGCCCCCGGCGGGAAACCCATGTTTACAACTTGTTAAACAGCAATCGCCAGCTGTATTAAGTTCTTAACTTATCGGTCCAGTAGGAAAAGTGCGATGGATGCTGTAGACATTGAAAAACACCAAAACAAAGTATAGCAATGCTCCGCAATTACCTCCTGATCGCACTGCGCAATTTTAAAAAACAAAAGCTGTTTTCGCTGCTCAACATGTTCGGGCTTGCACTCGGACTGGCCAGCGCATTGCTCATTTTTTTATATGTGAGCGATGAGCTTCGCTACGATGAAATGCATCCCGACTATGGAAACACTTATCGCATCGGGTGCACCTGGAGCAATGCAGAAGGCGAACGGTACGACAATTCTGTTTCTCCCGGGTACTTTTCACGCTACCTTAAAGACAACCGCAGCGAAGTAACCAATGCCACGCGCATCGCTTTCATCGGTTATCCTACTTCATTAAATTATAAGGCGAAGGAAAAGATCATCCTCACCGAAGAAATAAGATGGGCTGAACCGAATTTCGTGCAGGTGCTGCATTTTGACCTGCTCAGGGGCAACCGCGAAAAAATGTTCGAAAACCACTACACCATTGCACTTAGTGAAACCGGAGCAAGAAGATTATTTGGCAACGAAGATCCCATCGGCAAGACCATTTCCCTTAAACACACCTGGGCTACCAACGACAGTGAAATAGACGTAATAGTAACCGGCGTTTACCGGGATTATCCTTCCAACTCGCACTTTAAACCGCACTACATTGCTAACTTAAACGCGCTGCGCGCCGTATACGGTGATGACTTCAGCACTTTTATCGAAGGGTCGAGGTTCGATAGCCGCGTGTCCTTCTTCGAAAACTACATAACCGTGCGCGCAGGCACCGACATGCGCCCCATCAACAATATTTTAAATACGCTGGCACACCAGATGCTGCAATCAGATTCCGCGTCGGTAGCAGCCGGATGGAAGTTTACTGCATTCACAGCCAAGCTTTCAGACATACATTTCGACAAGAAAGTTTTATGGGAGAACAATGCCAGCGGCGACAAAGTGTATTTAGGCATCTTCAGCGCGATCGCTATTTTGATCATGCTCATTGCCTGCATCAATTACATGAACCTGGCCACGGCACGCTCTGCAAAGAGAGCCAGGGAAGTAGGACTTCGAAAATCACTCGGCAGCAGCCGCGGCCAGATAGCCCGGCAATTTTTCCTGGAGTCCTTCCTCATCACCATCGGGTCATTGATCATTGGACTTGTATTGGCCATGCTGTTCCTGCAGCCCTTTAACCACCTAACGCACAAAGCCTTTTCCCTCGCTTCGCTGTTCGATCCTTACATGCTGGGCATTGCGCTGGCCATCGTATTGTTCATGGGATTCATATCAGGCCTGTATCCTTCATTCTATCTATCGGCATTTCAACCCGCGGAAGTATTGAAAGGACAGATCATAAAGGGCAAGGGAGCAGAATTATTCCGCAAAAGCCTGGTAACGGTGCAATACAGCATCGCATTGATCCTGATCATTTGCACCTTCATAGTCATTCGCCAGATGGACCAATTGAAAACCACCAAGCTGAATGAACAAGGCGGCCAGTTGCTGTCGATCCGCTTTGGTGGCATTGCCAATCAACAACGATACGAGGTGTTCAAGCGCTCTGTGCTGGAAGATCCTGAAATTACGCATGTGACCATGGCCAATCATCTTCCGCGGCTGAACTTCTTTGGTTGGATAGGCGCTGCGGTAAAATTCTCCGACAAACAAGAGAAGCCCCTGCAATGGAACCAGCTGAATGTTGAATACGATTTTGCAGCTACTTACAATCTTGATTTTATCGCGGGCAGGGATTTCACCATTGGTAACGTGAGCGACAGCAACTCCATTCTCATGAACGAAGCCGCGGTAAAGGCCTTGAAAAAGCGGCCGGATGAATTATTGGGCACTTCCGTTACTGTCGAAACAGATACTGCGCGCACTTATACTGTTATCGGCGTGGTCAAGGATTTCCCTTTCCGTTCCATGCACCAGCCTATCGAGCCATTGCTGCTAAGCCCGCAGGTGCACCGGGTTGATAAGATAGTGTACGTGAAATTGCCTGCGGGACAATTCCAGGAAAAAATTGCGTCGGTGGAAAAGAAATGGAAGGCGGCTTTTCCAAATACCGGTTTCGACCATTGGTTCCTGAGCGATGAGTTCAATCGCATGTACATTGCCGAAGGCCGTGTGTCGGCGCTGGCAAAGGCTTTTGCGGTGCTCGCGATCATTATTACGGTGTTGGGCGTGTTTGGCCTTGCCTCTTACACGGCAGAGCAACGCACAAAGGAAATGGGCATCCGCAAAGTGCTTGGAGCGGGCGAAAGACAGATCATGCGGTTATTTGCATCGATGTTCCTGAAAATATTCGCGGTGGCCTGCGTGCTTTCGATTCCCATTGCATGGTACATCGCGCACAAATGGCTGGAAGGGTTTGCCTATCGTACGGCTATCAGCCCGGTAATATTTGCCCTAAGCCTGTTGGGGTTGCTATTGGTAACGCTCTTCACGATCGGTTATGAAATATTGAGGTCTGCAAGGTCGAAGCCCGTGGTGTCATTAAGAACTGAGTAGATTCTGATTATTAATTATTGATTATTGAGTTGAAATAATAGAGAATAATGAATAATCAATAATCAATAATTAAATCTTCAACGCAAACAACTCAACCCCATTAGCCTTGCCTTTCAGGTCAATTACGCCCAGGCTTTCGGCTTGCCATTTTTCCAGGTCGATCGCTTCCATGAAATCCTTCGATACAATGAACTTCTGATTCAGTTCACTGCAGGCGCTGCGGATGCGCGCCGTTGTGTTCATGGTATCGCCGCTCATGGCCAGGTCTTTTTTAATAACGCCGATTTCTCCAACGGTTACTTCGCCCGCATGAATGCCTACTCTGAATTCAGGCGCTACTCCAAATCGCCTTCTGAAGCGTTCACTGTTCCGCTGCAGGAGCTTCCGCGCTTCTATCAGCGAGGCCATGCACCGCTTGGTATTGCGTTGCGTATAAGGCCATGATACCACGATCTCGTCACCCACGTATTGGTATATCCTGCCGCCGTACTCTATCAACGCAGTAGAAATAAAATAGATAAAATCCCTGATAAACCTGAAATAGTCGCTATGGCCCAGCTTTTCCGCGATAGGCGTGGAATCCTTCAGATCGATGAACATCACGATGCGCTTTTCGACGCGTGGGTGCACGTACTTGCCGAAAAATATATCGAGAAAAATCCCGGGAGAATACTTCTCCGTTATTTCAATGATCAATTGCGTTACAAAAAAGATCAGGAACCAGCTTGGTATCTTTTCGAGTATCCAGTAAGTGGTGAACGCGTCGCTTACAAAATCGCTCCACGCCAGCGCGGGCGATAAATTGGAGATAACGATGGAATACGCGAAATGCACCAGGAAGTTCATGAGGAAGCACAAGGCCAGCAGCAAAACCGTTTTGAGAATAAAGTTCAACCACAGCGGGAAGTCGCGGATGTTCCGCTTGAAATTGAATACCAGCACATATCCCATCAATGCGCTCATAAAAAAAATGATGATCTCCCGGAGGATGATGGCCCAGGGCTCGTTGTATTCGAAAAAATAATAGCGGCTGTAAATATGCAGCCACTTGAACCGAATAAGTATGTAGATGGTATCAAAGAATACCCAGGTGACGGCGATCAGCAGGATCAGTCTGAACCTGAATTTACTTACGACCGACAACGGGCTGAATATTGTTTTAAGTACTTTCTTCATGCAAACTATTCCCGGTCGCTATTGAGGTTAAATCGGCATCCTGTCAGAATTGGCGGCGCCGCCGCTGGCATTGTACACCAGTACCGCCAGCGTAAATGCAATGACCGACACAATTATTCCAATCATGAACACATTGTATGCCAGCCGAATGAGCCTGTATTTTCTGCCAAGCACCACACCCAGGTGATAAATATCCTTTACCAACGCGCCATACAGGTAATCCTGGTCCTTCATCATCTGGCTCATGCCCCATTCGTATTCTTCCAGGGATGCCTTGTGAAAATTGCCAAAGAACAAAAGATTGGTCTTTTTGTTTATGATGTCTTCACGGCTGAACACGCCCTGGTTCACCTTAGGGCGGGTGGCAAGGATAGCCACTACGATGGTAGCAACTGAAAATGCAAGGAATATTATCGTTGGGATAGTAAGGTGCGTATCGATCTCCAACCGCCTCAGCAATACGGTAAGAATTACAGATATAATGATGGCGTTTACCGATATCAAAATATTGGCCTTGCCGTCTGCAAGCCCGCTTAGCTCCAGGTGATTATCCGAAGTAAGCCTGAGCATGGTTTGTATGCCGCGGGACAAAAGCGTGTTCTTCTGTTTCCCGTCTCCCTTTTTATCTTTCATAAGTGAATCTCCAAAAATGGACGTATTAGGTTGAATGTCTATTTCTTTTCCCGAGTCGCTTAGTTTTTTGCGCAATTTCTCCATATTCGCCTGTTTGCCTTTCATCAGGAGATTTTTACAGTAATCAGTATAATATTCGTGCCCTTCCATAAAAGCAAGCGATTCCTTCCGCCATCCCGCCGCCGGCGGCGTTATGTTCCTGGCTGCATATTCCTTTCTAAGGGCTTTGTTAGTTATCTTAAATTCCTTGGTTCCCAGATGATACGTGTCCGCATCGCTGATGATCTGTTGCAGCAGTCCATCGGGATTGCGCGGCATCCTGGTGGCGAGAATGCAGTCGCTGATCTCTTTCAGCAAAGCTTCGTCATCGGTATACTTTAAGAGAAAATCCTTCATCAGCTCCACGCTTTTCGCTTCGTGCCGCGACGGCTCTTCAAAAAGATGCCCGGTGTCGTGAAACCAGGCTGCTGTGTATAAAACGAACTGATCTTTCTCCGGCAGGCTATACTGCGCCGCTATTTCCTTTGCACGCTCCACTACTTTTTCAGTATGTTCCAGGTTATGGAACAGCAATGCATCGGTTTGATTTTTTTCGAACAGTTCCGTTACAAAACGTTCTACTTTCTTATATATATCGTGATAATCCATACTCAGAAGGTGAGGTTGATTTTTGTTCCTATGGAAAAATTAAACAGGTTCTCTTCTTTTGAAAAGCCGGAGGTAGCAGATACTATCACCATGTTGAACGGCACGTAATAAATGCCTCCGCCGTATGCGTGATGCCAGCGCCGCGATGCATCGTTCTTCATCCAGACCCGGCCCACGTCTGTAAAGCCCACCAGCCCGAAATCGCCGGGAAGTATATACCACTCCGATTTGAACAGTTTCAGCCGCAGCTCCAGGCTGCCATACGCAAGCGATGATCCGCTGAACCTGTTCTTGCGGAACCCGCGCAGGAAATTATTCGCGCCCAGGTTCAGTGCCTGAAAGTATTCGAATTTTTTATTGAAGATATGGCCGCCGCCCAATCTTACAACAGCTACTGCTCTTGCAGGATTGTTGAGGCTTGCGTACACAGACATATCCGAAGTTATCCTGGTAAGCGCGCCGCTATTACCTGTAATGCCCGACAACACCGTAAAATCAGTATGCCATTGTATACCGCGTGTTGGAAACAGTTCGCTGTTCAGGTTATTGATGTGTATCACCGCCTTGGCGCCGAGGTATGATTTATTAGTGTATACTGCTGCGGAATCCAACCCAATGAGCGAAGGCTGCTCCAATATTTTGTTGCGGTTGTCGGTTGGCTCGTACCAGTAATGATAGAATGTGGGGCCACCGGCCACGCTTAGCGTGGGACTGATGCGCTTCTTCACCATTACATCTGTTTCCAGGTACTTGTAGCGCGCCCGGTAAAACTGGATGCTCTTGTCCTTATCGATTTCAGTATTGTTGCCCAACCCGAAGAAATTATTGAGCGTGGGGCTTACAAGGTCGGCGTACAACAACAGGTCGTTCTCGCCGATCAGGTGCACAAAATCGCCCAGGTACCGGAACCTGTACGCGCCCCGGTTAGGTGCATACATGGCGCTGAGCTTCTGGTCGGACGAATAGGGTTCTTTTCTGAATCCGAAACTGCGCTTCCAGAAGCCCGCGCCTACCAGCAAGCCATCGTCAGGGTTGTATCCTGCCGTAAGCCTCGGATAGCGGTAAATGGGATATTGATATTCGACCCAGGTAAAATTATTTACACTCGGATCTTTTGAAAACCGCATCTTCGACTGCTTCGTGCTCATCACATAATTTACGCTGTCCTTCATATCATACAGCATATTGCGCACATTGCCTTTGATGTTAAAGGTGTCGTTGCCTTTTCCTCCTATAATACGCATCTTGATCTTTGAGCGCGCATTGCTGTCAACATAAAACAGGTCGTTGCCATTAAGGCCATACAGCCGTACCTCGTCGGTTTCTTTCAACCTGAAAACGCGTTCATATATTTTGAAGCTGGTATCTATCCGCTCATTGCGGCTATATACTATCACCCGCAGTCCCGAGTCAACAGACGATACATGGAAGTATTCACGTTCATTGCTACCGATGACATTCACATAGTCAGACAGGAAACCATAGTATTTCATTCCCTGCTTCATCAATTGATTGCGCCTGTTCTTGAGCCGTCGGATGGTAGCTTCGCCGTTGATGTGGTAAATTTCTTTCGGCAATTTGCTTACCGCCGCTTGTATAACGTCATCGGATAACTGCTGTTGAAATTGTGAAATGGTGTTGCGCCAGGTTTCGGCGTCCAGCCGGTTCATGAAAACGCGGTCAAAGTCGCGTGCGCTGAAGCCAAGCCAGTTTACATTACTGATCTCCGACCGGAATCCCCTTAAGAAAGGCAACCGCTGTTGCGATACATACCACAACAGCGCGCCGTCTGACCTGAAGTATGCCTGGTCCCTGTCGCGCGGAATAGGATAATACAGTTTGCCCTTGCCCGTATCTGTCTCGCCCCATTTCCATTGATCGAAGTGGCGGTCCCAATCTGCTACCAATATGTCCAGCAATCTTGCCTTCAGCACTTCTTCCTGCCGCACCGTGTGGTCATTATCTTCTACCAGCTTCTCCAATAATTTGGCGGTGCTGCGTGCACTGGTACCGTCGATGGTTGGGTCCCGCTGCTCCAGCAGGCACACGGTATTGGCGAATATTTTTTGATAAAAGCCAAGTGCGGGATCATCGGGCACAAAAAGAATTTCAGGCTGCGGTGCAACAACGCCGGTGGCTTTGGCAAGATCGGGCACGGTAAGCGGCGCGTAAGGGTGCGCGGCCGATATCATGTCCTGCACGATTTTTTCGGCGATGCTGTTCCTGAAGTTTTCAGGAATGGCCAGCTCGGGATCTTTATCGATCGTGCGCAGCGTCCATTCAACGCCATTCTTATCTACCAGTCTCAGGGATTTTGTTTGCTTTCCTCCTCCAAGCCCGGTGATCCTGAACCCACCTTTCTCAGTATTGAGGTGAAACACCCTCATATTAACCGGTGTGGCCCATTCCCTGCGGTAGTTGTTGCCCAGGGCCCATCGCTGCAGCCCATTGGCATTGCCATATCGTTTACCCGCCGAAACCGTAATAGTATCCTTGAACTTTGCGCCTACAACAGGCTCCGTTACTTTTTGGGCAGTGTCCAGTTTATCTTCAGGTATCTTTGAAAAGTTCAGTACATGAAAGGTGGAATCTCTTACTACCGAATCCATCTTGGTGATGTAAAACGATATGTCTACGTTCTTGTTCACGGACACATCTATGGTGGCAAAGCCATGTTCCATGGCCCTGTACAGGGTTTTCTTGCTGTCTGCCACGCGGCTGGTTTTGGCTCCGCTTCCACTCAGCAGGTAATAATACCCCGTGTCCTTGATCAATTGAAGGTTGTGGTCGTGGCCTGCAGTAAAAATTACGTTTGGATGTGCTTTAACCACTGCCTCTACTTCGCGCACCATGTTTTGATACTCCGGATGGGGCAAGTCCTGCGGACTGCCAAACACGCTGCGGCTGATGGGATAAATAGAACCGATGAGCGGCAATGGAATGTACAGGTTCTTCCATTTATCGGTGAAGGGGAATAAGTGTTGTTTCCAGCCAAAAAATCCACCGTGTATGCCGGTGCTTCTGAAGGGATGGTGACAGGCCAGTACCACCAGCTTCCTGAAATTGCGGGCAAGGACATCCGTTAGCTGGGCAAGAAACTCCGATTTGGTTTTATATGGACAATCCGATTCTACCTCCGGCTTATCGTACTGATGTATCCACCACTGGCTGTCGAACACTACCAGTACCACGTCCTGGCTAAGTTGTACTTCCACGGGACCCACGCATCCGCCCTGCGGGTAATACTGCACGTTTTCTTTTCCCAACACATTTACATAGTTCTGTTGGCGCAGGATGGCCTGGTAACCCTCGCGGCCGCCATTATTCCAGTCGTGGTTGCCGGGTATCATGATCAACCTGGCAGGTGTGTTTTCCACTACCTGCAACTGGGAATCCAGTACGGCCTTGGCGTCCTGGTACCCTATATATGCATCATCCGGCAATCCTTCCTTGTACAGGTTATCGCCAAGATAAAGGATCAATGTTTTTTTATCGAGCGGAATTACTTTTTTCACCGAAGCGGGAACGGGATGCCTGCCATTAATAAGTGCGCCTGCATCGCCTATCAATACTATGCGTTGCTGAATGGTATCGGCATTGGCTTTGGGTGCTTGCCCGTTTGTAACCGAAACAAATCCAATGCTTGCGATTATGTAAACGATCATGCGCTTCATGGGCTGCCTTTTTGTTGATACTTAAAGAACAAAATATTTGCGGTCCCTATATCGGCAAATTCATTAGATACCAGCATGTCCCCCCTTGGCGTAAAAGCAATGCCTTCGGGTTGTTTGTACAATTTTGAGTTTACTTTATACACAGCTTTGGGCACGCCTTCCAGGTTTGTTACCACCAACACTTTGTTGATAGCAGAAATAATAAACAGGTCGCCGCTCAATGGATGGACAGTGGCAGCCGAAGGCTTAAACCGCAATTTCTTCTCATCCATGATCTCTTCTATTTTCCTGATGTCTATTACAAACGCTGGCGCGGGAAGATATGTGCTGTTGTCCAGATTAAATGCATAAGCGCTTAGCGAATTCTTGTCATCCGCCTCGCAATCCTTGCAAAGCAACACCAGTTGCCGTTTTGTTTTATCGTGAAACAGTATCTCGAATTCATTCCTGCCTTGCAAGGGAAACACAAATTCCTTTACCTCGGCAGAATCAGGTGTATGGAACCTGAAGCGGATGATGTTGCCATTGCTTTCCAACACATAAAAAGTACTATCAACCAATGCGAGGTCTTCAAAATCCGCTCCCTTATAATACTGCCATTTCTGCAAATCGATATCCCTTTTAAGGTGCACTTTGTACAACCATCCATGTTCATCGTTAATGGCCAGCACGCTATGGTCCTTTTGATTGTACACAATGCCCGAAATCTCATCCAGTGCCGGTGGCAGCTTAAAAATAACCGGCCTGTTAAGGTTATAACCCGGCGGGCTGGTAAAAGAAGATTCGTCGGCCTTGGATTGGCAAGCCGACAGCATGACAAAGGCAAACAACAGGTAAAGCCAGTTGGCACATTTCCAGCGCTTAAAAAATGCAATCGGGTATACAGTGGCCATGTACGCAATCCCAGGATTTTTATGTTTTCCTGACTGTAGGGACGCAAAATTGTTGCCCGGAAGTTTGTGTTTACTAACCACGGTAATGGATAAGCTATTATTAATAAATGTACCGAATCCGTGGAATTTTTTCTACAACAGCAGTTTTGAGTTTATCCGTGGGATACAGGACTTTCAACCAATTCTTTTTCAACAGTGGGGATAATGGTGTGTTCGAGGCCTGACTGAGTGTTTACGCTCACCCGCAGTCCGCGCAGGCCTACTACGCCCTGCAGTTCTTCCAAGTCGTAGCGCTCCATATCGTCCTTGAGCAAGCCTTTGCTTTGGAGGAATTCTATATAGGCTGTATATTCTTCGGCCTCTTTAGGCTGCGAGTAAACAATGGCAATGGTGCCCGGCTTGGTCAGCCGTTCATGCGTGTCTTTTATATGCACTTTGTCGATTCGCTTTTTAATGATCTCATAGCGGATATTATATGCGCCATCCACGTCGAATTTGCGCTCGGCCGTGCGGAAGCTGATGGAGATCGGTTGGCTATGCGCCAGTATCAGTTGCGTGGTTTGCAAACGGAGCGGGAGTTGTTCCTGCAGCGAATGCGCCAGTTGCGCGGCCTTCACCAGCGTGGTCAGTTGCCATATCTTCAGGTTCTTCAGGTAAAAAGCATCAAAGGGCATGTTCGGCGAAATGGATTGCCCAATGTATATATTGAAGTCAAGTCCATCCGTAACGAACCTTTCAAAATAATGCGGGAATATCTGCTGTGCTGCTTTTTGCTCATGATCTATAAGCTTGGCCACCTCGTTGTTGATGCGCGTGATGCTTTCTTCATAATTTTTCCGGTGGTGGTAGATCATTTTCACAGGTGAATCTATCGCATGCAGGTATTCATCAATTTCCTGTTGCAATGCCGGTATTATTATCTGCAGGTGGCTGAACAACTGTACAATCTCCTCAACTAAAAAATGGTGAATGGCCAGCTCTTCTTCTGCAAACAATATATTGGTAACGGAATGCGTATACCGGTCTATCTTGAATTGTATTTCTTCCAGCAATGGAAACGGGCTTAATTCCCTGGCATGCGCTACAATCTTATGCGCCATGGCCAATTGCTCCAGCAGGTCCAGTTGAATGGCGTTGTTCCTTTCAACCGATGAATTGCGGATGTCGATGGCGCCGTACAGCGGAAATACTTTTTCAAATACGATCGGCTCTATCTTGGTTTGTTCGCCAGTATCTTTTTTTGTAAGATAATTGAGCGCTGCTTCGGTAAACCTCCATTCTACTGCATCCTGCACCGCGGTGAATTGTTCTTTGATAACCTTGTCGACCTGGTGGTCCAAATGTTCCTGGCTTTTTTGCAATGCAAGTGTAAATAATGGGATCGCAGACTCCAGCTTTGCGGCGTGTTCCGATGTCAATAACCCCGGTTGATGCGATGCCAGGATGAATATGCCCAACAATTCCTTTTCTTCTGTAAACAGCGGGCATATGATAGCATTCTTAAAGCCGCGCTGGTACAGCATGGTCAGGAAGGGGTAGCGGAACAGCATTTCCTCATTGAGATCGTTTATCATCAATACGTCGGGCGATTGCTGAAAATGCTGCAGCACGGCGTTATAGATCTCTTTTTTCTTTTCGGGCGACACATCTCCATGGCTTTGTTTGGCAACGCCGCTTGAGGTAAGCATTTCTGACAATACCAGGTGATTGTTTACTTTGAAGAAGGGCTTCACCGCTGTAAGCACACCGTCTACGCCCAGCAGGTTGCGGATCTGCGTCTGCAATTCCAGGAATACGTCCTGGTCGGCGAATGTATGTATGCTCAGCAGGCTGTTTTTTATCTTGCTGATGATCTCGCGCTCGGTAACATCTTTAATACGCACGATCACCATTCCTTCAAATTCAAAATTATCGATCGGCAGCAGTTGTTCCAGTCCCGGCAGGTTGCGGATGTCGTGGATCCTGCAGCAGGTCTTGCTCCATTCTTTTGGAAGCTTTGGCAATTCTTTCTTCGTCACTACATCTATGAAGCGGGTATCCAGTTCCAGCTCCATATAACTATCGAGGCCGGTAACAGGTGATTTGTAAGGATGCACCGAGGTTACGGTCCCGTTTATTTTTGTATTGTAAAGGCGGTTAAGTATGAGTTGGTAGGCGCCGAACAATTTTTCCGCGTCCAGCTTTTTCGCAATTTCGCGATTGGGAATACGGATGAAGGTGTCCTCCAGGAATATCTGCCGGAAAATGGTGGAAGCGTATATCACTTTGTATTGAAAAGGAAGGCTGACCGCGTACAGGTCCTGGGTCGTTGAGAGTGTAACCGGGAAAACCGTCGACATCATTTGTTCGATGAGGTCGGCATGTTTTTCCAGTATGGTTTCATCTTCGATTGGTTCCAATAATTCGGGGTGGGCCTTTACCCGTTCCAGCAGGTCGGAATAGAAATGGCTTGCGCCGGTCCGGCCTTCATTGATTATTGATTCCCAAACTCGTATAAGTGGCTTAAAAGAAAAACGGCTGTTGAATTTTACCTCGGCCCCGTTCGCTAAACTTTGTCCCATAAAAACCTGTTTAATTGCTGGTTTCATAGGGCAGTATCTTCAAGAGGGGGATAATAGATACGCAAAGTTACAGTTTTTGGATCGAGTGTTTTAGCCATTGGTAATTTGGTGAGGCAATATGGGTCATTTGGTCATTAAGTCATTGAGTCATTAGGGGTTTAATGACTGAATGACCTATTGACTTAATGACTTAGCAACTTTCTGGTAATACCTGCAGGCAGGCCGCAGTCCGCACACTTCGCAGCGCGGGTTGCGGGCCAGGCAAATGTAGCGGCCATGTAAAATAAGCCAGTGGTGAAACTTGTGTACCAACTCGGTAGGGATATTTGGAACCAATTGTTTTTCCGTGGCCAGGGGTGTTTTGGCATTGGCGGTCAGGCCGATACGCGCCGATACGCGGAACACATGGGTGTCCACTGCCATATTCGGTTGTTTATCGATGACCGAGGTAATAACGTTGGCAGTTTTTCTTCCTACGCCAGGCAGTTCGATCAATTGTTCAACCGTCATCGGTACCTGGCCGTTGTACTTTTCTACAAGCATTTTCGCCATGCCGAGCAGGTGCCGGGTTTTATTGCCGGGATAAGAAATGCTTTTTATGAGGGGAAACAGTTCATCGTAGCTGGCCCTCGCGAGGGCGTGTGCATCGGGATAACGCTCGAAGATGGCGGGAGTGGTCATGTTCACCCGCTTATCCGTGCATTGCGCCGACAGTATCACGGCTACTAATAGCTGATAGGGCCCGTCGTAGAGCAATTCAGTTTCCGCGTTGGGGCTGTGTTGCTGGAAATAATCGATTACAAACTGGTAACGTTCCTTGCGTGTCATGAATGGAACGCGAAAATAACCCTTAACTCATAATCGACAGTTCCTTATACGGATTCAGGCGCGGTTTCACGTGCATAGTTCAGCACATTCAACACGGCTTCCGTACGGGGGGCTACAATCGTATGTTCAAGGGAGGAAACTGCTTTCTGCAGTACTTCGTATTTTTCACGAAGGGTCCAGTCTTGTTGCAGGGCTAATTCAATAGCGGCTGTCTTTTCAGGAGTAGACTCATGGTAAATATACATTACCAGGTCTTCCGGGGTAAAGAGTGTCATAGGCAAACCATTATGTCCAAATTGTCCAAAAATACCCCGAATCCGTCCTTCGGGGGGTGTCCGTCCGTGGCTATAAACGCTGATTATAGCGTTATTATTGTCCTGTGCGTTAATAAACTCTTAATGCAGAGGTAAGATATGAATTATTGCTAATGTATAGAACGAGTAAAAGTACTTATTTAGGCTCCCGCAGCAAGAAAATATCCTCATTGTCCCGCTTCATCAGGTATTTTTCCCGTGCATACTTTTCCAGCAGGGCCGCGTTGGTGCGGAGCTGCTTCAGCTCCTCTTTGGTTTTGGCTATTTCGGCCTGGTAATGCTGCCGGCTTTGCTCCAGCTCCTTCAACTCGCGGGTATGCCTGAAATTGGAAACCAGGTCCCGGTCATCGAAAAAAACGATGAACACGGTAAAAGCAACCCCGGCAACAAGGTATTTGTTGGTTAGCCACTTCATCATTTTCCAAATTTAATCTTTCCGCCCGGATAAATTCCAGTGGTGCCCAGCATTTCTTCTATCCTGATAAGCTGGTTGTATTTGGCCGTTCTGTCAGTGCGGGAAGCGGAGCCGGTTTTGATCTGTCCACAGTTCAATGCCACTGCCAGGTCTGCAATAGTAGTATCCTCGGTTTCGCCGCTACGGTGGCTCATGATGGTATTGTAGCCGTTGTGCTGCGCCATGGTTACCGCGTTGATGGTTTCGGTAACAGTACCGATCTGGTTCACTTTTACCAGCAACCCGTTGCCAATACCCTGATCGATTCCTTGCTGCAGGCGCTGTACGTTGGTCACGAAAAGGTCGTCGCCTACTAACTGGCATCTACTGCCCACTGCTTCGGTAAGCATTTTCCATCCTTCCCAGTCATCTTCGGCGCATCCATCTTCTATTGATTTGATGGGATATTGCTTCACCCAGCTTTCCCAGTATTTCACCAGTTGCTCGCTGGTCATTTCCTTGCCATCGCTTTTATGAAAAACATATTTTTTCTTTTTGCCATCCCATAGCTCGCTGTTGGCTGCGTCCATGGCAATGACGATATCGGAGCCTGCTTTAAACCCGGCCGCATCAATGGCCTCGAGCACTGTTTCAATGGCTTCTTCGTTGCTTTGGATATTGGGTGCAAAGCCGCCTTCATCGCCTACGTTGGTGCTGTAACCTTTTTTCTTGAGCACGGTTTTCAACGCATGAAAAATTTCCACGCCCCAGCGCAGCCCTTCGCTAAAGGTTGCCGCACCGGTCGGCATCACCATAAATTCCTGGAAGTCTATTTTATTGTCGGCATGCGCGCCTCCATTCAAAATGTTCATCATAGGAACGGGCAGCACTTTGGCATTGGTGCCACCGATATAACGGTATAGGGGCAACGAAGCTTCTTCGGCGGCGGCCTTTGCAACGGCCATGCTTACCGCCAGTAGCGCATTGGCGCCGAGCTTTCCTTTGTTGGGTGTGCCGTCCATGGCTATCATGGCCTCGTCGATGCCCGCCTGGTCTGCCACATCCCATCCTTTTAATTGTTGGGCAACGGTTTCCCTGATATTACTTACTGCCTTCAGCACGCCTTTGCCGAGGTATATTTTTTTATCGCCATCCCGCAGTTCAACGGCTTCGTGCACGCCGGTGCTGGCGCCGCTGGGAACGGCCGCACGGCCAACCGCGCCTTCATCTGTAATAACATCTACTTCAACGGTGGGATTGCCGCGGCTGTCGAGTATTTGTCTAGCGAAAATATCAGCTATAAAACTCATGTTGTTCGGTTTATTTAAGTGTTAATAGCCACCAATCCGATGATGGCTACGATCAGGAATATGTTTCGAATGCGCTCGGACATGTAATAGGATAAAACTTAAGTAAAGATATCTTAAGCTTTTTCGTTTGGCAGGCTCGTCAGGCTTCTGAACACGTCTTCCAGGCTCTGTGTTTCAGACTGCAAAGAAACAATGTTGAGGTTATGTTGCAAAACAAGGTCGAAAATTTGTTTACGCACCAGCTCTACGTCGTTGGTTTGTATGTGCCAGGTGTGTTTATCGGAACTGGTAGCCGAAATAACTCCCTGCAGCTTGTTGAGCAGCCCTAGTTCCAGCACTTCCTTGAATGATACTCTCAATACGTTGGAAGAAGAGGACTGCCTGAGCTTGCTAAGGCGGTCGTCTGCCACCAGCTTGCCCTTGTTGATGATGATGACACGGTCGCAAATGGCTTCCACTTCCTGCAAAATATGGGAGGAGAACAGTACCGTTTTATCTTTTCCCTGCTGGCGGATCACTTCGCGTATTTCGATGATCTGGTTGGGATCGAGGCCCGAAGTAGGTTCATCCAGTATCAGCACTTCGGGTTCGTGTATCAGGGCAGCAGCCAGTCCTACGCGTTGCTTATAGCCTTTTGACAGCTGGCCGACCTTTTTTTTGCTTTCGGGCGCGAGGCCTGTGAGCTCAATAACGTTCGCAATATGTTGTTTAGCGTTCGATATGTTGTGCACGTCTGCTATAAAGGAAAGGTATTCCCGCACGTACATGTCGTAATACAGTGCATTGGATTCGGGTAGATAGCCTACCCTTTTTTTTGCTGCGAGGGGATTTTTGCGTACATCGATGCCGTCTACAAATGCTTCGCCCCCGTTTTGTTCCAGGTAGCCGGTGATGATCTTCATGGTAGTGGATTTGCCTGCGCCGTTTGGCCCGAGAAAACCTACTATCTCGCCTTTGTTTACCTTGAACGATACATCGTCGAGCGCTTTTTGTTCACCGTAAATTTTGGTCAGGCTTTTTACTTCGATGGACATAAGATTAATGGGATTAGAAAATATTGCAATAGACAAGTTCGATAAAAATTACTGCTGCATTCAATGCACAGTCAACTCTACTTTTCGGCCTAGCCCGAATTCCAACAGTCTATATAGCGTTGACAATTGGATATCGGAGCGACCATTCTCGATCCTTGAAATAAAACTTTTCCTGGCGCCTATTTTTTCAGCTAATTGTTCTTGTGTCATGTTAGCCAGGCGTCTTTCTTCTTTGATCAGTTCCCCTATTAAAAATGCTTTTGCTTTTATTTCAAACTCGGTCCTTTTCTTTGTCCCGCGTTTGCCATACTGCCTGGTTAGATGATCTTCTAATGTTGTTATTTTTGTTTTTCTTGTCATAGCTGTTTCATTTTGTGGCGTAATATTCCTTCATAAGCCTTGTTGCCAACTGGATTTCCATCTTCGGTGTTTTTGGGGTCATTTTTTGAAAACCATTAAATAACACTATAATCCGATCTCTATCAAGACAACAAAATATCCGGAAAATATTGCCTCCTGCATCCACTCTTATTTCGTAAAGTCCTTTTTCGCCTTCCATGTGCTTCAAAAACTTAGCCGGTATACGTTCCGCGTGTGTAATAAAAAAAAAGACATAATCAATTTTCTCTTTTACCTTGAAAGTTTGCAGGGCGTAGAACTTCTCAAAATAATCTCCGAAAAAGACTATTTCTCTTAATTGCTCCATCCAATAAGACCAGCCTCAAAGTTAACTTAAAATGGAACTGGCAAACCATTTATTTTATCCGGATTACAACTCTTCCGACCGCTCAGGCAATCTTTCATACTCACCCTTCCATGCATACCAACCAAATATCATCAACCCGATCGCTATCGGCGTAAAAATGGATATGATGATGATCCAGGGTATCGGCTTGTTGATGTCCAGCTTGCCCGCTGTATCTATATTTTGAATGGCGCTGGCCACCAACAGGATGATAATCACCGGGCCAATGAGCATGCATATAATTCCTACGATCCGTCTAATGAAATTCATAATGTCTTTGTTGGATAAAATTGGTCAATCCAGTAAATACTGTCTAATCCGTTACATCCCTATCGATCCTATTATTCAAATACAAAGCTCCTATTACCAGGCTAAGCGCCGCTACCGCGATAGGATACCATAGCCCCGATAAATAATCCGTACCCGGCAAGGTTGTAATCAGTGTTGCAATAAATGGCACCATGCCGCCGAACACTCCATTGCCGATGTGATAAGGCAGCGACATGGAAGTATAGCGTATCCTGGTGGGGAACAACTCAACCAAAAAAGCCGCAATAGGCCCATATACCATCGTAACAAACAGCACCATCAACGCTATCAATCCTATCATTTGCCATTTGCCGCTTTCGCCCAAACGCATTTCCTGCTTTAATTGCTTGGCGGGCTGCGTGCGCCGCCTTTCAAATTGCTGCGTGCTGGTAATGGTGAGCGTGCTGCCATCGGTAAAAGATCTTTGCTGCACAATAGTGCGCATGGCAGACTCGGTTTCCTGGCTTAGCGTCCTGTTTTCAGTCAACAGTGTTTTCTTTGAACTGTCTGCAATATCATATAGCTTTTGAAAGATCGGGCGGTACAGTACAATAGCAGCCAGCATGCCTGCAAGCATGATGTATTTTCTTCCTACCCTGTCCGACAACGCGCCAAATACGATAAAGAACGGTGTTGCGATCAGCAAGGCCACCAGTATGATGGTATTGGCTTGTTCATATTCAATAAAACATTTTGTAAGAATGAAGTGCTGCGCATAAAACTGGCTGGTGTACCATACCACGCCCTGCCCCATCGTGGCGCCGAACAAGGCCAGCAGCACCATCTTGAAATTCTCCTTGCGCGCAAAGCTTTCCTTTAATGGATTGGAAGAAGTTTTTCCTTCGCTCTTCAAGCGGGCAAACAACGGCGATTCCTTCATCTTCAGGCGAATGATAATAGATACGATCACCAGCACGATAGACAACAGGAAGGGATACCGCCATCCATTGCCATTGGTAAATTCATCTACGCCAACAATGCGGCGGGTAAGCAGTATTACAGCCAATGAAACAAACAGTCCGAGCGTTGCAGTGGTTTGAATCCAACTGGTGAAATATCCCCTGCGGTGCACCGGTGCGTGTTCAGCAACGTACGTAGCAGCGCCACCGTACTCGCCTCCCAGCGCGAGCCCCTGCAGCAACCTTAACACCAACACTAAGGCCGGGGCCCATCCGCCAATGCTGGCATAAGAAGGCACACAGCCAATTAAAAAAGTTGAACCGCCCATCAACACCAGGGTTAACAGGAATGTATATTTTCTGCCGATGATATCACCCAGCCTTCCAAACACCAATGCGCCAAATGGACGTACAATAAAACCCGCGGCAAAAGTTGCCAGCGTTGAAAGCAAGGCCGCCGTTGGATTAGCAGCCGGAAAGAATTTTTGCGAGATGATGGTGGAGAGGCTGCCGAAAATGTAAAAATCGTACCACTCTATAAGCGTGCCTACCGATGAAGCAGTGATCACCTTCCAAATGCCTTTCATACTGTGTTAGTTTCTTTAGGTCGAGAGCGGTGGTGAAGTCATTAGGTCATTGACTTATTGACCCAATGACTGAATGACTTAATGACCTGCCTCATTTAACAGCGACTGCAATTTTGGAATCAGCCGTTCCATAATACAAGAACCATTTGCCTTTATACTGCACCAACCCTTCCACGAAGCAAACATGGTTTACCTGCCCTAGTATTTCATACTTCTTATCGGGCTTGATAAAATAATCCTCAGATCGCTGGATCACTTTCATCGGATCAGCTTTATCCAGCAGTATCTGGCCAGCCGCGTATGTGCCTTCGGGTAAGGCATTGTCACCCATTGACTGCACATTGCGGCTGTTGTAAATAAGCAGAATGCCTTTACCTGTGATCATGGCCGCGGGTCCGGGTTCCACCAGGTCGCTGTCGAACTTCTTTTCGCGAGGCCCGAATACGATCTTCACCTCTGCGATCTCTGGCGCATTGTGCCGCAGTGGGATCGAGGGCTGTTCTCCTTCGGCGTACAATACCGGTGTCCAATTGATGCAATCGTCGGAAGTGGCGGCCCAGATGTTTACATCGCCCCAATACATCCAGTATTTTCCATTGATCTTTTGCGCAACGATATTGCCTTTGTCGTAAGCTGAAACAATTGATCCTGATTTGCTCCATTTGCTTACGTACTTGCCGTTATATGCTTTTGCAAAAGCATGGCCGTGCTTGGTCCAGTGGTACAGGTCTGGCGAGCTGGCTATCATTAGCCGTGCTTTGTCTCCGTCATAGGCGGTATACGTCAGTATGTACTGGCCATCCTCGCGCTGCACGATGCGGGGATCTTCGCAGCCGCCTTCCCATTCCAGTTTTTTGTGCGCATCCTCATCGGGATACAACACCGGCACAGGATGCCGGGTAAAATGCAATCCATCGGTACTGTATGCGATGCCAATGCGGCTGGTGCCTGCGTGCCGACCGATCTTGTCTTCGGCCCGGTATAACAAGAACACCGTATCGTTACGTACAATAGCGGCGGGATTGAACACATCCTTTTCTTCCCATTTCACCGCCTTTTTCTGAAGCGGGCAATTGAACACAGGCCCCGCATCGGCTTGCAGAATGGGATTTACGCTGTCTGCTTTTACAAATGGTATCAATTGCCAGCCTGTATCTGTATTGTTGGCGGCGGCGGAGGTATCGTTGTCCGCGGCAGATTGCTCCGAAGCATTGTTGCAGGCCAGCAGGATGCAGCAGGTCAATAACACCGGCATCAACCGCCATAAACCTGAACGCAGTAAATGTTTTGATTGCATGTATTAATGAGGGCTTCGGCTAAAGATAAAAAAACCCGGCAAGATGCCGGGCCAAAATTTTACCTGTCTGCATTATGCCCTCCAGAGATGACTCAATGACTTAATGGCCTAATGACCAAAATGCATTGCGCAATTCCTGTTGTTACAACCCGTCATACTCATACAAGGCATCGATATGCGTACCTGCCTTCATTTCAAACACCGGTTTAATAAGGCCATCCTTTAGTCCATATACCCACCCATGCAGGTCCGGGCGTTGTTCCTGTTTCCAGCAACGCTGTATGATGGAGGTTTTGGCAAGGTTCATTACCTGTTCCCGCACATTCAGTTCCACCAGCCGGTCGCACCTTTTTTCTTCATCTTTAATTTCACTCAACTCCTGGTGGTGCAGCCGGTAAACATCCTTAATGTTCCGGAGCCACATGTTCAGCACCTGCTTGAAGTCGGTGTTGGTAGTTGCTGCTTTTACGCCGCCGCATCCATAATGGCCGCATACGATCACATGCTTTACCTTCAGGTGGTTTACCGCGTACTCCAGCACGCTTAGCACATTTACATCGGTATTTACTACCAGGTTTGCAACGTTGCGGTGCACGAATATCTCGCCAGGTTGCGTTCCTGTGATCTGGTTGGCCGGCACCCGGCTGTCGCTGCAGCCGATCCATAAAAATTCAGGTGTTTGCAGGTGCGACAAGCGTTCAAAATATCCGGGGTCATCGGCGACCATCTCTTGCGCCCATGCTTTATTTTCCAGTAACAGTCTTTCGTATGAATACATATTCAGCAATTAATGATTAAAATTATCGTCAAGCTTTCACTTCCTCAATATTTTTTTCGTAGGTGCGTACCAGGTCTTCATCCTCATCAACCTTCCTGAACACGGTTTCATTAAAGCCCTGGTTCCTGGTTTTGCTGCGCTTTACCGTCACTTTGATGTTCTTAAGCTGCGCATGCAGCATGAAATCTTCTATCACTTCCACAATGTCCTTGTCTATAAAATCAGCGCGGCTGGTATCGATCAGCACCGAAGCATTGTCCGGCACCTCTTCCAGCTTATTTTTTATGATCGGCTTGTTGAGGAACGATACGTCCTTGCGAAGCCTGAACAGGTAGCGGCTATGATCGTTTACCACCAGCACCGATGTTCTAAAATTACTGCGGATAACGAAGAACAATCCTATGGCAATGCCTATCAGCACACCAGTGAGCAGGTCTGTAAACAATATCGCAGCAATGGTAATGCTAAATGGAAGAAACTGGTCCCATCCTTTCCTGTAATATGCCGCAAATAACGAGGGCTTCGCCAGCTTGTACCCTGTATAAATCAGCACGGCGGCCAGCGCAGCCTTGGGAATAAGGTTCAGCACAGCAGGAATAAATGCCACGCATAATAATAGCAGCATGCCATGGTACACGGTGGCCAGTTTTGTTTTAGCGCCTGCATTTACATTGGCGGATGAACGCACGATCACACTCGTGATAGGTAATCCACCGATAAGGCCCGACACCAGGTTGCCCACACCTTGTGCTTTCAACTCCCTGTTGGTGGGCGTTACGCGTTGGTAAGGGTCAAGGTCATCGATGGCCTCTATGCTTAGCAAGGTTTCCAGGCTGGCTACCAGCGCAAGCGTAAGGCCCGTGATCCATACTTGTTTGTTCATTAGCTGCGACCAATCGGGCGAGGTAAAAAATGAAAAGAACTCCGATGCTGAACCGGCCATGGGAATATTTACCAGGTGTTCTTCCTGCAAAACAAGATCCGGTGCGGCATATGCAAACAACTGGCTTACGCCCACGGCTATCAGCACTACAATCAATGGACCGGGCAACAGTTTGGCGAACTTTGCTTTGGCAAAAAACTTTTCCCACAATATATACATCACCAAAGCGCCGATACCTATTATGGCTGCACCAGGAGTAATGGCATTCAGCGCGCTGAAGATGCTTGAAAAAGTATTGTCGTTATCACGTTGAATGAAACTCTCATCGCCCGCAAAATTTTTATCGTACCCGATCATGTGCGGCAATTGCTTAAGTATGAGAATGAGGCCAATGGCGGCCAGCATTCCTTTGATAACGCAGTTAGGCACATAGTCGCCAAGCACGCCCGCACGTATGAATCCCAGTATTATTTGGAACAGGCCGCACAAGACAACCGCTAACAAAAATGCTTCGAACGAAGGCAGCTTTCCAATAGCTGCTACCACAATAGCGGTTAAGCCGGCGGCGGGGCCGCTCACGCTCAGTTGCGAGCCGCTCAGCAACCCTATCACAATACCGCCAACAATTCCTGCAATCAACCCACTGAACAATGGAGCGTTTGAGCCAAGTGCAATGCCGAGGCACAAGGGCAATGCAACAAGAAATACAACGATAGACGCTGCAAAGTCATTGGGTAAGCTTGTAAAATAGGTTTGTAGACGCCGTTTCATGCGTATAGTCTTTATGAAAATTAATGTTTACGATACGTGTTCGTTAGAAAGCCACTGCACACATTCTTTAAATGATACAAACACATGGTTTTTGCTTACGAGGTTGGGAATGATATGGATTTTTTCCAGCATGTCTTCGGGCTGTGGTTGCAGGCCTGCCAACAGCACCTGGATATTTCTGCGTTCTAATGATAACACAGCATCTTCCAGTGCATAAACGCCTGTTTGGTCAATAAACGGAACGCGTTCCATCCTGATAATGACATAACGAATGTCCGGGAGGGTTTCCAATATTCTCTGAAAGCTTGATGCGAATCCAAAGAACAACGGCCCATCGATCTTTTTAACATATACGCTTTGTCGCAGGTTCGCCGGCATTTCTTTATTGCCATTGCCGCTGGCAGAATAGTCATCTGCTGATAATGGATTGACTTTCGTCCGCGCTTCTGTGATGTCGCTCATTTTTTTCATGAACAGCAGCGCCGCCAAAACCATTCCGATGCCAACGGCGGTGAGCAGGTCAAGAAATACGGTGGCCAGCAGCACGAGTATCATTATAACCGCGTCCGAGCGGGGAACTTTACGTAAATGACGCAGGCCTTTGTAATCCAGGATGCCAATGCCCACCGTAATGAGTATACCGGCCAATACTGCGTTTGGAATGAGCGCTGCATAACGCCCCACTCCCAGCAGTATAACGGCAAGGGTCAGGGCATGAATTACGCCGGACATACGCCCCGATCCACCGGAGCGGATATTTACCAGTGTCCGCATAGTGGCGCCGGCTCCGGGCAAGCCTGCAACCAGTCCCGCCGCAGCATTGCCGATGCCCTGCCCGATCAATTCACGGTTACTGTTGTGCTTTGTTTTGGTTACGTTATCGGCCACCACCGATGTCAGCAGCGAATCGATGCTGCCCAACGCGGCAAGCGTTAATGCGCTGGTAAGAATAAGCGTATAAAGGTCTGAAGAAATGCTGCCCAAAGCGCCTAGTTGAAGATCAGGCAACCCTTTGGGAATGTCGCCAATTACGGGCACAGGCTTTTCCAATAGTACGGAGAGAATAGTAACCGCCAAAAGCGCCACCAGCGTACCGGGAATTGCTTTGGTAATTTTCGGGAATAGGTAAATGATCGCAATGCTCAGTCCCGCATACATAAGTGCCCAGGAATTTATACCTGAAAGCTCCGGAAGCTTATTGATGACATCGATAGGCGAAGCAGGCGAACCTAATCCAACCGCCGGAAACAACTGGAGCAAAATAATGATCACGCCAATGCCGCTCATAAACCCTGAAATAACAGGATAAGGTATGTACCGTATAAGCGTACCGATCTTTACAAGCCCCATAACTATCTGTAGGATACCGGTCAGTACAAAACATGCAACAATTGCTCCTAATGCCATTTCCACGCTGCCGGCCACCGCAACAAAGCCCGCGATAGTTGCAGTGCTTACCACGGTCATTGGGCCGGTAGGCCCGCTGATCTGCGAAGGTGTGCCACCAAAGATGGCCGCAAAAAATCCGAGTACGATAGCGCCATACAGACCTGCTTCCGCACCCAATCCCGATTGCACGCCAAATGCCAATGCAAGGGGCAGTGCAACAACTCCGGCGGTAATTCCGCCAAAAATGTCACCCTTTGAAAATTCCATGATAACTCCCCTCCCCAAACATTATGCTGCCATGTGTTGTTCTTCTGCCATCACTTGCGCTTTCTTTTTATCAACCCAGCGGTAAGCGATTGCATAGATCACGATGGCGCTTACTACCGCGGCCATGAATCCAAAAACAGGCACCATGATTGCCGTGTATGCCATCAGCCCGATGTGGAACTTGCTCATGCGCATCACTTCCTTTACTTCTCTCATTTTTACCATGCCGCTGGCAACATACAACAGTATGCCACCGATGCAAGCCATGGGTACCAGTTCAAGATAGGATGCCAGGAATGCAGCCAACGCCAGCTTAAAGGCAAATTTGGCGATGCCGGCCAGCGGCGAAACTGCGCCCAGCTTGATGTTCACGGCCGTTCTGGCCAATGCCCCCGTATGCGGGAACCCGTTGAATAGCGGCGTCAGGATGTTCACCATGCCTTGTCCCCATAGTTCTTTGTTGGGATTGAAAGGAATGCCTTTATTGTTCGCCAGGCGGTCGGCCATTCTGGAACACAGCAAACTTTCAATGGCCGCCACTATGTAGATAGCTATAGCGTAATAAAATAGGTCGAATATTACCTGGCCAGTCCATGTTTCGGGCAGCACCGGGCCTGTTATCACGGCAAAGTCGGTAGGAATGCTGCCGAATTTATCCCTGATAAGTATCAGTCCCTCACCTGCCCAGAAAGTTTGACCAGCTATAAAACCGAAGGTCAGCGCAATCAAAGGGCCCGGAATAAAACTGGAAACTTTGATAAGTGTCTTACAAATAATGAAAGTGATAAGGGCCATCAGCAGGGCAAAGAGATTTGCTTCGCCGATCTTGTTGCCAATAACGCTAAGCTGGTTCACAATGCCATAACCAACCTTGTCTTTCAAGCCCATTACCTCTCCTATCTGCGAAAAAGCGATAACGATGGCTATGCCTATGGTAAATCCAACTACTATGGAGTGCGGCACTTTTTCAACTATGCGGCCAAAGCGCGCCAACCCTGATATCATTAGCATAACGCCTGCGATAATGGCTACCAATACCAAAAATCCATGGCTGTACACCGCCATCAGTCCCGCAATTACGGGAATGAAGGCCGCTGTCGGTCCATATACCTGGTATTTGGACCCTCCGAACAATGCGCCCACCAATCCTGCAACGGCGCCGCCCACAATACCTTGCTCGGGTTCCAGTCCCGAAGCCATTGCAAAACCCATTGCCAGCGGAATGGCTACCGCGGCAACAATTAAACCTGCTGTGAGGTCCTTGAAAATATTTCTCGCCCTGTTGCCTTTTTTCAAATCCTCGTATCGGCCGTCGTTAGGGGTTAAATAGAAAGCCAATCTTTGCCAGATTGTATGCTGTTGTGTCATGTATTAAGTTTTTCCGGTGAAATAGAAATAGATTTAAACTGCAACCTTTGCTTCGGATGATGCAGGAGTATTTTCTGCAAATAGTTGCTTGATAAAATGCACCCTGCCATTTTCCACGCTGTACATTCCACCCACGATGCCGATCTTTCCTTCACGGTACAATGCGCGGATGATGGAGCTTCTTTCTACGATCTCTTCCATGCTGTGCAGCACGTTGGCATAAGCCACTTTTTCTGCATAGATGGTACTGCTCATGTCTTCGCCGAACGTGGAAGTTTTCTCGATAGCGGGTTTTATTTTTTCCAGCAGCCCGGTAAGGTTGCCCATTTCCACGCGGTCGCAGGCTCCCTTGATGGCGCCGCAACGTGTATGGCCCAACACCAATATCAATTTGGAACCAACTACTTTACAAGCGTATTCCATGCTGCCCAGTATATCGTCGTTTACAACGTTGCCGGCTATTCGAATGCTGAAGATTTCGCCCAGGCCCTGGTCGAAAATGAGCTCTACCGATGTGCGGCTGTCCATGCAGCTCAATACTACCGCGAAGGGATATTGCCCGTCGGCGGTTTCGTTCATTTGCTGCAGGAGGTTGCGGTTTATTTTCAGGTTGTTCACAAACCGTTGGTTGCCTTCTTTTAAAACTTCATAGGCATCGCGGGGCGTGAGGTTCTCGAAAAATTCCTTGGTATGCGTCTTCATGTACTTTTGTTTTTGGGAGTGAAAAAAAATGGCTGACATGAAAGCATTCCCTTCCATTCAAATGCAGGTCAACAATTACGGATACACTACTGCGCTGCTGAATGATAATGCTTTTTGAGTCAATGGCAGCCGGTGGCATACCATGGCCTCAAAGCATCTTCATTTGGCTTACAAGCGTGTCGTTCCGCAAAGGACGCGGCTAAAAAATGTTGGTTGCGATTGAATCAGGAATGCTTAGGAGCGCGCACACTCGGGAGGGGGAGAAATGAGTTCGGGATGAAAAGCATAATAAAGGTCTGAGGGATGGCACTTGCTGTATTTCTGCAGTACCGTGCCTACCTGCTCATGCAAGTGCATATCGTGCAGGTATTCTGAAAGTGTATTAGTCCCGCTTTCAGTTTTTTCCTCAGTCGTATTGGAGAAGGGGCTGGATTCTTCATCCATGGCCCCGGGGATACCACAACTGTTTTCACATGCCAGTTTATGCTGGCTCTCGTACACAAAAGGAATGCTTATAGTCAGCCATGCCAGCGACAGCACCATTATAACAGCAGAAACAATTTGTTTTATTTGGTATGTAGCGTTTCCCTTCATGCTTTCGTCGCGCAAAAATAGCGTTTCTAAAATTAAGAATGAACTACCGCTTATAAAAACTTTGCGCTAAGGTTACATAACGGTCATTTGGAGAACTCTATTGCAGACGCATCGCTGAATACGCCGTTGCCGGACAAATCCATCGATAAATCAGGGTTTTTCCTAAGTTTATCCCCGTAAAATCACATAACCGTTTTGTAGCATGTCATATCCCTACCAGCTTACGTCGTTCGAGGAATACCAGGCCGCTTATAAGCACAGTGTTGAACAACCCGAGGCATTTTGGGCCGGGATAGCTGAACATTTCCTATGGAGAAAAAAATGGGATAAGGTGCTGGACTGGAACTTTGAAGAGCCCGCTGTAGCCTGGTTCAAAGGGGCAAGGCTCAACATTACGGAGAATTGCCTCGACCGGCATCTCGACAAATTGGGCAATGTGCCGGCTATTATCTGGGAACCCAATGACCCTGCCGAGCATCACCGCATACTCACGTACCGCGAACTGTATAACAAAGTCTGCCAGTTTGCACATGTATTAAAGAACAATGGCGTTCGCAAGGGTGACCGTGTATGCATTTATATGGGCATGATCCCCGAACTGCCCATTGCCATGCTTGCCTGCGCGAGGCTGGGCGCCATTCACTCCGTGATCTTCGGCGGGTTCAGCGCACAAAGCATAGCAGACCGCTTGCAGGACGCAAAGGCTGAATACATCATTACCTGCGATGGCGCATTCCGTGGAGCAAAGGACATTCCATTGAAATCAGTCATCGACGATGCCCTGGTTGCCTGCCCCTTTGTAAAGCGTGTGATCGTGTGCACGCGGACCCGCACAGCGGTAAGCATGATCAATGGCCGCGATGTATGGTGGGAAGATGAAATAAAAAGAGTGGAAACCCAGGGCCTTACCGATTGCGCGGCGGAAGAAATGGATGCGGAAGACATGCTGTTTATCCTGTACACTTCGGGATCAACGGGCAAGCCCAAGGGTGTGGTGCATACCTGCGCGGGTTACATGCTGTTCACCAACTATTCATTTGTAAATGTATTTCAATACAGGCCGCGTGAAATTCATTTCTGCACAGCCGATATCGGCTGGATCACAGGTCATTCTTATATTACTTACGGGCCATTGAGCGCGGGCGCCACCTCGCTCATGTTCGAAGGCATTCCTACCTGGCCCAATGCAGGACGGTTTTGGGAAATAGTGGAAAAATACAAGGTCAATATATTGTACACGGCGCCCACGGCAATCCGGTCGCTCATGGGTTTTGGACTGGACCCGATAAAGGGAAAGGACCTTTCTTCGCTTCGGGTATTGGGCACCGTTGGAGAACCCATTAACGAAGAGGCATGGCACTGGTACGATGAAAACATTGGTAAAAAGAAATGTCCCATCGTAGACACGTGGTGGCAAACAGAAACGGGTGGAATATTGCTGTCGAACCTGGCCGGCATTACCCCTGCAAAACCTACTTATGCCACTTTGCCCCTGCCCGGCGTACAACCATTGCTGGTAGATGAAAATGGCAAAGAGATCACGACCACCGAAGCTTCGGGTAATCTTTGCATGCGTGCGCCCTGGCCTTCCATCATCCGCACTACCTATGGCGATCATGAGCGCTGCCGCAAGAATTATTTTTCTACATACGAGCATCTTTATTTTACCGGAGATGGCGCGCTTAGGGACCAGCAGGGAAACTATCGCATTACCGGCCGTGTGGATGATGTGTTGAATGTAAGCGGGCACCGCATTGGCACCGCCGAGGTGGAGAACGCCATCAATATGCATGCGGGCGTGGTAGAAAGCGCGGTAGTGGGCTACCCGCACGATATTAAGGGTCAAGGCATTTATGCCTTCGTGATCTTCAGCGGCCACGGCGCTGATGATGAACTCACAAGGAAGGATATTCATGCCACGGTCAGCAGGATAATCGGCCCTATTGCAAGGCCCGATAAAATACAATTCGTTCCGGGACTTCCTAAGACCAGGAGTGGCAAGATCATGCGGCGCATTCTTCGCAAAATCGCCGAAGGCGAAACAGAAAACCTTGGCGATACGAGTACATTGCTTGACCCGGGCGTGGTGGAGGATATCAAAAACGGTAAGGTGTAGCGTTTTCACTTTTCCCTTTTCGGTTTTGACCTACTTTTGCAGGATGCAGTTGTACAGTGCGTCATTGACGGATTACAGGAGGCTTGCAACAAAAGAAGTAAAGGTCGGCGATCTCTTGCTGGGTAATTTCCATCCCATCCCCGTGCAGACCATGACCACTACGGACACGATGGACACCATCGGTACCGTTGAGCAATCCATACGCTGCATCGAGGCAGGCGCAGAACTCGTACGCATTACCGCCCCATCGAAAAAAGAAGCAGAGAATTTACTGAACATTAAAAATGAACTGCACCGGAGAGGTTATCGTACCCCGCTGGTGGCCGACATTCATTTTACACCGAATGCCGCAGAGATAGCCGCACGCATCGTGGAGAAAGTAAGGGTGAACCCCGGCAATTACGTAGACAAAAAGAAATTCGAGTTCATTGAATATACCGACGCCGATTATGTTGAAGAAATAGAACGCATACGCGAACGCTTTACTCCCCTGGTAAAGATTTGTAAGGAATATGGAACGGCCATGCGTATCGGCACCAACCATGGCTCGCTGAGCGACCGCATTATGAGCAGGTACGGCGATACCCCCGTGGGTATGGTGGAAAGCGCTATGGAATTCGTGCGCATTGCCCGGGATGAGCAATACCACAATATTGTGCTAAGCATGAAGTCGAGCAATCCGCAGGTAATGGTGCAGGCTTACCGCTTGCTGGTGCAAAGCATGTGGAACGAGTTCAATGAATGTTACCCTTTGCACCTGGGCGTTACCGAAGCAGGCGATGGAGAAGATGGCCGTATTAAATCCGCCATCGGCATCGGTGCTTTACTAGAAGACGGTATTGGTGATACCATCCGTGTGTCGCTTACCGAAGACCCTGAATTCGAAATACCCGTGTGCAAGGATTTGGTGAAGCGCTACGAGGGCCGTGCATCAGCAATGGGCGAAGCGCCTGCAATTTCGAGTCTTCCTTATTCTCCATTCCAGTACAAACGCCGTGAGACCATTGCAGTTTCTAATATTGGCGGCCAGCAGGTACCGGTAGTTGTGGCCGATTTCATGGAAGCAACCACCATCAGGCCGCAAGACCTGCAGGCAATAGGATATCATTACGATGAACTTACCGATAAATGGAACATCGGTGATGCAGCGGCAGATTTTATATATACTGCCGATAAATTGATCGATTTCAATTTACCAGGCACCTTGAAAGTAATTTGTAATCACGCAACATGGCTGCAGGCAACCGATAAAGAAAAATATTATCCTGCGTTGCAGCCGGCAGAATATCTCAGCAGTATGGAACGGTCCGGTATATTGAATTTCATTGCGCTGGACCTGAATACGCCGTACGCAGCAGAAGTAGCGCAACGGATCCGCAGGGATAATACGGTGGTACTGTGCATATGGTCCAATCATCCGCATGCCATGCCTTCTGTTAGAACATATATTGCGGGCCTGATGGAGCAGGGCATCCGCTGCCCAGTAATACTGGCTGTTGAAAGCCATCACCCCACCATCGATGAACAACTGATACATTTTTCGGTAGAAAGCGGTGCCTTGTTGTTAGACGGGATGGGAGATGGCGTGTGGCTGATGAACAATCCATCCAAATTGCGCAATACGCGGGTGAGCGGACGAACTTATTTAGAGGCTAGCAACAATCATCAATTCATCAACAATACTTCTTTCTCCATTTTACAGGCCACGCGCACCAGGATATCCAAAACAGAGTACATATCCTGCCCTTCGTGCGGCAGGACCCTGTTCGATTTGCAGGAAACTACCGCCATGATCCGTTCCGTTACCAATCACCTTAAAGGCGTCAAGATAGCCATCATGGGATGCATTGTAAATGGTCCCGGCGAAATGGCGGATGCCGATTTCGGGTATGTAGGAAGCGGCCCCGGGAAGATCACTTTGTACAAAGGAAAAGAGATCGTGAAACGCAATGTGGAAAGCGGCATCGCGGTGCAGGAACTAATTAATTTATTGAAAGAAAGCAATGCGTGGATCGAGCCCAATTAACGCTACATACTGGATGTAACTAATTTTGCCCCGTCTTCAATCTGTGTAATATATACTTCCGGCGTTCTTCCAAATTCATTTTCGTAGCGTTGCTGCATCAGCACGGTAAATTTCCGGATGGATGCGGTATTTACCAGGTTAATGGTGCAACCACCGAACCCGCCACCCATCATCCGTGCGCCCGCAACACCTTCCATATCCTTTGCCTGCTCCACTAAAAAATCAAGCTCGGGGCAACTTACTTCATACTGCTTGCTCAGTCCTTCGTGCGATTGGTACATCAACCGGCCGAATGCTTTAAGGTCGTGATGCTGCAATACTTCGCAGCCTTTCAGCAGCCTGTTGTTTTCATTGATCACATAACCGCATCGCCTGTAGATTATTTCAGGAAGTTCCTGCTTGTGCTTGTCGAGCATGCCGGCACTTACGTCCCGCAAAGAATGTATTTCAGGATAATGTTTTTTTAGAATGGCTACGCCTTCTTCGCATTGCTGCCGCCGCGTGTTGTACTCCGAAGAGGCCAATGAGTGGCTGACCATGGTATTGACCAATACGATCTTATAATCCTGGTAATCGAAAGGAATGTACTCAAACTCCATGCTGCGGCAATCCAGTTTCATTACATGATTCTCTTTTCCATGCAAGCTGGCAAACTGGTCCATGATACCTGTTTTTACGCCGGCGAACGTGTGTTCCGTCCTTTGTCCGAGCAAGGCTATTTGCATGCGCGACAATCCCAAACAAAACAATTCATTCAATGCAAAGCCAAATGCCGAGCACAATGCAGCCGATGAGCTTAAGCCCCCGCCCACTGGAACATCGCCTCCTACTACCACGTCAACGCCGCCTAGTTGATGCCCGTCTTTCTGCATATGAAATGCCATGCCGGCGAGATAGGTTGTCCATCCTTTGGTTGGTTGCAGGTCGTCCAGCGAAAGGGTGATCTTTTCCTGGTATTGCAACCCGAACACGTTCATCTGGCGCGTGTCGTTTTTATGAATGCCTACATAAATTCTTTTGTCGATGGCGCCCGGCAGTACAAAGCCCTCGTTGTAATCAGTATGTTCGCCGATAAGGTTTACGCGGCCGGGAGCGGCAAACAGTACCGGCTGCCTGCCATACAAATCATTAAATTGCTGGTTGATGGTAAAGATCATAAATGAATGTAGGATTTATCTTTAAACATCGTATAAATTCGGTTATGCCATTCCGGGTGTGCAATTCAGTTCTCAACAATACGAGTCTTGTCCATTTAAGCGACAATAATCATTCCACCACCGTTACCATTATTCCCGAGCTGGCAATGTTGCATGAGTTCATCATCCTGGCCGATGGCCGGCCTTTCAACATCATTGAGAATTATTCCCTTGACCGTCCGCCGCGGGAACAGGTGACGCACTATTTCCGCTCGGCAAAATTATCGCCCTGGGTGTGCAGGCTGGCAAATGGCCGCTATAAATTCAATGGCAATGTTTACCAGGTGGAGAGAATGTATAATGATGGGACCGCTCTGCACGGCTTGTTGTTCGACCAGCCATTTACCGTTAGCCGTCAGTTTGCAGGCAATGATGGCGCATATGTAATCCTTAGGCATGATTATACCGGATATGACAGTGGCTTTCCCTATACGTACCAGTGCGAGGTAACCTATACGCTTAAGCGCGATGGTGAATTGATGATACAAACCGTGGTTACCAATACCGGTGCCGGAAGCTTCCCCCTTGCCGACGGCTGGCACCCTTATTTCCAGCTTGGCGGAAAGGCTGATGACTGGGAATTATATTTCAATGCCAGCGCCATGGTTGAGTTCGATGAGCGTTTGATCCCAACCGGAAGGCTCCTGCCTTACCGGCGCTTTAATCCGGCTGAACCGATCGGGAATACCAAAATGGACAATTGCTTTGCTTTGGATAAAGAAGGCCCGGAAAACGGTGGGCCGCAATTTGCGTGCACGGTCAAAAACCCGGCAAACGGGGTCTCGGTATCATTCCTTCCATCGCGAAGCTATCCTTACCTGCAGATCTTCATTCCCGATCACCGCGAAAGCATTGCTATCGAAAACATCAGCAGCGCGCCCGACAGTTTTAACAACAACATGGGCCTGCGGGTGCTGGGCCCGGGGCAAACCGCATCCTTTGAGGTATCTGTAAAAGCAGGCGTTGAATTGCCTGATCTATAAACGCAATTAACGGCCCGCAGGTAGCAGAAAATAGCTAATTTGCCGGTTCAAATTTATAATCATGAGAATGCTGAAAATGTTACTGGTAGCGGTGGGTTGTTTTTTCTTTGCGTCCTGCCTCGAGATCAATGAACAAGTAGAGATCAAAGAAAATGGAAGCGGCCAGTTTACCAGCAGTATGGACCTAAGCCAATTAGTAGATATGATGCAGTCCGTGGCGGGTGAAGAGTTTGAAAAAAGAAAAAATGAAAAGCTTGACAGTTTCTTTTACCTGAAAGATATTGTGGATACCGCCAAAAACCTTACCGCGGACCAGAAAAACCTCATGCGCGATGGAAAGGTGCATATCAAAATGGACCTGGAAGAAAAGCAGTTCAAGCTGGATATGGAATATCCCTTCGGCAATTTGGAAAGGTTGCAGCAACTGCATACAGCCATCAGCGAAGGGGGCATAGGCTTCGGCAGCTTTATGAAGGATGCAATGGGTGAAAAAGATAAGCCCGCACCAACAGACCAACCAGCCGAGGAATCGCCGGACATGAACAAGTTGCTGGGCATTTTCGATTATAATATCAGCAATGGGCTCATCAAAAAAACCGTGAACGCTGAAAAGCTCAAAGCCCTGCTGGAAGATCCCAAGCTGGGCCAAATGCAACAAGGCGCTGAAATGGGCATGGAAGTAGTGTACAATGTTACGTACAAGCTCCCACGCCCGGTAAAGAAGGTAGACAATCCAAAGGCTAAAATTTCGGATGATAAAATGACCGTGTCGCTGCGTTCGAACCTGTTGGATATATTCACCAAGCCAGACCAATTTGCTTTTACAATAGAGTATTAATGACCCTTCCGCCCAAGGCATGGTTATGGTTGTTCCTGCTGGCGATGGTGGCAGACCTGGCCGCTGTATATTTTCAATGGAGCGAAGCCAGGTACGTTACCAAGCCGCTGATTGTATTGAGCCTGCTGCTGTATTTCCGGCAGCGGGTAAAAACCAATACACGCACGTCGTTGTACTTTACCATGGCATTATTGTTTTCACTGGCAGGCGATATTGCCCTGTTATTTGAAAACCGCGATGCCTTGTTCTTCATGCTGGGATTGGGATGTTTTTTAATTGCGCATCTTTTTTACATCATTGCATTCATGCGTGTGCGTGGCGGGGCAAAGCCGCAATGGCCGTGGATTGCAGGCACGCTGTTGTATGTAGGCATATTGCTGTACGTGCTGCTGCCTTACCTGGGAGCCTTAATGATACCGGTGATTGTGTACGCCGGCGTTTTAGGCACCATGTTGCTGGCCGCCGTACATGCATTTCCGCGGCCATATGCAAAGCCCGGCATTATTTGTCTTGCAGGGGCATTATTGTTCGTGCTGTCTGATTCCATTCTTGCCATCAATAAATTTTACATGGGATTTCCCTGGGCGGGGTTAGCCATCATGCTTACATATGCGCTGGCGCAGTACATGCTGGTAAGAGGCATGGCGGCAAATTATTCTAACCCTAATTTTGGAACTCGTACGGCAACATGATACAAACTGATTTTTTAGTGATCGGATCGGGTATTGCAGGACTTACGTTTGCCTTAAAGGCAGCGCAGCGGTATCCTGATAAAAAAGTATTGATCGTTACCAAGGCCGCCACCGATGAAACCAATACCAAATACGCGCAGGGCGGCATTGCCGGCGTGATGGATCCCATTAAGGATAGTTTCGACAAACACATAGAAGATACGCTGATCGCAGGCGATGGCCTCTGCGATCCGCAGATAGTGGAGATTGTAGTAAAGGAAGGCGTTGACCGCATCAGGGAGATCATTGAATGGGGGGCCCGCTTCGACAAGGAATCCGATGGGGATTACAAGCTGGGAAAAGAGGGCGGCCACAGCGAGTTCCGCATCCTGCACCATAAGGATGTTACCGGCAAGGAAATGGAGCGTGCATTGGTTGAAAAAATCGCCACGTATAAGAACATCGAGGTCATCAAACATTGTTTTGTGGTAGATCTTATCACCCAGCATCACCTCGGTTATCTTGTTACCAAATCTACGCCCGATATCGAATGTTATGGCGTGTACGTATTGAACCTGCAAACCAGCCAGGTTGAAAAAATACTTTCTTCTTATACGCTCCTTGCATCCGGCGGCAATGGCCAGGTGTACCGTTCCACTACCAATCCTTCCATTGCCACAGGCGATGGCGTGTCGATGGTATACCGCGCCAAAGGACGCATCGAGAACATGGAGTTCATCCAGTTCCATCCAACTGCCTTGTACGAGCCGGGTGTGCGCGGCCAATCGTTCCTGATAACCGAGGCCGTGCGTGGCGATGGCGGCATCCTCCGCAATAAGAACGCCGAGGCATTCATGGAACGTTACGATGCGCGCCGCGATCTTGCACCGCGTGACATTGTGGCCAGGGCCATCGACAGCGAAATGAAAATTACCGGCACCGAGCATGTATACCTCGATTGCCGGCATATGGATATGGAAAAGTTCGTTGAACATTTTCCGAACATCTATGAAAAATGCAAATCGATCGGGATAGATGTATCGCGCCATATGATCCCGGTAGCGCCGGCGGCGCATTACAGTTGCGGCGGTGTTAAAACCGATGAATGGGGCAGAACATCCATTAGAAAATTGTATGCAAGCGGCGAATGCGCCAGCACCGGATTGCATGGAGCCAACCGGCTTGCGAGTAATTCTTTATTAGAGGCCATGGTGTTTGCGCACCGCTGCTTTATGCATATCGCTGAAACCCTCGATGCTGAACTAACGGCGCCGGCCATGGGAAAAATCATGGGATCAAACGGGCATCGTGCATTGATCACTGAAAAAAACAAGCAGGCCATTCCCGACTGGAACGCAGCGGGCACCCGCGAGCCCAAGGAAATGATCCTGATAACACAAAGCCTGAAAGAACTGCAGCAGGTGATGAGTGATTACGTGGGTATTGTGCGCACCAATGTGCGTTTGGGAAGGGCCATGAAGCGCATCGATCTGTTGTGGGAAGAAACCGAGGCGTTATATCAAACCAGTACTTTGTCGCCGCAACTGTGCGAGCTGCGCAACATGATCACGGTTGGATTTTTGATCGTAAAATGCGCGCAGTTCCGCCATGAAAGCCGTGGATTGCATTTCAATACGGACTATCCCGGCAAGAGCGAAATCGTTCAAAACATTGTACTATAATTTTTGCCAAACGATGAGACCAATCTGTGAAATCCTTAAATGCATGCCTGGATCTGTGCTGTCCATCCCTGTCATCCTATAAAATCCACCAATCGCTATATGAAAGCAATGATCTTTTCCGCAGGCCTCGGCACCCGGTTCAAACCCTGGACCGATCAGCATCCCAAGGCCCTCGCCCCTGTAAATGGCAAACCCCTGCTGCAAAGGAATATCGAGTACCTGCAGCAATTCGGCATACGGCAGGTAGTGGTGAACGTGCACCATTTTCCCGACCAGATCATTGCGGCAATCAATCACAACAAGGGCTGGGGCAGCGAGGTCATCATCAGCGATGAGTCGGACGTGGTGCTGGAAACTGGCGGGGGATTGAAGAAGGCACAGGCTTTTTTCGACAAGGATGAACCTTTTATAACCATCAATGTAGATATTCTCACCAATCTTGACCTTGATAAATTGTTGCAGTTCCATCACCGGCACAAGCCCTTGGTATCTTTTGCGGTTACTGACCGGAAAACTTCGAGGAATTTTTTGTTCGATGAAAGCCTGCGCCTGTGCGGATGGAGGAACAATGTAACGGGAGAAGAGCGGATATCCATTAAAAAAGATGGATTGATACCCAAAGCGTACAGTTGCGTGGTGATATTTGAACCGAAGATATTTCCGTTGATAAAGATGCAGGGAAAATTTTCATTGGTAGATGTGTACCTCGACCTTGCGGCCGACCACCTCATCATGGGTTACGACCATACCGGCGATAAATTGGTAGATGTGGGCAAGCCGGATTCGGTGCAGGTTGCGGAAGGACTGTTTCCCTGACCCACTTAATGACCCAATAACTTAATTTTACCCGCGAAATCCAAAATAATGCAAACAGTAAGTGATGTTATCAGGCAATTGTATGCGCAATGGAAAGGTGAAGAACCCGCTTCTGTCGACCTCTTGCCGCAATCAGGCTCCGACCGCCGCTACTTTCGCGTGCACGGATCAGGCGGCGGCTCAGGTTCGGTGATTGCTACTGTAGGCGCCAATACCCAGGAAAACGCCACCTTCATTTATTTCTCCAACCATTTCCAACAGAAGCAGCTTCCCACGCCTAAAATATTTGCGGTAAACGATGAAATGACCATCTACCTGCAGGAAGATTTCGGCAATGTGTCGCTGCTGAACAAACTGGAAGCGCTGGGATTTTCCGACGATGTATATCACCTGTTCAAAAAAAGCCTGCAACAACTGGCGAGATTGCAGGTAACCGCGGACGATGGGTTGGATTATAGTCTATGCCTTACCAATAAAGAGTTCGGTAAGCAGGCTATCACGGCAGACCTACTGTATTTTAAATATTATTTCCTCGATGCGCTCCGGAAACCGTACGACAAGCAAAAGCTCATGGACGATTTCGAAGCCCTAAGTTCGTACCTGACGCATACCGAGTATAAATATTTCATGTTCCGCGATTTTCAAAGCAGGAATATTCTGGTGACCAAGGATAATGAAGTTCATTTTATAGATTACCAGGGCGGCATGAAGGGGGCGCCGCAATACGATGTGGCCAGTATGCTCTGGCAGGCAAGGGCCAACCTGCCCGACGATTGGAAGCAAAACCTGCTGGCAGATTATATGGACGCGTTTGAAAACATCATCGGGCAGTCCATCGACCGCAATGCTTTTCAAAGCCAGTACAATGGTTATGTATTGATACGCTTGCTGCAGGTGTTGGGTGCGTATGGGTTTCGCGGGTTGTTCGAGCGTAAGGCGCAGTTCCTTACCAGCATTCCGCTTGCGTTGCGAAATGTAAAAGAGTTTCTTGTTAATCGCAATGTAGGCATATCCGTGCCGGAATTCAGGAAGGTGCTGGAGATCTGCATTTCCGACGAGATCATCGAACGTTTTACACCGCTTAGGGCCGATGAGCAAACGCCGCTGGTAGTTAATATCAACAGCTTCAGTTATAAAAAGGGAATCCCTGAAGATATCAGCGGCAATGGCGGCGGTTATGTGTTCGATTGCCGGGGCATATTGAATCCGGGAAGGTTAGACGAGTTCAAGCCTTTTCATGGAAAGGACAAGGAGGTAAAAGATTTTTTAGAACAGCAAACACGCATGCCGGAATTTTTAAACAGCGTGTTCGACGTAGTGGACATTACGGTGGAAGATTATTTGCGCAGGGGTTTCAGTAACCTGATGGTGAGCTTCGGATGCACGGGTGGACAGCACCGGAGCGTGTATGCCGCCGAGGCGCTGGCGCGCCATCTTAAGAATAAATTCGGCGTAAAGATCAATATTAACCATGTAGAGCAGGAGTCGAAGAAATGGATTAACATGTGAGTGGCCAGTTCTGAGTTCAGGCAACACCACTCACAACTCACCACTCACCACTCACTACTACTCACAATCCCAAGTATGTATTACCTGTTATACGGCCTCTTATATTTTTTCTCCTTGCTGCCGATGCGGGTGCTGTATATTTTAAGCGATGGTATTTATGTATTGCTGTATTATGTGTTCGGTTACCGCCGCAAGGTAGTGATGCAAAACCTGCTGATAGCATTTCCTGAAAAAACCGAAGGCGAGCGCACCGTGATCGCCAAAAAATTCTACCGCAATTTCCTGGATACCTTCGTGGAGATCATCAAGCTCATTTCCGGCAGCGAAGCATTTTTTAAAAAGCGCATCAGGGGCAATTGGGAGTTGGTAAATGAAGTATACAAGACAGGCCGTTCTTCACAGGTAAACCTGGGACATACTTTCAATTGGGAATGGGCGAATTACATGGCTTCGAGGGAGTTGCTGTATAAATTCGTGGTGGTATACATGCCCATCAAGAACAAGGCCGTGGACAAGATATTCTTCAAATTCCGGTCGAAAGGAGGAACGGGTTTGGTACCGGCCACCCCTCCACGCGCTTTTATTGCTGGTTTGGCAAAGTATAAAAGCGTGAAATACATGCTCACGTTGGCTGCAGATCAAAGTCCCGCCGATCCTTCAAAAGCATATTGGTTGAATTTTTTTGGGAGGCCCACTGCATTTGTTACGGGTCCTGAAAAGGGGGCGCGCCTGCACAATTTGCCGGTATTCTTCTGCAACATCACCAAGCCGCGGCGCGGTTACTATGATATTCATTTCACTTTTATAGAAGAAAATCCCGCTTTGACAAAGGAGGGTGAACTCACGGTTCGCTTTGCCCGTTTTTTAGAGGAAAATATCCGTCATTATCCCGACATGTGGCTATGGAGCCACCGTAGATGGAAGCGCGAGTGGAAGCAGGAATACAGGGAATTATGGATCGATAAAGATTTTCCCGATTGAGCAACCCGGTAGAAATCCCTGTCACCGAATGGGTTAAAAAACGGTTATCCAGCTTAAATAATTGATGAATTTTTGGTGTCGAAGTTCTGAGCTCTGAACTACGTAAGAACGACTCTTCAATTGCATTACATTTTAAAATTCTATTTATGGCATCGGCATCATACCAATCTATTAAGAGCATGTCGGCAGACTTTAAGGCCATGCTTTCGAATCTGGAGTATCCTTATCCATTCACTGTAGAGGAAACCGAGCTGGTAGTTTTGGTTGACCTGCAGAACGACCTGGGCGATATACTTGCCGAAAACCCGGCGAAGCTTGCATTGATCATGGGCATAGACGAGAACAGGCCGACTATTTGCATCCTGGGCGCTGACAGCAACGGCAATATTTTATCCGCGCATACATCGGGTAGCCTGGATGGGCAGCAGCGTTGGCCCGATACACAGACCATCCGATATGAGGATGATACGGATTATGGGAATTTTTTTGTGTGAGTAGTATTATGGACTACTGATTTTTAACGACTGCCAAGTCGAAGCCTACTCCCTTTTACAATTTTAAATCTTTTAAATATGGCAGCAACATCTTATCAATCGATAAAAGATTTATCGTTTGATTTCAAAGACATGCTTAATAACAATAGTCAATCCCTTCCTTTTGATGTTAACGGAACTTCAATGGTAGTGTTTGTGGACGTTGCAAATGATCTGGGCGATATTTTAGCCGCTAATCCTGCAAAGCTGGCGATAGTAATTGCACTAGAGGACAATAAGCCTACAGTGTGCATCCTGGGTGCAAATTCGAATGGGACTATTTTAACGGCGCATCTGAATGGTTCGCTGGATGGCCAGCAGCGATGGCCTGATACAATGAAGATCAAATTTTCGCAGAGCAGCGCTTACAGTCGCTTTTTTGTGTGATATTTTTTATAGAGTTTTTTTATTCTGGCTGATTCGTAGCCGCTTATGGATTTTATTTTGATCCCTGTCAAGCTACCCTTTTTAGGGTATTAGAGAGCTCATAAAAAATCCATACTTTGTACAGCATGCATTGGCTCGAGATAATATACTTTATCGTGATAATGCTGGCTTTCATAGCTTCTTTCTGGACCATCAGGAATCGGGGATACATTCTTTTCATTCCATTACTAGCATTTAGTTTGCTTGTGGAATCCATGAGAGCAGCCAAGTTATTTCCAGATGCTATTCAAAGCGATATCAGTGCATATTACACCATAGTAGAGTATGCACTGCTGTCATATATTATTTCCAATTTTATCCAGTCCTTCAGAAAACGGCTGGTGATTCGTTCTTCCATCCTGGTGCTGATTCCCCTGTTTATCGTTATTGAACTAACCATCGCAGATAAAAGCCTAACTTATAAATACCTGACCTTACTGATAGAAAGTCCTTTCGTGTGTGTCTGGACAATTCTATATTTATTTGAAACTGCAAAGCAAGATCACGAATTCGAAATAACAAGAAACCCCATGTTTTGGATATCGCTTGGAAACTTATTGTTTTATTCAGGAAGCTTCTTTTCGTATGGGTTTGGCAGTTATCTCAATTCAAAGGGAAATGAAGATATGGCAAATACCTTGCTGTGGATTGCGAGAATATTAAATATATTACTGTATATTTTATACTTCATAGGATTTCTATGTTTAAGGAAGAAGAAGTAATATGGATCACCGTAGTAGGGACGTCTATTGCCCTCTTTCTTTCAGTAACGCTTTTTATCTTTTTTATCTCCTATCAAAAAAGAAAGTTCAAATACACAAAAGAAAAGCAACAATTACGGACAGACTTTCAACAGGAGTTGCTGCGTGCTCAATTGGAGATACAGGAACAAACATTCCAAAACATTTCGCAGGAAATTCATGATAATATTGGACAAATGCTTAGCCTGGCCAAGTTGAACCTAAATACCACAGACATCTCCCAACCGAAAATTGCGGAAGATAAAATTCAGCGGTCAAAAGATTTAGTTAGTAAAGCCATCTCCGATCTGCGTGATTTGAGTAAGAGCTTAAACCCCGATATCATCATGAAGATTGGTTTGAGCGAAGCCATTCAACGTGAATTGCTGCTGGTAGCAAAGGCTGGGCAATTTGAAGTGAACCTTACGCAAAATGGAGATTTATTCCGGTTTGACCCTCAAAAGGAACTGATCGTTTTTAGGATATTCCAGGAGATACTCAATAATATTATCACGCATTCCAAGGCAAAGACAGTTGATGTTAACCTGGACTTTCAACCACATCGGTTCAGTTTGACGGTTGCCGATGATGGAGAAGGTTTTGATGTGGAGAAACTCGATTGCGAAGAAACAAACCTCGGTCTAGGGGTTCGAAATATGAAGAACCGCGCTATTCTGATAGGGGCCAACTTTACGCTCAACAGTATTTTGGGGAAAGGCACAAAGGCTGCTGTTGACTTACCGGTTTAAAGCGATCGTTAATAGTCTCCCGTTGCGCCCGCTTGATACCCTATTCCGGGTAAGTGGTTTCATGTACTCGAAGGTGATTTCACCCCTCGACTTGCCGGAAAAAACGGGATATTAACCCAATAACCCAATCTAGTTTTACAAACCCAAACCAAAGAACCAGCCTCTGCCTAACCTATTCTATGATCGATGAGGGAGCCTTTATGATCACTGCCATTATATGGAGCATAATTTTATTGGCCATTGTATTAATCGCCTTTGCACTGTTTGCCTACAGGGGAAATCAGAAAAAGAAACTTAAATTTCAACAGGAGCTTCTCAAATCCAAAATAGAGATCCAGGAACAAACCCTTCAAAAAATATCCCAGGAAATTCATGATAATATCGGACAAGTGCTTAGCCTGGTTAAGCTCAACCTGCATACCACCGATTTCAGTGACCTCGAAACTACCGGCGAAACCATTCAGCGCTCCAAGGAGCTGGTGGGCAAGGCTATTACCGACCTGCGCAATTTAAGCAAGAGCCTTAGCCCCGAAATGATCAAGGAGATAGGCCTGCACGAAACCATTCAACGCGAAATAGCCCTTATAGCTAAAACCGGTAGATATGAGGCCATTTTCAACCACCAGGGCCAACCCTTCCGGTTCGACAAACAAAAAGAACTGATCCTTTACCGCATATTCCAGGAATTGCTGAACAATATTATTAACCATGCCCGTGCAAAAACCGTGATTGTACGGTTGTTTTACGAATCCCGGCAGTTTAATTTAACGGTATCCGACGATGGAAAAGGGTTCGATGACCGCCGGTTGCTGACAGAACAACAATTCGGACTGGGCATTCGAAACATGCAGAACCGCGCCTCCCTCATCGGAGCAACATTCCAATTGACCAGTACCCTCGGAAAAGGCACCACCGTGTCCATTGACCTTCCCCTGGAAAAAAATAATGGTCCTGTATGAAACAACAGCAAACACATGTGGCGCTTGTAGACGACCACGTCCTGCTTCGTAACGGCCTGGCCAGCGTGGTAAAAAGCTTTGGTGAATATGGAGTGCTCTTTGAAGCCAATAACGGCAAACACTTCATTGAACAACTGCAGGCCCGCTACCTGCCCGACATCGTACTACTGGACATTAACATGCCCGAAATGGATGGTTACGATACCGCCCTCTGGCTTAAAAAAAATTATCCTGAGGTAAAAGTGCTGGCCCTTTCCATGTACGATAACGAAAATGCCATCATCCGCATGTTCAAGGCCGGTGCCAAAGGATATATATTGAAAGATTCCGATCCCTCCGAGCTGCGGACCGCCCTGGACTCCATCGTACGCAAAGGATATTATTATTCAGAAATGGTAACCGGCCGGCTCATACATACCATCAATCAACTGGATGAAGAAGAGTCCAATATCAAGCAACTGGTTCAATTGAACGAAAGGGAAATTGAATTCCTGAAACTAGCCTGCACCGAAATGACCTATAAGGAAATCGCGGACAGAATGTTCCTGAGTCCGCGTACTATCGACGGGTACCGTGATGCGTTGTTTGAAAAGCTCAACTGCAAAACCCGGGTTGGGTTGGTGATGTATGCAATAAAGAACGGAATCGTTACTGTTTAATTATTTATTATTAATTATTTGATTAATGGCTGATATAATAATAAATGATCAAAATTAATAATCAATTCAACACGCTCTTCTCCTTCACCACTTCCACCTTCTCCTGTTCCTTAATAGCATTCCATCCGCCCAGCACATTGCGGAGATTGTGAATGCCCTGACGCTTGAGCAGCGAGGCCGCTATCACACTGCGGTAGCCACCAGCACAATGCACGTACAGGTTGTCGCCGTCCTGGATGGTGGCCATTGTGCCTGGATCTTTCATATTGGTCAGCGGAAGGTTTACGGCGCCTGCAATATGTCCGTCGGCGAATTCCGCTTCGGCGCGTACGTCCAGTACCACCATCCTGTCATCGTGCGGAAGGTCCATGACCATTTCATCGGCTTCTACATCGATGATCAGGTCGATGGGTTCGCCGGCTGCGCGCCAGGCTTCGTAACCGCCGTTGAGGCAACCGAGAAATTTATCGAAGCCCACCCTTGCAAGCCGCACAGCGCTTTCTCTTTCCTTTCCTTTTTCGGTAACCAACAATATTGGCTGGTCGAATGATAAAAGGCTGCCGCCCCATTCTGCATAACGGCCTTCGAGGCCTATGCTGATGGAGCCGGGAACAAATCCCTGCGTGAAAGTGGTGGCCTTACGCGTATCGAGTATGATCGCATCGCCGGAAAGTTGTTTGAACTCAGTTACGCTTAGTGGTTTCAGTGCGTTGGACAATACATATTCCAGGCTATCGTAACCTTCTTTATTGATGCGCGCATTGATCGGGAAATATTCGGGAGGGGCGCTCAAACCTGTTGTAACGGCCTTAATGAATTCTTCTTTTGATTGCGGCTTCAACGCGTAATTGGTTTCTTTTTCGTTTGCCAGCGTGCTGAAAGTAGATGGCCCCAGGTTTTTACCACAGGCGCTGCCAGGCCCATGCGCGGGATATACAATTGTTTCGTCGGGCAATGGTATGATTTTACTTTGAAGCGAATCATACAACATGGCTGCGAGCTCTTCCTGGCTAAGGTTGCCGCTGCTAAGGTCAGGCCTTCCCACATCGCCGACAAATAAAGTATCACCGGTAAAAATAGCATGGGGCTTACCGGTTTCATCGCGCAGCAAATAGCAGGTTGATTCCAGGGTATGGCCGGGCGTGTGCAGTACTTCGATGGAAATATGGCCAAGATCAAACACCTCCCCGTCCTTTGCGAGGTGTATCGAAAAATTGGTTTCAGTATTGGGACCGTATACGATGGGCGCCCCAGTGGCCTTTGCAAGGTCGAGGTGGCCGCTTACGAAGTCGGCATGAAAATGTGTTTCAAAAATATATTTGATGGTAGCCTTGCGCTCATCTGCAAGGTGAATGTATTCTTCAATGTCGCGCAGGGGATCGATAACGGCGGCTTCTCCTTCGCTCTCGATATAATAGGCTGCCTCGCTCAGGCAATTGGTATAAAGTTGCTTGATAAACATGCCGCAAAGATAGCCATAGTTTGTTAAGAGAACCTCAAACCGCTATCCCACTAAATTGTCAACAAACTGGTTTACAACCATCAGCCTGTCTGCATTTACCATGTAATAGATGAATTTGCCATCGCGCTCCGTCTTAACGAATCCTGCCCTTCGCAGGATGGCCAGGTGTTGTGAAGCAACGGATTGTTCCAATCTTAAACGAATGTATACTTCTGTAACGGTGAGTTTTGCGTGCTCATCGAGCAAGCGCAATATTTGCTGCCGCAATTTGTGATTGATGGCGCGCAATATAACCGCAGCCTTCTTAACGTTTAACAGGTCAACTTTAACGGGTGTATTACCGGGATTGCCATTCAGTACGAGCGAATAATTGTTGACCGAGTTCATAAACGTTAGCTGGTTTTAAGGGAATTAAGTAACAACAAATATAACTGGATTACAATCCATTACAGGATAGCAAGAATTGTATTATGATGAGGGGGCTATTTTTTGGTATGAGTGTGGAATTCTTTAAGATAAGCGGGTTCGGCATAGGCCGGATCCTCAAAATTACCGGCCTGGAACCTGGGCCAGCTTAGCCGGGAAAGATGCCTGGCGTGATGGCGGACATCCGCAAAATGGGCGGCGGGCGAGTGCATCAATTCCCTGAATTTCTTACTGCCCGACCCAAAAAAAACCATAGGTTTTACGGGCAGGAGTTCCCCAAATGAATTGCCATGCAATATCATCGGTTGCGGTGTCAATACTTCGTCCAGCAAATGGTCGTACACGGCGGTAAACACTTCCATCCGGCGCGCGTCTATCATCGGGCAAAAAAGCGTTCCGGTGATATCGCCTTGCGGGGAGATTTGTTCAATAGCAGCAACAGCCATCATCTTTAAAGTGCTTTCTGTTATCAGGGGAATTTGCAGGCTATAACAGAGACCCTTAGCCGTAGCCATGCCTACGCGCAACCCCGTGTATGATCCGGGGCCCGCGGTTACTGCTATGGCCTGTAGTTGCTGCATGCTGCAATTGCCTTGCTGCATCAGTTCGCGGATGGCGGTATGTATCCATGCAGCGTGGTCTTTCTGGTCTTCATTCTCCATCGAGGCTAATACTTCGCCCTCGCGTGCAAGCGCAATGCTGGCAGATTCAGTAGCAGTATCTATGTTCAGTATGAAAGACATATTTACAATTCCATATTCTCCGCGGGTTGGTAGCGCGCATCGGTCCTGCTTAGTGCCTGCAGCAGCGCGTGCACTCTTTGCGGCCCGATCTTTTCGCTCCATTCAAAAGGGCCAAAGGGATAATTGGTGCCGAGCTTCATGGCCGTGTCGATCTCTTCTTTGGTGCTTACGCCTGCCTGCAAAGTATAGTACGCTTCGTTGATGATCATGGCGATGATCCTGGGACTGATCATACCCGGAACGTCCGGCACTATCCTGTACTTCCAATCCAGTGCGGCAAATACTTCTTTTACCGTGGTTTCGTCGAAGGGGTCGGCTATACAACACTCCACGAGCTCTCTTTTTAAAAATGTGGGCCAGGCATTGATGCGGATAAGTTGGCAATTTTCCTGTGCCGCTGCTAAAAGTTCGCTATCGATCAGCGGTTCAATTACTGAATTGATGAAAACGGGGCCGGTTATGCGAACCAATTTGCGAATGCTGGCGGGGTCTTCTTCGAATCCCAAATGAAAGTACGCGTCGGCTTGCGCCGACGCCAGCGCATCGATATCTTCTACCCATTGCACCCCTGCTTGGCCAACCGGTTTCATCAGCCATTCCTGCTTGACAGGTTCCTTTGCCAGGATCGCCAGCTTCATTTTTTTGCGCAAACATACGACCGAATTTTAAAGTCATTGAGTCAATGAGCCAATAGGTCATTGAGTAAATAACCTATAGCTTCTATGATCTATGGATCTATTGGCTTAATGACTTAATCACCCAATGACCTATTTTTGCCGCATGGAAAAAAGAATCATCCACACTAAAGACGCACCTGAACCTATCGGCCCTTACAGCCAGGCAGTGCAGGCCGGCAACCTGTTGTTTATTTCAGGACAGGTAGGCATCAATCCCAAAACCGGCATAGTAGAAGCAAGCGATATCTCGGCAGAAACGCACCAGGTAATGCACAACCTGAAAGCGATACTGGCTGCAGCGGAGATCGATTTCAGCCGCGTGTTGAAAACAACTATTTTCCTGAGCGATATGTCGCACTTCAGCGCGGTAAACGAAGTGTACGCCAAATATTTCAATGGCGATTTTCCTGCGAGGGAAACCGTGGCGGTTAAAGGACTGCCGAGAAATGTGAATGTAGAGATCAGTATGATCGCTATGAAGTAACCGCGGCCTTTAATACTCCCAGTTCGCTTCCCACCTTTGTAAAGGCGGCAATGGCTTTGTCGAGGTGATGTTGTTCGTGCGCAGCGCTTAGTTGCACGCGTATCCTTGCAAGTCCTTTCGGCACTACCGGATAAAAGAAGCCAATCACGTAAATACCTTCATCCAATAGTTTCGCGGCGAAGTTCTGCGCCACTACAGCATCGTATAACATGATAGGGACAATGGGATGATCGCCCGGTTTGATATCGAAGCCGGCCTCGGTCATTTTACTGCGGAAATATTTTGTATTGTATTCCAGTTTATCTCTTAGCTCCGTTGTTTCGCTTAGCAGGTCCAATACTGCAACGCTGGCGCCCACTATGCTGGGAGAAAGTGAATTGGAGAACAGGTATGGCCTGGAACGCTGGCGCAGCATTTCGATTACTTCACGCCTTCCGCTGGTAAATCCGCCCAGTGCGCCGCCCAATGCCTTGCCGAGCGTGCCGGTAATGATATCTATCCGGCCCATTACATTGCGGTATTCGTGGGTGCCGCGACCGGTTTTTCCAAGGAAGCCACTGGAGTGCGATTCATCTATCATTACTGCCGCGTTGTATTTATCTGCCAGGTCGCAGATCTTGTCCAATTGGGCAATGGTGCCATCCATGCTGAACGATCCATCGGTAACAATGATGCGGTCGCGCAGGTGTCGCGATTCTTGCAGTTTGGCCTCCAGGTCGGCCATATCGTTGTGCTTGTAGCGGTAACGTTGTGCCTTGCACAGGCGTACGCCGTCGATAATGGAAGCGTGGTTAAGTTCATCGGAAATGATGGCATCCTGCTCATTGAACAGCGGTTCGAATACGCCGCCATTGGCGTCGAAGGCGGCGGCGTATAATATGGTGTCCTCGGTGCCGAGGAAAGCCGCGAGTTTATTCTCCAGTTCTTTATGAATGTCCTGAGTGCCGCAGATAAAACGTACGCTGCTCATGCCGTACCCGCGGTATTCGATGCTGCGCTCGGCGGCGGCTATTACTTTAGGGTGCGATGAAAGGCCGAGGTAGTTATTGGCGCAAAAGTTCAGCACTGTTTTACCGTTCACGATAATTTCCGCGCCTTGGGGGGATGAAATGATGCGTTCACGTTTAAAGAGGCCGGCTTCGCGGATCTCATCCAGTTCGCGGGTCAGTCGTTTTACCAGGTTCTCATTCATATGGCTACAAGTTATGGCACAAAAGTAAAGTCATATTCCGACTTTCCCGATACGCAGTTGCCGGTCAATTTGATATCTGGCTTCTGTGTCTTTCGGAGAATCCGAATACAGGTATCATTGTATGCTGTATAGCATTTGAAATATCCAGGCTATCCGGATGAAGTCGTTTAATAATTAAATTTTTTATCGCTCCCATGCAACATCCTCCCCAGATCCGGGTACTTAATAGGGGTTTTCATGTGATTTTTATGTGATGGGCGCTTATTTTTAGATTTCTGTAACATTTAAGTCATTCCTTCGTCATACTTTTGGGTCCTGATCATGAAACAACACTCATTCATAAGAACACTGATGGTGGTGCTGATAATCACCGCCGCAGCTTTTGTGGTGGCGGCTACCCGCTCCAACCCGAAGGCCGCTAATAAGGAGGAGTGCACGCAACAGGAACAGGCTGAATGCGTTGAAAAGAATACCCGGAGCGAATTCCTGATCGAGTCCATTACGCGCAACCTGCTCGGCAGATAAGATTTAAGTTCGGAATCGTTAATACATTAGGTCAATAAGTCATTTGTTTTCAGTGATTTATTGGCTTTTTTCTTTATAAGGCGCAACAGCCCGAAACGGCTAATGACCTAATCACCTAACGACCCAATGACTTTTTAATTAAAAGGTGTAACATTTCCTAGCTTGTGGCCGTAATACTATGAAACAGGCATTCTTAAAAATGATTGTAAACAGGTTTTACTGCTTATGACCGATAAAGAATACAACCAATGTGTCACTGAGTACGCGGACAACGTGTATCGATTCATCCTTAAAAACCTCCGCCACGAGGAGGACTCGAGGGATGTAGTGCAAACGGCTTTTGAGAAAATGTGGCGTAACCGGAACGAGGTAGACTATGAAAAAAGCAAATCTTATCTTTTTACAGTAGCCTACCACCAGATGATAGATCATATCAGGAAGTCGAAAAGGATTTATCTTAAAGAAGAATTCAGGGAAGAAACGCGCATTACCGACCGGCCGGTACACAACACCAAAAAGATCCTGGAAGAAGCGTTGAAAAGATTGAATGAAACCCAACGCTCACTGGTCATGCTGAAAGATTATGAAGGCTATTCGTATGAAGAGATCGGACAGATCACCGGGCTAAGCGAAAGCCAGGTAAAAGTTTACCTGCATCGCGCACGGGTCCAGTTAAAAAATTTTTTGGTAAGTCCTGAAAACGTGATTTGACATGAACATCAACAGATATAATTACGAAGAATTCTTTTTGCTGTACGTAGACAACGAACTTACAGCAGCAGAACGTGCGGCAGTGGAAGCCTTTGTGCAGGAAAATCCGGACCTGGAAGAAGAACTTGTGATGCTGAAGCAATCCAGCCTCAGGCCGGATATGTCGGTAAAGTTCCCGGGAAAATCATCGCTCATGAAACCCGAGGCCGCGGAATTGGTAACAGAAACGAATTACGAAGAGTTCTTTTTATTATACGTGGACGATGAGCTGGAAACATTGCTCCGCAGGGAAGTTGAGCAATTCGCCGCCAGCAAACCGCAATACCGGCAGGAACTGAACCTGCTGTTGCAAACCAAGCTGGAAACACCCATCAGCATTGTATTCCCCGATAAATCATTATTGTACAAGGAGTCGGACAAAGAAAGAAAGCCGGTGATAATGATGTGGTGGAGAGTAGCAGCTATTGCAGCGATGGTATTGCTTGCATTGGGAATTTTCTGGATCAACAATAATAAAACTGTTGACCAGCCTGGGACCGTAGCTGTTAACAAGAAGCAAAATGATCAGCCCGCTGTAACTAAGCAACCGGTTGAAACGCTCAACAAACAGGAAGCTCAAAGCAACGACCAGGAAGCACCGGAATACAAAGCACCCGTGAACAACCAGCAGCTTGCTACCAATGATAAAAAGAAACAACAGCAGCAGTCAGTTGTAAATAACATCGAACCGGATAACCAGAATCAAGGCCTTGCAGTGAACACACTGCAAACCAATCCGCAGGAAGAAACCGGCCTGCCGATAGAAAGCGCCACTGTAACTGCGGGTGTAAACAATATTAAGAACATTAGTACCGGCATGGAAAAGGCCAATCCCAGCAGCGGCATCGAGGTTATACCTGCAGCGTATGTGGGAAGTACCATACCGGACACTGAAGAAGATGTATACATAGCCAATACTTCTGTTGAAAGAAAAAACAAACTGCGTGGGTTATTCCGTAAAGTGACCCGGGTATTTGAAAAAACCACCAACCTTCCCGCAGTAGAAGAGAAGGGATTACTGATCGGAAACTTTGAGATCGCATTAAAATAATTCAACGTTTAAAAAGAAAAATGATATGAAGAGGATATTTATACTCCTGTCGGGGATTTGTTTTGCCCTAACCGGCCTTGCCCAAACAGACACTACCCAAACCAAAGAGGGCGATACCATCAAGATCGGCAATATGGTAATCATAAAGAAAGGCAAAGGCCAGCGCTCCGACTCCGAGGACGAGGTACGCGTAAGGCGCCGCAGGGGCCACCGTTCTTCCAACATCAGCACCAACTGGGGCATAGTAGACCTTGGCTTCGCGAATTTTAAGGATGAGACCAATTACGCGGCTGCCCAGGCCAGCGGGTTCCTGGCGCCCAATGTAGGCGAAGACCAGTTTGACCTGCGGGGCGGAAAATCGGTGAACGTGAACGTGTGGTTTTTCATGCAGCGGCTGAATGTTATCAAGCACGTGGTAAACCTGAAATACGGTCTTGGCCTGGAGCTGAACAACTACCGCTTCGACGATGACATCAAGTTCCTGAAAAATCCCACCAGGATAATCTTAATGGGCGGGGACAGCACCTATCGCAAAAATAAACTGGCGGCCGATTACCTTACCGTTCCCTTCATGCTCAACTTTAACTTCACCCCACGCCGCGAAGAAGGATTTGGCCTAAGCGTAGGCGTCAGCGCAGGATACCTGTACTCGGCCAGGCAGAAGTTCAAGGGCGGGCCGGGCGACAAGTTCAAGGAACACGATGATTTTGACCTGCGCCGTTGGAAGCTGTCCTATATAGGCGAGTTGCAATTGGGGCCTGTGAAATTGTACGGCTCGTGCGCCCATGAGAGCATGTTCGACAAGGCACTTGACATGACGCCCTACGCCGTAGGGGTACGATTCAGCAACTGGTAATTTTTCCGCGGGAAAAGGTTACGGGTTACAGGCTGCGGGTTACTAAAGTTTACATCGTAACACCCACCCTGTAACCCGTAGTTTTTCTATGTACCCAAAGCCCTCCCTACAAAGAGATGTGAATAAATTTTTTTGCTACAGCCGCTTGAACATATCGGGCGGCTTTGCTATTTTGCTTTCATTAACAGCGATTGAAAAATTCGTTAATACGTTTTTGCACGAAAATATTTTTTTTGCGGCTGTCGTTTATCGGTTTCATCTCACCCCTTTCTTCGCCCAACCCATGAAATACTTTTACACTTGCGAGGTTTTATAGTATGTCAGGTTTATGGCTGGTGATTAGCCCGGCTTGACTCGTAATTGTAAACTTTCAAAAAAAAATCACATGAACACCCGCACCACTTTACTGCTTGCTGCCCTGGCAGTGACCCTGCTATCCTTTACCAGTCACTCAACACGCGAAGTGAAAAAAAGCCTATTGAACGAAGGGCCGAACGGGGTTATTTACATTGTTATCGACAAATCCAATTACGAATTGAATGTGTATGATGCCGAGGGATGGTTTGCCACCTATCCCGTAGTATTCGGAAGTAAAACGCAGGACGACAAGATGATGGAAGGCGACCGCAAAACACCCGAAGGCAGCTTCAAAATCATTGGAAAACGCCCGCACGACAAATGGGGTAAATTCATGTTGCTCGATTATCCCAATAAAGAAAGCTGGCAGAAATTCAACCGCCGCAAATCAGACGGCATCATACCTAAAACCGCAAAGATCGGCGGCGGCATCGGCATCCACGGCACCTGGCCGAGAGATGAAACAGCGGTAGACTATTACCAGAACTGGACACAAGGATGCATCTCCATGAAACTCGATCACCTGTATGAACTGTATGATTATTGCCCCGTGGGAACGAGAGTGATCATTAAGCAGTGAGCATAGCGAGTGGTGAATTGTGAGTGGTGAGTATGCATCTACCAAGATTGATATAGTACTTACTATTCACTATTCACCACTCACTAATCACTACACAGCCCTCACTCCTACCAATCCTTTTCCGGCTTCCTTGGCGATACCTTTTCTTTCTGCAATCTTTGCTGCACTTCCCTTTCTTTTTGTTGCAAGGCTTTTAATAATTGCTCCACGCGCTGCTTGGAGAGCCTGCTCTGCGGAGGTGGTTGCTGTTGCTGTTGTTTTTCTTTCTCCTGCTGCTTTTGCTTTTTATCTTTTTTCTGTTGTTGCTGCTGTTGTTTTTGTTCTTCCTGCTTTTTCTTCAATTCGCGCAGCGCCCTTTGCAGGTTTTCCCTGGCAAGTTGATCGTTGGGATTTAATTTCAAGGCCTCCTTCCACGACTCGATGCTTTCCTCCAGTTTATTTTGCTTTACCTGTGCAACGCCTTTGTTATACAAGGCCTGTTGCTGCGTGGCCTTGTCCGTGGCATTTTCCAATACATTATTGAATGATTGCTCTGATTGGCCATGTTGCAGCTGCCGGAATTGAGCGGCGCCCTGGTTGAAGCTGGCTACCGGATTTTTTGGTTCCTGGCTGACCGCTTGCTTGTATTGCTCCAGTGATTTTTCATATTCTTTTTTCTTGTACAGCTCATTGCCTTTGTACAGGTAACGGTCGGCCTTTTGCGCCGCCGAAGGCGGCGCAACACTTGCCAATAACATTATGATGATCACATATTTCATACGGGCACTTTTCGGCGTTCAGGAATAAACAACTCTACCGCCAGCAAGAATAATGCTGCTGCGATAAACCACTGGAAAAAACTTTTATAATTAACATACGCCGAATCCTGCACCGCCTTCTGCCCGATGGTGCTCAGCTTATCCATTATCTGTTTTACCGCCGCATCCGCATCATCCAATTTTATATACACGCCATTAGTAGACCTTGCGATCTCCCGCAGCACGGTCTCATTCAAACGCGTAATGACCGTATTTCCATACAAGTCCTTTTTTGAGCTTCCCGTTTCAGGATCGATAATAACCGATCCGTCCACGGAACCAATGCCGACCGTATTCACCATCACGCCGCTTTCAGTCAGGCTTTTTGCCACCTGAACCGCCTCGGCATCATGGTCTTCTCCATCGGAAATTAATATGATCGATTTGAACTTGCGCTCCTTGCTATTGAACGCCGTATTGGACATGCGCAGCGCCTCGCCGATAACCGTTCCCTGGGTAGGCACCGCATTGGGACCAGCCTGCTGAATATACATGCGCGCCGCGCTATGGTCCGTAGTTAATGGCATTTGAAGGTATGCACGCCCCGCAAACAACACGATGCCGATGCGGTCGTCCGGCATCTGGCCCATCAATTTTATCACCAGTTGCCGTGCACGCTCCAGCCGGTTTGGAGGAAAGTCTTCGGCCAGCATGCTTTTGCTTACATCCAGGGCTATCATTACATCCACCCCTTTGCGCGTGATGCTTTCATTTTCCGCCCGCCGTTGCAAATTGGCGGCCGCCACCACGCAAACCGCAAAGCCCAACAATACCAATAAAAATTTTACCGTGAACTTGCCTGGAGAATAATTCCTTACCAATTGCTTTACCAGCTTAACATCGCCGATCTTGCGCGCGGTATCGCGTTTCCATCTTAATAAATAGAAAAAAAGAAATACCAGGAAGGGTATAAGAATGAGCCCAAAGAGAAAATCGGTATGTTCGAACCTGATCACGGATTTAAGTTAGCACAGATTTTAATGGATTGAAGGATCACACAAATTTTTAACGCATAAATCCTGCCGGATTGCACATCATTTTTTTCCTTCCTTAAAACCATAATGCTTTAAAATCTTATCCAGCACAGCCAGCGCGGTAGGACGCATGTCGATACCGGGGTCGGTTGATTCCAGTTGCAATACAAAAGGATAAGGATGCTTATTCTCTTCTATCCAACCTACCACCCAACCGATAAGATGGCCATTGGGCGCGCGGCCGGTACCCGTTTTATATGCCAGTATGTATTCATTGCGTGTTTCCACCGTCATCATGCTTTTAACGCGTCCCTGCACCCATCTTTTAAAAGGCAATTGATTGAAGTATAATTTTTTCGCCAGGCCGAGTTGTTCATCGGCCGTGATCTTTACAGCATTATCCAGCCAGAACGTATCGATTTTGCTGATCTCGGCGCGGCCATGACGGCTGCCATATCCGAGCGAGTCGAGCCAGAACTGCATGGTATCCCTGCCTATCCTGCGCGCCAGCTCCTGGTACCAGGGCACGCAGGACTCGCGGAAAGCCATATACATGGGCAGGTTTTGATTGCAAGCCTCACGGAACCATGGCACGCCATTCCAGGGAATTACAGCGCTGTCGTTGGCAATTATGCCCGTTTCAAGACCGATCAACGAATTGACAATCTTGAATGTGGAGGCCGGCAGGTAGGCGCTGTCCGCAAACCGCGACAGGTTGTAAACCGTGAACTCGCCCCGGGTATTGTTGAATTGGCCGAAGCAGCCGGTAACCTTATGCTCATCGAAATATTGCTTAATGGAATCATCCTCGACCACATTATTGCGGGAACAGCCGAAAAGTACGAGGGAGACTGCGCAGAGGGCGGCCGTAATCTTTCGCATCAGGGAAAATTTTCGCAAAGGTAATGGGGAATAGCACGGATTTGATAAGGATTAAAGGATTACACAGCTGGCAATTGTATCCGGGGCAAGAGGAACAGGCAGCGGAGGTACTGGTCCACCCAAAACGGGGCGGAAGGCTGCGGCGAACAGCAATTATAAGCGGGTAGAAACGGCAATTTTTAGGGGTTCCCGGACGTTCTTGTTAAGTCAAACCCCCTCAATATCTATGAAGAAACTGATCCCCACCGTTGCTTCTCTGGGTATGCTGGCATGCATTGCGTGCAATAAGGAGCACTCCGTGAGCAATGCGCAGTTGATCATAAAATTCCGGTTCGACTCTACCCAGGTCCGGCTGAACAATGTCGGTCAACCTTCGGTGATACCATCGGGACGCGCTGCGCAACATCCCATATTTTCCAAAATGAGCGCACACTACATCGAGCTGGCGCCTACTGCTTTTACACCACTGGGCGGCGGCAAAGTCTTGTACAGGGCCCTCGAAACGGGAATCGGCGGATCGACCGCCATCGATTTTCAAAAAGCCTCATTCGCCCGAGACAATGAAGTATTTTTTTCGATGCCTTTAAAAGACGTAAAGCCCGGCAAATACGAATGGCTGCGCATTTCGCTGGCGTACCAGAACGCGCATGTGAAATTCAAAGTAGATACCATCATCAATGGATTTCCCATCCAGGGCGAATACACCGGCACGCTGGCGGGGTTCATCGGCTTTAATACTTACATCACCAACTTTACCATCAATAGGGAGTCGGTAACGGTGAACGCCAACCGAAAACAAGGTTTCTGGGGATTTGAGACCGTTATCAGCGGTCCCGGGTTTTCGGTACCTGTGGTCAGCACGGGGCAAGCGCCGCCGGGAGCTACCACTGTTGTGAATCCTATTTTTAGTACTTCACCCATACCGCCGGGTTCCTGCGTGGTAACAGCGGCCTTTGTGCCCGGCAAGCTTAATATTATCGGCAATGAAACGAAAGATATTATTATTGAGGCTTCCTTCTCAACCAATAAAAGCTTTGAATGGGAGGAAATTGTTCATGATGGTAAGTGGGAACCGGGTAAGGGAGAAAAAGTGGTGGATATGGGGATCAGGGGCATGGTGCCGAAAATAAAATGATCATTTAGGCATCCCATACAACGAGATCAATTTCAGCAATACCCCATTCGTCCAGCCAAAACCGTCCTGCGAGGGATATTCTCCTCCGCCGGCCTCCAGGTTAAGGTCCATTACATTGTATTTCTCCATGAGCTTGCCGGTTTTTTCGTACACGCTTACATTCAGTTTTATCCAGCGCTCCGAAATGGTTTTTGCCAGGTCATCTAACTGGTAGTTGCGAAACCCCTGTATGGCCAGCCAATTCAACGGGGCCCAGCCATTGGGCGCATCCCATTGTTCGCCGGTATTTTTTAACGTAGTTACTACTCCGCCCGGTTGCAGGAACTTTGTCTTCACCACGTTGCCCACCAATTTAGCTTGTGTGGGCGTGGCAATTTCAAAAAATAAGGGCGTGGTGCCTGCAATGGTAAGCTGCGGACTTACTTTTTTAGTGGTAATGTCCCAATCCATGAAATAGCCATTGGCTACCGACCAGCAATATTTTAAAATAGATCTTTTGCGCTTCTCCGCAATTTGCTCATAGTACCGCTGGCGCATGAGATTTCCTCTCTCTTTATATGCCTTAGATAAGGTGATCTCCAATTGATATAGTAAACAATTCAGGTCTACGGGGGCGTAATTAGTGACCTGTATTGTATGAAGATTTTTTCCATCCTTGAACCAGCGGCTGCTGAAGTCCCAGCCGCTCTCCGCTGCAGAGCGCAGATGGCGATAGATGGCAGGCTTGGATTGACTTGACTTTGCAGCCACTTCTTCATCCTGCACAAATGATTCCTGGCGGGGAATGTCGAGGCGGTCGTAATACCGGTTGAGCGTGCTGCCATCAGGCATTTTCACTACGTGTTTGGTAGCGGCGGTCTTGTCCATGTAATAATCGTGCTCGGTTTGCAGTGCATCGAGGTATAAGGCGTACACTACCTTACCTTTTTTCTCCGCCATCAATTCCACCATCAAAGCAAAATACGGCGGTTGCGAGCGGCCGAGATAATACGTGCGGTTGCCATTGGGAATAAAACCGTATTGCTTGATGAGGTAGGCAAAATTGTTGACCATGTTCTCGATCATGTCTTCCTGCCCGCTTTCGCGCAGGCCGAGCATGGTGAAATAAGAATCCCAATAATAAATTTCGCGGAAGCGGCCGCCGGGAACAATGTAGGGATAGGGCAAAGGCAGTAGCGAGGAGCCTTCGATTTGCTTGTCGGGGTCCCGGCGCAGTATCTGCCACAGCGATTCGATGTGCTTTTTAATGTCTTCGTTCTTCGGGACCTCTACATTCCTTTCCTGCGGAAGGATGAAATTATTTTCTACGAATAATTTAAGGCTGTAGCGTACGGCGGGGTTATTCTTCATTGACACATATTCCGCCACGATTTGTTTGGGATCTCTTTTAGGGATGCAGTCCACGAATGTTTTGCCATCGGGGAATATTTTGGCGCGCTGAACGTCTTCGAATAAAACGCCATATATCTTGTCCGGGGCAAGCGGCTGCTGGGCGAAGCTGGTGGAAACAAGGAATGACAGTTGAAGAAGGAACAGGAAGCGTTTCATTGGTGACCGTTTTTTGCATCTCAATTTATAGAAATAAAAACGGATAAATCTAAAGTGATTTATCCGTTTTAACCATGGGTCAATGTTAATTCCTACAACTTCACGCTAAACCCAATATTCACTAAATAATCGGCGAAGGCCGCATCTCCATGCGCATACACGCCGGTAGCTGCTGTCCTAGCCTTATCTGCCTGGCTTTGCGTACGGTTCCTTTCCACTGCAAACGGCAAAGTAACAAAAGCGGTGAACTTTTGCATGGAATAGCTCACGCCCGGCTCTATGCTAACAACGTATCCCGGTCTCCTGAAACCTCCGCTGCCACCGATCGCGTCTTTGGATGGAATGCCTTCTACCCTCCCGCCTGCCGAAAACGAAAACCTGTTGATGTTGATGTTGGCGCCTAACCTGGCCATCACCTGGTCCGGCACGCTCATGGTGCTGGTATTGTATAACAATGCAGTAGCCGAAGGCGTTCCACCTCTCGCTGTGCTGGTTCCGTTTTGTTCGCGCGGGTTGAACAGGTAATAAAAATTGCCATACACGCCTACGCGGGATGAAAAATTATAGTAACCATTCAATTCGGTAGTAAACCCTGTTCCGCCATCGCCCAGTTGAATGGATTGGTCAACGGGACCAAGGACCTTTGTACCATCTGCTTTTACAAAAAAGTCCTGGTATTGGTAATCACCGGTGGCCAGCTTCAACCCAAGGCCTAATTGTATGTTGCCCTTCATGTTCTTGGTGGGGTCCAGCAGCCAGCGGTAGCCGGCAATGCGGATATCACCCAATCCAAAGGAACGCGTGTTATGCCTTGCGGCGGGCCCGCCGCTGTTGCCGCCATGTTCGTATAGGGATGAACGTTTGTTGCCCAGAATCGGCACATCCAATGAAAGCGACCAGCGGTTGTTGAAATGCCTGACCAATGAAAACGTTACGGAGTGCGACCAGTTTACCACTTCCGTATTGTGCTCGGTGCGCTCCTTCTGTTCTTCCTTGCCCACAAAATGTTTGTAAGAGCGGAAGTAACGGTAAGAAGTGTTGAGCTGCCAGCCCTTGGCAGCATGCTGGTCGGCTGTTTGACGGGTGCAGGTGGCCGCGGTGCTGCGTATGGCAACGCAACCCTGTGGATATGCTTCGGCTGTGCCAAACAGCAGTATTGATAAAAGTAAAATGCAATTTCTCATAACAAGTTTTTAGCGGTTAAGTTGCGCGGTAGTGTCCCTGCGCATTTCCAATCGTCGTACAATAAGTTCCCCGATCTGCTTGCCCATTTTATTGCCTTCATCCAGGTCGAAGCGGTAATGGATGCCGCCGTACAGGCGCGACATGCCCGCTTCCACCGCTGCCTTCCTGAACGACTCTATCTGCCTGCTTTTAATGCCGAACTCCAACAAGGAAGTATCGGTAAACGACAGGTTATCGCCGTATAAGTGTGTCATTACTTCTGCTGCGGCGGCGCTGATAACAGAGTGCCCGCTCGGGTAAGAAGGAAAGGGAGGCGTTTGAATATAAGGGCGCCACATGGCGTCGATGTTATTAATGACCGTTTCAGGCCTTACCAGGTTGGAACGGTATTTTTCATCCCAACAGGCGATAAAACCATCGTACAGGGCAATGGCCGTTTCAGTGTAAGCACAGACCGTTGTTGCAAAGTCTGCATTTGCCTTTTGCGATGCAATGCCCACGATATTCATCCAATGCCCGGCGGGCGAGAATTTTTTCGTGGCAAACATCACGTGGCCCTGCACGTTCATTTTAAATGGATTGTCGTCCCAGAAGTCTGCAATGTGCTTTTGTTCCTCGGTAAGGCTGTCGCCAACTGTTTTCACTTCCCACATCGCCCGGTAAAAATCTGCGTCCTTTTTCACGACGTCGTACACAGGCGGTACGGGGCACCTGAACTGGGAGCAGCTATCGATCACCAGCGATCTTACTTTCATCCAATGCGGTTCCACGGCTTGCGCGTACATGGGAGGCGTTGGCACCCAGCGGCCCGGCACTTCGCTTACGCTGTATTTGGATGCGCTGCGGGTTTGCGCGTAGTTATCGCCCTTGCTCCATTTAAGGATGTGCGCGGCCACGCTGTCGGCAAATGCTTGCGACGCCTGCATTACTTTGTTGGGCATGCCGGCGCTGTCCGCATCGTGTTTTAGCTGATCTACATAATCCTGCATGCTGCCTTCGGGGAAAGTAACAGCCTCTCCCACTTTGCAGAATGCAAGTATGCTGGCAAAATGAAAATCGACATTGGTGGTATCCAATGTTGGCAATGGGGGCAGGTGTTTTATTTGTCCTGCCAGTGACACGAAGCGTTGGTCGCCGGCGGCGATCACTTCATAAGCGGCGATGTTCGCATAGGCATAATTGCGGGACGCGATCATGGGCGGGAAATTATTTTCCAGCACCACGTTGTTCAGCCGCTTCACGCTTTTACAATATAGTAAAGGGTCGTTGGTATATTTTGTATGATCCTGCTCCTGCCTGCACGATGCCAGCAGCATCAACAGGCATGCAGCCACAAAGCACATGCGCATAGGTTACAGTATTGGAATGATAAATGAAAAAAATAAACCATTGATTATGGCGCTTAACACTCGGGCGGTTGCGCAGGCACTTCGATGAAAGCGGAAGGAATAAAGAAGTGATAATTGACATGCACGGATGTGTGCGTGCTTGCCAGTATTTTAATGCCGGCCGGTTGATCGGCAATGTAATCGCTGAAGGGAATTTTTACGGTATGGCCCTTTGAATCTTTTTTGCCGGTGGGTTGTTGCAGGTCATTCACCAGTTTGAAGAAATTGTCCTTTGCATCGCTGATCATTGTTTTTTCCGCATTGGGAATGCACAGCAATACCAACTCGCCGCGCTCTACTTTGCGTTTTACGTATTTGTAGTGAACGCCATCGATCTCAGTTTCGCCGTAATGCGATTCAAAATCATCCCAATCCGTGATGTAAGGCATGTTGAGCGGGATGCGTATGGTGATGAGGGATGATTCGTCGTATTGTTGTTTATCCAGCTTAACCTGTAGTTGGGTAGTGGCTTTGTCCTCCAGGTAGTTCATGAGCACGCGGTACCCGTACCAGTTGAACACGAGCAGTGCAATGAGCGATATGGCGGTCAGTTTCTTGATCACAGATTAAGGAAAGATTATAGGATTACACGGATCGCTGATTTTTAAAGATAGTAAATTAAGCTAAAAGCTTTGAGCCATTCATCCGGACGCGCCGTTCGGATAACCGAGGCGCTGTGTATTCCCTGGATATTGATACCCCAAAACTTAGTTGAAACCGTAGCCGGATTGACTCGGATATGTCCTGAACAATTATCCGAAATCCCATCGGGCCACACAACCTCCCATTTCAACCCGATATACCCCTTTCCTCTCAACTCGCGCTTCCGGATAACCCTATCAAAAATCCCTATCTTACCGTAAAATTCTTCCTTTCCGGCCCTACGCCCGTGATGGTCAGGCTCTTCCAATGCTTAGGCAGCGTAGACTTTACCTGCACAAGGCCCTTGCGCGTAATCTCCAGCCCCCCGAACCCCATCAGCAGGCTTTGAATAATGCCGCCCGCCCCCGTAGCGAAATACGGGTTAGTGCCGCCTTTGGTTTCCGCTATCACGCGAAAAGGTGGATTAAGGTTGGGCAGGTAGGCGTCCTGGAAGAAATGCCAGGCCTTCTCGCCATCGCCCAATCTTGCATATAATAAGGTAAAGATGGCCTGCGTCATGGCGGGAGTGCCTTCATTGGGCACACGGGTCTCGTAATATTCAAGGTCTTTTTTGATTTGCTTGGGATCGGTTACTTCTTTCAACGGATAGGCCAGCAGGTTTACGTCGGCCTGCTTGATGCCCTCCCCTTTATACGTTGCGTGCTCGCGGGTAACGCCGTTTTCAAGTTTTAAGATGGGAATGTTTGCGGCCACGTGCGCCCAATCAGCATTGGGCGTAAGCCCGATGAGCTTGGCGGCTTCGGTGGCATATTGCAGGTTGGCCTTGGCGGCGGCATTGGTAAATGCGTTGTTGTCTACGTTCTCGGCCCACTCGTCGGCGGCGACGACGTTTTTGATATCGTATTTACCGGGACCGTTGCGTTCAACCCTCGATGCCCAGAAATCGGCGGTTGCGGAAAGAATAGGATAGCCCCTTTCGCGCAGCCAATTCTTATCCTGCGTTACGCAATAGTAATTCCACGCCGCAATGCCCACGCACGCGGTAATGTGGTGTTCGAAGGGACCGCTCAATGCCCATACCGGTGTTTCCTCCACGCCGGTCTCTGCGCTTTCCCATGGGAACATGGCGCCTTTATATCCGTGCGCAAAGGCATTGCGGCGCGCGGCTTCCAATCGTTGATAACGGTATTCGACCAGCGATTTTGCGATCTCGGGCTGCATTACCAAAATAGAGGGGAACATCCAAAGCTCCGTATCCCAGAACACGTGTCCATTGTATCCCAATCCTGATAATCCCATCGGTGAAGGAGACAGGGCCGTGCCTTCTCTTGAAAAAGAATAAAGATGATACAGCATGCTGTGCACGTCCTGCTGGCTTTGCGGATCGCCTTCTATGATGATATCACTTTTCCATAGTTCGTCCCAGGCCCTGCGGTGAAATTGCAGGAGTCGGTCGCGCCCTTCCAGCTTCGCGAAGATGGTAAGGCGTTCCGCTTCATTCAGCGGATCATCGTGGTGTGATGAGGTAATGGACGATCCCGCAATGCTGAAGCGGTACGTTTCACCAGCCGCTATTTTTTTAGTGAACTTCATCAGGTGCATATTATTATCCCACATTTCGTGGATGACCCGCGGCTCCGCGCCATGATGTTCACTGAATAAAAAAGTATTGGACGCGCACATCAGCAACTTGCCGGTAGGACTTTTCGCTGCGGAGGTAAGCAAACTGATGACCACGTGCGGGCGGTCGATTTCATTGTAATAATTCTGAACGTCTTTGAGTGCGTCGGGCGCTTCCATCACGCTGGCACCGCCGATGGTGATGTCTTTTTTAGCGGTGATGGAAATGTCCATCAACACTGTAAAAGGAAGGTGCCTGAGCGAATAATACGTATAGGTAACCGATGCCTTGTCGGTGTGATCGAAAGAGGAAGTAAAGGCCGCATTGCGCATGTCCAGTTCCTGGCGAAGGTTGGTGCTGTTGCGGTTGTCGATGCGTCTTCCATCGATATCGAGATACATGTTCAGCAGGTTGAAGCTGCGCAGGAAATTGCTGACTCTTCCGCGTCCGTAGAGGTCGTATGCGCCGGCAAGCACGACGTCTTTTACCTTGAAAGGTTCGGGCGATGAAACAATGCCGATCATTCCATTAGCGACAGTAATGCCGTAATAGCCTTGCGGGTTGATATTGGAAGCCGAAATTTTCCAGGGGTCTTGCGCGTTACCGGCGTGTAACAACAGGCATAAAGCAATCAACAGGAAGAGTTTGCGGAGCATAGTGGTCGGTTGAGTTTTCAATATATGAAAAGTTACGGGTTATGAACACGGCTTGCCTTGCCTTTCAGCATATTGCACGAAACTTTAAACACCATTGCACGCCCGGCGTCTCTAAATATGTTGTGTTTTTTACGGTTTGTCAATTGGTACATATCCCGCTGCCAATAGTACCTTTTAGCTTATCCGCAACGCTGATTTTTAGCTACATTTGCTAACAATTGTTAGTCTATATGGCACCTATTCCAAATCCCAAGGTTCGTATAGTTACCGCCGCCAGTTTGTTCGACGGGCATGATGCCGCCATCAACATTATGCGGCGCATTTTGCAGAGCAAGGGCGCGGAGATCATTCATTTGGGCCATAACCGGTCGGTGGCGGAGATTGTGGAGTGCGCCATCGAAGAAGATGTGCAGGGCATCGCCATTACCAGCTACCAGGGCGGGCACGTGGAATTTTTTAAATACATGAAGGACCTGCTGGAAGAGAATGGTTGCGGCCATATTAAAATATTTGGGGGCGGAGGCGGAACGATATTACCCGAGGAGATCAGGGAATTGCATCAGTATGGTATCACGCGCATTTATAGTCCTGATGATGGCAGAAAAATGGGATTGGAAGGAATGATAGAGGACGTGATAAGGCAGTGCGCTCCTGCTGTTAAAGCTGTAGCGTCCAAGGCTACTGCCGGTAATATATCGGATGAAAGCGATTGGCAGCATACCGACTATTGGCAGGCGCCCAAGAAATGGAATGGCCAAACGGTGCTGGGTGAGAAGAAAGACATCCGGAGAATTGCCCGCGCAATTACACTGGCTGAAAATGGAATCAATCATGAATTGAATGGAGCTTCTGTAAATCCCGAGCAATTCAAATCAGATAATGACGTAAAGCGGCCCGTGTTAGGCATCACCGGCACTGGTGGCGCGGGTAAGAGTAGCGTGACCGATGAGATAGTAAGAAGGTTTTTGAACGCATACGAGGACAAGACCATCGCGGTCATTTCAGTGGACCCTTCCAAGAAAAAAACAGGTGGCGCATTGTTGGGTGACCGCATCCGCATGAATTCCATTTCAAACCCGCGTGCATATATGCGCTCTTTGGCTACACGGGAAAGCGATAAGGCATTAAGTGGTGCTGTGGAGGAGGCGCTCGCCATTACGAAAGCCGCAGGTTTTGATTTGATTATTCTGGAATCTGCTGGTGTTGGTCAAAGCGACGCATCGATCTTAGATCATTGCGATGTGAGCTTGTATGTGATGACGCCGGAGTACGGAGCGGCATCGCAGTTGGAGAAGATCAACATGCTGGATTATGCCGATGTTATTGCGATCAACAAATTTGATAAGGCTGGCGCTTTGGATGCATTGGCAGATGTGCGCAAGCAATACAAGCGTAACCATCAATTGTGGACTGCAAAGGATGACGAGCTGCCGGTGTTAGGTACCATTGCTGCGCAGTTCAATGATGCAGGCGTGAATAAGCTGTTCGATAAGTTGATGGAGGCAATAGAGAAAAAGATAGGCCTGAGGTTTGGAAATGTTGAGGAAGCGGTAAAAGGAGAGAAGGAGGAAGAGGAGGAGACGATGAAATCTTTGATCATTCCTCCGAAGCGTGTGCGGTATCTTTCCGAGATATCTGATGAAGTGCGCAAGTATAACCAGTTGGCGAGGGAGCAGGCTGCTATTGCAAGTAAATTATACCGCTTGAGAGGTGCGTTGGATTTGTTGAAAGCATCGGGCGGCGATGTTGCAGCGCTTGAGAAAGAGATTGGATTGCACGAAAAGCAATTGTTCCCCGTTTGCAAGAAACTAGTTGACGAGTGGGAAGCCACCAAGGAATTATACCGCAAAGAATTTTTTGAGTATGATGTAAGGGGCAAGATCATCAAGCAGCCTTTATATACTGAATCCTTATCGCACACGAAGATCGCCAAGATCGCAGTGCCGCGCTTTAATGATTGGGGCGATGTATTGTTGTGGCGGTTGCAGGAGAACTTCCCTGGCAAGTTTCCTTATACTTCGGGAGTGTTTCCATTGAAGCGTGCGGAAGAAGACCCTACGAGGATGTTTGCAGGCGAGGGCGCTCCGGAGCGTACGAACAAAAGGTTTCACTATGTATCGTTGGACCAGCCTGCGAAGCGTTTGTCTACCGCGTTCGATAGCGTAACCTTGTACGGCGAAGACCCTGCTGTGCGTCCTGATATTTATGGTAAGATCGGCAACTCTGGTGTAAGCATTGCAACGGTTGACGATGCCAAGAAATTATACAGTGGTTTTGATCTTTGTGATCCACGTACATCGGTGAGCATGACCATTAATGGTCCAGCGCCGATCATACTGGCCTTCTTTATGAATGCGGCCATTGACCAGCAGTGCGAGAAATGGATTGAGTCGAATGGCAAATGGCCTATGGTGAATGACAAGTTTGCGCAGAAGTATAAACATCTTCAAAGGCCTGCGTATTATGATCCTGCCGCTCCTGAAAGATTGCCTGATGGAAATGATGGCTTGGGATTAAAATTGCTGGGCTTTAGCGGTGACGAAGTATTGCCCAGGGAAGTATATGAAAAGATAAAAGCCGATGCATTATCGCAGGTGCGTGGAACGGTGCAGGCGGATATTTTAAAGGAAGACCAGGCACAGAATACTTGCATTTTCTCTACCGAGTTTGCGTTGAAGCTGATGGGCGATGTGCAGGAATATTTTATCAATCATAAGATCCGGAACTTTTACAGTGTATCTATCAGTGGATATCATATTGCTGAGGCCGGGGCTAATCCTATTAGCCAATTGGCTTTCACATTATCCAATGGGTTTACATATGTAGAGTATTATTTGAGCCGGGGCATGCATATAGATGACTTCGCGCCTAATCTTTCTTTCTTTTTCAGTAATGGCATGGACCCCGAGTATAGCGTGATTGGGCGTGTTGCCCGCAGGGTTTGGGCCAAGGCGATGAAGTATAAGTATAATGCTAACAGCCGCTCTCAAAAATTAAAATATCATATTCAAACGAGTGGGCGGAGCCTGCATGCGCAGGAGATAGATTTTAATGATATCCGGACCACTTTGCAGGCTTTATACGCCATCTACGACAATTGCAATTCTTTGCACACCAATGCCTACGACGAAGCAATTACTACTCCTACGGAGGAAAGTGTACGCAGAGCGATGGCTATTCAGTTAATCATTAATAGAGAATTAGGCTCTGCTAAAACCGAGAACTTTATTCAAGGCTCCTTTATTATCGAGGAGTTGACCGATTTAGTAGAAGAGGCGGTGATGGCCGAGTTTGACCGGTTAACCGAGCGTGGTGGTGTGTTGGGAGCTATGGAGCGGATGTATCAGCGGAATAAGATACAAGAAGAAAGCTTGTATTATGAGAGCCTGAAACACACCGGTGAGTTACCGTTGATTGGTGTAAATACTTTTTTAAATAAGAAGGGCTCTCCTACTGTGTTGCCTGGTGAGGTTATACGGAGTACTACGGAGGAAAAGGAGCAGCAGATCGCTAATCTCAAGGCATTTCATAAACGTAATGAGTCCCGAGCTCCGGAAATGTTGTCTCGCTTGCAGCAGGTGGCTATTAATAATGGTAATTTGTTTGCGGAGTTGATGGAGACGGTGAAGTACTGTTCGTTGGGCCAGATTACGCATGCGTTGTATGAGGTGGGCGGGCAGTATAGGAGGAATATGTAGATTAATAGAACCCCCATTCATAACTGATGAGATACTTATTGCTTCTGCTCCTGTTGCCACTATTCAGTGCGTCGCAGGACGTCACCGGCTTCTTTGTACATGACCTGTACTACGTGAATCCTGCCATTTTAGTACAGCAAAAGATCACGCGGATTGAGATCATAAGTAGTTTGGGAAGGGGCCAGGACTGGACGCGTACCCTGGGATTGGATGGCAACGGAAAACGGGTATTTGAAACAGAACGGCAGACAGGTCCGGGTGACACCACATGGTACGATAACGCTCCCTTATGGTATTTCTCCATTCCAAAGAACCTGGATTCTGCGGTACGGTTTTATTATGAAGGTGCTGTCCTGCACCGCAAGTTCCCCGGCAGGAGCCTTAAGACTGAATTTGACAGCCAAAGCCGGCCGGTGAGGGATGTGTATTCCGAGCCTGGCAATAAGGTATCTGTGGAGCGATTGTTTAAATACAATAGCAGGAATTTGTTGGATACGGTTTGGTGCAACTTTCTGGGCATAGCCACTAACAGCGACTATTATGTATATAAGTGGGACGGCGATAAATTGTCTGCGATTGAGCATTACTATTACTTCCCGAACACTGGCCAGCATTTATATGAAAGCGCAACAAAATTCAAGTACAATGATGTTGGATTGATCAGCTCTTATACAGGCAGTATGTCGGATGATAGGAAGGTGCAGATTACGGTAAGGTATTATGCGGGGGAGAGGAGGGTGAGGTGAGGGGGAATTTATTGAGCTGAGAGATCTAAGCGTCGTTTTTGATAATCTTTTTTTAAATCAACGAATCTTGCACATTAAAGCAATTCCGATCTAATCAGTAAAACTTCAGCGTGATCTGTCTTCATCCAAATTGTCCAATGGGCGGCGGCCATGCATCATGGAATGATGTTGTGGCAGATCCACGCTTAAAAGTACGGCCCAATGAAAGAAACACTGTACTTTCTGCATTATCTTCTTTAGGGGCGATTGGAACTGCAGGACAACTTCCTATCCCTAAAAAACGACTTCTAAAAAGGTTACTTGAATGGGCGCCATGTTTGTACACACAACTTAATATTAGAACATCTGCAGATGCAATTGTTCATCTTTGTGAAATTACGTTAGGAGCAAAAATAGTGTCTGCAAATGTTCATGATGCATTTGTGATTCAACACCCCAATGATACTACTAAAACCTTTTCCATTGCTCCTCAGTTCTGGAGTGGCAACCCCGGTGATATAAGTGAGGCGTTATGTAGTGAGGTACTCACAAATGAGGGATTGCCTAAGCTAGAATTAGATGCTACAGGATGGCCCATATATAATCGAATCGGGCACATTAGGCTTAACAAAGGAAAAATGATTGCTGTAAAAGCTTTTGGCGATATACTTATACCTTGCGCCCCCTCGAACTTAATAATTTCTGTAAAAACAGAGACAGCTAAAGAGCGCTTGCTTTATTCAGCAAACATGATTGAGGGCATCGGGTTTGGCTTTTTTAATTCAGCAACAGAATTTTGGACGCCAAGCAGGATGAACTTGTACAAAAGAATGGGATTTACAGCAATTTACTTGCCTGACTCAACACATGCAGCAATTCATCACGAATTGAATCAAAAAGGAATTAAATCGCTTGCGATTAATGTAAATGGCAAACAGTTATACAGGCCGCTAACATCATTTGGAGAAGAAATGAAGAATGTGGCGGGGAAGCATTCTCTTCATTTATGACCACGTTAAACCAATGTTCCACTATTACTACTCATAATTTTGCGGTCCCTGACCAGTTTGATCATCTAACGCTGCTTTTCTTGAACGTATTGCAAAAATTTTTCCAACGAAAAAATTTTGTCTCTGAACTCCTTTGGAAATGAATTGATGTATGGATGAGGAACTACAAGACAAACATTGTATTTATACATTTCCTGGAGTTGATTTCTGGATATTCCTTGCTGCAAAGTAAACAAGTGCTTGATTTCAATTCTGTCAGCTTCATTAAGAACCTGCCTCCAACGATCCTTACACGTAGTCTTCGAAGCAAGTAAAACCAGCTTCTTTTCATCAAAACGAGTGTCATGATATGCTTTGGCATTGGGGAAAATGAAATCTGGCTTCTTATTCTCCTCAGTTACAGCTTGAGTCGCGAACTGCAATTCAAATCTGTTAAACACTTCCGTTAAATGATGCTCTAATGATTTCCCTGCTCTGCTCTTTCTCCTGTTTAGAATTGTATTAGCCGTTCCTATTAGCTCTTCTACCGTTCTAAATGGATTTTTTATACGCTCGGAATATCGATCGTTTTCTATAGTCTTAAAAAGTTGGTATTCTGCTTCAAGCCATTTAAGGATCTGCCTGTCGGGATTTGAAGCGATCGAGCTGTCCGTTACTTTATAAGCAGCATTATAGCACAGCCGGGCATTGAGTGCTAAATCAGATGTTTTAGGGAAATCATTCAGCTCCCTGGCATAGCCAAGAAAGCAATTTAGTAGTTTGTCTTCGGCCGATATCTCCCTTTGGGCCGGAATAAGCTTATCGGTGTCAGTAGCGGAAATATTAACCGAAGCAAAGAAATCTTCTATTTCTTCATCAAATTGCAATACGAATGCATAATAATAATCCTTTTCCGCCTTGCAAAGTATGAGTAAATCTCCAATGTTCGAATCTGATCGAAAAGGAAAGTTAGCCCCCAAACGAGTCAAATGGCATTCATTCTTACTTCCATAATATTTAAACCTACTGTTCGTATCAAAATCTCTTTGCCATTTTATTGTAACAAATAATTCGTAATCTGTATCCCTTACAATTTCTTGCTCAAATATATAGGGCACAAAAGATCGGGAAATATAAAATCCAGCCTGATGGCTTCGGCTTCGCTCATGCGATGTTTTCCCTACATCATTAGCACTTATAAATTTTGTATAAGTGATCTCATACCGCTGGGCTGCTTCAATAGCTGCCGCCAAGACGCTTTCCATTATAATCTAGTAAGATTTTGACTAGTTTTTTTGCAACTGCTTGAATTAATGGAACTGTAACAGAATTTCCAAACTGTTTATACGCTTGCGTGTCAGATACGGGAATAATAAATTCATCAGGATAACCCTGCAATCTTGCACATTCTCTTGGTGTCAACCGCCTCGGGTTCTTTCCGAATTGAGGAATTAGAATTTCAGAGCCGTCCTTATAATACCGGGCAGATAAAGTCCTAGCTATGCCATTTAATTGAGTTAGCCCAAAACCAAAGCCATTACCCTTAGCTTTATGTTTAGCTGCATAGTCACGCAAATAACGCCATAAATGATCAGTCAAGGTATATTTCCCATCAGGATTAGGTTCAAGAATATGTTTGAAAGTTGCCGTGGGATCAGGTAGCTTAGGAAATTTAAATTCAACTTCTCCAAAAATGTCATTACGGAATCCAACAATAATTATACGCTCTCTATGCTGAGGCACGAAGTGTTTGCTATTTAAGACTTCAGCATGCACTGTGTATCCCAGTTCTACTAAAGTATTTTTAATGATAGAGAACGTCCTTCCTTTATCGTGAGACTTCAAGTTCTTCACATTTTCAAGCATAAAAGCTTGAGGTCTCTTATATTTAATTATTCTTGCAATGTCGAAAAAAAGTGTTCCTTGGGTTTCATCGAAAAAACCATGCGGTCTTCCTAACGCATTCTTTTTGGAAACCCCTGCGATTGAGAAAGGTTGACAGGGAAATCCGGCCAGGAGAATTTCATGGTCGGGAATATTTGCCTCAGCGATCTTAGTAATGTCACCAAATGGAATTTCGCCAAAATTAGCTTCATAAGTTTTTTTTGCATAATTATTCCATTCGCTTGTAAAGACGCACTTACCCCCAACTCTTTGGAATGCAAGCCTTATACCTCCAATCCCAGCAAATAGATCGATGAATCTAAACTTAGCTCTTTCCGAAGGAGGAAAAGGAATGTCCCATTTAATGGGTAAATAATATTGAAGATCTGGTTGTTTTAGAATGTTCAGTCTATCATGAAGAAATGCCAAATACTGCTTAGCTGATGGTTCAAAATATTTTGAAACACCATTTTTATGGTTCTGAAAATAATGTGTTAGATAAGCAGGACCTTCTCCGTTTTTATTTTCAACAATTATCCTAAGCTCATTTTTTAACTCTGAGTACTTAACAGGCATTTTGAATGTCTTCAATTGTTATCACGCAATATGCTAAATTTTTTCGTATTTTAAATTTGGATGCGCGGGAACCTATCCACCCATTTTCCACCATTATCCGATAGTCAATACAAGATTGCCGGTTAATGGTTGATGAGAAATTTTTGAAGGTTCTGAAAAGTACCGAGAGCCGCGTTTGGTCTTAATTGACATTCCCAGAGATGGATGATCGCCCAGCCTTCTTTTTGCAAGGCGATCGATGCCTTCGTGTCATTCGCAATATTTGAATTGATTTTATTCATCCACCATTCTGTTCTGGTTTTTGGAACTACAAAATATTTGCACCCGGTGTGCCCATGCCAAAAGCACCCATGAATAAAAATCACCGTCTTATATTTCGGCAAAACAATATCTGGTTTGCCCGGAAGTTTTTTATCGTGAAGTCTGTATCTAAAACCCTGTGCATGCAGAAACTTCCTGACCAGCATCTCGGGCTTGGTATCCTTTGCTCTGATGCGGCTCATGTTATAACTCCGCACTTCCTTACTATGCACGTCTGCCATATAACTACTTATTCGGATAATCTCTGCAATATACGTATCCGAACAAAGCCGCATCTGAAAAATTATTTAAGAGAAATGTAAAGGCAGTATTACCTCCGTTTCAACCTTTTAATTCTAGATGGCTTCCGAGATGAGTGAATAATCCCGAGAATGATAACTTTTTTATCGGTAATCTTATAAATAATCAGCCAAGAAGAACAAACTGCCTGCCGGTATATCCTATCTTCAGTGGCTAACTGTTCGCATTCTTTTGTAGGCAAATGGAGCGCGTCCGATTCTGTCAATAGTTTCAAAAAATAGTCGGATATTTTAATAGCGTTGAGAGGTTGCTTGTTGGCGATTGCAATAAAATCGACAATTTCTTCTATATCGTGGTAGGCTTCTTCTAGAATTTTTACTTTACGAGCTTCAGTAATTGGTTTCTTTTTTTTGCCCATTTCGTTTTAGCCTCTTTTAGGCTCATGGCTCGTCCTTTCTCGCGAGTTGCTATTAATTCCATGAATTGGTTATTAGCTAGTGGAGTGCTTGGGAAAGCGGGTGAGTTTAAATCAATCTCTGCAATGATGTTTTTCATACCGATTAATAATTAACAATTACAAAAATACAGTTATTGAAAAGAATGAATGGGTATTCGCCTTTAACGGGGCCAAAAATTTTCCAGATTTAAGGGAGCTTACACCACCATTCCTTAAATTCATACCCTCAACCTTCCCCATGTACCTCCTTCAATCCCAAGGCTTCTCCTGGCAGCAACTGCTACTCGGCTCGGAAGAATGGTCGTTCCTGCCCGAGACCGTTTTTCGCTCGCTTATCATGTTCTCGGTCATTCTCACCAGCCTTAGCATTCTCGGCAAGCGCGGTGTAAAACAACTTTCTGTTTTCGAACTGGTGGTTATCATAGGTCTCGGCTCGGCGGCGGGCGATCCTATGTTCTATAAAGATGTGGGCCTTCTGCCGGCGATCATCGTGTTTATAATGGTAACAAGCTTATACATGCTGGTTACGCATCTTGTAGGTAAGAACAAAAAAATAGAGCATTTAGTAGAAGGAAAGGCAGTATGCCTTGTGGAAGAAGGCAAGTTCGCCATACAGAATTTTGAAAAAGAGCCGCTGGGGCAAGACGAGTTCTTCGCCGAGCTAAGATTGAGAGGCGTATCGCAATTAGGCCAGGTAGAAAAAGCCATCATAGAAACCAATGGCGGCATCAGCATCTTCTTTTATGAAGATAAAGATGTGCACTTCGGCCTGCCCATCATGCCCGACTCGCTCCTGAAACAAACCAAAAAAATCTCCACTGCCGCCTACTATGCCTGCGTTTTCTGCGGCTATACGGAGAAGTTGCAGCCTGCTTCAAAGCATGCATGTCCCGAATGCAAAAAAGACCAGTGGGTCCAGGCAAATAATAAAAAAAGAGTTCGCTGATACCCATCCAGGGGCTGGCACAATTCCTGCCGCTCTCCCCATATAATCCATTTACTCACCACAAAAACCTATCAATATGGCAGGACGTGGAGATAATAACAAAAAAGGCTCATCCGGACGCGGCGGCAGCAATCAAAGCAACCAGGCCTTCCCGGATGCTGATCATGGAAAATCGAATCATAATAAAAAACAAACTGGCGGAAAGCGGTCTGAACCGCAACCCAGGAGTGCAGACCAGGACGCAAATCGTGACCAACACCTCGGCTCGGCCGACGAACTGCAGACCGGTAAACGGAAAGGAATGGATATGTAGCACGACTAACGGGTTGTATTAAAACGCCCTTTAAAGGTTATGGGTTAGGACGGAGAGCATATGTGAACAAGCCATGAGACGAAACCTGGCCCATAGCCTATTTTAATATCGATCTACCAAGCAGATAAATAAACAGACTTATGCAAGAGAAACACGACAAACAATCCCAACAAGATCAACGCGATCCAAGGGAATCAACCAATAACCCCGAAAAACTGGCGGTAAGCGATGAAGCGCAGCGCACAACGGCCAAAGAATCCGGGGAAAGGCCAAAGGCAACTCCCACAGGAAGTGAAAGAGAAGATCAAACGAACACCGAGGGAGCGCAAGCGGGTATGGGGGAATAATTATTAATCAATAATTATTAATTATTCTTCAACATCATTCATAACACATAAACTCACAAATATGCCAGGACACGATGATAACAACGAAAAAGGTATATCCAGCCGCGGACCCGCGGGACAAGGCGGATCAGGCTCACAGGATACAGCCCAAAACAAGGCTAACCAAAACACAGAACTAACCGGCGGTAACCGCCCCGAACCAAGGTCAAAGGCCTCGGAACAAAATGCCGACGGTGAAAGCCGGCATGCCACCGATGAAGAATTGGCGCAGGATAAAGAAATGGATTAAGTGAAAATTCCCCAACATGGGGAATTTTTTATTAACCAATAACACCACACAATATTTTGTTTATCAGTTAGTTTTTATATACCCTTTGACCCTTATCAACGTATGAAAGTCGATAATACCCCTGGAAGCCAGCAGCTGACCGGCATCCCGCAGACCCCGAAGAAAAGATCGTGGGCATTATCCGCAGGCATTGCCACTATTATCATTCTATTGATAGGCTACCTTGTATTCTTTGGTGGTGCTAAAGAAGATCCGGTACCGGTAGCTAAAACGGAAAAGTCTGCTACTTCGCACAAACACCAGGATAGCATCCTAACAGAAAACATCGTGGAGGAGCCGGTAACCAATTCCGCAGAAACAAAAAAACAAGCGCCGAAAGAAACCCCCAACCCGATAAGGTACCTTACCAAATCGATCAAAACACATAAGAACTTCGTAGGCAGGTCTGTCATCGAAGGCTCCATCACTAATAAATCTCCTAATACTATTTTCAAAGACGCGGTATTGGACGTTTCCTACATTTCGAAAACCGGCTCTGTAATTTCCACGCAGCGGTTTGTGGTATATGAGATCATCAAGCCCGGCAAAAAAGTAAATTTTAAGTTCAAGACAAAGTCCCCGATGGGGACGAAGAGCTATGAAACGGATTTAGTGACCGCAGTTATTGTGAAGTAAATTTCCCGTATTATCCGATTAGCGACCTCACCTCACTTCAACTTCAACTGCACCACATTCTCTATATGATGCGTGTGCGGGAACATATCTACCGGCTGGATCTTAGTCACCGCATATCGCTCATCTAAAACATTTAAATCCCGCGCCTGCGTGGCGGGATTGCAACTTACATATACCACCGTCGGCGCCTGCATGTCCACGATCTTCCGCACCAGCTTTTCATGCATACCGGCACGAGGCGGATCGGTAATAATTACATCCGGCCTTCCGTGCAGCGCAAAAAATTCATCGTTGCAAACATCAATCACATCGCCGGCAAAGAATTTTGCATGCCTTATGTTATTCAATACCGCATTCTCCTGCGCATCTTCGATGGCCTCGGGAATTACTTCCACGCCGACGACGCTGGCCGCGGCACGGCTGCAAAAAATGCCAATGCTACCAGTGCCGCAATACAAATCATATACAGTCTCGCGGCCGCTGAGCTCAGCAAATTCACGGGTCACCTGGTACAACCGCTCGCCCTGCTGAGTATTGGTTTGAAAAAATGATTTGGGACCTATCTTGAATTGAAAATCTTCCAATGTTTCTATTACATAGCCTTTGCCACCGTATACTATCGGCTCCAAATCGTTCAGGCTATCGTTCCACTTTGAATTGATGGTGTACAACAACGTTGTGAGCGAAGGAAAATTCATCAATATAAAATCCAGCAAGGCCTTGCGCTTGCGCTCGTCCTCGTAACCGAAAACAACGTTGGCCATTACCTCCCCCGATCTACACACGCGCAACTGAAGATTGCGCATGAAGCCCTGGTGCGCACGGATATCATAAAAAGAATAGCCATGGTCCAATGCAAATTGCCTGATGGACTTTCGCAAGGTATTGGTCGGCTCTTCCTGCAAAAAACATCGCTCGATGTTTACCACTTTATCAAAAAAGCCCTTTGCATGAAAGCCCGCAACGTTCATATCGCCGGAAATGGATTCGTCCTTTAATTCTTCGGGCAACAGGTAGCGTTTGTTGCCGAAGGTATACTCCATCTTGTTGCGGTAATACCGGTCGTTTGCCGCGCCGATAATCGGCAACATCGGGGGCAAGGCCACCTTACCTATGCGCTGCAGGTTGTCGGCCACCTGCTGCTGCTTGTACTGCAATTGCTTTTCATACGGCAGCATCTGCCATTGGCAACCCCCGCATACCCCGAAATGCGGGCAAAAAGGAATAACCCTATCCTTTGAATATGCACGATAACGGATCACCTGTCCTTCGGCCCAGTCTTTCTTATTCTTTCCAAGCCTTATGTCGACTATATCTCCCGGCACGGCCTGCTCTACAAAAATCACCTTACCCTCCACGCGGGCCAGGCTTTTGCCCTCCGCCGCATAGTTTTCTACCAGCACATTTTCAAGAATGACATTTCTCTTTTTCACGGCGCAAAGGTAAGGGGTGGGATTAGCACCCACTTAACACCCCTCCCCTATAAATACAATATCTTCGTTTATCTTATTTTGCAGCCTGAATTACCCCTTACCAACCGATTAAAGGCAAATACCGTCTGAAACCTATATGAGCAAGCGACTGTTCCTGTTACTACCACTAATTATCATCACTACCGCCCTGGTAGCGCAAAACGGCGCCGGTTCCGCTCCTAAAAGCACTACGCCCTCCAAAGCCCCCGAAGGCTATAACATTCCCATTTCGGTAAAGCCTTATAAAAACACCTATGTGTACCTGGGCTACCATTACGGCAAAAGAAAAGCCCTCGCCGATTCAGCCCTGCTCGACGAAAACGGCAAAGGCGTATTCAAAGGCCCCAAACCCCTCGGCGGAGGCATTTATTTCGTGGTTTCACCCAAAAAGGAGATCCTGTTCGAACTGCTGATAGATAAACAACAACATTTTTCCATCGAGGCCGACAGCAGCAGCATGCCGGAGGGTATTAAGTTTACCAATTCACCGGATAATACGCTGTTCCTTTCTTATACGCGTAACATTAATGAAACGGGGCGTAAAGCGGCCGAAGCATCGCAGGCCTTCCAAAACAGTACCAATCCCGCTGAAAAAGAAAAGCTGCAGCAACTGATGCAGCAACATAATCAATACGTGGTCAAATATCGCGACAGCATCCAGAAAAAACACCCCAATACCTTTCTTTCAACCTTATTAAAGGCTATGAAAGAACCGGTGATACCGCCAGCCTCGCAACACCCTGGTGGCAAGTACGATACCATGTTCGCCTTCCGGTATTTTAAATCGCATTACTGGGATGAGGTCTCGCTTACGGACGACCGGCTCCTCCGCACACCCATCCTGGAAACCAAGCTCGATAAATATTATAAAGACCTGGTGGCGCCAGACCCGGACTCTATCTTCCGCGAAGTAGATTATATGCTCCTCTTATCGCGCAGCAATAAAGACATGTTCCGCTACCTGATGGTGTACTTCGTGCAGAAATACATCAACCCGGAATACATGGGACAAGATGCCGTGTTCGTGAACATCTGGGAAAAATATATCAATACCGGCCAGGCCGATTTCTTTACGGAACAATACAAGAAACACATGTCGGACCGGGCCTATAGCCTTATGGCCAACCTGATAGGCATACCCGCCGCTGAATTGCTGATGGTGGATACGCTGGGCAAGCCCATGCCCCTATCCCGCGTGCAGGCCGAGTTTATCGTGCTCTGCTTCTGGGACCCCACCTGCGGACATTGCAAGGAAGTAGTTCCCAGAGTAGACTCCATATTCCAGGCAAGCTGGAAAAACCAGGGCGTAAAGGTCTACGGCGTAATGGTAGAAGGCGGCAAGGACAACTGGCTGAAGTTCATCCGCGAAAACAATTTGAAAGACTGGCTGCACGTTTACCAGACCGAAGAACAAAAAAATGCAGACATCGCCGCAGGCAAACCCAGCTACAGGCAACTGTACGACGTATACCAAACCCCTGTGCTGTACCTGCTGGATAAGAACAAACGCATCATCGCCAAAAAATTAAATCACCAGCAGATCGACGAAGTGATCAAAATAAAAAGACAAAAACCATCCAACCAGTAACCCGTCATGAACCAAGTTGTACGAACCGCCCTGTTGCTCGGCCTTATATTATACTCCCTGTCACCCGTTGCGCAAACCCTGTTTACCTACGGCAATAAACAGGTGACCAGGCAGGAATTCCTGAAAGCGTTTAATAAAAACAATACTGAGAACAAACTCACCGAAAAAGCTTTACGCGAATACCTCGACCTGTACGTTCCCTTTAAACTAAAGGTACAAGCAGCTTACGATCTACGCCTCGACACGCTGCCCACCCAAAGCGCCGAACTGCAAGCCTTCCGCAACCAACTGGTACAGGGTTATTTAACCGATGCATCGAGCCTTGCAGACCTGGTGAATGAAGCATTCAATAGAAGCCAGCAGGACGTGCGCATCTCGCATATTTTTATTCCTGCTCCGCAAGACTCTGCGGCCATGGAAGCAAGGGCCGCAAAAATGGCCAAAGAAGCGTATGATCAATTGCAGCAGGGAAAAAATTTCGGTGAAGTAGCAGTTACGTATTCCGGCGATCCCTCCGTTAAGACCAACCGTGGCGACCTGGGATACATCACTGTATTTTCATTGCCTTACGAACTGGAAACACTCGCATACAATACGCCGCTCAACAAAGTTTCCGAACCATACCGCAGCAAAGCGGGCTATCACATCTTCAAAAAAACCGCCGAGCGCAAAGCGGTGGGTAAAATAAAGATCGCGCAGATATTGCTGGCCTTTCCACCCGATGCAACAGAAGCAGCCCGGAACGACCTGCGCAAAAAAGCTGATTCGCTTTACCGCGAACTGCAAAAAGGCGCGGACTTCGCCAAAATGGCCGAGCAGCACAGCAACGATAATTTCTCCTTTCAGCAGGGCGGCGTATTGCCCGAGTTCGGAACGGGCCGCTACGAAGCGCCGTTTGAACTGGCAGCATTCGCGCTGCAAAAAAATGACGAGATCAGCCAGCCTGTACTTACCGAGTTCGGCTATCACATCATCAAGCGCATAGCTGTAAGTCCTGTTGTGAACGACAGGAACAATCGCGCATATATGGAACAGTTAGAGCAGCAGGTGCAATCAGACGAAAGGATAGAGATCGCTAAAAAAGCATTTTTGAAAAACGTATTGAAGACCATCAACTATAAAAAAGGAAATTACAACGCCGCACACCTGTGGGCATATACCGACAGCACGCTCGGCAACAAGCCCGTGCCTGCCAACACCACCATCAGGCCCGTAACCGTTATCTTTTCATTTGCCAAACAACAGGTATTGGTAAAGGACTGGCTGGCATTCCGCCGGTCGATCGGTGGCGTGGACAGGATCTCCTCCGGCAAAACGGACGAGCAATTGATGGATTATTATCTCGAGTTGGCAGCGCTTGAATATTACCGCAACCACCTGGAAGAATACAACGCGGATTTCGCTTTTCAACTGAAAGAGTTCAAAGACGGCAACCTGCTGTTTGAAGTAATGCAGCGCAAGGTTTGGGACAAAGCTTCTACCGACTCAACAGGATTGCGCAGGTTTTACAATGCACGCACGGATAAATATTGGTGGGAGAACAGCGCCAGCGCTATTTTGTTCACCGCTTTGCACGACAGCACCGCCAAAGACCTTCAATCGAAGCTGGAAAAAAACATCAATAGCTGGAGAAGCATCGTGGACACTTACGAAGGCAATGTTATCGCCGATTCCGGCCGCTTTGAAATAGCACAACTGCCCGTTGCAGCGAACGGCTCCGTTAGCCCGGGACACATCACTTCTTTTATAAAAAATGAATCGGACAACAGCGTGTCGTTCGCTTACATCATCAGGCTGTTCCCGGAACGGGAAATGCGCAGCTTCGAAGATGCACGCGGTTATGTCATAAACGATTACCAGCAACACCTTGAAAGCGCATGGATTGCGGAACTGAGGAAAAAATACCCTGTTAAGGTGAATGAACAGGTACTTAAGAGCATGGTTCAATAATAATTGACCAGTTGATTTTTTAAGAAGCTGTTATTTTTTAATTAAACCCACGCTTTAAAGTATTGTCCAAAGGCTTGTGCAGTATTAGTCAATAGTATTACCAATAATTGACTGATCGACTGGCACGATTTTTAACCTTTTTGAGTGTAAAAATTCTGAAACCATGCTAAAGAAAGTTTTCCTGATGCTATTGGGTAGCAGCGCTGCGCTGATAGCTTCCGCGCAGAACGGCGGTTTGATTTTGAAAGGCGGCCTGAACTCTGCGAACGTATCCGTTACCAGCAATGGCCGCGTAGAAGATGCAAAATCCCTTACCAGTTTTCATGTTGGAGTAGTCGGCGATATTTCACTATCGAAGATCATTTCTTTCCAGCCCGGGATTCTGTTTACCGGTAAAGGTTCTAAAACACAAAATGGTCAGCAGTCGGATGCTAACTATTACCGCGCTACTTCCAATCCTTACTACGTGGAAGTTCCCGCGAACCTGGTGTTCAAGCTGCCTTTGGGCGAACGCTCCAAAGTGTTTTTTGGCGCAGGCCCCTATCTCGCGGTAGGCGTTGCGGGTAAGAACAAAGTGGAAGGAAGGTACCTGGGCATCGACTTCGAAACTGAAAACGAGATCGAGTTCAGCAACGATGATCCCACTACCTTGAATTTTGAGGAAGGCGCCGGCTTCGGCATTTTGCGCCGCTTCGATTATGGATTGAATGGACAGGCAGGATTGGAGTTCAGCAACGTGTTGTTCTCCGTGAATTATGGACATGGATTGGCAAAGCTGCAATCTGGTCATGATAATTCATCGGATGATATGAACAAACATAGAGTGTGGAGCTTCTCGATTGGATTTAAGTTATAAGATATAAGCACAGATCGTAAATGAGATTAAGGGATTACAACATGGAGCCGTGAAATACGAACTGTAAAACAAGGGGTCAGCTTCGCTGACCCCTATATTGTACTACAATATTTAACTACCAATCTTTGTAATCCCTGAATCTGTTTTCGAATCTGTGCTCTTACACCTGATACATTGCTTCCTGATTACACCAATTCTTTCACCACATTCCAAATTACTTTCGGCTTGCCTAAAGTATAATAATGTAATACGGGCACGCCCGCTTTCTTCAATTCGCGGGATTGCGCCAGCAGCCACTCAGTGCCCACCTGCTCTACCTCTTTATCTTCCTTGCACTTGGATATTTCGGCGCTTAGCTCGGCGGGAATGTCTACATGAAATGTTCGAGGAATAACAGATAACTGTTTTTTATTAGTAATGGGTTTCAGTCCCGGTATGATCGGCACGTTGATGCCATGCTCCCTGCATTTCTTCTCAAACTCAAAGAATTTCCGGTTATCGAAGAACATCTGGGTGATGATGTAATCAGAACCCGCATCTACCTTGGCTTTTAAATAGGTAAGGTCGGTGTCCATGTTGGGGGCTTCGAAATGCTTTTCAGGATAACCGGCCACGCCAACGCAGAACTTGGTCCGGAAACCATCCCGGATGTCCTCTTCCAGGTAAATGCCGTTGTTCAGGTTTATCACCTGCTTCAGCAGGTCCAACGCAAAGCGGTTGCCTTCGGGCTCCGGCTCGAAATAAGTCTCATTTTTGGCAGCATCGCCCCTTAACACCAGCACATTGTCAACCCCGATAAAGTTCAGGTCGATCAGCGCGTCTTCGGTCTCCCGCTTGGTAAAGCCGCCGCAGATCAGGTGGGGAACAGCATCCACATGGTAATAGTTCATAATGGCCGCGCAAATGCCTACCGTTCCCGGTCGCTTGCGTACCTCCACCTTCTCGAACATGCCATCGGCCTTCTTCTTAAACACGTGCTCGGCGCGGTGATAGGTAATATTGATAAAGGAGGGCTTGAATTCCATTAATGGGTCCAGGTGGTCGTAAATGGAGTTAATGGTCTTCCCTTTCAGAGGGGGGAGTATCTCAAATGAAATGAGGGTATCCTTTGCCTGTTTAATGTGATCTATGACCTTCATACGGTTAATTAACCTGCAAACATACTCAAGCAAGGCGGAAACTCAAATAGTTAAACATTATTGGCTAACCGCAGTTATTAAATTTCTCCGGTATTTTTGCGCAAATCGTTTCATTTGGCAATTGCTATTCATACCAGGGACCTCGTTAAAAGCTACAGTGCCCGTACAGTGGTTGATCATGTATCGGTCGATGTTAAGCAAGGCGAGATCGTAGGGCTGCTTGGCCCTAACGGGGCCGGCAAAACCACCACATTTTACATGGTGGTAGGACTGATCAAGCCCGATGAAGGCAAGGTTTTCCTGGATGAGGATGAGATCACCCGCATGCCCATGTATAAAAGGGCACAGATGGGCATAGGCTACCTGCCGCAGGAGGCTTCTGTTTTCCGGAAACTAAGCGTGGAAGATAATATCATGGCGGTATTGGAAATGACGAAGCTCAGCAAGCGGCAGCAGAAAGAAAAGCTGGAATCGTTACTGGATGAGTTCCGGCTGCACCATGTAAGAAAAAACAATGGCGACTCACTCAGCGGCGGCGAAAGAAGGAGAACGGAAATAGCCAGGGCCCTGGCCGTAGACCCCAAGTTCATGCTGCTGGACGAGCCATTTGCCGGCGTAGACCCCATTGCCGTGGAGGATATACAGGCCGTAGTGGCACGCCTGAAGCACAAGAACATCGGCATTCTCATAACAGACCACAACGTAAACGAAACCCTTTCCATTTGCGACCGCGCCTACCTGCTGATAGAAGGAAAGATCTTCAAGCACGGCACCGCCGAAGAGCTGGCGGCCGATGAACAGGTGCGCAGGCTATACCTTGGCCGCAATTTTGAATTGAAAAGAAAGGATTACCTCCATGAAGAGGCCCGGAAAGAGAGCTTTCCATCCAGCTCCGAAGTAGGATAGCTTTCGGGGTAACGATCGATTTTCAGGAAACCCGCGAAGGCATTTTTATTGCTATCTTGTTATTGATAAATTGTATAAGTGAAGCTATTGAGTCCCGCAATATCAACCCTGGCGCGGTTGCGCATGTGGCGCATCGAAAGCTGGATAAAGCACCCCGTAGAGGCGCAGCGCGAGGTATTGCAGGACCTGGTGACCTCGGCCCAATACACCGAATTCGGGCGTAAATACAATTTCTCCCGCTTATTTACAGTAAAGGCCTTTAAGCAGGCCGTGCCCATTCACGAATATGATGACCTGAAGCCTTATATACAGCGCATCATGAACGGGGAACAAAATATACTGTGGAATACGCCGGTATACTGGTTCGCCAAGAGCAGCGGCACCACCAGCGACAAAAGCAAGTTCATTCCCGTAAGCGATGAAAGCCTGCAGGACTGCCATTATAAGGCCGCCAAGGACGTACTGACCCTGTATTATAATTTCCATCCCGATTCCGACCTGCTGACCGGCAAAGGACTGGTGATCGGCGGCAGCCATACCATTCACCAGGTAAATGAAGAAACGCATTATGGCGACCTAAGCGCGGTGCTGCTGCAAAACACACCGTTCTGGAGCCATTGGATCCGCACGCCGGAACTTAGCATTGCGCTGATGGATGAGTGGGAAACCAAGATCGAAAAGCTGGCCACCAGCACCATACAGGAAAACGTTACTTCCATTTCAGGCGTTCCCACCTGGACGCTGGTATTGATAAAAAGAATATTGGAGATCACCGGCAAAAGCTCCCTGTCTGAAGTATGGCCGCACCTTGAACTGTACATGCACGGCGGTGTTTCGTTTACGCCTTACCGGGAGCAATTCCGCAAGCTGATCGGCAAAGACATCAACTACCTGGAAATGTACAATGCCAGCGAAGGATTTTTTGCGGCGCAGGACAATCCATTGGAAGATGGCATGCTGCTGTTTACCGACCACGGCATTTTTATGGAGTTCATGCCGCTGGAAGAATATGGAAAGCAACATCCCCAAACCATCGGCTTAGAGCAGGTGGAAACCGGCAAGAACTATGCGCTGGTCATCAGCACCAACGGCGGTTTGTGGCGGTATATGCTGGGCGATACCATTCAATTTACTTCGCTCAATCCTTTTCGCATAAAGGTGAGCGGCAGGTTGAAGCACTACATCAATGCATTTGGCGAAGAAGTGATCGTAGATAATACCGACAAGGCCATTGCCACCGCATCGGAAAGGACCGGCGCTATCGTTAACGACTATACCGCCGCCCCCGTGTACTTCAGCGAAGAGCAAAACGGCGCGCATGAATGGCTGGTGGAATTTGAGAAAGATCCTTCGAGCATGGAACATTTTGTGTATGAACTGGACAATGCATTGCAAGCCGTTAACAGCGATTACGAAGCAAAGCGCTACAAAGACATTGCGCTAAGGATGCCGGTAGTGCACAAGCTGAGGAAAGGCATTTTCAGCGCCTGGCTCAAAAGCAAAGGCAAACTGGGCGGACAGCATAAAGTTCCGAGGCTGAGCAACGAACGGAATTTTATAGACGATATCTTACAGTTCAATATATAACCAAGGCTAACATGCACGCTCACGTCACCTGCAAGAACTGCGGCAACCAGTTCACGGGAAACTTCTGTAATGAATGCGGTGAAAAAGTTTATTCGGACCACGATAAGCGCTTCAGTCATTTTTTAGAAGAAGCTTTTCATTTCATTACACATTTCGATAATAAGATCTTCAGGAGCTGGTGGCTGATAATGACCAGGCCGGGCTTTGTGTCCAAGCAAATTTGTGACGGCATACGAAGGCCTTATTACAAACCGGTGAACCTGTTCATTATCGGTGTAATTCTATACCTGCTCTTTCCCATTTTCCAGGGATTGAACATGCCGCTGAAAAATCACCTCAACGAATTGTATAGCCCGGTTGCCGAACGCATGGTCGAAAACAAAATGAAGTCGAAAAAACTTACAATGGACCAGGTGGCAGCGCGGTTCGACGCAAAATCGCCAAAGTTTGCGAAGATATTGCTGCTCATCATTATTCCACTGTCCGCCCTGGCGATACAATTGCTATTCCTGAAAAAGGGAAGATACTTTTTTGACCATATTACCCTGGCCTCCGAAATAAATACGTTTTACCTATATTTTACTTTCCTGTTGCTACCGCTGCTATTCATCATAACTTATTTTATTGTCTATGCATTTGGGGTGGATTTAAGGAATCATCTCAATGATAATATCAGTGTGCCCTTGCATGTTACCGCATTGGCCATATACTCCACATTGGCCTTTATAAGGTTTTATAATGAAAAGAAGGTGCCCGCCATTTTGAAATCTGTTTTATTTTTGGCCGCACACTGGCTGATCGTATATAGCATTTACCGCTTTATATTGTTCTGTATAGTGCTGGTGTTTACCTGATATGATCATATAAAAATTGCATACTCATAAACCAACAAGCATGAAATTATTACAGGACAAGGTTGTTATTGTAACGGGCGCGGCCCGCGGAATTGGCGAAGCAATTGCCCTTAAGCTGGCCGAGCACGGCGCGCATGTAGCATTTACCTATGTAAGCGAGAGCAGCGCATCGAAAGCCGCCGACCTGGAAGGCAGATTAAAGGCTATGGGCGGCAATGCAAAGGCATACCGGAGCAACGCGGGCAACTTTGCCGAGTGCGAGGCTTTCGTAAACGAGGTAACAAAGGATTTCGGTGCTATAGACGTGTGCGTGAACAACGCCGGCATTTCAAAAGACAACCTCCTGCTAAGGCTCTCCACCGAACAATGGAACGATGTGATCAATGTAAACCTCAACAGCGTGTTCAACATGACCAAGCAGGTAATACGCCCGATGATGAAGGCAAAGAAGGGCTCCATCATCAACATGAGCTCCATCATCGGTATGCGTGGTAATGCAGGACAAACCAGCTATGCTGCTTCCAAGGCCGGTATCATCGGCTTTACCAAATCCGTGGCATTGGAATTGGGCTCCAGAAATATTCGTTGCAATGCCATTGCCCCGGGATTTGTGGAGACCGACATGACGCATTACCTGAAAGAAGGCGATGCGGCCAAAGCCTTCCTGGATAAGATACCGCTGGGTAGGTTCGGCAGTTCCGAAGAAATTGCCAATACCACCTTATTCCTGGCCTCGGACCTTAGCTCGTATGTTACGGGGCAGGTAATAAGCGTGTGCGGAGGACTGAATACATAGCATGACCACGCTTCTCGTTATCATATTCATACTTGGCTACCTTGCCATTGCATTGGAGCATCCCATCAGGATCAACAAGGCGGCTTCTGCGCTCATTACCGGCGTTTTATGCTGGACGGTATACGTTGTAAGCGCGCCCGACAGCAATGTTGTAAACGCGCAATTGCTGGAACGCCTGGGAGATATTTCAGGGATCTTATTTTTTCTATTGGGAGCCATGACCATTGTGGAGTTGATAGACGCGCACGACGGCTTCGACATCATTACCCAACGCATACGCACAACCGATAAGCGGAAATTGATGTGGCTGGTAAGTTTTATCACGTTCTTCCTGTCGGCGGTGTTGGACAATCTTACCACTGCAATCGTTATGGTGTCGCTGTTACGTAAGTTGATAAAAGATAAAGAAACCAGGCTGCTGTTTTGTGGCATGGTGGTGATAGCCGCCAATTCGGGAGGCGCATGGTCGCCCATCGGTGACGTTACTACTACCATGCTTTGGATAGGCGGGCAAATAACTACGGTCAGTATTATTGTCCATACCATATTGCCAAGCCTTGTGAGCGTAATAGTGCCCATCTTATTAATGAACATGCGCCTGAAAGGAAAACTGGTACCCGCAGAATCCCCCGTCGAAGGGGTAAAGGCCGTTACCAATACCGCAGTGCAAAGGAACATTGTTTTTACTTCAGGTGTGCTGATCTTATTAATGGTACCTGTCTTCAAAACAGTCACGCACCTTCCGCCATTCATGGGCATTTTGCTGGGACTGGGCATTATGTGGGTAATAACCGAATTCATTCACAGCGAAAAGGACACCAGCGATAAGAATATGTTCTCGGTTCAATATGCATTGAGAAAAATAGATACCTCGAGCATTTTGTTTTTCCTGGGGATACTGGCCAGCGTTGCAGCTTTGGAGGCCACCGGCATTTTACACGGCTTGTCTGAAAAACTGGACACAGCCATTGGCGATGAGCGCCTGATAGTAAGCATCATCGGGGTGCTATCATCTATAGTGGATAATGTACCGCTGGTTGCAGCCACCATGGGCATGTACTCGCTGGAGCAATATCCAACCGATCATTTCTTCTGGCAATTCCTGGCGTATTGTGCCGGCACCGGCGGCAGCATTCTTATCATTGGTTCAGCGGCAGGCGTTGCCGCCATGGGAATAGAAAAAATAGAATTCTTCTGGTACCTTAAAAGAATTGCGTGGCTCGCGTTGGCCGGGTACCTGGCCGGAGCTGCGGTGTTCGTATTAAGTCATTGAGTCAATAGGTCATTAAGTCAATAAGGAACCATTAATGACTTATGACTTAATGACCCAATGACCAAGCCTAACTTACTCCGGGAACTGCGTCTTATCTATGCCCGGTATTATTTTAAGCGCATTCTTATAATATACTTTTTTCAAGATTGCATCGGGCAGCCCTATTCCGTACATTCTCCAAAATGCGTGGTATTTTTTGTGGTAAGGAAAATATTCGTCTTCTGTTTCCAGCACCCGGAAATAAGTAGCGTACTCGTCGGGCACCCAACTGTCTTTACCAAACAGGATGCGGTCCTGGTATTTTTCAAAGAATTGACGCGCTGCCCTCGGTTGCCTGCCCAACTCGGCTATCACCGCGCCGAACTCGATGTACATGTTGGGCATCTCGGTCATTAATTGCGAAAGCTTTGCAAGGTCGTTGGGGTACCATCCGAAATGCGCGGCGATAAACGTAGTGCGCGGATGCTTCTTAAACATCCGGTGCTGCTCCTCTATCAATTGTTCCCAGGGAACTGGGTTATCGTCGCCGCGTTTGCGGTTGGGATGCGTGGCCAATTCAAGCCAGCGTTCGTTCTTTTCATCCATGGTATCCCAGAACGATTTTGGGTCGGCGGTATGAATGATCACGGGGATCTTTAACTGGCCCGCCTTGGCCCAGATGGGGTCCAGCCGCGGGTCGTCTACCGCAACGCGGGCCCCTGATTTGTCTTTTACGGAGAACCCGAGGTTCTTGTAGATCTTCAATCCGCTGGCGCCGGCCTTTACGTCGTCTTCCAGTTGTTTCACCGCTTTTTCAATCCATCCTTCTTCGCCAACGCCGTTAAAGCTCACGTTGGTAAATACGATGAAGCGCTTGGGGGAATTGGCTCGGATATTTTGCAGCATTTTGTGGAGCGCCTCGCCGCCCTGCCCGCTCAGGTTTACCATTACCTGCATGTTTAGTTTATCCATGTGGGTTAGCAGGTCAGCAAGGTTTTGCGTACCCATCTGGAACTGGTGGTTGTGTACGTCGATGAAGGGGTATTTGGAGCGGGATAGTTTATGCTCGGGCACCACGAGGGTGGAAACGGGCTCGTATTTTTCAAAGTCCATGGTGGGACGCGGCACCGGCTGGGATTGGGATTGAGAATGGGTGTTGAGAGACAGGAGAAAAGAGGAAAAGAGAAAGAAACAGAAAAGTAGTAGTGATTTGCGCATTTTAAAATGTTTTATGGTATGGGATGGGTTAGCCATAGGGCGGAAGTTGATAATTCGGGATAAATAGTTTGGAATTCGGGATTTCATTTAGGCATCGGGTGGGGATTGGGATGAAAAATAAACAGGCTTATACAAAAAACATCGCCGCTAAAATAACTTAACAATTACGAAGGTTTCCAGTATCAAGATGGTTTGGCCTGGATGCCAGGCTCGGCTAATACGCGTTCCAGTCGCTGTTGTAAGGTATCGTATGAAGTATAGCCCCTGGCCAATAGGTAAAATTTGGTTTCAGAGCTTTGCAGCAGTACAGTAGGAAAACCAGTGACCTGCAGTTGTTTCACCAATGCAAATTCATAATAGGCCTTGTCCTTGTACTCAGAGCTGCCAAGCCTGGAATAGAATTCGTCAGGAAGGATATCGTATTTGTGTAGCAAATGGCGATAGGCCTCGTTGTCGGTAAGGTCGCGGCCCTCGAAGTGAAGGGCAGATTGAAGGTCGGCCGCGAACTGAACTTGCTTACCGGGATGATATTCCTTGAACACGCACAGGGCGATGGCCGGCTTTTCTGAGTGCGGGAACCAATCGCTTTTATCGGGATTGAATACATGCCAGAGGTAATCTTCGCCAAACTTATTGCCGCTGTATTCTTCAACGGTTTTATATGCTTTTTGAATGTAATCAGCCATTACCGAAATGTGCCGCGGTTCTTCGGGCAATATCATTCCGCCGGACAATACTTCCGCCGGCAGGCGGTCAGCATATTCTTCGGCTATGCGCCTGATGACAGTGCTGAAGCCGTAACACCAGCCGCAGTAGGCATCGTAACAATAGATAAGAGACATTTAATGCGCCTCCAGCCAATTTTCACCAGCACCCACGCCTGCTACTACGGGCACACCATTAGGCAAGGGCATCGCCGATTGCATGGCCTCGATGATCACCGGCTTTATGTCTTCCAACTCTTCGCGGACGGCATCAAACACCAACTCGTCATGCACCTGCAGCACCATTTTCGACCTGAACTTGTGCTTTTTAAATTCCTGGTGCACTTTCACCATGGCCAGCTTGATCATGTCCGCCGCGGTGCCTTGTATGGGCGAGTTGATGGCGTTGCGCTCTGCAAAGCCGCGCACGGTAAAGTTGGCGCTGTTAATGTCCTTCAACCAACGCTTACGGCCCATCAGCGTTTGCACAAAACCGTATTCCCGCGCGAAATTGATGGTATCGTCCATGTATTTCTGGATGTTGGCGAATTGCTTTTTGTAGTTGTCGATGATCTGCTTTGCTTCGGTCCTGCTAATGCCGAGATTGTCGGCCAAACCAAATGCCCCCTGCCCATAAATAATCCCGAAGTTCACGCTCTTGGCCTTGTAGCGCTGCTCCTTGGTTACTTCGGATTCATCTACATTGTACACTTTAGCGGCGGTGGCGGTATGAATGTCTTTGTTCAGCTTAAATGCTTCGCACATTGCCGGGTCTCCGCTGATAGCGGCCACAATGCGCAATTCTATCTGCGAATAATCGGCGCTCACCAGCACGTGTTTCGAATCGCGCGGAACGAAAGCCTTGCGGATCTCGCGGCCTCTCTCTGTACGCACCGGTATGTTTTGCAGGTTGGGATTGTTGCTTTGCAGCCTTCCGGTAACGGCAACAGCCTGTCCAAAACACGTATGCACACGGCCCGTTCTTCGGTTGATCATCTGCGGTAGCGCGTCCACGTAAGTGGATTTCAGTTTGGTCAACTGCCGGTACGCAAGAATGTCGTCGGCGATCTTATTATGCACGGCCAGCTTCATCAACACGTCTTCGCCTGTGGCATACTGGCCTGTCTTGGTCTTGCGTGCCTTGGGATCGAGCTGCAATTTTTCAAACAATACCTCGCCTAACTGCCGGGGCGATGCCAGGTTAAAGCGAACGCCTGCCTGCTGGTACACGCTTTCTTCGCTTAGCCTTGCCTCGCGGTCCAATTCCTTTGAATAGGTATTTAAGAACTCAACATCTACCTTAATGCCTTCGTACTCCATATCCATCAGCACTTTTACCAATGGATTTTCCACTTCGTTGAACACCCTTTCTACCTGGCGTTTGCCGAGCAGGGGTGTAAAAGCGGCTTTCAATTGAAGCGTGATGTCTGCGTCTTCGGCGGCGTATTCTTTTATTTTATCTATCTCCACGTCGCGCATGTTGCCCTGTGTCTTTCCTTTCTTGCCGATCAATTCCTCTATATGTATCGGCTCATATTTTAAAAACTGCGCGCTTAAAAGGTCCATGCTGCGCTTGCCATCGGGCTCTATCACGTAATGCGCCAGCATGGTATCGAATACCGGCCCCGCAAGCTCAACGTTGTACCATTTCAGCACCAACAGATCATACTTGATGTTTTGCCCTACCCAGGTAATGGATGGGTTATCGAACAGGGGCTTGAATTGCAGCAGTATCTGTTGTGTTCTGTCCGCGTCCGGGGGACAAGGAATATAATATGCCTGGTGCGGTGCGGCGCAAAAGCTAAGACCTACCAGCTCAGCGTCGTTGGCGTCGAGGCAGGTAGTCTCGGTATCAAAGCTTATTTCTTTTTGCTGTTGCAGCATGGAGATAAGGTCCTGTATGGCCTCGTCCGTTTGCACCACCACATAATTGTGCGACGTGTTGTTTATATTATATTCCGCAATCAGTCCCGGCGTAATGTCTTCGGGTTGCGGTTGCAATTTTTCAGGCGGAACGGTGCAATCCGCGGCGCTGCTGAACAAGTCTTGCTGCACGCCGTTGCCATTGGAGGGTTTCTTGCGCGTGTCTTCGAATGCGTTGAATTCATCGCCCAATATGCGTTTGCCCAGGGTCTTGAATTCCAGCTCGGCGAATACTTCGCGCAACGCATCCTTGTTCCACTCCTTCAACCTGAAATTTTCTTCATGGAAGGTAACCGGCACGTGTGTGATGATGGTCGCCAGCTTTTTACTGATGATGGCCGATTCACGGCCCGCTTTGATCTTTTCGCCCAATGCGCCTTTGATCCTGTCCGCATTTTCCAGCACGCTTTCCAGCGTCACGTATTCCGACAGCAGCTTCGACGCGGTTTTCTCGCCCACGCCGGGTATGCCGGGAATATTATCTACTGAATCGCCCATTAAACCCAAAATGTCTATTACCTGAGATACATCGCTGATGTTCCATTTGGCGCATACTTCCTTGGGGCCAAGTATTTCCGGAACACTGCCCTGGTAAGGTGGCTTATATATTTTAATGCGCTCACCTACCAATTGGCCATAGTCTTTATCAGGCGTAACCATGTACACTTCGTAGCCGGCGGCGGCCGCTTGTTTGGAAAGCGTGCCGATGACGTCATCTGCTTCATAACCGTCCAATTCCACCACGGGAATGTTGAAGCCCGCGATAATGCGCTTGATGTCGGGCAATGCGCTCATCAGATCTTCGGGGGCTTCCTGCCGGTTGGCCTTATAGTCGGTAAAATCGCTGTGGCGTTCGGTGGGCGCCATGGTATCGAAGCATACCGCCATGTGGGTAGGCTTTTGGTTGTTGATGAGGTCGACCAGGGTGGTGGTAAACCCGAATTGGGCATTGGTATTACGGCCCTTGCTGGTAATACGGGGGTTTCGAATTAAAGCATAATAAGCCCGGAAAACCAGTGCCAGGGCGTCCAGCAGAAATAACTTTTGGCTCATGCCGCTAAGTTAAGGTTTCCTAAAGCCGGGAGCACGAAGGGGATAATTTTTAAGATTTTGCCACATGCGAAACCATGCGGCATCTTCGGATGCCCAGAAACAAAAAGCTGCAAACGGATTGTTACGGTTGCAGCTTTTGCGAGGCTCTCAAAGGAAGCCGATTGGCTTTATAATTTACCTGGAGGAAGCGTTAGCATTCAGGGTTTGGTTTGGGCCAAACGGCTTTTCCTTATGGAAAAGGGTCAAATAAATAGCAATTCCAAGAGCGGTAAAAGCAAGTACGTTCATCAGCAGTCTTTTATGGCGTCTTTTCATCTGATATGGGATTTGCCCTATAACGCCTGCCTTGCCTAATTATTTTCAAATACGTATAATAAGTAGTATTCCTTAGAAAATTTGCGGACAGGCCTCAGTACACTTCCGGCAGCACCCCCGGCATTTACTAAGGCTTTCCATTTTTGGAAGATTTCCTTTTCTCCAGCACCGATTTTTTCCGGAACAGTCCCACCGAAAAATCTATATCATCCCCTTTGTCGCTCCTGGCCCTTACATACACGCTCATGCCCGTTTTTGCGTCCAATCCCTTGTTTTCCGGCACATAGTCGGGCTTACGCTTTTTAAGGTTGCTCAATGGCACCTGTATTACCAGGTCGGTTGAGTCGCCGCGCAGGTCGTATAAGCCTTCCACGTACATGCTGAGGGCAGTAGACTGTACCTCCATGCGATTGATAATAATTGACTGGCCCTGTACCTGGATGCGGTTTTTCAGTTCCGCGAACTCAAGGTTGGAAAAATCCCTTTTTTTCAGCAGGAACAATGACATTTTCTGGAGCGGTTCAAAATTAATGAGCTCGCCCTTTAGCAGCGAAAGGTCAATGACGCCCTGCAACGACGATGGAATGGGTGTGGCATCGGCATCCAGCATTCCCGACAAATTGATGCTGGTGGTGAGCAAGCCCCTGATGTTTTCGGCGCTTACATCCTGCAATCCAAAATCATTAAAGGCCTGGAACAGACGTGAAATATTGATGCGCTGCAACTGCGCGTTCATATTGAAGCGGTGATTGTTCTGCGGCATGGTCTCCAGTTCGCCATCCAGGTCCAGCAAGCCGTCCGCGTGTTTCAGGGACACTTTGTTGAACCGCCAGGTATTGCTGGCCAGGTAAACGTTGGCTTTTACATCGGTTGCGGTAAAGCGTTTGTATTGCACTTTATCAGCCTGCAGGCTGGTGTTCATATTACATACGTCCATAAACCGGTCGATGGAACGCGAAAGCTTTACCAGCCTGGCCCCGCCCTTTCGCGAAGCGCTTTTATTACGCTGCCCAAGCAAGGTCTTGAACTGTTGTACGTCCAACAGGGGCATGTAGATAGAGGAGTTCAACTCGAGCTTACCGGGATCGATATCCATCAATGCAAAAAAATTCCTGATCTCGGCATTGATGGTAACAGGGCTTTGCTGCACCTTTCCTTTAATATCCTTCAACCGTATGTCCGAGCTATCGAATATTATATCGCCATTGATGTCGGAGAGTTTAATGCTGCGCGGCAGGTATTCTATTTCTGCATTGTTGAAGCTGAAGCTGCCGGAGATATAAGGTGATGCGCTGGTGCTATCTCCAATGGGGCCATGGTAATACAATTTGGTACGCGCCTCGCCCTTGACGAAACGAAAGGATTCACTGCCGATGAGCTCATCCAGCTTTGAAAGATCGGTATTGCTTTGAATATCGCAGGTAACTACGGGATGCAGGAGGTTGGTGATCTGAATGTTTTCGCTGGCTATGGGCACTCCCTCCCATTGCGCCTGCAGCTTGCTGATATGTATAATGGAATTCTCATCATTACGTGAAACAATTTCGCTAACATGGTTTGAATATGAACCGGTGAAAGAACACTGTTCAAGGTTCCCTTGCGGCGTGGTAACATAATTGTCCTTGACTACCATGCGCACGTTTACATACGGCGTATCCTTATACGCTGTTCTGCCCGTGATGTTTGCCTGCAGGTCGATGGGCTTTTTAAAATCCAGCGAATCCAGCCTGCGTGCAAGTTTATTGGATAGCAGGCTTGCTGCCTGCCTGAAGGAAATGCGTGCGGTGTTCAGCTGTAATTTGAAGTTCCGCGTACTGTCGAAACGAAAATTGGCCGTAACGGTAAAAGGACTTCCCCCGATCTTTAGCCTTGCCTTGTCGATGGAAAGCTCCCGCTGCAGTGTATCGAACCGCATCCTGAAATCGCCCCTTATCGCCTTATTTTTTGCAAAGCTCCCCTTGCCTATGTTAAAGGCCAGGCTGTTCACGCCAATGTCCACATCGGTTTTAAAATTGATGAAACCGTCTGAGACATTGATGCCGCAGCGCAGCCTGCGCACAAAGAGATCATGGTATTTGCTTTTGAGAAGATTGTACAATACAATGCGCACGTCCTTCAATACTATCTTGTCCGGTAATGAACGATAAGATAGTTTTTTGGTCTCGCCATCCTTTGCAGGCGGAGAAGTGATATAACTGTTGGTGTAGCCATTGGCATCTGTAAATAAGAAGATCTGCGCATCCTCTATCACGATCTTGGAAGGCTCTATCTTTCCCTTTAGTAATTGAAAGGTGGTGGAGCTGATGAAAAATTTTTTTGCCTTCAGCAGGTGGTGCTGGTGCACTTTGTACATGGAATCTCGGAGCGTTACCTCTTCCAGCCTTAGCGTGATGTAGGGAAAATTCACCAGGAAGTTAAGGCCGATGTCTTTAATCGTGGCCTCGCCGCTTAGCCTGGAGCTGACGGTTTCTGAAACTTTTTGCAGCAGCCGTTCTTTGTTTAAGCGAAAGTATATGTAGATGCCTGTCCAGGTCAAAAAAACCAACAGTATGCAGGCCACTGCAATCTTAGCCAATAACCTCAGGTATCGCCGCATCCCGGTTGGGCGGGGTTTTGCTTGTTCCATGGGGGTATAAACTTCAATTATCGTACCCCATCCTACTTCTTCATTTCCGTTACTTGTTTCTGCAGTGCAAACATTTCATCGCGCAGGCGCGCCGCTTCCATGAAGTCGAGGTCACGGGCCGCTTTTTCCATTTGTTTCTTCGTAGCAGCAATAGCCTTCTCCAGCTGGGGAATGGTGGCATAGGTTACCTGTTCTTCGGCCGCGACGCTAACGAGCGTATCGTTTTCGTTGGCATAAGGCGATGCGGGATCGTATCCCCTGATATCCAGTACAGAGGTTTGCGCAAATACCTGCTCCTTCGATTTTATAATCGTGCGCGGAATAATACCATGCTCCGTATTGTAGGCTACCTGCTTTTCGCGGCGGCGGTTGGTTTCATCGATGGTTCTTTGCATGCTTTCCGTCATGGAATCGGCATAAAATATTACCAGGCCGTCCACATTGCGGGCTGCACGGCCAGCAGTTTGGGTTAGCGATCGCTCATTGCGCAGGAAACCTTCCTTATCGGCATCCAGTATGGCCACCAGCGAAACCTCGGGCAGGTCCAGCCCCTCCCTTAACAGGTTTACGCCTACCAGCACATCTATCTCGCCCAGCCTGAGCTGCCTTAGTATCTCCACCCGCTCCAGCGTATCTACTTCGCTATGGATGTATTTGGATTTTATATTGATGCGGTGCAGGTACCTGTCCAGCTCTTCGGCCATGCGTTTGGTAAGGGTGGTCACCAGTATGCGGTCGCCCTTCTTGACGCGTTTGTCTATTTCGTTCAGCAGGTCGTCTATCTGGTTAACCGATGGACGGATCTCGATCGGTGGGTCCAGCAAGCCGGTAGGACGCACCACCTGTTCCACTACCACGCCCTCGGTTTTTTCCAGCTCATAATCGCCGGGGGTGGCCGATACAAATACCACCTGGTTGAGCATTGACTCGAATTCATGGAAGTTCAATGGCCGGTTATCGAGGGCAGATGGAAGCCGGAAACCATACTCCACCAATATCAGTTTGCGGCTGCGGTCGCCGCCGTACATGCCGCTTACCTGGGGAATGGTCTGGTGACTTTCATCTATCACACATAAAAAATCTTTTGGAAAATAATCCAGCAGGCAAAACGGCCGGGTGCCCGGCGTACGCCTGTCGAAGAACCGCGAATAGTTTTCTACTCCATTGCAATAACCCAGCTCGCGGATCATTTCCAGGTCGTAATTCACGCGTTCGCTTAGCCGCTGGGCTTCTATGAATTTGCCGGTTGATTTAAAGTAATCGGTTTGTGCGCCCAGCTCATCCTGTATCTCGTAGAGTATTTGCTGCATCATGTCCCGCGGCGCCAGGTATAAATTGGCGGGGAAGATGGCCGCATGGTCCACCTTGCCGATGCGCTTGCCCGATTGCAGGTCCAGGCTTTCGATCTCTTCAATTTCATCGCCAAAGAAAGTTACCCGGTAGGCGTAGTCGGCATAAGGCAGGTTAATATCCACGGTATCGCCCTTTACGCGGAACTGCCCGCGGTTGAAATCAATGGTACTTCGGTTATACAAGGAGTTTACCAGTGAGTGCAGGAACGATTGCCGCGCGATGGTCTGCCCGCGGGTGATACGGATGACCCCTTTCTCGAACTCTTTGGGGTTACCAATACCATAAATACAGCTCACCGAGGCTACCACTATAATATCGCGGCGGCCGGTAAGTAGCTGGGCCGTTGCCTGCAGCCTTAGCTTATCGAGCTCTTCATTAATAGAAAGGTCTTTTTCGATATAGGTATCGCTTACGGGCATATATGCCTCGGGCTGGTAGTAATCGTAATAGCTCACGAAATAACCCACCGCATTGTCAGGGAAGAATTGCCTGAACTCGCCGTACAGCTGGGCAACCAGGGTCTTGTTGTGTGTAAGCACCAGGGTGGGCCTTTGTACGTTTTGGATAACATTGGCAATGGTAAAGGTCTTACCTGAACCCGTTACACCGAGCAGGGTTTGGTATTTATCTCCCTGCAGAATGCCGTCGGTAAGTTGGCGTATGGCCTCGGGTTGGTCGCCGGACGGTTGATATGGTAAATGGATTTTGAATGACATGGACTGCAAATTTACGCTGCACGTTTGAAGTTGGATATCGTGTGAAGCACTCCTTTGAAGAAAGATTAAAACGCTTTATGACTTCCTTAACGTAGCAACGATACTAAGTGTTTCACGCATTACGTTCATTTTCAGGCATACATTTTGTGAATGAAGCAATTTTCTACTAACCCAAGTGCTTATAATGAAACATCAGCTCTGGCAATTTTGCCTGGCACTGCTTATTTCACCCCTCATTGTACTCGGACAGTACGATGCAGTTGTAACGGTTGATACATTTACATCACCTGCTTCACCGCTTTTTATTTCCTTTCAAACCCAGGTGCACGATAATAAGAAGATCAATATTCAGTGGCAGGTCCGGGCGGACAGCACCGAATATTTTACTATTGAGCGCAGCGTGGAAGGAAAGATATATGAAGCCATTGGCATATTGAAAGCGGCCGAAGGATTGTATAAATATTCGTTTGCCGATGAGTTCCCAACACGCGGACAGGTATACTACCGCATACGATGCACCGCCAAAAGCGGCAATGAAACCTATTCAGATGCTGTTACGGTGATAATGCCTGGCAGCACATCGTTCAGGTTTTATCCTAACCCCGCCGATAAGCTGCTGATCGTACGGTCTGAATGCGCTATCGATTTACTGATCACCGACGGCTTCGGAAAGCAACGGATAGCTAAGAGCCTGGCCAATGGCCCCCAGGTAGTGGATGTCTCATTTTTGGAAAAAGGCGTATATATACTCAGGATAACGGACAAAAGCACTGGCAGACAGCAGTTTGATAAGTTCCTGAAAAATTGAAGCCTTGCGTTGTTAATAAAATTTAGTAGGATAAGTATTGTTGATTCAAAATCTAAACTATATCTTTACCTCGGTTTTTCATAGGATATTGGATTTTAAAAACGGGGTTGAATTTCTATTCAGACCCCTTTTTTATTTTTAGCACCTGCTGCTGCTTCTACACAGTTCCATTTATTCATCGGTTAGGCTTTGCATTTATACCCCGATCAGCAGCTCAAGCAACCTCTACGAATCCTTCGGCTTCTTAAACACCTTGAACAGGAAATAAAAGGCAGGCAGCACCAGCAGTAGCCCCACAAACAAGGCAACCAGCAATTGGTACTGCGTGGCGGGAGGCGCCTGGGTATTGTAAAAGGTAAGATGGTTGCCATTTCTCTCCTGAACCAGCACGGGGAACTGGATGGCAAACCAGCCGAGCATGATCAGTGTAACCTGTAACCCCACCACAGCTCGCAACACCACAATTACCGGCTGATTAAGCAGCCGCAGGACCAATGGTATCAGCAACACTACGATGCTAAGGGCAACAACGCTTATGGGTGACCGAAAGAATGCGTTCAACAGGTGGTGGCCCTGCAACGCCGCAACCACAAATACGAGCATGCCACTAATAATAGTGGTAAACAGGAACAGCCGCGATAGCCTTGCATATTTTTTTTGCTCGATCGTTTCACCCACCAAAAACACCGCGGCAATGTAAGCGAACAAAGAAGTGGTGAACAATCCCATGGTAAAACAGAAACCGTTGAGCCATGGGCGGATGAACTGTTCGTAAAAACTGGCCGATGCATCCAGGCTGATGTTGCCACGTATCATGGCGCCAAGGGTTACCCCTAAGAAGAAAGGCGTAATAAAGCTGGAGACCTGGAAAAAAATGGTAAAGTATTTATGCGTTTCATCGCGGGTAACGTCGTAATGCCGGAAGGTAAACGATGAGCCGCGCAGCACGATGCCTATTAACACGATCATTAAAGGAATATGCAACGCGGTGCTGATGGCGGCGTATACACGCGGAAAGCCGGTGAACAAGATAACGATGGCCAGGATAAGCCATACATGGTTGGCCTCCCATACAGGGGCGATGGCTTTTGAAATTGTTTTTTCCCCTCTTCTTCCCGCGAAGGTTTCAACAATGCCAGCGCCAAAGTCAGCGCCTCCCAGCAGTGCATACAGCACAAATGAGATAGCCAATATGATAATGATGACTGAAAGCATGCTTATTGTGTTTCAGTTGCCGAGGGGTATAATGTTGTAACGGTAGCGATCTGCCGCTTCATTTGCCAGATCAATATCACGGTAAGCAACAGGTATACTGCCGAAATGATATACAATGAATATTGCAGCCCCGGCATGGGAGATACCGCATCTTTTGTTTTCATTACTCCATAAATGATCCAGGGCTGGCGGCCCACTTCGGTAACCGTCCATCCTGCCTCCACTGCTAAAAAGCCGAGTGGTGTAAGCAGCGATACAAATATCAGCCACCATCGTTTAGACAATATACGCCGCCAGCGTATGCTGAATACAATGAACATTATTCCCGCCAGCGCCAATAATCCTCCGCAACCTACCATTACCTGGAATGCGATGTGTGTTATCAATACAGGCGGACGCTCATCTTTGGGAAACTTATCCAGCCCTGTTACTTCTGCATTGAAATCACCGTGCGCCAGGAAACTTAAGAAGCCGGGAATGTGCAATGCATAATCGACCCTTTCTGTTTTATCGTTGGGAATGCCGCCTATTACCAGGTCGGCGGGCTTGCTGGTTTTATACAGGGCTTCTGCCGCGGCCAGCTTGGCAGGTTGCCGCCTGGCAATGTCCTTGGCTGAAAAATCGCCGCTAAAGGGTTGCAGCAATGCGGTCACTGCCCCAAATGACAGTGCCAGTTTGATGGCGGTGCGATGGAAAAGGTTCTTCCTGTTCTTTAATAACAGGAACGCATGAACGCCGGCCACTGCAAAAGCGGTGGCGATAAATGCGGCCAGCGTCATGTGCAATGCCTGCGACAACCAGGCATCGTTGAACATGGCGGCGACAGGATCGATATTGATAGCTTTTCCATTTTGCCAGGTAAAGCCCGCGGGACTGTTCATCCAAGCATTGGCAGATACCACGAAGATGCCGGAAAGCACTCCTGAAACACCCACGACAATACCCGAGGCCCAATGCACCCATTTGTTCAGGCGGTTCCATCCATATAAAAAAATGCCGAGTGCAATGGCTTCCACAAAAAAAGCAGTGCCTTCCCACGAGAACGGCATGCCGATGATGGGGCCCGCGTGTTTCATGAAACCGGGGAAAAGCAATCCTAATTCAAAAGATAATACAGTACCCGATACCGCGCCTACCGCAAAAAATATCGCGACTCCTTTTGACCATGCTTTGGCAACGTCAAGGTATTCCTGTTTTTTGGTGCGCAGCCATTTCCATTCGCTGAAGGCCATTAAGATGGGCATTGTCATGCCTATGCATGCAAAAACAATGTGGAACCCGAGCGAGATGGCCATTTGTAACCGGGCTGCTAGAAGATCGTCCATCCGGAGATTTTTGTAAAGGTAACGGTCGAATTATTTTATCTGGCCGCTCTTGCAAAAGCATTGGCAATATACAGCCGCGATATCCAGATTGTGGACTTGTTCGGATTTGTTTCAACGGATTTCAGAACGCCGCCGCAACGCACTGTTTTACCGATGAATTCGCTGGGATTGATCTCATCTGTATAGTCGAAGTATTCAAAACAAAGGATGGCGGTTTTGTCGTTGTTAGACGTAGTGGTCATGCCCCACAGCCGCCCTTCGCGGGTTACGAATTTCAAGGAATTAAAAGCCCTTTCCGAGCTGTCAATGCAGGGATGTGCGGACATGACTATCCATTGTCCGATATATTTAGCGGCGTTCTTCGCAAATTCATCGTGGGTCATCTGCTGCAGCGATACCATGCCGGCCGCTGAAAAGATATTCATGTAGGTAACGATGCCGCGGAAGTCCGATGAATCATTTTGTGTGGAACTGAGGAGCTGGCTTGTTTTTTCAAATGCTCCTTTATAATCTTCTTTCTGCACAAGTGGTATCACCGACCGGAAATCATCATAAGTAATGACTTGGGCGGTAGTGCCGGCTGCCATCGTGGAAAAGATCAATAAAAAGATAAAAGCTTTCATTATTTTATGTGTTGGGGATCGGGTTTTAAGATACAGGTAGTTTTTCATCAAACCTTAGATGGACCTTGTTTTTTTGTACCTTCCAGCTATGAGAAAATATCTCCTCTTTATTGGTTGCATGGCCTTGCAACAGGCATCCGCGCAAAAAATTACTGTCCCCAAAAATGTTCAGGCGGCTATGAACCGCATCGATACCAATACCATCCGTTCGCACATTGCATACCTGGCCGATGACAGGCTGAAAGGCCGGTTGCCCGGTACAGAGGGATACCAGACAGCGGTTGACTATGTAGTTGACCAGTTCAAGAAGATCGGCGTGCAGCCGGGCGGCGATGCGGGCGGCTTTACCCAAAAGTTAGTATTGCGGCGCTCGGTAGTAAATAACGCTTCCGCCTATGCGCTGTTGAAAGATAAAAATGGAAACGTAGATTCATTGGCATTCCTCCGCGATTTCTCGCCGATTGCACATCCTATGAAAACCGCTACGTCGGCCCAAGGCCCGATTGTATTTGTAGGCCACGGCATCGAGGTGCCCGGGGTATATTCCGACTACGCGGGAGTGGATGTAAAAGGCAAGATCGTGGTATTGATCACCGGTGCGCCCGAAGGGTTTCATTCTACCATTACCGCGCATCTTTCCAATCTCGGCAATAAATTGAACACGGCGCGTTCAAAAGGAGCGGTAGGCGTTATTCATATCAACCCGGCGGCAGGCGGCAGCAACAATCCAAATCCCACCCTGCAAACCAATGTGGCACTGAATCCCGATAAAACACTTGCGTACACCCGTGGCTTTTCAGGCGAAATTGCCATTGCATTGAACGGCACCAGGCATTTGCTGGCGCGTTTGTTCATGAACTCGGGCAAAACTGTTTCGCAGGTGCTGGGCGATATCAGGAGCAGGAAGCCTTCGTCTTTTGAGTTGCCTGTTACTTTCTCGGCGGGTTACCGGACAAGCCACACTGATTTTGAAAGTTATAATGTAGTAGGATTGATACCGGGATCGGACAAGCAATTGAAGAACGAATACGTAGTGCATTCGGCGCATTTAGACCATTTAGGCATTGGCAGGGTAGTTAATGGAGATTCCATATACAATGGCGCGCACGACAATGCATCGGGCGTGGCTTCGCTGCTGGAAATTTCAAGAGTGTATGTTTCTTCAGGGGCACGGCCAAAGCGCTCGATACTGATTCTTATGGTGACCGCCGAAGAAATGGGATTGCTTGGCTCCTCGTACTTTGCGGCTAACCCCACCGTTCCCAAAGGATCGATTGTTGCCAATGTAAACACCGACATGCCTACAGTGATCGCTCCACTGCTTTCGGTAGTGCCCTTGGGGGCGGAACATTCCAGCATTATGGACCATGTAAAATTTGCCGCGGGCCATTTAGGACTGGACGTAGAAAAAGACCCCGAGCCGAATGAGAACCGTTTTGTGCGCAGCGATCAATACAGTTTTGTATTAAGCGGCATCCCGGCGCTGCATATTAAATACGGCAACAAAAGCAATGTGCCTGGCTTTGACCTGGTATCGTTCGTACGGCAATGGAGGACCAAATATTATCACCAGTCCGCCGACGGCATGAACGGCATTTTTAATTTCACCGCCGCCAAAACCTATGTGCAATTGAATTTCCTGATCAGTTATTCCATTGCGCAAACAACGGCAAGGCCTACCTGGAATAAGGGTGATTTATTCGCGACTGCTGGGCAGTGATCAGTTGCTATTTTCTCTTGTACAGGCTTGCGGTACCGTCGTGGGCGTTGTCGGAAAGCGATAGGTGGTCGGTAATGGGGTCCTCGATCATCAAATCGCCGATCATGGGATCGGAGAAGTCTATGATCGGTTTGTCTTCGTGATCATGAATGCAGTTGCCGGTCCGTAAAGTAAAAGTGCCCTGCGAGGTAATGGCGCCGTTGGTATAGAAGTAATATTTATCGCCTTCAAATTTCAGGTCGATTTTTTTACCGGTGGATGCAGGAGTATGCACCTGGAATACAATCCCACCTGCGGTGTGCACCCATTCCCAAGTTCCTTCCAGATCTCCTGAATGATGTTGCTTTGAGCAGGATATGGCAAGTATGCTGCAGGTGGCGAGTGCTGCTACGAAGTATTTGAAACGCCTCATGGTAATATATTTTACCGGTTTGACAAACGGGAAGAAATAAACGTTGCATTGGCTGTCAGGCCGGCTGATAGCTTAAGAAAACAGTTCCGGTATTATACTGCCTGACCTCTGTGAGTTTCAACTCGCTGTAATTTATGTCGTGTGTAAACAGGCTTCTGCCTCCTCCCGTAAGTGTGGGACAAAGCTGGATATGATACTCATCGATGAGATTTTCCTTCATCAGCGATTGGGCTAATGAAATACTGCCCCACATTACCATATTCTTGCCGGGCATAGATTTGAGGTTTCGGATTGCATCTGCCGCGCTACCGCTTATTACTTCAGCTTCCGGCCATCGGCCCCAGGGGGCCTTCTTCAACGTACCGGAGAAGACAATCTTTTTCGTTTCATTTAGCCTGTCGGCAATTACTTCTTTGTCAATGGTGGCGGTTGGCCAAAAATCAACAAATAGTTCATAGGTCTTCCTTCCGAGCAATATGGTATCCACTGTTTCCAGGAACCTTAATTGGTCGGCGTCCGAATATGTATTTTCTTCAGGCGTCAAGCGGGTAAAAAAATCCAACCGGCCGTTTTTATCGCTTACATAACCGTCAAGCGATACCCATTCTTCCAGGATTAATTTTCGCATGATGTATTGTTGATCTCCAAAATTACAGGTAGCGCCGCAACCGGCATCGCTACGCTTTGCCTTTCAGCTCAAAAAAATATTGTTGTCTATCGGTACGATGTACGTACAGGGTCAGGGCATCGGTCATTACGTAATATTTAAGCGCTGTCTTATCAAATGGGAAGGCCTGGCTTACAAATTTTTCAGTACTGCCATTATTATCGTTTGTATATATCAGGAAGGATTGAATAATATTCTTTTTGCTTACAGGCGTCAGGTAAGCTCCCGCGCTGCTGCCTACCAGGGCCGAGGCGATGATCAACCCGGGATAGCTTTCCTCTACTTCTTTAGTAAATGAACCATCCTTAAAATCGCAGTTATCAAATTCAAGCTTGATTTTCTCGGCGCGTGCTTTCAGGTTATTCAGTGTTAAGGTGATGCTTTGCTCAAGCTCGTCATCAGCCCGCCGCAAGGTGATGTAGGTAATGTACCCGCCGATTATACCTATGGCTATTGAAACGAACAACCACACCTTAGGATATGGAATTATTGTTCCGGTATATCGCCGGAAGAAGGCAATCCCGATAATGGATATTGCAAATAGCAGCAGGCCCGCAACTATTTTAAGGACAAACATTGTATTGCTGATCTTCGGCATTGGCCTCATGAATGCTGCGGTAGATTAATCAAACTGGTGTAACCGATCGCCAGCAGGATTTAATTCGGCTGATCCAATTTACTTTGCAGTCTTCCGTGTTTGGTTCTTGTATCGGTCCAGCGGAATTTCCTTTAATGGATTTCCTCCATCGATAAACAGCTTACCATTCTTTTTCAAAGCCTTTTTTATCCTGGGCAATGCAAGCTGTCCTTTCTCAGGATGCCGGCCATCCAAAGCACCTACGCGAACGGCAAATGCGATATCATAAGGTTGTTCACCTTCTTCCAGCTCAAATTTCTCAATCGCCGCCTGCCGGAACTGCAGACCACCTGAGGCAATTTCTTCCTGTGAACCTTTTATAGCCTGCGCTATGGCTTTTGCAGAACGGTCTATCGCTAAAATATGCCCGCTGCCAATACGCTTTGCTATTTCGCGGGCAGCAACGCCAGGACCGCATCCTATTTCCAACACACGAATACCTTTGCGCAGGGGAAGTGCATTTACAATTTCGGCGAGGCGTGGAGAGAGTTTATTATTCCTATCCAATTTTTCTTCAATTAAAATAATCGATCAACAATGTCCAGGCCATCATAAAGGCAACCGGCATGAAGATATCCGGAATAAGCCCGACCACGGTAATTGGGGTTCTCACGCCCCATCGTACGCTTGTATCGTTGTTCTTCGTCTGCTTCCATTTGCGTCGCTCATCCCTGTAAGACAGATACTTTGCGCAAATACACATTAAAACGCCGATAAAGATCAGCGTCGATATTGACACCCCCAGGTAAGAAACAACCAGCACAAATATTATCCTGGTATCTGCATGCGCAATTTTTTCCATTGCAAATGCAACAGCAGCAAAGAGAATGCTCTGCGAGGTCAATAACCAGGTGAGCTTGCGGTTAATGAGCTCATGCTCCATGGTTTGCCTTTCATCGTAATTCATGTCAGGAGGTTTGGGATGATTTGGTAGTGCGTTCAATACCTGGGGCCTGATAACAAGTATGGATAAAACAAGCTCCTGGTCTCAACTGTTTGCCTGAAACAACCATACATTGTATCTATTTCAGGAAGCTCAATAAAATTCTCCTCTATCCATTTGTCGATAAATTCTTTTCTGGCAAACCTGGCGTTGTTTTTTAAGTAATATTCAATTGCAGTCAGCCTGCTTGCGGGATTTATCGAATACATTAATAAAATCACCTGTTCATTTGTCAAACTGTCTTTGATTTCCAGGAAGGTTTTCCTGTTCTGCATAATTATACCGCCGCCCGAATAACCGTACATGGTGCCTGAATTGGGCGACATGTAGTGAAGAATTTTATCGCTTGTCGCCGGCCAACTTCCCTTGTATTCTTTTAAAGGTTGCAGAGTGGCTGCCTTATTAAACTCGAAAGGCAGGATTTCTCCATTTGAATATTGGAAGTAATTACCATACCATTTTTTGTACCGTTTTACCAGTCCCTTTTTATCGGGCATTTGGGGCATCAGCGAATAGCTTACCAAACTGTCCTTATAATAAAAGAAGGTGGCATGAATTGAAATGTATCCTCCGCCGATCCTATACGTACGCATTGACCAACCGAAACCCAGGTTCTCTTGTTCAAGGTCATTCTTATTACCTTTCCTGTCGATAAAGAATTGCGCAATCTCTTTGGGGTTGTATTTATTAAGACCGATGAGCGCAGTTATGAGTTTTTTGTCGGTCCTGGTCCAGGAAGGATTGTAAGCAACCGCCTGGGTGCTTAGCAGGAAAAGTATTGTTATAATGATAAACTGCCGCATGGGTTATCTATCCGCTATATCCAATACAATATTAATTGTTTTAGGCGTTGCCTGCGATGACTGGTCATAATGGGGATTCAGTTGGCCCTGTGAAACTACAACGCGGACCAGCAATTAATTCTTTTAATCGCCGATCCGCGTATTGTACTTAAAACCCAATATTATCCGCCCTGGCTTACTTCTGCGATCTTAGCCCTGATCTTGGCTTCGATATCCGCGGCCAGCTCGGGATTATCCAGCATCAGTTGTTTTACAGCATCCCTGCCTTGTCCGAGCTTGTCGCTATTATAGCTGTACCAGCTTCCGCTTTTTGTAATTACGCCCAGGTCAACACCCATGTCGATGATCTCGCCGGCTTTGGAAATGCCTTCGCCGAAGATGATGTCGAACTCCGCGCTGCGGAATGGGGGCGCCACTTTGTTCTTAACCACTTTTACTTTGGCGCGGTTGCCCACGGCTTCTTCACCATCCTTGATTTGCGCAATGCGGCGGATGTCTAACCTTACGGAGGCATAGAATTTCAATGCATTGCCGCCGGTGGTAGTTTCGGGGTTACCGAACATTACGCCGATCTTTTCGCGCAGTTGGTTGATGAAAATGCAAACCGTATTGGTTTTGCTGATTGTAGCGGTGAGCTTGCGGAGGGCCTGGCTCATGAGACGGGCATGTAATCCCATTTTGCTATCGCCCATTTCGCCTTCCAATTCGCCTTTAGGTACCAGTGCGGCTACGGAGTCGATCACTACTACATCCAGGGCGCCGGAAAGTATCAGGCGGTCGGCGATTTCCAAGGCCTGCTCACCGTAATCGGGTTGGGAGATTAGGAGGTTGTCCACGTCTACCCCGAGCTTTTGGGCATAGCTGCTGTCAAACGCGTGTTCGGCATCGATGATAGCGCACATGCCGCCCTTTTTCTGGGCTTCGGCAATAACGTGGATGGCGATGGTGGTTTTACCGGACGATTCGGGACCATATATTTCAATGATGCGGCCACGCGGAAAGCCTCCTATGCCCAGGGCTACGTCAAGCCCGATGGAACCGGAGGAGATGATCTCCATCTGCTGCTCCGCTTTTTCATTCATCATCATCACGCTGCCCTTACCAAAATCCTTATCAATCTTGTCCATCGTGAGTTTTAAAGCTTTCAATTTGTCTGCGTTTGACATACCTTAAATTTTATGGTTGTGTTGGGTTTGAGATCCCAGGAATATTGTGAACGGCTAAAATTACCACTTGCCAAATGTAAGGGAAATTATATTATCAACACTAATTTAGTTAGCAAAAAATAACTAACGTTTTTGGCCAGTTGAAGAAAAAGAGGCTCCCCGGCTTACGGGCCGGGGAGCATTGAGAAAACTTCCGATTGCTTGTAAAAACTTGTACGTAAAAACGAATTGCAGGAACAAAGTTCGGGTGTTGCAAGACCATTGACAATACCCTTATGTGGTAATTTTTTTAACCGCTTAAGGGGAGGCAATGCCGGATGAAGAAGTGGTTGCAACATGCCACCGACTTTACAGGCGGTTTAATTCGTGATAAATAACCGGATAGAGCGGCCTGCAAGGGTTTGGGAACGGCCTGTTAAGACCATCCCGTGTCTTGGAAACCTGCCCCGGAAGCCGCATCTTTGCAAAAAACCGGGTAAATATGAAAAAAGTATTGATCCTTTGCTCCGCGCTGCTTGCCGCCGTTTGCCTGCAGGCCCAGGAACCGCAGTCGGCAGCCAAAGGCGTTACCTATGGAGCAGGCACAACGGCCGACGGCGCCATTTCGGTAACACAAGTAGATGCCAAAGTAAAAGAGCTGGACAAATTCGCCGGCCGCGTAAAAGGAAAAGTGGTTTCCGTTTGCCAGGAAAAAGGCTGCTGGATGAAGATCGAAAGAGAAAACGGCGAGCCCATGATGGTAAAGTTCAAAGACTATGGCTTCTTCATGCCTAAGAACATCGAAGGAAAAGAAGTAGTGCTCGAGGGCGAGGCCAGCGTTAAAGAAACCTCCGTTAAACAACTCCGCCACTACGCCGAAGACGCCGGCAAAAGCAAAGAAGAGATCGAAAAGATCAAAACGCCAAAGAAAGATGTGATCTTTATCGCCAAAGGCGTATTGGTTTTATAAATTATTGATTATTGATTATTAGTTATTGGTTACCGGATGCACCATTCAATGATCAATAATTAATAATCAATAATTACTTCCCCTGATCTTTCCATCTCCATAAATACATACACGCATAGGTACGGTAAGGCGCCCATTTACCTGAGATCTTCAGCATGGCCTGCCGCAATTCCTTTTTATCCTCGTACTTCAACCGGTACAGTTTCACCATGCTCTGCTGTATGCCCAGGTCATCTACCGCAAACACGTCTTCCCTGCCGAGGGTAAACATCAATAACATCTCTACCGTCCACCTTCCCACTCCCTTAATACGTGTAAGGTATTCAACAACTTCGTCGTTGCTCATGTTGTTCAGCTTGTCTTCGTCCATGCCCTCTTCCACAGCAAACCGCGCCACATTGTGCACATAGCTGACCTTGGCATTCGACAGGCCAATGCTGCGCAGCACGGTTGCGGGCGTGTCCAGTATTTGTTCGGGACTGGGCTCTTTTCCATCGTACAGGTTTAAAAATCGCTGGTAAATTACATCCGCCACTTTGGTAGACAGCTGCTGGCTCATGATAGAGGCGCACAAACGCAGGCAAATATTTTTTCGCTTCATAAGCTTATAGGGCTCTACTTCGTCGATCAGCTTCTTCATTTTCTTATCCTTCGATAGATGCGTGAGGTGTTTCATGCGCCCAATTTAAGTGAATGGCACATTTTTTTTACACCTTTCCTGTAAAATCAATTTTTATGGCAGACAATCCAAACAAAAAGAAAAAAGACAGCAAGCAAGTGAGCCAGCAGGAGCACGAGCAAAAATACCAGGCTGCAAAAAAGAAAAAGAATGGCGGTTCTGATTCTTCCAGAGGCAATAGCTCAAAAGGTGGCAAAAGCAGCGGCGGAAGAGGCGGAGAAGAATAGCAAGCAGCGAGCCAATTAATAAATAAGCCGGTTAAGGTCTCCCTGGCCGGCTTACTATTTTTTTATCCAGCCGACAACGTCCGCCGGAGTGCGGATATAATAGTAATCATTAAATGCGGCCAGTACACTGATGGCAGTGCCTCCCTTTATGGTTGTTTTGCGGGCGGCCAGCGAATCGGGCATGTCAAATACCTCCCTGTCTTCCTTCCAACTTAGTTTCCTTATCTCGGTCAATGCATCGGCCTGGTTGCTTTTTAAAAGGCCAAGCCTTCCATCGGGAAGCCTGATCTTATACCAGTCGGCGGTAGCGGCTTCCACCTGCATCAATACATGCTGGTCTAGTGAAATGGACGGGCCATTGAGCGCTGCATACAATTTAGCCTGCCTGTTTTCGGCACGCACAAATTTTCCAACGTTCGATACGGGCGCTGTTACATTGGCCGGTATTCTTACAGTTGGGTTTACAAATGGAAAAGGATCCACGGCGCCGCCGGGACCATAAATACCGAAATGCAGGTGCGGCGCGGTACTGCGCGCATTGCCAGTGTTGCCCATCAATCCAAGCGTGTCTCCAATTTTTACCACCTGTCCATCGGTTACCAATTGCTCATCGAGGTGGGCATAATACAAAACATAGTTCTTATTATCAGGCCGCATCCACACCACTTTGCCACCGAGGTTATTTTCATTTACTCTTGTAACTCTTCCATCTGCCGCCGCCACTACCGGCGTGCGGCGCGGTGCAAACATATCGATGCCTTCGTGGCTGCGCCCACCGGCATCGCGGGGATCGCCCCAGAAACTTTGAATATGATTTTTTCCAGGCGCTTTTATAGGATATGCCAGTGATGGGCCTGCTGAAATACTGAGCGTATATTCGCCGCCTTTTAATAATTCAGGTTGAATGCGGATGATGTAAGCGGCTTCATCGTCTACCTCATGTTCAATTGCAAGCGTGTTAGTATCGGCCACTGCCTCGAGCCTTGGTTTTTTATCTGCCGTTTCCGCTGCTTTCCACAACTCCATATACACTGCAAATCCCGCTGCGGGTTTTTTGCTCAGGGTGATGTTTAGTTTTTCGCCGCGCCTGGCCTGGAATCGCAGACCGGCCGCCTGAGGCCGGTCTGCCGCAAAGTAACCAGTCTCTTTATATGGAATCGTTACTTGCAAGGGATTGCTCAGGCTTTGTTCGGCCGCCTGGAACCATGCATGTCCCAACGCAGTTTCCTTTAATCCCGCATTGGACAATTTATCGGCGTATTGCTCGTGCGGCGTTTTCTTTCCAAAAATACCCGTGCCGGTGCGGCAGGAAAATAATAGCACAATGGCTGATACCAGGCAAATAGAACTTCGGAACATTATCCAGCATTTTTCCTGTTAGTTACATCAATGTTCACACCAATCATTTTCTCGGCTTGCCCATTTTCATCGTAATACGTCCTGGCCTTGGCCAAAATCCAGCGAATGCTCTTATCAGGCCAGATAATGCGGAACTCCATGTCAAGCTCGGTTTTATTATCGATGGATTGCCGGACCTTTTCCATCGCGCCGGGCAAATCATCAGGATGCACGGTTGCCGACCAGCCATCGAACTTGCCGCCAAAAGCGCCTGGGGGCAATCCATACAGGGCTTCCTCTTCCCTGGTCCATTGCGCATCGTTTGTTTTGATGTTCCATACAAACGTGCCCGCAGAACCCGCTGACAGCGCAAGGTTTAATTGGGACTGGGCATCGCGCAGCTTCTCTTCCACTTCCTTTATCATCGTAATGTCGCGCTGGGTGCCCCAAGCCCGTACTACATTACCATTTTCGATAATTCCTGTAAGGTTGTTCAGAAAATACCTGGCGCTGCCATCTACGGCCAGCTCTTTCGATTCTGCATCGTTCAGCCGGTATCCCGATTCAATAAAGGCTGACAGGTAAGCAAGATTTTCTTCATTTTGCGGCATCAGCGTTTCCAGCTTCAATCCCATCAGGTCATACGCATCTCTGAACCCATACATCTTTGCCATAGCATCGTTGCATTCGGCCATGTAAGCATACTTGAAAATATGATCGAGCTGTTCACGCGTGCTAAGGCTTATAGGCATTGGCTCTTCCAGCTCACACCTCCAGATGCCTTCGGTGCTTTGGGATATAAAGTTGAAATACCTTTCCTGGTTCTGCTGAATGGTACGCTGCGCCTCCTTGCGCAGGTTGATGTCAGTGGCGTAAACGGCCAGCTTGCTTTCCAGCGGGTACACGCGGAAATACATCCATCTTTTTGAAAAGGGCGAAATGCTTTCGAATTCCATTGCCTTGCGTCCATTCAACGCCTGGCCCAGGCGTTCTATCAGCTCGGTGCCTTTATATACCGGGAATTCGGCCACGAAATTTTTTCCCGCCAACTCATTGCCTTCATAAAAATAATCGCAGGCCTTCCTGTTAGCGTACACCACCCGCCAATCCATATCGAAAACGATAAAAATATCATGCGTGACATCCAGCAGGTTCGAAAACATTTGCAGGATCGCGGGGTCCATACTGTTCTTACTCATAGTGGGTAGCACATTTGCGGGAACGGTGGGTGTTACAGCCAATAGGGTATGCGAATATTATACCAGCAAGTTTTGTAAGGGGGAACGATAATACACCTTTTTTTGCGAACAAAGCAGTCGAGCCAACCCGCGACTTTTTCGTTCTTTTGCAGCATTGTAAACAAGGCATGATGAATTTTGAATCGATATATACCTCCAAACGGGTAGGCACGGAAAAAAATCCACAAGGCCCCAGGTCGGGCTTCCAGCGCGACTTTGACCGGCTTATCTTTTCTTCGGCTTTCAGGCGCCTGCAAAATAAAACACAGGTATTTCCCCTGCCCGGCGTAGCTTTTGTGCACAACAGGCTTACGCATTCATTGGAAGTGGCCAGCGTAGGCCGGTCGTTGGGACAAATCGCCGGCCGTGCCATTGCAACAGAATATAAATCCAACGAGGACGTATATGAATTTTACAAATACGAGCTGTCCAATGTAATCGCCGCTGCCTGCATTGCGCACGATGTGGGCAACCCAGCATTCGGCCATTCGGGTGAAAAAGCCATTTCGTCTTATTTCATTGAAAATGCTGATGAAATAATCGATGGCCGTCCTTTAAGCCAGTTTTTTTTGCCGGGCGAATGGGAGGACCTCATCAACTTCGAAGGCAACGCCAATGCGTTGCGTGTATTAACGCACCAATTTCGCGGGCGCTTCAGGGGAGGGCTTGGGCTTACTTACACCACCATCGGAGCAATGCTGAAATATCCCTGCGAATCAACCGCTGTAGACCGCAAAAAAATACAAAAGCATCGAAGCAAGTACGGTTTTTTCCAGGCGGAAAAAGAGATAGCGCAAAAAGTAGCACAGGAGCTGAACATGATACCCGAGAGCACAGCGCCATTGGTATTTAAACGCCATCCCTTTGTTTACCTTGTTGAAGCGGCGGACGATATCTGCTATAAGATCATAGACATGGAAGACGCGCACCGCCTGAAAATAATTTCAACGGAACGCGTCAGCGAAGCATTCCTCGAAGTGATCAGGTCCGTAAACCGTTCCGAGGAAGACCTCGACAAGATCCGAGGCCATTTTAAATCGATTGAGGATACCAATGAAAGCATTGCTTACCTGCGCGCAAAGGTCATTAACGTGCTCACGCTGCAGGCTGCCGATATTTTCATAGACCAGCGCTCCGCGATATTACACGGCAACTTCAACGATGCGCTGGTAGATTTCATAGAAGCGAACAGCGGCGCATTGAAAGCAGTGAAGAAAATATCCAGGGAAGAAATTTACAATCACTCTATTGTAATGCAGATAGAAATTGCAGGATACAATGTAATGTCTGAACTGTTACAACTCTTCATTCCCGCGCTAGTCAGGGAAAAGCCTTCACATAAAGACGAAAAGATATTGAACCTGTTCCCCTACCAATTTACAGAATACAAGGAAGCAACATCCAAATACCTGCGCGTAATGAGCGCATTGGATTTTTTATCGGGCATGACGGATGTGTATGCAACAGAGATTTACAGGAGGATCAAAGGGATTGTGATACCTGAACACGGGTGAAGAGGTCATTGGGTCAATAAGTCATTGGGTATTTATTGATCTAATGACTTATTTTACGCTATGAACGGCTTTCCCTCCTTGATAAACTCCCTTCGTATGCCATCCAGCACATCTGATAAATAGATGGGAAGTCGCGGTTGCTCCTGATGTCCCTGTGTATTCATAATGATGGCTTTCTCGCCCTGGTTGCTCCAGCGTTCTACTGCCTTTAAGCCTGCATAATGCACCACGTTCATGATGCTGCCGCCGCTCAGTTCGTATTTCTTCACCATTTCGGGAATGTCCACTTCTTCTATTCTTTCAACGGACATGCCGCCCGCATTGTACACTAATTCCGGCCTCCTGCAGAATATTCTGTTTTCGGGGAAGGCGTTGCGCCAGATGCGTGTACGCTCATCAGGGCTCGGCAAGGGGAATTTCATGATGCAATTGAAACGCCTGATAAATGCATCGTCCATATTGTTCTTCATGTTGGTGCAAAGAATGATCAACCCATTAAAGTCTTCTATCCTTTGCAACAAATAAGATACTTCCTGGTTGGCGTATTTGTCATGCGCATCGCGCACATTGGTCCGCTTGCCAAACAATGCGTCCGCCTCGTCAAAGAACAGGATCCATCCTTTGTCTTCGGCGCGGGCAAATAACAGTTCCAGGTTCTTTTCTGTTTCACCGATGTATTTAGACACCACCATCGACAGGTCGATCTTGTACAGGTGCTTGTTCATTTCACGGGCTATCAATCCCGCCGTGAAAGTCTTTCCCGTACCGGGCGGGCCATAAAACAGGGCGCGATAACCCTTCACCAGCCGCTTGCTCATGCCCCAGTTGTACATCAATTGATCGTTGTATTTTACCCAATCCAATAGCTCGGTTACCTGTTCCCGTAACTCATCGTTGATCACAAGGTCGTTCCAGCCAAGCTGGGTGGTGATGAGCTTTGCGGGAAAGGTCATGCTGAAATGGGGCGGCACCGGCTTGCCAAACGTGAATGTTTCAATATAATCCTGCGAAACAATGATCCTGCCGCTCATAAGGGGTTCGCCCGGCTGCAATTCTTCCAGCCACAATACTTTTTTCTTGCCAAGCACACGGCTCGACCAAAATATCTCCTGCGCTTCCTGGCTATCTTTCCAATTGTCCGCACCCGCCAGGAACAAAAAGGTTTGCCCGGTGGGCATGAAGCCCCGGAAATTTTTTCCGCGCACGCCCCCGATCTTGGGAAAATCTCCTGAACCCCGCAAAGTACTGTCGATGGCCGCGTCGAACAGGTCGGGTTGAATGTGCGGCACAATCGCTATCAGTAATGCCAAAGCTTCCAGCTTAGACAGCGAATTATTCCTGATGAAATCCTTTACCGGCAATTGCCACTGCTGAAGGTCGGGCATATCGGGCTCCTCTGGGGCGTTATCTTCCTCGAAATACCGCCCCAGCCGGAACCTGATGAGCTTATCCAAATATTGCAGCTCCAGCGGCAGCAGGCCGGTGTCAATCATTTGTTGTTCTTGCACACTATTCATGTTGCTTCTTTTTATGTAAATTATTATTCTGCGCTTTTGCTTTCGTTTGAGGATGACTGTTGCACCACGTGCGTCAGTTCGTGCGCCAGCAGGCGCTTGCCCTCGGTGCTGTCCGGATTGAATTTTCCTTTGTTGAAGAAAATATCCTTACCATGGGTAAAGGCCTGCGCGCCCAGGTCCTTGTTCATTTCAGCGGAATGATCGTCCGTATGAACGTTTACGTCGCTGAAATCTTCTCCGAAGCTGGAATGCATATCGGACAATAGTTTCTTTGGCAATGGCTTTCCCTTACCCGCCGATTGTTCTATGCGCGCCGACAACCCCCCGGATGCCGCATGGCTGGAACCGGCCTCCGGCTTTCTTTGCATCATGGCGCCATCTTTTGTTTCTTCTTTTTCTTCTTCCTGCGTTTTCATTTGCACGCCTTCCTCTTCCTGCTGCTGTTCAGCGTCCTTCATTTCTTCATCGGGCTTCGCCTGCACCTCTTTATCGCGGCGCATTCTTTCGTCGTTGGTGCCGGCCTTTTCATCTTCCATATCGGAAGAAAGCTTTTGTACCTTATTGATCTTTTTACGCTGCACAGGCTTGGCATTCGCACTTCCCTGCGAATGGTTTACTACCTGGTTGGCAACGGCGTCGGCTTCCTGTTCATACTGGTCGCCGGCTTCTCCAACGGTGAGCTTCGCCTGGAAGAAGGGCATGTCTTTCTTGGTTTGCACCGTGCCCTTGTTGGCATGCATAAAAAACGATGTGGGCTGCGGTTGCTCTTCGCGTTTGGGATTGCGCTGGCGGTATGAACGACGTGAGTAAGACATACAATGAGTTTAATTTAAGATTAAAGACTGCCGGGGGATCTTCTTCAATAATTCATCTGCTAGTTGTTCATAGTCTTTTGCTCCATTGGATTGCTTATCAAAGCTAAAAATATCCTTGCCCAATTCCTGCGCCTTGGCCAGCTGAATATTGGTTCGGATAACTGTTTGGCAAACCTTGTCGCCAAACTCGCGCACCAGTTCATCGTGCACCTGCACGTTCATGGTTTTTCTTTCGTCGTATTTTGTCAATACCAGTCCCAGCAATTCCAGTTTCCTGTTCAGCTTTTTTTTGATCTTATCATACTGGTGCATAAAACTGTACACGCCTTTTAACGGCAGGAACTCGCCTGGCAACGGTATCAACACGTAATCGCTGGCAGTAAGCGCATTTACGGTGAGCATGCCTATGGCGTGCGGGCAATCGATGAAAATAAAATCATAGTCGTGCAGCAAGGGTTCGATCATAGTAGAAAATATTTGTTCCCTGCCGTACACGCTTACCAATTCGCTTTCGGCTATCGCCAGGTCAATGGAAGCGGGCACTGCCGACAATCCCGATTCGAGTGTTACGATTGCCCTGCGGAGGTCGCCGCCATTGCCGGACATTTCTTTTTTGATCTCGGTGTACAGGTTGTGCTCGGGCTCTTCCTGCATACCCAATGATTGAGACAGGTTGGCCTGCGGATCGGCATCTATCAACAACACTTTTTTCCCCAGGCGCTGTAATGCAGCGCCAAGGTTAACGGCCGTAGTGGTTTTACCGCATCCTCCTTTTTGATTGGCCGTTGATATTACAGGCATAATATTTATTTATCGTTGAAATAAAACAATGCTTTTTCCCAAACCTGGTTCCCGACCTGTTCGCCGAGCTTCAATCCATCTTGATTCCCGCGGCGAAAATGTATCCCGCCATACAATCTCGACATGGCGGCCTGCTCTGCGGCATCGGTAAAAGTTTTCCAGGCCGGCAATTCAATGTCTTCATCGGGCTTGCCAGGTTCCATTACCGAGGTTCCCTTCTCCAGCACGCCTACGGCCCCGAACTCATCGCTTCCTGTAAAATTTTTCAGGATGACCGCAGCAGCCTTGCTGAAACTGCTGTGCCCTGAAACATGCTCAGGGAACGGAGGCGTGGGTATATAGGAATTCCAATCGTTGCGTCGCAGCAACGACCTGATTACGCTGATGGGCCTTGCGGAATCATATTTTCGTTTGCTGTCCCAGCAGGCAATGGAAGCGTCGAGCAATGCATTGCTCAAAGCAAAAAATAATTTAACGCACTGTTCCTCTGAATAATCTTTGCAATTTGTATCTGAAATGTATTGAGCGATCTCGCACCAATGGCCGGGCGGCGTAACCGTACCTGACCCATCGGCCCAATACTCCGCAATGGCTTTTTGCAATGGTGTCAATTGCTGGCTCACCGCAAATACTTCCTCGGCCTGCCTGCGGAACTCACCGGGATTGTCAGTGGTATTAAAGGGAGGATCGGGCCTGAACTGCCAGGCATGTGTAAGCGCAAATGGTTTTACCAATGCCCAATGCGCGGCCAGGAAATCCTGCGGCTTGCCATCGCTGCCCTGCAATGGCTGCCAATAATTAACATCTTTTACGTGCGCCGGAACAGGAGGGTTCTTCGGTTGATATCCTGTAAAATCGAACCAGGGCGCTGCATAATAATAGATGCCGTCCTGGTTGCTTTCGTCGCCACGGCGGCATTCGTTCACCAGTTTGGCAATGAGGTTGCCGATGCCTTGCGGCGACGAGGTGTCATAAGAACAGTCATCGGGATCGTACTTGCATTCATACATCAATTCGCGGAACATGTTCCTGTGCTCAGCAGGCAATGTCACCCAAAAGCAATGCGTGAGCACGCGGAAGGCCGCATAACTGATGGCTTTAGGCATATCGTCGTCTTCGCAATCGCGATAACGCTTGATAAGCCTTGCGGTAGTGGTGCTGATGGCGGGCTTATCGTACACGCTCCAAGCATCGTACATGGCGGTGTGCAGCATAGCCAGCATCCTGGCCGCAAGCGGCGGAGATGTTTTGCAGTATTTGATAGCGCTCAGTGCCAGCTTGTTCCATCGCACGGTGAGCGGACTTTGTTGTGCCATACCTGGTTAAGGTTTTGGTTTTGGTTTCGCTTCGGTATCTGTTTTTGCATTGGGATCGTATTTCGGCACGGTGTCGGGCAATTTGTTTACTTTATAATAGTCCTCAATCTTCTTTCCGTTGAAAATGAATTGCACGTTCTCTCCCTTTCCAATCTCCTTCACATAAGTTTCGGTAACAGCCCCTGCCTTTTGCAACCAGAAATATGCCCTGGCCATTTTCCAGTACTTGCTGTTTGGTTTGCTGATGTTATTGAAATCATCCAGGTTGCCCTGGCCGGTCCAGCCGGGATAAGGATTGCCCGCAGGCTTGGCAATGATGCCATCCACGATACCCGCAATAGATGCTACCCGCGGAGCCACATTGGATGTGAAGTATCCATTCTTATCGACATATTCACCCACCGTTTTTTCCGGCACCTTGGACTTTTTTACCCATGAGTCGCGCAGCTTGTCCTCTAAATATGTCTTATCACCCAATGCTGTCATAGCTATTTTGAAATTGTCGGACTTATTGTTGTATGCTGCTGACCGTGTAAGGCCCGATGCGCCTTTTTGTGAAATAAGATTGTAATATATCCATGCGATATCGGTTTCCTGTCCGCTCACCGCTTCTGCGAAAATGGTGGAGATGAATTCGTTCCGGATGGTCTTGATATCGAATGCCGCCGGAGCCGCCGTGCTTGCATCTTTCTTTTCTTCAGTTTGTTTAGCGGTACCAGCGTCCTTTGCAACGCCCGCGTCAGGATCATCCTTTTTTTGAATACCTGCCTTCGGCGTTTCTGCCAATTTCTTTTGCACAGCGGGGGCCTGCTGAAAGAATGAGCCTGAGCCGTTGGAAGTTTTTTTATCCTTTGCGAAGAAAGACCTGCCTGCCGGCAAGGCAGGTTCGGTTGCCGGCTCGGCATTCAATTCGTGTTTTCTTCTGCGTGATCTCATACACTTGCCTTTTTATTTTTTATCTTTTTTATCAGCAGCCTTCGCATCTGTTTTCAACCCTTCTTTCACATTCGCCTCGGCTTTTGCGGGATCTGCGCAGCAGTGAAGGCCGCGCGCCTTCAATATCTGCACAATCACTTCATAGTTGCGGACGCGCTCCGAATCAGGACCGCCTTGCTTGATGGGACTTTCGATGTTGAGGAAGCGAAGCTTTGCCAGCTCTGCTTTTTCTTTACCCTGTAATGCGCTTATATCAGCGTTCTTGTTAAGGAGGGCCCATTGTTTCAGATTCAGTTCGAGGTAGGTCTTGACCAATTCTACTTCAGTCATGCCACCCGTAGCGGAGGCCGCTGCTAATTTTGCCTGGATGGCTGCTATTTCCGCCGCATCCACTGCCTTGCCTGCCACCAAAGCTGCTATTTGCTTTGTATAGCCGGCGCCTATCAAGTCCTTAAGCGTAATGAACAAGGTAGACAGATCAGTTTCTGATTCACTTGCCGCGGCGCCGGGCTTTTTCGCGGGTCTTTGTGATTGCCAAACCACGTTAATGTCCATTTTGCTGAGCGCCTTGTAATCTTCCTCATTGGTAACCCAGGTAACGTTGTCGGGATGCGCCGGATCGCCGATATGGCAATGCGATAAGTCGTTGGATGCGCACCAACGGAAGATGTTGGTGGTGCCCGCTCTTCCTGTGAGCTGGTCCTTGGTCTCTTTGTTAAATTTGCCCGTAAGCAGGTCTTTCATCTTCTTTACGTCCGGGTTCTCTTCAGCCTTCGGGACCACTTTTGTATCTGTTGCAGCGCCTTTGGTTTTATCGATGTCCATTTTCAAATCGTTCACGCCGCCTGCGGGTATGTTATCACGGTATGATTGGGTATCTTTTATATCGTTATTATGCAGGGCTACCACGGGCAATGTGAATTTGTTGGAGCAGTCGCTCATGGAAAGGAAGAACTGCATTTTTGTTACCTTCTTCATGGTGTCTGCATCCTCAGTCTTTTCATTGGAGGTTATATAGTCCCTGCACGATTTTTCATCGGCACGGCATTGTTCGGCGATCGTCGGTTCGAACAATTCGTTGGGATCAGTTTCCTTGGAGTCACCAGGGAATTTAAATGTCCTGGCCCTGTCGCCCTTTTTCACCATTGCGAGGTTGTATGCGCAATGCTGGTGCATCAATTCTCCGGTCAGGTTAATGTTCTTTTCTTCATTGTGCACCAACACCAGGCAGGCGCAGGGCTTGTCTTTCATAGAAGGCACCAGCTTGGGCATATCTGCAGCGGTGAGTTTCTTTGCAGCGCCGGCAGGCGGGGCTTTGGCTTTATCTTTAACCTTATCCTTGTCTTTGTCCTTTGCTTTATCTTTCTTATCGTCTTTGCGCTGCACCACTCCTCCGGTTGCAAAAAATGGCCTGCTGGTCTTTTCAAAAAACCCTGCCTGACTTTCCTTCTCAAAAAAAGGAGAAGGAGTAAGATCATTTGGTTCTTTATGTCTTGTCCTAGTAGTGCGCATATTGTTTAACGTTATTCCCTGCGATCACCCGCCGGTTTAATGCCAGCTTTGCGGAGCCCTTCGGCAATGGATTCCCTGATCTCAGCGGCCAGCTTATCTTCCCGCTCCTTCATCTTTGCCTTTTCCGCCGGGGTGATAAATTGTTCCCGCAGCTTTTTTGCCCAGGCATCCGGGTCGGCGGCGGCCTTATTCCATTCTTCTTCCGTCATTAGATTCTCCAGCCCGGGCATTTGCCTGAAAATATTTTTAAAAATGTTTTGCTCCTCTTCGGGCGAACCGGGATCGCCGGCTTCAACGGCTTTCAATAATTCTTCCACAGCTGCCTTCCCATGCCCGAAGGCTTCGTGTGCAACGCCGGAGCCACTGGTCGACAATCCATCGAGCAGGCTCTTTTTCAATTGCTCCATGTCGTAACCCCGGCCGCTCAATTCTGTAAGCCGGTACAATTGCGCCCATGCTCTTTTGGATTGCTCCACTGCCTCGTTCCATTCCTGCTCCAGGTGTTGCTGCGCTTGTTTGGCTGTGCATTCGTGCGGCTGCAACAAGGTGATATCGGTGTTAATGGTGTTGCCCGACATGTCCTGCAATTCATCATTGCCCTTTGGGAGATCTGTTGCAGCAGCCACCAGGAAGAAAGTTTTTTTTGCTGCTGAATACCAGAGTATTTTTTCTTCGTTCATAACAGAGTTTTAAATCGTTATTGCTTCAAAAGGCTTGGCGTCGGCATAGGTTGCGGGTATAACAATATTTCCTTTCGTATCCATATAACCGGCCTTTCCCTCGTTCATAAATGATAATAATCCGCCGGTGCTGGGATAGATGTACTCATAGGCGGGTTTTACTATCCAATTGCCGGAGCGGTCTATTACGCCCCATGATTTATTTTGCCTTGCCGGCGCCACGCCTTCATTAAAATTGCCCGTCTTGTCAAAACGCAATGGAATTGCCAGCATGCCTTCATCATTAACAAAGCCCCATGTTCCATTCCGGGAAACAGGCGCCATGCCTTCGGCAAACCATCCTACTTCATCGTATACGGGCGCGATGGCCCATTCTCCTTTGCTGTTGAGGAACCCTGAGCGTTGTTCAAAATTCATCGCGCCTGCCCGGCCGCCTATAAACTGTTGCAACCGCCGCACATCGGGCCGCAGAATGATATTGCCTTGTGTGTCCATCACCATCCAACCGCCTTCGTCCTGCGCCACGCCCAGTCCCTCCCGGAAAGAATATGCAAATGAAAAATCGAAGCCGATGGCCACTTTTCCATGTAAGTCCAGGTAACCATAACGGTATTCCTTGTTTTGCACCGCCGCCAGGTTATCGGCATATTCTTCCGCCATGCTGTACAACGGTGGTGCTATAACGTTACCGCCATCGTCTATAAATCCCCACCGGTCCATGAGGCGGAAGCAGGCCCTTCCACAACTGTAAGGGTTCAGCAAATCGTAGGAAGGATTGATAATATAATTTCCATTGGCGTCTATCACTCCCCAACGGCCGCCTTCTACCCAACCATCTTCATTTATTTTACCACCGGTATTTACCGTGGCTTTGTTCTCTGAAAAAACATCTGCATCGTCGAAGCGGAATGGAATCACCAGTTCATTATGCTGGTTGATATATCCCCATTTTCCATTCTTATATACAGGCGCTATGTAATGACTGTTGGCCATGCTATCGGTTCATTGCTGTTTATTGGTATTAAGATATTGTTCTATGCTTTTTATTTTTTCAAGTGTTTCAGTGTTCCGGTAGTCGCCGGGATGCGGGTACGATTGCAAGAGCAACGAGCCATCGGACAGTTCTTCTATCTTATAAAACGGCGCTCCCTGCAAATTTTCTTTTTTATACCATTCGCTGTAAGCAGGCTGGCTTAACCAGTGGAGCCAGTTAACATTAAAATCAAAAATGCCGATCACCTGTAGTATCCCTGCCTGCGACAATGTATCGCCGTATTGGGTATCGTCGCTTGCCGCGCCGTATTGGCGCGAAGGCAGTGCAAACCAAACGGAGGTAAGATATTCCTTCAACGATGCATCCGAAATGTTCGCGCCCACGAAAGCCGAGCTGAATGTGAAGTATACCGTACAGTTCAAATCATTTTTTTTCAGGATAGCAACCAGCTTGTGTGGCGTTGTAGCACGTAGCTGTATGGATTGCTGTCCTTTCTTTTGCAGGGTAGCTACTACTTTTAATGCGTCTGCACTGTCTTTAAAAACGTATTTGCCTTTCAGGTCCATTGTTTCAAAAGAAGCGAGCGGATTGCTGAATACTTTGTTCACCAAATCAGTAACCGCAGCGGTGTTGTCAAAAGCATCGCGCCCCGCAACGAATAAAATATTATATAAGGTTTCGTTCATACAATCAATTAGATTAAGTCGGCCGCGGTAAATTGTTTACGTACTCCGGCGGCGTCAACATAGTAAATTTTCACAATCTGGGCATATTTGCCACCCTGAATTTCAATGAAAGCCTTTCTTGCTGCTTCAAATCCTGATTGAGTCGGCGCGCCAACCTCGCCCTTGCCTGGGAGGAACAGGTAGTCATGGCCGGTAAGCTTGCCATTCGGCACTCCCAATGCAGCCAACCGTTGATTGATCTTACTGCCTGGGGTTTGGCTCTGGTGCCATAATTGCCAATAGTTTTCCAGTTGGTCCAATTCTATGGTGCCTTTTGAGTATCCTGTCTTGACATCTATTGTGCGTCCGCCGACCCCAGGAGTTATTGCAAGCTCGTCGGGACTTACATTGTACTTATTACTGATCTCGGCAATATCGTCTACCTTAATCCGCGGTTGTTGCAGATTGCCTTCGCCCATTAATTTTTTCTGGTGCGAGAATGCCTCTCCGATAGCGCCTCGTGAACTCGGTTGCTGTATGCGGTTGATGATATCCCTGAACTGCACGATGTCGGTTATATTCCTGCCTATGTTTTCATTCAATTTAGACATAATTCCACTACGGGCATCTTCAACATGCGTGCGCCCCACAATCATTGCAGGATCGTTCAGTACATCGTTTACCGCGGTCCGCAGGTTTTCGGGAACCGTTCCGTTCCGTATCATAGCCGCCAGCTCGGGTTCGGTTGTAGCGATGATGTCCAATTGCAGCGCCCTCGATTTGGCCCTTATTTGTTGCAGGCCTGCATTCTTTCCTGCTTCATCCAGCGTGCTCAGTTCCTTCACGCGCTGATCGAGGTCTTCGATTGCCTTGCGCTGGTCTTCGCTGAATTCTGTCCTGGTCCTGCCGCCAAGGCCGTATCCTCTCCTGCCCAGGTATTGCACAAAGTCCGACTTCAACTCTTTGCTTGGTGAGCGATGCGAATTGAACTCGTCCCACATGGTCTCCAGCAACCTTGGATTGTCCGCATTCGCCTGCATGATCTTCAACAGCTTTGGATTGGCCAGCACTTCATTGATCAGGGCAGGGTTCCACCGGTTACCAATTTCTACCGCAAACTCCGGATGCTCGTTCAGGAACTTGCCGAAATCTACCAGTTCATCAGGGGTGCCCCGGAGTTTTGCCAGCATGCTATCGAACAAGCTATTGTTCTGCTGTGCAAGCTTGGCCAAGCCTGTCTGCGCGGCGGGATCGGCAACTACGCCATGCAACTTGTCGGCAACCTCCAGGTTCCGCAACATGGTCAATGCGTCGATTGCATCCTGGGCCTTTGCACGCGACAAGGCCGGGTTAGCAGTGGCAAATTCTTTCGCCATGCGTATGTCGCGGGCTATTTCAGGATTGGATGCAATCAGGTCCTTATACTTCATCTCGATGATCTCGCAAGGATCTGAGCATCGGAGTATCGGGCCGTCTTTTGTTACGGTTACGGTATGGCCATCGGGTGTCTGGAAGCGGTTGGCATCTTTAATTCCCTTTGTTGCTGATTCCGGAACAGTGTCGGCGTCCTGTGTAGCCTTTCCGGTTGTTGCCGGTTCTTCAGTGGCGCCCGCTTTGCCCGGTGCTGTTTCATCGGCAGGTTTGGTAACAGGCGTTTCTTCGGTTGTGGGTGGCCGTTGCTTCGCCATTTCGGCATCTCTTGCGGTCTTGAGTGCATCGGTTGTCCATTCAACTCCTTTACCTCCCACCTTGCTGCCGGCGGCGGCCCCCAGTTTTTCTCCTTTGGCCGCGGCAGCGCCCTGGATATTTTCCAGTCCCATTGCAATGCGTTGCAGCCTGGTAGCTTTTGTTCCCGATGCAACTGCCTGCCTGCCACCTTTTGCATAACGGCCCATGCCACCCATCGATTTTTGCACCACGATGCCGATGACGGCGCCCTTTACAATTCCTTCTATAGTGATCGGGTTGCCATTGGCCAAATCGCCCAATACACTTCCTACAACATCAAATGCCAGCTCTACTCCATATCTCGCCACCACCTGGTAACCACTTGCTATTCCTGCCGTGGCAAGGCGGCCTACCAGCAACTGCGCAAATTTTCCACCCAATCCGCCCAATGCGCCACCGATTGCGCCGGCAACAATGGCTCCCCATACGCCTTTTGTTACCTTATCCCATGTAAGCGGACCATTGCCTATTGCATCGATCAAATTATTTCCCACCTGTATCGCCGCCCCGGCAATAGCGCCTACAATGGCGCCGCCGACCACCGCGCCTACCCAGGCGCCGATAGTACCCGCCAATGCAACTCCTGCGCCCAACGCTCCCGCCGCCGATGCCGCAAGCCCTCCTACTGCCGCAATAACCGCAGGACCCAATACTACAATCACCACCACAATCACTATAATGATCAATATCACTTTCAGCACATCCTTCCACCACGGTTGAACATTTTCAGCTGCTTTCTCCGCCTCCACGCAAACCTTGTTGTCGAAATCATCGTTCAGGCTTGTCTGCATTCCTTTGCGCATGCTGGCGTTGCTTTCAGCAAACCTTTTTTCGAGGCCGGTATTCAGTTTTTCGTACAAGCCGGTAATGGCAGTAACAATTGCGGCGATCTGAGTGGTGCCATTGGTAGTTTCACCATCGATGGCTTCGGATACCGTTGTCCATAATTCATTGTATGTAGTGTGTACATTGGCAGTGAGCGTACCGATGGATGATTCAAATTCGGTATACAATACATTGGCATCCGCCAATCCTTCGGCGCAAAGCTGCGCAAGCGCGGTTTGCGATTTGCCGGTTGTATTGTCCACATGTCCTTCTGTTCCGGTGGCGCTGGTATTGAGTGCTCCGGATGCCTGGCCAAGCGCAGTGTTTACCTGTCCCTGCATTCCACGCAATTCCTTGTTCAATTCCAATGGAGCGGGAGCCTGGCTGGTTGCGGATTGCGTAGTAAATCCTGTGAGCAGTTCCAGCACTTTTGCGGCAGCTTCCGTTACACCGGTTACGAATGAATTAATGGCCGAAGCAATGTCCCTTTCTATTGCCATTGCCTGCCTGATGCCGTAATCATTTATCAATTGCAGTTGCGCCGCTTCTTTTTCACGCAGCTGCGTAATGGTTGCTTTTTGTGAATTCTTAATTGCCTTGGTAAGTTCCTGGCGCGCATGCGATGCCTGCATCAACGCTGCATCGCGGTTGCGGGTAACTGCTTTTACGGCATTATCGTATGTGCATTGCAGTGTTTTGTGTCCTTCCGCGCTAATGGTATTTACAACTTCTATGTCTACGGATTTACCGCACATCATGTCATCGGCCTGCGCCTGGGCCTGCTTTTCCATTCCTTCCTTATACTGCTTACCGGTTTCTTTTGCAGAGTCGGCCCTTGCCATGTAGCGGTTGTAGGTAAGGTATCCATCCCAGAAACCGTCCTTTACTTCATTCTGCACTTTGTATTGCACCTCGGGGCTGGCGCCTTCGGCCCTTCTGTACGATGCGGCGTGTTGTTCGGCGCGGCTTTCGGCGTCGCGGCCCATTTCGTCACCGGTGTCAATGAGGTTGTCATAACCGGTACTATATACATCGTCCAGTTTAGTAAGCTGGGTTTGAAGCGCTTTATCGAGCTTCGGCTGTGCAAGCATTTTTGCGAGCGTCAGGGCCAGGTTGCTGAGGATGAACTTCACGTTTACCTGCGCTACCGTTTTGTTGTACCTCGCTTCAACCGCTTTTAAAGCGGCGTTGGCCTTTGCATTGGCTGAACCGCGCAAGCGTGCGAATTCACTCTTGGTTTCGTTTCTGCGCGTGGTGATCTCATCCTGGAGTGTTTGCCTGGCATCCTGCCGTTGCTGTCGGAAGTTGGCCGCGGTGCTCTTGCCCTGGTTAATGAATTCGTGCACGCGGCGGCCCGTTTCTTTCAGGAAGGTATTGGCCAGCGATGTTGAATTATCATAATCCTTTACGGCCTTCTCACCCTCTTCGCCTTTAGCTGTTGGCGGACGCATATAGCGAACGCCCTGTCCCATCAGCTGGCTGACCGCGCTATCCTTTCCATCCAGCGATGCCGATGCGGATTGCTCGTTCATCATCACTTCGTCGCGCTGTGTTTTCAATGCGGGACTGGCTGCTTCGCCAAGGCCATCGGGTTGCACAAGCGGCGACACCCCTTGTGCGGCGATATTCTGCAGAAAATCTGTTTCGCCTCCGGGCGATGCGGCCTTGCCTTCGCCTTTTCCGGCCGGCTTTTCGCCGTCTTCGGTTGTGCCTTGGGGTGAGTCCTTGCCGGCATCGCCGCCGGGCGCCGCTCCTGGTGCGGCGGGCGCGGCTGTGGGGGCGGCCGCTTGTCCACCCCCTTTGCCACCACCCTGGGCAGGAGCTCCGCCCGTTTTTGCTGCACTTCCTCCACTTTGTGCAGCACCTGGTTTGCCCGGCTGCGGATCGCAAGGACCGGGAGGTTGTTGATCTTTTGTTTTTTCCTGTACGTTTTTCTCTTTATCAGGAGCGCCTTCCTCTGCGGGAGGTGCGTGGCTTTGCCTTTCATCTACACCCGCGCCTGCATTGGCTTCGATGTCCGCCGGCTTTTCTTCTTCATCGGGTTCTTCCTGGTCCTCTGCAGGTTGGTCAACAGGTTTGTCCGTTACAATGCAATGTCCTTTCGATTCCGTGGTTTCATTGGCCTTGGCTTCTTCCTTGCTGCCTTCTTTCTTTTCATCTTTCTTATCGCAATCGTGTTCTTCTTCGCGCTGAACGGTGCCGGCATTGTGCGGGGCCTTGCCATTTACAGCGCCGCCTTGTTGTATGGTATGCGTGAGCTCATGCGCCAGCAACTGTTTGCCTTCATCCGAGCCTGGATTGTATTTTCCCTTATTGAAATAAATATCGTTGCCGCTGGTGAATGCTTGTGCGCCGAGGCCCTGGTTCATTTCGGCGGCCTCGTCATCGGTGTGGATGCTCACCTCACTGAAATCCGTACCGAACGATGATTCCATGTTGTTCAGCACGGGCTGCGGCATGGGCTGGCCTTTGCCTGCCAGATCCTGCAACCGGTTTTCGATGGTTGCTGGATTTACAGCGGTATCGCTGCGCTCAGCTTCTTTTTTCTGTAGTTTGTCTTCATCTTCACAGGATGTACAACGTTTTTGTATAACCGAACCTGCTTTATGTTTTGCCTGGAAAAATGCAGGTTTGTTGGGACGGTGAATAGGAGACAATTGATTTCCAAAAAAAGGTTGGGCCTGAGGTTGTTCCTCGTTTGCGGTAATGCTTTTGTAATATCGTGAGAAGCTGTGTTTCGACATACCTAAGCCTCAAAACCTCTGATGATGAAGAAATAGTTTGTTCCGGGATAATGAGCTATTACTCTCTTCAGGAAATCGATGGTGAATACATGGCCGGTAGATGCCTCGGTCACCTGTGCCCTGGCGAGCCTCGATCCACCACTTGAGTTTACCGACGCATCCAATGGCCACAGGTTCACCAGCGAATCGATGCCGCCGAGTTGAATTTCATAAACATGGTCGCCATTCTGTTGCGTTGGATCGATGCCGTACTCCCTTACCAGGTCGTTTATTTTTTTGCCGCCCGGCGTGCCGGTAAGTGATAAGGGACCTACATCTTTCCCTTCGAAGATTTGAAACTCCTCGTTTATTCCCAGTTCGGCTTCGTTGGCGGGCATGAACTTCTTTTCATGGATGGTGAACTTTTCAATATTGCGTGTTTGCCCCGACTCAAATAAATCGCGTAGCACGCGCTGGCTCCTGGTTTCTCCTCTTGTAGTAAGGTATATTGCAGGATAATTTGCCGACGGGGGCTTGGGCCATCTTAGGTTCAGGTGCCCGCTCGGGTTGGGAGCTCCGCCGGATCCAGGAGCAGGAGGCGCGGTACCGCCACCACCTGGGGCTGGGGTATCACTGGTTGCGTTCATGATCTGGTTGCCGAGCTCTACCAATTCCGAAACAGAATGAATGAAGTTCTCCAGGCTGAATGTTTTTTCAGGATCGCCCTGCAGTCCGTTCATGTAAATGAGGTTCATGTTCCTGTCGAACTCCCACTTCCTGCTCCAGGCCAGGTTGAGTATATCCCAACGCTTTTCCCAATCAAGTGTAAGGAAGTGTGCCTTGATGCCGCCTGTAACCTTAAATCCTACATTAGCGCCGAGCCTTGCGCTTACTGCATGCGAGAAGCTCATGTTGCCGCGGTCAATGATTATATCAAGCGGTACGTTTACGCCTGCCTGTAAGCCGGCTCCAAATTCGGCCCTGAACGATCCCTCTATTCCCGCAACATTTGCCGAAATGATATTGGGTATTCCAATTTCTAGCCCTATCCCAAGGGCCGCAGCCACGTACAACTTGGCGCTTGCTTCCGCGGGAACCTCCAGTTGACCAGTGGCCCTGAAGCGCGTGCCATATAGTCGGGATATTGATTGCAGTCCCGTCAAACCATTGATAAGCAGTAATCCGCCGAGCAGGCTGAACATAATCGGCGCCTGGGTATAGCTGAACCCGAATTGCAGGTGCGTGAATTTAATCGGCCCAAAGCTGGCGCCCATATCGTAACCTGCTTTAAGGCTTCCATTCACGCCCACGCCCAAGCCCGTAAAAATGGGCACGCTTAATCCCGCCTGTCCAATAGTATATTCATTTTTGAATGGCTTGGTGCTTTGCCGGCCGATCAATTCCTGGTCGGGCAGCGAGAATATGACGTCTCCGAGGTTTATGCGCGGGTGTGCAATCAACCGCTGCGCCTCGGCCTCTGCGCCTGCGCGCATCTGGTGCAAATGAGGATCGGCCATACTGTGAATGCCCTGGTAGGCAAGAGAATGCTGGCGCAACTCCCACCTGTTGTATCTAAATATCAACTCGCTTAGTAAATGCTGTTGCAGGTTGGTAAGACTGGGTGCCGGAAGGCCTTTCTGTGTAAGCATTTCTATCCAATTGCCATTGGCGCTGTGTGTTTGCGAAATGCTTGCCCACCCTGCGCTGTCGGTGGTTTCAACTATCTCAGCGGTTTTATCGGTAAGGGTTGAACGAACTTCAGCAGAAAAATCCCGGATAACGGCCGTTAACGAAGTAATAAATCCCCTGCGTTCCTGCACTACCGCACTCGCGCCCTTCCAAAATACAGGAGCGATCTTTGCACCGATCACGGTAGAAGTATTGGTAACCTGCCCTGCCGCATCCTTGATGACATCGGATATTTCACCAAACAATGGACGCTCGCCTTCATCCTTGGTAAAATACCAGTTCTGGAACAATGAAATGCCGTTGTTGAAATTGGTGACAACATTGTTGTACGACCTGTTGGCTTCGCGGTTCACGTCTCTCCTCACGTTCTCGGGCGCATCATCTATCTTTTGAATATCAGGTACCTGGGAAGACCGCTGCACGCTGGCAGACGCGCCCTGCTGGATGGTGTGCGTGAGTTCATGCGCCAGCAGGCGGCTGCCATCCTTGCTGGAAGGATCATATTTTCCTTCATTGAAATAAATATCGTTACCGTGAGTAAATGCGTGTGCGTTCAGGTCCTTGCTAAGTTGCACAGCCGTGCTGTTGGTGTGCACTTTAACCTGCGAGAAATCCGCACCGAAGCTTCCTTCCATTTTCGACCGCGTTTCCTCAGGTAACGACTGACCACCGCCCTTCGAAGTCGACAAGCGGTGTTCCATGGAGGGCGCATTGTTTTTACCGCCGTCGAACACTGGTTTCTTTTGCACCACCTCACCGTTGTCTTTGTCTTCCTGCTTCTCTTCTTCCATTTCGGTATTCTGCTCGGCCTGGATGGTTACCGGGGCAGTAGCAGCTACAGGCTGCACTTTTTTAGGCGCGGGTGGCGTTGGTTCAGGTGCTTGAACCTTTACAGGCGCAAGATTCTCTTTGGATGGATCGGCCTTCTGTTGTACGTGCTTTTCTTCGTTGCTTTCAAAAATTGCTTTGCGCTGCAATTGCTCTTCCTGCTCTTTCCCGGCATCTTCTTCCTGTGCTTTTTCTTCTTCCTCGCATTCCTTGCACTTGCTTTGAATGATTGGTTTTGCAGTGCTTTCTATATTGGTGGCGCAGGCAGCATTGTCGTGCGCGGCCTTCGTTTGTACCGGCGCTTCTTCATTGCTTTCAAAAATTGCCTTGCGCTGCATTTGTTCATCCTCTTCCTGTGGCTCCATCGGCTTTTGTTCCTGCGCCGGCGCTGCTTCTTTTTGCTCTTCATCCTGCTTTTGCAGGTTTTCTTCCTGTTCTTCCTTTTCGCACTCGGCGCATTTGGCTTGTACCGGCAGTGCATCAACAGGTTCAACTTCCGCGAGCTTTTCAGCTGGCGCCTTATCTTCACACGCTTTGGCCTGCAGGGGCATTTCTTCTTCGCTTTCGAATATGGCCTTGCGTTGCAGGGGTTCGCCTTCTTCCTGCTTTTCCGTTGGCATTGGCAGGTTTTCAGGAGCTTTTATTTGCCGGTCTTCTTCCTGCTTTTGCAATTTTTCTTCTTGCTCGCATTCCTTGCATTTCAATTGAACAACGGGCGTTATGTTGCCGGCAAGCGGTTCTTCTGACCGTTGCAGGGTATTTTCAGGCTCGCTCATACGCTGCACAACTTTGTCGGCCATCGCATCGGCCTCGCGTTCATAGCGGTCACCGGGCTTGCCCACGCTGAGCTTGGCCTGAACAGGAATGGCAGCAGTATTATTGGAGAAGAAAGGATCGGTTGTTTTGGAATGAAAAAAATCCTCCGCGCCTCCTTTACTAAAGAAGGGCGCCTCGGCTTTGGCCAGTGTTGCCGAAGCCGGTGAGGCCGCTGTTGCCGTCTTGGTTTGAACAGCTTTCATTCAAATTGTCCGTGTTTTACGTCCATTCCACCATCAGCAGTTCTTTCATCCATGGCAGTTTGATCATGCTGATCATCCATGGTAAATGGGATAATAAAATGTCTACCGGTATTTTTTCAACTTGCAGGTACCATTTGCCATTCCTAAACTCCAATTTCCCCCCACGTTGCAAAAAGGTTTCCTGCAAAGCGGGCGGAGTTGTATTTCTTAGTATCGGCCATTGTTCTATGGCAGCGAGCAGCAGGTTTTGCGCTTCTTCTTTTTCTAAGTTGGTAAGCTCTATGCTGGTATCAACCGGCAGATGCATGGGCCAGGCGCAGAGCAGCTTTTCTATTACCAGGTCGTACTCTTGCAATGGCGTGCCTGTTGCCAGTTCGTGCAAGAGGCACACGGCGCGTTCCTGCATGGCTTCATCTATAAATTTTCCCTCCTTTACGTATTCCAGTTTTTTAAACAGTGTATGTATGAAGGGATGCAGCAGGATCAATCCGGCATGAGTTATATATATGCCCTCGCCGGGTATAATCTGCTCCTGCATCAGAGGATCTTCGCTTACCTTTTCCTTTCTGAGCCTGGACGATATTTGTGTCGCCGTGTGTTCCGGCAATTCAGTTGTGGGTTCCTTTCGGGCTTGCTGTTCCTTGCCGGCTTCTTCTTGCAAAGGAGCGTTTGTATTTTCCTTTCGGTCTTGTGAAACCGGTGTTTCCGGCGTAGCATGCTTATTTTCCGGGCCGCGCAATTCCATGTCTGACGCACCTTTAAGAATAGCAGCCACAACAGGTTCAATGTGCGTAAGGACTTGCTGCAAAGGCTGCAGCCGTATCAACGCGCTCAACGACTCCCGGGTAAACTGAAGCCAGCGCATGATCAAAAACGTTATAATATCGCTTGTGCAGTGTTTCGCTTGCTCCGTGGATGCTTTTTGTAATATCTTAATCCAGGCTTTCCGTTCAATGGCCTTAGGTGTAAGGCTTGTAGTTGCTGAATACCGCATGTTGATAGTGTGCAGCCAGGCCGCCAATTCCCGCACCGCCGCCGGCAGCGTACTTTGATTTTCTGCTGTAAGCAATTCCACAAGGTGCGAAAGAAATTCAGGCGAATGGTGCAGCACTATACGTTCCGCAGCTATTGTGTTATCCGCCAATAATTTTCTTATTGCGGCAGCGCTGTTGTAATTGCCGGCAAGCGATTCCAGCACCTGGCTGAACCATTGTTCCGAGGGCCGGCCCGCATTCCAGGGCAGGTGCCCGTGTTCGATAAAATACAGCCATTGCGCAAACGCATTGTCAACGTGTGGTATCATGATACCTCCATGCTCCAACGTGACATCCATCATCTTCTCCTGGAACTGAAGTTCCAGTTTCTCCCGGAACAGCGCTCCCCATTCACCGCGGTCGATCATTTCTTCTGAGATAAGTCCGAGATCAATCTCCAGCCGCTCGATCTTCACCGTGGTTTCAGCATCCGCAATTTTGTCGAAATATTCTTCAAGCACGGGAACGATGTCGATCCAGAAACGGTCGCTCACCCGTTGTTGCAATGCCCGCGCATCCAGCTTATTGTGCACCCACAGATCTATTATTTGTTTCCTGATAGTATGCTGCATGCAACTGTTTTATCTATTTATTCTTAAAGATTCCCCTCAACGCCTGCAATGTTTTCTCATGCACGAATGTCTTCAGCTCGGGCTCGCTCCAGCGCTCGGGTACCGAGGCCAGCTCGCGATTCCCGAGTGCCAGTTTGTGAATGGTACGCCTGATATCGCTTAGTTTGGCCGGATCGTGTTGGTCGAGCAGGCTACGGTCCAAATAAAAGTTCAGCAGGGTATTGGATACTTCTTTGTATACTTTGTTCTTTTCAGGCGTATCATCGTTCAGTTCGTCCGTCAGGTTCTTGATCACTCTTAGCAAACCTGTTTCATCTGCGGCATTCCCCTGTATAAAGCTTACCGCATGACCTATATTCCTGTCTTCGGGCCAGCGATGGGCAATGGCTTGCAGGTGTTCCTTATACTGCGCGGTACGCCGGCGGATCAGCTTTACTTTCTCCGCTTCCTGCGCGGCATTCAGTTGTACATAGCGGTGCTCGTAACAGCAATCGGGAGTGGTCCAGCAATAAATATCATTGATGGTGGTGCTGCAGGTAGCGCCGCGGTCTTCCTGGTTGTTCAATTCCGAGCAAGGCGTAACGGTTACGACTTCGCCGTTGCACGGTTGGCAATAATCATCCGGCCACCAGCAATCTAATCTTGTATTAAACAAGAAATCTATGAATGCGCATTGATCAAACGGGCCGTTGCAATGGTCCTTCTTGCTCGCAAGCCAGCGCAGCCATGACCTGTATTGTGTTTCGAAAGCGAAAAAGTCTTTGGGCGACATCCACAATATGCGCAGGAGTATGTGCGATGGCGCTTCGCGCTGCAGGATGCGCGCGACCAAATCCCTGCTTGGCTGTTTCCTGAAACGGCTGCTCCATGCCGGCAATACCACCGTTGCTATGCATGAGTAGGGATCGAGGCCGGGCACAAAGCAAGGGTTGCTTCCCGCGGGTTTGCAGGGGTCTTTTTCTTCAGTCTCTTTCCATACCGCGTCGCAATCGTAGTCCGGGCAATTGGGTATCAGGCAATCGCAATGGCCTTCGCAATTTATTCTTGGCCTCAGTAGTATGTGTTCCACCAGGTGCATGCCTTCGCAATTGATAAGGCATTTGGCCCTTTCCACTGCTTCGCATACCATTTCGCGGCTGGCATAACACTGTGGGTTAACTGCTACAATGTCGGCAGGCGCTATCAATTCTATACGGTACGATCCGCAGGTGCAATCAAATACCGGTCGATAGTTTTCCTCTTCCTTTAATTTATCAGGCAATTCATCCAGGGCGGTGATCGCCTCTTCGCAGGTGTTGTAGCAACCGCCTATCCAGGCAGTATAACAATCGCGCGGGTCGGGCGGCAATTGCTCGTCGCAACCGCAAGGATCTGCCAGCGATTGATCATCAGCTGTGTTGGGATAGGGAATGCGGAAATAATAATGCCCGTCCTTTCTGAAGAATGGGAATTGGATGGCCATGTCTATCAGCATCTCTTTCCAGTCATCGGCTGCAATGCCTTGTACGCGCGCCCATACCTTATCGGGATCTTCAGCATCCTTTAATACCAGGTAACCATTTTCAGTTACAGGGGAAAGTTTTGTTACTTTCAATAACCATTCTATAAAGTCGAAGAATGTAGCGTTGCAAAGCCCGGCTGTGGGTTGAGTTCCGGAAGGAACAGGTAATTCTGCTATTGAATTGCCTTTATAGGATACCAGGTAATATTGTTGGTCGGCGCTGACCGTTATCACAGGCAGTTCCGGTACCTGGTAAGTTGAAAGGCCCTGGTACAATTTCCGCAGCGCTTCATCGCGGGTAGCAGGCGTATCGTAGGTGCAGGGATGTATGATCTTGCTTTTGCAAGCCACGAAAAACGAGAAGCAGCAATCATCGGGGTTATTGTAAATATGAAAAGCGCCCTCAGTCTGCGAAACCGCTACCAGCTTTTCTATTCCCTCGCGGCCCCACGCATCTGCTTCGGTGAGGAAACGGCGGTTGCTTTCCAGCAATATTTCCCTGATAACAATGAAGGAGTTGCCCGTGTCGGGATCGCAGTAGATGTAATAGTTCTTTTTATTTTTTACCAGCACCAGCAGGAACATGAATGCCTTCATGGCTTCTGTAGGAGAATCATAATAAGCTGCGCTTATGAAATATGACCGCTTCTTTTTGTAATCGTACAGGCTGAACTTGTACCTGCCGCGGCCACTCAACCTGATGGGATAGCTTTTTGCCAATTCGGTTAGCACATCAACGGCCGCCGCAGTATCGTTGCCATAATAATTTTCCAGCGTTTCTTTCGGAACATATACCACCGAGCTTTCCTGCGCACAGCTATCGCCGGGTGCAAAAAATGTCTCTTCCAGTGAAATGTATTTATCCTCTCCATAATTGAATGACTTCGATGCACGCTTGAGCACTGTCAGGTATTGTTCATTGAAAGCTTTTTCCGCGTCCTGTGGCGATTCATATCCCTGGGTGCTGATGAACAATACCAGTTCCTGCTGTCCGCAGGGTCCGGGATACAATATATTCCGCGCCTTGATCGTGTAATGGTAATGGTATTCGCCGGCGGCATCCCTTCGTTTATAAATAATATCACCGCCGAGGCAAATGAGCAGGTAGTCAGGTTTGTGGGTTACCGCATCGTACAGGTCTTTAATGAGTACGTCGGTGTCTTGCGTGTTGTTGCAATCCAGGTGATAAGCAAAGTATTCATCCCTGTGCCGTACGCGGTACACCCAGGTACCTTGCTCGGCCATGGCGTCTTTCTTGATCATTCTTTGCAGCGCTCTTTTGTCTTCGGTAGTTGAAAGCTGATGCAACAATTGCGAGATGGCGAGTGCTGCATCGGCTGTGGCATCTTCCTGTACGGGCGCCGGAACTTGTGCCTGGGCCTGGATTTGCTGTTGCTGTTGCAACTGCTGCATGTTAGCGGTTATATTCGACTTATTGATCTTTTGTTTGGATACAAGCTGCGTCCTTCCTTCGGCGCGTTGTATCTTAAGTCCCGTCATATCACCTGCCATTTTTTTATAGGCCTGCAGCGCGAGCTCGGGACTTTCATACTCTTCCGTACTTTGAAACTGTGCGCGCCAGGGTTCGATGCCAAGCTGTAAATTGAACCGCCATTTATCAGGAAAAGCGGTTACCTGCACCGAATACAGGTGCTGGCTGACAGCCTCTACGATATTATTCCTGATGCCTTCTGCGATCTGCTCATCCGCGTAGCTGCCCGGCGCCGCGGCTGCCCATTGGCCGGGCCCAACCAGTGTTACCCGGTATTCGCCGGTAGCGGGATCCCGAGGAAAGCGGTAATTGTCCGCATCGCCGGCCTGGATCAATATCTGGTTTGCATTTTCCGCTGCTTCGCGGATGGTGGGGAACTTTTGAGCAGATACCAACAGCAATTTTTCATCGCTCGTAATATTGTATGTGAACCGCACCGGTTCCTTAATGGCATTGGCCGGCGCGCGCATGGCCTTCAAAAATTCTATGGTGCGCTGCAAAACATCATCCCTTTCTTTCTCATTATCGTACAGTACGGGATGTTCGGCCAGGAATTGCGATTCATCATTTTTTAACAGGAAAGTAAATTCCCGGTTGCCTTCGTCGCCGGATTTCAGGTACATCGACTCATGCCCTGCTTTTTCCAATGCGCGCAACATGTTAAAGAATGCGGCGCCGCGGCTGTTGTAAACTTCGTATCCTGATAACAACACATGCCCATTGTCGTGTAGGCGGAACCCATAGCCCGATTCTATTTGCACCGTCTCTACCGTAAAGGTCCTGTTCGCAAGCGCTGATTGTACTATTGAAATAATTCCTTCCGGCAGTCCCTGTTGTTGCGGCCTGGGCAGCAACCGTGCTATTACCTTATTTCGGTCATCCTTCACCGATAGTTGCTGCAGTCCCTGGTCATCCCAATCCCATATATAATTTTCGACTGCCCTGAATGCGCGCTTGTCTTTTCTCCAGGTGTTCAGCGCATTTTCGGGATCGGCCAGCAAGGCTTCGCTCCTGAACACCAACCCACCGCCGAATTGCACCTGCCAGTGGCAGGCCTGGCTGATGTGATAAGTGTACTGTGCGTTGGCGTTTTCTTTGCGGGCGAAATCGATGATGAAATCAATGGCCGCTGTTCTTGCGTTCTCGTCTGCAAAAACGGGCGAGGAAGCCAGCACCGACCCATCCTTCCCTACCAATTCAAATCGGTAACCGCCCTCATCGTGCAGGCGGAACGCGTGCTGGTTTATTTCATAATCTGTCAATTCATTCAACAATGCTTCAATACCGGCCTGCCGCGAAGGATAGGTGCGCTCGCTCGTAAGCACCAGGTCGCCCGAGGGATTATCGAGATGCCATTTGTATTCATCGGGACAAGTGGTAACATGCTTCGCAAAATGGCTTATGTCGATGAGCTTATAGGGATCCGATTTGCTTGCTTTCAGATCGAGCTTTGCTTTAGGCGTTTCATCTGCCGCTGTTGCTTCCCAATCTTCCTCGTTGATCTTTTTTACCAATTGCTTTGCAGCCGATGTAGCTTGTTTTAGCGTTTGAAACGATTGAACCGTTCTTCTGACAGTTTCGCCTTTGTCGTTAAACAATTGAAGCCTGTGCACCTCGCTGCTTACGAAAATATCATCAGGCGCGGGAGCTGCCGTAATAACCTGGTGCAATTGCGCTCCTACTGTGCGCGCCTTGTCTGCCGACTGCTGGAACATTGGATAAGCAATGGCATCTTCCTTATATTGTATAGACAGCGCATGTGCTTTGTGCAAGGGAACTTCGACCGGCTGATAAGCGCCTTCTTCCTTCAATGCTTTTAAGAAATCCTGCAGGTCGTCCGCTGCTTCTTCCGGTGAGTCGAACAATGTATTGCTCTTGAAAATATTTTTACCGGCGGCCGCGATGTTCCAGTAGTATTGGCCGGTATATTCCATTACCTCAAAATGGCAAAGCGTTTGACCGCAGCAGTCTTCCATGCCTGCGAACGATTGCACGCGTTTTTCGAAGCCTGAAATGTTCGTGGTGTTCCACCCGTTGATGTAATAGTTGTATGCCTTGCCACGATCGCGGCCCAACGTATCGTAGTTAGCCAGGAACTTGCCTTTTTTAATGAGGTCGCGCTGCTTCAGCTCTTGCTCCTGCAAAGAATCGAAGGAGAGCAAGGCAAAATCTGTAAATGATTCTGCGAACCTTGAGAGCAGGTGGTCCAGAAAGGCTTTCCTGCGTTCCATGTACAATGCCTTGTCTTCGGCCATTTGCTGCAGGTAAACCGCATAGCCTGACAGGTTCAGCTCCAGGTGAAATGTGGATAGCGATGAATTATTTTGTGTGCTCCTGCGGTAGTGTTCTTTAAAACTTCCTACGTACGCAATATTGGCCGCGGCAAGCTTCGCCGCTTTTTCGCAGGCATAATATTGTTGGCTTATCAACGCCAGCTCATCGGACGAAGTATAAATATAAAAGAACCAGTTGCCTTCGCAGGCAGCCGCCGTATACACGGTAAAGTTCCGGTTCTGCAGATCTTCTATTACCGTATAGATAGCCGCATCGCGGTCCGCAGCTGTCACATACTGTATATTATCGAAATCGTTGAAAATATCGGAGGTCTTTAGTTTATCCTGGGCGATCAGATCATCCAGTATGCTTTTTTCCACCGGTATTGCTTGCAACGAGCCCTTGTCGCCCATTTTGCATTTGGCATCCACCTCTCCGTTGCCGAACCTGAGCAGTTTGTCAAGATCGGGAACGTGTTGGGGCAGGGCGGAAAAATAAGTGTTCGCGTCTTTCTTGCTATTCTTAAATGCAAACAGTTTTCTTAGCTGGCTTAGTTGCGAGAGATAGTTCGACAATAATTGGTCGAAGAACAACAGGTAGCCCTTTAATTGCAATGCCCAGGCCTTGCGTTCATTCGATGCGGTTTCAGGTATGCCGCCTTCAGTAATGCCATATACACGCGGCAATTCATTTTGTATGGAATAAAAATGAGAAAGGTCTGGCCTGTAAATGCCGGTGGGCACGGGAAGGTCCAGCGCATCGAATTGTTCCTGGTGCAATACCTTGCCCGAAGTGGAATAATTAAGATCGAAAAATGCCTTGTATTTTTTTTCGTTCACGCTTACCGGCATTTCATTGCGCGAAAAGCGGAAGCCGGAGCAATCGAGTGAAAATTCAGTGGTATGGTTCCAGGCAATATGATGTTTCCAATCGCATTCGCCCGGAGTGGTATTATCATTGCCGCTGCCGCACTTGCGCAACCTTAGCTTTCTGATAGTCCTGATGCCTTCTATGGCGAACAATGCATTGTACACATCGGATACATGAATTTCTTTTCTGAAGGGAATGGATTCTAGCTCATCCGTGTCAACAAAGCCGTGGCTCTCGGGCAGGTAAGGACGTCCTGCGAATATTTCCTCGATGGGCTTGCCCTTTTGCAGCAATTGCTTAAGCGTGTAGTATTTGGGGTCGGGAGAGAAAAATGCTTTTAAGGTTTCGATAATTTTCACGTACACTTTCTCTGCATCGGCGGTTGCGTTCAGTTCTATATCCGCGCATACACCGATCTTTTCCTTACACAATACGGTAATGGATACAAAGTCTTCGCACAGGTTGCGGTGTGCCATCAGTGTCTGGCGTACTTTTTCCACCACACCTTCTATGTAATCCCTTTCTTTTTTAGTCCAAAGGTTTTGTGGCGTGTAAGGACCTTTGTATAATTCAATGTACACTTTGTACAGCCCGTTCAGGAAGTTCTTGCATTGCTCCTGGTCGCCGCCGGGGTGCGTGGCTGCCGCGAACAACGTGGTTGGCTGGCCGGTATTGCCATCGCAATCGATCCAATCCTCATTCACTTCAAGCCACGCGTTCTTTACTTCCTTGATATCGATCAGCAGTTTGCGGTAATCCATAATGGTTACCGGGTTGCAGGTAAGTATTTGAGCGGGGGTGAAGAAATTATCATCCTCCGATTGGTCGGCGGGGTCCCTGCTGAAAATATCTACCGCGGGCATGCGGGTGCGGTAGCCCAGGTCTATCAGCGCATAGCACAACAGCTCCAGGATGGTAATGCCCGGGTCGTGCACATTGTGGTCGGTCCATATTTTCCCTGAAAGCTCTGCCACATAATTGATCCCTTCGGCGCGCATGGCGGCAAAATCCAGCCCTTCGAACGCGGGATCATTCTTCAGGATCGATCTTGTATTTGATGTATTATCTGGCATGATCGGTTTTCGTATCAGTTAATGGGTGTTACAACAGGTTTGCACAAATCAACCACCTCGAATTCCTTGCTGCATTGCGTTACGTCGTCGTTCCAGCTTTCGCAATCCTCATCGGGTATGCACACGTCTATGAATCCGCCCACAAGTATGGAGCGCGGCGTAAGCGGGCATACCTGCACTACTTCGGGGACTTTACCATTTTCGCAGTCCTTTTCAAAGTTCATGCGCATGCAAATGATGTAGTCCACGTAATCCCTTCCTTCAATAAAACGCACAATGTCCGAGCGGTTCACGCACTGCCCGAAGCTGAGCTTTTCAAATTCGCCCACAGCCCAGGGCGCAAGGAAGAGGCGTAGGTCTTCTTCCAGCTTTTTCTTGTAGAACACTTTGTCTTTCCCTTTCAGCAGTTGCACGGTCAGGCAGAGGTCTATTTTTTCGTACCGTGGGTTCACTACTTTAATGCGCGCAAACGGAGAGCTGCGTTTTTTCAGGTAAGCCGTAATATTCTCCAATGTGCTTACAGGGGCCTTGGGTTCGAAAGAGCGGCCCGATTTTAATTTGTTCAGGTCAGGTATTACCGCCACCATCACGTAACCGGGAGCGGCATTTACGTCGGTGCGGTATAGCAATGCATTCAATTTAAAATCGTGGTTGATGCATTTTACTTTATAGATCTCCGGGAATGCGTCCAGCACGAGTCTCTCATAGTCGAACTTCTGAATGGCGCGTCCCTTGTGATGCAGCCATTCACTTACGCGCACATAAAAATTGCCTTCTGCTTCCGGCACGCGTCCACCGAAGGATTCATAAGGCTGGGCGGTCTTTTTTACATTGGCGTCGGCCTCCAGCAATTTCGAAAGCTTATTGGCTTCCAGCGCAGCGTCTAAACGCAATTGGTCATGTGCGCCTGTATTGACGAAAGTTGCCTTTACGGCCTGCGTGTGGATGCCGATGGTTTCACTCACCGCTATCACGTTCCTTGCAGCAGATACCTTTATCCAATGCAGTGTTTTGGATAGAATGGTATTGTCGATGGTGATGTTACCGGGTATCGACAGTTTCACAATGCCCGAAGTAGTAAGGCCATTCGTAGCATCTTCCAATACTTCAAAGCCTTCCCGCAAGGATACCCATTCGTTATTGACCAAATAATGCCAGGAAATGTCTGCGCCGCTTGCTTCTGAATTGGCGGTGGCCTCGGCCAGTTGGAAGAGAATGCTGACGTTGCTTCCCGGCTTCAGTTCTTTTAACCCAATGAATAATGTTCCTTCATCACAGTGTGTAGGGAACAGCGGGGGCTGAAGATCTATCTGCACATCTTTGTGCGTATTCTCGTAAGGATACAGGTGAATAAGGTCTATATCGGTGATCAATGCGCGTGCGGTGTAGTCAACCGTAAGGTCTTTTGCCATCGGGGTATAGGCTTCGAGCGGAAGGCCGTTCTTGAGCGCATCGTTTACCTGCAAAAGGTCCTTTATATCCACGATCCTGTCCATCAGCGTTGTTACCAGTTCGTGCAATCCGCCTGCTACGAGGTCGGCCGTATGCGGATCTCCGTCGGCATCGTTGGCAAGACTAACGAGCACAGAGGCAATCTCTGCCTGTATGTTGGCGCTATCGTCGATGATGGTATTGGGAAACCCCGGTCCCCCAAGCCTGCCGAGTATTTGTCCTCCCAGGAACGCGGCATTGGCAAGATGTCCCAGGGCAGCAGGAAGATTCGGCACGCCAATCTCAGCAATAGCGTTGTTTATCGCGGTGTTCATTTCAGCTATCAGAAAGAACACACCGTCCTGCAAGGGATCGAAGGGCCCGAACTCATCATGCGTTAATTTATCGATGACATTGTTGATCCTGTTTTGAATGTCCAGCACCCGGGGTATCATATCGTTTACCCTGGCAAGCGCCGCAGCGGTAAGATTCTCAGCAGTTATAAGGTGTTGAATGGCCTCGTTCATCGAAACAGGATCTACCAGGTCGGCCAAAGCCATCATATGCCTTGCCAGCACGAATGGATAGCGATCGTGTTGAAATCCTACGCCCTCCACGGTAAGCCGCAGGAACCCATAACGCGAGTTGACGTTCAATGGCGCCAGGTCAGTGATATCAACGGGCAGCTGTTGATAAGCGCTGCCGGGGAAATCGCCTCTTATATAGCGGTATACATTCTGGTTCCAGGCGGGCGGAGTATGATTGCAGAATGCGGCGCGCGCCTCGGACGGAGATTGAAATATATTTTTTTGCCCATTTACCAGCCAGTTGCCATTCTCCAATACAGAGGCACGCATTTTAAAGCTGTCGTTGGTAATCTGGAAGCTGCCATCTTCGAATGGGCCATAGGAATAATGTTCATAGTGCGCGGCAAAATCAACGGGCCTGTCTTTCCATTCGGTATTGATATATATTTCGCGCCAGTCCTTGCTGAATATTTCCTTGCTGCCAAGATAAAACGATGCACCCAGTTTAGGCCTCACGCCAAATGCGGCCATCGGGCTGTTTACATCCAGCAGGTTTTCTTCGTTGCGCACCAGGACGTTTTTAACGCCGCAGACCTCTACATCTATCCTTGTTTCATCCGCGCCTTTAATTACGTTCAGGTCGCGGAAGAGCTGGTACAAAGAAATGTATTGCATTTCGTCTGTGGGGCAGTTCTCAAAGCAGCACCTGCGTGCATTGGCATCGGGATCGTATGCAAGCCTCAGCTCATTGTCCAGTTCGATCTTGACAACCGGCAATTGCGTTTGCAATTCTTCTTTCAATGCTTCGGCGTTGAAATAAGTAACCGCAGGTTTATCGGCCAGTAGTTTTACTTCGATAGTAATGAGAAAATTATTACCGGGAGCGGCAGCGATGGAAAGCGTTTCAATGCTGGAAGGCTCTATCCAGGACGATTTGCCGCTGAATGCAATATTGAATACGCGGTGTTTCCTGAATATCTCTTCCAATATGGCAACCTCCGCGGGGCGGTTGTTGCGTATGTTGTCAAAAAAATCATTGTCCCATTCATCGACCGTCATTTGCACGCTATCTTTTCTCAATATGGTCTCACCGGGACAGCATTGCTCGCCAACTTTCTTTATTTCTTCCAGCAATTCAGTTAATTCTTCTACCGTGTTTTTTTGCACGCCTTTCTTTTCGGCGAGGGCAATCAGGTCTTTTGTAACGATGATGTAGGTTTCGCCCATGGCAGCTACCAATTGGGCAAAAAAGTTGGGATCGAGAATAAGCGGTGTGCCGCCGCAGGTAGAAGTAGCTTTTACATTGCACAAAAGTTTAACAGTAACTGTTCTTTCTCCTTCATTCAGCAACAACACCGGCGATGCGAGTATAAACCCGATGCGTGCATAAGGATATAATTCAGGAGTTGTATTGCCTACATCGGTAAACCTGCTGTATTGCGCGCCCAGTGTAGGCCAGTTCTTCGGATCGCTTTCCGCAAAATCTTTATCGATGCCATCGGCCTTGGTTGCAACAGGCGCCATGTAAACACCGTCTATAAAAGTTAGCAGGTCATTATCATGTGCCAGCTGGTGGTTCAGGAATAAGGTCTTTACTTCCTCTACTTGTGCCTTGTTCACTACTATCTCATTGTCCAGCGCAAAAACTATTTCCTGGTTGTTTTTATCCTTGGCATCTTTTACCTGCACGCCTTGCTTCACCAGGTAACTATCCAGTTGTTTTTGTATCTCGAAAACAATATGCGCCTGGTCCGGCACTGCGGGCCTTGCCACCAGCCGCAATACGTCTTTAAAGAAAAAATCAAGGTGCTTGCGCGTAAATCCGTTGAGGTCCGATTGCAGATGCTGGAACAGTTTCAGAAAAGCAACCATCAGTGCTATGTGCGGCGCATGTTGCTGCTTCAATTCATCGCTTTGCACGAACAGGCTGTCTTCTATGCTGTCATCCGCCAGGCTCGACAATAATTTCACGCCTTCGATAAACGATGGCCAGATGGCCGCAAAGGCATCTAAAAATCCCAGGAGCCTTCTGCGTCTTCCCCTGCGTGGCCGCAGGCTCCTGTCTACCACCAGCACGTCCTCGGGCCTGAGGTTCCAGATGCTGTCTTTCTTTGCGAGTATGGTAAAATCAATTCCTTTAATGCAATGCTCCCTTCCGGCGGCATTGGTAAGCGCGATGAAATTTGTCAATGGTTCCAGCAGCCTGTCCTGCACCAGGTTCCTCAGGATGGCTTCGAACTGCAGTCCGCTTCCCTTCACCACTTCATGCCAGCTGTTGATGCGGTAGATAGTGCTGTAATACATGAAGTGCACTAGCAGCTGCAAAGTATTTTTACCGGGACGCTTGTTGAATACAGCCCTGTACAGGTCGAGTTTTTCTTCAGTAGCGGCCGTATTGTATTTGCTGATGGACGCGAGATTGAAAGGAATGCTCTTGCTGAAAAACACCTGCCAGTCGCTTATCACCAGGTCTTTGTCGTAGTAATTGATTTGCCTTGCCAGCCTGGTAAAATATTCCAGCAGGTCTGCAAGTGTGCGGCCGTCGATCTTCGGCGCATCCATATCCAATTCCGGCATTAACCGTTGGCGCTGGCTGATGCCGGGGTCATTCTGGAAAGGGTGTATGATGTTTTTGCAGTGAGACATAAGACCTGTCGGATAAAAGAGAAGATTAAAGAATTGTCTTCAATGCTTCGTTCTTATAATAATCATATACATAATTGAAGCGGGAGTTGGTGCCTGGAATGGAATACTCCACTTCGATGGTAAACCGCCCTTCGATGATGTCGAAAGAGTCGGCAGCCGTTACTTCCACTTTTTCCGCCTTTATCCTCGGTTCGTAGATCAGGATGGCATTTTCTACCAAATCCTGTATGTACCCGATAACGGAGCTGCTCAGCGGCTCGAACAAATAATCTTCCAGGTTGCAGCCGTACGAAGGCTGCATTACTCTTTCGCCCAGGCTGGTAGACAACAGGATGTTCAGGCTTTGATTGATGTCATCTATATCCTTTACCAGGTCAACATTGCCTGTAGTATTGTCGAAGCTTGGCGGAAAGTGCCAGCCGGTTCCGAGAAATGTATTGGTAGAGCTGTTGTTCATTGTTAATGGTTTTAATCATCCGCCGATCATTACTGTAAGATCTCCTTTCACGATGACGCCGCCGTGCGCCGTCATATCACCGAGCCTTGCCGCAGGCTTTCCGCCTATCATTACCGTGCCCGATCCTTTTACAATCGCATCCGGGGGACCAACACATGTGCAGATGTCACCGATCGTTGCGGCCGGTTGCCCGCCTATGATCACCGTGACGGCGCCGGGGGCCACAATAGGACCTCCCACGTGCGGCACTGGTCCGTTGAACATCGGGCAGGTATGCATATCTGTTAGCCTTGCTGCGGGTGGCATAAAAATTTTTTATCAGTTTATCATTACCAGTGAGCCTTTCACCGTGGTCATTCCGCTGCTGCTGACCTTTGCCGAAGCATTACCTTCAACAGTCACGTCGGCCTGGGCCTTGGCAGAAAGCGATGTTGCTTTTATCGCAAATTGAAGCGCGGCTTCCAGCGTCAGGTTAGTGCCGGCCTTGATGGTAACCTGCTTGGGACTTTCAATGGTAATGCCGGTGGCATCCATTGTGATCACATTCTTGTTCTGGTCTTTCAATTCTATTTTCTGCGCGCTTTCATCCAGCGTAATGTAATTGCCGGCGGGCGTGTCTATCTTGATGGTCTTTTTATCATCATTGAATGAAATGTGCATCTTGCTCCGGGTAGTGAATCCCTTTTCATGGTTCACATTTTTCGCGGTGATGGGGGCCGGCTTTGCACTGCTGTGCAGCATTCCAAGCACAACGGCATCGCGGGGGTCGTTGTTGATGAATCCCACAATCACTTCGTCTTCCAGTTCGGGCCTGAAGAATGCGCCCCTGTCGCTGCCGGCATCCAAACTGGCTACCCTTGTCCATACGCCGTGTGCATTGTTATCAATAACAGGGATCTTTACCAGGATGCGGTGTTCTCCGTCGGGATCGTTTTCCAACTGCACCACCTTGCCTATCTGCAAGCCCTGGATGGAACCTATCAATCCACCGGTGGCGGGATCGTGCATGTCCTTGTTCTTCTGGCTGTACATTTCGGGGTCCAGGCCAAATTGCAAATGCGTGTCCCAGGAACCCGTTGAAATATCATGCCGCACCGCTGTCGTATATGCCTTGCCGTTAAACCGGTCCCCAACCCCGGCCAGCATCACCATGTCGCCGGGTTTAGCGTCTGTGGAACCCAATATTTTTGCGCGGCCCCTGATCTTGCCCAGCCTGCTGCGCAGTAAAAAGCCTTTGGCCCAATCCTGGAGTTCCTGCTCCAGGCGGTGACCGCTGTGGTGCATATCGAATTGTGCAAGGTTGATAGTGCCGGCCAGCGTGCTGCCACTGATATTTCCCGGCTCATCGAAGGGAACGGAAGAAGCATCGGACTCGAATAATTTTTGCGTTGCATAGTCCCACGACCTCGCGCGAACGCTTTTCCATTGGTTGCGGGCATCCATTTCCGCTTCAAACTCCAGCAGTGAGCTGCCATAAGTTACCTGCATCACTTCGGCGGACTTGGTATTGGGCTTTACCACTTTTATCTGCCCATCGTTTACAAATACCAGCATGCCATTGGCTTCGGCGCGCAGCAATAAAAAATCCCAATCGGTGATGTAGTGCTGCACTATTTCCTTGTGCTTTAAAGTGGTGGGGTCCGCGTTTATGGAAAGGCCGGCATAACCTTTTATCAATTCATCAAACACATCGCTGTCCTTTACATTTTCATAGTATTTGTTTTTACGCCCAATGGTCATCTTCACTGCTTCGTCCTTGCATTCCACATTCAATTCGCTGTTGCCGTTTTCGCGCACTTTAATGGCGTGCTTGGTTATGATGCCTTTGAATACCTGCGTATTGTTGCCATCGCGTCCTATCTTGATCTTTATCTTTTTACCGGGAATAAAAAACGCTTCGTTGCTGATGGCGAAAGTTCTGTCCGCGGCTTCGCCATCGCGGAAGGTTATTTTAGCGATGGGGATCTTGTTGGCTTCCTTCAATACAGAAATGGAAAGCACCTGGAACGAAGGATCAACGGCCACTTCATCCACCAATATATCATAGGTGGAAACATCGTGCCTGGAAGTATTTGGTATAACCACGTCAGACATCAGGCTTCGTTTTTATCGAATGGTGGAAAATAAATATCGAGGCCCGGCTTAAGGTTCCTGATGCTTGTCAATCCATTGGCCTTGCCCACCTGCAGGAAGTATTTACTGTCGTTGTAAATTTTATGCGTCATCAGGTCCAGCCGGTCGCTGGCAGTCGCTTTCCTGTAATGCGTAAGATCTGGCGATGCCTGTTTCTCCCTTGCCGTTCTTGCCTGTTGGGCAAGGTAGTTCAGGAAGGTGGCGCTGATCTTTACCCGCAGGGGTGTGCCATCGGGATTGAACAATGTATAATTGATATCGAGGTTGGAGAGAATGCAGGGAAACTTCATGTCTTCTCCCCAAAACAATTTTAAGAACCTGGGCCGGTGTATCTCGCCTTCAAAATCATATACCGCGCTCAGGAAGGCCGCCAGTTGATCTTTTACTTCTTTTTTATCTTCCGCAGTATACTTGTAGCCTTCCATGGTCTTGGTGCCGTCCAGCACAAAATCGAGCTTCAACTGTTCGGGTACGGTGGATTTGAACCTGGGGTCCGTGCCATGATTACCGTGGCCCCTGCGCTGGTCCAGCTCTATCTTATAGTTTTTAGTGAATGATTCCGGGTTGATGGGAATCACAAACCTGCGGCTGATATCTTCGCTGGACGCATCGTAGTTACGGTCGCTGTACGAATGGATCGTGATCTTTAAAAGTTCTTTTCTATCGCTCATTTTTTTCCCTCAGTATTTCAAGTATTTTTTCAATACAGGTGCTTATCATTTCTTCGCTGCCAGAAACGCCGTTGTTGTCGCCACCAGCCTGTCCTGCCGCGGCACCTCCTGGTGCGGCAGGTCCTCCGGGTTGCTGGCCTCCCGCGGAAACACTTGCTTTTATGATCAGTTCACGGATCTCGATACACATGGCTATCCATTTTTAAATTCAAACCGGTTGTAGTTCAATTCCAGGGTTTCTATCAGCACTTCGCCGCGCTCTGCATTCAGCTCGCCTACCTTCCAGCTCTTAGGCCAAACCCAAATCGCTTTCCAGAACAGCAGTGGCAAATGGTCTTCGTTCAACAACTGAATGTCAACATGCGGCAGTGGTTCCACTTTCTCATCTTCAAATGCACGGCGGAACCATTGGGAAAGTGCAGAATCTTCCAACCTCAGCAAGCCGCGCTTCAACACCAATGGAGAATACTTCCTGCGCGTGGGTATCATGTGCTCGAACCTGTTCTCGCCTCCTTCTTTCACGCTTTCTGTTTCCAGGGAAGCATCAAGACCTGAAACTGATTGAAACCGCATTTCCATCGATGATTCAACCGAGCGGTCTGCCGCCGATCCATCGTCTTTCTTCAATCCCTCGAATACCACGCGGAAGTGAAAGCCAACGTGCTGGTGTACCTGGTATGGTAATGGCTCAGCCATGATCAGTCAACGTTCATAATTTCAAGTCCTTCGTGTACCAGCTCCATGGTTTCGATGGCCACTTCATTGGCATCGGCCTTCAGGTCAGTAGATTGTACCTTGGAGGGCCATGCGTTCCTGAGCTTCCAGGTTATCATCGGTTCATGGTTCTCATTCAGTAAAATGATGGTAACCGTTCTGCGGTATTGCGAACCTGTTCTGTTGCCTTCCTGGAACAGCACGTTCTTTCTCCACTCCTTGTAGAAGTCGTAATCGCCTTCGAACGTGCCGCGTTTGCAGGTAACCTTGCTCAGTTTTTCAAGGCCGGGCTGGCTGGTCTTACTGTAGCTTTTGCTATTGCCTTCGCGGTACTCAATCACCTCTCTTTCAAAATCCAGCCCGCTTACTTCAGTAAAGCCAATCCTGAAATCAGTTCCCCATTCCACGCGGAAGTGGAACTTTGGAATAGGATAGTCGCCTTTTGCTGCCATGATAAATGCTTTTAAATGGTAAAAAGATTTTTAATTATTTGCATTTTGTTTTCGGATCAACTTCCACGATAGCCTTTTCAAGGTTGGTCTTATTGGTGAGCAACACTTCTTTTTCCTTATTGGCTGTCAGGAGCTCATCGTTCAACGTGTCGATCCTGTCTTCCCAATACTGGCGGTCGTGCTTCAGATCGGTGTAATAAGGATCGTTCTTCAGCGGGAAGGTGAGCATGGGCTCCAGCTCGCAGGTCTCGGGCAGCCTGCAATCCTTATCGCCTTTATCGGGCTTGTGCTTGCCCTTGTATTGATCTTCTTCGGTGCTAACCCACCTGCAATTGAGGGTGCGTTGCCACTCGAGAACGATCTTTTGCAAGCCATAACGCGAACAGATAGCCGAGTTTAGCTCGAACGCCATCTTCATCGCTTTCACCAGCAGCTCTATGATCTTGTCGCGGGTGTTGATCACCACTTCCAGCTTTTTATAATATTCGCCCAGGCAGTCGATGATGCCGCCGTTGAGCTCGGGCCTGTTCAGGCATTTGATGCAATTGATCAGTTGATCGTATTCTTCTTTCAGCTTGTCTACGCGCAGGTAGAAGTCCCTGACCATGCAGAACAGCAGGTTAACCGCCTGCACGCCATTTTGCGTAGTGCAGCAGATATTGTCAACCTGCGAAGCAAATACGTGCATGTGCTGGCAGATGTATTCAGCCAGTTCATTGGCGCGGAACAGGTCTTCGTGCCAGGTTTTGTATTTGTCGCGGAACAAAATGGCGGAGTCCAGTTGGCGTTGCAGGCGCTTGGCCCTTTCATCGGCTTCCTTGAACTTCCTGTTTACGCGGTCCAGTTGCTCTTTCCACGTATCGTAGCAGCAATCCGAACCGGGTGGTTCGTCTGTGGGATTTTCCGGGCAGCATTCTATGATTTCATCATCCCAATCAGGCGGAAGCGGGCAATAGTTATGTTGTGTCAGCATAAGATGTTATTAATAAGTGTAAGATTGGGTTTGGTCCTGTTGCGGGTGTTGTTTAGGCCGGCAAACCGGGTTGTCGTCTGGTTTGCATACGCCTGTCTTCACTTCGTCGCAGATGTCGCAAATGCGGCATTTGCAATCTTCCAAACGGTTTTCATCACCATCGGTATTGATGCACTTGCAACGGCATTCGCATATTTCTTCCACTGTCCGCTTCAATCCTTTATAACCGCTGCGCTTACCGTACAGGCCGGTGGTAGATTTGGTAAGTTCCTGCACTGCTTTTGAAAGGTCTTCCTGTCCTTTCTTCAAGTCTTCTGCGCCCTTCTTCATTTTTTCCTGGATGAAGTCGTCGAAGGCCTTCGATTTTTCCTGCAGGGTTTTTTGCAGCGGATCCAGCGTGTGCACGTTGGAGAACATTTGTATGCCGGCCACTCTTGTAGCGGAGTTGAAGATGATGTTCATGTCGTGCAGGAAGATCATTGGGATCTCTTCCAGGTCTTTCAGTACTTCGGTTGCATTGCAATTGTCTTTTACTTCGTTGTCGTTGTCTTTGCAATTGTCGTACGATTCGCCGGTGAGTATCTTGCGCTGCGTTGCCTGGCAACTGTCGTTAATGCAGGTGTTGAGCTTGCAGGCCGCCTCTTTCAGGTCTTTTACCTTGTCCTTGGCTTCTTTGATGGTTTTTACCAGCTCTTTCAGCGTGGCCGCCAGGTCATCGTTCCATTTTTTATAGGCCGTAACATTGTCTTTAATGCCTTCATTCACCTGCAACAGCTCGATGCCTACCATTAGTTCCATGTTGCGGTAGTACTGGTAGTTGGTTTCTGTTTTAACGAAGCAGCATTTTTTATCGTTGTACAATTGATGCGCGCCGTGGCGGGTTTGTTCCCATTGCAGCACTTCGGAGGCGCGGTCCTTCAGCTCATCGCATACTTTTTTTCTTTCGCGCTGAACGGTTTTGTCGGTAGGCCGTTTGCCGTCCTTACAATTGTCGTCCTCGTCATCGCAGGGAGATTCGCGCGGATTATCACGCGGACGATCATAATCGTCGTGATCCTTGTGCCGGTCGCGGTTGTAGTTATCGTCGTCCTGGCGCTGACCTTTTGGATCTCTAATGGTTGCCATATTAAAGAGGTTTTAAAGAATTAATGATTAAGATTCCTGGAGCATTTTGTGCATGAAGCGCAGGATGATGAATTCAGCCGGGCGTACAACCGCCATGCCTATTTCAACTATCATACGGCCCTCCCATATATCCAGTTCGGTCATGGTTTCGTTCAACCCTACTTTCACAAAGAAAGCTTCGCGGGTAGTGGTGCCCATAAGGGCGCCGGCCTTCCATTGCTGGGTGAGGTAATTTTCTATCATCGATTTCACGCGTATCCAGGTGTTGCGGTCATTAGGCTCAAACACAAATGCCTCAGTAGCATTCTTGGTGGATTCTTCCACCATGTTAAAGAACCTGCGCACAGAAATGTATCGCCATTCGTTATCGTTGCCCGCCAGGGTGCGCGCACCCCAGATCAATGCGGGACCGCGGCCGGGGAAGCTGCGGATAACGTTGATCGATTTGCCGCTTACTACATCTACGTTCAGGTTTTCCTGTTCTTTATGGGTAACAATTTTTTCCGGCTGCACGGCAAAGTCAATTCCCACGTTCGCGGGGGCTTTCCATACGCCGCGGGTATTATCCACCGATGCATATTTTCCTACTACGGCCGAAGATGCGGGCAGCAGCATATCTATGTCGGTAATGGCGCCCTTTGCCATAAAGAAGTATGCGTTGTTCTTACCTTTCAGTTCGGCCAGCGTGCCGCTCAGCGATCCATCGCCTTTGCCCACAATGGTAACCGTACTGCCGGAAGGATCATATTGATAGTCCAGGCGTGTGAGTATGCGCGGGTAATAAACCGCAGCATATTTTCTTTTGTCTACCTCTCCAAAATCGAAGTCCCGGAAAGTTTGAATGGGATTAAAGGCTACATCGGCGGGGTTTACCCAAACATCCATCACCACAAACCTGTCGCCCAGTTCGGCGGCTTGGTCAATGGCCTCTTTTTGCAGCGCATAATAATTACCAGGCGCGGTAATGTTCAACCCGTCGGGGAAGAGTATAAGGGTTACCTCGTTTACCTTGGAAACTTCGGTTAGGCCTGCCTGTAAGGTGGCGGTATCTATTACTCCGCCGCCGCTGTAGTCGCCCACCGAAACGATGTAGCAGTCTCCGCCGCCATTGATGAAGAACATCTGCAGCGAATAGTACATCAGGTATTTGCTGGGGGTCAGCACCTTGCCCTGCACGTCTATCTTGTTGCTTTGCGTGGTGTCGATGGTAACCTGGATAGTTGTTTCGGGCAATGGGCCACCGAAGTACTGCTCGTATTCCAGCATGGATGTAATGCGGGTCGGCTTCATCAAAAGGTCGCCGGGCTCCTTGAGCTGCGCCTTTTCGGTATAGCCGATGAAAGCAGGAATAGCAGTTTCAACGGAAGCAATGGATGGCGGGAGCTTCGGGATCTCCTCTATATATACTCCCGGGGTTTTGTATTCTTTCGCTGCCATAAATATTGATTTGTATTAGTGATGAAAACTTTTTTATAATGATTTAAACAGGTCCGATTCCGGTACGCGTATGTCTGTGTACAACCGCTGCAATTCTATTTTCAAAGGAGTATCGATGTCAGGGTTGGGCAGGTATTGGGTGGCGCCCAGGTGACTGAACTCGACGGGCGTGTAGCTGGCATTCTGCATTTCGATGGTTTCCATCAGCCCCCGGGCAGCATCATATACCAGGAAGGGATGGAGCGCGGCATTGTCCTGCAGCTTTTTATTTTTATTGTGCACGTATCTCCAGAATGCAAACCTGCTTTTGATCCTGATCTCAAATACAGGCGCAGGCACCGTTGTTCCATCGGCATTTTTCCGGGTGATGAGCAGCCCACTGTTATCGAGCAAATGAAAAAGGGGATCTGTTACACGTGGCTGCAGGTGTACCAATCCCCAGGTGGCGGGCTGCACCAGGGCAGGATTACAAAACACAATGGAGTGCGTTTTATTATACCCGTTGGTGGCGGTTACTTCCAGGGTATGGGGCGGAGGTACGGCGTTTTCAAAACCATTTAGCGCGGTGGTGATAATGGCGCTGTAGTCGAGCGACACTTTATTCAACGGCGTGGTGCTGGTACGGTTGATGGTGGAGATCGTTGCATTGGCAGCATCTTTTAGTACGAATGTTGCATCGTTTACCGCGTCGGTCTTCGTAAAAGCATATTCAAAGCTGGTAGGCAGCAGTGAAAGGTCGTTACCATTGACGTAACCATTACCATTAACGGGTACCCAGTTTTTGGTACCGTTCTTTTCGAAAAAGAATGCTTTTACCTTATTGTCGGAAGTATCGAAGTTTAACTCTCCTTGTTCGTAGGTTTGGGCATCGTTGCGGAGTGGAAGGGACCTGGACAATACCGGTGAAAGCTGAGTAGTGCCCAGGTTCCTGTTGGTAAAATAATACCGGGCGGGAATCGGTCTCTTAACAATGCTGTTGCTGATGGACTCGAACACAGTATCTTTTTTCCTCAGTTGAATTATAATGGGCATATTGTCTGCAAGGGGCATTTGTGGTCTGTATGCTTTGATGTTGCCGGGCAACTCCTGCTCTTCTACCGAGGCGCATAACCTGAAGCCTGAATACGATGGAACAATGCGCAGCCTGAAATTTTTGAACACTTCTTTCAGCGGGCCGGCGGGCTCGTATGCAAGGTGATTGTTGACGGAGGGGTAGTTGAATGTAAAACGCCTGCGCAGGAAGCTGAGCCTGTCTGTTTGAGAGGCCAGGTCGAAAATGTTGCTGCCGTCTTTATCGGTCAGATAAAATTCATGCAGCAATTTTACTTCGCACAGTGTTTTGAAATTTACCGCCATTATGATACTCCTGTAATAGGTTTTAAGGTTGCATCTATTTCTTCTATCACCGGCACTTCGCGCACCAATGCGCGTTCCGAGAGCGCCACCAATCGCAGCTTGTACATTACAAATGGAATCTGCCTGCCGCCGAGCGATCCCCAGAGGTGGTTGATCTGTTCGAAGGTGAGCGTGTACAGCTCCATGGTAAAGCGCAACTCCAGTACGTCGGGATCAACGGGCAATGGGTTGTTTTGCCCGAGCGAGCTGTATGAAAATGAGTTGCGCGATTGAAAAAATTTCACTACTGCGGACAGGCGTTGCAGCGCAGCTTCGTAATCGCCGCCGGAGTAGTTGCAGGTAATGAGTACGTACAGGTTAAGGTATACGGGTGGATTTTCATAAACGGTGCTGGTGCCAAAGCCCCTGCGCAGGGGTGAATTATTTTTAAGGGTACTTTCTTCTTCGATGTTTACCAGGGTAATGACGATGCGACGCGTGAGCGAGTCGGCGCTGGATGTTTCCAGCAAGCCGATGTTATCGATCACCACTTCGGCGGCGCCGATGGACAAGTCTATATACTTGTCCAGCTCATCTCTAAGCAATACAAGTGCTCTATCAATCATGATGCAGACTGATATTTACGGAATGATTAAAAGTGTACAAGCTTGGGAAGGCGCTAATCAGAAGGCTCATAGGATATGGACACAGGGCACAAGGGAGCGTTTCTGAATTTTTCAATTCGGAAGAGCCAGGCTTAGGAGTATTCTCGTTAATTACGGGGAAACGAATTGCTTACTGATCAAATACCGTGTTTGTTTGCTTTTTCAAGGATTGTTGCGGAAGAGGATGCGCATTCTTCGGAATGTGCATTGATAATCGAAGCTACTTCTGCGCGGAGCGAAAAACAAGCGTATAAGTACGGAAAGATTTTTTGTTTTGTTAGTACAAACCCGTATTTGCGTGGAGGGAAACAATTTATTACTGTAGTGTGGTTACTGCACGCCATAATATATTGCAGGGGATGATTCAACAGAGCAGGCCTTCGGGTTGCGTCACGTTCTCCTTGCCTTATTATGCGAATTAAAACGACTACGTTCTGGCGTCCTCTGTAATGCTCGGTATGCAATGTTTAAGTCAATATTCAAATTGGGTGTGAAGATTGGTGTGAGATAGTATGGACATGGCAGCTAATATCTTAGTATATCCGCAAAGTTTGTGCGCGAACACAGCACAACAACTGCATTAACACTTACAAGTTGGAGAAGCATATCGTAATCGGGTATGCAAATGCAGTTCATTGGCTTAATATAGAATGCGGTGAATCACGCTTCAACACGATATAACAGCCAGAAAACACTGTGCAAAAAACGCATCGGTTCCGGCGCTTCGGCAATCCCTCATACCTTGATCTCAAACTTCTTCGGCACGGGGGCCTTGGCTTGTATGTGGCGGCGAAATACCCATAGCTCGCGTATAGACTTTGCGTCGATCAATTGCTGATCATATTTTTTTTCATTGTCGCTGATGAGCACCCACTCTTCCATTGTTTTCCGGAAAATTCGTTTAATGAGAAGGCTGTCGTGCGTGACAATAACATATATATAGAAATTCCTGAGTTGCTCCCAATCTTCGGCAGGCACCATGCTGCCGAGAATGATATCGCCTGAATAAAATGTAGGTTCCATGCTATCGCCCTGTACTTCGAAATACCGCCATTCCGCACCGCGTGGGTCCACGCCCGGCGGCAAGGCATATCTTTCTAGCGTATCCAGGAATTCTACCTGGTCAAAGGCCCGCACATAACCGGCCTGTGCCTTGAAAGGAATAAGCGGCACGAGGTAAGGAAGGTTCTGTTGCTTGATCTGCCACCTGCTGGCAAGGTAATCAGGAGGTTGGGATTGTTTGTTTGGAACTTTTAGGAACTTCTTAATAGATGTTAGCTTCCGGATCTGGTTAAGCGTCATGCCAAAAAATGCCTCGATCAATTGCGTATCCTCCAGCCGGGGGTCAAGGTCCTTTTGCTCCCACTTCCGCCACCGGTCTGCATCTACGCCAATGAGGTCAGCTAATTTTTGCACCGAAATAGGCGCTTCTTCGCGTAATTTCTTGATATCCTTTCCAAAAGCCATAATCAAAGATAAACCATTGAAAAAAAATTCCAAAAATTTCTTAATTAAAATCCGAATAATTCCAAAAAGTTCCTATATTTGTTCTACCAATCAGAACACGAAACACGAAAACCAGGGTGCCAATACCCAGTGAAATGGATGAGTTCAGAGCAGATTGAAAAACCAAAGGATTAATGCCCGCCGGCCACAAACCGGTGGGCTTATTAAACTCAAGTTTATGACAGCGGTGGAGCAGGAAACAAATATCAACCCGAATTTCAAAAGAGAATTCGGCGATTACCTGAAGGCAAACGGATATACGCTGAGCAATCAGCCCAAACATGCCAACGATGCCCTCTATTTCTTCCGCAACGGACAGGGAGTAATGATCACAGGCGACAGCATCGACTTTGCAAATTTTCCGGATGTAGCAACTGGTCAGCACAAAACCTGTTCAACTTACGCCGCCTTCACCGGCATCAGCCAGCTCGATACATTCGGATGGATGATGCTCATGCACATCACCGGCATTATTCCGCTGCAGCAATTCATGCTCGGTGGAACCAATAAGCCGGCACCACGCACCAGGCCCGGCTGGCAAGCCGCAGGCAGTTGCTGATAAAAGAAAGCAGATTGTCTTGATGAAACAATAGATAGGATTTGATAAACAGAAACAATTTTAATTAACCGGAAAAATTTAGATTATGAGCGAGCATATTAATGAGGTACAGGAAGAAACAAGACAAGTGGAACGCCTGCAAATGATGCCGATTGACCAGGCCAAAGGCTGGTACAGCGATTTCGTGACATTCTCCAAATCGATCTTAAAGCCCGATCTCGACTACGGCATCATTCCCGGAACGCCCAAACCATCCCTATATAAACCGGGCGCAGAAAAATTGCGTTTCGTATATGGACTTACCTCTGAAATTGAATGCATCGAACACATCGTTGACCTCGACAGGCCATTTATCGATTACACTTATAAATGCACGGTAAAGAACAAGCAGGGCCAGATCCTCGCGCAATGCGATGGAAGCTGCAACAGCATGGAAGCCAAGTTCGGCTACCTGTGGAAGCCCCTGCACGAGCTGCCCGAAGGAACGGATCCCAACAAGCTTACTTGCAAGAACACCGGCAAAAAAATCAGCGAGTTCGATTTTGCCATCAATGCCGCACAAACCACCGGCCAGTATGGCAAACCAAAAGAATACTGGAAAAAATGGGTGGACGCCATCCGGTCGGGACAAGCAAAAAGAATCCGCAAGCGCAGCAAGCTTGGCCGTGACTTCGATGCGTGGGAACTGGACGAAACCGTGGTATTGTACCGCATGCCCAATCCCGATATCATGGGCATGAAAAACACTATCATGAAGATCGCGCAAAAGCGTGCATTCGTAGGAGCCATGCTATTGGCAACCGGTGCCAGCGAGTTCTTTACGCAAGACATCGAAGACATGGATATGAACCTTAACAACAATTACAATCACGATAAACTATTCCACCAGGAAACGCTGGTTGACCTGCCGCTTTGCGGGTAGCATCCATTAACCATTAACCTATCCTTTGATTTTTTTTAAGTTGCTCCCTCTCTAATAAGCGGCTATAAAGAAACCCCTGCAACGTCCTGTTGTGGGGGTTGTTGTTTTTTGAAGACCGTATGCAATTCCTTATTTTGGGGAGCCGCTCCTATAAGAAACATCTCCGTACTATAAACCCTAAAGCAACCACTTATGACCGCTTCCGGTGATCCTAAAGCGGCTGCTAGCGCAGATGCCGTGGATACTTCAAATGCCGCGGGTGCTGCAAATGCCGCCGCGAAAAGTGCACGTGTTGCCGCAGCGGGTGCTGCAGGCGCCGAAACAACCAATGCCGCAAGCAACACCAGCCCGGTAAGCCAGTCAGAACGCCTGGTGATCCTCGACAGCCTGCGGGGCATTGCCATTCTCGGTATCCTCCTCATGAACATTCCCGGCTTCGGCTTTGCAGAGGTTATCGTAACAGATCCGAGCGTACTCAATGAAACCGGCATCAATTACCAAACCTTGTATGTTATAGACTGGTCGCTCGAGGGCACGCAACGCGCCTTATTTTCCATGCTGTTCGGGGCAAGCATGATCCTTTTTATCAGCAGGCAGGAAAAAAAATTAAGCGGCATCCTGCCGGCAGAATATTATTTCCGCAGGCAATTGTGGCTGCTCCTGTTCGGGTTGTTCAACGGATTTGTATTATTATGGTTCTGGGATATATTATTTCATTATGCCATCGCGGGAATGATATTATTCGCCTTCCGGCGATTAACGCCCAAATCATTGTTAATGGGCGCCGCCATTTGCCTGGTGCTAAGCACTGCTTTCGACAACATTAGCCTGTACGATAAAAAGCTGACCATACGTACAGGCCAATATATTGCCCGCATAGATACTACCAAAACGCCGCTTACCGACCAGCAAAGAAATGACCTGAAGGCAATGAATGAATTCTTCGACAACAGTACGCAGGAAGCCAAGCTGGAAAAAGTGAACACCGAAAATAAAGCCATTCTTGGCAGCTATGCTGAATTGTTCCGCCATCAATCGGACAAAACCGTGGAGGCAGAAATGAAATACACCTATTATGGAATGTGGGACGTCCTATTATTTATGCTCGTGGGCATGGCGTTTTATAAAAATGGATGGCTGCTGGGTAAAGCACCTTCGTGGATATATTGGTTGATGTTTATCGGGGGGTTCGGTCTTGGCCTGCCGATTTCGTATTGCAGGCTGCAATCTTTCATCGATGCCGGCTTCAATGAATTTTATTATACAAGAGATGTTTCCTTTACGTATTACGAGGTTTCGCGACTGTTCAGGTCTTTCGGCTTCTTTGGATTGGTGATGCTGCTGTACAAGTCCGGCGTGTTCAACTGGCTGTTTGCGCTCATGCGGCCGGTAGGACAAATGGCTTTTACCAATTACCTGCTGCAGTCGCTCATTGCCGGCATTTATTTTTATGGCATCGGGTTCGGGAATTTCGGAAACCTGGAAAGGCACGAGCTGTATTATTTCGTTGGCGCGGTATGGGTTTTTCAAATCATGCTTAGCCATATCTGGCTTAAGTATTTTCGTTTTGGTCCGTTTGAGTGGTTGTGGAGATCGCTCACGTACTGGAAGCGGCAGCCGCTATTTAGAAGCAACACTCCAACAGCTAATGCGGCTGCTACGGCATGATGGCATTCCCGCGCTTTATCGGCTGTTTATTTCACGGGCTTCAAATACTAGTACTGGCCATCGCGCTCTTATAAACCGTATTAGTCTTCCGTATTGCGTCGCTCAACGCCTGCAGTATTTATAACTCAATCCGCCGCTGCCAGCGCAGGATGGCCCAACCGATGATGATCATTAATACAGAAATACCCAGGAAACCCCAATTCCACAATTCAGGGTTGGAGGATATTTCTCTTACATTGTGCAGCTTCAACAGGTGATGGTCGATGATGCCTTCCACTATATTGAACATGCCCCATCCTATCAGCAAGCCGCCGCCTAGCAAGCGTCCAGACCGGTCGATGTCTTTGCGCCAGAGCAATCTCCATAATAATACAACGCCAGTAAGCACCACTACAAAACAGAAACCATGAAATACCCCATCCCAAAACATATTTACAGTTTTAGCCAGCACAGTCGCAGGAGGCATCTTGTTCGACAACATTGCATGCCATTGCAATATCTGATGAAATGCAATGCCATCGATGAAGCCGCCGAGCCCTATGCCCAATACCATTGCTGCAGATGATAAGGGAACAGGTGTCAGCAATTGCTTTGTAGGATATTTCGCCACATTTGCGCGATGGCGTTTACCCGTTAACACAGCCAAAATAATCACCAGCAATGCCAGCACAAAAAATGCCGACAGCATTGTAAGCAAGTTGGGAAAGAAGGTGCTGTTGTAAATGGCGGACCGTGCTTCGCTATTGCAAAACGGGCAAGCCGCCACTGACGGCCCCACCAATAACATCGCGAGGGCAATAATTAACCTTAGAAAAACTTTTTTTCATGCGGAAGGCATTAGCAAGTAATGCATCAATTAATATACCATCTGGTTCTGCAGGCCGCTTAAAAATGCTATTGACAGGCCCGGCAATGCAGTATCTTTAAGTGCATATTTTCGGCATGGAACAATCTGAAAATAAGACCCGGAACAACTGGCGCCACCGCCTTCACGAAACCATTTACGAATCGAATACGCTTTCAGGAAAGATATTCGATATATCGCTATTACTATTGATCCTGCTAAGCATATTGGTAGTCGTGCTGGACAGCGTTTCCTCCTGGCGCGAGGAATATGGCAAATTGTTCTATACTGCTGAATGGATATTTACCGTCTTGTTCACCATCGAATATATTTTGCGGCTCATCAGCCTGCGGCAGCCTTTGAAATATGTGTTCAGCTTCATAGGACTTGTTGATTTGCTCGCCATCATTCCCAGTTATCTCAGCATTTTCTTTGCAGGCGCTCAATCATTATTGGTGTTAAGAGCGCTTCGGCTGTTACGGGTGTTCAGGATATTCAAACTTGCGCATTTTATATCCGAAATGCGTTTCCTGGGAACCGCTATAAGGGGAAGTATGCGGAAGATCAGCATCTTTATGCTCATTGTGATAATGCTGGTTATCATTCTCGGGTCTGTCATGTACCTGTTAGAAGATGGGAAAAATGGATTTACCAGCATTCCGGAAAGCATTTATTGGGCGATAGTTACTATTACTACCGTGGGTTATGGCGATATAACTCCGGCCACTACCATGGGCAAAGTGGTGGCCAGCCTCATTATGTTAATAGGATATGGCATCATTGCGGTGCCAACAGGCATTATTACCACGGAAATGGCTTTAGCTGCCAGAAACAAAGAACATCATCATGAGGTATGTCCCCGTTGCGGCAAGGAAGGTCATGATGCTGACGCGAAGTATTGCAAGAATTGCGGGGAGAAATTATAGCAGTGCCACGATAGCTATCGGTACACTTCCGCATATACCACTTCTGTAAGTTGTTTTTCTGAACCGTGTATCAATTTAGAATGGCAATGGCAAATATCCTTCATAGACTCTTCCATGTTCTGTGTAAATCCTATTTTAGGGTAGGCGCAAAACAAGGATAGTTTATTTTTAACACAGAACTTATTCCAAAGGTGTTCCAATGCTACCGTAGCGCCGTTAAATCCCCGGGCCCATAATAGGGCTACCATTTCTCCAAATGCGCGCACGTTGCGTTGCTTGCTCGTGCCTTTGCTGACCACAGAAGATATGGTTTGCATGAAAAGCATTTCATCAGGCCATCCACCAACCATAAATTTCGAAAGCGTTTCATCAGCATCGAACGGCAGGTAGCGGTCGTCCGCTATCAATGCGCTCACGTGAATACCATACCTGGTAAGCCGGTCCTCCAACGATTTCAAGTGGGCAGCGGTAGCAATAACAATAACGCATTCACCGGCATTGATGCCGCCGCCGACAAATCCCGCAAGCGCGTCCAGGAAAGCAGCATCGGTTTCATATATCTGCAAAACGTGATCGCATGGAGCCACTTCACCCCAAAAAATATCAGCACCTACGCGTTGCCATTCTTTATTCACCATATATAATATTTAAACAGGAACTGGGTTCTAAGGGGGAGTAGATCGATAAAGATACAGTTAAAGGTTCAAACGTCAACTAAAATGGGTTGCTTTTTCCTTATATATAACAACTTACAGGCGGGGTATTCCATAAGCGGGCCGGCATTTTTCTGTATGGTGCGTATATTTATAGGCAAACGGGTTTTTATGAACAGGATCCTTACAGCAACTTTCATCAGTTTGTTGGCCATTGCATTTTTGCCGGGCGCATCATTCCACGATCATCGCGCCACAGGTGATAAAATCCACCCCGTGACCGCTTCCCATAAAGGGGCGGCGCAAAAATTTAAACTGGCCGACCTCCAATTCATGGCCGGCAAATGGAAAACTACTTCCAATTGGGGCGATATGGACGAATACTGGAGCGAACCGCGCGGCAATTGCATGATGTGCACGTACCGTTGCGTAAAAAATGGAAAGGTGGTGTTTTATGAGTTCATCGTAATAGAACAAAGCGATAACGACAGCGTTCCTGTAATGAAGTTGCGGCATTTTAATCCCGGCTCCATTGGTTGGGAAGAAAAGGACAAGCCTTATTTATACCCGATGATCTCGCTTGAAGGGCAAAAAGCTGTATTTGAACGGCCTGATAAGAGCTCCAGCATTTCGTACGAGCGCATTTCAACAACAAAATTGCGCTCACTGCTGGTACAGGAGAAAGATGGAAAGAAGAACACCACGGAGTTTATGTACGAGTTAGCGCAGTAGCAGGTCCTGGTCCTGCTGATCCATCCAGTAATCGTTCAGGTCCTTATATCCTTCATACAAATGGTTCATCGTTTCAACGGTCATTCCTTCCGGTTCCAGCATTTGCTGTAGCTTTTGCGTCGCATTTTTCCCGGCGGTATCATTGTCCAGGAAAGTAACACCGACCGGATGGTTTGCTGCGCAGTGATATAATCAGCGGCCATACGCACATTCGACGCTGAATTCAGCACAATGTGCGTATGATCTGCGTGGCCCTTGTTCATGCGCACCCAGGTATAAAAATCCCAGAACCCTTCGTACACCTGCGCGGTCTCACCTGGGCCAGGTATGGTAGTGATCCATTTTTTGCCGACACTGGTTTTAAAGCTTTTGTCGGTAATCGGGTTGGGAATGCTGATATCATATCCGCCCTGGTCGTTTTCGAAAGCAAAACCATTGTGGGTTTTACCGGTTTTGGTATCGATGACAAGCGCTTGCCTTAACAGTGGATGTACATCTGCAACATCGAGCCCCCGCCGCAGTAATTCCTGCTTTAGCACGAGCTTCCATATACGTGTAGGTTTTTTTGAAAGCTGGTAACGGGGCGAAGGATGTACGCGTGAATGCCGCTGTGATGGAGCGGGCCGATAGGTTTGCAGCGGAATGGAGGTAGTCGAAAATTGCTCCAATGCAATCAGCGCGTCTTTTACAGCCTGGCTATCCCGACGCGGTTTATTGTGATAATCCGTCCATAGATCGATGATGTCCCCATGAGCGTCTACTTTTTCGGTGCGGGCAAAGTCGTGCCATTGGTTTCTTTTCTCATCTATTTTAAAAGAGGGCGTGCGCTCATTGGGACGAAATGGCGAATAATACCAAAGCTCTCCCGCGCGGCCGTAACGCGAGAAGCGGCCGCCCAGGTGTTCTACCAACACCCGTAAAGGGATTTGCTTGGCTTGTGTGATGTTCATATCATTTACTTCCAGTCATCGATACCGAAGGCTCAGTTACTAATTTCTTATAATGGCAAGTATTAGCCATCTACCCTAAACTAATACTTACTGTGAATAAAATTAAACTAACCCTGACATTTTAAGTTCCGCAAACCGGCATAGGATCGCCGTTTAACGCAGCATTGAAGATATCAATCCTGCATGCATAGCTGGGATGTGCACAGCCCGAAATGCCAAGGATTGGTGAAAAGGCGCCGAAAAACTTTGTTACCTGGCGAATTGCTTTTCTAGTCATATTAATATAATTAGATACTCCAAATACCTCTCTCATAACTGATACTGCATAGTAGTCTGCTTGTCCTTCACATGAACGCCATGTTTCAACTAGGTCCTTCGGCGCACCACCAAAATGATGGCCGACTTCATGTGCTATCATAAGGGCAATGCCTTCGGCTTTAAAAGATTTTATCCGAACCAACCCACCATGAATTTCCACAATCCGTTGCCCGCCCTCCGGAAATTTTGCAAAAAAATTCCTGATTTCGCTATTCCATTTCTCCTGGAAATCTATTGCGCTCTTAAAATGATTTCGATATACATTTACAACATCCACCATCATCTGATGTGATGCAAAATCTGTTATTGGCCATGCATCCGACCTGGATCTTCGCATCGCGTCTTCGTCAGAAATAAAGGGGTATCTGCCGGTTGCACTGCTTACAAGGGAATAATCATCCAGACCAGGCTTTATTGGAGCGCGGCGACTATTCCGGCAATCCTTACAGGAACAAATTGCTTTCATAACCGTTGAATTTGCGAGAAAAGTTATTTTCTATGCTCCTGCAAAACAAAGGGTGTTTTCACGGAATTGAAAGGAGGGGATTAATTTATAGATCCGAGTTTTAAAAATCATTCATGGGAATATACCCGGATTCTAGTAAAGGTGTTTTCACCCTTTTAACCCGGGTACATTATATCCTTACTTCGAAATACTTTTTTGAGCGCTCCGAGTTATTAAAATGCCCAGGCAAATCATATAATCATTCCCTCATGAACTCATTTAACCGGCCCATCCAAACAAACATCACTTTTAACTTACTAAAATTTTTTTTATGCCTTACTGTCAAGGAATTGAAAAGCCTGTCACATATGTTCCCAAATTTGACGCGGAAAGACGCCGGGCGTGGTTTATCGAGAACAAATATGTACCACTTTTAGATTATCTAAGAAAGCCGGAAACGCTATGCCTTTCTTACCAGGCAGGGCATTTTAAAGACCTTTTTGAAGCGCTTTCAACATCAGATGGTGTAAGAATCTATTTCGCGGCTTATTCAGATGAAGGCAATGCCAATGTCCCACCCGGATATGGAAACCTGATTACATTAGTCTATGCGCCTGTTACTGCGGTTGCACATGTGGATACCTACGTAGATTCCGGCACGTTTTATATCCTCAACCCCGGCGTTCCGCATACTTCCATTCCGAGAAGCTTGGCAAGCGAGTGGGTATCCAATTATCAATCGATAAAATTGCCTATACTTACAGCCGTATCAGGCGTACATCCTTCGGATACCAAAAGTTTGCTGTTTACAAAAAAACAGGTAGAAAGTGTAATAATTGAAATAGGTTGCCAAATGGCTACCGGAGTAAGAATATACCTGTCGTCTTACACAGACGATGAACCGCCCAGTGTTGATCCCGATTTTCGCGGCAGGTTAATGGTTCAGTTTGTGTTGACTGAACCTGCAAACGGTTCGCAAAGAGATTTTTATATTGATGAACGTCCAGGTTTTTCTACCAGGCCCGATCCCGGGGTGCCGGCCTTGGATACCGGGTCGCCATGTCCTCCGGCACAATGTGCAGGATCTACATTACCAAGTTGAATATATGACTGTATTGGAGACGATCTACATAACAGTTCTCGGCAGTTCGTTTATTGTAAGCCTTATCAGTTTCAGGTGGAATTTCCCGTTTCACCTGAAATTTTTTTCTCTCTTGTTAGGACTCACATTCCTTGTAGAACTTTGCGCAATTCCTATTTTCAGAACATTTAGTCTGGGAACCAATAGCCAGGTGTACACCCCTTTTATGCTGGTTGAGTTTTGTGCCTATACGTTCTATTACAGGCAAATTTTGAAAAATCGAAATCTCTTAACAAGCCTTTTGCTACTGGTTGTCGTGTTAACCTGGCTTATCAGTACCATTTTTATATTCGGTTTTTTTAAATGGAACAGCTATATTTCAATCACCGGGTGCTGTTGTACCATTATTCTGGCTGTATGCTACTACGGGCAGCTCCTACGCAGCAGCGAACCCGTTAAACTACTGAGGCAACCAGAATTTTTTATAGCCACAGGCATGCTGATTTTTTATTCGTGCCAACTGCCTTTCCTGGGTGCCCTTAACTATCTCGTTAATAATCATTATGAATTAGCCAGAAGCCTGTTACGTGTACTGCAAATTCTTAATATTGTAATGTATTCATTATTCACATTTGCTTTCCTATGCAACTTGACTCCGAAGAAGTTGTGATAGTTTTCGTCGCGGGTATCGCAGTTTTCCTGGTGCTTTCAGGAATTGTAATTTATATTCTATTCTTTTATCAGCGAAAGCGGTTCCAACACCAACGTCAGCTCATCGAGTTGCAAAAGCAGTTCAATGAAACGTTGCTCACTTCCCAGATAGAAATTCAGGAGCATGATTTTAACGTCATAAGCCGTGAAATTCACGACAATGTGGGACAGATATTAAGCTTGGCTAAAATCCAGTTGAACATCATTAGTCAATCGGAAAACATTGACAGAAACATGATAAATGATGTTAAAGAAAATATAGCCAAGGCAATGGCAGACCTACGAGATATTGCCAAGGGGCTTAATAGCGAAAGAGTGCAGATATCCAATCTTTACGAAACCATTCATCAAGAAGTAGACAGGATTAGCCGCGGGGGTTTTATTAAAGGGACCACCAGCTTGCTGGGAGACGAAAAAGAATTGCAACAACAAAAAAAACTTATTCTTTTCAGGATTGTTCAGGAGAGCCTTCAAAACATTCTAAAGCATTCAGAGGCAACTGAATTTTGCATCAAAGTCCATTACGGAGACAATGCAGTGGAAATTAATATAACGGATAACGGTAAAGGTTTTAACTTAAAGGGAGCTTCGATTGAAACAAGCGGAATGGGATTGTCAAATATTCAAAATCGTTCTTTATTAATTGGAGGAACAGCGGCTATTGAGACTGCCTTGGGAGCAGGCACAACCGTTTCTATTAACATTCCTTATGATTGAAATAAAATATATAGCAGTTGTTGACGATCACGTTATGGTTCGAAAAGGGCTGTGTTCATTAATTAACCTTTTTCCTTCGTACGAGGTAGTGTTCGATGCGGATAATGGAAACGATATGATCGAAAAGCTTAAAAGCTTCCCATTACCCGATATTGTGCTGCTCGATATCAACATGCCGAAAATGGATGGCTATGATTCTGCACAATGGTTAAAGGTCAATTACCCGCAAATTCAGGTACTGGCTGTAAGTACATTAGATACGGAAGCTGCTATTATAAAAATGATACGGCATGGAGCTAAAGGCTATATTCTAAAAGAATCAGACCCGAAAGAACTAAAGGAAGCCTTTGATAACGTGCTATGCTCCGGCTATCATTACAACGATGCCATTACGCAAAAACTGATAAATTCAATAAACGGCTGTATTTCCCAGGATACTTTTTATGAGTCCCCAACCAAGGTTACAACCCGTGAACTGGAATTCCTTTCTCTGGCCTGTACAGAAAAGACCTATCAGGAAATAGCAAAAGAAATGATGGTAAGTGAACGAACTGTTGATGGCTATCGGGATTCCCTGTTCAAAAAAGCCGGCGTAACAACCAGGGTGGGCTTAGTAATTTATGCTATCAGGGAGCATTTAATTTACGTGTAAAGAGCCACACCGCAGACTCCCGGAGGCAAAATCACCCTCCATTATGTCCCGTTTAAATACCCTTTCTAATGGCTCACAGGCAGGTTAATATTGTGATATCAACAGCATTCTACCATCAAAAATGCAGATATGACAATTGCTGCTATTACAAAAATCGTTATAGATGAAATCGATGTTCTGAGTGATTTCAACGCTCAGCAAATTAGCGCGCTGTACAGCCCGCCCGAAGCTGACCCCAAGCTGAGCAAGTTTATGTCTGCTAGCTTAAAACCCTTCCTGGCAACCAATCTTAAAAGAAAAATGAGGTTTATAAAAAGCACTGATTTAACCAATAAATTGTTCACCACCGTTACAACAATCCATCAACTGGTTCAGACGGTAAAGTCATACGATAAATCTGACACATAATATTTGGACATGAAGAACATATATACGATTGCAATTGCAATTTTCTTAGCCGCCAATTGCTGCAGCCAGGATAAAATTTTATCCTTTGGATACGCCAAGAACTTTGTTAATAAAGATTCATCGAATGTAGCCATCGCGATAGATCTAAACAGAATTCCAGGGAGATCAGAGGCTACGGGGTCGCTTTATCTAGTAAATGTGCCTTTGGGCGGTTTACCTTTCAACTTCTACCTAAAACCTACCGCTGATGTTAACCTGGGAAGTTATACAACATCGGCCGCAAACAATATTTCCATAGGTGGCCCACTGGGCATTGCCTACTTAATCCCAGAAGGAATACCAGGTAACCTCTATGCGGCTTTAGAAATAGCCCCTGAAATAATTGCAGAAAAAAATTTAAACCAATACCTGTATTATATATCCCCCGGGCTGTTCTTAAATTATAGCTATACCGACCCGGGCAATAATAATATTATCGATTTTGGGACCGGCTACAAGCTTGCCTTCGGTCAGCGCTTGCAGAATGTAAAGACGAAAACAAAAAACTCTTATCGAAAGGTCTTAATTCCAATAGGCTTATCATTAAGCCTTTGGCAAACCGGGGGAGGATTTCACAGAATAAAATTTACAGGTGTTTACAAATTTAATTCCGTCCTCAAGGACGACATGACAGTGAACCCGCGAAAAGACAATAGTTACACATTGTTAAAACTAGACTTTTACATTATCAGGCAACTGGGCATAAATATGACGTACAATGCAGGCTATGAAGAGCCTTTGTTCAAAAAAACAAACTCACTAAGTTTTGGCATCACCCTGGCGAGATAATCTGGCCTGGTGCTTAATAAAAAGGGCTGCCCTCACTCCGGCAGCCCCTTATGGGTTGCTTTCGCGTATTAGTCCTTTAATTTTTCTTTCAGGATATTACCCTGGTTGTCCACGATCAGCTTTACCTTATCGTCATCAGTCCTTTTCAGCTTGATCTCGTAGGCCAGCTTATCCTTCCACATCTCCTGGTGAACTTTCTGAACAGTGTATCCACTGTATTTAGTACTGATCAATGATTGAACAGCGGATGGAAGCTTACTATAATCATCCACAACGTATGTGCTTCCCACCCATGTACCATCGGAGTCATACCATGCAAGGTAACGTTGACCATCCATTTCGAAACTAACGGCATGGTCATCCGCATCCAGCGTAGTCCAACCGGTCATTTCCCAATCGATGGGTACAACAGCCGCGTCAAAAGCTGTCCACGTAACGTTGGTTGCACTGGGATACTGGGCCACAAAAACTGTTCTAAGATTGTCCGGTGTACTATAGGCTGGGTTGCTGGATGTTGTAGAAAGCGTGTTAGTGTCACGAGGCGTGCCGCAAGCCGCGAATATAACCGCAGCAGCCATCGCTACACTGAAGAGCCTGTTTTTCATAATTCGCATTTTTTAATTAAAAAATATGGGTGCTGCTAAAGGGGCTCAAATACGTTGCCAAATTGAGGGAACATGCAAGGAACATGCACGTGAAAGCAAACCCATGCACGAGTAGATCTATTATTCATGCCAAACCCACCGCGGGGCAAGGTAGGAACTGTCACCCTTTTTTTGCTGGACCATGGTGAGCCTAAGAATTATCTTGTTGCCGTCAGCGAAATACACATTGTTTTCAACATCGCCTGTTTCAAAGCGCCGGAATGATTGGATGATGACACGGCCCGCTGTAGAATTATAATTCACGGGAAATATATCATCGCGGATTACTTCACCGTCTTCGGTGATGCTCATCAACAGCAGGTACGAATTCACGGAATCTTTTACCACCGTATCGCGCCTTGTTATCACAATGAAATGAAATTTTTCAACCCTGCCTTCATCGGGAATATACACCTTTGGCTTAGGCAAAGTAAGCGACGCGTGGACAAGCGCATTCAGCCTTCGCTCCTCCAATGGCACATACCACTCCTGTAAGCCCCCGGGCAGTGAACGACTGACAAAATCCAATAACGACATGCTGATCTTGCTATTGATGGTCTCGCGATTCGGCCGGTAACGGTAATGATATCCTTCGAACAAGGAATCGAATTGACTGAACTTGTACGGCGTTGTCAGAAAACTCGGCGGTGCGTAGCAAATAGTGTCTCCCTTTTTCAGCTTCAGCCATTTTCCTGTAGTGTACATGTTAGTTACGGTATCGCCGTACGACAGCGCTATCCAGGGACCTATGGTAGAAGGATGCTTTCGGGTAAGCAGCCCCGTTGTAGTAATTACTACAAGTTTATCAGTATCTGCCTGCTCATCCTGTAGCTCAGCTTTTCCCCATTGCTGCCAATAAATTATGCCGCCGCCAATCAATAGCACTACCAAACCTATGATCCATCCAAACCCACGTGAACCTGGCGGCCTGGTATCGGCCTCTTTAAGATCTTTGTCAATATCCTCTTTAGAAAGCCTTATATATAACGAAAGATATTCCCTGATGAAGGCATCCGCCGTTTGTCCAGACTGATCGAACTTTTTAAGCTCTGCCTTACGGAGCGCTGGATCCTTTTCATACTTCGAAAGGATGTACCAAACTTTGTCGCTGTCCTTCTTCATGGTTGTTTAAAAAGGTATAGTACAAGATTGTTCGGCACCTTGTACGTGGAATCGCTGGTTTGCAGCATCACCTGCAATTCATACGTGGGATATCCTTCGCTGGCGCCGGTCCTTCTCCACCGAGACCCGCATAATGCCGCCATGGTTTGCACGGCGGCGGAGTCGGTAAACTTCGGGCCCCAGAGCTCTTGTGGCTGATGCCTATTGAATGATATGCGCAACGTATCTCCCTGCACCGCGGGCCTCATCCCCTTTGCATCCATCCAGGCAAGCAGGCTGTCTCTTACAATATAGCTGCACAGCCCTTCCTCAGAATTTTTAGGCCCTCCGGAATTATCGCAAGCCACCATGAAAACCATCATGGACAAAGCAATGCCCTTTAATAATGATCTATAATCCATAATATTTTCTGAATGTTGCCGATTGCAGTATGGCTTCCACCACGCGTGCTATCATGCGCTTGTCGGTGTCATTCCATTCATGCCCTTCATGAAACTTCAACTGGATATACACCGAATATATCTTCGACTGTGAAAACTCCCGGAACCCTAACTGATCATGAAGGTTCCTGTCTGAAAAAACAAGCAACAGGTTCTTTCTTTTTATGTTAGACTCATCGCGGCTCGTTTCATCCCCCGTTCCTGTTTTGGTGTACAGGTAGAACTGCCTTCCTCCCCACTCAATGGCATTGTCGGCATTATAGGGTATTTGCATGAACGCCGAATGCAACAGTTCCCGTGCAGTGCCGGTTGTATTGGACAAGTGCATGCCGTTGTAAATAGTCTGCCTGAACATGTTCAGCAGGTTCACATCGTTATAGGCTTCATCTCTTATCCACGACGGTGTGCGCGTATGATCGCTGTGTTCAAAAAAACTAAGGCGCCCGGTATTGTCCAGTGTAAACAACCTGGTTGCCATTACAGCAAGCATTGCTGGAGAAAAACTAAACACCGAAGCGCCGGAAAAAGTTCCGCGGATGGCAAAATAATAATTCGGGTTTTCGCCCCTTGCGGTCCTCACCAGCCGCAGGTTCTCTCCGTACCAGCTGCGTTGCGGCAACAGGTAATCGCGGAAAATAACGTTTGTAAGTAAAAAACTATCGGCAAAATTTTCCCTGTACCAATTTGCCAACCTTGAGCTGTCGCCTTCGGGCCACCTGAGCAGGGTCTTATAATTCTTGGCGAAACCATCTGACAACAGCGATGCGGTGTTCCCGAACAGGTTTCCGCTGGCGTTGCTCTCTCTCGGCCAACGCGCCGGGTTAAAGCGGTAAAGGATATTGTTGTACCTGAAGTAAGGAAAATGCTCAATGCTATCTGTAACGCGGTTCACTCTTCTAACAATACTATTGTCAGCTCCGGGGTTGTTTAAAAGGCTCTGTTGCACCTGCTCCTTTGTATATGAGCCTATGTATGCAATGAGGCCATGGTACAGGTTAATGGACCTGGCCAGGAATTCTGTGGGAGTTAACCTGCCTTCGTCTTCAGCAATGTATTTTCCAACACCGCGGCCGGCAAAGTTACTCAGGTAATCGCCTTCGCGCAGGCGCATGAACTGCCGGTTCTCTTCGGCCAGTTCCAGGGTTTGCCAACTGGCCCGCAACCCTCCTACCACTGCGCTATACGTAAATGGCTTGATAGTACTCGCCGGCACGTCCGTGCCTTCAAGGCTTCGCTTCAGCAACAGGCTGTCTTTTTGGTTTTTGGTAAGATGATAAAACAAAAGGTTCAGGTCTGTAATAGATGAAAGCAGGTTCGGGTTAAGCCTGAGATTCCTGGACACAACATCGTTTTGCGACATGGCGCGCAACTTAAAGTTTCCATCCACGCAGGTTACACTGGCCTGCACGCTCGCAGAATCGGGGCGGGGCGAATAATGTGCAGCCAGTATTGAATCCAATCTCGATTGCAATGCCATATCGAAGGAGAGCATGACGGTGTTGCCTTCCATTTTCTTAATGTTCTCCGACAGCACATATTCATACAAGGATCCATTGTTTTCAGGGTACAAGTATTTAAACCTGCCATTTACCCAAACCGGCCTTGCCACTACCTGCTCCTTGCGCCAATTGCATTTGAGGGGGATGGCACGGCCTCCTGCATTGTTCAATTCAAAAACATTGATGCTGTCGAGCGGAACGCTCACCGCAAACGGGCGCAAAGTGCTATTATTCTTCCGCGCATTGTTTTCATTACCGGCAACAAGGTAAAAGCTGGTATCGGTAACAGCGGCAAAGTATTCGTAGGCATGATGGGTGGTGCTTGTCCTGCGAAATGCCGCGGCGGGAAGCGCCAGCAATTGTGTATGCGTACCTTCTAATAGTTGTGTGTTCCTGTAAAAATTGCGCAGCGGTTGAAATACCCCGCCGGAATAAATGCCTTTGTTGCCGAGCGTATCACCGATAGCGCCGACGATCTCGGGCAATGCACCTTGTTTGTTGTTATAAAGGCCGAATTTTCTGAAGAACGATTCGTTCACCCCGATTTGCCATACCGAGTCGGACCTTTCTACAAAAAGAAATTGAACAGGGTTGCGCTTGTCCTTATTATGCTTAATAAAATCCATTACCAATTGTGAGGCGTAATCCCTGGACGTGTCTGATATAGCCACGCTCCGCCAATTGTTTTTGAACTCGCCCAAAAATCGGTTGGCGTCCATGCCTAATACACGGTCTCTTGCGGCCTGTTGCGGTATCTCGTGCACAAAATCACGCAACTCTTCATTCACTACCCGCACTTTGTCCTGAACACTTGCCACCACCTGGTCAAAATCGAAATTGCTGACCCCTCTCGTAACACGAAAGCTGATAACAGCAAACACAATCACCATCAACACCAAAAGCCCGAGATAGGTCAGGAACCGGGTAACATAAAAAACAGTGGTCGTCTTACGGCCGCGTTGGCGCATCAACCATAGGCTGCACACGATCGTTACCAGGAATACAATGGTAAAACCTATGTCGTTGATGCTGAACATAAGGTAATTGATGCCGGCAAAGGGAAAGAAATTAAGATTGATAAGCAGATCGGTCAACGCAAAAAAGGCCATGTACAGCAAAAAGAAAAGGCTAAGCGCATTGCCCGCTATGGTGCCGCTGTTATCGTTGTACCCGCCGGAAACATGCACGGCAGGAAACAGCGACAAACCCAACAGCAGCAAAAATGGCAGCAGCATGAACAGCCAGCCATGCTCCGAATATAAATACCGTACAGGCAGCGTGTCTGAGAACTGCGTTTCTAAATTGCTCCCCTGCTGAAAATGCTCGTGCAACTGGCTTTTCACACCTAAATAGGGAGGATGGACCGACTTAAAATTCTCAATGAACCAACGGTTTTGTTCAGCCCGTTCAATTTGATTGATGGTCAGCGAATCGGAATCGATCACGCCTATGCTGGCTTTTACAGCGGCATCCTGCGGATCGCCCAACAGGCTGATGACACGGCTGTGAAATGTTTCAGAGATCGAATCGAAAAAATTCCTTTCAGACCGGCTGTTAAGTTGCAGGAAATAAATGAAGAAGATGACCGGGGCCAGGTATAACAGCACCCGCAGCGCCATCCTGCCCGTTACCATCCCATTGAATTGCCACCGCGAAGAATAAAAGCTTACGAATATCCATGCGGCAAAAATACTTATGGCAAATACCAGCCCTACGCCAAAATCAAGGCCGGCCACCATTAACCATACGTACAGGGTGATCATGGGAAATAAATACGGCGTGCCGGAATACAACGACAATATGCCCGCACGGTAATCCACATGCGCAGATTGAAATAACTTTCGCTGATTGAAGAAAATGATCACGCAAGTAAGCAATGGATAAAGCACCAGCAGCGCAGAAGCCATTCTTCGCTTGGTGTCGTATGAAAGGTTCCTTCCAAAAAAATACAAGGCCAATGCCAGGGACAACCCGATCAGCACGGCTACTGCAATAGACATTATGGTACGAATGCTGGCTTTCATCTCTTTGATTTAAGATAACGCTGGGTCCGCGGCATGCAGATCAGCCAAAACACGCTCATGACGGTTACATAACATGCTAAAGCCAATAACAACGTGCGGCCGTATTGCGGCGTTCCTTCCACGATGCTTTTATAAAAATCATGATTGATCCCTTCCGAAGGCGGAAAGCTGTCGATGCGCCACAGCAGGAATATCCTCAGCAAAAAACAATATAATGCCACATGTACAAGCGCCCAAACCATCAGCGGCGAGGGAGCAGATGGCTTCTTATATATCCAGAGATATGCGCCTATAAACACGAGGTGAAACACAAAAAGCGCCCAAAAGAAATCACCATACTCCGTGCGCGCATTGATAAAGGAATTGAGAAATGAGAACCGCCAGTTTACGCCGCCATTGTCGGAAATGTTCCAGGTGCTGTCTGCCGATGTGCGTATAGGATCGTCCTCGTCGCGCGCAGCAAATGGATAAACCTTCACATCCCGCAAGCCATGGCCGGTCTTACCCGCCCTGAAGTCTACCTGCGCATTGATATGATGCACATTGCCGCCGGAGGCCGCATTGTTCAACGTCGGCAGAATATATCCCGCCAGGTTATCCTGGAGCAGCGCGCTGTCTGCATGCGTATTGATAAATACAGATTGAAACGTGCCTGGCATATCATTGCTGTTGCCGGGCAAAGTATATAACGGCGCTTGTTTGTATTCAAGTAAAAGAGAATCGCGGACCTTGCACACTGTAAAAGCTGCCTGCCCCGCAAACGACCGCCCCCCAGCTGCATCGATGCCAATATAAAAAGCGCTGCCGTATTGCAATTGATGTGTTCCCGGAAGCAGGCTTAGCCCGAGGAGGTCAATGATATTATCGCCCTGTCGCAACGTAATTGCCAAAGGGGCGGAAGCAGGTACCACAGTTTGCCAATATTGAATGCCCGGTTGTTTGCCCGCAAACCATTTTAACCGCGAGTGTGTATTGTTTTTTTCTTTGGGCCCCAGGCTGTCCTTTAACAGGTAGATCATTTTAGAATGACTAAGCAATATTTCCGGCAGCGGAAGGGTAGTTTTTTCCAGTATCCTGAAAAGCGAATTGCCATAGGCTATCTTTTCTCTTGCAAGCGTATCTGACTGTCCCGCATAAGCGATGATAAACCCGAACTCATTGTCTTTTTCTCCTTGTTTAATAGAAATGCCGAGTTGTTCCGGTTGCCCATCACCTCTAATGATAAGCGCCTGGTCAGTGGCAACGGCGTTGGGCATTGCCTGAGCGAGCATCCAGGCGCCGTTATGGCTGGTATATATTGGATAGGGAAATGAATCGAATGCCAATGTGCAATGTTCGGTGCCCGGGTTATGGCTGATAGAAAAGCGGCCTTCGAGCGAAGGGAACAAAGCGGTGGCCTTATTGCCTGCCACCTGTAGTGGTTCGCCTTCTGCATCCTGGAAGCCCTGGTGTACAAAAAAATGATGCGCCAGGTTGTTGCGCAGGTTTTCCCAGATCCACCTGTCGCCCGACATGGCGGATTGAAACAACAAACCCAATCCCGCATGCATGATCACACTAGCCCCGAGGAACGATAACATCGACATATTGCTGCGGGGTTGCTCATGCGAAAAGATCCTGCGCAGGAACAACAACAGGGCAACAAGTCCGCCAACAAATATCACACTTACAAGTACCATGCTATTTCAGGTATGAATGCTCCTTGAACGTTTCATTCGAAATGCGTTTTGCCTGCAGGTGCAGGTGCTTCCCGCCCATCGCGGGCTGGCTGATGCCCGAGGCCTTCAGCTTTTTCAGCAATATCATGAACCCTTCGTTGCCCGATGTAATGGTATTTCCGGCGTCAGGAAATTCCGGCTGTTCATCCTTGAGCCAGTTGTTCAGGTTAGGCACTGCATTGTCTGTCTTAAACCCGATGATGTACTGTGAAAATTCACTTAATAAAATGAAGGCATGATAAAACACGTTGGGATCGGTGCAATTGTCGGGTTTATTCCTATCCAGCAGGCGCTGCCGTATTCTTTCATTGATCTGTTTGATCTCCGTTAGTTCTGCCTGCTGTTTTTTCAACCCTTCATTTTCAAAAGCAAGCTTTCCATTATCCGCGGTGAGTTTTGAAATTACTTTTTCATTGTCAACTTTTGTGGTCTCGAGTGTGCCTTTCTGCGTCTTCGTTGCCGAAAGATGCTGCTCCAATTCACTCTTTTTCCTGTCCAATTCCTCGAAGCGTGCGTTCAGCTTCTCATATTGCTCCTTTGTCCACTTATCTGCTACATAGCGGTTGAGCTTTTCAAGAAATGCAGCCTTTGCTTCCCCCATGCCTTGCAACCTTTCTACCAGTTTTTGTTCGTGCGTAGTCAACGTTTCATATTGCGCCCATTCGTCCACTTCCTGCGGAATGTTTTGTTCCGATGCTGCCGCTGCCTTTGCTCTCCTGCGCCCCTTCCACCACTTTACGGACAACTGTGCGGCAATCATGAGGATTGCGCCTGCCACCACTGCAAGAATGATCCAAAGAACGTTGGTGTTATCCTGGCTGGCGGTGGATTGGGATGATGGGTCTTGCGGCAGCTGATAAATATCTGCGCGTGCCAGGGAGTCCAACATATCTTTGAAAACAACCGGGCCCGGCTTCGACGACACGTAATTGATCCAACGTATGTATCGGGCCATGCTTCCTGAATCCAATACCTGTTTTGCGGGCGCGCCAACGGCTGCATCTTTCTTTTCATAATAAAACTCCGAGAGATTGCTGGTGACGCCTGCAGCCTGCGATAGATACAATTGCCGGTATCCATCGAGCACTAATTGCCTTATTTGGTCCGGGCCTGTAAGTCCCGGCTGCGGCCTCATCTGCAAGGTGATCCTGACCAACGAATCCCTGGGCTGCGCTGTGGTGTGTTGTGCAGGCAATAAGCCTGCCAGTAGTAAGATAAACGATGCTGCTAATGATACGCTTTTCATCGAGTTTATTTTAATATGTCATCGACAAATCCCAGGATGTTGTCAATGCGGGCGAGACTGACATTTGGCATTTGGGAAATGATCGGCAACTGTTCAAAATCCTGGTTATTTACTTCGTGAATGGGTTTGACTGAGAAATTTTCCTTCTTGCTTTTATCATCAATTGCAAAGCGATAATCGAGGCCGTCGAAGAAGTACCGGTAGCTCACGCGGGGGCTGATGTCTTCGCCGTGGGGCCTGCGCATTTCATAACTGCCGGAAATGATACTGTTGTTTCCAAACCGGAACCGGTGACTGGGGTCCCGGTCAAAATAGTTATAAGTAACGGCATCATTTACCATTTTGAAAAGGGCTTTCGCGCGAGGGGGTTCAAACACGCGGTGTATCCAATTTTTGCCCCCTGCGAGCAGGTAATCCAGGAACCCGTGCTTTTCAATAAATCCTATGTTCTTTACGCCATCTACTGAACGTTGCTTCCAATCGTACTCGCTTGAAGCCGAGGGCAACTTGAGCGCTCCCTCTCGTGCCAATGAGGGATAGCGCGCTGAGAGCTCCTGTACCAGCGCTTCGCGGAATGGTTTGAACAGGAACCCGCGGCCAGAAAGACTGAGCCTAGTAACGTTGAACGATGCAAGGCCGAAGGCCTTGATGTTTGCATCAACCATGTTGATCGGGCCTGTGCATACCCTGACAAGCTTGCGAATAAAGTCATCGGTGAATGTGTGCCCAATTGCAATGCTGTCTTCAAGCTTGGGTTGCCTGCCGCCGGACAATGCAGTAGAAAATGGTTTGCTGGTGGCGATGTCGATGATCACTTCATTTACAAAATCTGTTTCCGCTATTTGTTTGCCGGTGCTATACGCAGGTATGTTCCGGCCGGCGGAGACAATTTTTTTCAGGCTCTCCATTTCGTTCCAGATATCATCGCTGTTCACGGATAGCTCAATGATCTTTGCAAGGCAATCTCTTACCAGTTTCTTTTTATTTACAGGCCGGTCATCCATTCCCTTTGCAAAGCTGTTGATGTAGGTCAGCAGCAGGTCCAGGGTTACGGCTACTGTAAGGTAATTGCCCGCCGCCGGCATGCCTGTGCGCAACAGCCTTTTAAATACCTTGTCGTGCCCTCTGCGTACTGCCTGGTAAACCCCTATGTCGGTAGTGCCTTTGCCGCAATCGATGCTCAGTACAATTTCATTGTAGCCGGTTTCTTTGGAGAGTTCGGGCTTGGACATCAGGCTGGCATCGCTTTCCGGTATGGAATCGAGCTCTATTCCCTTGATCTGTGCGGGTAATTTTCCTTCCTGCCTTTGCTTGTCGAGCTCCTGGTACAATGCGTACAATATCCGGAAAATCGTGGCTTGCTTCAATGTGTTGGGAAAAAGGCAGGTAACCTTCACATAAAATTCTGCTGATTCATCGCGTTTGCGCATGCCGTTCAACAGCACCTGGATATAAGTTCTCATTACCGAGCAAACCAGGTCAAAACTGTCTGACTCGTTCAGGTGATAAGTTTTACCGCCAATCCTGAATTTGTAATCAGCCGCCATGCCGGTTTGGCTGAGCAGGAGCTTGAGGTTAGGGAGCAGGTTCGGGTGAGTAGAGGTTCCCAATGGTGTAAAGTATAACAGGGCATCCTCTTGCGCCGAGAACATGTTCCCGTTCAGGATATTGTCATTGGGCCTTTGTTCATCTACATACAGCCGTGTTTTGATCAGCTTTACAGCATCAGTTGGATGCAATGAGTTGTCGTACTGTTTTATCAGGCTGTTTTCAGTTGTGCCCTGGTTGTATATTTCCTTGAAATCCTGGAAAATTTCTCCGGCGGTATGGGTTATGTCGCGCTCCATGTTCCTGCCGATGACTCCGTATTGCGAAGCTTCGCTGCCGAAATCAAGCCATGCTTCACGGTATTCTGTACCGCGGGTGGGGATGTATACCCTGAAGTTGAAAAAATATTCCAGCGTACCGTTCCGGTATTTGAGTTGGATATCTATTGAATCGTTGGGATAATTGGATTTGAGACGCAGGATGCGGTTATCCTTTACCGTGAAAACATAATCTTTTGCCGCCGGGTCCACGATCACCTGTATCATCCTGTTTTTGTGGGAAGCGGGAGCTTTAACGGTTTCGACAGTAAGCTCGGGATTGTCAACCGGTTGAATGTCGCGGTTAGAATACAGGTAGTTGCTCATTTCGTCCTTACTGCCGCTGATGTCGAGCAAAGTCCATGAGTCATCCATCACATCGCGTTGTTGCCAGGGTTTTTCTATGAAGCTGAACCATGGTTTGTTGGCCATGTCAGGATTTACGTGCGATGTGCTCGTAAGAAAAATAAAGAATGGCCGTTCGCCTGCCACGTGTGAATGGCAGAGCCAATAGTCAAACGCGTCTTGCTGTTCTCTTACAAACGGTAAAAAGTGTTTGCGCATTTAAAAAATTTAATTCCACCAGGAAGTAAGCGATAACTTGTTTCACTGAAGTTTTATAGGAGGGATAGAAGGAACAATATAGAAAAAATATTGCCAGTTTAAAAACAGTGAAAACCCCTGAAACGAATTAATTGGTTTAAAAATTTTACAAAAAATGTGAAAACTTGCAAAATGTCCGTCACCTCGCCATTGTGCGGCGCGGCGGGAAGGAGAGTAGTCGGGCTGCGGGCACGATTTCACCGTCTGCCAATAGCTTAACTTTAATGGCAAACCAAGCATAGTATCATGGTCAATCTTACTTATGTTTCGCCCTGTTTCATTGTTGCCGACATACAGGCCTCGTTGTCGTTTTATACAAATAAACTTGGGTTTGAGGTTCGGTATATTGGCCCGGAGGACGCTCCTTTCTTTGCCATCGTAGGCCGTGATAAGGTCTCGATCATGCTTAAAGAAATTGCTCCTGATATAAAACCGCTCCCCAATCATACGAGACATGAATGGGCCCGGTTGGATGCATTCATTTATACTTCAGAACCTGATGTTTTATTTGAAGAATACCGGGCCGGAGGCATGAATTTTCACCGGCCACTAGGCGATGACGATGATAATTTGCGAGGATTTGAGATACAAGACGCTGATGGGTATGTGTTGTTTTTTGGACGTCCCATCTCATAGCCTGCAATCGAATCCAACTTCAAGCTTTTCGGTATGGCAACACTTCCTTTCAAGATAAGATCATTGGTGCAGCTTTATGAGGTCCTGCCTCCAGAAGAGCGCATCATCGTAGACGTGTTAAGGCAGGTAATTCTCGAGAACCTGCCATCCTATTGTAAGGAAAAGATATCCTATAATGTTCCATATTTTTATGGCAAGAAAGGAATTTGCATCATCTGGCCTTCCACTGTTCCACGGGGAGGAATTAAGAAAGGCGTGCTCCTGGGCTTTTGGCATGCCAATAAGTTTGTTGATGAAGATAATTACCTCACAAGGGGCACCAACAAGCAGATCTTTTACAAAATATTTAAAACTGCCGATGAGATTGATGATAAGCCGATAAAAAAATTATTGAAGGCAGCGGTGGCGTTGGACAGATCATTCTAAAAAAGATGAGGCCGCTTGCTTAAATTTAGTGTATGAGCATGCGTTGTGTCAAGCTGGTATTGCGTTTACTGTTTATTTCGGGTTATGCTTTCGGCCAATCCCCGTTGGACTCTATGTTCAACCAGATAAACCACAGGCTGCAAAGAGCAGAAAGGCCGGACTCTACCGCGCAGGTGTTCCTCCACGTAGACAAATCGATCTACCTGCCCAATGAGAATGTTTGGTTTGCCGCTTACCTGGTACATTCATCGTTGCCGCGACAGGAACATCATACCGTATATGCTTGCCTTGCCGACGCCGTAACTAAAAAAATAATTGCGTCAGACAAGTTTGTCATGGAGAATGGCGTAGGCGCAGGTTCCATTTTTGTTCCCGATTCGTTGCCGGCCGGGGATTACCAGCTGATCGCTTTTACCAATGGATTTTTACGAGAGCAATCCCAGGTCCCATTTGTCCAATCCATCCGCGTGCATGCGCCCAGGGCAGGCTTTGCCGGCAATGCAACGGCAGGCGCAAAGCAGGCAGTAGGCCAATTGCCGCCTGAAAAAAGGCTAAGGATAAAATGGTATCCCGAAAGCGGGAACCTTATCGCGCGTCTTAAAACAAAAGTTGCGTTTGAAGTGCGCTCCATTTCCGGCAAGCCTTATGGATTTACGGGCGATCTGCTCGAGAACGGGATTTCCATTGCTACAGTGCGTGCTGACGAAACCGGGCGGGGTGTGTTTGAATTTACGCCTGCCGAAGGCAAGCGATATGCGATACGTCCACGCAGTTCGGCAATTGATTCAATCGAACAAATCATGCCTGCTGTTCTGAAAAATGGATATAACGTTTCAGTGCAACAGGGGGTGATCAAGGATACGTTGCGGTTCACTGTATCGGGCCGGCCACGCATCAACACCGTGTATGTGCTGGTGCATGATTTCAGGCGCATATATTATTTTGAAGAAGTGGTTGCCAATGTGCCGAGGTTTGTAGTAGATGTGGCGGCAAGCAGGTTGCCCGCCGGGTTATGCACCATTACTGTCTTCGACAGCCTGGCAAATCCCGTGGCAGAGCGTACTGTTTTTGCAGGAGTGAAAGATATGGTAAGCGCTAATATTTCCACGGATTCCGCCAACTATCATGCCCGTTCCAAAGTAAAATTGTCTGTCCAAACCGTGGATGCTTCAGGAAAAGGGAAACCTGCGGTCATTTCACTCGCAGCGGTTTTTAAAAGGAGGATTGATACGCTGGTATACCAGGACATCATGCCTATGCATTACTATGGCCGCTACACCCAAAATGATCTGCCATTTACTTTGAACAGTAACAGCACTGGCGATATTGAAATGTTCCTGCTTACGAAGTGCTGGACGCGCTACCGGTGGGATCCCTGGCACCCGATAAAAATTGCGTACAACGATACGCCGCTGGGTGTTGGCGGTCATGTATTACTCAAAGGCAAACCGCCCGGAAAGCCTGTTGAAATTATTGTCATCAATAAATCAGTGATACAAACCTTCAAAACAGATGAAAGTGGTTATTTTCTATTGCCCCCTGAGTTAACCGCCACGCCTCCGAATTGGAAGTTGTCATTGACCGTGAATGCTAAGAACAAAGAAGATTACAGCTTTAAGTTCGATCATCCGGAGGATTCTGTATACAGCCTATTGGCGAAAAAATCGATTATCAATAAAAAAGTTGCTGCCGGTGAAATGCTGCCGCAGGAATTACCGGAATTTATCACGGCAAAAAAACTTGACACCGTTTACGTGAAAACAACCAAGCGGGATAACCTCCCGCAGGTTTTTGGATACGGTCAGAAAGTATTTCAAAGTGAGCGCTGCAGCGATTATGTGTGCATGTACAATATTTTAAATTGCAAACGGCACAAATCCGGCGGCACGCCACCGGTGGATGGCGAGACGTATTACATGCAGGAATTCAACCCAGACCGGTTGATCACCGTAATATACCGTGCCTGTAAGCAGGAACAGGCAAGGACAAAGGAGCTGATGCTATATAAAGTGCAGGGCCGCAGCCATTCGAAAGAATTTTATGTAAATGATTTTCAGAATGATCTCACCACCGATGTCAGCGCTACTTTGCAATGGCGGCCATTGATAAAAACCGATGAAAATGGAAAAGCGGAGATTACATTTTATACCAACGATCTGAAAGGTGAATTTATTTGCATCGTGCAGGGTGTGACGGATAAAGGCGTTGTGAGCGGGAAGAAAACATTCAGGGTAGAATAGCACCGGCGGTTATCCGTGGCCTTTTATTTGCTCCATGATAAACCATGCCTGATAAACCGATTTTGACACTGGAGGAGCGACGTGCCAAACGTGCCGAGCGCCGCGAAAAACAACGTTCGGAAAACATTAACCGCGCAAAGAAAATGCACGTGGCGAGGTTGGAGTTCGAAGAACACACCACAAGGAAAAAAATTGCCGGCGCTCAACCCCCACAATATAACATTGGCTGTTCGGGCTGGTATTATTGGCACTGGCACAAGCTTTTCTATCCCGAGCACCTGGCACGCAATGAATGGTTCTCCTATTATGCGACAAATTTTAAGACGGTCGAACTAAATGCGCCTTTCTATTCATGGCCAACCGTTGCAACGGTAAATACGTGGCTTAAGCAAGCCGGCCGTCGCCAATTTATATACACGGTCAAAGTTTGTGAATTGATCACGCATGTCAAGCGGTTTAAGGCTACAAAGCAACTTATCCAGGACTTTGGTTTGATCGCTGATCTGCTGGGACGCCGAATGGGATGTTTTTTATATCAATTGCCGCCGAGCTATCATTATACTCCTGCGCGATTAAAGAGTATATTAAGCCAATTAGACCCTCGCAGGCGAAATGTTGTTGAGTTCCGGCACAAAAGCTGGTGGAATGAGGCGGTATACAAAGCTTTCCGGCAGGCTAATACCATTTTTTGTTCCTGCAGCGGGCCGCGTTTGCCCGATGACCTCATAAAAACTGCTGACGAAGTTTACATTCGTTTTCATGGAACCAAGCAGTGGTATCGGCATAATTACACAAAGCAAGAGCTGCGTGTATGGGCTCAACGCATTCGGGAAAGCAAGGCTAAACGCGTCTGGGCTTATTTTAATAATGATAGGGATGGATATGCAATAAAAAATGCGAAGGAGTTGCTGAAGATGTTGAAGAAGGAATGATCTGTAGAAAAATCATCTGCAACGACATTTACAACCGTTGCTTTTCCTGTTAAATGGCATTCATGAAATACTACATGAATTCGGAAAATGTTGTACCTATGCTGCGCCTTGATTGTTTATGCCCAGATGCTGCAAATAGCGACCAGTTTGCAGCTTTGATGGCTGACAGGTAGAACCGTTAAAAATAATATGTATGGAAATCAGAAAAGCAGATAAGGCTAGGGACTACGAGAAAATTTGGAATATTTTTTCAACCGTTATTAAAACGGGCGACACATACGTTTTTGACCCAAACACTCCCAAAGAGGCGTTGGATAAATATTGGTTTGCTGATTACATGGACACGTTCGTAGCAGTTGATGACAACGGTAACGTTTTGGGGACTTACATCATTAAACCAAATCACGTAGACCTGGGCAGCCACATTGCTAATTGCGGATACATGGTAAGTCCAAATTCGCGAGGTAAGGGCATCGGAAAGCTTCTGTGTGAACATTCTATCGAGTTTGCCAAACAAAAGAAATATGTAGGCATTCAGTTCAACATAGTGGTCAGTACCAATACAAGTGCAATTAACCTTTGGAAAAAACTCGGGTTTGAAATTATTGGCACAACGCCCAAGGGCTTTCGACACAAAAAATTAGGACTGGTAGACACTTATATAATGTTCAGGCAATTATAAAATCTAACCCACTGGTAACGGCAACCGTGACATTTTATCTATGCCACTATATTCTAATTATTAATACGTATCATGAGCAAGCATTTATAAAAAAAGCGTCACGATATTCCTTCGTAACGCTTTCTCTTCTCCGTGGTGTGGGGCGGAATCGAACCGCCGACACAAGGATTTTCAGTTTTGAAAAGTTTGGTTTTATTTGATTTCATTTGAATCGACTTGGTTGATAACCAACATTATTCACATTATTTTATTTCACACGCTGACAAGCAAAACCGCAAATTGTTGTAGTATTGTTGTAGTAATTCCGCAGCATGGCTACACTCAAAGTTGTATTGCGCAAAGAGGAAAAGGCTGATGGCACTTATCCTCTCGCTATTCGGATCACCAAGGATAGAAAGTCAAGCTATATCTATCTTGAGTATTCCATTAAACCAACCGATTGGGATGAAAAAGCCCAGCGGGTAAGAAAGACGCATCCCAATTCAGCCAGGTTAAACAACTTCCTTCTAAAGAAACTGTCCGAGGCCAATGACAAGGCTCTTGAGGTGGAATCTCAAAAAGATTACGTCAGCTCCCGCGCCGTTCGGCAAAAAATCAAGCCTTCGGCTGGCGCTACGTTCTTTGCCCAGGCACAAGCATGGCTTGATGAACTGAAGACATCCGGCAAGTATAATCAATACACTTCCGAGAAGCCCCGCATCAAGCATTTCAAAGAGTTTCTGGGCGGCGATGATATTGCCTTCTCTGATATATCCGTGGGTATGCTGGATAAGTTCAAAAGCTATTTACGCGGATCACAAGGCGTCAATGAGCGTACGGCCGTCAATCATTGGGTAACCATTCGCTCCGTGTTCTCCTACGCCATTAAGAACCAGGTTACAGACCCGAAATATTACCCATTTGGCAAGGGCAAGGCGAAAATCAAATTTCCTGATTCCATTAAAGTGGGTCTGACTGCGGAAGAAATTACCAAGCTGGAAAAGGTGGAATTACCCGATGAATACCAAAACCATTGCCGGAATCTGTTCCTCATTTCTTTTTATTTTGCCGGCATGCGTGTTTCTGATGTTCTACGTCTGAAACATTCGGACTTTCAAAATGGCCGTCTACATTATGCGATGGGAAAGAACAATAAGGCGGGCTCTCTAAAAATCCCGGAGAAGGCCGAAAATATTCTTACCCAATATAAGGACACCAAACATGATCTCGTTTTCCCTGAATTAAAACGACTGGATAGCTTAGGCGACCCTTTCATTGTTCAGCGCGCAATCGCATTTGCCGCAAGCCGTATCGATAAATGCCTTCGCACTCATGTAGCGCCTCAAGCGGGTATTGAAAAGAAGCTTACGATGCATATCGCCCGACATACTTTCGGAAACATATCGGGGGACCGCATACCGGTTCAAATGCTGCAAAAACTTTATCGCCACTCAAAGATTGAAACCACTATTGGTTATCAGGCGAATTTTATTCATAAGGATGCTGACGAGGCGTTAAACGCCGTTTTACAATTCTAAGATTTACAGTTAATTACCTATTTGTTGTAAATATTTTGATGATTTCTAACTCCCAGTTAAAAAAGAAATATTTTTTTCTAAATGCCAATCACCCTATCTTTGGATGTCAACAATATTACTAACAGTTCTTTGACATCAGCGTTTCATAGTATCATTCTTTCATCACAGGTTTATTGTTCAGAGAAAAAACGAAAATCTATCAATGAACGATGACGGATTAACAGAAATTCTTTTGCAGTGTAAAGAGATTGTGCAAAGACTTTCACAGGACTATAGATATTCGGAAGGACACCAAGATTTAGTGCAGTTAGAATACTGCATAGATAAGGCTTTAGAAATTGTGCTGAGCGAGAACGGTGAAAATGTTTCTGAAGCGGTTTTAAGAATTATTGAAGTAGTATTACAGGTCTATAACATATATACCTTGGTGGACTCTCACCTGTAATTTGTTAATCTTAGTTGTTTGATAAATTTTGATCATTCACCAAAATAATGAATATCGGAAAGGTTATCAAAGACATTCGAACCGAAAAGAAAATTAGTCAAGGTGATTTAGCAAAAAGTTGCGATATAACGCAAACTTATCTTTCACAAATTGAGAGTGATACGAAAATGCCTTCTACCGCACTTTTAATGAATATATCAAAGGAGCTTAACGTTCCTCTTTCGGTAATTTTTTATTTGAGCATAGAAGAAAGTGATGTTCCTAAAGAAAGACGCCGCGCCTTTAAGGAATTATCACCAACTATTGATACGCTGGTTAAATCTGTGTATTTGTAAGGACTACTTCGCTTGTCTTGCTTTGAAGTAAGGTTCAAATGAAACTAAGAAAAACCCCAGAAATCTGGGGTTTTTTCTTTTAAGCCATCTCATAGTTTCTAACAAATCAGACAGCCCGTTGAGCGTTACTCGTCTTACTTAGTCGCTCTAACAAGTTGCACACTGTTGTCCGATGCCATTTGGCACCTGGCCGAAAAGTTTCAACGCCTTGCGCATTGAGCGCCGCCACAATTTTCCGTATAGATGTATGACCTTCTGCGGCTAGGCCGTTAAGCACCGGCTTTAATTTTTGGGCGAATGCATCAGCTTCAAGTTTGTTTTTTACTGATAACATTTTCCCGTTCTTGCCCAACTCTATTCCTCGCATTTTTGCAGCCTGCAATGCTTGTTTTGTGTTGACGCTGATCGTGCGTCGTTGTTCCTCAGCAACTGCGGCCAGAATATGAATTGTAAAACGGTTGGCATGCGGATTATCAACAACAATAATTTCTATATTTCGCTTTACGTTATGGGCGATTTCTTCGACGTCACGGCCTAAGCGGTCAAGGCGCGCAACGATTAATGTTGCTTTATGTTTGCGGCAAAGAGCAAAGGCTTCTTGCAGGCGAGGTCGATTTTTACGGGTAGACTTTACTTCCACTATCTCCAATAACAGGATGAAACCATTGGCAAGGCAGTATTGCCTTATGGCAGTCAATTGCGCTTCAAGCCCCAAGCCGCTTTTACCTTGCTTGGAGGTCGATACGCGCAGATACGCTATCGCGAATAGCATGAGCCTTAACCAATGTCCAAAAGTCAACGAACGATTATTTTTGGACAAAATCCAGAAAAAGGCAAAATTTTTTTATCGTGCAAATGCCCGCCGAAACTGGATTCCCTAGCTAACCCATTTCATCACTCTATCAGAAATTGTCCAAGAGTAAACGTTGGTTTGCACTTGGACAATTTTTTTGCCTAAATCTGATAAGGTCTACTGGTTAATGACTATTTCGATTAGGCTGCCTCCCCTTTACCGGGGGAGGCCATTTTATGTATGCAAAGCACTCAATCATACGGAAACGACGCCTTCGTAATCGATGAGGGCAACTTCAGCTACCTGTTCGATAAGTATTATGCGGCGGTAGCATTCTTTGCCAACAGACTATTGAAAAACCGAGAAAGAGCAGAAGATATCGTCAGTGAAGTGTTTTTTACACTTTGGCAAAAGCGTGCTGAATTCAATGCAGAAACACCAATCAAGGCATTTCTTTATACCACCACACGGCAAACTTGTTTTGGCAGCGATCAAGCTGATTTCTCTGCCCAGGTTGAAATCACCCGTTCCGAAGTTCTTCGAGAATTGTATTACAGACAACAAACACATAAACAATGAGGAAAATACTTCTTTGTTTGCTGGCCATCCTTAGCAATGAATTACTGGGTCAATCTAACACAGTGGATCATACAAAGGTTGGCACGGTCGCACCTAGTGCAAAATACTTGGACGTCGATCATGTGTACCCTTTCAATCGCGGCGCGGCGATTATTGTCAAAGGGAATTCCCATGCAATTATAGATCAGAATTTCCACCAGATTGTTCCCTTCAACAAATATGAATACATCGCCTCCCACGGGCGCAGCGGCTTGTTCTCCGGCAGCGCGAAATTCAAGCCGACCGATCTGCTCAACAGCCAGGGAAAGGTGATCCATTCGTTTCGGGGTGATCCCCCACGCATCGAAAATTGGCCAGACGGCTTTGCCTGGTTCGGCGAGGCACGACGTGAACTCACCATTATCCCTGTCGCGATCACCTGCATCAACGCCAAAGGCCGGAAGATTACGTTTAAAACCACCAACGCCCTGACATTCGATGAATGGCACGAAGGTCTGGTGCGGTTCAACACGGAGAATGGCTACGGCTATATGGACACAAGCGGCAAAATCGTCATCCCCGCGCAATATGTTTCAGCCAAGGAGTTTTCCGAAGGCTTGGCGGCCGTGTCAAAGAAAAATGAATTTGGAGAAATCAAATGGGGTTTCATCGACAAGACAGGCAAAGTGAAGATCCCGTTTCAATATTCCATGCCGCCTTCGTCTTTCGGCTTTGGCCTTGCAGCTATTGTTCCCAGGGTTCAAACCGATATCAAATTCTCGCTTATCAATCAAAACGGTGAAGTCAGAGTGAACGTGCCCCTATCGTCCAAAGCAGAAGTGAATACGGATAAAAAATTTGTCGGTGGCTTCATGCGGGCCTCGCTCCTGGGCGGCTGCGATATTTTGGGCGAGGAATACTCCTATCAAACGATGTTCGCACAGGCAGGGCTTCCCGGGCGCAACATGAAATACCCCGATTGGTATGTCGAGGAACCTTATCAGGATGGACAGATCGTTTTTGCCCGCAGAACCCGAGAAAGAGCGATCAAGAAGGGAATCCTTGATATCGCCAACGAAAGATACATCGATCCCATATTTGAAGAAATCAGCCTATTTGACCCCATATCAAATCTTGCCTATGCCAAGCTGGAAACAGGCAAGGACAATAACGGCTTTCCCATTTACCGCGAAGGCTATATCAATCGGCAAGGCATCTTCGTATTGGTGAAACAAGCAAAAAACAATTGGTAAACCTTCAATCTATTTATATGAAAAGAGTTCTTTTTTGTGTAATTGCAATGTGTCTCCTTGCAGCCTGTTCAAAGGACGGCGGCACAACGACTAATAACGGCAATGGCGGCGGTAATGGTAACGGCGGCGGTGGTAATGGTGGTGGGGGTAATGGCGGCGGAAGCGGCGGAAACAATCCCACAGCGTTGTTTCGTCCGGCCAACAATTTTTACATCTTTTATAATGGCGCGCCTAAACCGTCAAGCTTTCAAACGAATGATTTTGACGGCAACACCAATCTGGTTGTTGTTGCGGCAGATGACGGTGCTTTAAAAATAGAATTTCACAACATAAATAATCCGACTGCCACGCAATCGAATTCGGATTATACGGTTACCGTTGAGGGCTTAAGAGTTATCACTACGGAAGCCGAGTTCAACGCGGCGGCCACTGACACGTTAGGAAGGCCTCATGTCCATATCTTCAACCCGAATGGCGCTTCAATTATGGTTGTAGGAACGCAATACAGTCAAATCATCATGCCTCTGATCAAGCTACAAACGTCATCTGATATCAGCAATGGCGTGATCAGACAAAAAGGAGTTGTTCTTTCGACAGGGACATCATTTCCCTTAAGCGAGGCGACCGCCGTTATCACCAATCCCAACAATCCGCATCATGTAAATCAGCAAAAATTTAGAATACAGTAAAACAAGAGAGCCCCTTTCCCCCAAAGCCTCGTCGTAAGACGGGGCTTTAATTTTTTTGAGTAAATTTATCGCATGGCGAATTCGATGCAGGTCATATGTCTTGAAGAAGAAGCGTTTTACGCTTTGATCGAACAGGTCGTTGCACGTCTTAAAGAGAAGTATGAGGAAAAGGAGAAATGGATTTCGGATGTCGAAGCAATGCAACTTTTGAAGATCAAATCAAAAACAACTTTGCAGGATTTGCGCAACAAAGGGAAAATCCGTTATTCACAGCCACAAAAGAAAATGATCGTGTATGACCGTGAGTCCATTATGGAATATTTAGAAAACAACGCCAAAAACAGATTTTGAGATGCAAGACGAACAATCTCCCTCACCCGAATACATCGCTGCGTTTAATCAGGGCTATATAATGCAGAAGCATTTGCCTGATCTGGCGGACAAACTTTCAAAATCTTTGCCTGATACGGAACTCAGTCAAGGATTTAAGGATGGCCAACAACAATACCAATTGGAAAAAGAAAATAATCGCCCAAAATTTCTCCGAAAAGATCGCTTGTCAAACCCAAAGCATGGCAAGGACAACACAAAGGATAAAGGAGGAGATTTTGAGCGAGAATAAGTAATCTCATTCAAGGTCTCACTCTATATATCCCATTCGATTACATGTGCATCGTTCAAATAATTTTCGTAAATTAGGTAACACAGTTAAAGTTTAATGGTTAATGGTATTTGATTAGTGCGGCCCACCCTCCGCCTAATCGAATCACTCAAGCCACGAAAGTTTGTTACTTATCGTGTAGGCGTTATAATGGGTATACAAGTCCGGGCTGATGCAATTCGATTATTCAATCGCCAAAATTTGCGTTGACTAATTGTCCCTAGGCATTATGCTAAACCAAGTGTTTTGCTGAGGTAACAACATGCCCATTCAACAATACTTTGATGAAAATCAACAGCTTTTGAAAGCTGAATATGAACCTTTGAATGAAACAAATATTCAAAAGTATCTAGAAAGGTTTGGCAAAGAGAAAACGGAAGGTTATTTAGAAGCATTAAAAGATGTTTTGACGGAGCTTGACCCGGTTCGATTTAATAGAATTGATCCGGGTTTTAGTGAAAACACGCCCCATATTACGCAGCGTAAACTTCGGGAATGGGCAGAATCAAAGGAAAGATTTCTGGAGCGTGAAGATATTAAAGCATTCTTTAAACCTGGCGATCAAAGCAGTGCTCAGCCTCAATAATCAAGTTGATAACTAATATTCAGAAAATCTATAAACATGACAATTGAAGTAGATTGCATTGGGTATCAGGCATTCTATAAAGTCTTCCGCGATGCCATTATAGACAGGGAATTGAATGGAAAGTTCGATAAAGGTCGTGGCGTAAACTCACCGCAAATATGGCATGAGACATACCCACGAACTAAGAAATATATCGTTCTTGAAATAGTGAAGTATTCAGTTAAAAATAAATATTACTTCTACAAGATGAAAGGGGAATTAGACCCCAGAAAAGGAAGTGTGGGTAACGTCAATGCCTCCGCATTATATTATGCACTTGAGTATATAGGAATCAGATTGCCCAAAGATATAATTGTCGACGGCTTTACCCCACATTCATTTTTAGCGGATGTACTGTTTGAGGAATTTAAAAAACAATATTTAGTAGGTACCACCTTCAAGCCAAAGAAGAATAAATATTTGAGTGCCGTTGAGATAACGGAAGGCGCACGGAATCCGGTATTAAATATAGATGAAATCAAAGTCCAATCAAATATGTTTGGAGTATTCTCTGGGACGATTAAACAGGGGCAATGCACAGATAAATGTGAAGTTCAACTTTTTTCAAGCAATGGTATCGACATAACAGGCAAAATTGTAATTGACTATGAGGCGGACGATTTTGCTGACGCGGTAAGAGAAACAATCTTACTGGAGGGGAAATTTCTATATAACAGGTTTATTTCACTAGTTTATCGCAATCATCATCCACACGTAACCCAGTGTGGTGTAGTATTTTTAGAGCTTTCTAGTTTCCGCGACATTCTTTTCGGCGAATTCATGGGATACTATTCCCCTAAATCTCCCAAGCGTGGCGACTGTAAAGGCATATTGACCTTAAAGAAAATTGACAACAATATTTTAATGCCTCGTCTGGACTCAAATTCTTAAAAATCATTTTGTTGAAGTAATCTTTCTGTTTTTTCCGATTAAACGGAATATTCTTTTCCTTCATCACGTCCAATATTCTTGATTTTTTTGAAACTGCATTTGATTGTTTCACTAAAAAAATCAAGACGTATGGGACTTAACAAATCAGATCGCTCGTCCGTGATAAAAATCGCGGAGAGCCATGGTTACTCGTGGAATTCTGCGGGAACCAAGATGATCAACGGCAATGGTGGCTCTCTGAGCTTCTCTAACACTTGCCATAGCGTTAAGCTAAATGGATCGTCTTACAATTCAGTTGCTGGAACAAAGAAAAGTTCCAAGTGGTAACAACCGCACAGGAAGGTCGCCGGAAGGTGGCCTTCCTCTTTTTTATCCAAACAAACTATCTCTGTTATGAGCCACGCATACGATCTGGATAAGTCCCTCATTAATTTTTCGACCAACTATTGGTTGGCCGATTGGACTATTCGCGAAGCTGTTGAAGGCGTTGGAATTTTTGGCGGCATTGGATCGGGTAAAACCAGTGGAAGTGGACGGCTGCTTGCAAAAAAATATCTGAGCGACGGGTTTGGCGGTTTGGTGCTTACTGCTAAGCCTGAAAGAGAATTGTGGGAGCAATATTGCCGCGAAACAAACCGGCAGGACGATCTCATTATCGTAGAGCCAGGTGGCCAGCATCACTTCAATTTCATAGAATATGAATCATCAAACAAAAATGGTGTAAAACCCATTGTGCAGAACATTGTCGAAGTTCTCCAAACAGTGATACGTTCTTCCGAAGAGAAAAGCGGCGGGAAATCCGATGATCCCTTTTGGGAGTCGGCGCTTGACATGCTTGTTTATAACACAATTGAGCTTTGTCTGCTCGCTTACGGCAAAGTTTCAATTCAGCAGCTTTATGATGTTGCAATGAGTATTCCCAAGAGTGGGGATGAAGCAAACAGAGATAAAGATGGGGAAAAGAAAATTCCGTTTTATCAGGCCTTCGCTAAAGCACAGGAAAAAATTCAAAAACTGACAGATATGTTTGAAGCGAGTTTATCGGTGGATGAAAGAAACAATTTGGATTACGAAGATCGCGATTTCCTCTACAACGTGTTTTTTGAAGCTGTGCCGGATGCCAGAACGTTACAGTCAATCGATCAGTTTTTCATTGAAACGTTTAGAACCTTAAGTGAAAAAACCCGCTCAATCATTGAATTCGCTTTCAATGGGTTTTTATTTCGGATGTTGAAAGACCCAGTGTATTCTTTGTTCTGCAACAAGCCATCGACATTCAAACCGGAAGATTGTTTAGACGGCAAAATTATTATCCTCAATCTCCCCATCAAAACTTACCACAAGATCGGAAGAGACTGCCAGGTTCTGTTCAAATATATCTGGCAGCGTGCAATGGAAAAACGCAACATTCGTGAGAACGGCAGGCCGGTATTTCTTTTTGCCGACGAAGCGCAGCATTTTTTGCATGAATACGACAGCGAGTATCAAGCAACGGCACGAAGCAGTCGAATCGCCACGGTTTATATTTCACAGAATTTGGCGAATTATCATGCGAATATGGGCGGCACAAAATCCGAGCATCGCGTCAAGAGTTTCCTCGGCACTTTAGGCACCAAAATCTTTCACAGCAACGCCGATACACAAACCAACGAATATGCATCAGCACTTATTGGTGATGGTTATACAGAGGATATATCGACATCTTCCACCATGGCCGGGGAGTTCTCAACAACGCGCGGCAAATCATTTAGGCTCGAAAGAATGGTCAGGCCGGAAGAATTTGTTGGCCTTCGAAACGGCGGACCAAAGAACAAATTTTTGGTTGACGGCTATATGCACCGGCAGGCGAATCCATTCCCTGACGGAATGAACTTCCGTAAAATCACTTTTTCACAAACAAATTCATAAATGATAAAAACGAATAATCATGAAAGTAAATCTGTATTTCCGCGACGTCCTACAGCGACGCAACAGGATAAAAAAATTCATTCTCGATTTGTTTCTTTCCTTAGCCTCTTATCCACGACTTGCCCTGGAAGTCTTTATCCGTAAAAATTTCGGCGAACGGTATTTTTCGATGGCATCGGCGATAACAGTGGCTTTTTTAATGGCGATCATCCCGTCAATAGCGAATTGGATTTACAATCTTTTCCCACATCAATACGAAACCTGGGAGGATTATCAGGCTGCCCAAAATGGAGCCGGTTTATGGTCCAGCTACACGACATGGTATCTCTTCATTATCGTCTTTCTAGTCTTTAGTTGGAAGCGGATGCGTGAAATCGAAAGAAGCCCATCCGTCTTCGATTTCGGCAAATTCAGCCTTTATTCCGGCGACATTCACCCTGCATTTTATAACCTTCGGCTGTTTGGCAAAAAGATGGATGTAAGGCAGATTGAAACGCTGCTGGAGCCTGCGCTGTTCTTTGCTATCGGCTTTGCGCTTTCACTAATGGGGCAAAAATTGGGTACGCTCTTGATTGTGTGCAGTATATTTTACGCCATTGGTTATATAGCTGCTTATAAAAGCAGCGATGATTTCATGATGGATAAGATTGACGAAATGATTATGAACGAGGCAATGCAGGACGTCTTCGTGGAAGGCCAAGAAAACCATGCAAAAGGCGTGCGGTTCTATATGCGCCGTCCGAATGCGAAAGAGGATAGAGAGAAGCTCGCAGACCAGATTGTTTACACAGTAAGCGACGAACCAACCTATGCTTCATAGCCCCTGGGCTGTGCACAGGGCAGATGTCTGATGAAATTTTTATTAACTGGTATTACAGAAATCCTGACACAGCCTTTGCTATGATTATTCTTTATAAGCACTGCAAAACGGTTGACGATTTTTCGCAATTACGCTCCAAAAACATTTATACCGATTGCCATGATACGGATGGTTCAAAGCAATTCTGCGCGCCATGCCAAAACCTATTTTTCGGATGCTTTGGTGAAATCAGATTACTTCATGGACGATCAGGAATTGGCCGGGCGGTTCGAAGGAAAGCTGGCCGAAAGAATGGGCATTAACGGGAAGGCTTTAAAAGAAGCCTTCTTCGCCCTATGCGATAACCGCCACCCTGTAACCAAAGACCAGCTTACGCCGAATACGAAGGCCAATAGGATTATCGGCTATGACATAAATTTCCATTGCCCGAAATCCGTTTCGCTCCTTCATGTGCTGTCAAAAGACAACCATATCCTGACAGCTTTTGAAGCCAGCGTGTTTGAGACAATGAAGGACATCGAGGCCGACAGCAAGACCAGGGTGCGCAAGGGCGGTAGATATGATGACCGGACAACAGGCGAATTGGCGTGGGCGGAATTTGTCCATCAAACGGCAAGACCAGTCGACGGTTCCCTTCCCGATCCGCACCTCCATTGCCACGCATTTGTACTAAACATGACATGGGACGAAATTGAAAAGAAAATCAAGGCGGGCAAGTTCCGCGACATCAAGCGCGATATGCCTTATTATCAAAGTCGCTTCCATAAGAGGCTATCGGATCGGCTGATTGATCTGGGCTATCGGATAAAACGCACGGAAAGCTCTTTCGAGATTGAAGGTGTCCCGCAACAAGTGATTGACCTCTTTTCCAAGCGAACCGACCAGATTGGCAGGGTTGCCAAGGAAAAAGGCATTCATGAAGCAAGAGAATTGGATGCCTTGGGCGCCAAGACGCGCGCAAAGAAACAGAAAGGCCATTCCATGGAAGAACTGAAACAGGAATGGCGCAGACAGATTTTGGCGCTTGGCGAGAGTGTCAATGGCGGGGATGAGCCTCTTCGCTATGCGCCGAAAATGGAAATAGAGAAAACCGATCCCAAACGGCTCGTCGATCATGCGCTCAAGCATTGTTTTGAACGCGCCTCGGTGATGCCAGAGCGCCGGATATTGGAAAAGGCATATCATCACGCCTTGGGCGTAAATGGCGTTTCCCTGAATGATCTAACGCGGGAATTCCGCCAGGACGAACGCATTATCCATGTCAAGCATGGCGACCGAAAATTATGCACGACAAAGGCGGTGTTGGCCGAGGAAAAACGCATGGTCGATCTAGCCCGACAAGGCATGAACAAGTTTCGCCCGCTTTATCTGACCCCGCCAATTATCACGCTAAAAGATCAGCAGCACCGCGCAGCCTATCATGTGCTGACGACAACGCATAAAGTTTCGATCATTCGCGGTGCGGCCGGAACAGGCAAAACCCGCATGATGAAAGAAACCGTGAAGCTGATTGAGGATGTGGGAAAGAACGTGATAGTGGTAGCACCGACCGCCCAGGCATCGCGTGGCGTTTTAAAGGATGAAGGCTTCAAAGACGCCACGACAGTCGCCAATTTCCTCGTCGATAAGAAAATGCACGAGCAATTGCAAGACCAGGTACTCTGGGTCGACGAAGCGGGATTGCTCGGCACAAAAGACATGAAAGATATTCTTGAGATCGTAACCAAGCAGAATGCGCGGCTAATTCTTTCCGGCGATACCAAGCAACATGCCAGTGTGGTTCGGGGCGATGCCTTGCGTATTCTCAATACGGTTGCCGGTATCAAGAGCGCAGAGATGAATAAGATCCAAAGGCAGAAAGATGCACGTTACCGTTCCGCTGTTGAAGATTTATCAAAAGGAAGTGTTGCCAATGCGTTTGAAAAACTGGATGCGCTGGAGTCGATCATGACTGTTGATCCCCTCAATCCCAATGAGGAACTGGTCAAAGATTATCTCGCTGCCGTTAAGAATAAGAAGGATGCTTTGATTATTTCACCGACGCACAAGCAAGGTGAAGAAGTTACACATGAAATTCGCGAAGGGCTACGCGCTATTGGCTTGATCGGCAAACACGAAATCAATGTGCCGAAGCTCACAAGCCTTAACTATACCGAAGCCGAAAAAACGGACGTTAGGAATTATAAGAAAGGCCAAGTGGTCCGGTTCAACAACAATTTGCGAGGCATCAAGCGCGGCAGCGCTTGGACGGTAAGAGATGTTACGGAAGATCGGGTCGAGGTAATGGATTTCTGGGGCCAGACAATCGGCCTACCTCTGGCCGAGGCCAGCAAATTTGATGTGTTTGAGAAATCCGAAATGGGTTTATCTAAGGGTGATAAAATTCAGATCACAAGAAACGGTTTCGACAAGAACAAGAAACGGTTGAATAACGGCCAAACGTTCATTGTGAAATCAGTAAATAAATCCGGAAAAATTCTGGTCAAAAGCCAGAACGGCAAGACTAGCTATGTGATCGACCAAGATTACGGCCACCTCGCCCATGCGCATTGCATCACTTCTTATGCAGCGCAGGGCAAGACAGTAGATGAAGTATTTATTTCGCAACCTGCAGCCACTTTTGCGGCGACCGATGCCAGGCAGTTTTATGTCTCGGTATCGCGTGCGCGAGAGGCTGTGAAAATTTATACCGATGACAAGACAGCATTATTGGATTATGCGGCTGAACTGGGGGAACGGCAATCCGCCTTGGAGCTTGTTTCCCGCAAGAAATCTCAGCGCGACCATGTTGGCTATATACAACACGCCAAGCACAACCACCCAGCACCACCTAAACAGCAACAATTGGAGCGTATGCCTACAATGGCCAAAATAGACAGGGATTATGAGCCAAGGCTTTAAAAGCAAGTTTGACCAGATGCGGGAGAATAAGGCCGCAAAACCTCCATCTGATGCAAATACGGGAATGGATCACTACCCGGACGAGGGTCATGGCCGCAATCTGTGTTTCTGCTGGGCGGATGGTAAGCGCCTCTTTCTGAACTATGCTTATGTAGTATCTGGGGAATTCTTGCCGGAAAACGAAACCATCAAACTGCATTTCACGACGCACGAAGCAACAATGCAGGGCGCAAATCTGGAAGGTCTTTTTTTCGACATCATGCAACAAAAAATAAAACTGATTAATTGCGTCGATAAAAGATATGAAGCGGTTGAAAATAAAGATGAGCCACTCGTGTATACCATTACAATTAAAAAACTTGAATAAAAAAGACAGCGCCTTTTGCCAAGGCGCGGTCGTGAATTAGTGTGATTTCATACCCGGGTGGTAACAAGATTGCCAAGCGTATATCGTTGTAAGACACCATCCGACTCAATAATATATTGATGATGTCTAGCAGCACGAGCATAAACACTGATTGGATATTTTCCTTCAAATTGAAGATCACGTTCAATGCCCAAACCGAAGCGATTTTTGACCTTTGCCAATTCTTCGAGATCAACATAGCCGAGTTCAGGGAAGCCCATGCCCAAATCGCAAAGGCCAAATGCAATGGTTGGCAACTCCGGTTCAAGTTCAGTGAGTAACCAAGTGCAGCCACTGCATTGCATGAATAATTTGACAACTGGTTTGTGGTCTTTGCCTCTTTGCTCCGGTTGACCGTTAATAAGGAGGTGTTGACGTTGAGCGATTGTAAAAAGGTTCATTGTAGTTTCCTTCCTGTTGTGGTGCATGATTGCGGGAATGCCAGAACCGAAGGCAAGGCGAGCAAACAAGTGAAATTTTGGCTCGCGAGGAATCGCGCATGCGAGGGGAAAATTTTACTTAGAGCAGTGAGCGGCTTCGGTTAATTCCCGAAGCAAATCATGAAAACACACAAGACAGGAAGGAATCTAACCTATTTTTTGGCCAAATCGATCAATGCAGCCGATGGCCATCAGAACGGCAACCGAGGGTGAATTGATACGGTGGTTGCCATATCGCTTGATCGTGGCGGTATTGATAAAACCATTCTCACAGTAAATATCGTATAGGTGGCGAATGTCCAGTTCCCATGCCTTGCCGGTGTTCAGGCGAAGAAAGCGCAAGACACCATCACGCACATCAAAGCCGGTGTAAAATGCAGTTCCGGTTTTACTGGATATAACACCAAATAATTTTGAAATTCTCAGTAAAAATGCTTTCCAACTCAGTGTCATGGGTATTCGTTTATATGGATTAAGTTACGATTTTTCTTCGGCATTTCATGGGTGTAAGCCCTCATCGGCAAAAGATTTATAAGCGTGTGGCGTAACAATTAAATGATCAAGAACATTAATGCTCAGAAGCTGCCCGGCAGAGGCAAAACGTTGCGTGAGCTGTAAATCTTCATCGCTTGGTACAAGGCTGCCGGATGGATGATTATGAGCGAAGATGAGACCACAAGCGCGCGCTTTTAGGGCAGTTGCAAATACGATTTTAGGATCAACCACGCACGCATGAATCCCCCCCTTGGCAATCGTTGAAATCCCGATGCAGGCATTGTTGCGGTCAAGCAATAACATTTTGAATTCTTCAAGCAGTTCGATCTTGTTCATATCCCAAGACGCGAGTAGAAGATCATAGGCTTGCTGTGAGGTTTTCACTTGCTTGCGTTCCGATGGCTTTACTGGATTGCGATAGATCAATTCCACTTCCGTAATAGTGAACAGTGATTGAATGCCGTTTTGCTCGCTCATGCTTAAGCCGTCAATCCGAGTTTGTGCATATATGCTGCATTCAGATCCTTGTGCAGAGCATAACAGCGGTTCATCGGCTTGTGCATAAGACCCGGCTCCGTTTCCAAAAACGCATCCAAAGCCGCCGTGGCCTTTTGCCCCGCTTTGTCATTGTCCATCCAAGTATAGACTTTCTCATAGCCGTAGTTCTTGATGTAAGGTGTTGCCTGCTTTAAACACGAAAGAGAATTTAGTATGATTGCATCATCGCGCAGGCGCTTGCCTTGGTTTTCCGCAATAAGCGACAGAAAATCCATGAAACCCTCAAAGACATGGATGGCCTGTGGCTTTTCTTTTTCACCGCGAATGAAGGTGATCGCTTTGGGCCGAATGCAGCCCTTGAATAATTTGTTACGCAGTTCGTAGCCATCGTCTTCGTTCTTGAAGCCGAGGGCAAAAAACGTCTTGCAGCTTTCCTGATTGTAAACGCGCAACTCTTTTAGGTAAGCACGTCCTATGACAAGTGGGATGCCTCGGCTTTCGAGATAATGTATTAGTCCTTTCTCTTGGATAGCAGAAACTTTTTTCAGGATCAGCTTATTGTCTTCCGGTGTATTGTCTATGCCGTTGACAGGTGCAATAAACGGCGCGAGATCGCCCATATTGGCAAGCCAGCGCAAGGCATCACGAATAGTATGCGCTTCACCTTTGCTTTTGAGCCAGGCGCATACGAAATCAACGATGTCGCCGCCTTCGCTTGTGCCGTGATCGAACCAAACGTTCTTTGCGTGGTGGACATGAAAACTGGCAGTGTTCTCGTCGCGCAAAGGTGAGAGGTAGATTGTTTCTTTGACACGGTGTTTGGCGGGTTTAAATCCGAGCTTGTCTAATATTGCAGACAGGGCTATGCTTTTCGCCTGTTCAATATTCATGCGAACTCCATCAAGTTGTGTGTGATTGGACTGCTGGGAAAGGAGATCGCGGCAACCTTCTCCTTTCCCATCTTCTAAGGCCGTTGCCGTTCTTCCAGGAATTTATCCAAGATCGATTTGCGGTAACGCACGGCGCGCCCGACCTTGATTGGCTTAAGGTCGTAACGCTTGGTGCAATCCCAGACGGCCAAGGTATTGGGGTTAGTCAGGCCGAGATATTTGACGGCTGTCTTTCGGTCCATGAGAATGTCGTCGTCGCGCTGCATGGCGTCGCTCCTTTCTGTAAGTCGGGCTGATTCGACTTATGGTTGTTAGGAATAATGTCCTTTACAGGAAGGAAAACCGGATTGCAACAGGAATTTCATCCTATTAATAGCGAATAATCAATCCTGTATGCGAGAGGAAATTTTCTGTCTGTTTTGGGTAATATGTCCGACATAAAAAAAGCTGCCCTTTTCGAGGCAGCTATTGTTTGCATCTTTGCTACTTGGTCTTTTTCTTAAGTGCGATCACAAGAATCGCAACTGAATACATAAAGGCTGAAGCAGCATTTAATACTGCTAAGATTTCATTCATGTTATGAAAGTCAGCTCATATTTAAACACTGAATTGTCAATCGCTTCATACAAAGTACGTCATCAACTAACAGATGCTTTCAGTTGTTACAGTTGTCATTACGTGGGTAATGAAACAATGCTTTAAATACGTATCAAATCTCATACCATACAGCGAGCAACAAGTAAGAGATAGTCGGGTCTTATTTAACAAATCTTTCGTAATTTTATAGATGCGAGCAACACCAAATATCGATTTTCTAAGGCGACAGTTTAAGACTTATCAGAGAAGGCATAGTAAACTACCTGTTAGCGTTGAAGTAGATGAAGATATGTATAGTCGTATCAGAAATGAGTTAGCGAGTGAGAATGAAAACGCGGATACTACTAAAATGCAGGTAGACGGTGTAACAATCATTCATAACCCTGAAATTGAGCCAAACAAAATAAATATGAAGGGCTAGACACCTTCATATTCCTGCCACATCTGTTCTTTAGTGCCACGTGTTTTATTTGATAGATTTGCGCGCTTAAACGATCAGGTTCCCGTTATTCAACAGATCGTCGACATCAAGACCGGTTACTCCACTTAAAATACCGATTTGTTGACTTGAATAGGTTGAGCCTGTGCCATCCCGGTCAACGAAAAGATTTGAATTGCTACCCGATATGGCAAGCGAGACAAAATCATTGATATCGCTTGTTCCGGAATTATAACCGACAAGAAGATCGGCAATATTGAGTTTATCGCTTTGTGCAGTGCTAAAGTCGGTAATGGTGTCAACGTTGCTGAAAGCGCTCGCGTTTTCAAAGACAAAAGTATCAGATCCTATGCCACCGGTCAGACTATCGGTTCCTGCTTGTCCCGAGAGAATATCGTTATCATTACCACCATGTAAGGTGTCATTACCGCCACCTCCATAAAGCGTATCGTTTCCGGCGTTTCCTGTGAGGGTATTGGCGCTGCCATTGCCGGTGATAATATTATCCAACCCGTTTCCGGTGCCGCCAATTGTCGAAGTTCCCATGATTGTCAGATTTTCAAGGTTTGCGCCCAGAACATAGGTGCTTGGCGTGTTGGCAAAGACGTGATCCGTTCCTTCGTTCAGGTTCTCGGTGATCACATCGTTATTGCTTTCCGTGATATAGATATCATCGCCCAAGCCGCCGATCAGCGTGTCGATGGCATTGCCGCCATCGAGCGTATCATTACCCGCGCCACCCGTGATCGTATTCGATCCGGAATTGCCTGTAAGAACATTATCCAATCCGTTGCCTGTGGCATGAATGCCGGAACTTCCGGTCAGCGTCAGGTTTTCGATATTATTTGCAAGTGTCCAGGTAATAGACGATTGAACGGAATCTGTGCCTTCTCCTAAATTCTCCGTCGTTACATCCGAGGCATGATCGACAAGATAGAAGTCATCGCCCAGACCACCGATCATAGTATCGATACCGGAGCCGCCATTCAAAATATTGTTACCGCTATTACCGGTAATTGTATTGTTACTTGAATTGCCGGTGCCGTTGATATTACCGACGCCTGTCAAGGTCAGGTTTTCGACATTCGAGCCAAGCGTATAAGCAGCGGCTGAAGATTGAACGTTGTCGGTTCCTGCACTTGATCCTTCCGTAATCACATCCGCGCTACTATCGACGATGTAAGTGTCATCTCCAGCACCGCCGATCAGCGTGTCATTGCCTGCACCGCCATCTAAAATATTAATCCCGCTATTGCCGGTAATCGTATTGGCCAAGCCATTGCCTGTGCCATTTAAATTGGATGTTCCGGTCAGGGTCAGATTTTCGATGTTATCCGTCAATGTATAAGTAACAGAAGATTGCACCAAGTCTGTGCCTTCATTGGCATTTTCGGTAACAACATCCGATGCACTATTGACGATATAGATATCATTTCCAGCAGCCCCCGCCATACTATCATCACCAGAAACACCATCCAGCGTATTCGCGCCGGAGTTTCCAATAAGAAGATTATTCAGTGCATTTCCTGTGGCATTGATCGAATTCGTGCCGCCAAGCGTCAGGTTTTCGATATGGGCACCGAGTGTATAACTTGCCGAAACGGTAGCGATAATTTTATCCGTCCCTTCATTGGCCAATTCCGTAATGACATCATTATTGCTTTCGGTGATATAGATGTCATCGCCCGCGCCGCCGATCAGCGTATCGATGGCATTGCCGCCGTCAATCGTGTCATTGCCATCGCCGCCCGTTACGGTGTTGTTACCTGAATTTCCGGTCAAAACATTGTTTAGAGAATTGCCTGTAATGCTAATGGAATTTGAACCGGTAATCGTCAAATTCTCGATATGCGCACCAAGCGTGTAATTGGACGGAATGGTTGAAATGATCGTGTCATTGCCCTCATTGTTATTCTCGGTGATAATCTCGCTGTTGCTTTCGATCACATAAGTATCATCGCCCAAACCGCCGATGAGCGTATCAACCGCATTGCCGCCATTGAGTGTATTATTGCCTGAATTACCTGTGATGATATTAACGCCGGCATTGCCGGTGCCATTGATGTTGGAAGTTCCAGTGAGAATTAAATTTTCGACATTACCGTTGATGGTGAATGAGGCGCTGGCATAAACGATATCAGTTCCCGAACTGACCGACTCCGATACAACATCAGATGTATTGTCGACATAGTAAGTATCATCTCCCGCACCACCGTTAAGAAGGTCAGCACCAAGGCCACCGTCAATCGTGTCGTTGCCGTCATTGCCGTTTAGTGTATTGGCAGCGCCATTGCCTGTTAGAATATTGTCGAGTGTATTTCCCGTTGCGCTAATTGCAGCAGCACCGATAAGGATCAACGCTTCGACGTTTGAACCCATAGTGAACGTCGCCGAGGCGCGTATCGTATCATATCCAGCGCCAGACGATTCCACGATATTGTCTGAAGAACTGTCAACGATATAAATATCATCACCGGCTTCACCGCGCAGCGTGTCATTCCCTGCTCCGCCATCGACAATATCATTGCCGTCGCCGCCGAATATGGTGTTATTGCCCGAATTTCCTGTTAGAATATTGTTCAGCGCATTCCCTGTTAAATTGATGGAGTTAGTTCCACCTAAAGTACCGTTTTCGAAATTCGCTCCAAGCGTATAGGCGCTGCTCACGGTTGCGATAATTGAATCCGTGCCTTCATTGTTATTTTCAGTAACGACATCAGAATCCGTATCGACAATGTAAATGTCATCGCCAGAACCGCCTGCCATGGTGTCGACACCCGTGCCGCCGTCGATGGTATCATTGCCATTGCCGCCATTCAACGTATCGTTACCCGCAAAGCCATAAATCGTGTCATTGCCATCTCCGGCATTGATCGTATCAATTGTTCCGCCGTTATAGTTGACACCCTCCAACACGTCATTGCCCGCCGTGCCGTTCAATGTCCAATTCTGCGTTGTCAGGGTGAAAGTCGACAGATCGGCAAATTGCAGCGTCTCGATTCCCTTGCCGCTCAGGAAATGGTTCTGGATCACAATCTCTTCCGGCGTGATGCCATTATTGACTGTAATGACCAAGTTGGTATTGCCGACACGTGCCATAGACAGATTGCCTATGGCAATTCCTGCACCGAATGAAATCTTGTCCGTTCCCGACAACTCCTCAATCGTGTCGGTGCCGGTATTGAGATTATAGACATAAGTATCGTTATCACCGCCGCCTTCCAAATAATCGTCGTCATCTCCACCATTCAGCGTGTCATTTCCGGCTTCACCAAATAGACGGTCGTTTCTAACATTTCCATTCAGCGTATCGGCACCGGCGTTTGCATTTATAATGTCGTTCAGTGCACCGCCATTGATGGTCTCGCCGCTTGTCGTGCCGTTTGTTACGACTTCATCCGGTGCCTGGAATGCGACAGCAGCCAAACAATCCGCGATATCCAGCGTGGCATCACTGTCAAAAATCGCATCTTCCAAGGCTGCCTGATCGGAGAGTGAAAGATTGTCGATGCCGATACTGTGTTCCAGCGCCAGAAGGACATTGCCCCATAACTTGGCGCGCGCATTCGTCGTCCCCAGTGCTAAGGCCTCGGTTTCCAGCGCATCGATATTGGTAAGGTCAAGCGATCCGTCCAGTGTGAAATCGTCAGTGGTTGGATTATAGGTCAGTGTCCCGTCAATCAGTTCTTGCCCTGCACTCTGCATCACCAGCCGGGCATAAAATCCTTTCAACGCTTCATCGAACGCCTCGCTCAAACCCAGACCGGCGAAAACATACGGATTGCTCCATGCGCCCATTTGCAGATAATCTTCACCCGTCATCTCTTCAAGGAATTCCAGCTCCTGCGCATCGACATTAGGGCCGCGGCTGCCTGCCACGACATTTTCCACGCCTGCCCATCGCAGCATGATATCGCGGACGTCCATCAGTGCGGCATTACCAGTATCGAACAAATCCGCAAAGCTTTGGCTTGTGAAGGCTGATACCTTGTCCAGAAGATTGCCCAATCCCGCATTGTCCAAACTCATCGCGATATGCAGATCAGGCAAAGTGCCATAGCCGCGCAAAGTAGGCAGGAACAGCGTGCGCACGTCCAGCGTGTAATCCTGATTATAAGTCGAATTCATCGGATCGGCAGCAAAATACACGTCCGATACGGTGCGCACGGCGCCATTGATGGTGAATCTTCCGTTCTGCTTGATATCGTTGCCGTTGTTGAACAGTGTAACGGTCGTGTAGTCCAGGTTAATCTCTGAAATTCCCAAACTGTTAAGTGTTTTCAGTTCTCCGGCTTGGGAAGAACCATCACTATTGGCATCCTGCCATACACGCAGATTATTCCAATTGGCATCGGCGGACGTAATGCGGTTATCGCTGTTGCTGTCATACTGCTTGAGCGCAAGGAAACCGTTGGTCTGGCCGGTCTGATCGCCGAACAATTCCGTCCCGTCATTGATCACGCCATCACTGTTTAAATCAATTGCCAGCAAGCCGTCATCCGCACTGACCCAACCCGTCGCCTCGGCAAAACCGTTATGGTTATGATCGAAATACACCGCACCACCAGCCAACGCTCTTGTCTCCACCCCGTCGCCATCCAAGTCTAATACAAGCGGCGAGGGCTCATTCTTAGAGTCGTCGTGTTCATCCAGAAAATCTTGCCACAATGGCGATATCGGACAAGAATCGGGATAAACTGGGTAAGGATTATCCTCTAAGATTTGCTCTAAGTAATCTTCAAAATCCGGAGTAAGTTCTTCCAACGCATCTAATGCATCTTCTTGTATTTCGATTCCAGGATCCATTGGTTCAGCTAATCTTGGATCGATTCCATCGCCATCATCAGAATCAGCATCAGTGATTAAATCTCCGTTTTGCGTTTTATCCCAAAGTAAATTTTGCAGTTCCAAATTCGTAAGCGAGGTATTATTAAGATAGGTTTCACGTCCGACTTGGTTATTAAATAAATCCATAGCCCTTTCGTCTGGTGGGTTATCCCCCTGTATATGCAGTAGCGCTTCATTGACCGCACCAAGAAATGTTGCAAAGTCATTCCCGTAATCCTGGGTAAATTGAGAACTAACATATGCGTGTCGATATGCATCTCGTTCCTCTAAAGATGCTCCAGGATGGTTTAGATTAATATAGTCATTTGCAGCGCTACGGTATGCTAAATATTTTACAGCTAATTGACCCGAGGAAAGAATGGGATTGATTACAACGTTAACAAAATTTGCAGTGATGGTTACCGTCATTTCTGATCTCCTGATCGGAAAACTAAGGAGTTACTTCTCTCAGTTTCGTTAGGTTGCAAGTAAACTTCACCAAGAAAGCATTGCATTCCGTTTGAACCCTTTACCTTACCATTTGATAAACTAAAGAAATACGGAACCTTTCCCATCTTAATAGCATTCCTTGTTAGATAAAGTTTTCTATAGCCATCATCGGTTTTGAATAACAAAAGAAAAAAGTCAGTATTGAATAATCCTTCGGTAGTTCGAAAATCAAAGCTTTTGTCCAACTCTATTCCACTTCTTTTCTCAATTGTTTCAATCGAGTCTCTATTCGTTATCGCATATTCCTTAAACACACATAGCTTTTCCCATTTGAACGGCATAATCCTTCCCAATGCAAAACCATCTGGATATTTAGCAAGATTGAAAGCAATAGCTTTAAGGAAATCCCTTTGCTCCATTGCCTCGTTATGATTCTTTCTGAACCCGTTGAAGGCAAGATATGCGATGATCAAAATCGCGCCGAACGTTAAAAAGAAATTTTTATACTGCTGCTTCATTCTTCCCCGCTTAAATGGCCTGGCACCATTATATCCCGTTTTCCGTTTTATACTATGCGGTAAAGGGGTCAAGATTATTTTCTCTTAAGATGATATACGGGTTAAGCTTATAGGATTGAAGCCAACAATGTTTTGACGCATGTCTTGAAACGACCTAAAGTTTATTTCACAAGGAGTGAGTATGAGACTCGAAGAAAAATTAACCTGTTCGCTTCCACTGAGGATACATTTTTTAGTCAACTCAATCTTCGGCTGGATATTAGTGATGCCGATAGCCAGTTTTCTTTTGATAGCAGTGTCTCAACGTCTCTTCGAGCCGCTTGCTGCAATGCTCTTATATACATTTCTAATATTTCGAACATGGCTCGTAGCGTTTTCATTTATAGGACTAATGTTTGGGACGACTCTCTTCCTTATTCAGGCAAAAAGGCCAGCGGAATTTCCTCCAGGCGAGAAGATGAAAACACGCAAAAGCGTTATAATATCCGCAATTATTTTTAGCGGTTACATGGCTTTTCTTTTATTCCCATGCATGCGTCAAAATCATTGCACTGACCAAATTAGAGAGTGGATGGCAGACCCTGTAAGTTTCTTCATATTTCAGGTGGAACCACTGTAATCTTATTATTTTCCGGCAAATCTTCTTTTTTATCCGTGTTTCTCCCAATTGATTTCTCCGCCTGTTTTAAGCGGCAGTGTTGGTTCGAATAATCAACGACATCCACAAACTTAGTAGGAATTGCACATTAGAGTGTGTAACAAGAATCGGCCGCTAAGTATGGTCTACACTTGATGCGATACATTCCTGATGGTATAATAATTTATCATCATTACCGTCGCTTGGGGGCACGGATAGGGGCACAGATTGAAAATTGCAGCGTGTAAATCCTATAAAAATAATGGCTTAGATAGGACAATTCAAATCCGACATCCGGCACCAGTCTCTTTTTCTATCAGCATTATTTATCGTTACTGCATCGATGAAAAACCTTCTTTTTCATCGGCTTGCTGCATAATCGCCATTAGCAAATATTTCCTGCCTTCTACCGGCAATAACGCATTTTGGGGGCACCGTTGGGGGCACGATAACCCATGCAAAATTTCCATGCCCCTACAGCCACAAACAATTCCACTCTCACAACAGCAGGAGAAATGTAATGGCGATTACTGACACACAATGCCGAGCAGCAAAACCAAAATCAAAAAGCTACAAACTTTTCGACTACGAAGGACTTTATCTTGAAGTGATGCCGACAGGTTCCAAAATTTGGCGATTGAAATTCTGGTTGCATGATAAAGAGCGCAGAATTTCACTTGGCTCTTATCCAGAAACATCCCTTGCAGACGCACGGAAGGAAAAGTTAGCGATCAAAGAGGATATACGAAATGGGATTGACCCCGTTTTAAAGCGCGCTCAAGAAAAGCAAATCGCGAAATTTGATGCGTCGCAAACTTTTGAATTGCTCGCCAGGGAATGGCATCGCAAGCAATACGATCAATGGAAACCTAACCACGCCCAAACTGTTTTGCATCGGCTGGAAAAGTATGTGTTTCCTTATTTCGGCACCATGCCAATCCGCGACATTAAACCTCTAATAATCTTAAAGTGCTTAGAAGCTGCTGAAAAAACCGCTCCCGACTTGGCCAGGCGGTTGAAGTGTTACTGCCACCATATTTTTGTCTATGCTATCGTTACCAGCCGGTCGGAACATGACCCAACATATGGCCTGGAAAAGGCATTAAGAAAATACCGGCAAGGGCATTATCCATCAATTAGTGTCGATCTGCTGCCTAAATTCATAATGGATTTACACGACTATCAGCGGAAGATTACCCGTCAGACATTCCTGGCAACGAAATTTATGTTCCTGACGTTCATTCGCACCAGCGAAATGATAAAAGCAAAATGGGAGGAAGTTGATTTGGAAAAGAAGATTTGGTCGATCCCCGCTGAGCGAATGAAATTACCCCGACCACACCTCGTTCCCCTTTCACGACAAGCAGTTGAAATATTACGTGAGTTAAAAGCAATATCAAGAAATTCTGAGTATGTATTTCCAAGCCTCTATAGTACCCGAAAACACATGAGCAATTGCACAGTTCTAACCGCCATAAAACGTATGGGCTATAAGGGCCGGATGACCGGCCACGGGTTTAGAGCCTTAGCAATGGGAATTCTAAAAGAAAAGCTTGGCTACAGTCATGACCTCGTGAAAAAACAACTTGCACATGCGCCAAAAGATAGAGTGGATGCAGCCTACGACCGCGCAGAATTCTTGCCACAGCGAACGGAAATGATGCAGCGCTATGCAGATTATCTTGATAGCGTTTTTCTTAAAGAAATTACCGCTAGACACTTGCCAAGGTGAAAGTCGAGCGTTCGAATCCCTTCGCCGCTCCAATTTTTCGGCTGGTTTTACAAAGCAGGAATTTTGGTAGCGCACAGATAGCGCAAGTTGTATAAGTTCCGAGCAGAGTTCCATTTTCTTCTCCCTTATCGGTCTTATTGATTAGGCTTCTCGTAGGATGCCCTATCATGCCTTAAAGATTCATGTAAGGAGTAATATTTTAGCAGGATTACACGAAAACTCATTATCAATACCACAACGAGTGAAAGTCTTTTGTCAATTCACAGAGATCTGATGGAAATAAAACCATTATTCCGTAGTTTTTATAAATCCAGTCTTGCCTGCTTCGATACTTGTCGCAAGTAAGTATCGCATCACATTCAAGCTCGATCGCATCCGTAAATATTTTAAAATCCGGCTTCGAAAGAGCATTTTTAATTGAATCGTCCTGTTGAAGCCTAAGAGCCGATATCTTTCCCTGACCTGTGAAAGCCTTTCCGTTTTGATCCCAAATAACAGTTTGCCAATAATCCCATAGATCATAAAACCACTGCGTTAAACGAAAATCGTTTTTTCTTTGTATTTCTTCATAAACATTCACAGAAATTGCAAATTCAAATGGGGTTCGTTCAACTGCAAAGAAAATCTGTCGAAGCGCTAGAATTTGCACAAATAAAAAATCCCCCCGTTTAGTTTTTTTTCCGTGGGAGCCGATAAAACAGTCCTCGTGCTCCATATAATTTTCATAGATGTACTCACCGAAGCTATTAATATATTGAACCACATTCGTATCTAAAAAAATTCGAATGGGAAGTTTGTCGAATTTAGCCAGGATCGACTGTTGGTTATATTCTATCACTAGTTTGGAACTCATTCAGGTCTCTAAAGGTGTGTTTCAAATTAGCACTTTTTACCTAAAGGCAGCACAACTCAATTTTTGCTTGTTCTGCTTATAAATGAAACGCTAACTGGTTAATGTGATTACCTGATTATTTTGAGCTCTTATTAGCTTGGAAAATGATCACACTCTCTCTAAGTTGCGTGATATTAGGACTATGTCTGGTCTTTCGTCGTTTTAAATATCTCAATGCAACAATCTCCTTAAGATACCAGCCTATTTTTGAGCCAATATCACTTATTATGAGATCCACCGGTATTTCTCTATCTGCATAAGCAGAATTCGACACAACAAACCAAATTTGGGCATCTTTTTGGGCCTTTGTCTTCAAAATGGACAGAATTTGGTGCATGTCCTCAAAATATGCTTGTACCATCAAAGGAATATTCTTATGCATTAAACCATCCAGATTAGCATTCAGATGGTTTATATTCTGAGTATATAAGTCTCCAAAGTCTGATTGATTAGGCCGATCCCACGCAGCTTGTAAATGTGAACGAACGGTTTGTAATCGCAGATTATATAATTCTTGGTTGTCGTTCACAAATTTTCCCAAAAATAACTCAGGTCGATATATATCGGTATAGTCAAACGTATTCAAATACGGGGGTGATGTAATACACAACTTAAACGTCTCAAACGAATCCTTGGCTTGTAAAAACTTTCTGCAATCGCCTTGGTAAATATTTGAGATCGAAGGCAAGCGTTGAGCTTCTACGTCAGCTTTTATTTCAGCAATATTGTTTTCCAGAGAATCTAAAAATGTGTATTTGTCGAAATCATACTGCTTCCAACTATCACGATACCGCAAACATTTGCCGTCGCGCCGTGCATTACAATTATCCATCGTAGCTGTAATAAGCGCCAGTCTCAACAATCTGCGCAGATTATATGATTCGATATTGTTTGTTTCACTCCAGCCTCCTTCAAACGATTTAAGAACACTATCATTGAAAAGCCATTTATCTAACCCTTTCACCTTAGAGAAAGTTGAATATCCTAAAAGGTCCGACTTCAAGCCCTTTTCTGACTTTATCAAAACCTTTTCAGCCCATTTATCAATTTCACTTGAGTCTGCATTCTTAGTTTTCGTTTGCGCCAGGAAAGTGGTAAATGGATTTACCTCGACACCGATTGAAGGATAACCAAGCGATGTTGCTGTTAAAGTTGTAGTACCGCTTCCATTAAAGGGGTCTATCACTATTTCATCTTTACCTAATCCTACTTGTTGAATCGCATTCTCGACCAGCAAAGGAGAAAACCCCTCTTTATAATAATACCAGCGATGGCGCGGAAGTTGGATTGCATTCTCATAATTTGAAAATCCTCCGTCTTTAAAATGATGGTTATCGTTGATTATACTCATAGACTATCCAGTCATTATTGGTTCTAAAAAAAATCTTATTGGTCGAGCAAAGTCTGATCGTATCGAATGATAGTCCGGATCATAAATAATATTATCATTCTCATAACGCAATCCGTTAACCCTGGTTACAGTAGTGGTTGTGCTGTTGCAGCCCCAACGCCTGCCATCATATATAACTAAATAACCTTTAGTTGTTTTAACCGGGGCTTGTCTTCTGTTTTCATCCAAGTAATCAGAAAGCTGCTTAGCTCCATCCAATGCACGCTGTCGATTATAAATCTGTTTAAAACTTTTACCCCTTTGCATTAGCGATTTGCCCAGCCACTTAATCTCAATCAACGCCAAGTGTGGCGCCAGTGACCAAGTAACCTTAATGTCAACGGGATGTGTTCGATCTACTATCTGTTCAGGCCGAACCTCGGAGTTTCTCACGCGTCCCTTTAAAAATTGTGTCAATGAATCTCTCAAAATATGCTCAGGTCGCGCCTTGAAAAAAATGCGACTTTCATCAAACCAAACATCTCTTAAGTGGGCACATTCGGAATGACGCGCTAACTTTGTTGAGTAGTCCTCCAAGGCAACATCTAAATCTTTATAGGTTTGAATAGCAAAATAACTATCAGCGTCGGGAATTGATCTCAACCGTCTTTCTGAAGCTTTTCCAAAAATAACTTCTTGCTCCAAGGCTTTTGTAAAGCGGTATGAAATGGCGTTTGCGCGAACCAAACCAATATCTAGTTCAAAATCAATCAAATACTGAAGTTCCCCAGTTGGCTTTACTTCAATAACGATACTGTCGCCTCGTAAAGGACTTAAATTCTCGTAGCCATTAATCACAATGGTACTAGGTACATGCCTAGATAAGAATGATTCCTCTGCCAGTGCAGTATAAATCGTAACAGTTTTGAAAGTGTTGTATTGAAGATGCCGATAGATATCAGTTATTGTATCAGTAAAAAAAGCTAATAAATCGCCTTTATCACCTCCATAATCTTGTAATATCATTGGCACATACTGTTCCGCAGCAACTGCTTTAAAGTATTGCACTTGTCTTTGGTCAATAATCATGCTTATACAAATTCGTTTTTTTCTTTGTTTAAAGCATCAATCCAAACAGTTGCCGGCACAATCAAGTCTGTGTATTTATCTTCCAGAGCTGTTCGTAAAGCTTTAAACTGTGAATACAAAACCTTAGTTGCAGGATTTGAATCCAAAAGCAAATTTCTTTTTTGAGAATGTCGCGCAGAATTCAAGACAGGTTCCGAGTTAATTGCCTCCTTGATATCGCCATAAGGAAGTAAAGAGATACTGGTACAAGCGGTATCCAAATATTTTTTTCGCCAGGAAATTGACTGCATGGCTGCTTGAAAATAATTAAGATATTCCACCCCTTTTGGAGTAAAGGCATAATATCCACTAATATCCTTCTGTTCTCTCAAGAACTCACCAGAGGTTAATATTTGAATTGATTTATGAATTTCAATACTATACGGACTCCCAAATTCTGTTCTAATAAACGAATAATTCCAAGATTCAACAGGATTACCATCATATAGTGAAAGTAAACAACTGAAATAAGAAAAAAATTGAATCTCATACATAGAAAAATCATTGATTTTCCTTTGTAATCTTTTGCCAATATACAGGCAATCAAATATTGCGTCCGGATTACTTTCCATCATGAGTCGTGCCCAACTTTTCTTCTATTTTTGTATAAGCAGCTTCAATCTTATCATTTTCTTTCTGCTGAACTTCTGACAAATCTGTCCAGTTTGTCATCCTTTCTATCTGCATTCGTTCACCCGTGCAAATCGAAGCTAATTCTAATAAGAGCTGTGAGCTATTAATGTTTGCGGTCATAATAATCTTATGAAACTCTTTGGCGAAATCTGCAAACATCTTCCCGGCCCTACTTTCGTAAGCAATATCCAAAGAACCTTCTGGAGTATCGATTAACACGGTGGCTGAATTAGCGCAGAGGTCAATAAGCGCCATCCGTAATGCGATATCGATAAAATATCGTTGACTTTCAGATAACTGATAAGAATCTTTTCTTTTTGCTTCCTCAATATCGATGGTCAGACTCGCACCCTTTGCTGAAAATAGTAAGTCTATGTGTATATCCAACCCAAGAAAACTCTTAGCGTATTGATTGAATTTGGGAATAAAATCTTTCTCCGCGTTTACGTATCCCATATTTAGTTCACTTTCCAAGGGCTCTAATTCTGAACGCGCCTTATTTCTTCTTCGATAAGCTTCGTCCTTTTCGGCGGTCAGTCGCTCAATTTGATCATGATAAGTTTTTACCACAAGATTTGTATCTGACTCTGTCCGAGCTTTTTGAATGGCTCTAAGCAATTGTTCATTTTCTTTTTCTATGGATAAGATTTGATTATTTATATCATTTAATTGTAGCGTATGGGCGCTTTCATCTTGTATTAGCTTGTCTTTCTGAATTTGAAAGGTTTTGATTTTGGACGTTACTATACTTAATTCACTGTCTATCTTTTGCAGTTGTTCAAAGTACTGATGGTTGGTTGGGGTTTCTTGAAATTTCCTAATTTCATCAACTAATTTTGATATGAGATCCGAATAATCCCTGGAAGCATGAATTCGCAAACTTAAGTCATTGATAATTTCAATTATGATCGGATGCTTCTCAATCGGCGATCCTTGCTTGAGAGTTTTATTGAATATATGTGAATACTCGCTTCTCAAATTTGAAGCCTTTAATGACAAATCGGAAATATTTAACTCTACATCTCTAATATCATCGGAAATTCGTTTAAGTATTGTAGTTAATTCGTCCGATTTTTCTAATAAATTTTTATGTACTTCGTAGAGTTCGATGTTCGAACCGTCATTGATATTTACGGTTTCCATCCGTTTCTTCAAATCGTTCAATTCATTTCTTGTACGAGTGATTTGGTATTGAAGGTTTCTTACATCGGAATCATATTTATTATATTCCTTTCGTAATTGGTCCGCCAACTTGGCTTTATTTGAGTCGACTCCAAAAAATAAATACAAAACCCTTTCGATGAGTGCAACATCCCATGAGATTAGCTGATGCGTTTCGTCAAACGTGAAAACATAGGATTGCAGAAACACAAATTGATCGAACTCAGAAAGGTTTATATCCTTTGTGAAGTTTGATTTGTACGTCTCGTTCAAGTCAGATGACGAAATATTGTCGGGTATTACAACCGGTTTGCCATTGGTCGTTTTTGAAAATTGACGTAACTCATCAGGCTCAAAAAAGCCACGAGTAATACTGTAATAATTGTCTCCAATTGAAAAATATAATGTGGCTTCTGCTATATCATAAAAGTCTGGCTTAACCCTACCATCAAAATACCGTTCGGCAAATCCTTTGCTCTTATTATAGAAAGCGGGAATAGAATTATACCAAGAAAAACTACGCTCAGGATTCTTTACTATACCGGTAAGGATATAATTAATGATTGTAATGAATGTTGACTTTCCTAGACCATTAGCGCCCGCTAGACAGAAAACATTTTTGGTTAAATCAATGTCCAAAAAATCAGCCTTTTTATATAGGCTAAAATGTTTTATCTGCAATCTGTGAAGTACGGGGAAATTTAAACGTCTCATCGTATAATTCCTGTTTAATATGCTTTTTAATCTCAGACTAGCTGAAGATTAGTCCCGGGCATCAATGCGGTCAATCTGCATAAAACTAAAAATAGACATTAATTAGAACAGTTTATCTCTTAACGCCGACGTGTTGTAGTATTGTTGTAGTAAAGAAAAAAGCGACTACAACTTTTCGTCATAATCGCTTGATCTTCTTCGTGGTGTGGGCCGGAATCGAACCGGCGACACAAGGATTTTCAGTCCTTTGCTCTACCAACTGAGCTACCGCACCATCTCCTGCTATTTGATAAACAGGGCTGCAAAAATAGGGGTTTTGCCCTGAAAATCTCAAATCTATACGCCGAAAAATACCCGAGGCCGCCGAGCCAACCTGACCAAACGGGTCTATCCAGCTAACGTCAAAGCCTAATTCCCGTACACACTCAAAAACTTAATCCTCATGATCTTTAACTGCTCCCAGGTAAATCCATTCTCACTTAATTCCTGCTGCGCAACCTGCAAACTCGAGGTCTCACAGCCTTTGAAATACTCTATGATATCTTCCTGTTCGTAATCGTCCAGCATTTCGGAAATGGCGTAGTCCAGGTTCAGCTTGGTGCCGCTGGCCGCAATGGTTTCCATTTCCTCGAGCAATGCATCCAGGCGCATGTCCTTGTTGCGGGCGATGGTTTCCAGCGGGATCTTCTTATCCACTTGTTGGATGATGTACACCTTGTTGCCGCTCTTGTTCACTACGCTCTTCATTACAAAATCGTCAGGACGCTCGATGTTGTTTTCCTCCACGTATTTCGCTATCAGCTCAATAAAGGGCTTTCCATAACGCAGTGCCTTGCCCTTGCTTACGCCCTGGCATTTTTCCAGCTCCTGCATGTTGGTGGGATACAATGTGGCCATGTCCTGCAGCGAGTTTTCCAGGAACACCACAAAAGGTGGCAATCCCTTTTTCTTCGCTTCTTTCTGGCGCAGGTCCTTCAGCATCTCGAACAACTTTTCGTCGGTAGCTGTGCCCGCAACGCCTGATTCGGAACCTTCTTCGTCGTCGGCATTGGCCTCTTCGAACAGGTTGTTCAAAACTATCTTGAATGAGCGCGGCTTTTTCAAAAACTCTTCGCCCTTCCTGGTAATTTTCAATACGCCGTAGTCTTCGATGTCCTTGCTCAGCAGTCCTTCCAGCAGCAGCTGGCGGATCAATGAGTTCCAATAATGTTCCGGGTCTTCCTTGCCAATACCGAATACTTCCAGGCCTTCGTGGCGGTACATGTGTATCTGGGGAGTCAACCGGCCAATGACAATGTTCACCGTATAGTCGGTGGCGAACCGTTCGTCGAGGGCGCGGATGGCGCGCAATACTTTCACCACATTGTCTTTCGCTTCTACCTGTTCTTTCGGGTTGCGGCAGTTATCGCAATTGCCGCAGTTCTTTTCTGTGTATTCCTCGCCGAAATAGCTCATCAATACCTTGCGGCGGCAAACACCGCTCTCGGCAAAGGCTACGGTTTCATTGATCAGCTGTGCGCCCACTTCGCGTTCGCTCAAGGGCTTGTCGCGCATCAGGTGCTCCAGCTTGGCCACATCCTTATGCGAATAATATAAAATACATTTCCCTTCCAATCCATCACGGCCGGCACGACCGGTTTCCTGGTAATAGTTTTCTATCGACTTGGGGATATTATAATGTATCACGAAGCGGATATCGGGCTTGTCGATGCCCATTCCAAAGGCAATGGTGGCAACAATCACCTGCACGTCTTCATTCAAAAACAGGTCTTGCCGCTCGGCGCGCAGCTTGCTGTCGAGCCCCGCATGGTAAGCCACCGCTTTAATGCCATTGGCCATCAGCATATCGGCCAGCTCTTCGGTAGTCTTCCTGTTCAGCGTATAAATAATTCCGCTCTTGCCCTTGTTGCTGACAATAAAACGGACAATATCTTTTATGGTTTGATCTTTCTTGATCTTGGGCCTGATCTCGTAATACAGGTTGGGCCTGTTGAACGATGAAATGAAAATATTCGGGTTGCGCAGGTCCAGGTTCTTCACGATATCGCTCTGCACTTTGGGAGTGGCGGTAGCGGTCAATGCAATCACCGGTATGTCCGGGTTTATCTGGTTCATCATTTCGCGCAAGCGGCGGTATTCGGGCCTGAAATCATGCCCCCATTCGGAGATACAATGCGCTTCATCCACGGCAAAAAACGAAAGCTTGAGGTCGCTGAAAAATTCGAGGTTCTCCTGCTTGGTCAGTGTTTCCGGCGCCACGTACAGCATCTTGGTCTTGCCCGTGAGCAGGTCGTCGTGCACTTCGCGGATCTCTTTTTTGTTGAGGGTCGAATTCAGAAAATGCGCCACATCGTCCTTGCTGCTGTAGCTTCTTACCAGGTCTACCTGGTTCTTCATTAAGGCGATGAGGGGAGAAACGATGATGGCCACGCCTTCGCTTACCATGGCGGGCAATTGATAGCATAGGCTCTTGCCCCCGCCCGTTGGCATGATAACGAAGGTATCATTGCCGGCCAGGACCGATTGAATGATGTCTTCCTGCGGGCCTTTGAACGAATCGAAACCAAAATTCTCCTGGAGCTGCCTGGACAGATTATGTTTTGCTGAACCGTCTGACTTGCTGGTTGTTTGTGCCTTAGCCTTTTTTGCGGCAGATTTTCCGCCTGCCTGGCGGGTAGATTTTACGGTTGATGCCATCTTCATTAATTTTCATCCACACAATGATTGTCCAATCAAGGTTGAATACCTAAAAATGTAGGAAACTTCCGGCTATATAGATTCAAGGTTCGGGAATCCTCTGGCAAGCGAGCAATAATCAGAAGCCCCTGCTAATTTTGAAGGTACGCGAAGTTATGCAAAAACCGCCCAGCCCGGAAGCCGCGATTGTTAAAAAATTCATAGTGCCCCTACGGGAAAATACTAATTTTGCCCCTCGCATGACACCCGAGACCATTCAATCGATAGGGCGCCGCACCATTCAATCCGAGGCCGAGGCAGTAGCGCACTTACAATCATTCATTAATGAAGATTTCACCAGGGCCGTTCAAGCCATCCGCAACTGTAAGGGCCGGGTGGTTATCAGCGGTATTGGCAAAAGCGCCATCATTGCCCAGAAAATAGCGGCCACCCTTAATTCAACCGGTACCGCCAGCGTGTTCATGCACGCCGCCGACGCCATTCACGGCGACTTGGGCATGGTACAGCAGGAAGACGTGGTAATGATCATCAGCAAAAGCGGCGAAAGCCCCGAGATCAGGGTGCTGGTGCCCCTGATCAAAAATTTCGGCAATGTGTTGATTGCCATAGCCGGAAACGATCAATCGTACCTGGTAAAGCAATGCGATATTTTCCTGAATACTACCGTATCGCAGGAAGCTTGTCCCAATAACCTGGCGCCTACCAGCAGCACTACGGCCCAGTTGGTAATGGGCGATGCTATCGCCGTAGTGCTCATGGAGTTAAAAGGGTTTGGGTCCGATGATTTCGCCAAATTTCACCCGGGCGGCGCACTGGGAAAAAAGTTGTATTTGCGGGTAGGGGATTTGTATATTCACAACGAATCGCCCAAGGTAAGGCCGGAGGCGTCGTTGAAGGAAGTGATCATGGAAATTTCTGCAAAACGGCTGGGCGCAACGGCCGTGGTGGACGAGCAAGACCAGGTGCTCGGCGTAATTACGGACGGCGACCTTAGACGGATGATGGAAAAAGACGGGGGCCTGGACAAGGCAAAAGCAAAGGACATTATGACGAGCAACCCCAGGACCATTCCAGCCGATGAGCTGGCAGTAGAGGCCCTGGACCTGATGCGTAAAAGCGATATCTCTCAGCTGCTGGTCACCGGCAGGAATAAATACCTTGGTATTATACATTTGCACGACCTTATCAGAGAAGGCCTCATTTAGCTGAACCCCGATAAGTTGAAAAACCCCTCATACTTATCTGAGGTATTGGCAAAACGGGATAATATGAACAATCACAATTACGTAGCGATTATGGCAGGTGGCATTGGCAGCCGTTTTTGGCCCATGAGCCGTCAGGATTTCCCTAAACAGTTCCTGGATATTTTAAATACCGGAAAAACCATGATCCAGTGGACCTACGAACGGTTCGCGGGCATGGTACCTCCCGAAAATATTCTGGTGGTCACCACCAAAGAATACGAGCAGATAGTGCAGGACCAACTGCCCCATCTGCCGGTAGAAAACATATTGTCTGAGCCGGCCCGCAAGAATACCGCGCCCTGCATTGCCTACGTATCATTCAAAATATTTCAAAAAGATCCCAAGGGCTCTTTGATAGTAGCGCCCGCCGACCACCTGATAGTTGACCAGCAGGAATTTGTTCGCGTGTGCGAACAAGCCTTGGATTTTGTAAACCATATCAACGCATTTATCACGCTGGGCATGAAGCCTACTTATCCCAATACCGGTTATGGCTATATCCAGTATGAGCAAATGGAGGTGGCGCCGAATGTAAACAAGGTGAAGACCTTTACCGAAAAGCCGAATATGGAGCTGGCGCGCACCTTCCTGTCCAGCGGGGATTTTCTCTGGAATGCGGGCATTTTCATCTGGCAGGTAAAGAACATCATTACCGCTTTTGAAAAATATCTTCCTGAAATCTATGAGGTATTCGATGCGGAACGCGAACACTTCAATACAACCGCGGAACACCAGGCCATAGAGCGCATTTACCCCCAATGCACTAATATTTCCATCGACTTCGGCATCATGGAAAAAGCCGAGAACGTGTACGTGATCCCATCTTCTTTCGGATGGAGCGACCTCGGTACCTGGAACAGCGCTTATGAAAACTATGCAAAAGATCCGCAGAACAATGCCATTGCCGGCGATAATGTACTGCTGATAGATTCCAACAATTGCATGGTGCACGCGCCTGACAACAAGCTGCTGCTATTACAGGGCATGCAGGACTTTATCGTGGTAGATACCGAGGATGTGCTGCTGATTTGCAAGAAAGAGAAGGAACAGGAGATCAAGGATTATGTGGCGGAGGTGAAACGGAAAAAGGGAGATAAGTATTTATAATTTGCAAATGTGCAGATGTGCAGATGTGCCAATAAAAGTTGCTCCAGAACTGGTTTGCTAAATTTTAGGTATTGGGAGGAACTTTTGTGATGTCCAAAAAAATATTTGAGAGAAATCTTGTTGTCAAGTTGGCGTTTGAGTTCTCTCTGTTAATCATTGCGTACTGTGAAAGATTGGAGCAGGGTTAAAAATATATTATTAGCAGGCAGTTGTTAAAATCTGGTACTGCCATCTGTTCGAATATCATTGAAGCACAAAATTCGGAAAGGAAAGCCGACTTTATACATAAGTTTAAAATAGCTAAAGAGGCCGAGGAAACTGAATATTGGTTATTACTCTGCAAATTCTCCAAAATCTATCCCGATTGCGATGATCTCCTTGTTAAGGATGAAGCTCTAAATCGGATAATAGGTAAAATCATTTCAACTTCAAAACGTGGCTTAACACCTAACCCTTAGGTATAGGCACCGAGTTATCCACATATCTGCACATCTGCACATTTGCACATCTGTACATTTCCGTTATTTTACATTTATGGCGCCGCTTAGCAGCATTCTCTTCCTGGACATAGAAACCGCCCCGCAATACCAATCATTCGAGGCGCTTCCGGATACGTGGAGAGAACTATGGAACACCAAGGCCGAAGGCCTCATGCGCCACCACGAAAACTCCACACCCGAAAGCCTCTATCCCCGCGCAGCCATCTATGCAGAATTTGGAAAGATCATTTGCATCAGCTGTGGCGTCATACAGGGACGTGGCGAAGACAAACGCCTTACCCTAAAATCGTTTTACCACGAAGATGAAAAAGAGCTGCTGCAGGCATTTTGCGACATGCTGTGCAAATGGACGGCCGATAACAACAAATACCTCTGCGCACACAATGGCAAAGAGTTCGACTTCCCCTACCTCTGCCGCCGCATGACCATACTAGGCATGAAACTTCCCGCCTGCATGCAGGTGGCCGGAAAAAAACCATGGGACGTCCCCTTCATCGATACCATGGAAATGTGGAAGTTCGGCGATTATAAAAGCTACACCTCCCTGCACCTGCTGTCCAATGTATTGGGCATACCCAGTCCCAAAGGCGATATGGACGGAAGCATGGTGGGCCATATTTATTGGTCGGCCCAAACCCAGGAAGAACGCGAAAAATGCCTGTACCGCATCGCCACCTATTGCCAGAAAGACGTAATCACCGTAGCGCAGGTGTACCTGCGCCTGCAAGGCGAAGACCTGATCAGCTACGAGAACATTGAACTGAAAAAACATGGACCGCATCAATTACTCGTCCGGAGCTAAATGGGAAGATATCGTAGGTTATAGCCGCGCCGTACGCATGGGCAACATCATCGAAGTAACGGGTACGGTGGCGGTAGACGACAACAACCAGGTGGTAGGGCCAGGTAACCCTTACGAACAAACGGTCTTCATCATCCGCAAAATAGAAGGCATACTCAAAAAAGCCGGCGCAGGCCTGGAGCACGTTATCCGCACGCGCATGTTCGTAACCGATATTTCTAAATGGGAAGAGTATGGCCGGGCACACGGCGAGTTCTTTTCCACCATCCGTCCCTGCACCACCATGGTGGAAATAAGCAAGCTGATAGCCCCTGAATACCTCATCGAAATTGAAGCTACCGCCATCCTTCAATAAACACCTCCCCCTTACAACTCACCATTCACAACTTACGGCCACCTGCCCCTACAATTCCTTTTGGAACAATCACGGCAATTTGTACCTTGGCACAAACAATACATTTTTATGAAACGGTTAACCAACATTTTCTGCATTGCGCTGCTGGGCACACTGGCTGCCTGTAACGATGCCTCTACCGGCTCTGAATCAACGAAATCAGATACCACGGCCAACACCTCGGCCGGGGCGGACGAAACACCAATGCTGAAAGACACTGCGGCCCTTAACCAGGCTATGTACGCCGCCAGCATGCCCGGCGAAGTACACAATATGATTGCAAAAGACAACGGCGTATGGGAAGCCGAAATGACCTTCTGGCAAACCCCCGATGCACAACCCATGAAAATGACAGGAACAGCTACCAATAAAACCATCTGGGACAACCGTTACCAGCAATCCAACTTCCGTTGCGAAATGGCGCCCGGCATGGTGTTCGAAGGCGTGAGCACACTGGGATACGATAACGTGAAGAAGGCATTTGTAAATACCTGGATCGACAACATGGCCACCGGCATCATGTACATGGAAGGCAAGTATGATTCAGCCAACAAGACCGTAAACCTGGCCGGCAAAAGCACCGACTACAGGACAGGTAAAGACGTAAGCATGCGCCAAACCTTCCGTTGGGTCGATGACAATACCCAGCATTTGGAAATGTACGCCACCTACCCCGGCGGAAAAGAATTCAAGAACATGGAAATAACCTATAAGCGGAAGAAGTAGCCTGTTAATTTTTTGAATATAGGGGATTGGAGAATTTTAATTTTCCAGTCCCCTATATCCTTTTCCAATGTAAACCATTCATGGGCCGCCATGCGCCTTCTACGATGGTTTGCGAAGTGGCCTTTACTTCATTTTCATTCTCTATTTCATCCAGGTTGCGGATATACATTACCTGGCCGTTGGTCATCAATATTTCGAAGTACATTTCATGCCCATTACGGTTCTCTCCATTGCAGACCTGCCCTTGCGTGCCCAGGCTTAGGTAAACTGATTTGCCGCGCAGTTCATGCCAGTAATGGAAGCCTTTCCAGATCACCATTTTTTGCCCGCCGATATAAGCATAGATCGTAAACTGCAATACGGTATCCGATGGATCGCACCAGGTATGGTACTCGAAGCTTTCAGGCGCTTGATCGCCGGGCTTATAATCAGGGTTGGCCGCCGCCCATTGCCCACTTTTATCAGCCCAAAATGCAATTCTTTCGATGAAGTCTTTTTTTTCGAACATGATGGGTCGCTTTGAGGTATTTGGTTATCCGCCTAATTTAAAACTATTATTTAATTATCCGGTTGATTCGGATCAACCGCATAAATCATGACCCAAGACCTATCTAACCATCACCCACCTACCTCCACGCCCCTATAATCGCACCCATTAACGCCAGCGCCACCAAACAATATCCTCCATTAATAAAAATATACCTCCAGCTCCTGATCTCGAACAACGCAACGGTGGCAAGCGCGCAAAATACCCATAACCCGGCCAACCCTCCAGCCGTCAGTCCCCATACCAGGTCTACGGTAGGCGCGCACGTTTCGCAACCCTTCGCGGGATCGCTTAGGAACATGCCCAGGTTGGCCGCCATTATCAGCGAAAACAAGAAAGACCACCCGAATATCTTGGCCTTGTTGCTCTTCTTTACATCGTCTACCGAAAAATTGTTTTCCTTCATCCACGCATTGCCAAACAACGCTGGCGAATACCAAACACCACCCAGCACAAACGAAGAAATGCCGGCTACTAAAATCGCTAACCAGTTAATAGTGTCCATAATTGAGTTGTTAAGGATTTAGAAATAGTTTCCATTCCCAATCTATTTTCTAATTTTTACGTTACAAAGCCTGGGCGAATGAAGCCGGAAAAGGAACTGACCAATACTGATATTCAACAGACCGGCCCACCAGGGCATGTGGACAGCGATATGGTTATGAAGCAACAAGCCGGGACGAAATCCGGGTACGACGCAGGCCAGCAGTTCGCGAATACGCCCAGCAATGGGGCGGGCAACCTCGCCGCTACCTTCAAAACCCGTCCGCCAAAAGAAAACCTTAACGACCTTGGCTTTCGCCTGATTTTGATCCCATTCTTCGGCATCATGATCCCTATTGTAACGGGCATGGTCGACCACCAGGCATTCAGCTCCTGGGAAATCAAGTTCAGCTATCTCTATACCATCGGCATTGCATTCGTGGTGTGGGAAGGCAACCGTTACTTATTGTTTACACTGCGCGCTTACTTCGATTGGCTTAACAAACCCATCCGAAAGATCATCGCATTGCTGCTCGCGGTTACTTTCTATACCATTCCTCTCAGCGCGCTGCTCCTCATCGGCTGGTACCATGTCTTTCAGCACGGAGCAGTAAACTGGAGCATCGTTACCACGGCCACGCTCATTATTATGATCTGCGTGATATTTATAACACATGTGTACGAAACGGTGTTCCTGGTAAAACAAGCCGAAAGCGACCAACTGAAAAAAGAACAGCTGGAGCGCGCCAGGGCCGAAGCAGCATTGGAAGCACTGAAGAACCAGATAGATCCGCACTTTATTTTCAACTCGCTCAATACGCTTTCTTATCTTATCGAAGACAAACCGGTGAAAGCACGCCAGTTCAACGATAACCTGGCAGAAGTATATCGCTACATCCTTCAAAACAAATCGAGGGACCTGGTACTGCTGCGCGAAGAAATGGACTTCCTGGAAAACTATTTTTCTCTATTGAAAATAAGGTTCGAAAATGCCGTGCAACTCGCCATCCCCGCAAATGCGCGGCTGTTCGAACAGTTCCTGGTGCCACCCATTTCGTTGCAGGTGCTTATTGAAAATGCCATCAAGCACAATGAGTTTTCCGATGCATCGCCCTTGTCTGTCATCGTAACCATGCAGGACGATTCATTGATCATCCGCAACAAGGTGCGGCCGAAAACCCTGCGCAAGCCCTCCTCCAAAATCGGACTGCAAAACCTGGATGAACGCTATAAGCTGATCATTAAAAAACCGATCACCGTACACAAAACCGGCGATGAATTTATTGTTCACCTGCCATTATTAAAAACAGATTAACGCCGAATCAAGCATGAAAACCATTATCATCGAAGACGAGAAGCCCGCAGCGGAAAAACTGCAAAAAGCGCTGCTGAAATGCGCGCCCTCTGTACAAGTGCTGGCCATCCTGGGAAGTGTGCGTACCGCCACCGAATGGCTGCAACAAAACCCAATGCCAGGGTGCATTTTCATGGACATCGATCTTACCGATGGATTATCATTCAGGATATTCGAACAGGTTGCCGTGGATTGCCCCGTGATATTCACCACTGCTTATGATGAATACTGGCAGGAAGCATTCGAGCATAACAGTATCGACTACCTGCTAAAACCCATCAGGCAGGACAAGCTGGAAGCGGCGCTGAAAAAATATGAAAAGCTGAAACAGCACTTCGCCGCCAATTACCGGCAGCTGGCCAACTGGCAGCAACAAGGCAATGCAGACCGCAAGAAGAGGTTTTTGGTAAAGCGCGGCACCGATTACATCAGCATTAAAACAGAAGAGATCGCGTACTTCTACGCCGCGCAAAAATTAGTGTGCCTGGTGGATAGCAAATCGCAGAAGTTTATACTGGACCAATCCCTCGCCGACCTGGAAAAGCAGGTCGATCCTTCGCAGTTTTACCGCGTTAACCGCAAGTATCTTGTAAACCTCAATGCCATAAGGCGAATAAGGTCTTATCCCAAAAGCAAATTGCAATTGGAAATACAACCCGCTCCTCCGGAAGACATCATCATCAGCCAGGAAAACGCCGCGGCATTCAAGGCGTGGATGGAGCAATAAAAAAACCCCCGATGACTCGAGGGCTCATAGGCCATGATTCTTCAACTGTGAAGATCGTTGTCAGGATCTTTGTCCACCGCCCCTTCGCTGCGGGCGAAGCGTGGCCTCTACTTCATCCTTCCATTTCTTGAACTGTTCTTCAGTAAATATTTTCTTCAGCTTCTCATCCCTGTCCGTACCCAGTTTTTCAAATTGACTGCGGTCGGGGGGCGTGCCGGGTTGCATGCTTTCGCGAAGCTTGTCCATTGCCTTGTAATATTCCGTAAATACACTGTCGGTCTGCGGTTGCTGAGTATTGGTAAGGCTAAGCGCGGGAGTAACTTTCTCCATGGCTGCTTTTACTCTTTCTTCTACCGTCCTGCGCTGGGGTCCCTGTGCATTGGCTACCATTACCGTAGCCAACAGCAGGCCCAGAACAAACATTAGCTGTTTTTTCATTTGCTGATTTTAATATGTATTAGATGTAATTGCGTTGAAAAACCTTCGCTTAATCTTTTCTTTTAGCGCCTTCTTCTTTCTTTTGTTTTGAATCGCCTTTGCGAGATGGGGATATCATTCTGCGAACGATTTGCTGCACCAGCGAATCATATTTTACCTGTTGCTCAGGCGTGCACAACGAGCGCACTTCTTCAAAATATTTGTAAAATGCCATGTCCACGGCTTTTTGCTTTTCTGCCATTGCATTGGCAGCAGCCGTAGTTACCGAATCATGCGCGCCGGGTTGCTTCAGCAGGTTATAAAACGCCAGTTTCGATTGCCGCATTTGCTCAAACAAAGGTTTCATGTCCTGCTTGTTCTGGTCTCTCAATTTGTCGAACTGGGCCAGTTGCTGGTCGGTGAAGCCTACGCTGTCCTTAAGATATATCCGCATTACGGACGACCTGTCCTGCTGGACGCGCCTACCCTCGTGACCGTCTTTTTTTCCAAGGATAAATACCAGCAATACCAGGTTGGTCACCAACAGTATGCCGACTAAAAAAAGTAATATTTTAATTCTGGAACTGTTCATTTACGGTTCGGGGTTTTCATCATCGTAAAAAGAAGAAACGGTAAGGCTGTATTCTTCGGTCAGGGCTAATTGGGATTGCTCCGTGGTGGTATCATTGGAAGCCGATTGCAGGTACATTACCACGCCGTTAGCCAATATGATCATGCACAGCATGGCCAGGGCCACTGTTGGCCGGGAAATGTAACCAATCACTCTTTCCCACGCATTTTTACCACCTTGCCTAAGCCTGGCTTCTACCCGGGTGAACAGGAAGGGGTTGGCCTTGGCCCGGCTAAGGCCGTCAAGGCTGTCCAGCGTATCGTTTACAAGTTGTTCTATTGGATGTTTTTCCTTCATACACGTACAATTAGACGCAAAAAATTAAAAAAACTTGTGCTTTATTGCCGTTCATAAAAATCTTTCAGCCATTTTCTCAAATTGGCCTTGGCCCGGTGCAGCAGCGATTCAATGGCCGGTATGGTGGTTTCCATGATCTCGCTGATCTCCTGGTAACTAAGGCCTTCCACCTTATTGAGCACAAAAGCAATGCGTTGGTTGTCTGGCAGCCGGTTCATTTCCTTGAATAAGATAGCAGCTTTTTCCTTTCTGTCAAACAATACCCCGGGGTGATTAAAGTCCGGCGATTCCACAACCTGCTCATTATCTTCTCCAAAAATGCTTTTAACGAGGGCAAAGCGTTTTTTCCGCTTTTTCCGCCGCTCATGGTCCATGGCCTTGCTGATGGTGATGCGGTATAACCAGGTGGAAAATTTGGAGTTTCCCTTAAACCCATCGATCGACTGGTATACCTGAACAAATACTTCCTGTGCCACATCTTCGGCGTCCTGGGCATGCTGCACAATGCCAATGGCCGTATTATAGACCATATCCTGCCATGTTTCCACGATTTGTTTAAAAGCAGCCTGGTCACCCTGTTTTAGCTGGTTAATTAAGATCCAATCATTCAAAACTGAAAAATTGTGGCCTTGACTATAATTTGTAAAAGATAGTTATTTCGCGTTATTTCTGCTCCGTCCGCCAAAATTTCTCAGCTTGTAAGTAAATGTTAGCATGAAGTATTGCTGCAATACGTCGTTTTGCACATCTTCGATAAATATTTCATTCACTTCGCGGCTGATGGCCTGGTTTTGTTTCAGCAGGTCGAATACGGACAGCTTCAATTCGCCCTTCTGGTCCTTCAGGAACTTCTTACCCACTGCCATATTCCATAACCAATAATTCTGGTTGAAGCCAGTCGTAAGCCCGCGGAACATTTGGTTTGTCACATCGTTCTGGAACAACCAACCTTTTTTCGACAATAGGTTCAATTGCATGCCGGCCACATGATTGAAGTAATTATTGTTCAATTGTGGTTGAATGCTATTTTGAACCCTGTTGAAATTGGCCGAATAAGAAAGGGTAAAGTCAACGTACTCGTTAATGTTGCTGGCCACTACTGCGCCAACATTGTAATTATAGCTGTTGGAAAGATTTTCCACGTTGTCGATCAAACCGGGTATCCTCGAATAAGACACGCCCGCATTAAGGTTAAGGCTCGATTTAATAAAGTTCAAAGGCATCCCGAAGGTGAGGAATGAGCGCACACTCCAGTAACCATCCAGGTTAACGGGTTTGGTAAGCCGGGCCCCTTCGCGCAACACAATGGAACTGGAAACGGCTGAATCCTTCGTGATCAGGTACGATGCATTGGTAATATAATTCTGCGTGTTCTGCACGAATATGTTCGCAAAAAAGCTGGTGCGCTTTGCAGAGTTGGTAAACTGGTACCTGGTAACCAAAGAATGCGCATAGTCCTGGTTAAGCTCGGGATTACCGGTGGAAGGGAACAAAATATTCCTGATATTGATCACGTCCTGCAATTGCGTTACTGAAGGCGGATTGGTCCTTGCCCGGTAAAACACGCGGATGCTGCTGCGAGGTGAAATCTTCTTCTGCCATCTTAGGTTCGGTAACAGGTTGCTGAAGCTGCGTTCAACTTTGGCAACATAAGGAAATGTCTGCTGCCCCTCCAGCACGGCGTGCTGATAGTTTAACCCGATAGAAAATGAATTGTCCCTGTCGCCCACGCGGTAGCTGATGCCCCCGTTTTGTGTGTTATAGGTATTGTCCAGCTTATTGGAAAGGCTGTCATCGAACACAGAATATTTTCCTGCGGCCGCGTCGTAATGAAATGTTTGCTGATCGGCATTATTAACGGTCCATGACGGACGGTAGTTAAACTGAAGCTGGCCTTTTCCTAAAGGCTCAGTATAGTTGACGTTTACAGTAAACTCCCGCCCCTTGTTTACGCGGTCGGAGAATTGTTGCAACGAATCTTCCTGCGGAATGCTGCCTTTGTAAAAACGGTTGATGGATTCGATATAGGTTTCACCGCTGTTCCTTTCCCATTCGCTTTCGAGATTGATGGAAATGGTCCTGCCGCGTTTGGCGAATGCGTGGCGATATAATAGCTCGCCGGAGAAATTATAGCCATTGCCGAATGCCCTGTCGCTGCTGCTGAACACGCTAACCGGTGCATTTGGATAGCTCAGCTCGCTGTTGAGGCTGCTGAAGGAATTATTTTTCTGCATACGCAATCTTGGAGTAAAAATGATCGAATTGGATGAATCGATTTTGTACTCCATGCGCATGTTTACGCGATGGTTGTAGTTATCACTATTGGTGAGACTGTTTTCCTGGTAAAATTGTGCTGAATCTTCCGATGATGCAAAGTATTCCCTATTGATGCGCTCGTTATTGAGGTTGGTGTTCTTGTTATAGAAATAACTTCCTGTTACCTGCAGGTTCTTACCCCACTGGTCGGAGAAATTGACGCCGAATGCATTGGTTTTACTGATGCCGGGCTGTTGTCCTACCAGGAAGTTTCCCTGTCCCCCGCCGCCCCAATTTCCACCTCCGCCACCGGGATTACCACCTCCGCCACGATTGTTGCCGCCACCTCCACGATTGCCGCCACCTCCGCCGCCGCGGTTGACATTGCTGGTAACACCCAACAGGTCCTGCGAAGCAAAGTTCTGCTGGTTAATATTATTGATTTGACCTACGACTGATATGCGGCGGGTTCCATTGAAGAAGGTCATGTTACCGCCGGCACTGTAGCGCTCGTCGGTACCATATCCTGCATATATGCGGCCGAATTGCCCATTTCGCATATCCGCCTTGGTTACTATGTTAATGGCTTTTACCGCATTGCCATCGTCGAAGCCGGTAAACTGCGCCTGGTCGCTAAGGCGGTCGAATACCTGGATCTTATCGATTACTTCTGCGGGAAGGTTACGGAGTGCGGCCGTGGCATCGTCGCCAAAGAAATCGCGGCCATCGATTGTTACCTTTCTTACCTGTTCGCCCTGGGCTGTTACTGTACCTTTATCAACGGTTACGCCCGGCATTTTTTTCATCATGTCTTCTGCATTGGCATCGGGATTTACCTTGAATGCGTTGGCGGAATATTCGAGCGTATCGGTTTTCTGTCGAACGGGGGGAGTGGAAACCTTAACCGTTACTTCGCTTAACAGTTTGGCCTGGCGGGATACCTGAACGATGCCCAGGTCCTTGCTGCTGTCGGTAAGTATAATGGTCTGTTGCTGGGTTTCGTAGCCTACGGAACTGATGGTCAATATATAAGTTTGGGGGGAGAGGTCTCTGAACTCAAAAGCGCCCTGCTTATCGGACACAGCATTAAACCTGATAAGGCTATCGGATTGCAAACTTAACCTAAGGGTGGCTCCCGCAAGGGGCACCTTGTCTGACCTGTCTTGCAAAACACCTTTAATAGAAAGACTTTGAGCGTTAACCGTGATGAACGATAGTAAAAAAGCTCCGATCAATACAATATTTCTGAACATAAATATGGCCTGTTATGGTTGTATTGGACGGCGGTATGTTCCAAAACCTTCGGGCACATATTTTTATTATACAATTATCTTACCCAAAAACTTTGCGGGTAAGCGTCCTGAGGGCCCAAACACAAACCGCAAACTCTTCTTATCTTGCACGTCCTTTAAAAAAATGCCTTATAAATGGAATACGCAAAAATCATTGCCATAACAGGAATGCCCGGGCTGTACGAAATGGTGAACAGCAAGGGCGACGGCGCAATTGTTAAATCCCTTGACGACCACACGACCAAATTTGTTTCAGGCAGGGTACACCAGTTTACACACCTGGAAAGTATTGAGGTGTATACCGAAAGAGAAAATGTAAACCTGGTAGAAGTGCTGAATGCCATGAAGGACAGCACGGAAAAACTGCCCGATGAAAAGGACAACAAGGCATTGCAGGCTTATTTTCAAAAAGTATATCCTTCACTGGATTTTGAACGCGTATATGCCAGTGATATGAAGAAGATGGTAAAATGGTTCTCTGTTTTGAAGAACAATGATGTTGAAATAAAACTGAGCGAACCTGAAGACGAAGAAGAAGCACCGGTAGAAGAGCCCGCCGAAGAAGTGGAAGCGCCGGTAGAAGAACCAACGCAAAAGCCGGCGAAAAAATCGGCCCCTGGCAAAGAAGAAAAACCTGCCGCTCCCGCCAGGGAGGAAAAGCCAAAAGCCAAGGCCGAAGAGAAACCGAAAAAAGCAGCGGCAAAGGAAGAAAAGAAGCCTAAGGCAAAAGCGGAAGCAAAACCGGCAAGGAAAACAGCTAAAAAAGAAGCTCCTGCAAAAAAAGCAGCGGCAAAGAAGAAGAAAGAGAAATAGAAGCCCCACCAAAACCTTCCGCCAACCGGCGGAAGTGTTTTTTAAAGCATACTATAAACAAAAAAATATATGGAGTACAGTGCAGATATTCAAAAAATCGAACGGCATTTTTTGCCGAAAGATTTTATGGTAGATACCTGGGAAGGATTAGAGCCCTATTATAAAAATTTATTGGAACGCCCCATCGGATCGAGGCAGGACCTTGAGCAATGGTTGAAAGACATGAGCGAGCTGGATGCGGTAGTGGGCGAAGACGCCGCGTGGAGGCAAATACGCATGACCTGCGATACAGAAAGCAAACCGCTGGAGCAGGCCTATGCTTATTTTATGATGGAGATACTGCCAAAGATTGAGCCCATACAGGACAAGATCAACCGCAAGCTGATGGAATCGCCTTTTATAAAAGAGCTGGACCAGCAGCAATTTTTCACGTACCTGCGGAATGTAAAAAAAAGCATTGACCTCTTCCGTGAAGAAAACGTTCCCATACAAGCCGAGCTGAATGTGATGAAGCAACAGTTCGGCGTTATCTCCGGCAAGATGACCGTTACTGTTAACGGCCATGAGTATACGCTGCAGCAGGCCGCTAAGTTTTTAGAAAGCCCGGACAGGAACCTGCGCGAAGAAGTATACCGCAAAGTGAATGAGCGGCGCATGCAGGACAAGAACACGTTGAACCATTTGTACACCGCATTAATTGAAAGAAGGGACCGCATTGCAAAGAATGCAGGGTTCAGCAATTACCGCGATTATAAGTTCGTGGAGCTCGGCCGCTTCGATTATACGAGGGAAGATTGCTATCAATTTCACGAAGCCGTAAAGCAACACGTGTTGCCTTTGGTGAACGAGATCAACCAGCGGAAGAAGGATAAACTGGGACTGGACAGCTTGCGTCCCTGGGATATGGATGCCGAGCCGGAAGGCGTGGTGCCGCTGCATCCTTTCGAGGGAGGACAGGAGCTGCTGGATAAATCGGTGAAGTGTTTGGAGCGGGTGCGGCCGTTTTTTGCCGATTGCCTGCGCCGCATGAACAGCATGAACCATCTTGACCTGGACAGCCGCAAGGGCAAAGCCCCGGGAGGATACAATTGCCCATTGCCTGAGAGCGGGGCCCCTTTCATTTTCATGAATGCCGCAGGACAAATGCACGATGTTACCACCATGCTGCACGAGGGCGGGCACGCGGTCCATTCCTTCCTGGCCCATAACCTGGAGTTGTCCGCTTTTAAGGAATACCCGATGGAAATTGCCGAAGTGGCCAGCATGGCCATGGAGTTGCTGACCATGGATAACTGGGATGTGTTCTTTGATAAGGATGAAGACCTTAAGCGTGCGAAGCAACAACAACTGGAGCGCACGATCACGATCTTTCCATGGATCGCGACAATAGATAAGTTTCAGCATTGGGTGTATGAGCATCCAAATCATACAGAAGAGGAGCGGACCGAGGCCTGGATGCGCACGTTGAGCGAGTTTACTTCGCCGGTGGTTGATTTTTCCGGGCTGGAGGAATACCGCAGGTATGCGTGGCAGCGGCAGTTGCATTTGTTTGAGGTGCCATTTTATTATATCGAGTACGGGATTGCGCAGTTGGGGGCTATCGGTTTGTGGCGGCAATCGCGGCAGGATAAGGAGCGGGCGTTAGACAATTATATCAGGGCTTTAAGCTTAGGAGGCACGCGTACGTTACCGGAGTTGTACAAGGTTGCGGGGATTGAGTTCAATTTCTCCGGCGAGTATATCCGGGACTTGATGTATTTTGTACATGGGGAATGGAAAAAAACCGTGTAAATACGGTAAAAATACCCGTATTGTGGTATAGGCAGATTCCTCAGGAATATTATCTTTGTTTTCCAAGTTTGAAACAACGCTGGCGATGCCAGTTTAACATAGCTACTAATCAGAGCCTTAACCAAAAGTCCCGGTGTTTCCACATCGGGGCTTTCTGTTTTTAGTATAAGATGAAAAAAGAGAGAAGGAGAAAGAAGGAGGGAATGTCAGGAGAATTATTATGATTATAGCAAGCAATCCGATCCGCCGCATCGGATAATAATGAACCTATAGGATATGCTGATGGTTTTCGGATGATGATGGGCGTTATAACTCCTCGCATCAATTCCTGCACTGTTTGCAAATGCCAGTAATCAGCATTTGCGAGTGCGCGGGAGCAAATTCTTCGGGGAGCGTTACTGTTGGTACCACGACATCTTCCAGGCAAATGGTGCGCTCGCAATTACTGCAAATAAAATGAATGTGGTTGTCGTTGTGATGGCCGTTCCTGCAATCTTCCTTGCACAAAGCATAGCGCACCGAATTATCGGCAGTAGGTATGCTATGAATAATTCCTTTGTCGACAAAAGTCTGCAAGGTGCGGTAAATGGTAACCCGGTCGAATTTTTCGCCGGCCTTTCTTTCGATATCTGCATGCGCAAGGGCATCGCCCCTGGACCCCAAGAATAGTTCGAGGATCTTTTTCCTGCTGCCCGTAACGCTAAGCTGGTTCTTTCGCAGGATGATATCAACTGCTTCACTCATAGTTCAGGTTTTGGTAGGTGCTAACGCTAAAGTTAATAAAACCGTCGTGCAGATAAAAGACTTGCGGAAGAATTTTGTACGCTTATTTATTCAGATTCTCATTCGGTAAATGCGCCTTGTGACTGCGCGTTTTACACCTTCGCTAATTTTTCAGCAGCGTGCCGATGTCTTCCTTCAATTGTTCCAACTCTTCTTTTTTTAAACCATCATAGACCTTGCGCACCTTTCCTTCCTTGTCTACCAGCGCAAAGAATTGCGTATGAATAAACTGCTCGTCTATGGCCCCGGTATTGTTCTTGGGATCATCCAGCAGGTAGCTGTTGCGGGCAGCCGCATACAGGCTGTCCTTGCTGCCGGTAAGGAACCACCATGAAGCGGGATCGGCGCCCAATGAGTCGGCGTAGCGCTTCATGGTAGGAACGCTGTCGGTAAGCGGATCAACTGTATGGGAGAGTATGCGAAAATCGGGATTGCTTTTATATTCCTTGTACACCTGCTGCATGTTCATGTTCATCTTGGGACAAATGCCTTTGCAGGTAGTGAAGAAATATTCTACCACGGCCACTTTGCCCCGCATATCTTTCTCGGTTATGACCTTTCCCGCCTGATTGGTAAAGGCAAAGGGCTGAACATAGCTCAGTACAGGCAGCTCCACTTTCCCAAAACCGGGTATCAACCGTGTCATGGCAAAGTAAAAACCTACCACCAGTACCACAAAGAAGGCGAGATAAAAAAGCGATTTCTTGCTCATCACGTTAATTTGATGAACAAAATTAAGCGTTACCAGTTACGATTGATGATTCCCTGGGTTATCCGGATGTGCTAGAGGGTTGTTAAATGATTGGATCGTGCGGACCGTGGTCGTTAATAGTACCGGTATGGATTCACGATGAAGGTATCAGGATACGCTGCGGGTTTGGGATGGAGCGATCTGTCCTGGGAACCGTGGGCCGTAAGTTTAACGGTTATAAATTAATGATGGCGCGGAGCCGTCCGGACGTGCCGCATGTTCGGGTAGATAATCAGGTAGAAATAAAAAACTCCGGATTGCGTGATTTGCAACACGGTTGCAGCCTTATATTTGCCATCCTCAAAAAATGAAATCTAAAGTAAACTGGGATGTCTTAGGCATCAGCGCCTCACTGGCCTGCGCAATCCATTGCGCCCTGCTGCCCCTGTTCCTGACCAGCCTCCCTATTTTTGGCTACGAGATCATAGAAAACGAATTCTTCGAATATATCATGATCTTCCTGGCCTTCCTCATCGGCTGCATTTCACTATGGCATGGGTATCGCAAACACCACCATAGCCTTAGGCCCCTCGGCATTTTTGGCGTAGGCATGGCACTGCTGCTTGCCAAGCAAATCTGGCATAGCTACCAGTTTTGGATACTGCCCCTGGCAGTGCTGTTCATAGTGGCTGCTCATTTGCTCAATTACCGCTCCTGCCGCATACATAACCATGCGCACGCCGACGATTGCGACCATTAATCAGCTTTTCCCGATTTAACAAACCACCACCCGCCCGTAATGCTTAAATTTGCATATTAAATCTGTGTTTATGATCAAAACAGGAAATCCAGTAATCAGCATCTATACAGAGATGACCCCCAACCCGGAGACGATGAAATTCGTGGCCAATAAGCTGCTGTACCCCGGCAAGAGCATCGATTTTCCTGACGTGGAAAGCGCCAAACCCTCCCCCCTGGCAGTGGAACTGTTCGGCTTCCCCTTTATCAAGAGCGTATTCATCGCCAGCAATTTCGTTACACTTACAAAAACTCCCGATACAGACTGGCAGGATGTTATCCCAACCATCCGCCAATTCCTGAAAGAATACCTGGAAGAAGGCAAGCCTGTTATCAATGAAGAAGAAGTGGCCGCCCTGAAGCAGGAAGCTTCCAATACCGTGGGGGCAGACGATGACGACGTGGTAAAAAGGATCAAGGAGCTGCTGGACAACTACGTAAAGCCGGCCGTTGAAATGGACGGCGGCGCCATCCAGTTCAAAAGCTATAACGATGGCGTGGTGAACCTGATGTTACAGGGCAGCTGTAGTGGATGCCCCTCATCGATGATCACTTTAAAGGCCGGCATCGAAGGAATGATGAAGCGCATGATCCCCGAGGTGAAAGAGGTAGTAGCAGAAGCAGAATAATTCATTGGCCCGGCTAGTGGTTCACAGACCGGCTACCGGCCAATTCAAATACAAATTCCCTGCTTATGATCGTTGTCTACATTCTCGCAGGACTCATTATTGCTTTACTGCTCATTGCTGCTTTTTTACCTGCCAGGTACAACCTTGAACAATCAGCCATTATCAAGCGGCCCGCACCCGTGGTAATGGACAAAGTGGGCGACTTTAACTACTTCGCCAAATGGAATCCCTGGCAAATGATGGAGACCAACGGCAGCTATAATATCTCGGGCAACCCGGGCACCGTGGGCCATCAATATACGTGGGAAGGCAAAAAAACGGGCAAAGGCCGCTATACCCTTACCGGCATCGATAACAAACACATTCATTTCAACCTTGAATTCCTGAAGCCCTGGAAGGCCAATGCAAAGGACAACTGGTTGTTCGAAGACTGGGGTACCAGCGAAACCAAAGTAACCTGGCAAAACGCCGGCGAACTTCCTTATCCTGTAGCCAGGCTTATGGGCCCCATGCTTATAAAAAACTTGCAACGGCAATTCATCAAAGGGCTGAACAACCTGAAGAAATTGTGTGAAGGCACTTAGCCTTAAATTCGTTTCTTTTTTTCAATGCAGGAAATTTACCGCCAGTTCATCGAGGGCATGCGCCATACCACGCTCCTTGAATACATCGCCGTGTTTGCGGGCATCGCCAGTGTATGGTTCAGCCGCCTTGAGAACATACTGGTATACCCGGTGGGACTGATCAATACCATCATTTACATCTATCTCAGCATACAGGGCGATCTTTTCGGAGAGGCCAGCGTGAACTTGTACTATACCATCATGAGCATTTATGGATGGATATTGTGGACGAAAAAAGACAGGCAGCAGCACCGCGTGCTCGTCATTACGCGCTCCACTCCTGCCGGATGGCTGAAGCAGCTGGGATTCTTTGCATTTTTTTACCTGGCGATATTTTTTGCGCTTACTTATCTGAAGGAAACAAAATCATTTGCGCCGGAAGCTATTCCCTGGGCCGACGCCTTTGCATCGGCCACAGCGTTTACCGGCATGTGGTTGATGGCAAAGAAAAAAGTTGAGAGCTGGTACTGGTGGATAGCGACCAACATTGCATCCATACCATTGTTTTTTGTGAAGCAGTTTGTGTTTACCAGCGTGTACTACCTGGTGCTGCTGGTAATGGCGGTTATGGGACTGATTGAATGGAGCAGGCGGGAAAAAACGTCTCAAGCGGAAGCCGCCGTGCCCGCGGGCAGCCAGGCAATAATGAACGAATAATGCTGAAAGTAGCTATTATAGGACCGGAATCAACCGGTAAAAGCACGCTTTGCCGGCAACTGGCCGAACATTACCAAACCCTATGGGTACCCGAATATGCACGAGCATACCTGCAGGAGCACGGCAAATCGTATAACTATGATTCGTTGCTGGAAATAGCCAAGGGGCAATGGGCGCTGGAGCGGGAGTACGAGGAAAAGATAAAAGTGGGCGAGCCAGCGCTCAACATCCAACATCCAGCGATTCTTTTTTCCGATACCGAAATGTATGTAATGAAAGTATGGGCCGAATTCGTGTTCGGCAAATGTCACCATTGGATCATCGATAAGGCCGTGGAGCAACACTACGATCTTTACCTGTTGTGCAACATTGACCTGGCCTGGACCTACGATGTACTGCGCGAATATCCCGCCCCCGAGCCGCGCCAGCGATTGTTCAGGATGTATAAGGACATACTCATCAACCAACCCGTGCCCTGGGCCATTATCAGCGGCGACTACCAACAACGACTGTCCGAATCCATAACAGCCGTCGACAGAATTTTGTAAGGGATTTATGCAATTTAGCGGGAGCCTTCATCCTTGTATTAATCAAAATGCTTTGTATGAAGGCTTTCGCGTTGATGTTGCTTGTTGCCGCTTTGCTGCCGGACCCGGCACGCGCCCAAACCTCCATTGAATGGGGCGAATTCAAATTGCACACCAATGGATTGATATATAGTGAAGCAGATATTCAGATACTCCGCCGCATAGTAGACTCCCTGAACCTCCGGTTTAAAACCTGCGATCTATCCCGGCCTTATTACTCAAACCCCCAGGCCCGCGCCTGGTACGTGTTATTCCATAGTAAGGACCCGCGCCTGCCTGCTATTAAAAAAGACATAGACAACCAGGTAAGTTTCCAGGAACTGGTACAAAAATATTCTACGGTAATTAAACATATCGATACCAACCTGCTGTATGTACGAAGTGCAAGCACCGACAAAAAAGGAAATCACTATTACCTGCAAGGAACTCCTTATAGCGGATACAATTACTCCCACTCAGTATTTCAAAAATATACGGAGCGCGGCAATTGGAGATATAAGTACGTTCCTGCCGGTAAAAAGAATGCGGCGCACTCTCTGGAGGCTTGGTACTTTCCCGAAGAATTTAAACAGAAAAGGCTACCCACAAAGTACGCAGCGCTGATACAGTATGTAGACTGCATGATCGATACCACGGCCTCTATCTTTCTCCCTTCCGCTAAACGACCGAGGTGGGCTGAATACCCACACTCTGTTCGCAAAGTGGTGGACTACATCAATAAAAAAATGGGACATAAGGGCAATCGCGATGCAAGATATACCCTGTTATACAGCGATAGCCAATTCAACTATGCAATAGCCAAATTGCAAAACGATAAAAACCTGCTGTTCCTTCTGAACGAAGCGGTGGAAGATTGCCTGGAAACCAATACCGGCAGCGAATCGCTTGAAAGACTGGTTGCGGCTTTGATCTCCAAAGAAAAAGCGCTCGAAATGAAGCGGAACCGCATCGTGGTGGGACAGTGCAGCATGGACTTCAGCCCGCGTGATCATGCCCGCACCATTGCCATGCTTGCCGCGGAAACGCATAGCTGGGATATTTTTCTGCGCGCGCATCTCGACATCATGAACGATAATTTTGCGCGCATGAGCGATGGCAGCTACGCCTATGGCTTGCGAAAAACCTATCTGCAGGAACTAGAGGCGCTGAACCTGAACGTGGTTGACCTGCTGTTTGGCTTAACCCTGCGGGCGGATAATTTAGCCGAGAACCATTACTATGGCAGCGTATGGCGCCTGGGCTGGGCCCTTACCGAGAGCAAGGAGCGAAAAACATTTGAAGCCAGGGCGCTGGAAATGTTGAAAGACCCCGGCTTGGACGAGTTCAACCGCGGGTTGATATTTATATTGTACGCGAGCTATGTATCAAGGTTGGATAAAAAGGAGGCAATGGCATTGATCGGCCAGCTTAAGCAGGATGAAAAGTCCTACCCCTTGTCGTTGCGGCCGGCTATTCAAAAACTTCAGAATTAGTAAGCCAACCGCGGTAAGATTTCGCGACTACAATAGCAGGTAATATTTTTTTCCGGTGCACGGTTAACCCGTCTTAATTTCGCCGATATTCCGCTGTGCATGAATGTTACCCGGATCAACCAACTGATCTTACGAAACCACAAACTGATCTTTTACAGCGCCTGGCTGTTGTTGAACCTCGTTCAATCCGCCGCTACCGGCCTGCTCGACGATGAGGCTTATTATTGGGTGTACTCAAGGTTTCCCGATTGGGGTTACTTCGATCATCCGCCCATGGTGGCCCTGCTGATCAAGGCGGGCTATTACATTTTCCCCAATGAGCTCGGCGTTCGGTTGTTCTTTGCCGTAATGAGCACGGTGGCGGTATGGATGATCGAAAAACTGTTGCCGTTTAAAGATGATCTGCTGTTTTATACCATCATGCTGGCGATGGGCCTGCTGCAATTGGGCGGCATCATCGCCATTCCCGATACACCGCTGATATTTTTTACCGTATTGTATTTCCTGCTGTATAAAAAGATGCTGGAACGCCCTTCGTTGTCGGTAGCGTTTTTGTTCGGGCTTACCATTGCTTTATTGCTGTACAGCAAATATCACGGTGTATTGATTGTGTTGTTTTCGGTGCTGGCCAATCCCAAATTGTTTTCCCGTTATTATTTGTATGTGGCGGGCATAACCGCCTTGCTGCTTTTTGGGCCGCATTTATACTGGCAGTACCTGCACGGGTTTCCTTCTGTACAGTTTCACCTGCTGGAACGGAGCGCGCCGCAATACAAGCTTAGCTTTACTACCGATTATATTCTCGGTCAGATCATACTGGCTGGCCCGGTAGCCGGCCCGATCTTCCTGTGGTGTGCTTTTCGCAAAAGACCCGCCGGCGGTTATGAGCGGGCTCTGAAATTTACCATGATCGGGATGTATGTTTTTTTCCTGCTCACTACTTTTCGCGGCAGGGTAGAGGCCAACTGGACCTTGCCGGCACTCATTCCCATGATCGTGCTTACGCACCAATACCTGTTGCACAATTTCCGGCTTAGGCAGTGGTTGTCGCGGCTGGCTGCCGTTACCATTGTGTTGGTGTTTGTGGTGCGGCTGCACACCATGATCGATTTCTTTCCCGGCAAACGCTTTAAGATCGACGAATTCCTGGCCAACCGCGAATGGGCCATGGCCATTCAACAACACGCCAATGGGTTGCCCGTGTTTTTTACCGATTCGTACCAGCGCCCGTCGAAATATTGGTTTTATACAGGCGACCCTTCGTTTTCGTTGAACACGGTCGATTACCGGCGCAACAATTTTAATTTCTGGCCACTGGAAGAAAGCCTTTTCAACAAAAAGGCCTATGCAATTTACCAGGGAAAGAAGGCGGATTATTATAAAGATTCCATCATCACCCCCAAGGGGCCATACCTGGGCAGGGCCATCGAAAACTATTTTTCTTTTTCGAGAATAAGAATACAACCACAGGAAAAACTGGTTGCCAGGCAAGGCATTGTAAATGCGCCCGTAAAAATATTTACCGATGAAGGAATGCTGCGCAATATCAAAAGCCCTTATGATAGTTTGCCGGTATTATTATCGGTGTACGAGAAAGATTCAGTAATTGCCAACATACCCACCAATATCAGGCTGGGAATGATCAACAGCAGAGAAGTATCGTTGCAAACAACGTTCAACGTTAACCTGCCGGCAGGAAAATACGTAACGCGTTTTGCCATTACTTCCTGCATCGATAACTGGCCTACCATCAACAGCTCCGTTATCAATCTGAAAGTGGAATAAATTATTGTAACAGCAGTTGGATGTCGGGATCGTTTTGCAGGTTGGTCATTTGGCGCATAATCCAGTTACATCGCTTGCTCACATATCCCTTCCTTCGTTTTACGGTATATACTTTAGGATTGGGAAGGCATGCAGCTATGCAGGCAGCTTCGAGACGGGAGAGTTTTTTTGCGGACTTGTTATAATTTTTCTGCGCCGCTGCTTCAATGCCGAATACGCCCTTGCCCATTTCGGCAACGTTCAGGTACATTTCAAGAATTCGCTTCTTGCCCCATATCAATTCGATCATAAAGGTGAAATATACCTCCAGCGCCTTGCGGAACCAGCTTCGGCCCTGCCATAAAAAAACATTTTTGGCCACCTGCTGGCTGATGGTGCTGGCGCCGCGGAGCGATTTGCTTTTGCGGTTATGCTTCATGGCCTTCTGGATGGATTTGAAGTCGAACCCATTGTGATCGGGAAACAATTGATCTTCGGATGTAATAACGGCCAGCTTTGCGTACGCAGACATATCTTCCATGCCAACATAATCGCGCTTCAAGCCGTTACCAGAGATCCAGCTTACAAACTGTGTGATGGTAATAGGTGGATCAACCCATTTCAACAGCAGGATATAGAACAACTGGAAAATGAAAAGGAAAATAAAGAGCCGCTTGAGGAAGCGCCATGCCCTGGGAAAAAATCTTTTTTTCTTTTCAGCCAATTTACTCATGAACAATTGCGGGTTTACGATCGATTCTACCTGGTTAGGACATGCTAATCCTGAAATGGAAATCGAAAATCGCAAATCTTTAACGCTTATCCAACGTAAGTATTTTAAGGCTGTATTTTTTCCCGATAAGGATCCTTGGGTTGGCGGAGCGGTTCTTTAATATGCCCAGCACGGTAAGGGTGCCTGCAACAACGTATCCTGAAGTTGTGTACCATTCCTTAACAGGATCCCCGCGGTACAAGCCGTTGACCGCTCCCAGTACCAGCACGCCGCCGGCCGCGATGAACAATTTTATGGCATTGCCTTTTCGCCTGGCAAGGTCCGCCTGCGACATCAGCGCTCCTATGTCGTGATAATGAATGGCCGTGGTATAACGGAACACCGTATCGAAATAAATGCCGCCGTAACTGGTGGCAGTTTGCTGTATATCGAAATGACGGATGTAAATGGTATCGCTTTGTATCCTGGTAATAATGCCGTCTGCAAAGTTGCCTTGCCGCGTTTGCAGGGAAATATAGCGGCCCGTAAAGAACGTTTGTTTGGTCTTGCCTTTTTTCTGCAATAGCAATACATCGTTCTGGGCATTTGCCAAAAGGTGAAACAGTATGCTTGCTAAGAGTAAAACTGTTTTATTCATCCTATGTATAGTAACTGCCTGCTCATGCAATGCGGCGCATCAAACTTACAATGGCAGGATAAAAATGTTTGTTAATTCGCCGGTAGCTTGTCTGATAAAAAAACGATGCCATACAGCAGGGCTATGGCAAAACCGATGAGGATGGTGCCTGATATTTTATTGATCACGGAAATGGTGCGCAGCGTGAGCTTGTTGCGTATGCGGCCAGCCATGAACACTTTTGCCACGTCGGCTATCATGTTCACCAGGATGCATACGGTAAATATTATCAGTCTTTCCTGGAAGGTATGCTTCAACGAAAAAGTGGTTGCGTTCGCCAGCCAAAAGATCAATACGCTCGGGTTAAGGGTGTTGAGGAGGAAGCCGGCGCTGAATATTTTGGCAAAATCGCGCTTGCGGAAGCGCATGTTATTGCCTTCCGCGTCCTTGCGAAGGCTTGGTTTTTTAAAGAACACGAAGAATATCCCCATGCCCAGCAGGAACACGCTGCCTACATAACCGATAACCGCGGTATACTTGAGTGCATTGGCGAATATTTCGGAGAAGGCATTGCTGAACACCACCAGCATGATGTCGCTCATCCATACGCCGGCGATAAAGCTGAGACCGCCCTCGCGGCCGTTGATGAGGCTTTGCTTGATAATCGAGAAAATAACGGGACCGACCGTAAGGGCAAGTACCAATCCCAGTGCCAGGCCTTTAAGCAAAGCATCGATCATGCTGAGAGTATACAGTTTTAAGTTGGGGGTTCCATACCAGCCAGCTGGTGCCGGTCTGATATCTAAATATATTAAACGCTGCCGGTTGAAAGGTATTTCATCCAATCTTCATACATCTTACCTTTCATCACACGGGGAAACTTGTGCTGGCCGCCGATCTTGCCCTTCAGTTCAAGAAAGTGCATGAACTTTTGTTCGGGAAGCTTTTGGAGGAATACGTCTTTGAGTGCACTGTCGCGCTCTACCGCATAGTCGTCGTTGAGCTTGCGCAGCTTTTCATCTATTTTATTGCGTAGCAGGTTTTCGTCCACGCCATCGTTGCAGGCTACGTACCATTGATGCGCAAAGAAATTGCCCTGGGGCATGCCGGCCACGGTATATTCGGGAATGCAGATGTTCAGCTCTTCGCTCACCATTTCAATGGCGCGGTTCATGTTTTCAACGCTCAGGTGTTCGCCCACCAGGCTTAGGAAGTGCTTGGTGCGCCCGGTAATGCGTATTTCGTTTTTCTTTTTATCGATGAAGCGGATGGTATCGCCGATCAGGTAACGCCATGCGCCGGAATTGGTGCTAAGCAGGATGGCGTACTCCTTATCTTCCTGCACGTCCTGTATCAGCAGGGCCTGCGGCTTTTCAACGATATTGCCCTCCGCGTCGAAGTTGCGTTCGTCGAAGGGCACAAACTCCATGAAAATATTGTTGTTAAGTACCAGGTGCATGCCCAATGCGTGCTGCCTGTTCTTATAGGCAATGAAGCCTTCGCTGGCGAGGTAATTTTCTATATATACGATGGGCTTGCCCAATAATTTCTCAAATCCTTTTTTATATGGTTCGAAGGCTACGCCGCCGTGCACGAAGAAGCCAAAGTTTGGCCAGATCTCGTGGATGTTATTGAGCTTGTAATGGTCGATGATCATTTCCATGCACATCTGGCACCAGGCGGGAACGCCTACGATGAAGCCAATGTCCCACGATGGCGCTTTTTCTACTATCTCGTTCAGCTTTTCGTTCCAGTCTTTTACTTTGGCGATCTTCCCGCCGGGTTTGTAAAAGGTCTGAAACCAAAATGGGCGGTTCTTTGCCAGGATGCCGCTTAGGTCGCCCGCGAACCAGCCGGCCTTTCCCTTTTGCAGGTCAGTGGTACCGCCGAGCATCAGGAAGCCCTTGCCAAGGGCGGAACGAGGCAGGTCGTCGTAACCGGTCAGCGATAATAATTGCCTGATGTAATTGATGGTATTGCTGCGAAGCATTTCCCTGGTTACGGGAATGTATTTGCTGGCGGCTTCGCTGGTGCCGCTACTAAGTGCGTAATATTTTATTTTGCCGGGCCAAGTGACGTCGGGTATGCCTTCGAGTGTTTTTTTCCACCAATTGTTGTAGATCTTGTTGTAATCGTGTACAGGTACCAGTTGCTGGAATTTATGGGCGGGGTCGGCGCTAAGCAGGATTTCGTCAAAGCGGTATTGTTGCCCGAACTCGGTGAACCTGGCCTTCTTCAACAATTTCTTCAATACCCTAAGCTGCTGGCGGTCGGGAGCATTGCGGGCAAGCCTTAGGGCTTGGGCCACGGGACGTGGAAGTTTCAAATCGATCAATGCCATTTAACCAGGGATTCCATGTGTTTTATGCACCGCCAAAATTAAGGGAATTTAAGGGGAACCTCCTCGGCATCTGCTTAATATCCGGTTAACAAGTGTTCCAAATGACAATGGGGTCACATCCGCGGCTGCGTTTGGGATTGTAAAGCGCTGGGCAGCGCGGGCTTGAGAGCCTGGTTGAACTGCGGTTACTCCAGGAGAAAGAGTGGTATAGGCAGTCCCATGGTTTGGATTTGCTCATTAATATGGTCTGTGCATTGCCGGTATAATGGCGCAATTAGGGTCGGAAACAAAATAGTTGTCAATTTTCCGGTTGTTGAGCCCCTGTGAATGAACTTACCTTTATCAGCAAAAAGAGAACAATGCTCACGGATGAAAGGATGTACCAGGCTCTGCTGGACAAGGATATTTCGTACGAAGGCCGGTTTATAGCGGCCGTGAGGACCACTGGCATATTTTGCCGTCCTACCTGCACCGCGCGCAAGCCGCTGCGACAAAACGTTGAATTCTTTACATCTCCGAAAGAGGCCATACTGCATGGATACCGCCCCTGCAAGGTTTGCACGCCCATGGAAAAGCCGGGCGAAACGCCTGCGTATATCCGTGAGATACTGGAACAACTAACTGCAGATCCGTTGAAGCGGTTCCGCGACCATGACCTCCGGACAAAGGGCATTGAACCGAATATGATACGGCGTTGGTTCAAAAAGAACCACGGCATTACTTTTCATGGCTACCAGCGAATGCAGCGCATCAATACTGCGTTTAAGAAAATAAGGAATGGGGAGGCCGTGGCCTCGGCTGCATTTGGTTCAGGATATGAATCGCTGAGTGGGTTTACGGATAGTTTTAAGTCGCTCACTGGACATAGTCCTTCGGATAGCAAGCGCCGGACGGTGATCAACCTAACGAGGTTAGAAACACCTATCGGGCCGATGTTTGCCTGTGCGGTGGAGGAAGGCATTTGCCTGTTGGAGTTTACAGAGCGGCGCATGCTGGAAACCGAGTTCGCCCAGTTGAAGAAACTGCTGAATGCGTCTATCATACAAGGGCATAGTCCGCATTTTGACGTGTTGCAACAGCAACTGGATGAATATTTCACAGGGAAGCGCAGGGATTTTTCTGTTCCGCTGGTAATGCCTGGCAGCGTTTTTCAACAGGAAGTGTGGAGGGAGTTGCAAAGGATCCCGTACGGGGCTACGCGTTCATATAATAAGCAGGCAAAGGCCGTAGGTAGGCCGTTGGCGGTGCGGGCCGTTGCCAATGCAAGCGGATGTAACCGGATATCGATATTAGTGCCTTGTCATAGGGTTATTGGGGAAGATGGGCATTTGACGGGATATGGCGGAGGATTGTGGCGGAAGCAATGGTTATTGGATTTGGAGCGGAAGCATGCTAATATATAGCTATACTAATCCCCATCGCATTTTTGTCAAAGCTCCCCACTATGCTATTACTTGCCGAGGCGTGCACCAACGCTTTTTGACGCGGAGCTAATTCGCTGATCGCTTTTATTACTTCTTTAAAAGAGTATTCCCGCCCCTCGCAAAAAATGCAAAACAACTCCGGAGCCACATCCCGCGACCGTCCGGAGGCATTGGAATGTTCGGAGCGCCGGATCCCATTTTCGCGCAGCCATCCATTCAATCGCCGGATACTATCCGCATCACCCATTAAACTAACGCTGTCGGGTATACGTATTTTGTTTGACCGGCCATTTTTGCTGCCCAACATTGCCAAGCCGGTCCGCAACCGAATCGCTATGTCCAGCAAGGCGCCGGATAACCTCCCGCCGGCCGAACGATAATGCTTATGCACAAACTGCCGCATCGCTTTATAAAACAACCGTACATACCGCGCATCCTTACGCGTGCTCTCACCCTTGAAATGAAGGATCACCGCATCACCCAGGTAATAATTCTTGTACCCGGCCTGCGTTATACGATAACTGAGGTCGATGTCCTCAGCATACATGAAGAACCGCTCATCAAATCCCCCGATGCCCTTCAGCAGTTGCGTGCGCGCCAATAAAAATGCGCCGGACAATGCTTCCACTTCCTGTATCACGTACTCATCCAAATGCCCCAGATAGTAAGGGGCAAACATTTTTGAAGAAGGGAACAGCGCCGTAAGTCCCGCCATCTTGCAAAACGAGGCCCAGGCCCCGGGCAAACCCCGCTTCGATTCCCTGAGGAACCTGCCGCCGCCATCTATCATGCGCACACCCAAAGCCCCTGCATCGGGATGCGCTTGCATAAAGCCGAGGGTTTTTTGAAAAATATCCTCCGGTAAAATGGTGTCAGGGTTCAGGAACAAAACGTATTGCCCCCGCGCTACCTGCAATGCCTGGTTGTTAGCGCGGGCATAGCCTGTATTTTCTTTATTGCAGATGAACCGCGCAAACCCAAACCGCGATTGCAGGTATTGGATGCTGCCATCTGCAGAGTTATTGTCAACCACCAGCACCTCGGCGAGCGAACCGTTCTGTAACAAATTCCCGGATTGCAATGCGTTGGCAATCGAGCACAGGCATTGCTCCAGGAAGTATTTTACATTATAGTTTACGATAATGATGGTCAACAGCAAGAGACAGGTATTACTATGCGAATTAAGAGTTTTTGTGACAGTGCGCAAAATACGCCTGCAGCCAGCATTCCAGGCCCCTTCCCCATAACATCTTCTCCTATATTTGCAGCATGTTAAAAAGCACACTGCTCAAAGCTACCAAGGCCGGAGGGGCCATACTGCAGGAATATTTCAACCGGGAAATCCAGATCAGTAATAAAGAAGGCATCAACAACCTTGTAACCGAAGCCGACCACGCATCCGAAAAGGCTATTATCGATACTATCCGTAACGAATTCCCCGACCATTACATCATCAGCGAAGAGGTGGGCGAAATTAAAATGGACTCCGACTACCGCTGGATCATCGACCCCATTGACGGGACCGTGAACTTTGCAAATGGCATTCCCATTTGCTGCGTTTCCATTGCAATAGAACACCAGGGCGAAATAGTAATGGGTGCAGTGTACAATCCCTTCATGAACGAATTTTTCTTTGCGCAGAAAGGACAGGGCTCGTGGCTTAACGACCGCCAGATAGAAGTGAGCAACAAGTCGGAAGTAATTCGGGCATGCCTGGTCACTGGGTTTCCTTATACTTATCTCGATATGCCGAATGGTCCCTTGCAGATCTTCGAGCGGTTCATTCGAAAGGGTATACCGGTGCGGAGGCTAGGGTCGGCGGCCATCGACCTTTGCTGGGTGGCGGCCGGGCGCTTCGATGGGTTTTATGAAATGAACCTGCAGGCCTGGGACAGCGCCGCCGGATTTTTAATAGTAGAAGAAGCAGGAGGCAAGGTCACCGATTTTAAAGGCAACAAGTTTTCGCCCTATCAAACTTTTGTGCTGGCCACCAATGGCAGGATACACGACGAAATGCTGCAGTGGATCAACAATGTTCAATAACCGCAAAGAATAACTATTACCAATGACCGAAAACCGCACAGAAATATCATCGCTGCGTGAATTTGGATTGATACAACATCTTACCAAAAACATCGAGCTGCAAAATGCCTCCAGCATCGTGGGCGTAGGCGACGACGCGGCCATTATCGACCACTACGGAAAGCAAACCGTTATTTCGACCGACCTGTTGATAGAAGGGATTCATTTCGATTTAATATACACGCCCCTTCGGCACCTGGGTTATAAAAGCATTATCGTAAACCTGAGCGACATCTACGCCATGAATGCCACGCCCACGCAGGTCACCGTCAGCATCGCATTCAGCAACCGGTTTAGCCTGGAAGCATTGGACGAGTTTTATGAAGGCGTATACGCCGCCTGCCGGAATTACGGCGTCGACCTGGTGGGCGGCGACACCTCATCTTCCCAAAAAGGATTTATTATTTCCGTTACCGCCATCGGCGAAGTAACGCCGGGTAAATACGTGCAAAGGAATGGCGCCCAGAAGGGCGACCTGCTCTGTTGCACCGGGGACCTGGGCGCGGCTTACCTGGGATTGCTGTTTTTGGAACGCGAAAAAAAGATCTTTCTCGAAAACCCGCAGGTGCAGCCCGACCTCGAAGGCGAAGACTATGTGATCGGGCGGCTGCTGAAACCCGAAGCGCGCAGGGACATGATTGAATTTTTCGAGGCAAGCAATATACTGCCCACGTCCATGATGGACATCAGCGATGGCCTAAGCTCCGAGATCCTGCACATTTGCGAGCAAAGCGGCCTCGGCTGTAAATTGTACGAAGAAAAATTACCGGTGGATGAAGCGACCCGTAAAGCCGCTTTCAAATTTGAAATGGACCCGACGGCCTGCGCACTAAGCGGCGGCGAAGACTATGAGCTGCTGTTTACCCTGCCCCAATCAGAGCACGAAAAACTGGTGCTGAATGAACAGATCAGCGTCATCGGTTACATGACCGAGGCCTCCGAGGGAGCCAAAGTAATTACAAAGGGCGGCAGCGTTCATAACATCACGGCCCAGGGCTGGAACGCTTTTAAATAATAACAACTCATTCATCATTTTTCCGCCTGCGTTTGCTGATTGCGTTTTATTTTTAAGCCATGCGCAGATTGACTGGAGTACTGGCCCTGTCGGCTTTGGTGATGCTTACCGGTTGTTCCGCCGGCCGTCAAGCCTTCCAGCCCGGTAAAAAATATGCACCCGCCGCACTGCAGGCCGACTATACTATGTTCCGCAACATCCTGGAAGAGTCGCACCCCAGCCTGTATTGGTACACCCCGAAAGACAGCATGGATTATTATTTCGACCAGGGTTATGCACGGCTTACCGATTCCATGACCGAACCCGAATTCCGCACCCTGCTTGCTTATGTTATCTCAAAGGTCAATTGCGGGCATACCACCACCCGGTATTCAAAAAAATATACCCGCTACCTCGATACCTTGCGCGGCATCCGTTCCTTTCCGCTTACGTTCAAGATCTGGAACGATACCATGGTTGTAACGTCGAACCTTAACCGAAGGGATTCCTTGCTAAGGCGCGGGACAATCATTCGCACCATCAACGGAATACCGCATCAACAATTAATTGACACCTTGTTCCAATACCTGGCCACCGATGGATACAACGAGGTTTCGAAATACCAGCAATTGAGCAATCGCGGAAACTTTGGAGGCTGGTACCGCAATGTATTCGGGCTGCCGGAAAGATTTTCCATCGGCTTTATCGACAGCGCCGGGAGGCACGCACAAACTTCGGTTGCGTTGTACAATCCGGCGGCCGATACGGTGCGCCGCGCACCCGGCCCTATACAAAGGTTTTCTAAAAAACAACGGAGAAGGCTGGAATTGCTGGCAGTTCGCAATGTGCAGGTGGATACCACTTTGCAAACCGCGTTTATGACGCTCAATTCGTTCAGCCGCGGCAATTTGCTCAAATTTTTTTTCAAAAAATCATTCAGGGCGCTGCGCCAAAATAACATCAGGCACCTGGTGATTGATGTGCGTGGCAATGGCGGCGGCGATGCGGCCCTGTCTACCTTACTCACCCGGTACATCATCGATAAAAAATTCAAGATCGCTGATTCATTGTACGCCGTAACGCGGTCGAGCAATTACGGCAAGCATATCCAGAACCAATGGATCTATTGGACGATTATGCAGTTCCTTACCAAAAAGAAATCCGATGGATTATACCACTTCGGCTATTTTGAACGGCATTACTTCAAGCCAAGAAAAAAAGATCATTTCAATGGCAATGTGTACATACTCACCGGCGGCAATTCTTTTTCGGCAACTACTTTGTTTGCAGGGGCCTTAAAAGGGCAGCAAAATGTAAAGATCGTAGGCGAAGAAACGGGCGGTGCGGCTTATGGAAACTCGGCCTGGATGATCCCCGATGTAACATTGCCCCATACAAAGGTGCGGTTCCGGCTGCCCAAGTTCAGGCTGGTGGTAAATAAGAACATTCCCAAGAACGGCCGCGGCGTACAGCCCGATATTTTTTCAACGCCCACGGTGCATGCTATAAGGAACGGCATCGATTACAAAGTGCAAAAGGTCCGTGAGCTGATCATGATGTCCAGCTCAAACGTTAAAGCGGGTCAATGATCCGTTGGTATACACGCCTTTTAATTGCAGGTGATTGTCCAACCATAACAGTTCCGCATTGTAATCTTTCCTGATGTACCCCAACCTGTCATCCATCCCCAATACCTGCGCGGGATACAGGCTCGCCATTCTTAAGGATTCTTCCAGCGAGAGGCCGATATGCTCCAGGCAATTGTGCACGGCTTTCAGCATGGTGAGCGCCGATCCTGAAAGCGTTCCATCCGCCACCGTGTATTTATCGCCTTGCAGGCGATGCTGGTACACGCCTTCGGTATTTTCAGTTACGGCATCGGTGATCAGGAACAACCGCTCGCCCATTATTTTTTTTGCGATGGCGATGACAGGATAATCTGCATGATGCCCATCTGCAATGATGCTTGCATATACATGCTGCGAAAATAAGATTGCTCCCGCCAATCCAGGCGAGCGGTGTTGCATGGGCGACATGGCGTTGAACAAATGTGTTGCCAGGTTAATGCCATGTTCAAACGCAGTGGTAGCTTCTTCAAATGTAGCATTGCTATGGCCGGCTGAAATGATCACGTCGTGCTGTTGCAGGTAGTGTATAATTTCCGGCGGACAAACCTCGGGAGCCAGCGTCATCATTTTAATAATGCCCTTACCCTTCTTCATCAATGCTTCCACATCGTGCATCAAAGGTCGCTTAATGAACCCCGTTATATGCGCGCCACGGCGCGCAGGATTGATGAATGGCCCTTCCAGGTGCAGGCCTACAATTCCGGGCAAACCTTGCTGCTGGTAATCGCGTACCGCATCGATGGCCGCATACATTATGTCCGTGGCGTTGGTGGCTACGGTTGGGAGAATATTGGTGGCGCCGCCTTCCATTGAGTACTGCCAGGTGGCTTTCAGCGCTTCTACAGAGGGATGTTCTCCAAATAATCGGCCGTGCCCTCCATACAATTGTATATCGATGAATGCCGGAACGATGTAGCCCCCGTCTACATCCACAAGTGTGTCTGTCGGAGCATGTGCGGGCAATCCTGTGCCGATGGAATCAATTTTGTTACCTGCCACTTCAACGTAAGCATCTGCTACAAATGCGTCGCCGGTAAACCGCCTTCCATTGTAAAAAATTGTTTTCATTCAAATTTCAATCACAGTCATCGGTCCTTGGGGTCAATAGGTCATTAATCAGTCCCTAATAATCCAAATGACTAATGACTTAATGACTTGTCTTCCGCTTCCTGCAAATTCAAGATTCTAAATTCGTCTGCGTCTTTCCAGAAAGGAAACTTGCTGCGCACTTCTTCCAGTTGTTCTTTGGAAAGCGTGAACGTGCACACGTCTTCCTCGTTCGATTTTTGATACAATATTTCTCCGAGCGGATCGATGATCATGGAGTCGCCGCTATATTGAATGCCGTTGCCATCGCTGCCCACGCGGTTTACGCCAATTACATAGCATTGGTTTTCGATAGCTCTTGCCTGCAGCAATGTTTTCCAGGCATGGCTGCGGCGATTGGGCCAGTTGGCAAGATATACCAGCACATCATATTCATGGGGCGTATGCTGCCGTGCCCACACGGGGAACCGCAGGTCGTAGCATATCAGCAGGTTGACCTTCCACCCGTTTACTGAAGCAATCAATCGCTTGGAACCCGCCGCAAATTGCCGGTCTTCGCCTGCATATGCAAAGCGGTGGCGCTTATCATAGTAACCATACTGCCCATTGGGCAGCATCCAGATGAGGCGGTTGTAGTATGCCCCTTCCTCTTGGATAATGAGGCTTCCGGTGAGAATGATCTTTTTTTCCGCCGCCATTTTTTGCATCCATTGCACAGCGGCACCATCCATAGTTTCGGCCAGCGCCTCGGGACGCATGCTGAAACCAGTGCTGAACATTTCAGGAAGAATGACCAGCGTGGTCTTGTCTTCTATGGCGCGTATCTTTTCTTCCAGCATCGCCAGGTTGGCTGCTGCATTTTCCCAATGAAGATGGGTTTGAATGAGGGTAACAGTAAGCTGCGACATGCAGTAAAGTTACAGGATTGCAGGGAGAAGGTATTACACACCGGAATGCCTGCTGATGCATTACCTGATCCGGTAGCTCATGCCTAGGCTTCCATAATTTTCTTTGCGCCGCATGTCCTTCGATTCTTTGGTGCGATGAATGATGCCGACGGATAACCCGAAGCGCGGGCTGGAATACATGAACCCCACGCGGTGCTGGTACAACAATGGATTAAGGCTGGCCGTAACCGGGCCTTTGTTTTTCAGGAACATTCCACCCTGCAGTGTTGCATTGTACGCCTGGTAAATGATTTCTGGTTGAAAGAATACGAAGAATTCGCTCCTGCGTAAAAATGCTTGCCCGGACGATGCTATCCTGCTGTTCCATGCCACAGATTGGTTGCTGCTTTCCATGGCGCCAATGCGAAAGAATAATCCCGCTGCCGCATTGGTAAAGGCGTTGCCGATATTGGCGCGTGCTACCGCGTGCAGATCAACCGCCTCACCCAGCCTTGCCTTGGAATACAATGGATGTGTGTATTGTCCATGGAGGTTCAGGCTTGGTTCATTTCTCAATTGATATCCCCAACCGCGGACTTCGTAAATATTGATCAGCGAATGATATTTGCGCTGCACCGATTGCGCCCCCGACGAAGGGCCGAGCAATCCCAGCGAGGCGCCATACTGGAAGTTGGCATTGTTCTTAAAAAACCGCGAACGGCTAAGTTTTACAAACAGGTAGCCCGCAAATGGACGGTCCATTTGCTCCGGGTCGACAATACTGTATTTCCAGGGATTGAAGATCATTTGGCCGAGCTCGTAGCGCATGATGGCTTTTTGAGTAGAGGCCTTTCGTGGAGTAACAGCGCGTTGGTACGCCAGGTTAAATCCGTTGGTATAATAGCCATCGCGCCTTTGCAGCAGGTAGTTATCATTATCAGTGATAAAAAATATTTCCTTGCTCAGTGGCTCGCTGCCCTGCGCCTGCGCACCCAGCACTACTGCAATTAATGCCGGTATCAATAAAATGGTCCTGCGGCAAACCATGCCCTATTTTTTTGCCAAAGTAATTTTTTTACCTGCAATTGCATAGCCCCTGTTCATATTTTCTCGCACAGTTGCTTTAGCGCCAGGCGTACAGGGCCAGACTCGTATCCTTTTTGCAGGAGGTAGGTGCGGGTTTTTTGCAACCTGGTAAGCAGGTGGCTTTCTTTTTTAAGCGCGGTCCATTTGCGATCGGCCAGCTTTTGTAAAACCTTACGGTACAACGATTCATCAATGTCGTTTATGGCCTTGGCAATGCAATACTGGCTTACGCCTTTTTGCTTGAGCGCCTGCACAATCTTTACCCGTCCCCATTGCTTTATCCTGAATTTGCCGCCCGCATACTGCACCGCAAACCGCTCCTCGTCCAGGTAGCCCTCCTCGATAAGTTGCGAAACAATTTCTTCTACGGTTTGTTTACGTAGTTTATAGCTGTACAGTTTTTCTTTTACTTCCTTGTGCGAACGTTCCTGGTAACCGCAGTAAAGCCGGATTTTTTGCAAAGCCTGTTCTTTGCTCAATTGCTGTGCCTGAAGCATCAACAAATATAGGGAGCATAAAGTTTGTTTGTTCATCACCGAATGTTGCCAATTGCATTTTTAGCGGTTTCGTGCCGGGCCGTTATCAACGCACTGTATAGGCGGCCATTCAATTCCATCTCACATTCGAACGTTACGATGTTATCCGAGCTGCTCAGCATTTTTTTGCAGCGTATATTGGAGCGTGAAGTGCTGATGCCGGCCTTCGTTGTATTTGGATTATCCGTAGAGTCGCCGGTAGTTAGCACTTGCGTTTGCATCGGTTGTTTTATTCCCGCTGTTTGATTGCCCACTTCTTCGATAACCAGGCTAAACGTATTGGAAACGGTGCTGCGCATCATTACCGCGTCTTTGTTGGAGCCGGAGCAAACAAAACCATCGTGCAGGCCATCGCCATCCAGGTCGCCCGTGAATTTTATCTTCCATACATATACATCTTCTTTCGAGGCCATGCGTTTTCCGCTAGCCTGTCCGCTGGCTGCGTCTCTCGGGCTTTTAATGCCCTGCATGGGTTCAAACTCGCCATCGCCGTCGAGGTCGGCTTCCAGCACAATCCCTTGCTTAATGGTTAATGCTTCTACCTTGCTTATACGGCCCGTGGCCAGGCCGCTGGCCGCATCGCGTGGTGATTTTATTTCGTGACCAGCGCTAACTATCAACAGGTCCTGCACGCCATCGCCATCCAAATCACCAACGGCCATGGGCTTGTGTTGCCGCTTGCCGGTTGCCTGTCCTGTATAGTGGTCGCGGCGTTGATTGTTTCCACTGTTTTCCTCTTCTGTAATTCCGTCCTTTGTGTGCCGGTATTTATGATTGCCCGATGATTGCAGGCAATAATCGGCGCGTCCATCCCCATCTACATCGCCCGCGGCTATCATGCTTCCCCAGGTGATGTTTGCGTCGTTGGCGATATCCCTGGTGGATTGGTTGGTGAATGAGCTGTTGGATCTTAGCAGGAGGTCTGTAACGCCGTCGCCATCCAAATCGCCAGTGGCAATGGCCTTGTACATTCTTTTACCGGTCGACTGCCCCGTAGCATGATCGCGGGGAGCTTTGATGCCAGTTGAAACATCGTTTTGCACATGAACGGTTACGCGTCCATCCTCAAACGACAATACCTCGGCCAGATCAACTACCGAAGGCAATAGATAAAATTCCTGCTGGCCTTGTGCATTGGTCTTAACAACGCCGCGTTGTCCCTGCGCATTGGAAATGGTACCGCTTCTTTTGCTCTCGTACATTGGATTGGACCCGGAATTGCTGCTCGGTTGATATAACGGGTTAGACTGAGCGCCACTCATGTGTTGGCGTTTTCCTGTTGCCTGTCCCGTAGGGTAATCGCGCCGTTGGAACAGGGGCTCATAGGTATCCAGGAACTGTTTTGCTTCGTCTACTGAAGCAAAACGGATCTCTACAATGTAAGGCGACATTTCCTTTACATCCATTACCTTGTCTTCGCAATTGCAGGTATCGCTCTGTTGACCGGGTTGCTTGCCCGCATTGCTGGCTGTGCTGTTCAGCAATCCGCTGCTGTTGTCGTTTTCAATAGCTTTATTGCGTTTGCCGCTGGCCATGCCGCTCCCTGCTTCGCGTCCCTTGCGGTTGTTGATCAGGTAGCTCAGTCTTAGGCCGGTATTCAGAAAGCCTGCCTGGCTGGTAATGTTCTTTCCTTCGCGCCCATTGCCGCGCTGGATATCGTAATTCACCACTTCATTTTTTGTATTGAGATAGTCCGCGTTTACACCCAGCAAAAACTGCCTTGACACTGCATAGCTTACGCTAAGGCCGGCAGACCATGCAAAAGCATTGCTTTTGTCGAATACATTGCGGTAATACACGATGTCGGGCGAGAGGTTATCACCGATCATCACCTGCGATGAAGGCTTGCTGATAAGGCCACCTTCGAGGCTGCTTTGTATGCGCCATTTATTGAACGTGGATTGAAATGCAGGGCCGGTAAATACATACATGCCGCGGTATGCGTCTGAAATCAGTTGCATTCTGTCGCGCGGGGCGCGGCGCTTTCGCGCAAAATCTTCCAAGGATTGCTGGTCTGCGCCATTGGAAAAGTACCCAAAGCGCGCAGCCACGCCAAAGCTGTTCCAGTAATAGTTTCCCTGCACACCGGCATGATAGCCTGCTTTAAGAAAGTATACCGAATCGATGGAGGCATTGGTTAGCAATGAAGAAAGCCCGTTTTGAATGGAAAGCTGTAATTGGTTGCTGCCATTGGCAAGCGGTTGCTGGGCAGGCGCGGTAAATGGGTTAAGCGCGATGAGGGCTGCAACGACCCCGGCGGTTTTGTTCATGGTTTGGAATTGAGGTGGCAGCATCCAAATGCACGGGCCATGAGCTCCTGCCAACCCAAACAACGTATAAACGGCAGCGTTAGTATAGGAATGGGCCAAAGGATATCATTCTTCCAACCGCTCGGTGCAGCCGTAGTCCTTCTTCAATACATTATCGTATTCATCGGCTTTGACGAAGAGGTGTCGGAAAAGTTCGGTGCCGCTTTGCTTGTTGATGTCCAGGTCGTAAATGATGCGCGACAGCACTATATTTTGATTTTGACAGCTCAATACCAGCCCATTCATGTTGTAGTTTTCCTGCAGCAGGAAGGTGTACAATGGAATGATCATAGAGCTGTCGGCGGGCAACTGGCACAGGTAAGCGTCGCCGGCAATAAAGTAATTATCCTGGTTGTAGTGTATTTTGATGCGGGCGCTCCCTTCCTTTACTTCCCACCGGTTATAGCCATTGCGGGCCAGTTTGATGTCTTTGCCCAGGTCTTTCAAAATATCTTCTATCAGCTTGCCAACGCCTACGGCTTCTGTTTCTTTTTCGGGCAGTTGCGGCAGCTTTACTTCTGTACCGCACGAAGGGCAGTATTTGCCTGAGTCGATGTTAGAGCTAAGCACCAGGAAATCGCAACTATGGCACCGCGTGGAAGGCTCGCCCCGGTGCGGCAGGTACAATGCCAGCGCGGTGCGCAAATAACTTACAGGGAGCGCAAAGCCCAGGTTGTCGCCGCCTTTGATGATAAAGGAATTTACCCCGAGTATCTCGCCTTTTTCGTTTACCAGTGGGCCGCCGCTGTTACCTGGATTGATGGCCGCATCGACCTGGATATATTTTAATCCACTGCGTATGCGGTCAACTTTCGAGATCACGCCCTGCGTGGCGGTGTAAATGAGATCGAAGGGATGGCCGAGCGCCACCACTTCATCGCCCTGCATAATGCCTTCGTATTGGCCCAGCATTACTTCAGGCATTTCGACATTTTGCGGAGGTGCAATAAAAGCAAGGTCGTGCTTGCGGTCGGTATACCATACGCGGGCCAGCTGTTTCTCAAATTTTTTTCCGGCAATGGTAACTTCAGCATTTTTGTCCACCACGTGGTCGTTGGTCACTATCAGGTCGTATTGTTTCAGGTAAAAGCCGGTGCCGGTGCCCGTTTGGGTGGCTATTTGTATGATCGCTTCTTCAAAACTTTCTATAACGTTCCTGAAATCCATCTGGTGCTATCTTTTTTTAATCGAAGCGCAGGTTCAGCAGCTCTTTGGTAAATGAATAATTAAAGTTCAGCAGCCCTTCGTAACGGAGCGCTTCGGTATTGAATGCAAGGCGCGGATACTTGGGCCTCCAGGTGTTAATGATGCGCCCGATCTCATCTTCTACCTCATCCTTCTCCACTTCTTTACGGCTTTCGTTGTAATAAGTTGTCTGAAAACCCAGCGCTTTGAAATAATCGTTATAGTTAACGTTCATGAATAACCGATATAGGTCGGAAAGCGGCTTGGGCAGACTATACGAGTACTGGCAGAATGCAATGCCATACTCGATGATCTTGCTGGCGATGAAGGGATAATTGTTCTCGCGGTACCAGTGCATGTTTTGGTGCGCCGCCTTAATGGCTTCCACGATGGTCTTATAGTTCTGCGGGGTTACAATCGCAAATGTGTGCCTCGACCTGAACAGGAATGGGAACACCTGCTCGCGTGTTTTTGACTGCAACTTGTGAAATGCTTCTATCATGCTGCGGTTTTTTTCGGCCGCGGGTTTATTGTCTTTTTTAAAATAGATGTCCGATATGGCTTCGATCTCATTTAGCAGGGGCCCTTCGGGGGCCACCAGGTAATCGATGCGGTAAGCAAGCGTAAGCAGCAGGTAAGAAATGCCGCCTGAAAATTTATCGGGGTCCAGGGAGTTGATGTATTCCAGCACTTCGCGTATCCATTGCTCCAGGAATTTGTAGCGGATCTCTTTTTCGCTGTCGGGCAAAGCAGTGATGTGCTCGGTATCTATCGGTTGCAGCGAAGTAAAGTTTTGTACCAGCAGGTCATCCTGTTTGTCGGCCTTGGTAGCTAATTCTTTTAAACCGTAATACAATTTATTGGGGGTGGCGGTACTCAGGTCGCTGTCGAAGCGCATGCACAGCCGGTCTCCATCGAGCGCATAGCGGCTGTAAAAAAGATTGAAGTTCATTTCCAGCAGCCGGCGCATTACCGGTACGGTGGGTTTGGGCATGCGTGCCAGCGTTACTTCGGCCTTCAGGTGGTTATCGTCGTAGCTGCCGCGCACTATTTTCGATCCCTGGTACAAATCGAACTTTCCTTCGTCGCCGTTGCGTTCATGCACCACGTTTTGTTGTTCATCGTCCAGGAGGTAATCGAAAAAAGCATCGAGGCATTCCTGTTTTTTGTTTTCTCGGAATAATTTTTCTGCTTCGGTCCAGCGGTTTATTTTGGAAACTGTTTTGTTATTGTCAGAATATCTGCCGAACACGATATCCGGATCAGCCACCTCCTTCTTTTTCGACCAACCGAACAACTTTCCTAGCATGCGGGTTTTAATTTGCAATTTGGCAAGTTACAAATTCTTGTAATGCGTGTTAGATGGAAAGTCATTGGGTCAATAAGTCGACAGATCAATGGGGACAAGTCAATAACTCAATGATTATGACGTATTGACCTAAAGACGTAATGACTTATCTTAGAACATGGCTAAAGAAACAACCATTTCCGCATGTGCCAGGTTGTCTGGCTTATTGCTGCTGGCATCTGCCGTTCCGCACGCTACGCTGGGCACCGCGGAGATATTGATGGCCATTAAAACCGGCGATGTGCGTGCAAGCATGGTGGATACGTTGCACATTATCTGGATATTCAGCACGATTATGCTGGTGTTGTCCGGGATATGGGTGTTGTTCCTGGCAGCCGAGCTCAGGCAATTGAAGCGCAGGGCCTGGTGGCAAGGATTAATTATCGGGTTGGGATATGTGGGCGGTTCCATCGGGGCCATTGCAGTTACTAAGTTTTACGCTTATTTGTTGTTTTATACGATCATAGGATTGTTACTGCTGTTGCCTTTGTTGCGATGGGCGGGTTCCTTCCGTGGGGGAATATCGATAGGACCTGCGCCACGGCCGGTGAAACAATCCTGATGCAATGGTGCGGCATCCGGATAATTGCCGCCTGCCATGACTTAAAAAACCTTGATTACACAGCGGAAACCCTTTCTCAGCACAATAAATTCACGTTTTCCGGTTCCCGCCGCCGCGTAATATAAAAATCAGTAGTTTCGCCACCACGGTTTTTTGAACATAAACTTTGATCCAACATATATGAAGTTCATCGTTTCTTCTTCGGTCCTGCTAAAACAACTGCAACAAATTGACCGCGTTATCAACGCCAATACGGTGCTGCCGATACTGGAAGATTTTTTGTTCGAGGTAGAAAAAAACAAGCTCACTGTTGTAGCCACCGACCTTGAAACAGTGATGAAGGTGCAGCTCGACGTAGAATCGAAGGAAACCGGCAAAGTATGCATCCCCGCACGGATATTGATGGATTCGTTGAAGCACATTGCCGACCAGCCGCTGACATTCAATATCGATAAACATTTTGCCGTTGAAATCACTACCGACAACGGTAAATACAAGGTGATGGGCGAAAACCCCGATAATTTCCCGAAAGAGCCTACCGCCGATGATACTACTTCCTTTACCATGACCTCCACCGCCTTGCTGACCGCCATTAATAAAACGCTGTTTGCGGTGAGCAACGACGACCTGCGGCCTGCCATGACCGGAGTGTTTTTTGAAATGGACAAGAAAGGATTGCAGTTTGTGGCCACCGATGCGCACAGGCTGGTGCGCTTTAAAAGAAAGGACGTCAGCTGCCCGCGTACGGACTCCATGATCGTTCCTAAAAAACCGCTGAACCTGCTCAAGCTTGCGTTGCCGGACAACGATGATGAGCTGACCGTGAACTACAACAACAACCATTTATTTGTTATCCATGGCACAACGCAAATGAGCTGCCGCCTCATCGACGCGCGTTTTCCTGATTATAAGGTAGTGATCCCCGGAGATAATCCCTATAAGCTCACTGTAACGCGCAGCGATTTTCAGAGCGCCTTGCGCCGCGTGAGCGTATTCAGCAACAAGAGCACCAACCAGGTAGTGCTGAACATCAGCGGCAGCGAGCTGCAACTGGCGGCACAAGATGTAGACTTCAGCTTCGAAGGCACTGAGCGTATGAAATGCCAGTACGATGGGGAAGACCTGCAGATAGCCTTCAATGCGCGCTTTCTTACTGAAATGCTCACGGCCACCGACAGCGATGAGGTAAGAATGGAGCTATCCACTTCTACCAAGGCCGGCATTATTAAACCGGTAGAGCAGGATGAAAACGAGGAATTGCTGATGCTGGTAATGCCGCTGATGCTGAACGCATAACAAACCCGGTGCCCGCCGGCCAACCACTATGGCCTACGTTCAAATCCGCACTTCGGATAATTATATCTACGCCAATATTTTACTTTCCCGGCTGCAGGAAGAAGGTTTCGATTGCCATTTAAAAGATGAGAACACGGTTAGGGTAGATCCATTGTTGAGTCCCGCCATCGGGGGAATAAAGCTTATGGTCAAGGAGGAGGATGAGGCCCGGGCTAGTGCCGCGTTGGACAGGATTGAAGCCGAGTACCTTTCCACTATTCCCTGTCCCAAATGCGGGCAGTATTCGCTGCAGCGGCTGAAGAAAGTGCGTTCGTCTAAAAACTTTTTCGATGCGCTGGTATCGCAATTATTCATGGGCAGCACGCAATCCGAACAGGTTTTTTACAGGTGCATACATTGCGGGTACTGGTCAAAAAAAATGCCCGACGCTCCGCCCGGGTAAGGTAAATGCAACCGGGCGTTTGTCCATACGGTCTATAAATAGCATTGATTATAAGGAGTACTGATTACAATCCTACCACAGGTGTATACCCCACGTGGCCGATAAATATGAAATTCCGTATCCCGATAAATCGCATGTTTTGAGACTATGAAGTATCCGATTCCTGGGACTGGCCTCATAATACCGGCAACCCAGGTTATTATAGCCTGACCAACCGGATATCAAGCCGTAAATCTGCGTAATCCTTTAATCCTTATCAATCTGTGCTATATATAATCCCCGATTGTTTTGTAACTTGATAATCGAAAGGCGCCCCTGCCATGAATGCGATAGTTGAATTTTTTGATACTATTTCTCCGCTTACCCGCTCGCTTGTCCTTGCCGGAGGGCTGGTATTGTTCTGGATCCTGGAAGGCATTGTTCCCCTGTTTAACCTGCGGTATAGAAAATGGAGGCATGCAGGCCTCAACCTGTTCTTCACTTTTACTACCGTAGTGGTCAATTTCGCATTTGCTTTCCTGATAGTAAAGGCCAGCGCCTGGGCTGTTGACCAACAGTTTGGGTTATTATACCTTGTTAAGCTCCCACTCTGGTTGTTCATCCTGCTGGGACTAATGATTATGGACCTCATCAGCGCATACTGGATCCATTATATACAGCACCAGGTAAAATGGATGTGGAAGTTTCATCTGGTACATCATACCGATACCTGGGTAGACACTACCACGGCCAACCGGCACCATCCCGGCGAAAGCGTATTCCGCGCGGCCTTTACGCTGCTGGCGGTTGTGGTTACCGGCGCTCCTTTATGGATGGTGTTTTTATACCAATCGCTTTCGGCGGCCTTTTCCCAGTTCAACCACGCCAATATCCGCTTCCCGCGCCGGCTGGATACTATGCTTAGCTGGTTCATCGTTTCACCCAATATGCACAAAGTGCATCATCACAATACGCAACCGCTCACAGATACCAATTATGGGAACATTTTTTCTATCTGGGACCGGTTATTTGGAACCTTTGCCTATGTAAAAGACATAAACACCTTGCAGTACGGCATCGACACGCACCCGCTGGAATCGGAGCACAACAGCATGAGCAATCTGCTTAAAATTCCCTTCCAGCAATACCGCGCGCCGGCCGGCAGCAAGTTCAGCGAATCATCGCCCAAACCCGAAAACTGATATATGCGCATCCTGCTCGTTTTGCTGTTACTGACCGTAGCCGCTTCGTCGTTCGGCCAATCCATGGTAAAGGTCGCCGACTCCATCCGCCGCGTACGGGGCATTCCCTGCATAGGCTATGTTGTCTTTACGTCCGATAAGATCATCGATCAGGGCGTGGCGGGCTTTAGAAAATACCGCACCCGCGACAGTGTGCGGATAGACGACCGTTTTTACATCGGCACCAATACATTCGCATTCACTTCGTGGATAGCGGCTAAGCTGGTAGAATCAGGAAAAATAAAATGGACCACCACCTACACCCAACTCTTTCCGCAAAACAAAAACAAATTGCAGGCCGAATTCCGGGAAGTGGCGTTAAAAGACCTGTTATCGAACCAATCGGGACTGGCGCCTTACAACAACATCAACGATTTTGCATATGTACCTTTCTTTCCCAATGATATCATTAGCCAGCGCCGCGATTTTTCGTTCTGGTTATTGCAGCGCCCGGGCCTCGATACCGCCCGCAAGAACAGGATGGTGATTTCAGTTGTGGGTTATGGTGTGGCCGCCGCCATGCTCGAAAAGGTGAGCGGCATGCCGTGGGAAAAAATGCTGGATGAATACATCAATACCCCGCTTGGCATTTCGGCCAAAACAGGTTGGCCCAACAAACTTTCAGAGCAACAACCATGGGGGCATTGGTCGAGATATGGACCTTTATCGCCCGAGCCTCCGGATACCTGGGTAAAGGTGTATCCGCCTATCATCCCTGCCATCGATGTAAACATCACTATCGCCGATTATGCCCGCTTTTTGCAGGAACACCTGCGCGGGTTGCGCGGCGAAAAAGCCTATCTCAACAAAAAAACTTTCGACCTCCTGCATTTCGGCATTCCAGATTATTCCTTAGGATGGCAGAATGCCTCCATCGGCAATGACCGCATTTCGTTTCATACCGGTGAATCGCAATTGTTCATGACCCACGTGGAATTGATCCCCGAAAAAAATATCGGGATACTCGTGGTGGGCAATAATGGCGAAAGCATGGGCAAGGGCGGCGTGCTGAACCTTTGTCGGTTGCTGAGAGAGCATTATATGAGGTAATGTACGGGTTACAAATTATGATGTCCTGGCATGGACCACAACTCACACCCCATAATATTTAACGCGTACCTTCGCCCAAAAGCTTTGCATGAACAACCGTGCAGTTGCGCTGATCCCCGCCCGTTATGCCGCCACCCGTTTCAAAGGCAAGCTCATGGCCAGTCTTGGCGGTAAATCTGTAATACTGCGAACGTATGAATCCACCTTGGCCACGGGCCTCTTCGATGAAGTAGTGGTGGTTACCGACAGCGATATCATTTTTAAAGAGATCACCGGCAACGGCGGCAAGGCCGTGATGAGCAAACAGGAACACGAAAGCGGCAGCGACCGCATTGCGGAAGCCGCGCGTGACATGGATGCAGATATTATAGTAAACGTACAGGGCGATACACCATTTGTAAAAAAAGAACCTTTGCAAAAATTATTGCTGCAGTTTGGCGACGCTACTGTACAAGTTGGCTCACTTATGCAGGAATTGAAGGAACAACAGTTCATAGAAGATCCTAATTATGTAAAGGTGGCTGTGGATAAAAACAACAACGCCTTATTTTTCAGCCGGAGCATAATCCCGTACCCGCGCAATAAAAGCATCCCGATCACCTATTACGAACACATCGGCGTATATGCTTTTCGTAAAGAAGCGCTGTTGAATTTCACTACCTGGCCCGTAAGCCCGCTGGAAGATGCGGAAAAAATAGAATGCCTGCGCTACCTTGAAAATGGCATTCCCCTGCGCATGGTAATTACAGATTACATGGGTGTTGAAATAGATACGCCCGAAGACCTCGAACGGGCAAAGCGCCTGCTATAACAAACTATTGGGTCTGCGATGCTTTTAATTTCATAACAATTGATTGCATTTTTTGAGAAAGGTCGTGCATCCTTACGGTATCCATAGTTGCTGCCTTCTCCATTTCAAGCCAGGCCTGCATCATCGACGCACGAACATCAACGTATTGATGCAACAGGTCCCTTTGAACTTTCGCCTTCCCGCCCAATTTATAAGAACGCGTTCTTTCCATCACGTCCTGCATTTCCCTGCACGTGGGAATGGTAACCGTTTCTACTTTTTTTATAAGGTCTTCCTTCGAAAGGCCGTCCTGGCTCAGGGGCTGTAATGCTTTTTCATCTAACGCGGCCACTTTATCCCAGGCTTGGGAAAACATGAAGCTATCATCTTTAAAATTGTTCAATACTGCAACGCTGATGATGGCGGCTGCCGCCAGCACAATGGCGGGAAACAACTTTACCTGCAACTGCTTTTTTTGCATCACAAAAAACAGTCCTCCGAATACAAGGCCGCTTACAAGTCCACCGATGTGCGCCGAGTTATCGATGTTGCCTTTCAGGCCGTATATTAAATTGAAAGCAACATAGATCATCATGCTTTGCAACATTGCCTGCCGCACTTTTCGGCCTACATAATTGGTCAGCAGCAAGGCCAGCCACACGCCCGCAATGCCGAATATTGCACCCGATGCGCCGGCGCTTACTCTTTCGCCGCTCCACCACAAGCTGGTTGTACTGGCCAGTACGCCAGTTGCCAGGTAAGCGGCCAGGAACTTCCACCTTCCCATAACCGGCTCCAGGTACAAGCCGAGGCTATACAAGGCATACATATTCATAGCCAGGTGCAGCACACCGATATGAATAAAGGTGCTGGTTATAAGCCTCCACCATTCGCCGGATGCTGTATACTGGCGCATATTGCCTCCCCAGTCAAGGATGTCTTCGCCGCTTGGGTTCATGATATGCACGCCGCTTGCTATCATGATGATAAACACCAGCACATTGATGCCAATGAGCGTATACGTAACATAGTAACCCCCGAAGCCGATCGCCAGCTTATCCGTAGCCGTAAGTGTGCCTGACTCGTACCGCTCTTTAAAAGCGTTTGCTTCCGCTGCCCCGGTATGAGGGTTAGGTGGTACTTCATCGAGTTGTTCAGGCATGAGCCGTGTTCTGTTCGCGGCAATGGCCGCGCCAAGCAGCGTTACGTTTGTTTTGTTCTTGCCCCAATCGATCAGTTGTTTTTGTGTGCACTTGCTGACAACAGTGGCGGTATCTCCGGCAACAGTTACAGAGACCTCTTCGCCCCAGGAGCTTCCGCTGGCCCCGGTTTGGGCTGCAATACTATCTTCCCCGGTAAAAGCATAAGGCCACTCCAGCTCATTAAAAGCATGGGCCGCCAGGTTCAGGAACTGTTGCGTAGTAAGTCCTTCCAAACTGATCGACGATTCAAACCTGTCAGCCATTGTAAAGGGGTTTAGGCAGGCAATATGCTGAATCTTTTTCAAATTGCACAAGGATAACGCGCGCATAAAATCTCTGTGGAAAGCGATTACCTTCGCCAAAATTTCCATCCCGATGATCAAGTTCAGGAACTTTAAAATGATCGGTTACGTGGTATATGGCCGCGGCAGCTTTAACCAATTGGCAGAAATTCTGGAACCCAACCGCAAAAAAAGCGCGCCCATGATCTTTTTGGTGGATCATTTTTTCCAGGGTAAGCCATTGGTCGATCGCGTGCCGGTGCAGGGTAACGACAAGATCATTTTCGCCGATGTTACGTATGAGCCCAAGACCACCTATGTAGACGCGCTGGCCAATCAACTCAAACAGGAATTTGGGACTGTCAGCGGCATTATCGGAATCGGCGGCGGTTCCACGCTCGACCTGGCAAAGGCTGTTTCTTTAATGATGAACAATCCCGGGTCATCGGCCGATTACCAGGGTTGGGACCTCGTAAAATATCCCGGTGTATATAAAGCAGGCATCCCCACCCTTAGTGGCACAGGAGCGGAAGTTAGTCGTACTACGGTGCTTACCGGTCCTACCCGCAAGTTGGGCATGAACTCAGACTTTACTCCCTTCGACCAGATAGTGCTGGACCCCCAGCTCACCGCCAACGCTCCCGTGAACCAGCGGTTCTACACGGGAATGGATTGCTATATTCATTGCATTGAAAGCCTGCAGGGCACCTACCTCAACGAGTTCAGCAAAAGCTATGGCGAAAAAGCACTTGAGCTTTGCAGGGAGGTATTTCTTGAAAAAGATACCTGGGACGAAGAAAGCGACGACAAGCTGATGATGGCCTCTTATGCCGGGGGCATGAGCATCGCTTATTCGCAGGTGGGCGTGGCGCACGCGGTCAGCTATGGACTAAGTTACCTGTTGGGCACCAAGCACGGCATAGGCAACTGTATAGTTATGAACCACATTGAAGAATATTATCCCGAAGGCGTGGCCGAGTTCAAACGCATGGTTGAAAAGAATAAGGTTGACATTCCGCAGGGCATTTGCAAGGGATTGACCGATGAGCAATTCGATACCATGATCAATGTGTCGATGGGCATGAAACCCCTATGGGAAAACGCCCTGGGAAAGGATTGGGAGAAGGTGATGACCCGGGAAAAATTAAGGGTGCTTTATGAAAAGTTATGATTGGTATAACCGGGGGCAAATTGTAAATTGCGATAAGCCCTTTTATGGGCCTGGCCAAAACATAAACTTCTACATATATGAGAACACTTCTGATAGCATTGCTTTGCCTTTGCATTACCCAATTGGCCACTAGCCAGATGATCAGGCGCGGCGGCACCTTCCTTCAAAATGTTAGCGGTGAGCCCATCACCCAAAACCAGCAAGTTCAAAGGCTTACCGATGGCACGCCTTACCTGCGCAACGATTGGGCAAAGGCCACCATCATTACCGCCGATGGAGAAACACATAAAGATGAAGATGTAAAGCTGAACCTCCTGGAAGGCAAGCTGCATTACAGGGATGCGACCGGCACCGAAATGGTGGCGCTTACGCCCATTAAGGAAGTAATTGTATCCGATGAAGCCGGACGCCCGATGAAATTCGTTCACAGCACATCGTTCAAGTTTAATGACATGGGGTCGGCCTGGCTCCAGGAATTGAATGAAGGATCGGTGCGCGTGTACAAGCAAATCAAAAAAGATGTAAAGGAGACCAAAGGATACGGTTCAGCGGTTACAGAGCTTAGCGTGACTGATGAAAAAAGATATTACCTGTTTTTGAACAACGCCCTGCTTCGGGTAAAAAGCCTGAGGGATATAACTGACCTGCTTAGTGGTAAATGGTATAATGAGCTCACCAATTACATCAAGCAAAATTCATTAAAGGGCAGGTCGGAGAACGACATGACCCGGCTGGTGGATTATTATAACACGCTTGCTAAAAAATAGTGTCCGCCTCAGGCCTGAATTTTCCTGTTTCGGGCTGGTGGCACGCGGTTTCAGCACTTGTATAAGCAATTACTGTACAAATTTTTCTTATACTGGTAGTATGAAACCGTTTTACTTTCTAATCCTGCTGCTGGCCCCCTCATTGGGTTTTGGTCAGCTCAACGCCATTAATAACGCCCGCGGCGCATACCAGGCGCTTAATTCGTTTTATAACATTGTGGGTAGTGAGCCAATCCTTATCAATAATGCTAATAATCGCTCGGTAGACGGTACGCCGTTTTTCAGCGAGACGTGGATGAAGGGCATCATCACCATGCGCGACGGCAAATCGTACCGGGGCCACGGAATAAGGCTCGACCTTACAACTAACAAAGTACATTTCCTGACCGAAGAAGGCAAGCAGATGCTCTGCAATACCAGCATAGAGCGGCTGATATTGATGGACTCGGTCAAGGATGCGATGTTCAGCTTCATCCATACATCCGCATTGCCAAAGCAAACTGATCTTAAGGAGCCCGGATGGCTGGAGATAATGACACAGGGAACCGCCAGCTTGCTCAAATTCCAGAAAAAAGAAAGGGAAGAGGTATGGAGTTATACCGGCCCTCCTTCGGAAAGAATCAAAGCGCAAAAAAAATATTATGTGCTGATGGGCGACCGTATGCACAAAGTGAGTTCCATTGGCGATATCAGGGATGTTTTTAAATCGCACGCAAAGGAACTGGACGAGTATATCAGGAACGAAAAGCCGTCGTGGAAAAACGATGCGGACCTCATTGCGCTGGTGGCTTTTTACAATTCCCTCCCGGCGAAACAATAACGCTTCCGATGGCAGGCATTGCTATTGCGTCTTTTTCCTATCTTTCCCCGTAGGAAGAAGTTCACTGTATGCGGCCTTCAAAATACCTCAGTCTTTTATTGCCCGTATTTAATACGCAGCGCACCCGTGAGATACTCGGCGTAAATCCTGTTACTCCTGCTCAAAGGGAAGACGCCAAGGACGTGCGCGTTTCCGTATTTGCGTACAACGAGGCCTCCTTAAAGGAGCACCAGTTCAACAGCGTTACGGAATGCCTGCATTTTTCTGAAAGCAAGGAATTTATATATTGGATCAATATCGATGGCTTGCGTAAGGCCGAAGTGGAGCAGGTGGCGGCGCGGTTCGGCATTCACCAGTTGATAGTAGAAGACATTTTAAGCATCGATCAGCGCCCGAAGATGGATGACATCGAAGGAATATTGTATTGCCTGCTGAACATGCTGTACTTTAATGAAAAAGACAGTACGGTAGAGCAGGAGCAGATCAGCATTGTGCTGGGTTCCAACTTCGTGATCAGCTTCCAGGAAGACCCCGCCCGCGACGTGTTTAACCCGCTGCGCGAGAAGCTGCGCATGACTACCAGCAAGGTGCGCCAGCGAACCGCCGATTTTTTGTGTTATGTAATGATCGACATGATCGTCGACAACTATTACCTGGTAATGGAAAAGCTGGGCGACCGTATCGAGAACATAGAAGACGAGATCATTCGCAACAGTAATAAACGAAGCCTGGCGCGCATCAACCAACTGCGGAAAGAATTGATAGTGCTCAAGCGCAATATTGGTCCCGTTCGTGACCTGGTAAATGGTTTTTTGCGCAGCGAAAGCGAGTTGCTGGATGACCGCACCACCAAATATTTCAAGGATATATACGACCACATTTTGCAGGCCAACGACCTCAGCGAAAACTACCGCGATATGATGCTGAACCTGCAGGACCTTTACCTGAGCAATGTAAACCTCAAAACAAACGAGGTAATGAAGGTAATGGCCATCGTTACCTGCCTGCTGGCGCCCGCCACGGTTATCGGTGGCATATTCGGAATGAACTTCGATGTAATTCCTACCGCGCACAACCAATGGGGATTTTACACAGCAGTTGGCGTAATGCTGCTGATCCCCTTGCTGATGCTCTGGATCTTTAAAAGACGTGGATGGTTTTAATTGCTATTTTGATGAGCGGTTAATCTACAAATAGGAGGAGCACTTAATTTAAAATATATTTTACTGCTATGCTTTGCCGTACATTTTTGTTGCTATTGCTGTTGCAATTATCCAGTGTGGTTATTGCTTCTGATATTTCAGTTACCGGAATCGAGTGGCTGCGCGATCCGCGCGCCGGGGAATATGGCGTCAAGTTCACTGTTTCGTGGAACAACTCCTGGAACAACAGCCGCAACTTCGATGCGGCCTGGATATTCATCAAATATCAATCTCCTTCATACGGTGTGGCGGGTTATCGCCATGCGAAAGTGCTTGCCGGCAATCATGAGATGCTGGTCAATCATGTTCCGGGGAGTCCCGCCCCTGTGTTTGATGTGCCGGCCGACAGAAATGGTTTGTATTTGTATGCATCATCTCCTTACCGTGGCAATATCAGCTGGACCATACAGTTGGCCCTGGACACAGCAATATTATCCGACCGCAATTTTGCACCGAACAACAGGCTCATTTCAGTGCATGCTATTGAAATGGTGCATATTCCCGCTGGTGCGTTTACGTTAGGCGATCCGGATACTGCCGCGTACAGGAATTACAGCCTGTTTGCATCCGATGGCAATGGGCGTCCTGGCGGGTTGTATAAAATTGCCTCCGAAAAAATAGAGATCCCGGTAGGCACAGTTTCCGGAAATTTATATTACCACGCAGAGGTTCCTATCTATCACGGCGACCGCCGCGGCCCGGTACCGGCCGATTTTCCCAAAGGCTTCCAGGCATTTTATATTATGAAATACGAGTTGCAGCAGGGCCAGTATGCCGAGTTCCTGAATTGTATTTCCGCTAGCGCATCCGACAGCCGCGCCAACTTCGGCGGTAAGCTGTATTATGAAAACCGCGGCTCCATCAAATTTGAAAATGGCCGTTATGTTGCCGGCTCGCCGCAACGTCCCTGCAATTATGTAAGCTGGGACGATGCATGTGCCTTTGCAGACTGGGCCGCGCTGCGGCCAATGACGGAACTTGAATTTGAGAAGGCCTGCAGGGGCACGCGTCCGCCCATCGCGCACGAATATCCCTGGAACACCGCCACCAAAAAGAACCTGCAACGCCTGGTGCATACCAATAATGAATTGATCTTTTTAAATAATCTCCGGGAATCTTCATTGAACGATAACAACCGCGACCAATTCGGGGCCTCTTATTATTGGGTGATGGACCTGGCTGGAAGCTTATGGGAACGATGCGTTACCATTGGCGATTCAACCGGCCGCCAATTTAAAGGCACGCATGGCGATGGCATGCTGGCGCCTTATGGACTGGCCAATAATGCAGACTGGCCTAAGGGCAGCACCGAAACCTCGGGCTTTGGGTTCAGGGGCGGCGGTTATTATGAGCACAACATGCAATACGGGGGATTCAATCCGCATAGTCCCGTCGGTTACCGGAATTTCGGCTCCTGGCCCGGTGGCGCACGCTCCGTTGCATATAGCAGCAGGTTCGTGCGGACTGCTGATGCGCGGTAGTTGACGCGGCAATAATATCTGAATGACAGCCCGGGCGACTCACTGTACATCTTTCCTTTCTTTTGCTACTCGTTTTACCTATGCAATTAAAGCATGCAGGGAGTACTCGTTTAAGTTGATTACCGCCTCGGCCCGAATAAGTTTGGGGGCAAAGACGTAAAATAAATCGCTTAAATTCAGGGGTAAATATTCCAACTATGCCAACAGACCGCCGCAAATTCTTGCAGCAACTCGGCTTCGCCGGCTTTGGGGTTCTTGCCGCCGGATTAAGCGCCTGCAATAACTCAGCATCAAAAAACGATACCAAATCCGATACTACGGCAACGGCAAAAACACCGGGTGCACTTTTTTTCGAGATATCCCTGGCGCAATGGTCGCTGCACAAAACGATTTTCGATAAAAAGCTCGACAACCTCGACTTTCCCGCCGCTGCCCGCAATGATTACGGCATTGGCGTGGTGGAATACGTAAACCAGTTTTTTAAAGACAAGGCCGAAGACACGCAATACCTCAACGAATTGCTGAAGCGTTGCACCGACAACAATATAAAGAACCATCTGATTATGATTGATGGCGAAGGAAATTTAGGTGAGCTGGATGATAAGAAAAGATTACAGGCCGTAGAAAACCATTACAAATGGGTCGGCGCCGCAAAGCACCTTGGTTGTGCCACCATCCGCGTAAATGCTTATGGCGAGGGCAGCCGCGATGACGTGCAGAAAGCAGCCATCGATGGGTTGGGCCGCCTAGGCGAGTTCGCCGCAAAGGAAAACATCAACGTCATTGTAGAAAATCACGGCAGCTATAGTTCCGATGGACAATGGCTAAGCACCGTAATGAAACAGGTAAACAAATCCAACGTGGGCACGCTGCCCGACTTCGGTAACTTTTGCATACGGCGCGATGGAAGAGGGTTGTACGATGGTAATTGTGTAGAAGAATACGACCGCTACAAAGGCGTGTACGAAATGATGCCTTTCGCGAAGGGCGTCAGCGCCAAATCGCACAACTTCGACGAACAGGGCAATTGCATCGAGACCGATTACGTGCGCATGCTGAAAATTGTAAAAGATGCAGGCTTCCGCGGTTACATTGGGATTGAGTACGAGGGTGAGAAATTCAGCGAACAAGAAGGAATAAGGAAGACCAAGGCACTGCTGGAAAAAGTTGGCGCCAATTTATGAGAGGCTTGTTCGGGTGATTGTTCAACTCCGGGTACAATCAGACTAACCTTTAGAACTGCCGGCATGGTTGCGTTTACGCCTCACCGTTATTTTTTCTTAAAGATCGGTACAGTGCTGCAAGGTTCGCCGTACATTATGCTTTTCGCTACCGGCCTAAGCTTTTGCGTTACTTCCATGTAAGCATATTCACCAATAGGTAATTCACCGCAGCCCTTTACCACCACGCGTTTATCGGCAAACTCTGTCGCTTCAATTTTACTGATGTTCCTCAATAAAACCTGCTTGCGCAAGTCCTCGGCATTGCCAAATACAATTTCCCTGGCAACCGGTTGCAGGTAAGCCGCTACCAGCATGTAAGCCCATACCGGAATTACGGCATCTACCGTGCACGTTACGGCCACGTTCTTATCCTGGAACTGCGTCCAGTCTAACTGCTGTAATGCCGCCCTGAAATCTTTTTCTTTCAGTATAAGGCCCATGAACAAATAGTCCTTCAGGTCAAACACCACAATTTCTCCCTTGGGGTAGTATTGCTCGAGGTCCAGCGTAATTAACCCGCTTTCCGCCACTTTATTTACTATAACATCGCTCATACTGCAAAGATAGCAAGGGTATGCCTAACATTTAAAAGCACAAGGCGCGGGAATATACCCGCGCCTTGTATGCTATGAGTTACAATGAATTATTATAAAAACTTACGCCGGTTGTCCGTTATGTCGGCCGCATCCCGAAGGGCAATGAACACGAGCTCTGCCAGCCGGCGGCGGATGTTGTCGGCAGCAAGCGTCCGTTGTTGTTCTATATCCGCACCAGGATTGGGCCTTGCAAAAATGCTTTCAGTTTGTATTACATACACGCCTCCGTTGCCGGCAATGGGCTCGCTTACCTTGTTAAGCCAGGCCCTGTTAAAGGCGGCGCCGATCACTTTTAATTCCTGGCCCACACTGGGTATAAAGGCTGCTCCAAAGCTAATGCTGTCTGCCCGCTGAACGGGTTGGCCGGTGGCAGCGGACACAGCCTGGAGGTTGGCGGGCTTGCCGATCCGCTGGGAAAGCTGCGCGGCTTTTTTCTCATTGCGGATCAAGACTTCCACCATGGGGCGGGCTTTTTGTACCGACATGGTGCCTTCTTTATTAATGCCGGTTACGATGGCCACGATGTAACGTTCATCAACGACAATAGGCTCGGACACATCGCCCAACTCGGCATCATATATCCAGCGTACTAACTGGCGGCTATAACCGAGATTGGGAATTCCTATAGCAGCGGGTGTGATATCGCTTGAAAGAATTTTATTTAATTTGAATTTAGCCACATTCTCGTCGAATGCCTTGGCATTGCGGCTCTGACCGGAAAACTGGCTGGCGAGGCCTGATGCAGCGTTAGTGGTTTCCGTGCTCGGCACCACCCCTTTTCTTAAGTATGCTACTTTGTAAGCAGGGCCTATCTTAATGGGATCCAATATCTCCATGTAGTGGTACCCATACGAAGTTTTGACTATTTTTTTATCGCCCTTTTTTCCGAAAAACCCTGCTTCTGCAAAGGCCGGTTCCCAGTTGCTGTACGTAAGTGAATGCAGCCAGTACTCCCCTCCATTTTCCTTCACGCTTGGGTCTTCGCTTACAGTGGTTGCAACGGTTTTAAAATCGCTTCCGGCTTCCAGCACTCTTTGCACGCTGTCGATGCGCGTTTTGGCAGTGCTGTCGGGCCTGGTTTGATTGGAAATAAGAATATGGCGAACCTTTACAGAATCCGGCATTGTACGCTTCTCGATCATTTTTGCCAATACAAGCGTGCCCGCATCTTCGTATGGGCCAAATACGGCTCCTTCGGGCAGGGCCGTAATGGAATCTTTAAAGGGCACCTGTAATTGATAATCGGTAACGAAATTGTTTGAGAAATTGGTCTCCGAACCATTCTTGGCCAAAAATGCCACATGGTCGGTGGTGGTATCGAACTCGTGTTTTACGTTCAGCAAAGTTTGGCGAATAGCAGCTGTGTCTTTGGGGCTGGCGCCTGCGTCGAACGCCACATACGCGATATCGCGTGACTCTTCCTGCTTGAACTGCTCGGGATGTTTGTCCATGAATGCCTTTACATCTTCGTCCGAAACCTTTACGGTGCTGTCTGCAATACTGGAATAAGGTACTAACACATAAGATACGTTGGCGAGCTGGCTGGCATCGGCATTTGATTTTTCAGCCATCCATTTGGGAATGTATACGGTATTGGTCAGCAACGAAAGGTATTTTTCGCGCTGGCGCATATATACAACTCCTTCTATGAACTCCTGGTATTGTTGGGGGCGCTGCTTTTTAAAGTTCTCTACGCGTTGGTAGGCGTCATTAACGTCGAACTGCCCGGTCTCCGGGTTGGTCAATTGCTGGCGAAGCTGGGGGTGAGGATTGTCATATAACATATAGCTCACCTCTTTATCTGTTATATACAATCCCAGGTCGTCGAAAAGACCTTTCAGCAGCGCCTGATCCACCATTTGATTCCACAAATCATTCTGAACGCTCTCCCTGGTCCTGTCGTCCATGCCGGGAGAGTTTTGTTCAATGGCTTCAAGGCGCTTTTGAAAGAGGGCATACTCTATTTTCTTCCCATTTACTTTACCGATGGTGGTGGGCTGGGAATTGAACCATCCGCCGCCGCCGCCTTGGAAGGCGTCAGTCACAATAAACCCGATCATTGCAAGGGCAATCGCACCAAAGATCAACCAGGCCGCCCGGTCGCGGATCCGCTGAATAATAGACATAGTTTTTGAACCTGTTTTTAAGCAGGCGGCAAAAATAGGTGTTATATCGGTTATCAACAAATTGTGGAAAAGCGCTTATAATCAAGGCCCAGAGCGGCTTTACGCTGTGGGAAGCCGGATGAGCGGCAAAAAGAAAAGTGAATTTTTTATTTCAAAACGGCAGCGGCTTCTTTCCAAATTTTTCTTTTAACAACAGGGCTGTTGGTAAAAGGATTTTCTGTGGATAAGGCCAGTACCGTCTTTCCCCAAACCGGGGAAAATTTGCGATAAAAATGAACAGCCCGCCAAACTAATAACTGTTAGTGTTAGCAAACGGCCGGTTGTCTTCGTTCCGTTAACACCGGCTATGCAGCCGCTCTTAAAAAAGTTTTCCTGTGAACAAGGTTATACCCCTAGGTGAATAATTGAAGGAAATGCAAAAGCATGGCGGATTGTTTGTGTGAAAACAATGGGGGATTCGTGTGAACATCATCTACTCTTAACTTTACCAAAATTTAGCGAGGATAAATTATACCCAAATTCACAGCCGTAGTAGTAATAGAATGTTTTATAAAAATATATAGTATTAAAAATATTATGCCAGATATAAACATTGCACTTGCAAAAAATAATCTTGAGCAACAAGGTTTCCTGGATGTGCCGATTGATCCTACCTTAGACCTGTTCCATGAAATCGAAAGATTAAAAAAAGAAAAGAATGCAATCATACTCGCGCACTATTACCAGGAACCCGATATACAGGACGTGGCGGATTATATCGGAGACAGCCTTGGCCTTGCACAGCAGGCAGAAAAAACAAATGCTGATATGATCGTGTTTGCCGGTGTGCACTTCATGGCGGAAACAGCCAAGATCCTAAACCCCGGCAAGAAAGTAGTGATTCCTGATCTGCGGGCGGGTTGCTCCCTTTCCGATTCAGCTCCTCCCGCCTTGTTCAAAATGTTCAAAGAAAAACATCCTGGTCACTTGGTAATTTCCTACATAAACTGTTCGGCGGGCATTAAGGCCCTGAGCGATATCATTTGCACCAGCAGCAATGCGCCCTATATCGTGGAAAGTGTGCCTAAGGACCAACCCATTATTTTCGCGCCTGATAAAAACCTGGGCGCTTACCTGGTGAAGAAAACAGGACGGCCAATGGTGTTGTGGAACGGCAGCTGCATGGTGCACGAAATTTTCAGCCGTGAAAAGATAACTAAGCTCAAAGTGCGGCATCCCAATGCCAGGGTAATTGCCCACCCCGAATGCGAACAGCCGGTGTTGGATATGGCCGATTTTATCGGGTCTACCACGGGACTGCTGAAGTTTACCATGGAAGATGCCTCCAACGAATACATCGTGGCCACCGAAACAGGCATCCTGCACCAGATGCAAAAGAACTCGCCGCATAAGACCTTTATTGCCGCCCCGCCCAATAACAGTTGCGCTTGTAACGATTGCCCGCACATGAAGCTCAATACTTTGGAAAAGCTGTACCTGTGCATGGAATACGAAGAACCGGAGATTATCATGGACGAAGCCGTAAGGATACTGGCCCGCAGGCCTATCGAGCGCATGCTGGAAATAAGCAGGCAGGCAGGCCTGTAAGCCGCTCAAATAAGCATTGCCAAAAAATCGGCAATATTGGTTACATTTAAAACAGAGAAAAAGAGGAGGCTATTATGTTAGCAATAAGAAGTTTGTTGGTTTGCGTGCTGGTATTTTGTGCTGCGGGGCTTGCAGCCCAGTACAAGTCCGATTGGAGGTCGGATATAGACCTGATCATTCAAAGGATAGACAGCCTGTCGCTGAAGTCGCAGCAAAAATTTTCACTGGTCAAGCCCTGGCACCCCGATAAGGACATTCGTGAAAACTGGTACTACACCACGGTAGATGGAAAAGTGGCCATCTTCGAAATTCAGTACGTGGTCGATTCCATTGAACATTCCGAGATCTACTACATACACAAAGGCAGGTTGATATGCATGGAGCAATACGAGGTGCCGTACCTGTCTGTATACGCCGATCAATTGAAGAGCGGCAAGGCCTATTTTTTCCGAGACAATTCATTGAAGCAATATGTTGTTACGGGAAAGCCTAAAAATATTCCCGGTCTCCTGAATTCAGAAATGCAAACCCTTGCAATGTTCCAGCGGCGGTATGCTGAATTGCAAAGGCATATTCGATACATGCGTTAACTATCTCCATTCGCCTTTAACTATCAGTCTGCTTAACCGTGGCACAATTTTCATGGCTGCTCCATAAAAAACAATGCGCAATTGGTGGATCGGGTGTTCAGGATTTCATTATAAGCACTGGAGGAATATTTTTTATCCCGAAGGAATGGCCACCAAAAATTGGTTCGGGTATTATTGCGAACAATTCAATGCGGTGGAGCTGAATGTAACTTTCTACCGGTTTCCGCAGGTAGCTTTTCTAAAGACCTTTCACAAACGGAGCCCGGATGATTTTCGCTTTGCGGTAAAGGCGCCCCGGGCGATTACACACTATAAAAAATTCGTGGACTCCACCGAACTCATGAACTCGTTTTATGATACGGTGAACAAAGGATTGAAACAAAAATTGGGATGCATCCTTTTTCAACTACACCCAAGAACGGTGTATTCAGAAGAAAAAATGGAGCACATCATCAGTTGCCTCGATCCTGCTTTTCCAAATGTGATCGAATTCCGGCACCAAAGCTGGTGGATAGACAAGGTGTACAAACAGCTAAGCAAGCATAATATTACATTTTGCGGCATCAGCCATCCTACCTTGCCCGATGATATTATTGTGAACAATCCTTTGGTATATTATCGTTTTCACGGAACGCCTGAATTGTATAAAACACCATATAATAAGGAATTCCTGGAAAAGGTGGTTGCTACTATTAAAGCGAAGCGTAAGAGCAACCAGATCTTTTTATTCTTCAACAATGATATAGACGTCAATGCTCCCCGCAATGCCAGGGAAACGCAGGAAATAGTAAAACGCAAATAACTCACCGCACCTTTCATGCTAACAAGTTCATGTTTCCTGATATTCTCTTACCATTTTGCCGTTCATGGTCCCGATGCGGGTCCCTCACATAATTGTGTGGTTTTGCAGGGCCCTCTATTAAAAAACTGTTACTGCCTGTATATTTGAGCAGTGAACCCTGCCGATTGTTCCGCCCTCTTTTTCATATTGCCCTGCTGTTTTTTTGTTCCGCCGCTATTGCACAGAACAAACAATATGTTTTTACACGCCTCTCCGTAAAGGAAGGGCTGGCGTCTGATTATGTATACAGTATTCTTCAGGACAAAAAGGGCTTCATGTGGCTCGGCACCGCCAATGGACTGCAGCGCTACGATGGGCGAAAAGTAATATCCTTCAGGCCACACCCCTCCGATACCAACTTTCTTCCCGCCGAAGCCGTTTCGCAAATGCTGCTCGATAAGCAAAACAGGTTTTGGATAAGAATGACCAGGGAAGTCGGCATTTTTAATACGGCCACATTTTCATATAAAAAGATTCCGATCGATGCGCCGCGGCAGGCCATAGAACGCTCGGACATGCGGTTATGGGAGGATAACGAAGGCAATATTTTTCTCTCACTTTACGATTATGGCATCCTGGTGTATAAACAGGACCTGCAGTCGTTTGTAAAGGATGCCAATATTATCGATGCCCCCGCGGAATCGCACCTTGTAACTTTTCAACAGGATCCTGTCGACGGCAATTATTGGATCGGCAGCGCCCGGGGCCTGTTGCTCTATCACCGCAAGCACCGCAAACTTTACGATCACCATAACAATCCCATTCGCCATCCGGTGTTGGAAAACCCACAGATCAATTACCCCGTCACCAGCTTTTTTATGGATAAGCAATCGCGGTTGTGGGTGGGCAATTGGCTGGCGCAACAGAATGCCGGATTGCTTAGCCTCTACAATATCAAACAGCGAAAGCTTATTTCACCCGTCACCTTTGACCCGGTTGCGAAAAAATATTTTGAGCTGCACACCTTGCGGCAGGCCAGTAATAATAAAATATGGGCTTTTGGATTGAACATGCTTGCCGAGTACGACGAAGCGGCCGGCCGCTTCAATTATTTATACAACGAACATCCGGATGATTTCGGGATCCGTTATGACATAATACATTGCTTCTACGAAGACAGGGAGCAAAACATCTGGCTCGGCACCGACCGCGGCATTTATATATTCAACCCGGCCGCGCAAAAATTTACGAGCATCAGTCTCACCGAATCGGACGGAACTACGGGCATGGAAAGAAAATCACTTACCGAGTTTACGCAGCTTAGCTCCGGCGATATTGTTGCCGGTACCTGGGGCCAGGGGATATTTGTGTACGATGAACAGTTCAGGCGAAAGGCGCATCGCATTATACCCTCAACGCGCCCGGCAGATTTAAATTATCACATGATCTGGAGCGTGCACGAACATTCATCGAGCAAAAAAATATGGATAGGATGCCAGGCGGGCCGCCTGGTGGTGCACGATCCGGCGACTGGAAAAACGAATTACTTACGCTTGCCAGTCTTCGATTCCCGCACTATAAGAACCATAACAGAAGACAAACAGGGCAATATCTGGTTTGGTACTCAGCATGGCCGTTTGATAAAATGGGATGCTGATAAAGGCAGCAAACATTTCCAGAAAGGCTTCGAGCTGGTGCACTCGTTCAATTCCCATGTATACGTAATAAAGCAGGACCATGATGGACTCATCTGGATCGGCACGCACCAGGAAGGGTTGGTGGTAATGGACGGCGTCGGCAACATCATTGCCAGCTATCACGATAAGGCAGAACCCGGCAGGGCCTTGTACCGGAACATGATAACCGATATTTTATTTTATAACGATAGCTTGGTGGTTGTAGGCGCAACAGCATTGAATATGTTAAACCGCAGGACGGGTGAGATACGCCAGATAACTACCGAAGATGGCTTGCCCGGCAATTCGGTCAGCGCGATAGAGAAAGATGACGAAGGCAATTTATGGATAGCCCTCATCAACGGCTTGTGCCGGTACAATATGAAGAAGAACATCTTTACCCTTTTTTCTCAGAAAGATGGCATTGTACGTAACCAGTTCAACGACGGACGAAGCTACCGCCTGCGCGATGGAAGGCTGATCTTCAGCAACCCGCATGATTTCGTCTACTTCAACCCGCAGCAAATATTATCCTCGTCCACACCGCCCGACGTTAGCATTACCGATTTTAAACTGTTCAATACCTACCTGCCGCCGGATTCAATTTTACAATTAGACAAGATAACGCTCAACCATAACCAGAACTCTATTACCGTGGAGTATGCGGCGCTTAGCTTTTTGCAAAAGGATAAAATGGTGTATTATACTAAAATGGAAGGAATAGACGATGACTGGACCCGCGTGGACCGTTACCCTGTCGCCAATTTTACCCTGCTGCCTCCCGGCAATTACACTTTTAAGGTACGCTGCGAAAATGCAGATGGCATCCAATCCCGGCACATTACTTCTCTCAAGATATATATCAGGCCGCCCTTCTGGCAACAGGGGTGGTTTATTATGATCTGCATACTGGCGGTTGCCGCATTGATTTACCTGGCACACCGCGTGCGGGTACGGCAGCTGATGCAAATGGAAAAGGTAAGAGGACGCATAGCGCGGGACCTTCACGACGATATGGGCTCTACGCTAAGCACCATCAACATCCTAAGCGAAATGGCCAGGATGAAAGTTAACAAGGACACGGCCAAAACCAGCGAATATATCAGCAAGATCAGTGATAACAGCAACCGAATGATGGAGGCGATGGACGATATCGTATGGAGCATCAATCCTATGAACGACAGCATGCAGCGCATCACTGCCCGCATGCGCGAATTTGCCACCGGTGTGCTGGAAGCAAAGGACATAGAAGTGGCATTCCGCGTAGATGAAAAAGTAAAGGACCTCCGGCTCGGCATGGAATCGCGCCGCGATTTTTTCCTGATCTTTAAAGAGGCGGTCAACAACATCGCCAAATATTCCCAATGCCGCCATGCTTCGATAGAGGTTTCGGTGGAGGGGTCGCGGCTGATCATGCTGATAAAGGATGATGGGATCGGGTTTAATGTAGAGAATGCCGATAGCGGAAATGGCCTTATCAATATGCAAAAAAGAGCGCAATCGATAAAAGGGCAACTCAACATTGAATCCATTCCCGGCCTTGGTACCAAGGTGCGGCTGGATGCGCCACTGACATGAATGTGTGATTGCCCATGCGCCCCGAACCCGCTACATTTGTAAAGAATAAACAGAGCCGGCATGATAAAGCTGATGTTATACGAAGACAATCCCCAACTGCGCGAAGGGCTCACCATGTTGCTCAACGGCTCCGAAGGCCTTGAAGTAGTTGCTTCTTTTAAAAACTGCAACAACGTAGAAGAGGAAGTGCAAACGTATCAACCCGATGTAATACTGATGGACATCGACATGCCCGGCACCAATGGCATAGAAGGGTTAAAGCGCCTGCGCAAAGTAAACACGCATGCCAAGGTGCTAATGCTTACTGTATTCGACGATAATAAAAATGTATTCGAGGCCATCCGGTCCGGCGCCAATGGCTACCTGCTTAAAAAAACTCCTCCTGCACGCCTAATAGAATACATCAGCGAAGCCAACAGCGGCGGCGCTCCCATGACCTCTTCCATTGCCACCCAGGTATTGAAAATGTTTTCTGATATGAATGCGCAGCAAGGCGAAGACTATCATTTGTCCGAGCGCGAAAAACAAGTGCTGCAACTATTGGTAAATGGCTACTCTTACAAAATGATCGCAACAGAAATGTTCATAGCCATCGACACCGTGCGATCACATATCAAAAAGATCTACGAGAAGCTGCACGTCAACTCCAAGAGCGAAGCAGTGGCGAAAGCTTTCAAGAACAAGATCGTGTAAAAAAGTTTTCTTCTCCTTTTCATTTGTGAAAGAAACGCAAACCACATCGATGTGCGATTGACTTCGGCTGCGCAGCGCGGTATGTTTGCATTGTCAATCAACATTAATCCTTAAAACAATCACCATGTATTTCCGTTTAACAAACAAAACACTTACCATTCTCCTGGCAGTGGCCAGCATCGCGTTCGTTAGTTGCAAAAAAGATAGATCACCCGGCAACCCTGGCGATCCTGGCGGACAAACCAAAAGGATCTCCCGCATCGAACAAAATGGCAACATCTCTGCTTCGTTTACGTATAATGCCGACGGCACGTTAAAAACCATCAGCACCGCATTTACCGACCACACCGTGAACTTTGCGTTTAGCTACAATGCACAAAAGAAAGTGACCGAGTTTGCATCCGACGAAGGATACAAATCAAAATACGTTTACATCAACAATGTGTTGGACAGAACAGAGAATTACGAAGACGGGCAAAAAATATCGGAGAATATTTTTACTTACGAAAACAACAGGATAAAGAGCAACACGCTGTTCACTGCATTTCCCCAGGGTAATGGCAATATTCTATACAAACCCACTTACCGCGCTGTGTACAGTTACTACGGAAATGGCAACGTGCAGCGCGTGGCTACTTATACAATAGACCCGGTTACCGACGAAGTAGAGCCCGAGTTCATTTACATGTACCAGCAATACGATGGTAAAAAGAATCCGCTGGCGGTAATATCAGATTTCAGCCAGATACTACTGTACCAGCCGATACACATTAACAATCCTTTGCTGGAAGAAATGTTAGATGGTAATGGCACTTTACTGGAGAGCACCGGGCATGTATATACTTACGATGCGGCGGGATATCCCGTAACAGCAAAAAGCACGATAACACCTGTAGGCGGCACACCGACTGTTATCGATATTAAATATTTCTATTGATTTTTCATACAGGCAGGTTTTCTTAGTACGGATTGCCCTTGGGTTGTCACAAACTTCTCCCGGGGCAGTCTTTTTTATGCACTAATTAAAAACACCAGCCATGAACAGGTTTAATATTTTCAACCAGGTCCATAAAGGATTGCGCGCCATGCTGTACAATATGGCGCTGACCATACAGCACACCGATTTTTCAAAAGAAGAAGAAGGCAAGGCCACATTGCGTAAGCTGAAGCACGTACTGGAATTGTATGCCGAGCACGGCCAGCACGAGGATACGCACGTATTTCCTGCTGTGAAGGAAGCTTCGCCCGCAGCCGTTGCAGCTCTGGAGGCTGAACACGAAAAGGACGAGCAGCTGGTGAATGACCTGCTGTTGCAGATAAGGGCGTATAAAAATGCAGACGCTACGCACAAGGCCGCGATAGGATATGGTATTCATATTTCTTTCCAGGAATTTGTTGCGTTTAACCTGCAGCACATGAGCAAGGAAGAAAAAACCATTAACCCGGTGTTGTGGCAACATTATACCGATGATGAGATCGCGGCCATACAGAGGAGCATCGTGCGCAACATCAGCCCGGAATCGAACATGTATTATACACGTTGGATGCTCAGGGGGATGAACGATGCAGAGATTTCGGCCTGGTTCCGAAAGGTAAAGGAAACTGCGCCCACCGAGGTTTGGAACGGCCTTTGGCTGATTTCGATCGATGAATTAGGGTATGAGCGCACCACTGCGCTTGCGCCCAGGCAGGTTGGGGTAGCAGCCATCTACTAACAGGTATTAATTAAGATCAAAAAAACGGGTATTGGGGGCTTGTCCACGTATACCTGGTTTGGTTAACCGAAATACCCGGAATAGGCCCTTGCACAAAAGCGGGAATTGTCATAAGTTCGGCCTTGTTGATTTATTATAACCAAAACGACTGACATGAAGAAGCTTTTAAAAGTGCTGGGCATCCTGCTGCTGGTTGTGCTGGTAGCGGTAGTGGGAGTAGCCGCCTACGTAAAACTCGCACTACCTGATGTGGGGCCAGCCCCTGACATCAAGGTGACGTCCACAGCCGACGCCATTCAGCGCGGCAGTTATCTTGCAAACAATGTAATGCTGTGCATGGATTGCCATAGCACACGCGACTGGAGCAAATTTTCGGGCCCGCTCGTTGACGGCACCCTGGGCAAGGGCGGAGAAATTTTCGATAAAAGAGCAGGTTTTCCGGGTACGTATTATTCAGCCAACATTACGCCTGCAGGCCTAACGGATTGGACCGATGGAGAACTGTTCCGCGCCATTACTACCGGCGTGCGCAAAAACGGAAAGCCCATTTTTCCCGTGATGCCGCATCACAACTACGGTTTATTGGATGAGCAGGACATCAAGGCCGTAATTGCCTACCTGCGCACTTTGCCGGCCATTGAGAACAAGGTGCCGGAATCAGAGTCGGATTTTCCGATGAACTTTATTATAAACACCATTCCGGCTAAAGCCAAATTGGCTCCACGTCCGCCTAAATCGGATAGCGTTGCTTATGGCAAATACATGGCAACCGCGGCGTCTTGCGGCGACTGCCATACTCCGTTTGAGAAGGGGTCGTTGGTAATGGAACAATTCATGGGCGGGGGCAGAAGGTTCGATATGCCGTGGGGCACATTGATTTCATCAAACATTTCACCCGATCCGGAAACAGGCATCGGCAACTGGACCAGGGAGGCCTTCCTAAACCGGTTCAGGGTATATAGAGACAGTGCGGCGGCGCACCAGACGGTGAGCGGGCCTACAGAGTTCAATACCATCATGCCCTGGACAATGTATGCTGGCATGACCGATGAGGACCTGTCTGCTATTTATACTTATATTAAGACACTGAAGCCCGTAAAGAATAAAGTGGTGAAGTTTACCCCGGCAACCGCCAGCGCAAAGCCCTGAATATCGGTGTAATTATAAGTTGATGAAATGGCCGGTCCGCCCGGGCCGGTCAATTTTTTTAGAACACCCATCCCAGCAGTAAGCAAATCAATACGATCACCGGGGCAGCCAGCCGCGTGAACAATAGCAGTAAAGTAGTGGCCGCGATTACCCCGATGTTCATAAAGTTGATGGTATCGAAGCCTATCAGCGACACGTCTTTCATCATATAAAAGCTAGCCGCGAACATTATGCCTACCACCACGGCATTAATGCCTTCCATTGCGCGGTATACCACCACGTATCTTTTAAGGTTATGCCAAATGGGAAAGAAGAATAATACCAATAGAGCGCTTGGCAAAAAAATGGCGACGGTGCCTATAAGGCACCCCAATACCTGGTAAGGCCAGCCCATATCCTTCATGGCCAGCCCGCCCGCAAACGAGGCGATTGAAAATACAGGTCCGGGTATGGCCCGGATAATGCCCGCGCCATTGTAAAAATCATCCTTATCGATACTGATCACATTGGGGTTACGCTGTATAAGCTTGGGCGATTGCGGCCTCGCCACGAATTGCTCGTACATGATCGGTATCAGCACCTGTCCTCCGCCAAATACCAGGCTGCCGAAGCGGTAGGTGTTCTCGAACAGGTTAATAGGCCTCCGGTTGGGCCAGTTGTTCTTCCTGGCCATTTCGCTCGTAATACCAGCCGCGATAAAAATGATGGCGAACAACCAGATGTTCCACCATTTTATTTTCTTGGGCGCCATGCCTTTTTCAGGAATGCGCTTATCGCTTAAGTTGGTCACAAACCCACCCAGCACAATCAGCACCGGGAAAATCCAGGGCATTGTAAACAACAGGTACGTGGCAATGGTGGTAACGGTCATGATAGCATAGGTGATGGTATTGGTAATTGCTATCCTTAGCCCCTTTATTGCCGCAAACAGCAGGAAGCCTACCGCCATGGGCGGAATGAACGTGAAGATCTGCGTCTGGGTTTTCTGAACATAAAAGGAAAATATGCCCATCAGTATGCAGGCCGGCAATATCCAGATAAGCAGGGTAAGAACGGCCAGCGGCACCCCGCCCCTTTTATACCCGATAAGGGTGAGCACCTGCGTGGAGGAGGCGCCTGGCAATAATTGGCAGAAAGAATTGTATTCCAGCAGCTCTTCCTTGGTAACGTCCCGCCGGTTCTCGCAAAACGTTTTCATCATCATCCCCATATGGCCCTGCGGGCCGCCAAACGCGGAAATGCTGTGCGCGAACACGGCTTTTAAAAAAGGAATATGTCTTAGCAATACCATCGGCCGGGATGGGGTTTTTGCGGAGCGGCAATCACCGTCAAATTAGCGATTGTTGTAAAGATGCGCAAAGTATTTTGGAGTTGGGCAGTCTTCTCTATTTTTTGTTCTTTATATTTATTCCTCAAGATAGCTGTATGAAAAAAAACCTGGCGTGTTATTTATTGCTAATAATATCTATAACGGCAAGCGCTCAACGTTCTGTACAGGATAGAATAGACGCGGCCGCCGACAAAATTGAAAGCAAGACCATTTCCTGGAGAAGGGATTTGCACCAGAATCCTGAGTTGGGCAACAACGAAGTGCGCACCGCAAAACTGGTGGCTGATCATTTACGGTCATTGGGCATCGAGGTAAAAGAAGGAGTAGCAAAAACTGGTGTGGTAGGCATCCTGCGTGGCGGCAAGCCTGGTCCGTGCATAGCCCTGCGTGCAGATATGGATGCGCTTCCGATAACAGAACGGGTAAATATTCCCTTTGCTTCAAAAGTCAAATCCACTTACAATGGGCAAGAGGTAGGCGTAATGCATGCTTGCGGGCACGATTCGCATGTGGCCATATTGATGAGTGTTGCCGAAATACTGGCTGGCATGAAGAATGAATTGAAAGGGACTGTAAAATTTGTATTTCAACCTGCCGAGGAAGGTCCGCCCGAAGGTGAAGAAGGCGGCGCACCGCTGATGGTGAAGGAAGGTGTGTTGGAAAATCCGAAGGTAGACGTAATGTTCGGGCTGCACATCAATTCAAAAACAGAAGTGGGGCAGATTAAATATCGCAGTGGCGGCATCATGGCCGCGTCTGATTGGTTTACCATTAAGGTGAAAGGAAAGGGAACGCATGGATCTACTCCGTGGACGGGCATCGATCCGGTGGCAGTGGCTTCGCAAATTATCAATGGTCTGCAACAGGTCGTAAGCCGTCAGACCGAACTCACAAAAAATGCCGCGGTCATTTCTGTTTGCGTGGTCAAGGGTGGCGTGCGTGCCAACATCATACCCGAGGAAGTAGAGTTGACCGGCACCATCCGTACATTGGATAAAGACATGCAGCAGGATATTCATGCGCGCATCCGGCGGACTGCCATCAATATTGCGGAAGCATCCGGCGCCACGGCAGAAATTTCGATCGACAACAAAACACTGGTAACTTTTAATGATCCGGCGCTGGTGCAAAAGATGCTGCCCACATTTGAGAAAGTGGCGGGCAAGGATAATGTAAGAGAGACCGAAGCATCTACCGGTGCGGAAGACTTTTCCTTTTTTGCCGAGAAGGTGCCTTCTATCTTTTTCTTTCTGGGTGGAATGAGCAAAGGCAAGGACCCGCACGAAGCATTTCCGCATCACACGCCGGATTTTACGATAGACGAGAGTGGATTTAAATTGGGCGTGCGTACTTTTTGCAACCTGGTGATTGATTATATGAATGCGGCAACGTCGGCTAAGCCGGCAGATACAAAAAGCAGGGGATTTTAATCTGGGAACATAAATAAATACAACACCAAACCCGCTCTCGTCTTACAGCACGCCGCTGGTGCCTTCTACAGGAGTAGGCGGTGTCCATCGCGATTTGCGATCATCAAAATGTTCCCATAACAGTCTCGATAATTTGCGGATCATCACCCAGGCTTCATTGTTTTGTGTCCAGCGCTGGTCTTCATTATTTTTTGTAATGATGGAGAACGCGTATGGCCCGTGTGGCGACATCACCAACAGGGTCTCGCTTCTTGATTGATTGACCGCGCCGTTCTTAGATGCCACGAATACGGTCGGGGGGATCTGTGAAATGGCAACACCGTCCCAGTAATTGCGGCCGAGCAATCGCAACATTTTTCCCGAGGCTTCAGGGGAGACCATTTGGCCTTTATAAATTTTTTCCATCAACCCTACCATTTCGCGCGGAGTAGTTTGTCCCCAGCCATATTGTGTGCGGTTGTTCTCGCGCCCTGGTGTGCGCGAGTTAACGCGTGTATGTTGAAAGCCATTGGAGTCGAGAATGGCGTTGATGCGCGTGCCGGTGCCGGCAAGGCTTTGCAACCACAGGCTGGCGGTGTTGTCGCTCATGGTCAGCATCAGCATCATTACGCGCCCGATGGATGTTTTTTCTCCGTTCTTGTACGAACCTAAGATGTCAACGCCGGCATACAAGAGCGAATCCGTGTATACCAGTTCCTGGTCGTAGGAAAGTTCTCCTTTTTGTATTTTGTCCATAACGCCGATCATGATAGGGATCTTGATCATGCTGGCGGTGGGAAAGATGGTGTCTGCATTGTAATATGCAACCCTACCGGTGTTAAGGTTTTTGACATAGATGCCCACTTGTCCTTTAAATCCTTTTACAAGTTCCTCGATGGAGCGTTGTAATTTTTTGTTGATGCGTTCCTGTGCGTGCAGGGTATGCAATGCAAGCAATAGTGCAAGCGCGATGAAGCGGAGAAGTGTGATCATGTACAACAGTTAAGATTGTTCAGCGATAATAACCATTTTTTTCAATCTCTTCTTTTACTTTATCCGGCACCAGGAACCGGATGGATTTACCTTCTTTGACATTATTACGGATATGGGTAGCCGAAATTTCCAATAAGGGAGCATCCAGTACGTGTACGGATTTGTCGTTGTTTAGAGGTACCTCTATGCCCGGCCTTTTGTACACATAGATTGTGTGGTGTTTTAAAATGTATTCCGGGTTCTTCCACCTGGAAAGGTTTTGAAAGCTGTCGCTACCCATGATGATGGAGAATTCATGTTGCGGGTATTTTTCCTGCAAGTAAGCAAGTGTATCGACGGTGTACGATGGCCGGGGCAGGCGGAACTCGATGTCGGAAACTTTTAATCCCGGTTCATCGTCAATGGCTAATTGTGCCAAGGCAAGCCGGTGATATTCGTTTAGTAAAGCGGCGGAAGGCTTTAGTGGGTTTTGCGGGGACACCACGAACCAAACCTGGTTAAGGCCTACCTGTTGCTTAACGTGATTGGCAATAATGAGATGGCCTGTGTGAATGGGATTGAACGAGCCGAAATATAATCCTATTCGCATTGGATATCAATTAGTTAGCCTATTTAACTTCAACGTAGATCGCTTCTGCTTCGTTTAGTCGCAAGCTTAAATTATAACCTGCTACTGTAACTGAAAGCGGATCGCCCCACGGTGCAAACTGGTCCAGCCTGATGGTTTCTCCCGGTACGCAACCCATTTCCATGAGCTTCAACAGGAGTTCATTATCCACGATGGAGTGTATTTTTCCAGTACTGCCTGCGGAAAGTTCTGATAACTTCTTGATCATAAATCAACAACAAATGTAGCTTTGGTTTTTCAACCACTATTACGATTTCGGAAATGAAAGCCTCGCCCGCTACGATTAATTTTTACTTTCAGCAACAATGCCGGCTTACAAACAGGCGGCAGCTAAAGGACTTCATTATTGCCGTGTTCAAGCGATACCGCACAAGGTTCAGTGCGCTTAGTATCATATTTTGTTCCGATGACTATTTGCTGGATATTAACCGTCAATACCTGGACCATGATTCCTACACTGACATTATCACCTTCAACCTTGCTGAGCCAGGCGAGCCTGTCAATGGAGAGATTTACATAAGCGTGGATCGTGTCCGGGAAAATGCACGAGTTGCGGGCGTATCCTTTGCTCAGGAGCTTCACCGCGTCATGTTCCATGGGGTGCTGCATTTGTGCGGGCTCAACGACAGCACCACCACCCAGAAACGGTCTATGACGCGGGCAGAAAACCGTCTACTAACACAATATTTTGGGTGATGTTCCACGAATCACTGTTCCCCTCGGGAACTGGATTTTATTTCAGTTTTTACGATGGGTTTAACGGCTAATCGTGGATCAAGGCACATCAGCCCGCTTTAAATAACATATTCAAAATCATTCGTTCCAAACAAGCAGCATTTATATGTTCCACAAAACAGTTTCGATAAGGAACAATTCCTAAATTTGGAACATGAGCAGAAAAAAATGGACTGCCCAGGAAGAAATTACGAATTCCGTGCTGAATTCACGAGAAAAAAGGAAGTGGCAGATTGCCCTTAGGCGGTATGTATTGGAGCGAAACAAAAGTTCCTTTTATGCTCCTTACTTTGGACTCGGCATCGAAACTTTCAGGAAGTGGATAGAAGTCCAGTTCGATGAAACAACCAACTGGGATAATTTCTCCGAGGCCTGGCAGTTCGATCACATCGTTCCCATGTCTTATTTCAACTTTAATGAGGAAGATGACCTTCGGCTCTGCTGGAATTTCATCAACATCAGGATCGAAAAGCTGGACCAGGAAGAGAAGGACCCTAACCAGGTTGACCTATTAGCCGCCAAAGCCTATTTTGAATGGTTATTTGAGAAAACAGGGTACTATTTATGCCGGAAAATGGCTGAAAAGCTGGCCAATATTGAAAGAAATCAGCTCTTAGGGCACGAAAAGCTGGAGAAATTCATCCAGGAAAGAAAATTCTACCTCGACGTGCTCACTGGCCTTTCTTCTTATTACTTCGACAAGCTCAACTCAGGCACTCCGATAGGGGAGATCAGGAAAGAAATAGAATTCTTGCAAAAGTTTGAGAAAAAGGCTTAGTTCAAACCCCTGCGGATCGGCTACCTTTGCAGGTCTATGTTCCCAAAGTACGATGTAATTGTTGTGGGCGCCGGTCATGCCGGCTGTGAAGCCGCCGCTGCCGCCGCCAATATGGGCAGCAAGGTGCTGCTGATTACCATGAACATGCAGACCATTGCGCAAATGAGCTGCAATCCTGCCATGGGCGGCATCGCCAAGGGACAAATCGTGCGGGAAATAGACGCCCTGGGCGGGTACTCCGGGATTGTTACCGATAAAACCATGATCCAGTTCCGCATGCTCAACCGCTCCAAAGGACCGGCCATGTGGAGCCCCCGCGCACAAAGCGACCGTATGCTGTTCTCGCAAACCTGGCGCGAAATGCTGGAACAAACGCCCAATGTTGATTTTTACCAGGACATGGTAAAGGAAATTCTTGTGAAAGATAACCGCGCTGTCGGCGTAGTTACCGGACTAGGCCATCATATTCACAGCAATTGCGTGGTGCTTACCAATGGAACCTTCCTGAATGGCATTATCCATATAGGAGAAAAACATTTCGGGGGCGGTCGTATGGCCGAGAAACCAGCCACAGGGCTTACGGAACAATTGGCATCCCTGGGTTTTGAAACGGACCGCCTGAAAACGGGTACACCACCGCGCATCGACGGAAGAAGCCTGGACTATTCAAAAATGGAAGAACAACCAGGTGATGATACCATCGTAGGTTTTTCGTTCCTCGATGTCCCTAAGATCAAGCCGGAACAGCAAAGGAGCTGCTGGGTAACATATACCAGCCAGAAAGTGCACGATATTTTAAAGACCGGTTTCGAACGCAGCCCCATGTTCGCGGGCCGCATCGAAGGCATCGGTCCCCGCTATTGCCCCAGCATCGAAGACAAGATCAACCGGTTCGCCGAACGAGACCGTCACCAATTGTTTGTGGAACCCGAAGGATGGAACACGGTCGAGATCTACGTTAATGGCTTTTCGACGTCATTGCCGGAAGAAGTTCAATACGAAGCACTTCGTAGCGTGGCGGGTTTTGAGAATGCCCGCATGTTCAGGCCGGGATATGCTATTGAATACGACTATTTCCCGCCTACCCAGCTTAGGCATTCATTGGAAACAAAACTTATTGACAACCTGTTCTTTGCAGGGCAGATAAATGGTACTACCGGTTATGAAGAAGCGGCTTGCCAGGGGTTGATGGCCGGCATCAATGCACACCAGCGCTCCAGCCAGCAAGAACCGGTGATCCTTAAACGCAGCGAAGCTTACATCGGCGTGCTTATCGATGACCTTATCAGCAAGGGCACCGAAGAACCTTACCGCATGTTCACGAGCCGAGCAGAGTTCAGGACCCTGCTCCGCCAGGACAATGCTGACCTTAGGCTCACCGAGCTTAGCTACCGCCTGGGCCTAGCCTCGCAGGAAAGAATGGAAAAAGTAATTGAAAAGCGCGAAGGCGTACAACAGATCGGCGAAATACTGCGGGCCCTGGCCATTGAGCCGGAAGAAGCTGCCTCATACCTGCAGGAAAAAAATTCAGCGCCCCTCGCCCAAAAACAGCGCGCACTGCAACTACTCATGCGGCCCAATGTTGAATTGACCGGTATGATGCAACACATGCCCCGCCTGAAAACGGCGCTGCAACAATTTTCACCTGAAATAATCGAGCAGGCAGAAATACAATTGAAATATGAAGTATACATCGAGAAAGAAAAAGAACTCGTAAAGCGCATGAGCCAATTGGAAGAACTCGAGATACCGGAAAATTTCAATTACGATAAAATCAATGCGTTGTCCGCGGAAGCGTTGCAGAAATTCAAAAAGATCAAACCACGAACACTCGGCCAGGCCAGCCGCATCAGTGGCGTTAATCCCAGCGATGTGCAAATACTGATGGTATATATGGGAAGGTAGCTCAGTTGATGGTCCAGCTTATCTTGCCGTCTTTTTCATCTTTTAATTGCACCCCCAGCGCCAGCAACTCGTTCCTGATCTTATCGGAAGTAGCGAAGTCTTTTTTCATGCGCGCTTCTTTCCTGATCTGTATCAGCAATTCAACCACGCCTTCCAGTAACCCGTTTTCATTAGAGCGGCCGGGCTGTAAGCCCAATATATCGTGCAAGTATAACCGAAATTGCCTGCGCAACAATGCAAAGGTCTCGGCAGACAATGCACTTGCCGGAATATGTTTGTCTTTTATCGAATTGATCACCGGCACCAGGTCGAAAAGGTTGGCCAGCACTTTCGCGGTGTTGAAATCATCGTTCATGAATTCATCCAGTTCACGGATCAGTTGCTGGGTTTTTTCGTTCAGCGCCTGGTCTGTGCCCGCAAGCTCGCTTTCATGAATATCCAGCTTTGTTAGATTATCATGCGCTTCGGACAAACGCTTTAACCCGCGCTCTGCAGCCTGCAACGCCTCATTGCTAAAATTAAGCGTGCTGCTGTAGTGCGTTTGTAAAATGAAAAAACGGATGGTCATGGGGCCATAGGCTTTTTCAAGCAAAGGATGGTCGCCGGAGAACATTTCACTCAACCTGATCACGTTGTTATAGCTCTTGCCCATCTTTTTTCCATTGATGGTGATCATGTTGTTGTGCAGCCAATAGCGCGCAGGCACATGGCCATTGCAAATTTGGCTTTGCGCAATTTCGCTTTCGTGGTGCGGGAACTGCAGGTCCATGCCTCCGCCGTGGATGTCGAAAACCTCACCCAGGTATTTTGCGCTCATGGCGGAGCACTCGATGTGCCAGCCCGGAAATCCTTCGCCCCAAGGGCTTTGCCAGCGCATGATGTGTTCCGGCGGCGCCGACTTCCACAATGCAAAATCCTGTTTATTCCTTTTTTCCTGCTGTGCTTCCAGGTCGCGTGTAGTTTCCAGCAGGTCGTCCAGCACGCGGCCGCTTAGTTTACCATATGGATACTTTTCAGCATACTTCTTTACATCGAAATACACCGATCCGTTTACTTCGTAAGCATAGCCTTTTTCCATGATGCGCTTGATCATTTCTATCTGCTCCACTATGTGGCCTGTGGCAGTGGGTTCTATGCTGGGATCGAGGTTGTTGAACTCGCGCATGGCCCAATGGTAAAGGTTGGTGTACTTCTGCACCAGCTCCATGGGCTCCAGCTTTTCCAGTACGGCCTTTTTCGAGATCTTATCCTCGGCTTCGCGGCCTTCTTCTTCAAAATGACCGGCATCCGTAATGTTGCGCACATACCGAACCTTGTACCCCAAATGCATGAGGTAGCGGTAAATAACATCGAAGGTGATATATGGGCGGGCATGCCCCAGGTGGCTTTCGCCGCTTACTGTGGGACCGCACACGTACATGCCGGCATGGCCGGGGGTAATGGTCTGAAATACCTCTTTAGTGCGTGTATAGGAATTATAAACTTTTAGCTCGCCCATAAGGGCAAAAATAATTGAATCGGGAGAATAAGTTGCAACAGTCGCATTGTTATCCGCCTGCACGCCCACAGCAGGCAGCAACCAAGCTTGTAGAACTACTGATTGTGAAATTATCCGTAGAAAGGCGGGTAAGCTGCGGGAATTAACCGCATTGCTTATTTAATTAAAGCCGTTGGCGGGACGCTCATACACTGGGTGACGCAATAATGGACGCCAATCGTGACTGCAGTCATTACTTAGCGGCTTTACCCTCATTTCGTAAAATCAGATCGGCAATAACCGGGTAGTGATCGGAATAAGAAAGCTCCACCTTTTTGCATTGGTCGATACTGAACCGGTCGTCGGCAAATATGTAATCGATGCGCAGCGTGGGTGAAATGCTGGAATACGTCCGCCCAATGCCCGCTCCCCGGCTGATAAAGGCATCCTGCATACCCCCTCTTATCCGGAAATAGGTATAGGAATTAGGCACATCATTAAAATCGCCGCATAAAACGCTCGGGTATGGGCTATTGTCGAGCTCGTGCCGCACACTTTCCGCCTGTGATCCACGGATGGAATAAGCCTGCCTTAATTTTTTTACGATGGATTTGGACGCTTCCAGCAGGCTGTCCTCCACTTTTTTGATCTTTTCGATGTATTGATAGTCCCTGCGCCGGAACATTACAGACTGCAGGTGCGTGGTATAAATTCTAATGGTATCGCCATGCACGTTCAGGTCGGCGGAGATCAGGCTTTCGCTCAGCCGCATATTGGCGGCGCCGTCAAATTCCAACCGCTGGGTGCTTATGATGGGATATCTGGAAAAAATAACCGGGCCAACTTTATACAGGTTGTGGGCCAGGCGGTAATCATCTACAAAGTAATGATAAGGATAATCGAGATTTTGTTTGATGTAATTGATATTGGAATCGTAGCCGGGACTATTCGATTCAAAAAATTCCTGCAGGCATAACACGTCGGCATCTTGCTGTTTCAGAAAATTAATAATGGGAATGCGCTGGCTTTGCTGTTGTTGGCCCTGCCGGTACATTTGATCGAAGTAATGCACGTTCCATGAGAGTATGCGCACCGCCGACGGCTGTTTTTCTGCCTTGAAACCCGCGCTGAAGTTCCAGGCATAAAAAGCGGCGAGGTTGGGCCAGCTCAGTATCAAAGCCATCAGCGATACAAAGGCCCACCTTGAACCAATGAGGGTCCAAAAAATAAGGAACCCGAATACCAATAAAACCAATAGCGGGAACAACAGGCCCAGCAAGGCGATCAACCACCACTGGCCGGGATGAAGGAAAGCATTTGCACAGGATAGCAGTAACAGGCTAGCCAATGTGATGTTCGTAATGATAAAAAAGCGCTTGGTAAGCCGCCGGAAAAAACTGGCCATTAGCCGAATTTACAAATTGTCGTCTTCCGATGCCCTCCTCAAAATCTCTTTTTCTTCTTCGGTCAGGAATCGGTAGCCCTTCATGTTTATCTTATCCAATATCTCGTCGATGCGTTTTTGTGTAACGTTCGGAACTTTTTTATACGGGCTGGTTTTGCCAACCTTATAAAAATATTTCTGCTTTTGCGGCTTTGCTTTCTGTGGTTTATTGGGGTTGAAAAGATTGCCCGCCCAATTGAAAACCGCATTCATCCACGTGCTCCAGTCGTTGCCTTTTCGCATTTGATATATAAAAACAAAGCCTGTTGCTGCTCCTGCTATGTGCGCGATATGTCCACCGGTATTGCTCACCGGCAATGTGGCAAAGTCGATGATCACAAAAATTACCGTAAGCACCCAAAGCGGTATGCCTCCGTTAAGCATGGGAAAGATGCGGTAATCCGGCGCCAGCATGGTAGTGGCCACCGCTACCGCCATTACGCCAGCCGATGCGCCTTCGAGGGTAGAGCCCGGGGCATCGGCCACCAGCTTGGGAATAATGTTGTACGAGGCCAAAAAGAACAGGGCGCCCGCAAAGCCTCCGTACAAAAAGATCGGGATGATCTTGCCGTTGCCGGCAAGGTCCTGCATGATGTACCCGAAGGCCCATAGCCACAGCAGGTTGCCCAGCACGTGAAATACGCCATCGTGCATGAACATATAGGTAATGATGGTCCAGGGCCGCGTCATCATGCGGTCGAACTCTGCCGGCAGCCGGAACCAGTCGAATATATGCGTGTAATAGGCGGTTTTATCCAGTTGCGCCAGGTGATAGATAACAAAGATGAGCTTAAAGATCATGAAGACCACTCCGATGATCACAACGAGGTTCACCAGGTGGTTTCCGTCCTGGCCAAGCACCATTTTCTTTCTGTAGCGTTCTTCCAGCGGCACGTTCACTCAGTTTATAAATTAATAAGTAGAACCCTTTACTAAAACGGTTGCACGGGGGTTAATCGTATGCTGCCAAGCCGAGCCCTTTATGTTTAATAAAACCGTTTCCGGTTTGTTTTGTTCCAATAATATACTAATAAAAATCCAACCAACGCACCACCAAGGTGTGCCCAGTGCGCAACGCCTCCACGGCCGGCGCCGCCCGCGGTACCCATCCAGAGCTGGATCAGTATCAAGCCGCCTATTAAATATTTTGCGCGGATAGGGACCAGGAAATAAAGATAGATCAGGCTATTGGGAAACAGGTAGCCAAACCCCGCGAGGCAACCATATATCGCTCCCGATGCGCCCACCGTGGGAATGTTGAGTATCGCATACAATTCTCCTATCTCCTGCTGGTCGAGGAACGGGTTCAAGGCTTGAATTTGTTCAACAAACTGGGTGTTTTGAATATACATCACGCCCAGGTGCAACAGTGCCGCCCCTATTCCGCAAACAACGTAAAAGATCAAAAACCTTTTTGGGCCCCATAAATTTTCCAGGGTGCTGCCGAACATCCATAAAACAAACATGTTAAAGAAAAGATGCCCGAAACCAGCGTGCATGAACATATGTGTTATGATCTGGTGCGGGCGAAAATACACGGAGCGAACATCGAACAAGGCCAGGTTTTCCGTAAGCCAGAACGAGCCTTGTTGCTGCAAAGTAATTTTCGCCAGGTACACCAATCCATTAACGATCATCAGGTTTTTGATAATTACCGGCAGTATGTTGAAGCTGGTCGGGCGAAACTCGGACATTCCAAAAAAGTTTGCGTAAAGATAGTTCACCATCCTGCTGTGTGCCCACTCAATTATTTAAATCGGGCTATTTTTACTTTTCATTTTAAACAGTAAACCTTGCACATAAATTCCAAGCTGCCGCAGGTAGGTACTACCATTTTTACGGTTATGAGCGCCTTGGCCACCGAGCACAAGGCCGTTAACCTGGGACAGGGCTTCCCCGATTTTCCGATGAACGCCGAATTGATTAGCCTGGTGAATGCCGCCATGAACAATGGGTTTAACCAGTACGCGCCGATGCCGGGCTGGATGCCGCTGAAAGAAGTGTTGTCGCGTAAAGTGCAGGAACTGTACGGGCCAACCATAAACCCCGATACCGAAATTACCATCACCCCCGGCGGCACCTATGCCATTTATACGGCACTGACCACCATATTAGAGCCGGGTGACGAGGTGATTGTTTTTGAGCCCGCCTACGACAGCTATATTCCCAATGTAGAGATCAACGGCGCCCGTGCGGTGCGCATTAACCTGCGGTTTCCCGATTATAAAATTGATTGGCCCGCGGTGCGGCAACACATTACTTCACGAACAAAAGCTATCCTGCTCAACTCGCCGCACAACCCTACGGGCAGCGTGCTGAGCGAAGACGATATTGTGCAACTGCGCAACATTGTAAAGGGCACCAATATTTTCGTTGTGAGCGATGAAGTGTACGAACACCTGATCTTTGATGGGCAGCCGCACCTGAGCATGCTACGGTACGATGACCTGCTGCAGCGCAGCTTTGTGTGTTTTTCATTCGGTAAAGTATACCACTGCACCGGATGGAAGCTAGGGTATTGCATCGCTCCCGCACCGTTGATGAAGGAATTCCGGAAAGTGCACCAGTTCAATTGTTTTACTTGCCATACACCCTCGCAGGTGGCGTTGGCGGAGTTCCTGAAAAATAAGGATGCTTACCTTCAGCTCGGCGGCTTCTTACAGGAGAAGCGTGACTATTTTACCCGCCTGATGCAGCAAACGCGGTTTGAGCTGTTGCCGAGCAGCGGCAGCTATTTTATTTGCGGCACCTATAAAAACATCAGCGATGAGCCGGATAAGGACCTTGCCATCCGGTTAACAAGGGAAGCAGGGGTAGCAACCATCCCCGTATCAGCTTTTTACCAGGACGGCAAGGATGACCATGTGCTAAGGTTTTGCTTTGCCAAAAAGAAAGAGACTTTGGAGGCCGCGGTAAGCAAACTGGCGAAAATATTCCCGCGGTAACATGCGAATATTTTTATGATGTCCGGAAACCCGCAGTCATAATCAATACACTAGTTAAAAGCCCAAACCGTATTCTACCGCTGAAAATAACCATCAATTCTTCAACGATAACCGACCATTGAACCGGATAGACAAAAAATACCAGGGTATTTTCTTTATGCTGCTGGCCGCTATGGGCTTTTCCGTGATGGGCGGTGCTGCCAAGGCCCTGAAGGATTCATTCAATGCCGGGCAGTTGGTGTTTTACAGGAATGCAGTGGGGCTGGTGGTGATCATGATGGGTTTTGCGCACCGGGCGCCGGTAAATAAAGGAGGCAAATTTTCATGGCTGGCCTTTAGAGGCATTATGGGCACGGTTGCATTATACACTTTGTTGTTTTGCATTCTGCACATGCCCCTGGGAACGGCCATGACATACAATCTCACCTCGGCCATTTTCATTGCGCTGTTTTCTTACCTGTTGTTCAGGGAGTATCATGGTGTTCGGGTATCGCTGGCCGTTTTATTGGGCTTTACCGGCATGCTGCTTATTTACAAGCCCAACATGCATTTGCCGGTGGAGTATCATTTGGCGGGATTGGTTTCGGGCATTACTTCGGCCATTGCTTATCTTACCCTGAACCGGATAGCGCCGTACTATGATCCGCGAATGATTGTGCTGTCGTTCCTGCTGTGCGGCGTTATAGTTCCTGCTTTATCCATGCTGTTGTATTATGGCGCAGGCTTGCCGGCAGACGGGTTGTTTGTGATTGGCTGGCGCTGGCCGGTTGGCGAAGAATGGATCTTTATATTGATGATGGGATTGGCGGCCTTATTCGGGCAATATTTTGTTACAAAGGCTTATGGGGCGGATAAGGCGGGCATAGTATCGGCGATCGGGTATACCAATATTATTTTTTCAACCGCGATAGGCATTATGCTCGGCGATGCATTTCCGGACGTGATATCGCTCACCGGTATTTGTTGCATCGTTATCAGCGGGGTAATGATCTCCATTGTGAAAAGAAGGAGCGGATAGCAATTATCTTTGCACCCATGAAAAAAATCGATACGATCGTTTTTGACCTCGGCGGTGTGTTGGTAGACTGGAATCCCGATTATGTGTACCGCACCATTTTTGAGGACGATGAAAAAATGCGCTGGTTCTATAACAATATCTGCACGCCGGACTGGAACGAAGAACAGGACGCCGGGCGCCCCCTTAAAGAAGCCACCGAACAGCTGGTGACCAAATTTCCCGAGCATGAACAAAACATCCGCGCATACTATGGCCGCTGGGAAGAAATGCTCGGGGGCCCTATTACCGGCTCGGTAGAATTGCTGCGCGAACTGAAGGACAGTAAACGATTCAAATTATACGCACTCACCAACTGGAGCCACGAGACCTTTCCCGTTGCGCTGCAGAAGTATGAGTTCCTGCACTGGTTCGATGGGCGGCTGGTTTCGGGAGAGGAAAAGACAAGGAAGCCATTCCTGAAGATTTATGAGTTGCTTATCGAGCGTTTTGGCATCGATCCTACCACCGCTGTTTATATCGATGATAATAAAAGGAACCTGGAACCGCGCGCGCAATTGGGGTTTGCTACTATCCATTTTAAATCGCCCGAGCAATTGAGGGAAGAGCTGGATCGCATCACTTAATAATCGATGATTGGTCAATAGGTCATTGGGCCGTTATTTTCTATGGGGAACTGATTAATCAAATAATTCAGCCTGGATTTTTTTGATCTGTAGCTACCCAAAGTTCATGTTACGTTTCTTGTTCTGTTATGGACCATGTGTTGCATACTGATTTTGGTTTGCATTTCAGGTGCAAATCCTATTTGGGCAGACACTCACAGCAGTAGAGTATCCGTATTCGGACAGCAACGAGAATAATGGCATGAAGTGAAAACTATTTTGTCAACTGTGAATACAATGACTTAGGGCCGTGATTGCCGGATAAGATCGGAAGATGATTACTTCTTTAGGTATTGCTCTGGTATCGGTACATCAGGGCTTTCGTTTTGCCAGAATATCGTTACTATCCACCAGCGTGTACCATCGTTCCATAGCTGTATGCTATTGATGCCACGCATGAAGGGCTTTTCATCTGCTTCAGTTTTTTTAGATGCATAAGCGCTGAACACATGCACGATGTTTCCGAACTGGTCGGTCCTGCGCCCGATCTCCACTTCAAAAAAACCGTTCTTTTCCAGGAAGGGGCCCGAAGTATTGATATAATCTTCCACGCTCAATACTCTCTTGCCACTGCTACCGTCGGCACGCTTGCCGGTTGGTATCAGGCGGGCTTCCGGAATGAAGAGGGTACGCAGCCTGTCCCAGTTGCGCTTTTGTCCCGCTGGCCCGGAAATCACCTCATATAGCGCGGCGATAATGCCTTCTATAGAACCAACGTCTTTCCGGTCAGCCGGAATGCTATCGGGGATATGGGGGTCGTGGTTAGAAACAACCGCATGCGTGGCGTGATTGCCGGCGGTGGCATCCGCAACAGCTAATAAGCAGGCTCCGAGGAACAAAACAAGCTTCATACGCTTCAATTTTTCGAAAGCTACAACACTATTGCCACTTGCGCGGAGGATCGGTTTTAGCGGTTCGAACGGGTAATATCCGGGCATCGGAAGATTGTATAAATTACGGTCCGGGCGTTGTTCATGGCGGCGAAAATGTAAGGATTGTTAAATCCTTTTTCAACGTATGTGCTTTAACGTTTCGTAACATCACCCGGTACCTGTTTTGCGCTCTAATGCAGGTAAAGGAACCAACAAAAAAATGAAAAGAATAACAGGAATATTGTCAGTGCTGCTTTCGCTGGTAGTATTGGTTTCCTGCGGTACATCCAGGAACTTGTCCGGTGCTTCTAAGGAAGATAAGGACCTGTTCAAAGCTATCACTGCAATAGAAAAAAGAAACAATGCCGAGGCCAGGAACGACTTGCCCACCCTATACCAACAGTCGGTTCAGCGGCACGAAGACAAAATCGCATCTTACAAAAACTCAAACGATCCCGCCCGCTGGCAATACATCATAAACGAGCTGGAGGCTTTGCAAAAAGTGTATAGTGCCATCAACGGCTCGCCCGAGGCGGCCAGGCTGGTATCGGCCCGCGATTATGCAAATGATATCCGCCATGCAAGGGAAAGCGGCGCGGAAGAGTATTACAACCAGGGAATGCAACTCCTGGAAACAGACGACCGCCAGGATGCCCGCAGAGCATACCAGGCCTTCCAGGTAGTAAACAAGCTGTATCCCAATTACCGTAACACATCGAGGCTGCTAAGCGAAGCCCGCGAAAAGGGAACGCTCGACGTAATGATCAATCCCGTTCAAACGCGTGGTTACATGTATGGTAATTGGAGCTTCAAGGCCGATAACTTCCAGCGCGAACTGGTGCGCGACCTTGGCGGCTCGTTCGGAAGCCATATTTCCGGCGCAAGGTTTTATACCGATTGGGAAGCACGCAGCCGGAACGTTACGCCCGACTGGATGGTAGACCTGAACTGGGATAACATGTACATTTCAACTCCTCATGCCCGTACGTATACCAGGACCGTGAGCAAGGACATAGAGAATGGCAAAGACAGCACCGGCAAAACAATTTATAAAACGGTAACAGCTACGCTGCATATTACCCAGCACACCGCAAATGCGAGGGCCGATATGGAATACCAGATCGTTGACCTGGCCAGTCAAAGCCGCGTGGAGTGGAACAGGATACCTGCTCATATCGACCTGAACTTCGAGTTCGCTACTTACCGTGGCGATTCAAGGGCATTGAGCAGCTATGATTGGGCTTTGATAAATAACAACAGGCAGCACAGGTATGTGGATGAATCCGATATTATCGACGCGCTGTACTCGCACGTGTACCAGCAGTTAAGAAACAGGATCGAAAACAGGACGCGCTGGTAAAAGATATTTTTATTGGACGGTTATAAACAACAACCCCCGCTTTGTGCGGGGGTTTGTTTTATTGTTTGGTCAATGATCTTGGAACTGTAGGCCGAAGGCCGTGCGTGGTAACGTGCAACGAATGCTCCCCATGGTGCGAAACGGTTTTTGAGATCGCCGTTTTCAGGTGCGGCGTCTGCCGGTTGTTTACGTAATATCCTTTAAAAATATTTTTATGGTCCTCTTCGAACGAAGGATTGCTCAGTTCCAGTTGGACCCAATCGTTTCCTTCTTTGATATAGAACTGCACATCGTCGAAATAAAATTCTCCATTGCCATTTACCGCGGAGTAGAACCATAGCTTCCAGGCCTCCTGCGGGATGGTGCCTGAAATGGTATAGATGGTCCACTCGCTTTCGGTGGATTGCTGCTTGCTGAAGTTTGAATTATTCAGGAAATCTTCCCGCCCTTTGCCGGCGGCTACTCCATTGATGCGTACTTTGGAAAAAGTGTCGGTGGCAGCGGCCTTAACGGCTATCTGGTAACGGAACTCCTTTCCCCGCAAGTCCTTGGCGGACACTTCCTTTACAAAGTAAATTTCATCAGGGAAATAGTACCAGTCGGTCTGGCTGAAGGCCGCAAGCTGAACGCAGCAAAGCGCTGAAATGAGGGCCAATAGGTGTTTCATATGGGTTACTGGATTAGATTGGGTCATTGGGTCATTAGGTCATTAAGTCAATAGGTGTTGAATCCATTAATCCTTCGTCATGTTCGGTATAACACCTAAGGTGTGCCTAATAATCGGATGATCCGGAAAAATAACGATGAGGCAGCAGTTTTTATTTCAGCCCGATCTTTGATAATATAACACTGGGCAGAGAGAACATGGTTTAGATAAAGCAATGAGCATTATCAGGGCTTTGGCATTAATGATATCCGATTACCGGGTAATGAATAATTTGCCCAATGACTTAATGACTATGAATCGGTTTCTCCCATGGTAAACAAATAAAATGGCGGCACGCTTTTCTTTCATAGGGTTGATCATTTTACTGTGGGCATTGCCTGCCTGCGGACAGAACCGCTATGAAATCAACCGGTTAGAATATGGCAATGCCGTCAATACCGAAAGCAGGACCATAGAATTGCAGTCCAAACGCCGGTACGATTTTGCGCAAAGAGAAATATCTGTCGACAATCTTTTTGAAGGAGCAAGGCTTAATGGCGCGGCATGGCAGGGCAATGTTTTAAAAGTGTTCATTTCCCCGGAAAACATTCCCATAAATGGAAGCAGCTGGTATGCATTCAGGATCACATCGCGCAGGAAACAATCTATTACCATTGAGCTGAACTATAGGCATGGCAATCATCGATATCAACCCAAATGGAGCGTTGATGGCGAAACCTGGTCGCCCGTCGACCGCAGTAAGATTAAAATAAACAGCACAGGCGATAAAGCTTCTTTTGCGGTAACATTACCAGCAGGCAAAATATGGATCGCAGCGCAGGAGGTCATCGATTCAAAAAAAGTATACGATTGGTGTTCGGCTTTATCGCGGCTTAAATATGTGAAGGAACACCTGGTTGGACGGTCTGCTTTGGAAAAAGACATTACCTGCCTGGACATCAGCGCAGGCAATAGCAAAGGCAAGCCTATTATCGTGATCTTGGGGCGACAACATCCACCGGAAGTAACCGGACACCTGGCCTTGCAGGCATTTGTTGAAAGAATGCTATCGCATGAGCGATCATCAGCATTTTTTAAACGCTACCGTGTGCTGGTAATTCCGATGGTTAACCCTGATGGCGTCGATCTGGGTCACTGGCGGCACAATGCACAGGGCATCGATCTCAACCGCGACTATGCCGAATACCAGCAACCCGAGATCAAAGCATTGACTGAATTCGTTGTAAAAACTGCCGCCAGCGACAAGGCAAAAATTATCATGGGCCTGGATTTCCACTCTACCTATGAAGATGTGTACTATACCAACCAGGAAACCGAAGGCGTTGCACTTGCCGGGTTGGAAGCCGAATGGTTGAATGCCATCCGCGCGGGGCTTGCGGCGCATAATTATCAATTAAAACAGGAAAAGCATAGTGTTACCAGCAATCCATCGGCACAACATTGGTTTTACCGACAGTTCAAAGCGCTGGGGATCACCTATGAAATAGGAGATAATACTGAGAGGGATTTTATAAAGGAAAAGGCAAGGGTTTCCGCGGATGCGCTAATGGAGTTGTTGTTGAAGCGCGAAGATTTGCAATGAGAACAGGATTACCCGATACGATCACGGAGGTGTATTTATTCAAACGAAATAGAGAAAGTTAGATATTATCTGAGGGGATAACGACAACTTAGCGTTTATTGAAGTAATAACGGTAACCGGTATTATTTAAAAAGCTGGTACACCAATAGGCTCATCACATACGCCAGCCCGGTCATATACACCAATTGAATGAGCGGCCATTTCCAGCTACCCGTTTCCCGCTTTGCAATGGCCAATGTGCTCATGCACTGCATGGCAAACACGTAAAATATCATCAGCGAAAGCCCCGTTGCCAGGGTGTACACTTTTGAACCATCGGGCCGTTTGGCCTGTTGCATTTTTTCGCGCAGCAATAAACTTTCTTCATTCTCATCTTCGCCTACGCTGTACAATGTGGCCATGGTACCCACAAACACCTCGCGGGCCGCAAAAGAAGTGATCAGGGCAATGCCTATTTTCCAGTCATAACCCAATGGCTGTATTACCGGCTCGATGGCCCGGCCCAAAATACCGGCATAGGAATTCTCCAGCATGGCGGTGCGCTTTTGCTGTTCCAGTGTCTTGGCCCGGGATGGCTGCTGTTGTATTTGCTTGTCGTAGCTGGCCGCCACTTCATTTATCCTGTTGCCGGGACCGAAAGAGCTAAGCGCCCACAGCACCAGGCTTATCAGCATAATTACCTTGCCCGCATCTACCATAAAGATCTTTGCCTTCTGCAGCATTGTGATGAGAATGTTATTCCACCGCGGAGAGCGGTACACGGGCAATTCTAAAATAAAAATGCTTTTCTCCCTGATCTTTATAAACCACTTGGCCACGTACGAAACCAGCAGGGCCATTACAAGTCCCAATAAATACAAGGCCATCATCACCAACCCCTGCAGGCTCAGAAATCCGAGGAAATAGGTTTGCGGAATAACCAGTGCGATCAGTATCGTGTAAACAGGCAATCGCGCACTGCAACTCATGAGTGGTGTAATAAGAATCGTGAGCAGGCGCTCTTTTTTATTCTCGATGCTCCTCGCGCTCATAATGGCGGGCACCGCACAGGCAAAGCCACTGATCATGGGCATTACGCTTTTGCCGTTCAATCCCACTTTTCGCATGAGCTTGTCCGTTAGAAAGCTTATGCGTGCCATATATCCTGTGTCTTCCAGTAAAGTAACCAGCCCGAACAGTATCATGATCTGGGGCACAAATACCAAAATACCGCTAAGGCCGGCCAGGATCCCATTTACCAGCAAATTGCTGAACCAGCTCTCGGCCATGGTGCTGCTGATGTATCCGCCCAGCGCCGCAAAGCTCCATTCAATCATGTGCATGGGGTATTCCGCCAGCCAAAAAATGCTTTGGAACAAAATGAACAATACGGCCAGCAGTATCACATATCCCCAACGTCGATGCAGCAATACGTCGTCCAGCTTTTCGGTGAACAATTTCTTTTGCATGGGATCCGGCTCGGCAACGGTATGCTGCATTACCTGTTTTATGCGGTGGTAGCGCTGTAAAATTTCTTCGGCCTGCACCCGGGTATGGTTGAACTGGTTCTTCTGCTCAACGGTTTCGATCCTTACCTGTATATCCGATGGAAGAACAAACGACTCGTGGTTGATGAGGTAATGAATGGCGCGGTAATCACTCAGTTCCGGCAATATTTCCTGCACTTCAGCAACGGCATTTGCCGCCAGCGCCGAGCTTTCAATGAAATTGCGTGCGGGCACCTTGTATTGGTGCAACGCGGTGAGCTCGATGGCCTTCTTTAGCTGGCCCATGCCTTTGTTTTTCCGGGGATTGATGGATACTACGGGCACGCCTAGCGACCGTTCCAGCTCTTCCACGTCTACCCTTATGCCTTTGCGCTTGGCGATGTCGAGCATGGTAAGGGCGATCACCACCGGTATTTTCAGGTCGATGATCTGCGACGCGAACAAGAGGTTGCGCTGTAAATTGCTGGCGTCTGCTATCAGCACCACCATGTTGGGCCGGATCTTTTTATCCTGCTGCATCAATACCCGGTAGGCCACCCACTCATCTTCCCTGCGGGGGTACATGCTGTACGTGCCGGGCAGGTCGATGATGACCGCCGATAGCTGGGGTGCGATCTCGCAGTGACCGATCTTTTTATCGACCGTAACGCCTGGAAAGTTGCCGACCTTCTGGTGAAGGCCGGTAAGGGCGTTGAACAGCGATGTTTTGCCGCTATTGGGATTGCCCACCAATGCAATATGTATCGGGTTGTTGCTCACGGGATTTTGCTACAAACGGTTCCAACCTGCAAAAGTAACCGTCGCAATCAGAAACCATTTACGATTTGAGGAACAAGACGTTTACCATTTGTGAATGTTTAGCTTGCCGTCCTCATAAAACGGCAGCACATTGGCCACATCGGCCGTAAAACAGTACCGGATGTCTTTTTCCAGCCCGAAACCGGTGAGCCGCTGGTAGTGAGAAGCATTGTTATCGCGCATAAAGCCATACAGATCATCCTTGGCTAATGCATATAAGTTTTTAGCAACGTGAGAAGAATCGCAATTGATGGTAAAATGCTCCTTTACCCGCTCGATCACCGCACCGGCAAACAAAGTGTCTTCCATGTTTAACTTATCCTTCCACGCGGCGCAGGCCAGGATGGTATGTTGCTTTTTGGTGACCAGGTAATCCGTAACCGCGGAAAGATTGGGAAATGAACCGGTGATGATGGTTTGAGCGCCCTTTTCCAATGCCATGTGCAGCAGCCGTGTGCCATTGGTAGTAGTGAGCACCAACGATTTGCCTTTGATAAATTCGGCGGGATACTCAAAGGGCGAGTTGCCATACTTAAGTCCTTCGGCTATTTTGCCATCGCGCTCACCAGCGGTATAGCATTCCATTTGTTTGCCCAGCTCGATGCAGCGGCTAACGCTGTCTACCGGTATTACGCATTTAGCGCCGTTGTACAGCACCGTGGCAATGGTGGAGGTGGCGCGCAGCACATCGATAATAACCACTACCGCATTGTTCAGATCGTATAAATGTAAAAGTGCTGGTGAAAGAGAGGTATAAAGCGTAGGTTTTTGTTCTGCCATAAGAAGCGGCAAAGTTAACCCGCATTGATCAAATTTTTCCACTTATCGCTCTCGGCATAGTCCTTTATCACCTGGTTGCGCGATTCTATCATTCTGCGCATATAGTTAGTAAGGTATAGTTTGCTGAATAATTTGCCGAGGCTGCGGTATGGCGCTTCAAAATGTATGATGTCGATCATGATCGTACCATTGTCTACCTGCTTGAAGTGATGTTCATGCACAAAGCTTTTAAAATCTCCCTCGGCCATTTCATCGCTGAAGCGAAAGGGTTTTTCCAGCGCGGTGATCCTTGATTTGAAAAACCTTGTTTTGCCAAGGTGCCTGCCTTTCCATGTTACCGTATCATGCAGGTTAATAAGGCCGGTGGTAGTGCCGGCAACGGCTTCTTCTTTTGTGTGCAGCATCGATTTTTTGTGAAGGTCGATGCTCCGGGAGAGATCGAACACCCGCTCAACGGGGGCGGCAATAAACGTGGTCAGGTGAATGGTTGGCATGCTCACGGATTAATTTGGATTATACAATTTCATGGGTTTGGACACCATGTATTATCAAAAAACGTGCAAGAATGCTTCAGCTTGCTAATCCATTTAACCCGGAACTCATCAGCGGGCCATAGTTTAGGCTAATATGGGCCATATTGGATATCGGTATGCCCCCACGCTGTCCGCCCTTATTGAAACGGTACCTTCACAACCTTGGCCTGCAACAACTTATCCCGTACCTTGATAAATATTTTTGAATCATTACCGGTTAAGATGGAGCGAACATAACCAAGTCCTATGGCCTTTCCCAGCGAGGGAGATTGGGTGCCAGACGTGACCACTCCTACGTTAGCGCCCGTAAAATCTTTGATCTCATAACCGTGCCGCGGTATTCCTTTATCGATCATTTCAAAACCAACCAGCCTCCGCTCCACGCCCGCGTGCTTCTGTTGCTGTAAGATATCCTTAGCTGTAAAATCTTTTGTGAACTTTGTGATCCAGCCAAGACCCGCTTCCAGCGGCGAGGTAGTATCGTCGATGTCATTACCGTATAGACAATAACCCATTTCCAGGCGCAATGTATCGCGTGCTCCAAGGCCTACCGCCTTCAGCCCTTGCGGCCCGCCAACTTCGAATATTTTATTCCAGATGGTATCGGCGGCGCCATCCTTGTCTTCGAAATAAATTTCCACTCCGCCCGCACCGGTATAACCGGTTGCGCTTACCAGGACATTGTCTATCCCCGCAAACTTACCCTTGGTAAAAGTGTAATATTTCAGGTTGAGAATATCCATGTCGGTAAGCGGTTGCAGGATCTTGGTGGCATTGGGTCCCTGCACGGCCAGCAGGCAGGTTTTATCCGAGATGTTGTGCATCTCCACGTTGTTGTGATTGAATTTGGATATCCAGTCCCAGTCCTTTTCTATATTGGAGGCGTTCACCACTATCATGTACACATTGTTCTCTTCTATGCAATAGATCAGGAGGTCGTCCACAATACCGCCCTGCTCATTCGTGATGCAACTGTATTGGGCCTTGCCCGGCGTTAACTTGGATGCATCGTTGGTGGTAACGCGTTGAATAAGGTCTAAGGCTTGCGGGCCTTTCAGCATAAACTCTCCCATGTGGCTCACATCAAAAATGCCTGCATTGTTGCGTACCGCATGATGCTCTTCGTTAATGCCGGTATAGGAAATAGGCATGTTGTACCCTGCAAACTCAACCATCTTAGCTCCCAGTGCAATGTGCTTCTCTGTAAATGGAGTATTCTTCATAGTGCTTTATTAGGCCTGCCATCGGCAGCAAGGCGTGCTCAAAGATAAAGCAGACAAGGGTTTTGCCCGGGGCTAAAAAAACGAAGGTTTCACACAAGCCGCATGGCTCGATCCGCAAACCACAAATACCCGCTCGCCCTTTGACACCAGCTGGCGAATGGCGCATACTAATTGCTGATTGCGCAGATCGTTGATCGCGGCCAGGTAGTTTTCAAGGTAGCCCGGCAAATGCGCTGTGTCCGAAAGTACCCTCCAGTCCGGACCAGCGGGAAAAATAACTTTCCATTCCCTGTCAACGTCCGCGGGGGTACGGAACTTTTCCCGCAAGCCCACATATTCTGCGCGATGTAAGTATTCTTCAATATATTTTTCAGGAGAGGCCGGCTTGCTGAAACGCACTGCTCCGAAATAAGGCGATAATATCTGCGCCAGTGCAATCTGCTCTCCGCTGAAATTGACCTTGAGCTTTTCTGCAAGCTCTTCTTTTGAAAGGTCCCAGTTGTAAATAGGGATACCCGCTTTATGCGCCAGCGCTTTTACCTTTCCACCCTCGCCCAGGTTTTTGACAGGGTCCATGAAGCCCGGCAGCAGAAAATCGAGGCGGCCTTCTACCAATGCAACGGTTGGCTTCAACTGCTTCCATTTAAATTCTATTTCATCTATCTGGGGATCTTTAGGATCGCGGGTGTGCGATGCGCCGAATATCACGAAGTTTTTATTTTCCAATATCATCGGGCGGGGATGATCCATAATAGATCCATATTGACTAAACGGCACTATCGTAACCGATCCGCAATCCACCACCTTATAATATGCCGGGGATTTCCACGCGATCAGGTATACCAGTACCATGGCAACAATGGCAACGCCAAAGAACCATGCTGCCATTTTCAATGTCTTTTTCATGCGATAAATTTTTCATGTCAGGTGAAAAGGGTAAAGGTTTTCGGTCGGGTACGGGCAAAGGGATAAAAAGAGAGCCCCCGATGTTTCCAAGGAGGGCTCTTGTTCCAACTTCAACCCCGCCAGAATCCTCCGTTTTCGGAGGTAAGGCGGCGGAGCTGTCTATCGGGCAAACCTGCTAAGCCTGTAAATGGGTGAAAGCGATTCAGGCGATTCGCGGTGTGGTTGCTCTTCTGTTGAGCTTGAAACCGCTTCCTGCACTACACTATCTTTCTTTTCATTATTGGGTTGTTTATCGCGGGGCTGCTCGTAACGGTAGCCGGGATTGTTGCTTCGTTCTCTCCGGCTGCCATTGACATTAGTAGTATCGGGCCTGTTGGGAACATCCATTTCATTTTTTTCCTCCTTGTCCGTGCGCTGCAGGCGGCCATCGCTGTTCATGATGTATTCAACGCCAGTCCTCCATCCATATGCATAATCCCAATCGTCGCTGTATTCGATATTGAATCCGCGCCTCCGGCTGAAATTAACGATGTACCAGTCATAGGCATTCACCCTGTCGTCGAACTGTATTCTCTTGCCAACCGGCACTTCAATCACCAGTTCAACGCGCTGGTTCCTGAACTTTTCGCTGCGGCTGATGCCAAATCCTTTTGGAAGAATCAGCATGCTGTCCTGCTGCCTGATGGGAAATTGTATTTTGTCAACCAGTGCGTTTGCCGCTGCAACATTACGGCCCTGGCTATAGCGGGCCATATGTGCGTGGTAAAGCGAGTCCTTGCTTTTGGCAACATGTATCCTGATATTGTTCAGCATCAGCGTGTCTTCGTTAGAACCATATATCGGCCAATCATCATCCCAATCGATGCCAAACCAATCGCCGCCGGTATAGTAGTGTACTTGGCCGGGAGCAACATCAACATACAATTTGCCGGTAGAAGGCTGGACTAAGGAAACCGGCTCAATGCGTTCTCCGCGCATTCTGAAATTTCTTGCGTATGTGCCTATCAGGAAAATGAAGGCGATCAACCCGATTGTCCACAAACTGCCGAACACATAACCCAGGTAGTGGTTGCGGCTACGCACGCCTACTATACGGCGGATAAGCCATGTGATCAATGCTATGATGGGTATGCCAAGGAAAAACAGCAGCGATATCCATGCAAGCGCGTTCTGCCAGAAACCTTCCAGGAAGAAATCCTTAAAAGGAAAGGCCACAAAACCACCGAACAACAAGCCCATCAACACACCGAACAAACTAATGGCGATGATGCCGGCGATGAACAGGAAGAATGCCTTGAACAATATGCCTATCACATGCCCTATGCCGCTGCGGCCTGTGCGTGCCGTGGGGGCTTCGGGTGAATATGTTTTTGCTTGCGCACCGGCGGATTGACCAAAGGTTTTAGCCTTTTCGCCCAGGCGCTGAGCTGACTCCTTTACTTCAGACCCCCAGTTCTGTGCTTTGGATTTAAAGCTTTCCAGGTCTTCTTTCACGGTATTGCGGATGGAGTTAAGGTCAACCCTTTCGCCACGCATTTCCAGTTTTTCCGCCGCGGTAACAGCCACGGGTACAGATATCCAAAGAATAAGATAGGTTACGAACAGGGTAAAGCCCAGGGAGCCGGTTACCACTTTAGGTCCCCACCAAAAATCCCAATCGTGCGCAAGCCACATATTAAAGGGACTCGATATCAGGCCAATGATCAACGGCAGTGCAAAGATGAGCCTGGGTATCCAGGTGCTTACGTTAAAGTAAGCTGCCAATCCGCCGCACACGCCGCCTATTACCTTATCATCCGAACTGCGGTAAAGTCTTTTGGTAATGTTCGACTGGGCAGATTGAGAGGGAACGATGATCCACAATACAATGTATACCCAGAACAACGCGCCTACAAATACTACGAACAGTATGCGCATCACCACGGGATCGATGCCCAGGTAATTGGCAAGCCCGCTACACACGCCACCGAGGATCTTATCGTCGGCATTGCGGTACAACCTGCCACGGCCGCGCCCTGTATTATAATCAGTTTGCTGGTATTGCTGCTGTTGGGAGTAGCTGCCCGCGCCTGCGCTGGCTGCAGTGGCCCCGAGGGCTGCTTCAGCATCTGCCTGCTCAAAATCGGAGGGCCTTCCCATGCCCGCGATTACAGCATTTACATCTTCATCGGTAATGCAGGTAGAGCCTTTTTTCAGGCGCTCCGAACACAGTTCGGCTATGCGGCCTTCTATATCGTTGATGATCTCATCCCGGCCCTCTTCATTTGCGAAGTATTTTCGCAGACTGTCTATATATTGTTGTAATATATCATAAGCAGTCTCCTCGATCGGGATAACCCGGCCCTGGAAATTTATGTTTATGACTTTTTTCATGATGACATTATTATTGTTGGTTGAAGTTTAGAGAGTATCTGTGTTGTTGATCGGTGACTTGGTCAATTGTTCGTTGTTAGTGGCCAGTGTATTCACGGCATTCGCCAGCTCGTTCCAGGTGGCTTCCAGCTCGCGGTAGAATTGCAGTCCCTTGTCGGTTAATGAAAAATATTTCCTCGGGGGACCTGAATTGCTTTCTACCCAGCGGTAGGTAAGCATGTCGGCATTTTTGAGGCGGGTGAGCAAGGGGTATAATGTTCCTTCCAGTATTTGGAGGTTGGCTGCCCTCATCTCTTCCACGATATCACTCGGGTAAGCCTCGCCGCGGCGGATGATGGAAAGGATACAGAATTCCAGTATCCCTTTCCGCATTTGGCTTTGTGTATTTTCAATATTCATAACGATAATCGTTTTTGCTGCCGCCGTCAACCTCCCGGCACGAAGCCGGGAGATTGCAGGTCGGGTTTTTATGTATATGTTGATTAAGGATAGCCATTGTTTTTAAATTGACAACACAAATATAAGGAGAATTTTTAGTACTATGCAACACAAAGTACCTACTTAATTAAGGTAATTTGGATAGAAAGATAATTGGCTTAACCTTAAATCTATGATTTACAGATTGTTAACAGGCGTGTCCTATTAAAAAAAATTTTTAGCTGATTGTACAAATGGCGCGAATTAATTGTGAACGGCATAAAAAAAAGCGGCTCAGCCCGCTTTTTTAATATTGATACTTACTATGAACTATTGTAGACGCCAGATCAGACCATGATATCAATAATCAATAATTAATAATAAATAATTAGATATTATTTTTTTAGCCCGATCTCCCTTAATCTTTCATCCAGGTACTCCCCGGCGGTAGCATCTTCATAAGCTTTGGGATGGCTGGAGTCGATACAGCTATCCAGGCAGGCGAGGCTCATATCGCTCTTGGGATGCAGGAAGAAAGGAATAGAAAAGCGCGATGTATGCCACATTTCGCGGGGCGGATTTACCACCCGGTGCGTGGTCGATTTGAGCTTGTTGTTCGTAAGCCGCTGCAGCATATCGCCCACATTTACCACTATCTGCTCGGGCAGTGAGGTTACTCCTACCCACTCGTTTTGTTTGGTCAGTATCTGCAATCCATCGGCGGAGGCCCCTACCAGCAGCGTGATAAGGTTAATGTCCTCGTGCTGCTCGGCGCGTATAGCCGACTTGGGCTCCGAAGTAATGGGCGGATAGTGAATGGCCCTTAAAATAGAATTGCCGTTGTGAATGTATTGGTCGAAATAATGTTCGTCGAGGTCAAGGTACAATGCAATAGCCTGTAGCAAAGCGCGGCCTGATCTTTCGAAGGCCCTGTACGCTTGTTGCATGGTGAGGTTGAACTCTTTTATTTCTTCGACTGAAACATTATCCGGATACTCGCTTTTTATGGGATCGCCATCGTTGACTTCCTGTCCGTATTGAAAAAATTCTTTCAGGTCGGGCGCCTCGCTGCCCTTGGCGTGTTCGCGGCCGAAAGATGTATAGCCGCGCTGTCCCGCAAGGCCGGGCACCTCATATCTTTTCTTTACATCTAGGGGCATGGCAAAAAATTGCTGAACGTATTTATATAACCGGTCTATAAGTTCATCGGGGATGCCATGATTTTTTACAGCAACAAATCCAAATTCTTCATACGCTTTTCCAAGGTCGTTCACGAATTTTTGCTTCAGTTGCGGATCGCCACTAAGGAAATCGGCAAGATTTACAACAGGTATAGCCATAGCAAGCGTTTAAGCGATTAAACAATTTTGTAAGTAGATTTACCCGAAATTACAAACTTTCATGCATCGTGTACCGGAGGCGCTTGTTTTATTGTCCCTGGCCTTGCTCGTATCCTGTTCGCCTTCGTATACGCGTTATATTAAACAATACGATTTTCCCGTTTCCGAAGCGGGCCCCGATTACGCCAACCTGAATCTTTGGGCGGCGCATCCATATAAAAAAGATCCATCGGACAGCGTACCGCTACCCTTGCAAAAAGAATACCTGCCGGATTCTACCGTAGACGTGTTCTTTATTCATCCCACCACTTTTACCGCAAAAGAGGATACCCGCATGAATGCAGGCCTCGGCGAGCCGGCCCTGAATGCCAAAACAGATTATGGCACCATCCTGTTCCAGGCCAGCGTTTTCAACGAACAAAGGGTGTTTGCGCCCCGCTACAGGCAGGCCCACCTGCGGGCGTATTTTGTAAGGGATACTGCTATAGCAAAACTGGCTTTCGATTCGGCTTATGCCGATGTGAGGGCTGCCTTTCAATATTACCTGCAGCAATGGAATGCCGGCAGGCCCATTATTATTGCCGCACATAGCCAGGGCAGCACGCATGCCACGCGGCTATTGAAAGAATTTTTCGACGGCACTATGCTGGGCAACCGGTTAGTGGTGGCTTATATACCGGGCATGAACATTCCTAAAAATGCATTCACTGCTTTGAAGCCTTGCACCGATTCGCTGCAAACCGGTTGTTTTTGCGGATGGCGTACTTTCAGGACGGGCCACGACCCGGAGATGGAGTGGCGCTACCGCGATTCGTACGTTACCAACCCACTAAGCTGGACAACCGATGAAACCTATGCCCCTGCCAGCCTGAACATGGGAGCAGTGCTCCGCAATTTTAATAAACTGTATAAGGGGGTGACCGACGCACAGGTGCACGGCGGCTATCTTTGGGTAAGCAAGCCGAAATTCCCGGGCGGCTTTTTGTACAGGACCTCGAATTATCACATAGGAGATATCAATCTTTTTTACCTGAATATCCGTTCGAACATTCAAACGCGCATCCGGATGTTCTGGAAGCGATAACCAGCATGGCGAAACTTGAATCCTTGCAAAAAACATTTTCATCACCCGTTGTGAGCGTAGTGGCTTTTGTGGTGGCGGTAGTGGCGCTGAATGCATGGCAGGCGGTATTGCCCAATTTTCATTTCGATAATTCCTTCAGCGTGGCGGCGGCGCGGAATGTTGCTGAGGGAAATGGATTTGTAACACACCGGGTGCTGCCGGAAAATCTATCACAAGAGATATACGAACCGATTAATAAATGGCCTCCCGGTTACAGTTGGATGCTGGCGGGCACAATGCGCGTATCCGCACTCGATGCTGTTGAGTCGGTATATGTAGTAAATGGGTTGGTGATTATTTTTTTCCTGCTCGGCATTTATCTAACGCTTACGGCCCTGCGCTTTCCAACAACGGCCGTAAATGGGTTCATGGTGTTCGCAGGGTTTTTTCCTTACGCTTTCCTGGGAGCATGGTTTGCTGATTTAGCAGCCGTATCGTTTTTGACGCTGGCCATCGGTCTTATCATGCGGGCGCATTCGCAAAAAACAAGATTGATCATAAAAGCGGTGGTGGCCGCATTACTGTGCGGCTATTGCATCTTTTTAAAATATTTATACCTGCCCGTTGCCATTTTGCCATTGGTGGTATGGGGGTGGCATTCGTTGCGCACACAGCAACGCAGGCAGTTTGCCGCGGCATTCACAGGGTCTGTAATTGTAATGACCGCGGCCGTGCTATTGTTATTGTATCAAAGCCGGCACAGTGGTCAACCGGTGTACGTAAATCCTACCGGCAGGGGATTTTTTCCAGAGCATGTTTTAGAGATCGGGGCGTTGATACCTGCAAGCCTGGTCGACCAGGAATTCATGACCGTACAACTGAGCCGTCTTTTCCGAATTAAATACAACACAGCAGAACTATTGCTAAGGATCGTGAACTATGTGTTAATGGCGGGCCTTTGCTATTGGGTAATAAAATGGTGGAGGAGCGGCGGGTCGGGCAGTACCGAGCAAGCCCGCAAAGGACGTGGACGATGGAACCGCAACCTGTACGCCTATATTGTTTTGGTGGTGTCTGCGGCTACCGCGGGCATGCTGTTGTTTATGTCGCTGACCTTTGCTCCATATACCGGTGAGTTCACTCCGTTCTGGACCTATGTGGAGGAGTTGAGATACTATGCTATTGTGATTGTGTTCCTGCAACAATGGGTGTTCTGGTATTTTGTGGTGTACAGGCCGCAGCACAGCGGGCTGTTGTATAAAATAGCGCGGGCATTGGTAATTGTGATGGTGCTTTCGGGCATCCTGCACAGTGCATATTACCTATGCAAGCAAGTGATTATAAAAAAAGAGGTGGGCACGCAAAAAGTAAATGAGCAAACCGATATTGCCGCGCTGGAAGTAGTAAAAAGGCTGAAAGAAAAACATCCTGACCTGGTTATTTGTTCCAACAATCACGAGCTGGCGAACATCGCGAGCTTGTCAGGCGCGCCGGTACTGTATGATTACAATGCCCTGAATGATTCGTTGAAAACCTCCAGGCCAATAATGCTCGTGGCCATTATACGCGATGATTTTAGCAACAGGTTTGCCCCATTTTTCGAACGGTATAAACCGGTGAAAGTTGATCACCGCTATAATTTTTCTTTTTACCTTGCTGCCATCCGATAAATCATGGGTAGCGAAATTTTCATCATCATACCGGTATATAACGAGGCTGCCGTTATTGCGCAAACATTGCACGAGGTAATGAAGACCGGGCACAAAATTATCGTGGTAGACGATGGTTCTTCGGATGGGACAGGGGCAATTGTAAAAACCTTCCCGGTGTATTACCTGCGCCACCACGTTAATATAGGACAAGGTGCCGCATTGCAAACGGGAATGGATTTCGCTAAACGGCACGATGCTGCCGCGGTGGTACATTTTGATGCCGATGGACAGCACCGCGCATCGGACATTGGAAAGCTGTTGAAACTGGTTCTGGAAGATGGGTACGACGTGGTGTTCGGGTCAAGGTTCTTGCAGCACCAGCCGGTGAACATGCCTTTTACCAGGCGCATATTTTTAAAGCTGGCGCGGTACGTAAACTGGCTATTTACCGGGATATTATTGACCGACGCGCACAATGGCCTGAGGGCTTTAAGCTACCAGGCAATTTATCTCATTCGTTTTTCCGAAAACAGAATGGCGCATGCATCCGAGATTTTGTCCCAAATAAGAGATTATGAACTGAGGTATTGCGAGGTGCCGGTAACCATCGACTATACCGCATATTCCAGGAACAAGGGCCAAAGCCTCTGGAATTCCATTAATATTATTTTTGACCTGCTTTTTAAAAAAATCAACAGATGAGGGGCAATCCCATCTAACTTAATATATAAATAATAGTCAACAGATGAAACTTATCCAGCTCATACTCATCATTGGCCTGTTGCTGATTTTGATTTCTTATTTCCGCTGGTTCCGCAGCGCGGTTATGGATAAGCTGCTGATAGCCGCCATTATGGTGGCGGGCATTGTACTGGTGGTATTTCCCAATGTTACCACCCGGCTGGCAAGCTGGCTGGGCGTGGGCCGCGGCGCCGACCTTGTGTTTTATTTATTTATTGTCGCTTTTTGCTACCTGATATTGCTGGTGTATGCCAAGATCAAAAAACTAGAGCAGCAACTGGCCGAGCTGGCGCGGCGCCAGGCCCTTATGGATGCGCAATCGCCTTCAACGCCCGCATAATGCAGCAAGTTGAAACCATGGAGCGGATAATGCCGGACCTTATGCGCACTGGTGATAAGGCCGCGCAACTTTCCCTGAAGCTGCACCTGGAGCGCTATCATTTCGCCTGCCAACATCTACTGCCAGGCCGCGTGCTGGACATAGCCTGCGGAACGGGTTATGGAACGCGCCAACTGGCTGAGTGCAGCGGTAATGCCTGTATAGGAGTGGATGTTTCTTTCGATGCCATTGCCTACGCTACTAACAGGTATGCACACCCGGACATAAGGTTTATTTGTGAAGATGTGCTGCAATTCACTGATGCCGGCCGGTTCCAGAACATCGTTTCCCTTGAAACGATAGAGCATTTGCAGGACCCCGCGGTTGTGGTAGCGCATTTGTATGAATTGCTGCTTCCCGGCGGACGGTTGATAGCGTCAGCACCTGTTACCCCTTCGGTTGATGCCAATCCTTATCATGTAAATGATTTTACGGCGCGTTCATTCCGCGCATTGTTTGCCAAACATAAACTCGCGGAAGTGGCATCGCTGGTACAACGACAACCTTATTCCATCCGCGAGATATTTTCAAAGAAAACAGGAAGGACCAGCAATGCCAGGAAGGGTTTGGTAAGATATTATTTATCGAACCCTGGCAAATTCTTTTTGCGCATTCGTTCGCTCCTTACCGATGGATTGAACAATCATTACCTGGTGCTGGTATTGCAGAAGCAAGGCTAATATAGTTGCCAGGTTTGCACGCACGACCGTGTTTCTACCCAGCGCAGCCTTCCATTGGTATTGCCGGTTTTAATTTCATAATACCTGAGCAGCGTTGCGGGCACAACCCCTGTAAAAACAATGTTGGTGTTGTGCAGGAATTGCGTGGATGATTGAATGCCGAATTTTTCGAAAGCGGATTGGTAGGTGTTGTTGAGAAAATGATCCTTGTACAGCAGGTTTGGCAACGGATAGCGGCGCGGCGTATGCCACACGTGAAAATAATCCGCGGGGAACCTATCATCGGTAACAACAAATAATTTATCCCTCGCTTTGGCTACCTGCTTGTACGCGCAGCGCCATTGGCCATACTGGTGAATGTTGCGCAGGTTGGTTTTTTTTACGCGTAGCAACGACCAGCTAAGCAGTAGCGCGGCAGTTAGCGGGAGCAACCATCGCCGCACGGGGGAAGGTGGAAACAATTTCCTTCCCGGTAAGCCTGTAAAGGCCATCCATTGCAGCATGCCACCTGTAACGATGTAACCGGGCAGCTTCCTGAACAATAAAAGGCCGGCGCACATTACTGCCAGCAATACGCCGGAAGACATCACGGCAATTTTTTCTCTTTTGTTCAGCGAAGGAAATTTCCAGAAAAGCATCAATGCCAGTATGGCTATGCCCAGCCGGTATTCGATGGTTACCCAATACATTTTCTGCCTGAAATCGCTTTGCTGCCAGGCGCCGGTGAGTTTAATTGCCTTCGTAGTTGCCATTACCTGTTTTTCTGAAAGGAAATCTTTGTCCCACAGAATGCCCTTTTCTAAAAAATCAGCACTGATGCGGGTGGCCTCGGGTTGCTGGTCGTAAGCCGCTTTGGGAATATTGTAATGGGCGATAACGGTCTGCCTGTATTTTTCTTCCTGCCGCCAACCGGAAATATTATCGTTGTAGTATCGCCGTTGCACCAATACAAAGGCCGCGATAAACAGCGTGGTTGCCAGCGCGTGCACAAAAAACCTGGGCAGTTGGTGCCTGCTGGCCGCAAACAAAAAGAAAGGCGCGCTCAATAACAAGGCCGGAATAAGCAAATGCAAGCGTAGCATTGTCGCTACAAACACAAGCAGCCACCCGATGAACAACTGCAGGTTATTGGTGCCGCTTCGCTGGCGGTATTGAACATACAGCATTAGTAATCCCGCGGCAGCCGTAACAAATGCCGTGTTGGTAAAGCTGGGGTGCAGCAGGAAATGGATTTCGATCCCGAAAAACAGCAGCGCATAACAGCCAGCAATAAATGCAGCGGGGTTTTTTCTCATCCATAGCGTAAGGATGGCCGTGCATGCAATAAAATGAAACAGGTATAGCAAACCTGTAAACCAATTGAACCCGGGATATTGAACGAACAGGTTTTTGAGCATCCATCCCAGGTATGGATGCATGCCATAATGATAATGCAGCAACTCCGTAGGCGCTTGCCCGAACCCGCCCGCAAGTGTGTACAGCAGGTACACATCATCGCCCGAATGATAAATGGGAAAAGCGAAAACAAAAAAACCGCTGAACAATACCAGGTTGACCAGCAAAGCAGAAACAAGGGAGTGCTGCCGAATGTAGTTCATGGTTGGCAGCGGAAGTTACGATATTTAGAAGCCTTTAGAAGCCAGGAAGTTTTTTTCTGGCGCTGAAAATGCATCCAGGAAATAGATCTTTACGTCGTTGATCACCATCTCATCCAGGATATCCACAGCGTTTTTGTAGCTTGATCCTCCTGATGGCCGTATAATCACTTTAACATCCGATCGTTTGTATTTACCGGTTTTTTCCAAAGCTTCCTGCTTTTGCCGGATAACGTGGCCAACTCCATTAGTAATGGAGTAATTGGTTATTCCATACCGGCCCTCCTTGTTTGCATCTGCAAGTTCACCGTGATAATAGAATATCCTGTCTTTATCAATAGGCAACAAAGTCAGCACGGTGCTTTGGCCCAGGTTCGTATCATGAATGTCGCCGGCTGGCAGATGCATAGGCATTACACGTGGCCTGGTGGCCGTGGTTGTAAACACAAAGAACGTTATAAGTAAAAACCCAAGGTCTACCATAGGAGTAAGGTCAACACGTGTAGACAATTTTTTAGCGCGCGCAAAGCCCTGGCGCCGGTTGGCACCGGCACTGTTGTTGAGTTCTGCCATAAGAGTAGTTTAATATAAGATTCAGAACGGCAAAGATTCCACAGCCAGGTTGTGCTGGCAATGAGACAACATCTTTTATTACTTTTTTATAGGTGCAGCAATTTAAAACTCCGCGTTCTTGGGCGTTCTTGGAAATGCAATTACGTCGCGGATGTTGGTCATGCCCGTTACAAACTGCACCATTCTTTCAAACCCAAGCCCAAAGCCTGCATGCGGCACCGTACCAAAGCGGCGGGTATCGAGGTACCACCATAATTCTTCGATAGGCACATGCATTTCCCTCATGCGCTGTTCCAGTTTGTCCTGACGTTCCTCGCGCTGTGAGCCTCCTACTATTTCCCCAATGCCGGGAGCAAGAATGTCCATGGCTGCAACGGTTTTGCCATCGTCGTTCTGGCGCATGTAAAATGCCTTGATCTCTTTTGGATAATCTGTAAGTATCACAGGCTTTTTAAAATGCTTTTCTACCAGGTAACGTTCGTGTTCGCTTTGCAGGTCGATGCCCCATTTGTCGACGAGGTATTGAAATTTTTTCTTCTTATTGTGGTTGCTTTCTTTCAATATGTCGATGGCCTCGGTATAAGTAAGCCGTTCGAATTGGTTGTTCACTACAAATTGCAATTTCTCCATCAACCCCATTTCGCTTCTTTCGTGCTGAGGCTTTTGTTTTTCTTCATCGGCCAGGCGCTGCGCCAGAAATTCCAGGTCGTCCGCATTGTTTTCCATTGCGTAGCGGATAATGTACTGGATGAATGCTTCTGCAAGGTTGGCGTTGTCTTCCAGGTCATAAAAAGCCATTTCGGGCTCTATCATCCAGAACTCTGCCAGGTGGCGTGCGGTATTGCTGTTTTCCGCGCGGAAGGTTGGACCAAAAGTGTAGATCTCAGCAAAACCCATGGCGCCCAGCTCACCTTCTAACTGTCCGCTAACGGTGAGGTTGGTGGCGCGGCCGAAAAAATCTTCTTTAAAGTTGATGCTGCCGTCGGGATTGCGCGGCGGGTTGTCGAAGGGCAAGGTGGTAACCCTGAACATTTCACCCGCGCCTTCTGCATCGCTTGCCGTAATAATCGGCGTGTGCAGGTATACGAACCCTTTTTCGTGAAAGAATTTATGCACTGCAAAAGCAAGCGCATGGCGCACGCGGAATACCGAGCCAAACGTATTGGTGCGAAAGCGCAGGTGCGCTATTTCGCGCAGGAATTCCAGGCTGTGTTTTTTGGGTTGCAGAGGGAATTTTTCCGCATCGCTGTCTCCCAGAATGGTTACTTCGGTGGCCTTTACTTCTAGTTTCTGGCCTTTTCCAATGGACGGAACCACCTGGCCGGTTATTTTAAGTGAAGCGCCGGTGGTAATTCTTTTCAAAAATTCATCGTCGTACAGGCCCAGCGGCACTACTACCTGCAGGTTGGTATTGGTCGATCCATCGTTGAGCGCAATGAACTGGTTGTTCCTGAAAGTACGTACCCATCCCATTACTATCACTTCCTGGTTTGCCGGTTCTGTTGCCAGCAAATGCTTTATCCTGGTCCGTTTGTTAAACATGCGGTTCTGTTTTTCAGAGCGGCAAAGATAAAAGAACCGCGGGAGTTACGGGGAGGGCCAGGTGCGCAGGCCGATACCGGGGACAGCGTTTTGCTTTGGAGCTGGCCTGCCCTTGCGCAGGAGGTAATAAAAATACTGGTCCATGAGACCCTATAAATCACAGGCACAACCGATTAGCAATAAGAACTTCTACGTACTTTCACAAATTATTTTTTTGTTTTCAGGCATTTTGCCGTAACATTGCCTGTGGAAAAGGCTGATAAGTCAATCCCTTCTTAGCTCATCAGGTTTACTTTCAGGGAATTCCGTCACAAAATCAATCAAAAAATTTTTATTTCAAGTTTCCCAGACCGTTTCTTTTGAAATGATGTTTAACTCACAAGCATTTGTATGTACGATATTCTGCAACTGAACGACATGCTCGTTCCTGAACTGCTGGACATTGCAGAGCAGTTAAAAATCCCCAACGCAAAAAAACTAGACAAACAGGCGCTCATTTATAAAATCCTGGATAGCCAGGCCGTGCTTGCCAGTTCAGTTAAAAGTCCCGCGGGGGAAGACAAAGGCCGTCGCAAGCGGATAGTGAAAACCTCCACTGCCAACTCTACCGAAGAGGCCGTTGTAGAAAGCAATGGCCAGGAAGAAAGCCGCTTTAAACGCGAACCCCGGGAGCGTGAACCCAAAAAAGACGTAAAAAAGCACGCTGAAAAAGCACCGGAGAAAGCTCCCGTAAAAAGAGGCAGGAAGAAAAGTGACAGCGAAGCACAGCCCGAAAAGCCCCAGCCCTCATTGGACCTGCCTATGGAAGACGACCTCGACATTCCTATTGAACAGGAAGGCAACGTCATGCAGGAATTACCTGTTGCGCCCGAAACAGCGCCCGTTGAATCACCGAAATCATATCCTCAACGCAGGAACGAAGTATTCAATATAGAATTCGATGGAGTAATACTGGCAGAAGGCGTACTGGAAATGATGCCCGATGGATATGGCTTCCTGCGCAGCAGCGACTATAACTATCTGTCATCCCCAGACGATGTATATGTTTCTCCATCACAAATAAAATTATTCGGATTAAAAACCGGTGATACAGTGTACGGGGCAGTGCGCCCTCCCAAAGAGGGTGAAAAATATTTCGCGCTGCTGAAAGTGGAAACCATCAATGGTAAATCGCCGGAAGAAGTGCGCGACCGCGTGCCATTCGACTACCTTACCCCGCTTTTCCCTTTCGAGAAGCTGAGACTTTTTACTACGTCGGATAACTATTCTACCCGCATCATGGATATGTTTACGCCTATCGGTAAGGGACAACGCGGACTGATAGTGGCGCAACCCAAGGTAGGTAAAACGGTGCTGCTGAAAGAAGTGGCCAATGCCATTGCCGCCAACCACCCGGAAGTATACCTGATGGTGGTGCTGATAGACGAAAGGCCTGAAGAAGTAACCGATATGGAACGCAGTGTACGCGCAGAAGTGATTGCCTCTACCTTCGACGAGCCGGCAGAAAAGCACGTAAAAGTATCAGCCATAGCCCTGCAAAAGGCCAAGCGCCTGGTAGAGTGCGGCCACGACGTAATGATATTGCTGGATTCCATTACCAGGCTCGCCCGCGCCCATAATACCGTAGCCCCTGCAAGCGGCAAGGTATTGAGCGGTGGTGTGGAAGCCAACGCCATGCAAAAGCCGAAACAATTCTTTGGCGCGGCCCGCAAAATTGAAAACGGCGGATCGCTCACCATCCTGGCAACAGCATTGATTGAAACTGGCTCAAAAATGGACGAGGTGATCTTTGAGGAATTCAAGGGTACCGGTAACATGGAATTGCAGCTCGACCGCAGGCTGGCCAACAAACGCATATTCCCCGCCATCGATCCTGTTGCATCGTCTACCCGCCGCGACGACCTGCTGCTGGAAAAAGACATGCTCAGCCGCATTTACCTGCTGCGCAATTACATGGCCGATATGAATACCGAAGAATCCATGAACGAATTGCTGAAGCGCATGCGCGGCACCAAGGACAATTACGAATTCCTCGCCAGCATGAACGGATAATAAAATCACTTATAATAACAACGCCCCGGCAGGTATCCCCGCCGGGGCGCTTTATTTACCGGCATACGATAAATATTCCCCAACGATCAGGCGTTTTTGGCCGTATGCAGCAGAATAACAGGACTGCTAATCTTATACTGTATGCGAACCCTATACCTATTCCTGGTTGCGTTGCTATTGCAACAAACCGCGGCGGCACAAAAGCGTTCGCCGATCGACCAACAAATTACTACGCGCTATTACCAGGGCGCCTGGTTTGCCAAACTAAACATCGCCAGCATGTTGGACCCGTTAACGCCAACCTTGCAACCAGGCATTGAATATAAGATCAGCAGAAGGCTTTCTACTGAAGTATTATTCGGCATACCCGTCATTGGCCACAACCATAGCCAGGTTACGGACTCCACTTATTACCGGTACTACAAGGTTAAAGGCGAGTTGCGCTTTTACCCGGCCGATCGTTTCTTTTATGTCGGCCCGCAATTGTTCTTTACCAATAGAAGGCAAAGCAAATACGATGGTGTTGTGAGAGGACAGGATGGAAGGGATTATCAGTACCGCTATGCTGAGCTTAATAGAAATATTTTTGGATTCATTTTCAAGGCGGGCAGGATCTTTCCCTTATCTGAAAAATGGAATATCGATGGATCATTTGGGTTCGGGCCCAGGCTGGTAGACCTTAAATTGAATGCCACCAGCCTCAATCAAACGCAGAATTTTGTCGGATCGATGTGGGAACGTAAAGACAGAATAGGCACCTACGTCGGCATTCACGTAGAAATAACCGCCAAGCTATCGTACCAGCTCTTTTGATTATTGCTGTTTGGGCTCGTAGCGCGTATAAAAATTGCTGTTGTCATCCATGCGCACGGTCCAGATCATGGGCTTTACGGCATTGGCGTTCTGGTCTTCGGTTTTACCCGCCAGTACTATCGTGGAATCATTCATCCAAAAACCTTGTTCGATGCTGGTGCCGGGCCCGAAGAAAAATATCCTTCTTCTTTTACGTGTAAGCCTGTCGAGCACCGCGATCTCGGCATCGGGCTCACCCTGCACCATGTGTGTTTTGCCGGTATTGTCTTTGGATACCATCGCTCCATAACTGCCCAGGTCGAGCAATTTGGAACTATCGGGCGAATACACCAGCACCGCCTTATACGTTTTATAAAAATCGGGCGTAAGATTGGCCGGTGAAATGATCAGTGAATCTTCTACCCAATTGTCTGCATATTGAAAATTATCCAACCGCAAGGTAGATTGGCGGGTAGTGCGCTCCAGCCAGGGTTGAAGGTTGCTGGAAAACACGGTGATGAATTCCGTGGACGTATCAACCGGCGAATACGTTATTACCGTGTCTGATTCAGGAGTGGTAGTGGCCGTAGTGTCCGCATCTGCCTGCTGGTCGCTACCGGAATTACAGGCCATGAGCAAGGCGATACATGCTATGGATATGCAAAAATTCTTCATGGGACATGCTTTCAGGTAAAGATCAGGCAATTTTCCTGCCGCTTTGGATTAATTTGCAAAGCTTTAGTATTCCCATGGGAATTGAGAAAATACATATCGGGCGGTTCCTGGAATTGGCGGAAAATTTTCCCGTCCTGGACGTGCGTTCCCCATCTGAATACAATCATGCGCACATTCCCGGCGCCGTAAGCCTGCCCTTGTTTACGGACGAGGAGCGGAAAATCGTCGGTACCGCGTATAAGCAACAAAGCAGGAAAGCGGCCATAAAGATCGGGCTGGATTTTTTTGGGCCTAAGATGCGCGCAATGGTAGAGGCAGTTGAAAAAATCATGGAGGACTGGCCGGGGAAAGCTACCACGCGGCGGAAGCGCCAGGAAGACGACTTTGCAAAAGTTGGACATGATGCCGATAGCGAAGGAAAATCCCGGCAAGCAATGCCCGTACCTGCAACAGTGCTTGTTCATTGCTGGCGCGGCGGCATGCGCAGCGCGGGGGTTGCCTGGCTGCTGGACCTGTATGGGTTTAAAGTGTACACGCTCATCGGGGGTTATAAGGCATTCAGGAATTGGGTGCTGAAACAGTTTACAGAACCTTATCGATTGAATATACTCGGAGGCTTTACAGGTTCCGGTAAAACAGAAGTGCTGGCGGAATTGAGGCGCATGCAGGAAGTTACCATCGACCTGGAAGCATTGGCAGGCCATAAAGGATCTGCATTCGGAAATATCGGGCTGCCCGCTCAGCCAACGCAGGAGATGTTCGAGAACAAGCTGGCACTTGCGTTGCAGGGCGCATGGCTTGCAGCCCAAAGCTCAGATAAACCAATATGGCTTGAAGATGAAAGCCAGCGCATAGGCACCGTGAACATTCCGCAACCATTATGGAGCACGATGCGCAGCTCGCCCATTTATTTTCTCGATATACCATTCAAGGCAAGGCTGGAACATATTGTGGCCGAATATGGTGCGCTGGACAAGCAAAAAGTACTGGAGGCCATTGCACGGTTACAAAAAAGATTGGGAGGCCTGGAAACCAAAACAGCCGTTCAATATTTGACCGAAGAAAACGTGCGGGAATGCTTTCGCATATTGCTGAGCTATTACGACAAGTATTATCAAAAAGCGCTTAACAACCGCAATAACCTTGCAAGCCTGTTGTCGAAAATACCATGCAGCGGCATACAAGCCGCCGGCAATGCAATGGATGTATTGAAAAAAACGCAATCAATTTCTGTTGAATGAATGCTGTACTGCGTTACTTACCCGGATTGTTGATGGCATTGCTGCTACCGGCCTTGTTGCCCGCGCAGCCATCTTTAGAATTTTCCGTGGATTCAAAGCATACCGGCGATAAATACATCATCACTATTAAATATCATCATCCTTCATTGAAGCAGCACGTGGTATTTGTTGCAGATGGATCGCTGACTTTGGGACATTATATACTGGGCACCAATAAAAACTGGAAGGCCGCGGTGCCCACCAACTGTGTAATTGTAGCCATTGCGCACAGCGGCGATTGGCATATGAAACGCCGTAGGGATTTTATTCCGGCCGATGCGGGAGGCCACAAGGATGAGGAATTCGGGAAGTCGCTCAATTTTTACCTGTTCCTGAAGGATGAGCTGTTTCCTTTGATCAATTCAAAAATAACCAACCAACTCGACAGGGCATTTATCGGGCATAGCTTCAGTGGTTTGTTCAGCCTGTACGCAGCGTTGCAAACCGAAAAGCTGTTTGAAAAATATTTTGCCATCAGCCCCTCGATATGGGCGAATTATTATGAGCTCGGAAAGATCGAGCAACAATATTTCGCCAAAGTAAAAAAGCTGAGCGGCAAGCTATTTTTATACGCAGGCTCGATGGAAGTCTTCAATAAAGTGCTGTCATCCACAATCAACTATTACAATACGCTCAAGTCGAGAAAGTATGAAGGATTAAGCGTGCACTTCACAGAGATCAGGAATGCGAATCATTTTTCCATTATCAAACCGGCGGTAGACCATATATTTAAATCTATAAACAATTAGCATGGCCGAAGAACGTATTTTGCTTACCCAATATTCACATGGCGCGGGTTGCGGTTGTAAAATTGCGCCCAAAGTGCTGGAAGAAATCTTGCAAGGTTCCGCAAGTCAATTCAATGCCAAACTGCTGGTAGGAAGCGAAAGCAAAGACGATGCTGCCGTGTACGACATGGGTAATGGCATAGGCCTTATTTCCACCACCGATTTTTTTATGCCGATTGTAGACGATGCCTTTGACTTTGGAAGAGTGGCTGCCGCCAATGCTATCAGTGATGTATATGCGATGGGTGGCCAGCCAATAATGGCGCTGGCCATATTGGGCTGGCCGGTGGAAAAATTACCGGCAACACTGGCGCAGCAGGTATTGGAAGGTGGCCGTGCAGTTTGCAGTGCTGCAGGCATTCCGCTGGCAGGCGGCCATAGCATCGATGCAACCGAACCCATATTCGGCCTGGCCGTTACTGGCACGGTGCCACTGGAAAATTTAAAGAAAAATAATACCGCAAAGCCGGGCGACTGGCTGCTACTGACGAAACCGATCGGCACGGGTATATTGTCCACAGCGCAAAAAAGAGGAAAACTACTGCCAGGGCACCAGCAAGCGTTTGTTCAACAACTTACAACATTGAATAAGGCCGGCACTGCGCTGGGCAAAATAAAGGGTGTGCATGCCATGACCGATGTAACAGGCTTTGGACTGTTAGGACATCTTGTAGAGATGTGCGAAGGAGCGGGATTGCAAGCCGAATTGTATTACGGCAAAATCCCGGTGCTGGATGGCGCAAAGGATTATCTAAAAGAACGGATAGTGCCCGATGCCACCTATCGCAATTGGAATAGTTATAGCACACTCGTGGGGTTCGATAAAGGCATTAATGTAATGGAAGCATTTAACCTATTGCCAGATCCGCAAACTAACGGAGGACTGCTGGTGGCGGTGGATGATAGTGCATTGGAGGAAGTGCGGGAGGTGATAGGAGCGGATGGCGTGGTTATCGGGAGGTTTTTGAGAAATGGGGAAAAAGGGGAGCGCGAGGTGAGCGGGGCGAAGGAGGAAAAGATGATCTTGGTGAAGGATTAAGCTTTTAAAAAGATCTCCGCCATCATACAGCGAACGCTTCCACCTTCTATTTTTTCGATAGTGGGCACATCAATTACAAGGGGTTGGGCGAATGATTGGAGTTGGTTGTGCTGATCTTCCCGCAGGCTGTTCCAGGCGGATGCGCTTAGCACGATAAAAAGTTCACCGCGCATATTTTGAAGCTGCAGCATGTTGCCCGCAAAAGCATGCATTTGTTGTAGCGAAATGCGGATGATGTCATGGCCGGTCGATTCCAATAACTGGGTAACCGCTATGCGTTCGGTTTCGTCTGCAATGGCGTCGGCGCATACTACTGCAAAGCCATTGCCTATGCACATCATAACGTTGGTATGATATATGGGTCGTCCATTTTGATCAGCAGCACTAAAGGCCAGCGCATGGTAGCCGTGGGCCGAGGCAAATTTTTCAAGTACGGAAGTATCGGTGCGTTGGGAGCGGCATGCGTAAATGATCTTGTTATCGTGATCGATCACCATGCTGCCCGTACCTTCCAGGAAACGGCCTTCCGCTTCGTATTCACTCCAATCCTGCACACCGGTAGTTTGGAAGTTTTCGGTTAACCATTGCAGTATGTCGTCGCGCTTTTCGATGCGGCGGTTGGCGGCAAACATCGGGAACACCGCAATAATGCCAGAAGGCAGGGTGCAAAACCAGTTGTTGGGAAAAATGGCATCGGGCTTGGCAGGTTCGGGAGTGTCTTCAATTACCAGTACTTCTATATCCTGTTCAACCAGCAAGCGCGTCATATTGTCGAATTCGTCCAGCACTTGTTGTTGTATTTCCGATGCCTGCAGCTTCGGTTGCGACTGAAAGAAGTTATTAGCGGCGGTTTGCTCATTAAAGCTAAAGGCGGCCGGCCGGATCATGAGTATGGTAGATGCTGCGGGCATACTATCGTCGCATGCAAATAAAAATAACTGAGGCCGGCTTGCCGGTATTGGGATGAATGGGTTCGCTTAACTGGTGCAATATGTATCCTGTATCTGTAAACAATTGCACCCAGCTTGCAAGGGTCCTGAAATACCAGGGCGCCGGATCGGTAAAGTCATCGGAAAAACCTGCCCAGCTTCCGTTACGCCAACCGGTTTCATAAGGCGGTTCAATGGAAGCAGACATGGGATGCAAGGTTTGAATGATCAGCTTGCCGCCGGGCGATAAATAATTCTGTAATGCCTTCAACAAATCTTCCGCAAGCTCTTCTCCAAACAATGAAAAATTAAACACGATCACGTCAAACCGTTTGCTGGTATCGAACTTTCCTGCAAGCAAGTCCTGGTAGCTGCACACGTGATAAGCGCCATCGCCTTGTTGCTTCGCGGCTTGTACCAATGCTGGTATGGCGTCTATGCCTGTGGTATCTATGCCATGTTGCTGCACGGCGCGGCAGAGCCAACCTTCGCCGCATCCAACATCCAGCATGGTGAGCGGATGTTGCTGCACGATTGCATCTACAATGGCCTTGTTGGTAGCCAGCTTCCTGCTTTCGATGGATTGCTGGTTAATGGCGTTGGTCCATGCATTGGCATTGGTGTGCCAGCTTTGCAAGATGTGTTCCTCGGGATTCAAATTATACAAGTTTGTCTATCGCGGCTGCCAGTTTGTGATCTTTATCGGTTACTACATCGCCGGCGCTGTGCGTGCTAAGCCAAACCTCTACACTGTTCCATACATTGGTCCACAATGGATGGTGGTCCATTTTTTCAGCTACCAGCGCTACCCTTGTCATAAAAGCAAAGGCTTCCGAAAAGTCCTTGAACTGGAATTTACGGTAGAGCTTGTTATTCTGTTCGGTCCACATACATTTATTATTAATTATTGATTGTTGATCGTTGATCGTTCCCGGCGTAGGGGATAACAGTGTAAAGGTTATGAATAATTAATAATTAATAACGGGTAATTAAAATATCAGGTGTCCTTTGTGCTTTATTTTTTCATTGGTCAGTTCCATCACCAATTGTACGCCGGGCAGCGATTTAAGAGAGCCGGACAATTCCGCAAGCAATTCGTTGGATGCAATATCTCCTTTCATCAACCATAAAAAATCGAGGTGCCTGAATTCCGGCAGCAGGTATTCGCCGTCGAATTGATTGTTGTACAAATAATGGCAAAGCGAAGAGGCGGGCTCGCGGTATTCGTACACTGCAAAAAAATATTGCCTACCTTTTTTAGTGAGCTGTATCTCGATATCATTCTTTACGCGGAAATCGAACCGCAGCTTGTGGTTGAGCAACCAGGAGAAACGATAATCTTTCATGGGGGCTACAATGCCCAGCAGGCGGGTATCTTCAAAAAAATCCTGCGCAAGTTCCTCCAAATCGAGCTTTAGCTTCATGCCGTTGCCGGTTATGGGTTATGGTTAGGTCCTAAGGGTTCCTCCAGGCTCACGCTTTTAGTATTGCATCAAAACTGAACCGTGGTTTCCAAAGTTTCGTTGCCGCGCTTGTATTTCACTTTCGCAATATCACCTTTTTTAAATTTACCCAGCGCCTGCATATAAGTCTCCATCGACGAAACCGCGTGCTCACCCAACTGTATCACTATGTCGCCGGTTTTTAATCCCGCTTTCTGCGCAGGCCTTCCCTCGCTTACACCATCTACCCGCACGCCGGCGCCGCTGAAAGTGTAATCGGGCATAATGCCCATGCTTACGCTAAACCTGGCAGACGTAGTAGTTTGCGCCTCCCTCGTTTTTGTAAAAGCTAGCTTTGCGGAAGGACGGTTATTTTTTTCGATGATGCTGTAAATGTACCGGATGATCATAAGCGCACCGGTATAATTGATCTTGTCCGCATCATCGGTGGGCCTGTGATAGTCCATGTGCAGACCGGTAAAAAAGAAAAGCACGGGGATGTCTTTCCTGTAAAATGAAGTATGATCACTGGGGCCGGTGCCGCTTGAATCGTATTTGATGGTAAAATATTTATGGGGAATAGAGGACAAAGTGCTCACCCAGGTTGGAGACGTTCCGATGCCGCCTACTGTAAGCACCTTGCTGGAGTCGTTTAACCTGCCCACCATGTCCATATTGATCATGTAATTGGCGGTAGAGATATTGACCGTGGGATTCTCTGTAAAATGCTTCGATCCATATAATCCCAATTCTTCACCCGAAAATGCAATGAAGAGATAATTGTTCGCGGTAAGCCTGGATTTTTTAAGCATGCCTGCCAGCTCTATCAATGCGGCGATGCCGCTGGCATTGTCGTCGGCGCCATTGTGAATCTGCCTAGTGTTGTTGCGCAGCATGGAGTTGCCATCTTCTCCATAACCCAGGTGGTCGTAGTGTGCACCGAGTATTACAGTGGTAGGTGCGCCATTATCGATGTACCCGACAACATTATTGCCGGTACGTTTTTTCTCGCCGATCTCTACCCTGATCTTTACGTCCAGCGAAGCGGAAGCATCGGACAGGAATTTTTTTGCCGCATCCTTCGACAGATGTAAAACAATAACGTCTGACAAGGCGGAACGGTCTTTTGGATTGAACGACAGCTTATCGTCGATGGAGGACGTGTTATAGATCACCAGGGCGGAGGCGCCTTTTGCCTTGATATCGGCTGCTTTCTGCTTTATTCTTGCCTCCAGGTCAAAATGGGGGTTGTCCTTATTTTCCTCCAGCCAGTCCTTAAGGTCAACGAACCAGGGCATGCCTTGCTCTGGCAAAGCCACTGCCGGCATGGCTTCCAGGCTGCCATTTGGGCTGAAGGCCAGGGGAAAGTAATCGGTGGCCAGCTTAAGGTCGTTGCCATTGATAATGAAGTGGGATGATGGTTTTACTTCTTTACCATCGTTGATGTCGAAGGCCTGCAGCCAGCCATTGTTATCGCCTTTTGGCTGCAGTCCTGCCGCCGCAAATTGTTTGCTTATGTATTCGCTTGCAAGCTGTTCTCCTCTGGTGCCCGCCCTGCGCCCCTCCAGCTTATCGTCGGCCAGGTAAGTAATATGTGCTTCTATCTGTTTGATAGCGGCTTTGTCGGCTTTTTTCAATTTCTGGCCATGGGAAAGCAGGCCGGCACATAAAACAGCCGGCATCAAAGCCGTGCGCAGGAAAGTAGGCTTCATCGGTAAAATTTAGTGCTAAAGATGCAAAATTAACATGCACAGTTGTTTACACGGTAAAAAGCCTGCCATATTTAGTAAAAATTAAACTGAAAATTAATTTAAACGCCTGTCCAAATATGGAGGCTTTTAGTTTACTTTTGCAGATTGGTTTTTCCTGATCAGTGAAAATTGCATGGCGCTACCCCATTTAATAAAATATGTGTACACCAATGGAACGGACGAAGTGATCCGCAGAGGCAAGAAGATACATGCCATTGGTTTTGTGGAATTGATAGAATACGATGAACTGCTGGACGGCATCAGCTTCCGCGTACGCGACGATAGCTATTCTACTTACTACCGGGTCAGCATCCAGAAATTCAAAGATCCCAAAACACTTTCAGTACGGTGCAGCTGCCCCTATAACCTGGGCGATATCTGCCGGCACGAGGCTGCCGCGCTGATACAACTGCAGGAAATGCTGGACAAGAACATGCTGAAGGCGGAGGAAGTAGAATACGACCAACGCCATACAGTGGTAAAGATGAAGTTCATCGACCTCAAGTCTATCCGTGTATTGTGCAGCCCTGAATCGCTTACAGAAGCAGAGCAATACCTGCGCACGCAAAGAGCCAATATAGAATACGCAAAGGATGAAGTAGTACAAGCCACCGTAACCATCAACGGTACGGATTATAAAGTAGTGCTGCGCAAGAACGAAGAACGCAACTTCGACACAAGCTGCGATTATGTTGACACCGCACACCCGCTTTGCCTGCCTAAAGTGATCGTGTTCCTTCAACTGCTGCACGCCTACGGCCCCTATTACTTCGATACCATCCGCAACTGGGATAAGGAAAAGAATAAATTGCTCGAAGCTTATGGTTACACGCTTAGCGACGACCTGGAAGGCAAGTTCGAGTTCAGCTATAAAGACGGTAAGCCATTCCTGCGCGTATTGGACCCATCTATTAAACGCGTTAATCCTTTGGAAGCAGCGGCCCGCAAAAAACAGGCTGAACCATCGTTGGTAATGCAGGATACCAATCCGCCTTCCGAAACCGAGGACCAACAGGCGCTCTCTTCGCAAAAAGTAGGAGTAGTATTCAATTTCAACCAAAATACTTTCCCCGGTTTTGTGCTGGAAGCTGTGACCGGCGAAACCAATGACGATCAAAATTCCTTTGTAGGAAAAGTTGAAAAGCTGGACCTCACCAAGTTTGTAGATACCACTTCATTCTCCGAATCCGACCGCCAGCTTATTGCAAGCCTGCGCAAGCTGCAGGAAGCAGAAGTAACAAAATACCTCAACAGGAACTCGCCGTTCAGCGGCATCTGGGAAAACATCATTCACCACGAAACCGATGACATGCCGGACGAAACCCGGCAACTGGTAGTGGAGTTCATGCATCCCAAGCTGAAAAAATTATACGGTGAAGTAAACTCCAATCCATTGGTGTTTTACCTCAACGGCAAAAAAACGCTGAAGACCGAACACCTAAAACCCCTGCTGCTGCAACCCGAAACCCTGGTGCCCCAGTTTTCGGTTATCCCGGATAAAGACGGCGTAACGGTAACCTGTTATGTGTTGATACAAGGCGTGCAGGTGGAGGTTTCAGAAAATAAATTGAACGGAACACTGCTGTTCTTTTACAATGGCTCGCTGTACCAATGGGAAAATGAAACCGACGTGCTGCTGGTGCAAAAGTTTTTGCCCGATGGCCGGATGCGGTTCAATAACGAAGAGTGGCCGCAGCAACTGCAGCAGTTTGTATTACCCTTGACAAGAAATTACCAGGTGCGGTTCGATAAGGCCCTGGTGAGCGAAGTAAAAGATGGTGATCCTGAAAAGAAAGTGTTCCTGCAGGAAAAGGGCGATTACCTGCTGTTTCAGCCGATATTCACTTATAAAGGATACGAAACGAAACCCGGCGGCAAAGACGAGCTGGTAATACCGAACAATGGCAAGGTGCTGATGGTAAAGCGCGATAGAGCCACTGAGTTGCAATTTGTAAAAAAGCTGGAATCGCTGCATTCGCATTTCATTCGTCCCGATGGTTCTTTAAGCCTTGCGTTGAAAGGCAACGAAGTGTTGAAGAACAACTGGTTCTTTTTGTTTGTGGACGCCATGAAGGACATGAAGGTGCCGGTAATGGGATTTGACGCGTTGAAAAACTTCCGCTTCAATACCGCCAAGCCGCAAACAAAAGTGTACATCAGCAGCCATACGGATTGGTTCGACGCAAAGGTGGAAATTGTCTTTGGCGAACAGAAAGTAAGCATTGCCGATGTAAAGAAGGCACTGTCCAATAAACAACAGGTGGTGCAGCTTGCCGATGGTACGTTAGGCGTGCTGCCCGAAGAATGGATCAGGAAATACTCCCTCCTGTTCCGCGTGGGTGAAAGCAGGCAAAACCAGCTCCGCTTATCCAAGTACCACCTGAGCGTTGTGGATGAATTGTATGAGAACCGCGATGAGGAAGAGCTGATCGTGCAGCTGGAAGAAAAGTATGATCAGTTGCGCAAGTTCAAGACCATCAGGGAAATTCCTGTTCCCAGTCATCTCGATCCTATATTGCGCCCTTACCAGGTGCACGGATTTCATTGGCTCAATTACCTGCAGGAGATAGGTTGGGGTGGCATATTGGCCGATGACATGGGTTTGGGTAAAACCGTGCAGGCCCTTAGCTACCTTGAGCATTATGCGCAGGAGCACGGCAACCTTAGGGCATTAGTTGTTTGTCCCACTACGCTGATATTTAACTGGGAAAATGAAATAAAGAAGTTCACGCCTTCGCTTACCTATCATATTCACCATGGTGGTGACCGCACCAGGGTTAAAGACCGTTTTAACGAGGTAAATGTTGTGATTACCACCTATGGTACCCTGCGCAGCGACATTAAAATGCTGGTGGAAATACCATTTGATTATGTGGTGTTAGACGAGTCGCAGGCAATTAAGAACCCTGCGAGCAAGGTGGCAAGGGCCGCGTGCCTGTTAAAAACCAAGAACCGGCTTTGCATGAGCGGTACGCCTTTACAGAACAATACCTTCGACATATTTGCACAAATGAACTTCCTGAACCCGGGCATGCTGGGCAGCATGGACTTCTTTCGCCAGGAATTTGCCATACCCATCGACAAGTTCGGGGAGCAAGACAGAAAGGACCACCTGCGCAAACTGTTATATCCTTTCATTTTGCGGCGTACCAAGGAACAAGTGGCCAAGGACCTGCCGGAAAAAACCGAGACCATCCTGTTTTGTGAAATGGAGAAGGACCAGCGCGATATTTACGACGCATACCGCAATGATTACCGCGATAAGATCCTGGGCACCATCGAAGCGCAGGGTATTCAAAAATCGCAGCTTACCATTTTGCAGGGATTGATGAAGCTGCGCCAGATTTGCGACTCTCCCGCTATTTTAAATGAGCCTGAAAAATTCCCGAACAATTCCATTAAGCTCGAGGAGTTGGGAAGGGAGATCGCGGAAAACATTGGCGACCACAAGGCGCTGGTATTCTCGCAATTCCTGGGAATGCTGGCATTGATAAGAGAGAAACTGAAGGAGCTTGGGGTTGATTATGAATATTTCGATGGAAGTACGTCTGCGCCTGACCGTGAGAAGGCCATCAGGCGCTTTCAGGACGACCACAACTGCCGCGTATTCCTTATCTCGCTCAAAGCGGGTGGCGTGGGTCTTAACCTTACTGCCGCCGACTATGTATATATCGTTGACCCCTGGTGGAACCCCGCGGTGGAGCAGCAGGCCATCGACCGAACTCACCGTATAGGACAAACGAAGAATATTTTTGCTTACCGCATGATCTGCAAGGACACCATCGAAGATAAAATACTGCAATTACAGGATAAGAAACGCAACCTTGCCAAGGACCTTATAACCGACGACGAGGGCTTTGTGAAGACGCTAAGCCGCGAGGATGTCGAGTACCTGTTCAGTTAATGTGGCAGGTTGTGGCGCCTTGCTACCATTTACAAGTTCGGTTAACCGCCTGAATTTTTATCCCTAATTCGAAATTCCCGAAGCCAGGGTTTTTTTACCATTGGTACAAGTTTCTCCCATGAATCGGCGTCTAAACAGATTATTTTAACTCCCTTACCGTCATTTGTATGAGGAAATTATTACTGCTTGCGGTATTAGGATTGGCTGGTTATGCCGGATATGGGCAGGCCAATGGCGCCATTAAAGGAAAGGTGACGGATACCCTGTTTAAACAAGACCTGGGCGAAGCCACGGTTGCCGTAATGCTGGCAAAGGATTCAACCCCCGTAAGCTTCGCTATTGCCGATGCAAAGGGCAATTTCCAGGTAAAAGGCCTCGATACCGGCCTGTACCGCGTGCTCATCACCTTCCAGGGTTACCGCCCTTTCAGCAAAACATTCATGATATCAAAGGACTTTAAGTCGATTGACTTCGGCACCATTTACATGGATAAGCAGAACGTGATGCTGGAGGCCGTGGTGGTGGAAAGGCCTCCCATCAGCATTAAAAACGATACGGTGGAGTTCAGCGCGGGCTCGTTTAAAACCAAGCCCAATGCCACCGCCGAAGACCTATTGAAGAAATTGCCGGGTGTACAAGTAGACAAGGACGGCAATGTAAAGGCCCAGGGCGAAGACGTTCCAAAAGTGTATGTGGATGGCAAGGAATTCTTTGGTACCGATCCCAAGCTGGCCACCAAGAACATTACGGCCGATATGATAGAATCGGTGCAGGTATTCGACGATATGAGCGACCAGGCCAAGTTCAGCCGCATCGACGATGGAAGCCGCACCAAGGCCATTAACATCAAACTGAAAAAAGATAAAAAAAGGGGATACTTCGGCCGCGCCATGGCAGGTGTTGGCAGCGAGGGCCGTTATGAGAGCAGTTTAAGTTTTAACCGCTTTAATGGCGACCGCCGCATATCGGTGCTGGCGGGGTCCAATAACGTAAACAAGCAAAATTTTTCGTTCAGCGATATCGTAAGCAATATGGGTGGCATGGGTTCGCGTGGCCCGGTTGGTGGTGCAATGCCAGCCATGATGCGCATGGGAGGAATGGGCGGATTGAGTGGCGGAGGCGGGGGAGGCATATCCAAAGCATTTTCATCGGGACTAAACTACTCCGACAAATGGGGCACTAAAGTAGATGTAACGGGCAGCTACTTCTTTTCCAACAGCGATACCCGTTCCGAACGCAGCAGCCTGAGGCAAAGCTTTTTTTCCAACGATTCCGTTGCCAACCAGGACCAGTTCAGCGTGTCGCGCACCCAAAATCAAAACCATCGCTTTAACCTGCGCATGGAATACTATATCGATTCCATGAACTCCCTGTTGTATACACCAACGTTTACCATACAGCATTCCGAAACGGAAAGCAGGGATACCATTTCCACCAGGGCCATTAAACCGGGCGCGGATTTTCTTGCGCTTGACGGTGTTACCAGGAACATTTATGAGCGCGATGGCATAAACCTGAACAATAACCTGCTATACCGGCACAGGTTTGGCAAGCCGGGAAGAACGTTCACCCTTGGGCTGAACAATTCAATTAACCGCAGTGAAGGCGAAGGCATCAACTTTGCGCCGTATACTTTTTATAACCCAGACAGCTCGGTGGCGCGCAAAAGCAACCAGGACCTGAAAACCTTCCAGGACACAAGGTCTAATAATAATGTTGTTAGTTCATCGTACACGGAGCCGATAGGCAGGAACAAGATTCTTGAGTTAAACTACGCGTATACCAATAACCGTAGTAAATCAGACCGCAGGGCTTTTGATTTTAATCCTTCCACAGGGCTGCACGACCAGGTGAACCCTTCGCAGACCAACTATTTCGAGAATGATTACATTTCGCACCGCTTGGGTACCAACTTTCGCGTGCAGGCGACAAAATATAATTTCCAGCTCGGTGTGGGCTTGCAGTTATCGGAGCTTTCGAGTTACAGCCGCAGGAAAAGAGTGAACCTTCCTGATACTATTACCAATACCAGTCAAAACTTTACCAATTTCTTTCCGACGGCTAATTTCAATTACATTTTCAGCAAAACAAAAACCCTGCGCATCAATTATCGCGGCCGTACCAATCAGCCGAGCATTTCGCAGTTGCAGGACGTTCCTGATTTTTCAGACCCCTTGTATGTACGCACGGGCAATCCTAACTTGAGGCAGGAGTTCAGCAACAGCATCAGTGTTAACTTCAACTCGTTCAACCCGGCTAGCTTTAAATTCGTTTCAGCAAACCTGCGCTTTGAGCAAACTTCAAACAAGATCGTGAACAGCATCGATACGCTCGGCAAAGGTGTACAGCTATCGAGGCCGGTGAACATGAACGGAATGTTCAGCACCTCTTCATTTATCACATTGGGCTTGCCTTTAAAGGGAAAGTTCAAAGGCGGCAATCTTAATTTCAACAACTCCATCAGTTACAGCCGCGACGTAAACCTGCTGAACAAGCAAAAGAATGTATTGAACAACCTGGGCATTACGCAAACGGTGGGCATTAACCTCGACATTAAGCAAAAGTTCAATATGGGGTTGAATGCATCGTTATCGTATAACAAGGCCACGTACTCGGTGCAGGAGAATTTGAACAACGACTATTATACACAAACCTATTCGGTGGATGCGGGCTATACCACCAAGACAAACACCGTGTTCTCTGTTGATTTTGACTACCGCATCAGTACCGGCATGGCCGAGGGATTTAACCAGTCGCTTCCTTTATTGAATGCTTATATAGCACAGCAGATATTTAAGAAGAAGAATGGGGAGATCAGGTTTTCAGTAAATGATATTTTGAATCAGAATCAAAGCATCAGCAGGTCGGTGGGCGATAATTATATTGTAGATACCCGCACGATGGTATTGAAGCGTTATTTCATGCTCAGCTTTATGTACAATTTAAACAGGGCGGGCCAACCACAGCGTGGGCAGCAGGCGCCGCGGCAGTTTCAACGCGGAGCAGAGCAAATGCGGAGAGGAAATTGAGGATTATAATATATCCATTTGCATTAATCTGTGCAATCCCTCGATCATTTTAAGAATCTATGATCTCTGTAATTAAAAATGCCCCGCCTTGCGGCGAGGCCAGCACATACGTAGTGGTTTCAGAGGTAAGTGCTAAGAGTTATGGAAAGCAAATAATTCGGAAAATCAGTGAAATTTACGCTTTTGAGCCGCTGAATTCCCAAGCGGGGACTTACCGGATATCACAACCGTAAACAAGCTCTTGATGAAACGCGCCAGGTTAGGAGAAGGCTTGTACAGATCCCTGAGGATCTTAGCCTTATGCGTATCGTAGTACATATTGTTCTTTTCCATTGATATTGGGTATTGAAGGTTTAAAATTTTACGGCCGTAATACAAAACAACGCATTTTTAATGGGTTTATTTTGAGGCGAGGTGTTAAAAAATCGTTTTCAATAACGCTTATTGTATAAGCGGCAGGCATGTGTTATTTTAGAGGTAACAAATTCCGACCAAATGAAAAACTTAGGTTTTTTTCTACCGCTGCTGCTTTGCCTGGACGTTACCGGCCAGAGCGTTTTTACCAACCAAACCAATGCTGCCATCGAGAAAGTGATCCGGGATTATCCCAATCAGTTCCGTAACATCAGGGGATCGCTGTTATTGGAAAGCCAGGAATCCACCAATTACCAGTCACATATACAAATACCCGGCGCGCTTTCCTGCGTGGTAACGCGGTATAATGTTTCCAACAAATCAGCATTGGCGTGGAAGGCCGAGCTGTTTGAATCGTCGAGCTTCCACGAAGCAAAGGAAAAATACCAGGATTTGTTTGCGCAAATAAGGAACACCATCATCAAAATAGAAGGCGAAAAGCCATACATCCTTAATGGACAATATGAAATACCCGCGCAGGAAAAGCGCTTTCATTCCGTAGTGTTCAACATGCTGCCTGCTGTGGGCGGCATGCAAAAAGTAAAAGTGGAGCTTTCCCTTGTGCGCCAATCCTCGGCATGGAAAGTGAATATCCTCATATACGACCAGGACACTGTCGGCGGACAGGAACTGGTGTCGGGCGATTGATTTCATTCTTTAACGTTGATTAACATTAAAGCAAGACTGCTTAACCTGCTTTAGCAATCAGTCAGAATATTTTCGTACTCGCATGAAACCGAAAATTTTTCTGACATGAAAAAAATTTACTTGTTCCTCGTTTGTCTTTGCCTGCTAAGCATAACGGCAGCCGGTCAAAATACCGGTAATGTAAAAGGCACGTTGATGGATACTTCGTCGCGGCAACCTTTGGCCAATGCTACCATCACCGTGCTGCAGGCCAAAGACTCCGCACTGGTCACCTTCTCCCGCAGCAACAGCAGCGGCGCATTCGACGTACGCTTTCTTCCAAAGGGGAGCTACCGCTTGCTGGTAAGTCACATCGGCTTCCTCAATTATTCAAAACGTTTCGACATTACAGAAGATAAAAAAGAAGTGGACCTTGGATATATCTCCATGGCAAACCGTTCGGCCATGCTGGATGAAGTAGCCGTTGTGCAGGAAAAAGCCCCAGTTACCTTCCGCAACGATACCGTTGAGTTTAACGCGGGATCGTTTAAAACAAAACCCAATGCAGTTGTAGAAGACCTGCTGAAAAAACTGCCGGGCGTAACCGTTGACAAGGACGGCAAGATCAAGGCCAATGGGCAGGAAGTAAAAAAAGTGCTGGTTGATGGCAAGGAGTTTTTTGGCAATGATCCGAAAACAGCTACCAAGAACCTGCCCGCGGATATTGTAGATAAAGTACAGGTGTTCGATAAAAAATCTGATCAGTCGCAGTTCACCGGCTTCGACGATGGCAACAGCGAACGCACCATTAACCTGACAGTAAAGCCCGAAAAAAAACATGGGCTGTTTGGAAGGGCTACCGTGGCAGCAGGTAATAAGGAGCGTTACCAGGGAAATTTCAACGTGAACCAGTTCAAGGGCGAAAGGCAATTCTCTGCCATTGGCATGGCCAACAATACCAACAAGCAGGGGTTTTCGTTCATGGACATCCTTAATTTTTCGGGCGGATTGGGTGGAGGCGGCGGCGGTCGTGGTATGATGGAGGTAAGCAGCGGTGGCGGGCTTCCCATACAAGGCCTGAATGGGAACAATTCAATTACTACCACCTGGGCGGGCGGCGTAAACTTTAATGATAAATGGGGCTCAAACCTCAACGTAAGCGGTAGCTATTTTTATAGCCGCCTGCAGGACAGGATGGAGCAAAAAACAAACAGGCAATATATATCTTCTGTAAATCCTTTTAATTATTTCAGGGAGGGAACTACCAGCCGCCGCAGCGAAAGCCATCGCGTAAACGTGATTGCCGACCAGAAGATAGATTCCATGAACTCCATTCGTTTTACAAGTTCTGCCAACATACAACAATCCTTATCGGCCGGTAATAATAAATACATATCCGAGGCCGTGAAGGGTGGCATACTGAACCGCGGCTTCTCGGACACACGCAGCAATTCAGATGGGTTTAGCTGGAGCAATAACATGCTGTGGAGGCACAAGTTTGCAAAGAAAGGAAGAACGCTCTCTGCCAACCTCAGCTTTGGCTTGAACGATGTTGAAAGCAGCGGTCAACTGCGATCGGTGAATGATTTCTTTAAACCGGATGGTACCATTGGTTTCACTGATTCGCTCGACCAGCAGAATTTCCAGGACAATCAAGGAATGAACTACGGAGCTGTGTTGTCGTATACCGAGCCATTGTCCAAGCGCTCGCTGCTGGAGTTGAACTATAATTTCAACAACAGCAATAACGAGTCTGGCAGGGAAACTTTCGATATCGATAAAAACACCGGCAAGCATACCCTCAGGAATGAAATGCTTTCAAACGATTTCGATAACACCTATACCTTCAACCGCGGCGGCATCAATTGGCGGCACCAGCAAAAGAAGTTCAATTTTTCATTGGGCAGTGCGGTGCAGCACGCTTCGCTCGATAGCCGCTTTCATTTTTTGGGAAAGGACAGCGCCATCGGTCAATCGTTCGTGAACCTTTTGCCGAATGCATTGCTGCAGTATAACATCAATAAATATAAAAGTTTCAGGGTGCAGTATAATACGTTCACGCGCCAGCCTTCGGCTTTGCAACTAAATCCTATTGTGGACAATACGGACAGGCTCAACATTCGCCAGGGCAATCCCGATCTTGCACAGGAATACAATCACCGGGTGATGTTCAATTACATGTCGTTCGATCCGTTCCGCCAGCGCAGCTTCTTCAGCATGTTGAACTTTACCGCTACCAATAATAAAATTGTAAGCTACGACGAGTTCGACGCGCAAGGCGTTCGCAAAACTTCTTTCACCAATGCCGATGGCATATACAATGCAATGGCGAATATCAGCTGGGGCATTCCATTGAAGGCGATAAAGAGCAATTTGAACACCAACACCATGGCTATGCATGGCAGGAATGTAAATTTTGTGAATGGAAGCAAGAACGTGATCAACAACAGCAGTATCACACAAGAAGTAAGCCTGAACTTTGTGCACAAAGAAACGTTCGACATTACCCTCGGTACCAACGTAAGCTATAACCGGGTGGGCTACTCCGTTACCAAGGAATCCAACACCAGCTACTGGAACCAGGAATACAGCCTGGATGCCAATATTTATTTCCCGCACGGGTTTAGTCTTGCCAGCGAGTTCAGCTTTATGCGCAATACAGGTTATGCCACCGGCTTCAACACCAATGTGGCCCTGTGGAATGCGGGCCTAGCCAAACAGCTCTTCAAAAATAAAAAGGGCGAAGTGCGCCTGCAGGTGTTCGACATTCTGAATGAGAACATCGGCATCAGCCGTTCCGCAAACCAGAATTACATAGAAGATGTAAGCAGCAAGATATTGAACAGGTATTTCATGCTGAGCTTTACTTATAATATCAGCAAGTTTGCGGGCAAATCGATACCGGCGCAACAACGCGGTGGTAATATCAAAGTGATAGGCGACAGAATGAGGATGTAGCACCTTTAAACACTCTGCATATTAGAAAAAGCCGGGGCAGGTCCCGGCTTTTTTGCGTAAACTGCGTACCTATAACCGGGAATAAAACAGCAATGAAGTACGCCTGCCCATGTTGTGGGTACAAAACTTTTGATACCGAGCCCTGCGGTTCTTTTAATATCTGTCCTGTTTGTTACTGGGAAGACGATCCTGTTCAACTTAAGGACCCTCATTATGCAGGCGGCGGCAATAAGCCTTCTCTGGTACAAGCACAAAGGAACTTCATGGAGTTTGGGGCTTGTGAATTGGAACTGAAACGGCATGTAAGGAAGCCTGTAGCGGCCGAGGCAAGGGACGAAGATTGGACGCCTATTGATTGCGCCAAATAATATGCAACCGTTATCTCGTTGGCTTAGCCTGGCGAGTTAAAAAAAGGCCCCTCAAAAGGAGCCTCGTTTGCATCATAAGAAAAAAGAAATCAATTACTGCCTGATAATTCTGAAGGTAGGTCCGCCGCCGCTTCCGCCTACGCCATACTGGTCTTCCAGCATCTTCTGGTATTCTTTGCGCGTGATCTTTTTACCACCGGTAGGGGCGCTCACTAATTTTTTATCTGTTTTATTACTTATTTCTACTGCCGAAAAGACCATTTCACCATCGGCAATGTTTACTTCCAGTATCATTCCCGGCAATCCTCCCCATGCATCGGGGCCGCTGGGGCAAGTTATTTCTTCGGTGTACCATGCTACCACCGGGCCGCGGGGCGCTTTTGTCGTGGCTTTCTTGCAGGTGTACCCTTGTATTTTCCTGGTTTCGCCGGTTTCGTCGAGCTTCCAGTTGAATTGACGCGTGCTGTCGTCGATCAGGTATTTTTTAGGTCCGAGCTCGGTAAGCTCGATGGCCTTGAAAGTGGCGTAGTTCTTATACAGTTCATTATCGGCCCCTACCCGCATGCGCACTACCTGGCGGTCGTCGGGTTGCCCGGCGGACTCGCGGATGTCCTCTTCTTCCTGTACGCGTTTGAAAATAGACTCATTGCCGGAGAACAGCAATTCAACTTTGGACACATCGAATTCCGGTATCATATTTTTCATGCTTTCCTGCTCAGGGCCCAGGCGCTTATGCATATTTACCTTGCGCTCGTATACGACCTTACCGTCTTTTACCTGGGCTGCTGACACCTGTACAGCCAGGCCGGCGATCATAACAAAGAGTATTCTTTTCATATCGATTATTTTATCTTACAAAACTATCTAGGCGGCTCTCCAAAGCAGGTTAATGATGTTGGGTTTATTGTTAATTAAGGTTAATAGGCCTTCGGCGCCCAGGGGTATTCAGCTAAATTTGCCCTGAATGAAAAATCGCTTGCGCATATCGTTGGTGCTGATGGTGGTGAGCATGGCATTGCTGGCCGCCTTCCAGGGCTGGTGGCTGTACAAGAGTTACCACGAAGAAAAAGAAACGCTGGAAGTGCGCACAAGCCTACTGTTCAGGGAAACGCTCTACACCATGCAGGTTAAAATGTTGAAGCTCGACACTACCCTGCGTATGAAAATACCGAGCCCCGATAATGCGGTAGGCGTGGTAAACTCCCTCCGGACCATGTGGCAGGATTCAGCAGATGGCAGCGGTGTAAAATCGACCATGATCGTTTCCATGGACCAGACAAAGATTAGAAGAAAAAGGACCGATTCTGTAACAAAAACCTTTGTACGGTATGGGCCCAACAGGATTTTTGATGTGCTGCTGGCAGCAGAATCTCCAAAAGATACTCTGAAGATCGAAGAGATCAACGCCATTTTCGGCAAGGCGATGAAGGAACAGGACATCGATGTGCCGTTTAAAGTAGTAAAAGGCACTGCCATGGTGGGACATTTATCTCCTACCATATCCGAATCGCCGATGCGGGAGCGCATTTCCATGCGCGAGCAGGACGTTACCATAGGATTTGTACACCCGATTACATACAAGTTGCAACTCGGCAACATGTTTCCGTATTTGCTTGCACAAATCAGCTCACAGCTGGCATTTGCGGGTTTCCTGCTGGCCACGACCATTTTTTCCTTCCTGATGCTGTACCGCAACCTGCTGGCTCAAAAAAAACTGGCAGGCATCAAAAATGAATTCATCAGCAACATCACGCACGAGCTTAAAACACCCATCGCTACCGTAAGCGTGGCGATAGAAGCATTGAAAAATTTCAATGCACTGCACGATCCCCAAAGAACAAAAGAATATCTCGACATTTCGCAGAACGAATTGCAGCGCCTGTCGTTGCTGGTTGACAAAGTGCTGAAGCTGTCCATGTTCGAGAACAAGGCCATCGAGCTTAAGCCTGAACCATTGAACCTGAGAGATGTGGTGGAAGAAGTGGGCACGTCCATGCGCCTGCAATTGGAAAAGTACAAGGCGCAACTGAGCATCGAAACCACGGGTGATACATCGCTGCGGGGCGACAGGCTGCACCTGACCAGTGTGGTATTTAACCTGCTGGACAATGCGCTGAAGTACAGCAAGGGTTATCCCAGCATCAGGATAGAAATAAAAGAAGCCGATGAGCAGGTACATTTCACCATCATCGATAACGGTATTGGCATTGCCCCGGAATACAAGGACCGCATCTTTGAAAAGTTTTTCCGCGTGCCAGGCGGCGACACGCATAATGCCAAAGGCTATGGACTTGGGCTGAGCTACGTTGCGCACGTAGTAGAAAAGCACAACGGCACCATAGAAGTAGAAAGCCAGCCAGGCATCGGAAGCAGGTTTATTCTAAAATTCCCTAAGTCCACATGAGCAAGATAAAGATCCTGTACGTAGAAGATGAAACTTTTTTAGGCAAGATTGTAAAGGAAAGCCTGGAGAGCCGCGGCTTCGAAGTGATCATGGAAAGCGATGGGGGCAAAGTGCTTCCGCTTTTCAAACAAGCAGCGCCCAATGTGTGCGTGCTGGACGTGATGCTGCCGAATAAGGACGGATTTACCATTGCGGACGAAATAAGATCGGTCGATCCAAGCGTTCCCATTATTTTTCTGACCGCTAAAACGCAGACCGACGATGTGGTAAAGGGATTTACGCTAGGCGGTAACGATTATATCCGCAAGCCTTTTAGTATGGAAGAACTGATCGTGCGAATACAAAACGTGCTGCGGGGCAATGGGGAGGCTTCCAGGAAAATAGCGGGAGACAGCGTGCAGATCGGGAAATATAATTTTCAACTGAACCGCCAGGTATTGAGCGGCAGCGGTGAAGAACGCAAACTTTCCTTTCGTGAATCTGAGCTGCTGAAGCTGTTGTACGAGAACCGCGATAAGATCATTGACCGGAAGGACATTCTTACCTTGCTATGGGGCAACGATTCCTTCTTCAACAGCCGCAACCTGGACGTATACATCACCAAGCTGCGGTCTTACCTGAAAGACGATCAATCGCTCGAGATCATTACCATCAAAGGCGTCGGCTACCGGTTTGTAACGGGATGACCCTTGCGGGGGTTGATGTAAATGGTATTGGAAACCGTACGCTCCTCTGCATGTTTTTCGCGCCTGAAATATTGCCACAGCCAGGCCAGGGTGAATGTAGGAATGAAATCAAAGCCGGGCAACAACTCTTCCACGAAGCTGAATATACCGCCGAATGCGCCTTTCCAGCCACCAAACATCCTGAAGAAGATCAGGGCTGAAATGGGTGCCCAGGCAATGTCTGCCAACTCGCCAATGAGCGGGATGCTATAGGTAGCATAACCGATCAGGTCCATCAGGATACATGCTGCAAGCGAAGGAGTTTTTTTCATAACCGTATAGATGTTGGATGAGGGGAAGGGGTTGCAAATGGCCCAAAATATCTGGATTATCACATCCGGTTCACGAAGACTATTGGTGGGTTACCCGGATGTAGTATGTTGTCCAGGTGGTTATTAATTGATTTTACTGCTCGTAAAACTGATTCACCGTCTTTCGCTCGATAAAAAACCGCTCGAGCGCATTTTCAAGCCCCGGCAGCTGCAGGCCTTTTTCACTTTTGATCACGCTATACGCGGGCCTCGGCGCCCTTAGCTCCATTGTTTCCATCGATGTTGGCTGAATAAGCTTTTTGTTCAGTTTGGCCCGGCCTGCAACCTCCCTCGCCAACTCATACCACGATGTATCGCCGGTATTACTGATGTGCCAGATTTGTTTTTCCTCGTCTATCAGCAAATCCAGCGCGTAGTGCACAAGGTCGGGAACGTACGTGGGCGAAATGCGTACATCATGGGCGGCGGTAAACGGCCGGCCATGCTCCAGCGCGCTCAGCACATGGCTCGCGAAATTGTATTGGTCCCAGGGACCAAAAAAAGCGCTGGTGCGTATTATCAAAGCATCGGGACAGTGCTGCATCACAGCGATCTCGGACCTGGCCTTGCTGGCCCCGTACACATTCAGCGGAAATACCGCATCGCTCTCTATGTAAGGATTGTTCTTTTTACCATCGAATACCAGGTCCGATGAAAATGTCATGAACCGTATTCCATGTCGCCTGCAAACCCTTGCAAGGTTTTCCGGGCCTTGCACATTGGCAAGAAAACAAACATCCTTTTCCATTTCCGCGTCATCTACCCGCACAAAGCCCGCAGCGTTTACGATGGCCCAGGGCTTGTACAAATCTATCACACGTTGTATCTGTGCTTCATCGGCGATGTCAACATCCTGCCTGCTTAGCAAACGGTAACTTAATCCCCGCAACTCGCACAGCCGGGCGAATGCCTTGCCAAGCGTACCTGTTTTACCAATGATCAATAAGGGACGCGACGTAGTAGTTGCGCCAAAATGCCCATTGAGCCTTTCCCTTTCGGAAGACTTAATAAACCGCATATTGCGCTGCCACCAACCAGGCTCCTTTAAAAAAGGAAATTTTTCTTCTACCCCGTTCGAGAGTGACCGTATTAATGTCCCAATCGCCGTCATCCGCGGCCGACCCCCGCGGATATCAAATACACCGGATTCATATTCACCTTCACAGGTCAGCAGCTTGTTCCAGCCGCTGGCGCCGAGTAAAGCCCATACCGTGACCGCACGAATGTCAACACCTTCCTGCTGCGCTTCAACCGCCGTTTTCCAAACATGCCGCAGCCAACGCATTTGCTCTTCGCGGTGGCAATGCAACTGTACTTCGGTAATAGCAATAGGGATTGAATACCGCTCCCACAATTCCTTCAGTAATACTTTTAAGCCCGATGGTTGTCCATGATTAACGCGTACGGCTTCCACATCTGCATAACGGTGCCTGCGGTTGCCCCCGATTGCCGCCTTCGGATATTTTTTGTAATCGTGGTCGAGAAATCTTTCAGAGGTGATATAATGATTGGCGCCGATGATGTTGGGCGGGCAAGCGTTATCGGTAAAAAATTTCAGCGTTGCCGCATCGGTGTACTTAATAAAATACTTCCATAAAGAGTGCTTCTCCATAAAGCGGCCGCACAGCAGGTCGAATACCAGCCACCTTCTTTTGTTCTCGAACTTTGCCTGGTATTGCAAGGGCTTGGTGCTGTATATCTTGCCGAGGTCTTCGGTAAGCACCAGCTTTGCCGCAGGATTTATTTTCCTGATGGCCTGCATGCTCAGCACAATGCCCTTGGCCTGGTTCAATACCATCTTTACAAAGCTGCGATCAGTTTTTTGGTGCGGGTACCAAAGTGCATACAGCCCGCTGAAGCGTGCAGTGGTCAGCGGCTCATTGATAGGCGTATAATATTCGATAAACGGAAATTGCTGAGCAACCTTTGCCGCATATTCCGCCAGTAAGTTGGGAAATGCATCGTCTGTCAGACTGGTAAATGCGGGGCCGCTGCCGTGATGCACCAGCCCCGCTATGGGTGTTATGTTGTGATGTTGCAGCCGCTGCAATTGCTTTTCGGCCCAACTGAAGTCAATCTGCGTATCCCTTGCTGGTTGATGCCGTTCCCATAATATAGGAAAGCGGAAGGCTTTGATGCCTAAACCGGCAAACAGGTCAATGTCATCCGTGCCTCTTGTATAATAGCCTGTATATTCAAGCTGATCCCGGAACTCATCCTTAACCCTGTTGATCGTACACTCAACTCCGCCCCAGATCTCAGGCTTGCAATAAAACGTATTTTTTTCCATTCACATGCTTTTCAGGTTCTTGCTCCATCAGCTTCTTGAATAAAGTAAGAGATTGCGCAACTACCTGATCCATGTTGTAATACTTATATGTTCCCAAGCGTCCCGTAAAGTACACGTTGGGCAGGGTAGAAGCCAATTGCTGATATTTCCGGTATATCTCTGCATTTTCAGGACGTGGAATGGGATAATAAGGATCGCCATCTGCCAGTGGATACTCATATACCACTGTTGTCTTTGCATGCTTTTGACCGGTCAGGTATTTAAACTCCGTGCTGCGCGTATAGGGATGCTCGTTGGGATAGTTTACAGTCCCGGTCGGTTGCACCAGATCAGCTTCCTGCGTTTCGAACTTGAACTCCAGCGACCGGTAGGGTAATTTGCCGTAACAATAGTCGAAATAACTGTCGATAGGTCCTGTATAGATAAGGTTTTTATATGGAATGCACTCCTGCACTTCTTTATAATCCGTGTTCAGCATGATCTTGATGTTGGGATGCGAAAGCATTTCCTCGAACATCCTGGTATAGCCGTGCAGTGGCATAGCCTGGTAAGTATCGGTAAAATAACGGTTGTCCTTATTGGTGCGGGTAGGAATGCGTGCGGTAACCGATGCGTCCAATTCCGACGGATCGAGGCCCCACTGCTTCCTGGTATAACCCTTGAAAAACTTTTCGTAAAGCTCACGGCCCACCTTGCTAATGACCACGTCTTCGGAAGTTTTGATGCGGCTAAGCTTTTCCGCTTTCGAATTAAGGAAAGCTTCTACCTGGTCCGATGAAAGGTTAAGCCCGTATAAACTGTTTATTGTATTCAGATTGATGGGAATCGGAACAAACTGGCCGTCTACGCTTGCCAATACCTTGTGCTCGTACCATCGCCATGCTGTAAACTGGGTAAGATAATCGAACACCTCCCTGGAATTGGTGTGAAAAATATGCGGCCCGTACTTATGCACCAGGATTCCCTCATTATTATAAAAATCGTACGTGTTGCCGGCAATGTGGTTCCTTTTATCTATCAGCAGAACTTTTTTGTTTGCTTTCGAGGCCAGCCTCTCAGCCAAAACACTGCCTGCGAATCCTGCTCCTACAATTAAATAATCAAACATAAGCCTCCTTTGTTTTTTTAATGTTGATAGTTTTGTCTTGAATCACCGTACCCATAAGCTGCATCATGGAGGTCCATGTATTGTCCCATGAATTGTTGGCTAAAAAGCTGTCAACTTGATGCAGCCAGGTTTCTTTTGACTGGTTTGCCAGAATCCGTTCGCCGGACTCGATAAAACTGCTGGTATCGTCAGCAATCTCCACCAGGTTATTTTTTTGATAAGGATCTACCACATCCCGGATGGAAGTAGAGATAACCGGCCGTGCTGCGGCGAGGTATTCAGGTGTTTTGGTGGGACTGATAAACCGTGTCGACTCATTGCGGGCGAAAGGAATCATTGCTATGTCCCAACCCGAGAGGTAAGCCGGCAGTTCTTTATACGATTTACTGCCGAGATAATGAATGTTGTTGTACCTGGGAAGTGTGGCAGGATCTATCTTGACCACGGGCCCCAGGATCACAAATTGCCAGTCGGGCCGTTGGCGCGCGACGCTTTCCAGCAAACCGATATCGAAACGTTCATCCACCACTCCATAAAATCCAATGCGAGGGTGTTGAATGTATTGCTGGTCGGCCGGCTCCTGCTTAATTACCCTGGCCTGCGCAAAATGTTCTTTCTCTATACTGCTGGGGAAGGCGTGGATGTTGGGATGATGGTGTTTCTTGTGCTCGTACAAGCTTACACCGCCGGTAAACACCAGGTCGGCCTGTTGTAACAATTGCTTTTCCAGTTGCTGTAAAGCGGGCGGAGCAAATTTAAATGCCGACAATTCATCCATGCAATCGTACACCGTCATGGCAGGACTGAGGTGATCGCTAAACAACAATGCCATGGGCGTATAATACCATAGTGCATAGTTTTCGATCTCTTTTTCAAGGAACAGCTCATCTATCATATTGCGGGTCCTGGAAGTAACCTCCTGTTCCGGCAGCCCATGCTGCAAATGAGGAGTGGCCACATACACGCCTTCTTGCGAGAGCTTTACGTGCATGCGTTCTTCACCGTCTGTAAACACAGGCTCTTCAATAAAAAAGGCGCGCATGTGCTTTCCAAACCTGCTGATGAGATGCTGAGGCCGTTGATAAACAAAATCCCATCTTAAATGGGAGAAACAGACAAGGTCTAGTTCGGCTAAGGCCGGTTGTACTGAGGGAAAAATGGATTTTACATTCATGCCCTAGAAGGTACAAACCAAGTGCCACCCCATGCCACCGAAGGTTAGTAGAAATACTAAGGATATGAGTTGGGAAACGGGTAAAAATATCAACATTCCTCAGATTGTCAAGGAAGTGTGAAGGCGTGCCAAAAAAATAAAATAAGCTAATATGGTTTAGAGCGCTGCGTTAGTATGCCTTGTTTTTGAATGCGTTCAATGTTCAATCATTTTTTATATATACTTCTCCTTTATATGGGTGAATGGTAGAGTAGAACTGGTAACCCGCGACGTGCAGCAGGTAATATCCCATGATATCGCACCAGCAGATTTCATCCTTAAAGATGTCCAGCTTTGGCAGTGAGCCGCGCTGGCAGCTGTTGTCCTTATCATAATCGTATTCGCCTTCATGCTGTACACACCATTTTTTAAATATCTCCAGGTCAGCGGGGTCGGAGAAGATAATTTTGAAATGCGTTTCTTCCTTAACTGATTTTAAATCGTCGTTTATATAATGATGATGCTTGTGCCTGTGCCTTATGATTTTTGCCGTTTTCATGATATAACCTTTCAGAATAGCGTTGTGCCCTTACTACCATGGTAATGCAGCAAAGACAAAGCCAACCATGCATCATTATCGAATTATTAATTATTAATTATTGATTATTAGCTGCTAATCAAACGGTCAATAAATGAATAATGAATAGTTAGTAATCAATAACCTGCTCTTCAATAGTTTCAGGAATGTTGCGCCAATCGTATTGTTGATTGCGCAGTTGCGGTTCAAAGCCTGCCTCTTTAATGGCTTCCTGTATGGAGCGGTAGGTAAACCGGTGCGGCGCCCCGGCGGCGCTTACCACGTTTTCTTCCAGCATAATGCTTCCAAAGTCATTAGCGCCGGCGTGCAGGCAAAGCTGCGCTACCTGCTTGCCCACTGTAAGCCACGAAGCCTGTATGTTTTTAATGTTCGGCAGCATGATGCGGCTAATGGCTATCATGCGAATGTATTCTTCCGGCGTAGTGAGGTTTTGCACCCCACGAATGCGGGCCAGCAAAGTATCAACGTCCTGGAAGGTCCATGGAATAAATGCAAGAAACCCCTTTGCCGTGGCGGGCTTGCGGCTTTGCACCTCGCGTATCTTAACGAGGTGCTCAAACCGTTCGCGCAGTGTTTCAACATGGCCGAACATCATGGTGGCCGAAGTGGTAATGTCGAGTTTATGGGCTTCGTGCATGATGTCGAGCCACTCCTGTGCGCCGCACTTACCTTTGGAGATCAGCCTGCGGACTCGGTCTACCAATATTTCCGCGCCTGCACCCGGCAGCGAGTCCATGCCCGCATGTTTCAATGCACTCAGCACTTCGCGGTGGCTTTTCTTTTCCAGCTTGCAAATGTGCGCTACCTCTGGCGGACCCAGCGCATGCAGCTTGAGCGAAGGATATAATGTCTTTAATTGACTGAAGAGGTCAACATAGAACTGAAGTCCCAGTTCGGGGTGGTGTCCACCCTGCAGCAACAGCTGGTCGCCGCCGAACCGGAAAGTTTCTTCAATTTTTCGTTTATAGGTATCGATATCGGTGATGTAAGCTTCAGAATGGCCGGGAATGCGGTAAAAATTGCAGAACTTACAATTGGCAATGCAAACATTGGTAGTGTTAACGTTCCGGTCTATTTGCCAGGTAACCTTTCCATGAGGCACCTGCTGCCTGCGAAGTGTATCGGCCACGTGCATCAGCTCAGTAAGAGGCGCCTGTTCAAAAAGGAACATGCCTTCTTCAACAGACAGGAACTGAAAATCGAGCGCTTTCTGGTATATTCCGCCAACGTGCATGCTGCCACCGGTTTAAAGCGCAAAATTACGGGCGGGCTTTTCAAAAGAGAAACTTTTATAAACGGCTCAAAGCCTTACACAATAGATGGTATTTTAGTGCTTTGATTATTTCAACATCATATTTCGCCAGATTGCTTGTCTGTTATTTGCGCAAGGCATCCATTGCCTGCTGCCTGGTATTGGTGTTGCTGCAGGGCAAGGCGCAGGAGGAATTTGTTCCGCCACCCGCCAAGTTGCTCACCAGCTTTTCGTTCCGGACATTTACCGGCGGGGTGGTATTGATAAAGGGCAGGGTGGGCAATTATCCCGATACGCTTAGTTTTATTCTCGATACCGGCAGCGGCGGCATTTCACTGGACAGCGCTACCTGCGACCGGCTGAATATCATATCCGAACCGTCGGACCGCACCATCCGCGGCATCGCGGGCATACGCACGGTACGCTTTGTATACAACCAGCAATTGCATTTGCAGGGACTTTCGGTGGACAGCCTCAACTTTCACGTAAACGACTATGAAATCCTGACGGCAGCCTACGGCGAACAAATAGACGGCATCATCGGCTACAGCTTTCTATCCCGGTATATCGTGAAAATCGATTATGATAGTTCCCGCATACATGTATATTCAAAAGGATCGATGAAATATCCACGTGGCGGCTTCCTGCTTCGGCCCATTTTATCAACCTTACCTGTACAGGTAGCCAGGCTCAGGGACAACCGCGAGATCCAGACCCGGTTTTACTTCGATACCGGCGCAGGCCTTTGCCTTTTACTTTCAACAGAATTTGTAGAAGACAGCAGTTTACTGATGGCAAAGAAAAAGCCGGTGCTCACCCAGGGCGAAGGACTGGGTGGCAAAATGGAAATGAAGCTTACCACTATCAAAGACTTCAGGCTCGGGCCTTACCGGTTTAAGAAAGTACCTACTTATATATTCGATGACGTATACAATGTAACGGCTTATCCCTACCTGGGCGGCCTGATCGGCAACGACATCCTGCGGCGTTTTAATGTGATACTCAATTACGACCGCCGCGATATTTACCTGTTGCCCAACACCCATTTCCGCGATCCGTTCGACTACTCCTATACCGGCCTGGGCATTTATAAGATCGATGGCCAGATAATAGCGGTTGATATCATGAAGGACTCCCCGGCAGAAAAAGCAGGATTCCTCCCGGGTGATATCATAATGGCCGTCAATAACAATTTTTCCAAAAACATACAGTTGTACAAGAATATGATGCAGAACGTGGGTGAAAAGCTCCGGGTGCTGGTACAACGGGAAAGCGGCCCGGTGATGCTAACGTTAAAAGTCATGAGCATCCGGTAAGTCCCTGCTCCTCATTCCTTGCTTGTCGTTACTTTTGCAGACTTCCGGAGGAGTAATATGATACATTTTGAAAGGTTTGTTTTAAGCAACGGCTTAAGGGTTATAGTGCACGAAGACCATTCGACCCCCATGGCGGTGGTGAATGTAATGTATGATGTGGGGTCCAGGGATGAGCATCCGGACAGAACGGGCTTTGCCCATTTGTTCGAGCACCTGATGTTTGGCGGATCCGTACATATTCCTGATTACGATACTCCTTTGCAGCTTGCCGGCGGAGAAAACAATGCATATACCAGCAGCGACGTAACCAATTATTATATTCAATTGCCTGCCGAAAACCTGGAGACTGCCTTCTGGCTGGAGAGCGACCGTATGCTTTCCCTGGCTTTCAACGAAAAAAGCCTGGAAGTGCAACGTAAGGTAGTGTGCGAGGAGTTCAAGGAGCATTACCTGAACAAGCCCTACGGCGATGTTTGGTTCAGGATCCGCGAAATGGCCTACCAGCAGCATCCTTACCGCTGGCTCACCATCGGTAAAGACCTAAGCCACATTGAAAATGCAAAGCTCGATGACGTAAAAGAGTTTTTCTTCAAACACTACAGGCCGGTGAATGCGGTGCTGATTGTGGCAGGCCACGTAAAAACGCAACAGGTAAAAGAGCTGGCGGAAAAATGGTTTGGCGATATTCCCGCCGGCGAAAAATACGTTCGCAAACTGCCCGACGAACCTGCACAACTGGCGCCGCGCCGAAGTGAAGTGCACGCCAATGTGCCGCTGGATGCATTTTACAAGAACTGGCATATCTATACCAGGCTTGACCCACGCTATTATGTAGCCGATCTTATTACTGAAATACTGGGCGGCGGCGGTTCATCGCGGCTGTTCCAGGCCCTGGTGAAAGAAAAAAAACTGTTCAGCAATATCGAGTGCTATCACTTCGGAACGGTAGACCGCGGCCTGCTTACCATCGAAGGAAAGCTAATAAAAGGCGTAAAAATGGAAGACGCCGAACAGGCAGTAGAGGAAGAGCTGGACAAATTGAAGCAATTTGGAATTGATGAAAAGGAAATGGTGAAGGTAAAGAACCGCACCGAAGCGGTGATTGCGTTCGAAGACATGAGCCTCACCAATCGCGCAGGCAGCCTTGCTTTTTATGAAGTATTGGGCGATGCATCGTTGATGAACACCGAGCTTGCCCGCTACCAGGCGGTAACCGCAGATGACCTGGTAAAGGAAAGCAGGGTTATTTTCAACGATAACAATTCCAATACGCTCTATTATCATAGTAAAAACTAATCGCACGCCGCAATTGCGGCATACACAAGATTTTCGAGGATGATCAACAGGAAAAATGCTCCCGACATAATCGATGCTGTGCACTTACACGTTGAGTTGCCGCCTTATCAAAAACATATTTTGCGCAATGGCATCGAACTGTACGCCATTAACATGGGCACGCAAGACACGCTTATGATCAACTGGATATTTTATGCCGGCAACTGGTACGAAGAAAAGAACCTGGTGGCAGCGGCGGCCAATCATCTATTGAAAAACGGCACGCATTCGCGCAATGCTTTCCAGATCAATGAGCACTTTGAATTCTATGGAGCATACCTGAACAGGAATTGCTATAATGAAACGGCGGAGATAGTGTTGCATGGGTTAACCAAGCACGTTACCGAACTGTTGCCGGTAGTGGCCGAGCTGGTGTCGGAATCAATTTTTCCCGAGGAGGAGATCCTCATCTTCAAAAAAAATATGCAGCAGCGCCTGCAGGTGAACCTGAAGAAAAATGAATTTGTAGCCAACCGTTATATAGAAGCATACCTTTTCGGCCACGACCATCCTTACGGGCGTTACAGCAGCCTGCCTGATTACGATGCATTGGAAAGAGCGGAGTTACAGGAATTCTTCAATAAATATTATTTACATGGGCGCTGCATTATCATAGCGGCCGGTGTGCTACCCGATGATCTGCCGCAACAACTGGAAGCTTCATTCGGAAGCCTGCCCATGAATGGAGTATCGATCGTTGAAAAAGATCATGCTATAAGGCCGGCGGAGCAAAAAAAGTACAGGGTGACTAACGACAGTGCTGGTGTGCAGGGCAGTATACGACTGGCGCGTGCCTTTCCAAACCGCCACCATCCCGATTTTCCGAAGATGCAGGTATTGAATAATATATTCGGCGGATTTTTTGGGTCGAGGCTAATGGACAATATCCGCGAAGACAAAGGTTATACGTACGGCATCCATAGTTATTTGCTCAATCATTTCAAGACCAGCGGGCTCGTTATCAGCACCGAGGCGGGCCGCGACGTGTGCGAAGCTGCCATAGCTGAGGTGTACAAGGAAATGGAATCGCTGTGCACCGATCTTATTCCCGAGGAAGAAGTGCAGCTTACCCGCAATTACCTGATCGGTTCCATTTTGTCGGACCTGGATGGTCCCTTTCAACTGGCAAGCCGCTGGAAGAATTACATTTTGCAAGGGCTTGGCGCGGAGCATTTTTATAATAATATGGATGTGATAAGGAAAATCACCCCCGAAGAATTGCGGGATGTGGCTCAGCGTTACTTTCAGGCCGATACATTTTACGAGTTGGTTGTTACATAGACCAACGTCCCACCTCCAACTTCGAACTTCGAACCGTAACTTGCGCCTATGCAATTCGATAGAAAAGAGCTTTCGGACGAACAGCTCACGGATATCTATAGAAAATTATTATTTCCCCGTCTTATCGAAGAAAAAATGCTGGTGCTGCTCCGGCAGGGCCGCATCAGCAAATGGTTTAGCGGCATAGGCCAGGAAGCTATTGCCGTTGGAGCTACCATGGCCCTGCAGCAAGACGAATGGATAATGCCCCTGCACCGCAACCTGGGCGTATTTACCACGCGCAACATGCCGCTGCATAAATTGTTCATGCAATGGCAGGGTGCGCAGGATGGTTATAGCAAAGGCCGCGAACGCAGCTTCCACTTCGGCAGCAGGCAACATTATATCTGCGGCATGATCTCGCACCTGGGCCCGCAACTGGCCATTGCCGACGGCGTGGCGCTTGCTTATAAATTAAGGGCGGATAAAAAAATTTCACTGGCCTTTACCGGCGACGGCGGTACCAGCGAAGGCGATTTTCACGAAGCATTGAACGTGGCCGCAGTATGGGACCTGCCGGTAATTTTTTTGATAGAAAATAATGGTTACGGTCTTAGTACGCCCGTGAACGAACAATACCGTTGCGCAAGTTTGGTAGACAAGGCCATTGGCTATGGAATGGAAGGCGTGCGCATCGATGGCAATAATGTTTTAAGTGTGTACGATACCATTCGCGGCGTGCGCGACTACTGCATTCGCGAACAAAAGCCTTACCTGGTAGAGTGCATGACCTTTCGCATGCGCGGCCACGAAGAGGCCAGCGGCACCAAGTACGTTCCTAAGGAATTGTTCGATGAATGGGGGCAAAGGGATCCAGTGCTGAATTATGAAATGTATCTGCTGCAGCAAAAAGTGCTGAGCAACGATGCGGTCAACGACCTTCGCGAAGAAATAAAGAAACACATCGAAAGTGAATTGAAGATTGGTTTCGACGCGAAGCCTGTCGTAGTAAATACAGCCAATGAATTGAAAGATGTATATGCGCCGGCAACCGCAAATCCTTCCTGGGCGCTTGATCCTTCAATGCACAATGGCCGTCAACTGCGACTGATAGACGCTATCAGGGAAGGATTGCATCAAAGCATGCAGCAGCACGCCAACCTTATATTAATGGGGCAGGATATTGCCGAATACGGAGGCGCATTTAAAATTACCGAGGGCTTTGTGCAGGACTTTGGGAAGGACAGGGTGCGCAATACGCCATTGTGCGAAAGCGCCATTGTAGGATCCGCGCTCGGGCTTAGCCTGGAAGGATATAAGAGCATGATGGAAATGCAGTTTGCCGATTTTGTAACGGTGGGCTTCAACCAGATCGTGAACAATCTCGCCAAGATACACTACCGTTGGGGGCACCCGGCCGACGTGGTCATTCGAATGCCAACGGGCGGCGGCGTGGGGGCCGGGCCATTCCACTCCCAAAGCAACGAAGCCTGGTTTACGCATACTCCCGGGTTGAAAGTAGTGTATCCTTCCACGCCCATGGATGCCAAGGGCTTGCTGATAGCGGCCATCAACGACCCCAATCCTGTTATGTACTTCGAGCACAAGGCATTGTACCGCAGCATTACCGGCCAGGTGCCGGAAGCGTACTACGAGGTGCCCATCGGAAAAGCGCGTGTGGTGCAAAGCGGCGACGACGTCAGCATCATTACCTATGGAAGCGGCGTGCACTGGGCGCTCGACTATGCGTCTGAACACCTGGATGTTTCCCTGCACATTCTTGACCTGCGCACCCTGCTGCCCCTTGATTATGAAGCCATCCGCGCAAGTGTGAGCAACACCGGCAAGGTATTGATATTGCACGAGGATACGCTGATCGGCGGCATCGGCGGCGAAATAGCGGCATGGATAAGCGAGAACTGCTTTGAAATGCTGGATGCGCCGGTAATGCGATGCGCCTCATTGGATACCCCCGTTCCATTTAACATTGAATTGGAGAATAACTTTCTTGCCAGGGCGAGGCTGGATGACTACGTAAGGGAGCTGATCAATTATTAGCACACTACACGGCCGGTTTGTTTTTCTTCCTACATCTTGGTAATTTGTACAGCTCCAACTTAATCTACCAAAACCTGGCTTATGCTATTCAAATTCTTGCTATTATTCCTGGTTACCAGTTCTACCATCATTGCACAGGACAAAACCTACTGGAGTCCCGAGCAATGCATGCAATTGAAAAACATTACCGCGGTGCGCGTATCGCCGAATGGACAAAAAGTGTTGTATACCGTACGCGAGGCAATTATGACCGACGACCGCAGCGAATACGTAAACCAGGTATTCGTATCGAATGTTGATGGAAGCAACGTAATACAACTCACTTGCGGCGACAAGAACAGCGCCAATCCTAAATGGAGCCCCGACGGCAACTGGATAGCATATACCAGCAATCGGGATACTAAAAATAATCTATACATTCTCCCGATCAATGGCGGCGAAGCAGAACGCATTACCGATGTAAAGACCGGCGTGGGCAATTTTGAATGGAGTCCCGATGGCAATGCCATTGCCTATACCATCAGCGATGCGCCCAGTGACGCAGAAGAAAAAAATAAGAAGGCAAAAAACGATTGGTATTATTTCGACGAAGGGTACAAGCAAAGCCGGCTCGCAATAACCTGGCTGCACGAAAAAGACAATGCCGGCAAGCGCAAGCTTACCAACCTTACCAAAGAAAACCGCAACGTAATTGCTTTCGACTGGAGCCCCGACAGCAAATGGATAGTGTATAGCCACGGCAAAACGCCGCTGGCCAACGATGGGGTTTACAGCGATATTTCCATGATAGAAGTAAATACGGGAAAAGTAAAGCCCGTAGCTACCACCAATGCAGGCGAGGCCTCGCCGCTTTTTAGCCCCGATGGCAAATGGATAGCTTATCTGTGCTCCGAGGATCCTGTGGTATGGGCTGGCAAAAACTTCATTAACCTGGTCCCTGCGGAAGGTGGGCCGGTGAAAAAACTAGCCTCTACGCCCAATGACCTTACGTCATTGATTGCGTGGAGCGCCGACGGAAAATCAGTATACGTTGGTGAAAACAATAAAACACTCTACAGCATTTACCAGTTAAGCACCGATGGAAAAGAGATAAAAGAATGGAATAAGGGAAGCAATGACCTGATGGGCATGCCGTCGCTGAACGATCAAGGTACGCATTGGGGATTTTTATTACAAAACCCTGCCATGCCGGGCGAGGCGTATGTAAGCATTGCCGCCAGCTATGCCCCGGTAAAGGTTACGAATATTTATGCTGATATCGTATCCAGGCCCATACCAAAATCAGAGGTCATTCGCTGGAAGAGCTTCGACGGTAAAGAGATCGAAGGCATACTGACCTACCCGCTGAATTATGAAGCCGGCAAAAAATACCCGCTCATTTTAAATGTGCATGGCGGGCCCGCAGGCGTGTTCACCCAAACCTTTATTGCAGCCAACCAGGGCACCTATCCTATTGCCGCATTTGCAGAAAAGGGCATTTTTGTATTGCGGCCAAATCCGAGAGGATCTACCGGTTATGGAGTGGCATTCCGCCTGGCCAACCAGCGCGACTGGGGTGGTGGCGATTACAAAGACCTGATGGCCGGCGTTGACCATGTTATTAAAGCAGGCTATGCCGATCCCGAGCGCTTAGGCGTAATGGGCTGGAGCTATGGCGGGTTTATGAGCAGCTGGATCGTAGGGCATACTGACCGGTTTAAAGCGGCATCCATCGGCGCGCCCGTAGTAAACCTCATCAGCCAGGATGGCACCAGCGATATCGCGGAGTTCCTTCATTCGTACAATAAAAAATATTTCTGGGAAGATTTTGATACGTACACGCTGCAATCGCCGCTGCGTTATGTGGGCAACGTAAAAACGCCTGTGATGCTGCAACACGGCGAAGCGGACGAACGCGTGCCGCTTAGCCAGTCCAAAGAATTTTACCTTGCATTGAAACGCCGCGGCGTTCCCGCGAAGCTGCTGGTGTTGCCGCGCCAACCTCACGGTCCCAATGAACCGAAGATGGCGATGAAAGTTATGCAGACCAATATAGAATGGTTTGAGCAGCACCTGAAGCCCACGAAGGGTTTTTAAATCGATGAAAAAAGACATCCTGATAATAGAAAACCTGGCGGCTTTCGAAAAGCTCATCAACAAGGATGCGCGTCCATATGACATCAATATGATGGTAATGCCCGGCACCTTGCAAGACAAGCACAAGGATGTTGATCCCGAGAAAGGAATACAGGCATTGCGCAGGCAATTCAATCTTATTTATATTTTATTGGGAGGCGTGCACGACGTGCACCTTGGTGCAGACTACCGGTGGTTAAAACCCAATGACCTGGTAATTGTGCCTGAGAACTTCCTGTACGCTTCCAGCAATGTGCGCAATTGCACGGGTTATTGCATCCATTTTAAAACAGAGTTCATACAACCACTGCTGAACGGCCCGCTGGTGGAACAATTTCCTTTCTTTGACCTGGAAGCAGAACACATCGTGAATGTCAGCGACGAGGAGAGCGAATTAATTCAACGCGCTTTCCGCGACATCATTGCCGAATATGAACGCTACTCGCCTGAACGGGATTTGGTGCTTCGCAATTACATTCATATCCTGCTGCTGCGGGTGCGCGAAATATACCGCCCGCATGCAAAGAGCATGAATGAAACGGCTTCGCGCGCCATGAAGCTCACCAATCAGTTCAAGCACCTGGTAGAAAAGAACTTTATTAACATGCGCGAGGTAAAGCAATATGCGGCGCTGCTGCATGTTACGCCTAAGCATCTTTCAGAAATGGTGAAGGAAGCCACGGGCAAATCGCCCCGCGACCTTATACAGGATATATTGCTATTGGAGGCTAAGGTATTGTTGGGTTCCACCGATAAAACCATTACCGAGATAGCGCATACGCTTTGCTTCCAGGACCAGGCCCATTTCAGCCATTTTATAAGAAAGCATGCCGGCTGCACGCCGGTGGAGCTGCGCAATAAACTCTGATTCTTACACAACACGCCGAAATACGTACAAGGAAACCACCTAGTGCCAGCTGCATCTTTGTTGTGTCAACATTTCCCTGCCGGAAATCTATTACTAAACAAATTTATTACAATGAAAACAACAATGTTTGTGCTGGGTATTTGCGCGGTAATTTTCCTGATGGCGTACACTCCGCGCACAGGTGATCACGACGGAAGCGACAAAGTCGAATTGAAAAGTTTTGGCAAGCCCGATGAAATACGCGAATTCCCCAAGGGCCGCGTGGAACTTATTAAAATCGGCGGAGCCACCATCGGAAGAGCGGTGTTTCAACCCGGTTGGAGATGGTCTACTTCGGTGCAGCCGCTGGCAAAAACAAAAACCTGCGAAGCGCCGCATTTTCAATACCACGTATCCGGGGTGCTGAAAATAAAAATGGATGATGGAACGATCGTTGAATGCAAGCCGGGCGATGTATCCTTATTGCCGCAGGGCCACGACGCCTGGGTAGTAGGCAATGAGCCGGTTGTGGTAGTGGATTTCCAGGGCATGATCGACTATGCTAAGGCTGCAAAGTAAGGTCATACTTGTTGGAATGTTGAACAGGGAATACAGGCTTGATGCCTCAGGCATTAATAACCGGTACTCCCTGTTCTTTATTCGCGGTCTAATTTTCTTCCGGGACCATACAACGGATATCCTCCACGAACACCGGTATGTTTACCATTTTCAACAGTGAGCTTTCCATTTACCAATACATACTGGAAGCCGGTTGAATATTGATGCGGCTTTTGAAAAGTGGAAAGGTCTTTCACCGTTTTTTCGTCAAAGATCACAATGTCCGCCGCCATGCCTTCGCGCAGCAGGCCACGATCATTAAGCTTGAATTTTAGTGCGGGCAATGAGGTCATCCTGCGGATGGCTTCTTCGAGGGACAATACTTTTTCTTCTCGCACATATTTGGATAGCACTCTTGCATTGGTGCCGTAACCGCGCGGATGCGGCACGCCTTCTCCAAAAACGCGGATACTGGCATCGGACGCAAACATATTGAAGGGATACTTCATGATGTATTTTACATCGTCTTCGCTCATGCCGTGAAATATCATGCCGGCGCCTCCGTTCAGCATCATTTCTATAACGGTTTCCGCTTCATCCTTAGCCCGGTGTTTGCGGCCTTTGATGCGGTTGATCTCTTCGATGCTTTTTCCATTCAGCGTAGTATCGGCACGGTAGTTGGCCACCACGGCATAGCTGTAATGATTCAGCTTGCGCTGCTTCAATTTTTTCAGCATGTAATTGATCACTTGTTTTCTTACTTCGGGCCTGTTAAGCCTTGCGCGGATGGAATCGTTGCCGTCTGCAAGCACTTCATCGGGCATCAGCGTGCTAAGGCCGGTGCTGCTGGCAGTATAAGGATATTGATCGATGGTAACTTCAATGCCTTCTTTTCTTGCTTTTTCTATTAAGGCGATGGTCTCCCTGCTGCGTCCCCAGTTTTGCTGTCCGCTTACTTTGAAATGTGAAATTTCAACGGGCAGCCCGGCATTGCGGCCGATGTTCAGCGCTTCTTCTATTGCATATGTAACGCTATCGCCCTCATTGCGCATGTGCGAGGCGTATAGTCCGTTGTAATTGGCTGCTACCTTGGCAAGCCGTAATATCTCACCGGTTTTTGAATAAGTGCCGGGAATGTAAATAAGCCCGGTCGATAGACCCACCGCGCCCTGCTGCATGGCCTTCTCCACCAGCTTTTCCATTTGCTGCAGCTCCGCTTCGGTAGGGTCGCGGCGGGCCGTGCCCATTACCGCTCGCCTTACCGTATTATGCCCGATAAGGGTGGCTACGTTGATGGAGGTCTTCACGCTATCTACCGTGTACAAATAAGGACCGATATTCAACTTGGATGCGCCGCAGTTGCCGGTAACAACCGTGGTTACGCCATCGTATATGAAATTGTCCGCAGTAGGATTTTTCAATTCATCATCCTCGATATGCGTGTGCACGTCGATAAATCCCGGGGCCACGATCAGCCCTTTGGCATCGATGATCTTTCTGGCGGGCGTAGTACCCAATTGACCGATAGTGGCAATTCGGCCGTTCCTGATGCCAATATCAGCGTAGAACCATGAATTGCCCGTGCCATCGATGATCTTGCCATTGCGAATGATGACATCATATTGCTGTTGCTGCGGGGTAGAGCTACCTGTAATAAATGCCACAATGAATGCTAAGCAAACAAGGAATAAGTATTTCATAATTGAAAACTAAATTAGCTAATTAGTGCATTAGCCAATCAGTCTGGAGGGGGCTTTGTGCGCAAAAATTATCTGGAGTTGGCCGCAAAAACCCGCAAAAAATTTTCGCCAAGTATCTTCCGCACCTGTTTTTTGGAATAACCTCTCTTAAACAGCTCGGCGGTTATGAGTGGAAAGCTGGTAACATCGTCTAATTGTTGCGGGGTGGAGTTAACACCATCAAAGTCGGAGCCCAGTCCTACATGGTCCACGCCTGCCAGCTTTACAATGTAATCGAGATGGTCCAGCAGGGCGGATAACGGAGGCCGCATATCGCGTACTTCATCGGCGTATTTGTCAAATAATTTACTGTCTGCAAAATAGGGTTCGGGATTCAGCTTCAGCAGCGAATCCCTTTCTGCTTTATGCCGCTGTAAAAACGCGGCATTCCTTTTGAAAAAATTGCTGTCTACAAATCCTGAAAAAAAGTTCAGGTGAATTACGCCGCCATTGGCGGCGATTGCGCGGATCTGGTCATCTTTTAAGTTCCTGAACACCGGGCAAAGCGCATGTGCGCAACTGTGAGAAGCGATCACCGGTTTTGTAGTCGTATTGATAGCATCCCAGAAGGTTTGTTCTCCCACATGGCTTATGTCTACGATCATGCCCAACTCATTCATTCTTTTTACTACCTGTTTTCCAAACTCGTTGAGGCCTTTTTTGCGGGCCAGGCTGTCCGCGGGTTTGGTTTCGTCCATGGCCGACGTGGCCCATGAAACGGAATTGTTCCAGGTAAGCGTCATGTAGCGAACGCCGCGTTTGTACAAGCTGTCCAGGTAGCCAAGGTTTTCCTCTATCATGTGGCCGCCTTCCACTCCTATCATGGCGCCGAGCTTTTGCTGGCGAACCGCTTTCCTCAGGTCTGCCGGCGAATGCACCATCATCATCTTATCGGGGTTTCTTGCCGCAACCGCGTACAGCGTATCTATCTCTCGGTTGGCGCGGGCAAAGGCCGTCCCCTTTCCGTAGGTTCCGTCGCACCATACCGAAAATATCTGCACGTCTACGCCGCCTTCTTTAAACCGCTGCAGGTCGGAATGCGTTTTCCCTTTCAGATTACTATCGATGCGAACCTTATCTTCTACGGCGGTAGTGAGTATGTCGTTATGCGTGTCTACCACAATGGATTTGTAATGAAATTTTGCCGAAGGTTGGGTGTACGCCGTCGTCATAGCGCAAGCAAACAAACATGCAAAGCATATTTCTTTCATCATACAGTGGAGGTTGACTATAAAGGTAGCAATCAGGTGAAATAAACCGCAACTATCTGCGCCAGCGCGCCAATGGCCAAACCGCCGTATACTTGTTTGGTGGAGTGATGGCCCACGATCAACCGTGCCGTGCAAACCAGGCCGGTTATGAGCAGTGCGATTGAAATGATGGTGCCGTTGACGTTCGGGTCAATCCATGCCTGCAACACCAAAAATGTAAGCATGCCCCCTACTGCTGTGCTATGCATGCTTACCTTGGCAAAAATATTGGTCATCCACGCGCCGCACACAGCCAGGAATACGCCAAGCAGGAACTCTTTTGCCGCCACGGGGGAATCGCGGAGGTTTTTAAAGACATACCATATCCAGAAGTAGAAAATAATGGCGATTGCATATGGGATGATGCGTTCTTTTTGCGTCCGCAAAAAAATGGAGCGGATAAATTCAAGTCGCCAAAGCAGGAATACGGAGAAAGCTGGCAGCAGCGTGGTGCTTACCAGTACCGCCAGTAACCTGAATACTCTAAGCTTGTGTTCCATGCCCGCAAATGCCAAAGGATGTATGAACAGCAGGAAGCCTATTACATATAGCGCAATAAACAGCGGGTGAAAAATATAAGATACCGCATGCGCAAAGGCGCGTACGAACACTGGCTCGTTGCTGAGGGGCAACTGCTCTGCGGCGGGTTCCTGAAATTGCTCCATTTAAAGTTCTTTTCTTAGCCGTGCCACCGGTATATTGAGCTGTTCCCGGTATTTGGCTACCGTCCGGCGCGCAATATTATACCCTTTTTCCTGCAATAGCTCGGTCAATCTTTCGTCGCTAAGGGGTTTTTTCTTGTTCTCGTATTCTATCAGGTCCTGCAGGATCTTTTTTACTTCCCTGGTAGATACTTCCTCGCCGCTATCGGTGCTCAATGATTCGCTGAAGAAGAACTTGAGGCGGTAAGTGCCAAATTCGGTTTGCACGAACTTGCTGTTGGCCACGCGGCTGATGGTGGATATATCGAGGCCGGTGCGCTCGGCTATGTCTTTCAGGATCATGGGGCGAAGCGTGGTTTCATCGCCGGTGAGGAAAAACTCCTGCTGGTACTCCATGATGGTTTGCATGGTGCTTAGCAAGGTATGCTGCCGTTGCTTGATGGCATCGATGAACCATTTGGCTGCGTCGATCTTTTGTTTGATGAACAATACCGCTTCTTTCTGGCGTTTGTCTTTTTTGCTGCCACGCTCGTAATCTTTCAGCATTTCGCGGTATCCTTCGCTGATGCGGAGGTCGGGTGCATTTTTGCTGTTGAGCGTGAGCTCCAGCTTGCCGCCGGTATTGGTAATGAAAAAGTCGGGCACTACATAGCTTTCTGCCTTGTTAACCTCGCCTACATTACCGCCTGGTTTGGGATTGAGCTTGATGATCTGGTTGATCACTTCTTTCAATTGATCATCGTCCAGGTCCAGCCCGCGCTGGATCTTTTCATAATGTTTCTTGGTAAACTCATCGAAGTAATCGGCGATTACCGAAATGGCCTTTTCCACGGCCTTACCTTCTTTCTTTTTGCGTTGTAATTGCAGCAGCAGGCATTCCTGCAGGTTGCGGGCAGCCACTCCCGCGGGATCGAACTGCTGGATCTTTTGAATGAGGGATTCTATTTCCTCTTCGCTGGTATCTATGTTTTGTCTAAAGGCCAGGTCATCTACAATGGCCGTGGTTTCGCGGCGGAGGTATCCATCGTCATCGATGCTACCCACGATCTGCTCGGCAATCTTAAGGGTGCGTTCGTCCAGCTTCAGCATCCCGAGCTGGTCCGCCAGCATTTCATGAAAAGAAGTTTCTATACGGATGGGGACGGTCTTATTGTCGTCGGCTTCCGGGTAATTATCATCGCGAAGCTTATAGTCTGCTATGTCGTCATCGCCTTCGCGGACATAATCGCTCAGGTCAATATTATCGTAGTCCGATTCGCTGCCGTCTGCCTCATATTCCTCTTCGCCGGATTCAAATTCGTCCTTCGCCTCTTCGGAAAAGCTATCGTCATGATCGTCCTCGGATTGCTCAAGAGCAGGATTCTCTTCAAGCTCCTCCTTTATCCTTTCTTCCAGGTTGGCAGTAGGCACCTGGAGCAATTTCATGAGCTGAATCTGCTGCGGCGATAATTTTTGCAGTAACTTTTGCTGTAAACTTTGTCCTAACGCCATCTTTCAGGGGTTTTGACGCCGCTTTGATCAAAATTTTAAAAAAGCGACCTAATGCACAAAAATCAGGCCGTAAATTACTGATAAAACATCATAGGTAAGTGCAACGATTCTTTAAAATATTTCTTGTGTGTACTATAGCATTGATTAATAAATCTTTTGCGCAGCAGCGGGCACAGCAATTGCCAAGGCATTTATCGCTGGTTAATAAAATGTTATTGACGGGTAAGGACACACTAAATCTTGAGCGGTCAAATCTGGTTTCAAAGTATGCGGAGGCGATATCTCCTGCGTTTCAAAAGGCCAAAATTGAGTTGTTTTCCGGTTGCTACAGGCCTTCATTGCCACTGCCTTCGGCTTGCTATTCGATCAATACGAAATTGTTTCTCGATAGCATGGCTCAACCAGGGACGGTGAAGCTGGCAGATAGCTCTTTACCTTGGAACTTTAAGTCTTTGCAGACAAACGCTACTGTTCCCGCATCGTTTTACTCCCGGCATTTAGGCGTTTTTTGCCAGAAAGAACTACAATTTGAGAAGGCTACGCGTATCCCCTTACGTTTCCGGTTAGGTTCGCTGGAGCATGTAAATAAGCTTGAGGGGAAATAATCAATCCTCCTTTCCCGATTTATCTCCCACAAACCACTGCTCTTTATTCTTAAACAAAACATTGAACGTGGTCAACGATCCGTAGATGCGCGTAATGTATTGCTGCAAGTTCACCTTGTCGGCGTCGCTCAGTTGCTTATGCGCATTTATCTGTTGTTCCAATACCCTTAGCCGGTCGCGCAGCATCACAATTTTATGAAAGAAGTCCTCGATGGGAATTTCTTTTGGCTTGAGCGTTTTATCCGCTGGCTGCAATATCATTGTCCCCCTTTGCCATCGATCACCCAACGGCACTACTTCGGAAAGTCCGCCCCATAACCGCAATATCTTCAGCAGCGAACGCTCCAGTTCCGAACTGGTCTCTATTTCAGCCGTCACATTTTCAGGAATGATCTCTTCCAAATGCTTATCGTTCTTGTCGATTTCCTTTACGCCGTGGTGTATGAACGAAATCTGGTAAACGGCATACTTTACGCCTACCACTACGCCCGGTCCGTATTGGGTGTGCTGCAGCCTTGTGCCGATGCCTAAATTCAATTGGTCCATGGAATCTTGTTTTATGCTAATCATTGATCGCCTGGTATACCAGCACCTTGAACTTATTGCCGAAACCCCACTGGCTGGTGGGATAGATATTCCGGTAAAACAAACCGATAAGCCGCTCTTTCGGGTCAACCCAAAACGTGGTGGCAAACATGCCGCCCCAATCAAAAGTGCCTTCATTTACCGGCAGCTCGGCGCTGCCCTTTTCCGTTACCACGCCAAAGCCTAATCCAAACCGGTTGGTATTGCTCCACATGGCCAGGTCGCCCACCTGGTTCATGGTCATCATGCGCACCGTATTGCGGCCAAGCAGGCGTTTGCCATTGTAAGCGCCGCCATTGAGCATCATTTGTAAAAATATCGCATAGTCATAAACGGTAGATGACAGGCCGCCGCCACCAGAAAAATAAGTTCCCTTTGTAAGTGGATAGTCGCGGGAAAAATCACCATTTAATGAACGCGTGGCAGCCATCTTTGCAATCTTACCCGTTGAATCTTCGGTATATAAGTTTACGAGCCGGTGGTGTTTTTCTTTCGGCAAATAAAAATACGTGTCCTTCATCCCGAGCGGTTCAAAAATGCGTTTCTGGAAAAACTGGTCCAGGCTCATGCCGGACACTACTTCTACCAGGTAACCCAGCAAATCTGTGTTCAATCCGTATGTCCATTTTTCACCGGGTTGATGAAACAATGGCAGCTTGCCGAGTATCTTCATCTTATCTCCCAAAACCATATTGTCTACACCAATGCCGCCCACCACGCCAGCCTTGTAATAAATGGCGTTTTGCTGCGCGGTTCCGATCTGCGCATAACCAATACCGGAAGTATGCGTGAGCAGGTCGCGGATGGTGATCTCACGCTTTGCCGGGACCGTGGTATAAGTAGTATCGGCCGCATTGTATTTATCCAGCACCCGCGGTTTTTTAAACTCCGGGATGTAGTTCGAGATGGGATCGTCCAGCATGAACTTGCCTTCTTCGTATAGCATCATCACTGCCACGCTGGTAATGGCCTTTGTTTGCGAAGCAATGCGGAAGATGCCATCTTTCGGCATCGGCTTTTTTGCCGCAACATCGTCGTAGCCGAAGGATTTGTAATAAACGATCTTGCCGTCGCGTACGATCATGGCTACGCCGCCATTGAACAGTTGTTTGTCAACATGCTCCTGCATCACCTTGTCTATTCTCATCAGCCGCTCCGATGAAAAGCCCGCGGCCTCGGGAGAAGATTCTTTCAATACCGGCGCATCCCTGAGGCGCGGAGGTTGGGCTGCCGCGGTAAAAGCCAGGCAAACCAACAGCAGGTGGCATATGCGTTTCATAAAAAAATAGTTGGAAAGGGAAGTTACAATAATTTAAAATCCTGTCTCTTCGCGCCGGCGCATGCCATAGGCCCTGAATTCGATGGAGGCCAGCTTGATGTATTCCAAAAACTCGTAATCGTTGCTTACCTGCGTAAATTCATACGAAGGGCGGTACAGCGTCATGAACCGTATCAGCGAGTCGCCTGTAAGGCCGGTGATCTTACGCACCGTAGCCCTGGTAAATCGCTGATCGATGAATTTATCTTCTTCTTCCTGCAACAATCTTTTCTGGAATGCCAGCATGCGGCGATTGTGCCGGAAACGGAATATGTTGATGAACTCCGCCAGGTCGAGGCCCACGCCGCCCGTTGGACTGGTGCTGACACCAATGCCCGGCTTGCGGAAGTCGAACACCTTTGCATAATCTTTCCGGTTTTGAATGGAGTCGATCCGGTAGTTGCGCGGTTGCACCCTTACCGTGGGCAATTCATTTACCGGCACGTGCAGTGATATATCGAACTGGAAAACATTTTGTATGCCTTTGACCGGAAACTTTGCCGTGGGCCGGTTAAGAAATGAAAAGCTGATGGAATCCGATTCTTTTACGACGATGGTATAGCGACCGGTTGAATCGGTAGTGGTGCCATTGCCGCCGGTGCTTACTACGCTCACCGAAGGCAGCGGCAGTGCCCGGGAGGCATCGTACACCGTGCCGCTGATCTTGATCTGCGCCCGCAAGGGGCTGGCGATGCATACCAGCAAGCCAACCGATACCATAATATATATACAGGCTAACCGCCTCATGCTTTCAATATTATAATAAGTAAGGGACTTTGTTCGGCAATCAGGGTTTTTTAACGGCGGTTTTGCTTTTCTATCACTTCTTTGATCACCCGCGCAAAATGTGCATGCTCCAATTGCTGCACTTTTTTTGCCAGCGTTTCGGGAGTATCAGTTGGATCTACCGGAACTTTTTCCTGGAAGATATGGTCGCCATGGTCATAATGCTCATCCACATAATGAATGGTGATACCGCTTTCTTTTTCGCCCGCTTTGATGATTGCTTCATGCACATGCCGGCCATACAGTCCCTTGCCCCCGTACTTAGGCAGCAGGGCGGGATGAATGTTGATGATGCGGTTGGGGTAAGCGTCGATCAGCGGCTTGGGGATCTTCCACAAAAAACCCGCGAGGATGATCAGGTCAATCTCCCGCTCTTTCAATTCATCTACATAAGCATTGCCCCGGAAGAACTTTTCCTTTTCCAGCATCAATACCGGAACGCCGTGTTCCTTCGCTATTTCCAACACACCCGCACCGGGATTATTGCTTACGATAAGCCGGATAACTCCCAGTTGTTCTTCATCCTGCCAACCGGGGAGCCAGTAAGTGGTATCAAAATGCTCCAACAGCTTTTGTGCATTGCTGCCCGTGCCCGAGGCAAAGATGGCGATGTGCATCGGTAAGGGTCGGCGCGGGGTTTTTGCAGTATTGGCCGCAGTGCGCTTACCGCTCATTCTGCGGCCCAGCTTTGCGATATATGCCCTGAAGAAATTGAACTGGCCGAAAGGAATGCTAACCGCAAGCACCATGATTGGCCAGATGATGGTGACCACAATAATATATACGGGCACGTACAGCCAGGGGCTTTCTATTCCGAGGAACGGCATGATCCGTTTGCCCAGGTAGCCGGTTGCACTGCCGCCGAGGGCAAAGGTTACGAGTATGAGGAATAACCTGCCGGGCGTAACATTCCATTTTTTTTGTAGCCGTTCGAACATATCAGTGAATAGTCGATAAGTCATTAGGTCAATGGGTGGATAAGTCATTGAGTGAAATCAAAAACATTGTTTGGTACATCAGTGTGATTATCGTTTAACCATTGCATTCACTTGATGATTCAATGACCTATGACTTCTTTCGCAAAAGTGCGGCAAAATATTGATGAAAAGCCCGCCCGTTGCGGATCGCAAGAACATTGCAGCCGGCATTGACAGCCTTGTGACATCGCCTTTCAAACACATATAAAAACTGCATACAATCCTCTGAAACCCACGCCAGACGCGGAAAAAATTTTTTTTTGGCCCTTAGGGATATGTTAAATTCCTGACTTATTTTTGCCCCCGGTTTAGGAAATTTTTCCACATATAGATCAACTGTTTGTGAATATGATTGACCATCGACCGATCGTAAAAAGCGCCTCATTTATTTTTTCTATTCTTTTATTGCTGAGTTTCCTTAACGCTAATGCACAACAGGACATTGCGGCTGGCAAAACCTTGTTCCAGAACAAGTGCGCCACCTGCCATGGCGTTCATAAACAGATCACCGGCCCCGCACTTTTTGGTGTGGAAGAGCGGGTGGGCGATAATAAGAAACTATATGCATGGATCAGGAACAATAAGACGGTGCTGGCCACCGGCGATCCTTACTTTACTGCGGTTTTCAAGCAGTTCAACGAACTGCCGATGAACACCTTCGAGGATTTAACGGATAATGATATCGCCAATATCCTGGCCTATATCAAATCAGTGCCCGTACCAGGCCCACCCGGAGTTGGTCAAAACGGCGCTGCGGCACAAACAGGGTCATCCGACAGCGCACTGGTCTTTGGGATCATTACCCTCATCCTTGCCGTTATCACTTTGATATTATTACAGGTTAACAGCAACCTCCGCAAACTGGCAGACGACCGCGAAGGCATTCCTGCCATGGAGCCCATACCTTTTTATCGCAACAAAACTTATATAGCCCTCGGTACCATTTTGCTCTTCATCATCGGGGGTTATTATACCATACAAGGTGCTATCGGCCTGGGTAGGTCAAAAGATTATCAACCCGAACAACCGATCTATTTTTCGCACAAAGTGCATGCTGGCGTTAACCAGATCAATTGCATGTATTGCCATAGCGGCGCCTGGGAAAGCAAGCATGCCGGCATCCCCTCCCTGAACGTGTGCATGAACTGCCACCAAACCATCGACACGTACAGTGGCGATCCGCTCATTCATGAAGATGGCCATACCGTAGACGGCACCGGCGAGATCAAAAAACTGTACGCCGCAGCAGGCTTTACGCCCGGCCAGCCCTGGGACCCTGCAAAGGCAAAACCGATAGAATGGATCAAGATCCATAACCTTCCCGATCACGTGTACTTCAACCACTCGCAGCACACCAGGACCGGAAAGGTGCAGTGCCAGACCTGCCACGGAGAAATTACGGCAATGGATGAGGTAAAACAGTTCTCCGACCTGAGCATGGGATGGTGCATCAACTGCCACCGTACTTCCAGGGTAGATTTCCCGGATTCAACCGGCAAGAACGGGAACCAGTTCTACAGCATTTATGTGAAGTTTCACAATGATTTGAAATCACGGAACCGGGATAGCATAACCGTACAGGACATTGGCGGAACAGAGTGCCAGAAATGCCACTATTGATATGAGCGGCATCAATTCACATTTTCGAATTTCAAATTTTCAAATTCTCAAATTGTTATAATGGATCAAAAAAAGTACTGGCAAAGTTTTGCAGAGCGTACTGGAAGCGAGGAGCTTGAAAAAGCTTCGAAGGATGAGTTCAAGGAAGACCTGGTTGTTGAAGATGCAAATGGCAAGGGCTTGTTGGATGCAACCGCTCCCCGCAGGGATTTTTTGAAATACCTCGGCTTCAGCACCGCCGCCGCCGCCCTGGCGGCCAGTTGCGAAATACCGGTAAGAAAAGCCATCCCATACGTAAACAAGCCCGAAAACCTGATACCGGGCATGGCCGATTATTACGCCACTACTTATGTTTCCGGCGGCGATGCCATTCCCGTACTTGCCAAAGTGCGCGACGGACGCCCCATTAAAATAGAACCCAATGAGCTGTCGCCCATTTTTAAGAACGGCAGCACCCCGCAGGTACAAGCCTCCGTACTTGATCTGTATGATACAGCACGCCTCCGTTACCCGCAACAAAAAGCAGGCAATGCGTTCAAAGAAGTGAGCTCGTTTTCTGCAATGGATAAATTGGTCACCGATGCGTTGAATGGATTAGGCGGAGCGCCGATAATAGTGCTTACTGCAACCATTACTTCGCCCACAACCTTACAGGCATTTAACGAGTTTAAAGCAAAATTTCCAGGTGCACGCCTGGTGCAGTACGACGGCATTTCATACAGCGGCATGCTTACCGCCAATGAAGCCAGCTATGGCAGGCGCGCCATACCATCTTACAATTTTGACAAAGCACAGGTGATCGTAAGCCTGGGCGCCGATTTCCTCGGCACCTGGCTGGCCCCGGTTGAATTCCAGAATGGGTATTCAAAGAACCGCATCATTAACGAGGCCAACCCTCAAATGAGCAAACATATCCAGTTTGAGTCGATGATGAGCATGACCGGCGCCAATGCCGATGACCGCTATACGCATCTGCCCTCTCAAACAGGAGCCGTGGCGCTTGCACTGCTCAATGCCATCAATGGGTCTGTTGCAAGGCCTTCCCTGGATGCAAAGCTGCAAGCCGGCGTCGACAAGGCGGCGCAGGCGCTCAAGGCAAGCAATGGCGCGGCACTGGTAGTTTGCGGCAGCAACAACCCCAACGTACAAATAATTGTAAACGCCATCAATGACGCCATCGGCGCAATTGGCACTACCATTAACTGGAGCGTTATCAACAACACACGCCAGGGCGTTGATTCGGAGTTTGCGCAATTGCTGACCGAAATGGAAGGCGGCAGCATTGGCGCATTGATCGTGCACGATGCAAACCCCGCCTATCATCACTTCGATGCGGAACGCTTTAAGAAGGCGCTTGCTAAAGTGCGGGTTACTGTTTCATGCAATACCAGCATGGACGAAACTACCGAGCTCTGTCAATTCCTGGTTCCCGCACACCATTATCTTGAAAGCTGGGGCGACGCAGAACCCAGGACCGGATTTTACTCCTTGCTGCAACCCGCCATCGCGCCTTTATTCAAAACCCGCAGCTTTACTGAATCATTGCTTCGCTGGAGCGGAAATGCCGCCACCCACGACGCATATGTGAAACAATATTGGGTAGGCCGAATGGGCAGCGAGGACAGTTATTATAAAGCGCTGCAGGATGGCGTATTCACGCTTGCAACCACTGCTGCCGCCGGCACAACGGCGGGCACTGCCGGAGGAGCAGGCGGTGTAACTCCCTCGGTTACCGCAGCAGCGGCAAAACTGGGCACACCTGCGTCAGGCAAACCAGAGCTTGTATTGTACCAAAACGTTGCCATGGGCGATGGGCGCCATCCGAACAACCCCATGTTGCTGGAACTGCCCGATCCCATTACACGCGCATGCTGGGACAATTATGTGATGATGTCGCCTGCAATGGCAAAGGAATTATTGAAGATCGATATCGCCAGCGAAAGGCAGGCGAACGATTATGAATTCTTTCCCGATAAACCGGTTGTTCGCGTAACCGCTCCTAATAAAGCGCCTGTTGAATTGCCCGTGCTGATCATTCCGGGCATGCACAACAACACCATTGCGATTTCAGTAGGTTACGGCCGCAGCGAAAAGCTTGGTCTGGCCGTACCAAATGTTGGAAAGAACGTGAACCACCTGGCCTCCTTTGTTGAAAACAATGTTGACTGGGTTGTTCCCAATGTTACCATCGAAAAAACAGGTACAAAATATAAGCTTGCACAAACACAGGTGCACGGCTCGTACGAAGGAAGGCATGAAGTAGTGAGAGAATTAACGCTGGCACACCTGCGCCAGGTGCCTGATGAAATATTAAAAGAACGCCAGAAAGAACTGGAACCCTGGGGCGGACTGGAAAACTATGAAAGCCAGGGAACCCTTTATCCGGTGTTTGAAAAGCCGGGTATTAAATGGGGCATGTCAATAGACCTTAACGCATGCTTTGGCTGCGGCGCCTGCGTTGTTGCCTGCCACGTAGAGAACAACGTGCCGGTAGTAGGCAAAACAGAAGTGATGCGCTCGCACGATATGCATTGGCTGCGCATCGACCGGTACTTTACCGGCAATCCGCACGATCCCGAAAGCATTCAGGCCATCTTTCAACCGATGCTTTGCCAGCATTGCGATAATGCGCCATGCGAGAACGTTTGTCCCGTGGCCGCTACGCCGCACAGCACCGAAGGCCTGAACATGATGACGTATAACCGCTGTATCGGAACAAGGTATTGCGCCAACAACTGTCCTTATAAAGTACGCCGGTTTAACTGGGCCGACTACCTGGGTTCGGATAGCTTCAAGAACAACCAAACCTCGGCCGCTTATCTGGACCCTGTGGTGAACATGATGAACGATGATCTTTCTCGCATGGTGCTGAATCCGGATGTTACCGTACGCAGCCGCGGCGTAATGGAAAAATGCACGTTCTGCGTACAACGTTTGCAGGATGCAAAGCTCCAGGCCAAGAAGGAGAACCGCAGGTTGTATACCGGCAACCTCGACACCAGCGGACAGGAAAAATGGGATGTGAAAACAGCCTGCCAGCAAGCATGCTCCGCCGGCGCAATTGTATTTGGTAATGCAAACGACACTCAAAGCGCAGTAAGCATACACAGGGCCAGCAATAATAAACGCTTGTTCTATGTATTAGAGCCCCTGCACACCCTGCCCAACATCAGTTACCTGCCCAAGATAAGGAACACTGAAAGGTTGAGCGGTGCGCACGAAGTGGCGCCTAAGTCAGGACAATTGCCGGCATCGACGACACACGAAAGCGAGGCGCATTGATGAACGCAGTCAATTACAAATAGTAATACAAGCAAACATCCGCTTTGGGCGGATTAAACATAAGATATGGCTTTATTAAGATACGAATCGCAGGTACGTCCGCCACTGGTAGAAGGCAACAAGGATTATCACCAGGTAACGGAAGACATTGTCAGGGTTATCGAGAACCGCCCCACCAAACTATGGTGGATCGGCTTCCTGGTATCCGTAGCCCTGCTGGCTTTCGGCATATTCTCGGTAGGAAGGGAAGTTTATTACGGAACGGGCCAGTGGAACCTGCACAAAACCATCGGTTGGGGTTGGGACATTACCAACTTCGTGTGGTGGGTTGGTATCGGCCACGCCGGAACGCTCATCTCCGCGATCCTCCTGCTGTTCCGCCAGGGTTGGAGAACAGGTGTAAACCGCGCTGCAGAAGCCATGACCATCTTTGCGGTAATGTGCGCGGGCCAGTTCCCGATCTGGCATATGGGACGTGTGTGGATGGCCTTCTTCGTATTGCCTTATCCCAACACCCGCGGACCACTGTGGGTTAACTTTAACTCGCCGCTGCTGTGGGACGTATTCGCGATCTCTACTTACTTCACCGTATCGCTGTTATTCTGGTACTCCGGTTTGTTGCCGGACCTGGCCACCGTTCGCGACCGCGCCAAATTGAAATGGAGAAAATTGATGTACGGCGTGCTTTCATTCGGGTGGACCGGTTCTACCAAACACTGGCAAAGGCACGAAGCCCTTTCATTGGTGCTGGCCGGCTTAAGTACCCCGCTGGTATTGTCTGTGCATACGATAGTATCCTTCGACTTTGCTACCTCGGTAGTACCGGGTTGGCATACCACCATCTTCCCGCCTTACTTCGTTGCCGGCGCCATCTTCTCAGGTTTTGCGATGGTGCAAACCCTGCTGGTGGTTACCAGGAAAGTAATGCGCCTGGAAGAATATATTACCATCGAGCATATCGACGTAATGAATAAAGTGATCGTGCTCACTGGTTCCATTGTGGGTTGCGCCTACCTTACTGAATTGTTCGTGGCCTGGTACGGACAAAACAAGTTCGAATTGTATGCCTTCCTTAAAAACAGGGCCGACATCTACAGCCCATACGGATGGAGCTACTTCCTGATGATGGGTTGTAACGTGCTAAGCCCGCAGATATTCTGGTTCCGTAAAATGCGAAGGAGTATCGTGGTCACCTTTTTCATGAGTATCATCGTGAACATCGGCATGTGGTTCGAACGTTTTGTGATCATCGTTACTTCGCTGTACCGCGACTACCTGCCGAGCAGCTGGGGCTTTTATTATTCGCCCACCATCTGGGAGGTTGGATTTTACCTGGGCACGTTCGGATTGTTCTTTACATGCTATTTCCTGTTCTCCAAGTTCTTCCCCGTTATTGCCATCGCTGAGATCAAACATATCCTGAAGCGGAGCGGGGATAATTATAAGAGCAGGATGGGACATATCGAAAATGAAAAAGTGGAAGAGTTCGTGACCAGGCACGGGCACGATCATGGAGCATAAAAAAAATCATTGCGCTTAAATAAAAATTATGGCTGTAAAAAAGTTTGTTGTTGGTTGTTTCGATGATGAGGAGGTCCTCTTTCCCGCGGTAAAACGCGTTCGGAAGGCAGGATATAAAATTCACGACGTGTACACGCCGTTCCCGATCCACGGCCTCGACAAGGTGATGGGATTGAGGGATACCAGCCTGCACACTGCCGGATTTATTTATGCCATCACCGGAACCAGCATCGCGCTCGGCTTTATCAGTTGGGTGTTTACCAACGACTGGCCTATGATCATCGGCGGCAAACCTTATTTTGCGCTGCCCGCCTGGATACCCATCATATTCGAGTTAACGGTACTGTTGTCGTCCGTAGGCATGGTGCTTACGTTCTGCTATCTCTGCCAGATGGCGCCCTTTGTAAAGAAGCATCATTTTCACCCGCGCGCCACCGACGATACATTTGTGATGGTAATAGAAACCACTCCCAAAACCAATGACAGCGAAGTGCAATCTTTCCTGAGCAGCGTAGGCGCCAAAGAGATCAATATCCAAAACGCCGAAACAGGATGGTGGCTGGGCAGGTACGATAAGGACCGGAAGGTTTTTGAAACAAAAACAGGAGACATCAACGCATAACTGTTCAAAAGATTTAAATGAAGAAGCTAATCATCATATCCATTTTTACGGCAGCCGCCGCCGGCTTCATCAGTTGCAGCGATGTAAAGCGCTCCCCCGGCCGCACCTACATACCGGACATGGCTTACAGCCGCGCATATGAAACGTATTCTGTAACCGAAGAGCAAAGACAGGAGCTGTTGAAACAAGGCATTCACTTCAGCAATACGCCCGTGCCCGGCACCGTGAAAAGAGGGGCTGATTATACTTTCCGGCTGCCAAAAGATTCATCCGCCAGGGATTCCACTAATTATGTTGCATCAAAGGGTATCCGCAATCCTATCAGCATGCTGGATTCTTCGGCCATGAAGGAATCTGAGCGATTGTACCTCATCAACTGTGGTATTTGCCATGGCGCAGCATTGGACGGCAATGGTCCGCTTCACCGCGGCGGCGAAGGTCCATACGCGGCTAAGCCCCGCGCATTGGTATCGGACCCCATTACAGATAACATGCCCGATGGGCAAATGTTTTATTCAGTTACGTATGGCAAAGGCGCAATGGGAAGCTATGCTTCGCAATTAAATCCAACTCAGCGTTGGATGGTCATTCATTATATCAAAAGAAAACAGGCTGAAAAGAAAGCGACCGGTTCCGTAGGAACGCAGGCAGCCAGCGATACTGCGGCTACCAACCCGCCGGGCGTAACAACCAGCGGCGAAACAAGACCGGGTTCCGTCATTCAAAAGAACAATTAAGAAAACTGAATCGAGAAAAATAAATAACTAACCAAGGATGCCTTCATCATCATCAATTACATATCAGTTCAAAATGCCGGGCCGTTTCAGGATGTGGTCGTTAGCATTGCTGGGCATCGGTGTCCTGTCGCTGATCATTGGATTAATAGTGTACGGCGCGGGCGACGATCACCATGGTACAAGGTTCTGGTCAACGCTCCTGCATAACAGTGTTTACTTTTTGCTGGTGGTAAACGCAACCATGTTCTTTATTTGCGCCACCACGCTGGCAATGGGCGGATGGCAAATGTCGTTCCGCCGCGTTACAGAAGCCATTTCTTCTACGGTACCTGTACTGGGCGTTATTACACTGGTGATATTGCTGATACTTATACTGGGCCACAAGCATCATATTTATCACTGGCTCGACAAAGACCTGGTGGCAAGGGATAAGATCCTGCAAGGCAAATCATCCTTCCTCAATCCTACATTCTTCATTATATGGACAGTACTCACCATCGGTTTGTGGATAGTACTTGGCCGTAAGATGCGCCAATTATCCCGCGAGCTGGACGATAATCCGCTGCCCAGCATCGAAGCTGGCCGCAAATACATTTTCAAAAACACCGTGTGGGCCGCCTTGTTCATGGTATGGTTTGTATTAACCGTAATGTCAACCATTCCCTGGCTGTGGCTCATGAGCATCGATGCGCACTGGTACTCCACCATGTACAGCTGGTACACCTTTGCAAGCTCATTCGTGGCGGGCATAGCAATGATAACCCTGTTTGTGGTATACATGAAGAACCAGGGCTACCTTGAGCTCACCAACGAAGAGCACCTGCACGACCTGGGCAAGTTCATGTTTGCATTCTCGATATTCTGGACCTACCTCTGGTTCAGCCAGTACATGCTCATCTGGTACGCGAACATTCCGGAGGAAACTGTTTACTTCAAGCACAGGGTTGAAGGACCGTACAGGGCCATTTTCTTCCTTAACCTGATCATTAATTTCCTGGCCCCATTGCTGATATTGATGCGCAGGAGCTCGAAGAGAAATTATGCAGTCATAACATTCATGTCGATACTGATATTGGTAGGCCATTGGCTGGATTTTTACCAGATGGTGTTCCCCGGCCCCTTCAAGGACGAAGTACCTTTAGGCCTGTTCGATATCGGCATCGCTTTGGGATTTGTCGGATTGATCATGTTCCTAACAGGCCGCGCGATGGAAAGGCATTCGCTGATTGCAAGAAACCATCCGTTCCTGAAGGAAAGCGTTATTCATCATACATAAAAAATGATAGCGCGTTTATAATAATTTGAACGAAATATTTATCAGATAATCATGAGTACACTTTTTTTGATAGCGATCCTGGCACTTGGCTTCCTGATAGTTTTTCAGATAGCGAAGGCCAGCGAGTATGTAGCTGTATTGAAAGGAGAAAAGAAAACTTTTGAGCAGAACAACCGCATCAATGCATTTATGATGATCGTGTTCCTGGTGGGCGGCCTCATAGGCGTGTGGGTATGCAACGAGGCGTTGAAGGGAAAGATACTGAAGGACGCGGCCTCCGATCACGGGGTGAAGATCGATAACATGCTGTACATTACGCTCGCCATAACCGGCGTTGTATTCGTGATAACACAGGTGCTCCTGTTCTGGTTTTCGTACAAATACCAGTACTCTGAAAAACGCAAGGCATATTACTACCCCCATAACAATAAACTGGAATTGATCTGGACCGTTGTACCGGCAATATTTCTTACGGTACTGGTTGGTTTTGGATTGTACTACTGGTTCAAGATCACAGGCGAAGCTCCTGCCAACGCGTTGAAAGTAGAAATTACGGGCAGGCAGTTTGCGTGGATAGCACGGTACGAAGGAAAGGACAAAACTTTCGGAAAGAAATATTTCAGGAACATTAATGACGAAAACAAAAACCAGCTCGGATTAGTATGGGACGATCCCGCTACGCACGATGACATCGTAGTGGATGGTACCGACATTTATATAGTAAAGGACCGGCCCGTTAAGATGATCATCAATTCCAGGGACGTGGTGCACGACGTAGGGCTATCGCACTTCAGGATGAAGATGGACGCCGTTCCGGGAACACCCACAACCATGTGGTTTACGCCATTGTACACAACAGAGGAAATGCGCAAGAAGCTGAACAACCCTGAATTCGAGTATGAACTATCGTGCGACCAGATGTGTGGCGACGCGCATTATACCATGAAGGGGATCATTCGTGTGGTTACGCAACAGGAATTTGACCTGTGGCTGGCTGGCCGCACCCCGAATTATGTATCGTACCAGAATGCGATCAATCCCAAGCCGGCGGGAGCCAATGCAGCCGATAGTGCGGGAGCTGTAAACAAACCGACAGCCGCGGTAACCGCGCCTGCAACATCGAACAACCAATAAAATCCGATACTCATCAGCGCAAGCTGATAATTTTTAAAATCTTTTTTTGATGAGCAACGAATTGAATTTACATAGCGGACATCCTGAAGTGGTAACCACGCATGAAGTTCATCATGATGAGCATCATGTGCACCACCACAAGGAAACGTTCATTACCAAGTACGTTTTCAGCCAGGACCATAAAATGATCGCCAAGCAGTTCCTGATCACGGGAATTTTCTGGGCGGTGCTGGGCGCGATGATGTCTGTATTGTTCCGCCTGCAATTGGGCTACCCGGACTCTACCTTTCCCTTCCTGGAAGATATTCTCGGCCGTTGGGCCAGGGGCGGAAGAATTTCAGCTGAGTTTTACTATGCCCTGGTTACCATGCACGGAACGGTGCTGGTATTCTTTGTGTTGACGGCAGGCCTTAGCGGAACCTTTGCCAACTTTCTGATACCGCTGCAGTGCGGCGCCAGGGACATGGCCTCGCCCTTCCTGAACATGCTTTCTTACTGGTTCTTCTTTTTGGCGAGCGTGGTAATGCTGTCTTCCTTGTTTATTGAAACAGGGCCTGCAAGCGGGGGATGGACGATGTACCCGCCACTTAGCGGGTTGAAGGATGCGTCTATGGGATCTAAAGCGGGTGTTGACCTCTGGCTTGCAAGCATGGCCTTGTTCGTAGTGTCTTCACTGCTGGGCGGTCTTAATTATATTTCTACCATTCTTAACATGCGCACCAAGGGCATGAGCATGACGCGATTGCCGTTGACTATTTGGGCGCTGTTCTTTACCGCCATATTGGGCGTATTGTCGTTCCCCGTATTGCTGAGCGGTTTTATCCTGCTGCTGTTCGACCGCCATGGGGGTACGAGCTTCTATTTATCAGATATATTCATTTACAGTACGCAACAGGCCATGCCCAATGAAGGCGGGAATGCCATTCTTTACCAGCACCTGTTCTGGTTCCTGGGCCACCCTGAGGTGTACATCATCATTTTGCCCGCGATGGGATTGGTGTCGGAAGTAATGAGCATCAATGCGCGCAAGCCCATTTTCGGTTATATGGCAATGTTAGGATCGCTGTTTGCGATTGCGATACTGGCCTTCCTGGTTTGGGCGCACCACATGTTCGTAACGGGGTTGAACCCCTTCCTGGGATCGGTATTCGTGCTGCTTACGCTGCTGATAGCCGTTCCATCGGCCATTAAAGTGTTTAACTGGCTTACCACGCTGTGGCGCGGCAACCTGCGCTTTACGCCGGGCATGCTGTTCTCCATCGGTTTTGTGAGCATGTTTATTTCGGGCGGTCTAACCGGCATCTGGTTGGGTAACTCCACGCTCGATATTCACCTGCACGATACCTATTTCGTGGTAGCACACTTCCATATAGTAATGGGTGTATCGGCCTTCTTTGGAATGTTCGCGGGTATTTACCACTGGTTCCCGAAAATGTATGGCCGGTACATGAACAATACCATGTCGTATATCCACTTTTGGGTAACGCTCATCGGCGCTTACCTTATCTTCTGGCCCATGCACTACCAGGGATTGGCGGGTATGCCACGACGTTATGTTGACTATAGCAACTGGGCATCGTTCAACCAGTTCGATGACCTGAACCGTTTTATCTCTACGGTGGCCATGATAGTGTTTGCGATACAATTGCTGTTTGTGTTCAACTTCTTCTATTCCATTTTCAAGGGAAGAAGGGTGGTTTCGCAAAACCCATGGGGCGCTACCACACTGGAGTGGACGGCTCCCATCAGGCCCGGACACGGCAACTGGCCCGGCGAAATACCCGAAGTGCACCGCTGGCCATATGATTACGGTAAGGATGGAAGGGATTTCATTCCGCAAACCGAGCCTGTCGGACCTAATGAGTCGAGGCATTAGTAAAATATGAAGATGCAGACAGAAACCGTGACGCGTTCAAGTTCTTTTACAATCGGAAATAAGCTGAAAGATTACATGCAGCTTGGCAAATTTACGCTAAGCTTCATGGTAACCTTCTCCGCGGTGGTGAGCTACCTGCTGGTGCCGGGCGTATTGTTCGATTGGAGCAATGTAGTGCTGTTGTTTACCGGTGGACTGCTGGTAACGTTCAGCGCCAATGCAGTGAACCAGATAGTGGAGAAAGACAGTGATGCGAAAATGATGCGCACGGCCAAACGCCCAATAGCATCGGGGCGCATGGGCATTGCAGAAGGGTGGGCCTTTGCCATTCTTGCACTGGCGGTTGGATTGTTCCTGCTCTGGAATTTTTTTAACCTTGCCGCTGCAGTAATTGCGCTGGTAAGCTGGTTCATGTATGCTTACATGTATACGCCCATGAAAAGGGTAAGCTCTTTTTCAGTATTGTTTGGAGCTATCCCGGGAGCGCTGCCCTGTTTGATAGGGTGGACAGCGGGATTCTTACCGGAGGAGGATATTTCGTGGGGAGGCGGCTGGACCTTGTTCGCTATACAGTTCTTTTGGCAATTCCCGCACTTCTGGGCAATTGCCTGGATAGCGCATAAGGATTACATTAAGGCCGGGTTCAGGATGCTGCCTTCGGAGGAAGGAACAACGCGTTATTCGGCCATACAGGCCATCATTTATTCGCTGTTGCTGATACCCGCCGGTGTTATACCTTATTTCATCGGCATGAGCGGCATCGTAAGCCTGGGAATAATTTTGGTGGCAAACCTGTTGATGGTGTTTCAATGCGTGCGGTTGTACAGGGAAATGACAGCGCAGGCGGCTCGCAGGGTGATGTTCAGCAGTTATATTTATTTGCCTGTGGTATTGCTGGCGTTGCTGGGAGACAAGGTTTAAAACATGGAAAGTTCAAAAGTTAAAAGAGAGCAGGAGAAATGGAGAACAAAAACTTTGCGGTTTCACTTCTAACTTTTGACATATACAACAACAATCGGGTTAAATGAACAGTGTGGCAGCACAAGCACAAAGGAAAAAAATTCATCCCCACAAGTTTAGCATGTGGGTGGCCATAGGCAGCATTGTAATGATGTTTGCCGGGTTAACGAGCGCCTACATCGTAAAGCGCGAGCAGCCCAATTGGACCAGTTTTGACATGCCCCGGATATTCTGGTATTCAACACTGGTGATGTTACTGAGCAGCGTGGCAATTCAATGGGCGCTCAAATCGTTCAGGGACCGTGAAATGACGCGGTACAGGGGCCTGGTGGTAACAACCTTGTTATTGGGAATGGTATTTATCCTGATGCAGTGGTTAGGCTTCCGGCAGATATGGGACTCCGGCGTTAAGCTCGAAGGCTCTGGCGCGGCACAGTTCCTGTACATCATTTTTGGTTTGCACGCCCTGCACGTATTTGGAGGCATAGTGGCGCTGGTACTGATGTTTGTAAGGGCCTTCAACCGCAAGTACCGCTCGTACAACGCAGTGCCAGTGGAAATTGCGGCAACGTACTGGCATTTTGTAGACCTGTTATGGGTATACCTGTTTGTTTTCTTTTTGTGGATACAATAAAACAGTCGATAAAGACCTATTTAATTTTGCGAACAGTTTAAAATAATAATTCTGATGGCTCACGCAGTACCTGCAGACAGGAAATGGTGGAGTGGGGGGAAAAGCCCCTTCAACATGGAATATGGAAAGCTGATGATGTGGTATTTCCTAATGAGTGACGCGTTTACTTTCAGCGCTTTTCTCATTTCTTATGGCACTATCCGCTTTTCCAGCAACAGTTGGCCCGATCCCAACGAGGTATTCAATTCCTTTCCATTTGTGCATGGTGTAAACCTTCCGCTGGCCTTCGTGAGCTTAATGACCTTTATCCTGATCATGAGTTCGGTAACCATGGTGCTGGCCGTGCACGAAGGACACCACATGAACAGGAAAGGCGTTATCAAATGGTTGATATGGACCATCATCGGCGGTTTTGCTTTCCTGGGTTGCCAGGCGTGGGAGTGGACGCACCTGTATCACCAGGGCGCATGGTGGGGAAGAAATCCCTTCCTCAACGCCAACGGAAGCGTTGCATCTACCAACTTCAGTAATTTCTTTTTCACTATAACAGGCTTTCACGGGTTTCACGTGTTTTCGGGAGTGATCATCAACATTATCATACTCATAATGACGTGGAAAGGCGTGTTCGACCGGAGGGGACATTACCTGATGGTGGAAAAAGCGGGACTGTACTGGCACTTTGTAGACCTGGTATGGGTATTTGTATTCCTTTGCTTTTACCTGTTGTAGCAACAACTTTTAATTATTTTGTCATTCAGTAATATGGAACATCAACATCATTCAGCACCGGGGGAAGTAACGTTTCATCATGAGCCGGCCCAGGGAACGAAGCGTATCTGGAAAACATTCTGGATCCTGCTGATAGTGACCATTATAGAATTAGGATTGGGATTGTTGTTGTATGCAACTCATTTCGGGGCGGGGCTCGTGCTGGCCATTAAAGGCGTCATCATCATACTTTCGCTCGCCAAGGCGTTTTACATCGTTTCCATTTTCATGCACCTGGGCGATGAGCTCCGCAACATGATCATGACCATTGTGGTGCCGCTGCTGTTATTTGTCTGGTTCATAGGCGCTTTCCTGTGGGACGGCGATTCGTTCCGCAACCTGCGCAATACTTACGACCCTTACCATAAAGAACAGACAACCACCCCGGCCAAGCAAGACAAACCGCACGACGCGCAAAAACCGGGAGAATTGCACTAACCGGTTAATCACCTGCTGTTTGCGGTTTAAGGTTAAGTAACAAAATTTCCTGCCGTACTTTTGTGCCGCAAATTCAACACTAAGTGAGTCAAAAAGCGTGGTTAGCGTTCTGCATCGCCGTATTGCTGCCAGTGGCAGGATACCTGATAGCAGACAAGTTCAGCAAGGAAGCCGTGATAATGCCCAAGCGGTATCATTACGATACCGTTATTGTACAGCAAAAGAACGGCAAAGAGATCACCGACACCGTTTGGCACCGCGTAAGCAACTTAACCCTCACGAATCAGTTGGGACAGCAGGTATCATTGGATGATCTTCAGGGCCATATCATCGTGGCCGATTTTTTCTTTACGCATTGCCCTTCTATTTGCCCCGCGCTTACGCGCAACATGAAAAAGCTCCAGGATGCTTTAAAATTGAAAGACGACCGCAGGCGAATAGATACCACCTTCGTGCATTTTATTTCTTTTACTGTAGACCCTGAAAGGGATTCCTTTCCGGCGTTAAGAAAATATGCAGACCGTTTTGGTGTAAATCCCGATGTTTGGTGGATGCTCACAGGCCCGAAGAAAGCTATCTACGACCATTCCATCAACGAGTTCAAGTTGGGCTTGCAGGATGGCGAAGGAGTGGATACGGCATTCATTCATACCGATAAATTTGTATTGCTCGACAAGCAACGCGTGGTGAGAGGCTATTACAGCGGGCTGGATAGCAACGACATGGCCCGTCTTGCCAAAGACATCGTATTCCTGCAACTGGAGAAGGATAAAAAGAAAAAGCGAAAACTATTTTAGCCTGATGCTTCCCGCCTATTTTCAAAAAAATGATAAAACAGCCCGCTGGCTGATACTCACGGTTTCGTTTGTGGTGTTTGCCGCAGTGGTATTGTTATCGAGGGTAAAGCTGGATGTGGAGTTGGGTTTCGACGAGCATTTATTTGCGAAGCTGAATGCCATCATCAATTCGGCCGTAAGCTTGTTGCTGGTGTGGGGATTGATTACAGTAAGGCGCCGCCGGTTTGCCGCGCACAGGCGCACGATGATTGCCGCGATTATTTTGTCCTGTCTTTTCCTGGTGTCTTATATCTGTCATCATTTGTTTACCGGCGATACCAGGTTCGGAGGGGTAGGCAGCATCCGGTACGTGTATTTTTTCATTCTGATAACGCACATCATTCTTGCCGCATTAATTCTTCCTTTTATTTTATACACGGCATATAGGGGGCTCACTGCCGAATGGCCGGCCCACCGCAAGCTGGCAAAGATCACCTGGCCTGTCTGGTTATATGTGAGTGTTACAGGCGTATTGGTGTATTTAATGATCAGCCCGTATTATTGATCGTTGCCGGCTCTTTATCTTCCCGATCGATTATTTCCGCTTATATAAATTTTTAGTTTGATATAAATGCTTTTTATATTTTCCTGCATCAATAACCTGTATGAAAAAATACATCACTATCGCCTGCATGATCGTCAGCCTCGCCGGCGTGGCGCAATCGGATAAAGACGCGGTCAGCAGTGCAGTAATGGACTACGTAGACGCATTTTATTATGGTGATTCCATGAAATTACACCGCAGCATTTCACCCCAGGTGGTGAAGTATGGGTATTACCGTCCTAAAGACAGCACCGGGTATGCCGGCGAGCCCATGAGCTTCCAGGCGATGATAAATTATGTTGCGGCGGTTAAAAAGCGCAACAATCCTTCGGCTGCCGATAAGTTTGTAAAGAAGGTAGAAGTGCTGGATGTGCAGGACCAAACAGCGGCCGCCAAGCTCACTGCCTGGTGGGGCACTGATTATTTACTGCTCGCAAAGCAAGGCGGAAAATGGATGATCACGCATGTGCTGTGGCAGTCGCCGCCGAGGTAGTAATTCACAACTCTAATTCTCTCGCCGGGTCCCAGAAGTGTTTTTTAAAATCCACGATGACATCATTCTTTACTTTGACGCCTTCTTTTTCCAACAGTTCCTGCATTTTAGTGGGAGTAGAAAAATGGTGTTTGCCCGATAGCATTCCATTTCGGTTGACCACGCGGTGCGCCGGCACTTTGGGCTTTGCACTGCCGGCTCCGTTCATGGCCCAACCCACCATGCGTGCGGAAAGCCTGGCGCCAAGCACGGCTGCAATAGCGCCATAAGAAGTTACCCTGCCTTTGGGAATTTGCCGCGCCACTTCATACACCAGCTCAAAAAAGTTCTGGTCCTTTTGCCCTGAGGGCCTGACTGATTTTAATTGCGCGGTTTGTTTTTTTGTTGTAGCCATTTCGAGGCTGATTACAATTTAAGGCGATAATTTACCGGGAAACTTACTTAAACCAGTGAGTGTATCCGGAGGCACAGTTTGTTCACTCTTTTCGTATTTCAACCGAATATCCGATTCATTTATTTACGCTTCCTGCTGCCCTTGCTGGTTCTGGTTCTTCCGCTGCTCCAATAACTTGCTGCGCCTGGGTTCGGGCACATTCTTGTAGTCGTAGGGACAGTGCTTGCATCCATTGCCGCAACAATAGCCTCGTGCCAGGTGATATTGTTCCGTCAGCACAATAAAGCCTTCGTTGTTGTAATAAAAATCCTCGTCTTCGTTAAATGGCTTCTTCATGGCTTTGTTTTAGCGACTGCTTCAACTCGGTGTCACGAGATTCCGGTGCAAGCTGCTCCGGCAAAGTAAAGCACAGGTAATGCACGCGATTGCTTTGTGCAATGTCCAATCCTTCGTAATACGTTTTGATCTGCAATTCGCCGGGAACATTTTCCTGCGCATATACATCGTCCAGGTCTGCGTGCAGCATAAGGCCGTATTGATCAATCACCAGTTTGGTAAAAGCGTACAGCTCGGGACTATCGGTCTTAAGATGAATTTTTCCGGCCGGTTGTAATACGCGTTGATATAGCCGCAGAAATCTTGGGTGCGTTAATCTTTTTTTTACCCTCGACACGCGCAATTGCGGGTCGGGGAAGGTAAGCCAGATCTCCGCTACTTCGCCCGGCGCAAAATAATCCGGCAGCTTATCGATTTGCGTACGCAGAAAGGCCACGTTTTGCAGGCCTTCGTTCAATGCTTTTTTTGCACCCGCCCAAATGCGGTTGCCCTTCAGGTCGATGCCAATACAATTGCGATGCGGGTACATGCGCCCAAGGCCGAGCGCGTATTCTCCTTTGCCGCAGGCGAGCTCGAGCGTAATGGCATTGTTATTCCCGAAAAATTCATTCCATTTGCCGGCCATGCCAATGGGATACTGCAATACATTCGAAAAAGTTTCTATCTCTGCAAAGCGCTTTAATTTCTTCTGGCCCATCGTACAAAAATAAATGATTCACCGGGGATTGGAAGTGAGGTATGTCTAATCTGCAACGCCTGAACTCACAACTCACCGCTCACCTCTGGGACGCACTCCATAACGATAACCCTTAACCCTTTACAAGCCCCGGCATATTTTTTATGCAAATACTCTAAAACTTTCACTATGCAAAGAGATGGCGCACTTCAGAGCTTATGGCAAAACGGCATGCCTGATTACGTACCGCAACACAAAACTATTCCCGACGGCATTTTCGATATACTGATCGTAGGAGGCGGCATGGCTGGCATTTCCACCGCCCTGCAGTTACAAAAAGCCGGCAAGTCGTGCATTGTGGCCGAAGCGCATACGTTGGGCTTTGGAACCACCGGCGGCACCACTTCACACCTTAATACTTTGCTTGACAACCCTTACAACCAGGTAGAGACAGATTTCGGGGAAAATAATGCGCAATTGCTGAGCGAGGTCACCCGCAAAGCGCTCGACCTTATCAAATCCAATATACAGGAGCACCACATCAGTTGTGAACACAGCGAATTACCTGGCTACCTGTATTCACAAAACGATGAACAAACCAAAGAGCTCGAAAAAATATTCGAAGCTTCTAAAAAAGCAGGTGTAGAAATAAGTTATACCGATAATATACCCGTTCCCATCCCTTTTGAAAGGGCGATAGTAGTAGAAAGGCAGGGCCAATTTCATCCCACACAGTATTTGTTCGGCATTGCCAAAGCCTTTGAATCGATGGGCGGCGTTATACTACAGGGTTGCCGGGTAGAAGACGCGGAAGAAAACGATATCATCCAGGCAAAAACAACCCTCGGCACCATCAGGGCGAGGCATCTGGTTTATTGCACGCACATTCCGCCGGGCGTAAACGTGCTGCACTTCCGGTGCGCGCCTTACCGCAGCTATGCCATCGCGGTAAAATTAAAGGACAACAATTATCCCAATGGCCTTGCGTACGATATGTACGATCCGTACCACTATTACCGCACGCAGGAGATAAATGGGCAACAGTTCCTGGTTGCGGGGGGAGAGGACCATAAAACAGCACATGAAGAAAATACCGAGGCCTGCTTTACGCGGTTGGAGGCGCACATAAAGACTTATTACGATGTAGAGCGCGTGGAGAACCGCTGGTCTTCGCAATTTTTTGCACCGGCTGATGGATTGGCTTATATCGGGCATTTGCCTGGTGGTGCGCAAAACATGTGGGTAGCTACAGGATTTGGCGGAAACGGCATCACCTACAGCCATGTGGCGGCATTGGTGTTCAATGATATTTTTGTAACAAGAGACAGCCGTTATGCAGACCTGTTCAATCCCAACCGTATTAAGCCGGTAGCGGGGTTCACCAATTTTATAAAGGAAAATGCGGATGTCGTCTCGCACTTCATAGGCGGCTACTTCAGCCACGAAAAACTGGAATCGCTTTCAGAGCTTGCTCACGGTGAAGCAAGGATTGTAAAATACGAAGGACATCGATTGGCCATTTATAAAGATGAGAGCGGGCAACTGCATGCGGTAAATCCTGTTTGCCCGCACGCAAAATGCAGCGTGGCCTGGAACAATGCCGAGAAGAGCTGGGATTGTCCCTGCCATGGCTCACGGTTCTCGTACGATGGCGAATTGTTGACAGGGCCCGCGCGGAGCGATCTGGAATTGGTAAAGCTGAAAAGGTTAGTGGAGAAATAAAAACAACCGGGTACAAACACGAACGCAGGCTTACGGGCCTGCGTTCGTGTTAAAAGTACCATGAGAAAACGAAGAAGCCCCTCTGCCGTCACTGCAAAAAGGCTTCATTCACCCGCTGTAGGGGGAGGATTCGAACCTCCACGGGGACGTTAGCCACAACACATTGCTTTGACTTTCTCCTGCACTGGTTTAGCACTGGTGCAGAACAAAATCGGTTAGTGGTCAACCCTGGTCGGCCATACACAAGGTAGAGTCGGCGCTATATTGCGTTTATCCGTTGATCCCCACCCCCGAGACAAGGGGGCATGTCTGCCGGAAATTTCATCACCCCACAGTATTATTAAGAACTTCGATAGATCAAAAATAATAACTCGGGCTATTCGTTCCAAAATTTTCAATAAAAAATTTGAATATTTCGTTTTTATTCAAATATATTTGTATTTCATTGAAAATTGTATAAAACACTCAATCGTAATGGTAGGTAAATTAAATCTTGACAAATTAGACCTGCAGATCATTCACGCCATGATGGACGACGCAGGCATTTCCTACGCCGACCTCGGCAAAGCCCTCTTCGTATCAGGAGGTACCATTCACGTGCGCATTAAGAAACTCCAGGAAGCAGGTATAGTGAAAGGTACAAAACTCAACGTAGATCTCAAGCAACTCGGCTACGATGTCATTGCCTTCATCGGCATCTACCTCGAAAAAAGTTCGCTGTACGATTCGGTTGCCAAAGAGCTCCGTAAAATACCCCAGATCGTGCGGCTTAATTACACTACCGGCAACTACAGCATGTTCGCGGAAATAGTATGCAAGGACATTAACCAGCTACGCTTTGTATTGCACGATGAGTTGCAAAAAATTCGCGGCATAGAACGGACCGAAACTTTTATATCGCTGGAGGAAAGCTTTGCACGTAATGTGCAGGTGTATAAGGAAACCGAAAAGGCAAAGGCGAACCATTAACTCCTTACCTCCAACGCATCCCTCAACCCATTTCCCACCATATTAAATGCTAGCACCAACAGCATAATCGCAATGCCCGGCGCAATGGCCAGCATGGGATTGTGCGTAATAATAAAACTGTAGTTCTCCTTTATCATCAAACCCCAGCTCGGCTGCGGAGGCTGCACGCCCACGCCTAAAAAGCTTAGTCCCGCTTCAATTACAATAGCCGTAGCAAAGTTAGACGCAGCCACTACCATTACCGGTCCCAATACATTTGGCAAAATATGCCTGGTTATAATGCGCGCGCCCGAAAAGCCCAATGCCCGCGCCGCTTCAACATATTCCAGCTCGCGTATGCTCAGTATCTGCCCCCGAACAATGCGCGCAACATTTACCCACAACGTTAACCCGATGGCGATGAACACCTGCCAGAACCCCTTGCCTAACATCAATGTAATGGCAAATACCAATAACAAGGTAGGGATGCTCCAGATAACATTGATCAGCCACATCACGGCATCGTCTACACGCCCGCGGTAGTATCCCGCCAGGGCGCCCAATAGCACCCCGATGCTCAATGATATCAGCACCGTCACCAATCCAACCCCGAGGCTCACCCGAACTCCGACTAATAACCTGCTCAGAATATCGCGGCCATATTTATCGGTCCCCAATCGAAACTTAATTGTCTCTACCGGCTCGGTATTCCCCGATGCTGTGCGCAACTGCGCCCTGGAGTAACCCACGCGCTCAGACACATCCTCATCGATGTATTTCTGAACGATAATGCTGTCGTTGGTAGACTGATAGCCCGTAATAGGAACGTATTGATACCGGTCTTCGCGGCCCGATATTACCTGTTGCAGGAAAGAAGTTTCTTCGAAAGATTTTTCGCGCGGAAGTTTCAGGAATTGTTGCGCGAACCCTGGCTTTTGCCCGCTGATCTCGACGATCATGCGGTTGGCGTTTGGACTTTTGTCCGGTGCCACCAGGTAGCAGATCACCGCAACGATCAAGGCTGCTATGATCACTACCAGTCCGGCCAGCGCCCCTTTGTTGCGGCGCAGCCTGCGCCAGGCATTGCGGTCTGGATTGGTGGTTGTTGCGGCCATGCGGCAAAATACTAATTTCTACTGCACCGTTCTTCCCTTCCATTGGTACCTGCCGAATTTACCCAGCCAGCCGGCAATTACCGTGTACACAATATGCAGTGGCTGCAACAATGGAAAAAACTTCATCAATCTTCTTTCGCCGAAAAAAGAAGATACCGCATTTACAAAAGGGAACTCCAGCAATATCTTGGAGAACAGGAACAATATCACGATCAATAAAAGATCGGGATTAAAAAAAGACAATACAAAGAGCGTAAGCATTAAAATGTTCAGCAGGTATACCAACAGTAAAACCCTGGTCACTCTCTTATCCTCATATTTATCCGCCTTGCTGGCCCAGCGGATGCGCTGTTGCCAGAAGGCCCGCCAACCATCGGCCGCCTTTGCCGTTACAATGGCATCCTTGCTTTTGAGGTAATGGATTTTGCCAGGATATTGCTGCGCTATCTTGAACATCAGCAGCATATCATCGCCAGATGCAATATGGTCAATGCCCTCGAAGCCATTCACTGCATGAAATGCTTCTTTTGAATAGCACAGGTTGGCCCCATTGCCCATGGAGTGAAACCTGCGCGATACCGAGGCCGCCGTGACCCCCTGAAGGCTTAAAAAATCCAGCGACTGAAAAATGCCCAGTAGATTATTGCGGGCCTGCAATTTTACCGGCGCCGCAATCAATACCGCTTCGGTTTCCTGCTGGTAGGCCATCAGGGTGCTGATCCAATCTCTTCCCGCCTCGCAATCCGCATCGGTGGTAAGGATCCAATCTCCTGTTGCGCGTTCCACGCCGGTTGTTATTGCCTTTTTTTTATAAGAATTGATGGCATCGTGCACATGATCTTTCAATGCAATAAGCTGAATGCTTTCGTTGTTAAAGCCCGTGACGATATCAGCGGTGCGGTCGGTGGAATGGTCGTCTATTACGATCACCTGTAGCAGCTCGGGCGGATAACGTTGGTTAACGATCGATTGCAGGCAACGGCCAATGGTGTTTTCTTCATTGCGCGCAGGAATAATGATGGAAACCTTTGCGGATGGAGTGATATCGGCGGGTGCCTTATATTCCGCGAGCCGCTGCCATCCCTTGCGGTAATATTCTATCAGTACGGCATAACCGACAAAAACAATTACAGCAACCACCACCAGCCAAAATGAAACATCATCCATGTTGCAAGTATAAGCGAATTTAAAATGGAAAGCTTGCGGTTTGAAACGCAGGCGCCTGCGTCGGGCGATCAAAATGAAAGTAAAGTACCGGGTTCCTTTTCACTTTAAACTTTTAACTTCCAAACCTCAGCTTTCCAGTGCACGCACAATGGCAGTAGCATTTTTCTCGTGCAACACCTGGTGACCGCAGTCCAGCACTTCTATCGTGCATCCGGGCAGGCTATTCAGCGTTTTCTTACCGGTTTGCTGGGTAATGATGCGGTCGTATTTGCCATACAACAGCCTGATCTGTATCCCGCCTTTTGAAAGAATGTTCTTGAGCGCAACTGCATCGGGCGTGCATTTGCTGAGGCCCGTCCACCGCTGGTACAGGTCTTTTCTTACTTTTTCATCATGAATATAATACTGCACAAATTTGAATATGCTTTGATTGATAAGCCGCAACCTGTTGCCGGCACGCAGCATGCCCAGGAACCATCCGGGCCGCTTCATGGTGAATTTAAAAAGCGCGTTGCCCACGGCAGATTGCGTAGCCAGCCAATACCAGAAGTTCACTTTTAATCCATCGGGCGCCAGCAATACCAGCTTCGATACTTTTTGTGGTAGTTCCTGCAACACGCACAATGCAAGCCGGCCACCCAGGCTGAAGCCCAGCAAATGAAGCTGTTCGCCTCCCAAGTGTAATTGTTCCAGTATTCTTTGTGTGATATCGGCCAAAGCGCCTGGCAGGACATATTTTTCATTCCAAACCGTTTGGCCATGAAAGGGAAGATCGATGGCGATGATGGAAAACCGCCCACCCAATTTTTTTTCCAGGAAATCAAAATGTAACGACGTCTCGCCGTAACCATGAAAGCAAATCAGCGGCGTGGGGCCGCTACCGCCGTAGCGATAATGGATGATAGATTGATTATGGGTTATAAAGCCGGATTGGACCAACGCTATCTTTTCATGAAAGTTTTTGTAAATATCCGCTCATCGTCCAATACGCATTCCGCCCAATATATTCCGGTGGCGAATATTTGCAATGGTATTGAAAGGCGGTTCTCTCCCGCATGCAGCAGGTAGGTAGACTTTCTTACCAGGATACCCTGGCTATTCACGAACCTGAGCTGGATGGGGTGATTGCCGGCGGCAGCCATTTTTATCACTACCTGCTGTTGCAAGGGGTCTATTGAAAAACTTTTTAATGCTACCTGCGCTTTTCCACATACTACTTTTATCGCCTGGGAGAAGAACGTGCGTGCAGCTTCAACTACCCGTAAACGATAGTAATACGTTCCTGTTGTTGCGGTCTTATCAACCGCAATATAGCTTTGCTTGTTGGCAGCGGATTGCGTGATGACCGTGTGGATGGTGCTGAAGCTAACTCCGTCTACGCTTCGCTGCAGTTCATAGCGGGTGCCGGCCAGCTCATCGGCCACCGACCAGGTTGACACTACCGAACCCTGCTGCAGGCGCGCATTGAATGCCGTAAGCTTCACTGGAAGTTGCACTGCAAATATGTTCTTATCGCGCACACGCTGAAACAAAATATCGTGTCCCGCGTCGTTCAGATGAATGCCGTCGCCCGAGTCAAAAGCGGGCAGAATGGCAAGTGTCACAGGATCGGTCAATCCATCCCAAAAGTCCACGGCAAAATATCCAAAGGCATTGATAATGCTATCCCGCAGGGTTTTTAACTTTTGGCGTGCCGCCATCGTATTGAATGGGAACGCATGGCGTGGTTGGGTAGTAGTGATATAACAGGTTTTGCCCTGGGCATTCACTTCAGCGCGAATGGTGCGGAAGCAGCGCATGATGCTGTCGATGGAAAGTGTATCGTACCCATTGCTGGGATAATTCACTAACACCACATCTGGGGTAAAGGAAAGCGCACGGGTAACATTATTGTTTACATCGGGTTGCAAATTGGGCGATGGTCCTACGAACCACGAGGGCATTCCCTTATATACCGTATAACCACCTACTGCCAGTTGGAAAAGGTCCATCGGCTGGGCAATGCCATCCTGGTATGTATCGAGCCTGCCCAAATAACAAGTAGCAAAACTGCTGGGTCCAGTACAGGCGGAAGTAGAAGAACCGATTACCGACAGTTTTTTATTCTGTCCATATACTCCAAAAAACGACAGCAAAAGCACAGCAATGCAAACACGTCTCATAAGCTTTTTTTTAAGAAATGATCCTTGGACCGGGTAGGATTACGGGATTATAGGACATAGTACGGACACCAACGATAAGTATACGCTTGGGGTTCAGGTACGGGCTGCTATCAGAGGTAATGCTATGTGTTACAATTATAGGGGACCTTAAAGGTAGCTTCTTCTGATTGCTTTGCAATACCGTTAATTGGGTAATAATTTCGTGATCGGGCTTGTTTCGATCAAGATTATTTAGTACGTTTGGATAGTTGTTTAACTAACTATATGCCAAACAACCAATTTAAGAAAGGCGAGCTGTATAGTTTCATTACGGGTAAGGCCTCAACGGCCATTGCCCGCCGGCTTCAAAAAAAATTCAACCAGGCCGGCCTGAACCTGACCATCGAACAATGGAGCGTGTTGTACCAATTATGGAAAGAAGATGGCAAAAGCCAACAGGAACTGTGCAATGCCACTTTTCGCGACAAGCCCAGCATTACCCGGCTGGTAGACAACCTGGAACGACTGCAACTGGTAAAGCGCGTATCGTCGGAAAGCGACCGCCGCATGAACATGATCTACCTGACCAAGCAGGCGCAGAAGCTACAGGAGCAAACCATGCAACTTGCCGAAGAAACCCTAAACGAAGCACTGGAAGGCGTTCCCGTAGAACGCATAGACGTGTGCAAGGAAGTGCTGCAAATAGTATACGACAACCTGAAATAACAATGTAAACTCTTTAATACATTCTTATGAGCACAACTACCACCACAAGTAAGACCATATTGAAAGGAGGCGAATGGCTGATACGGGAAAGCACGCCTTTTGAAACCTTTACCCCGGAAGATTTCAACGAAGAGCAGCGCATGGTGCTGGAAATGTGTAATTCATTTCTTGACACAGAGATACTGCCGATCATCGATCGCATCGACAGCATGGAACCGGGCCTCATGCCCTCGTTAATGGACAAGGCTGGCGAACTGGGACTGCTCGGAACCTCCATTCCCGAAGAATACGGCGGCCTCGGTAAAGACTTTATCACCGCTACACTGGTCAATGAAGGACTGGGAGCAGGGTATTCATTTTCGGTTGCCATTGCCGCGCATACGGGCATTGGCACCCTGCCAATACTTTACTTTGGCACGCCGGAGCAAAAACAAAAATATATTCCCAAGCTCGCTACCGGGGAGTGGAAGGGCGCATACGGTCTTACCGAACCCAATAGCGGCAGTGATGCGCTTAGCGCAAAAACATCCGCCCGCCTGAGTGCAGACGGCAAACATTTTATTTTGAATGGCCAGAAGTGCTGGATCACCAATGGAGGCTTTGCAGATGTATATACCGTATTTGCCAAAATAGAAGGCGATAATGCGCCCGGCGGCAAAACAGGCTTCAGCGCATTCATTGTACAAAGAGGGTTCCCGGGTTTTACGCAAGGTCCCGAAGAGCACAAAATGGGCATCAAAGGATCTTCTACCGTTCAATTGTATTTCCAGGATTGCCAGGTGCCTGTTGAAAACTTATTGGGCGAAGCGGGCAAGGGACACGTTATTGCCTTCAACATATTGAACATCGGCCGACTGAAATTATGCGCCGCCGCATTGGGCGGGGCCAAGCGCGCACTCACCGGCTCGATAGAGTACGCTAATACGCGTGAGCAATTCAAGCAACGCATTTCCAACTTCGGCGCCATCAAGCGCAAGCTGGCCGATATGGCCATCAGCATCTGGGTAGGCGAATCTGCCTTGTACCGCACCTCCAAATGGATCGATGACAAAGAACAAACTTCTATCGCCGAAGGCAAGCCATTCAACGAAGCGCTGTTAGGCGCAGCCGAAGAATACGCCATTGAATGCGCCATGCTGAAAGTGTTCGGAAGCGAAGTATTGGATTTTGTGGTAGATGAAGGCGTACAGATACACGGAGGCAATGGCTTTAGCGCGGAATACAATATTTCCCGCGCTTACCGCGACAGCCGCATCAACAGGATATACGAAGGCACCAACGAAATAAACAGGCTGCTTACGCTCGACATGACGCTGAAGCGCGCCATGAAAGGCCGGCTGGACCTGATGGGGCCTGCTATGAAAGTAGCACAGGAACTCATGAGCATTCCTGATTTCGGCAGCGAGGACGATGCTCCTTTCGCGAAGGAAAGAAAGCTGATCGTTAACTTTAAAAAAGCGATCCTGCTTACCGCCGGCGCAGCGGTGCAAAAACTGATGATGAAGCTGGACCAGGAACAGGAAGTGCTGATGAGCATTGCAGACATGGCCATCGATACGTTCAACGCCGAAAGCGCATTGTTAAGAGCGATGAAGATCGCCGACCAGCAAGGCGCTGCCGCGCAGGTATATATCGACATGATGAAAGTGTACCTGACCGATGCGGCCGACCGCATTCAAAAGAATGGAAAGGACGCCATCAACGCGTTTGCGGAAGGCGATGAGCAACGCATGATGCTGCTGGGATTAAAAAGATTTACCAAGGCTGAAGCATTCAATACAAAGGATGCAAGACGCAGGGTTGCGGACAAGCTCATTGCAGAAAATAAATACTGTTTTTAGGTTCCGGTCAGTGCAACGGTTGTTGCATTTGAACGCATAGATTACGGGTTATGGGTTACGAGCATTTGCAATATGCTTTCTAACGCATAACCCGTAGTTTTTGCAAGAGCTGAATTAACGGTCCTCCTTAATCGAAATCGAAAAAATCAGAAAAGAAAGATTTCTTTTTCTTGTAGGGATGCTGCGGATGCCGGTGCTTATCGTAATATTTAAATCCATCGTCCTTCCGGTAATCTTCCCTGTAATTTTCTTTATCGGAATAATAGTCGCCGGTGCGTTCGAGTATTTTGTCCAATTCTCCTCTATCGAGCCATACGCCCCTGCAGTTGGGACAATAATCTATTTCAACGCCATTTCTGTCGGCCATGACCAAGGTTTCGTTACATTTCGGGCATTTCATAAAACAATTCTTTATTAGAGGGTATTACAAAAATTAAGCCTCAGTGTACTAACCGTTTTGTAAAAGTGCTGTCCGGATAGCAGCTGATCGCTGGTTGGCAATAAACGGCAGCTTATCGATGCAATGCAGCATATCGCTTGCTAAACGGATAACTGTAAATCCGTAACAGTTTACCTTTGCACTCTAAATCATTTACAATGCCTGAGCTTGTTAAAGAATTCAATGACTACCGCACAAAAATGAACGAGGTGATCCTAAGCAAAAATAACCTGGTGATGAAACGCCTCTGGAACCTGGATACCAACACGTACGAAGACGGCGCGCTCGATAAAAAAACCAAGGAAATGCTCGGCCTGGTAGCCAGCATGGTGCTGCGTTGCGACGACTGCATCAAATACCACCTGGGTAAATGCCATGAGCTGGGCATTACCACCGAGCAGGTATATGAAATATTCGCGGTGGCTAATATAGTGGGCGGCACCATTGTGATACCCCATACCCGCCGCGCAGCGGAATACTGGGAAGCCCTCGCCGGTTGATCGGGCATAAGCCAATTATTTTCTAAAAATACTCGCGGGCCAATTCCTTATATGATCGGCTTACCAGCTAATCGGCGAATTACTTAAATTTGTACAACACCATTTTACCCATGAGTACTACCACAACCGTTCCGCAACCGATGACCGCAAAAGATTTTGCAACGGACCAGGAGGTCCGCTGGTGCCCCGGATGCGGCGACTATTCCATCCTGGCCCAGGTACAAAAAGTAATGCCCGGCCTGGGAATCCCGCGTGAAAACATCGTGATCGTTTCAGGCATCGGCTGCAGCAGCCGCTTCCCGTATTATATGAATACGTACGGCATGCACTCGATCCACGGCCGCGCAACCGCCATTGCCAGTGGGTTAAAAGCCACCAGGCCGGAACTAAGCGTGTGGATAGTTACAGGCGATGGAGACAGCCTGAGCATTGGTGGCAATCACACCATCCATTTGCTGCGCAGGAACTTCGACGTGAACATACTGCTGTTCAATAACCAGATATATGGTCTTACCAAGGGACAGTACTCGCCCACATCCGAACTGAACAAGGTAACCAAGTCAACCCCTTACGGAAGCATCGACCATCCCTTTAATCCATTGGCCCTGGCATTGGGCGCCGATGCTACTTTTATAGCACGAAGCATGGACAGGGACCCCAAGCACCTGCAATCGATGTTGGTAAGGGCCAACCAGCATAAAGGCGCATCATTCCTGGAAATATACCAGAACTGCAACATTTTCAACGACGGCGCATTCGAAATATTCACCGAAAAGGGCACGAAGGCAGACGAGGCCTTGTTCCTGGAGCAAGGCAAGCCCCTGGTGTTCGGGGCCGCTCAAAATAAAGGCATCAAGCTGGACGGGTTTACGCCCGTGGTGGTAAACCTTGATGAAGGCCATAGCGCCAGCGACCTGTGGGTACACGACGAACACGATATTTATAAAGCGCAGATACTGGTGCGCATCTTCAACGATCCTTCCAAAGAAGGCCATCTTCCCAGGCCATTTGGCGTGTTTTATGAAACGCAGCGGGCTTGTTATGAAGATATCATGAACCTGCAGATAGAAGAAGTAATGTCGTCGAAAGGTGCAGGTAATCTCGACAAATTGCTGCGAGGTAATGAAACCTGGACAATAGCATAGCAATTTTTCTTCGCAGGGTACGCTGCTAACAGTCATCGATCCCCGAAGTTCAACCTGCTAGCGACAGTACGAAGCAGGCAGGGCAATTTTGACATCCGAAATCTTGTCGCAGATCAATTCAATTCTATAGGTCCGGGCCGGGCATACGCCGGCACGCTGTTTCACTTACGGTTCTTATACCCTGAGTCCAAATCCCTTTTGCCTCATTTTTAATCGGATCCGTCCGGGTATTATAAAAAAATTGCCGACGATGGAAATCGCCGGCCTGTGCTTACCTCTGAAACCACAAAAAGAAAGAATTTAAAAACGTAAGCTTGTTTACTTATTTGGAAAAGAAGCAGTTAGTTTTTAGTTACGGCAATCGTTCTCTTAAATTATTTGTTTGAAATAAGATTTTCTGGGGGGTAACGGTCAAGGGCTGCTGATAAATCACAGCTTAATTTAAATATTATTCTTCAAAAAACCTGAAAGGCGTGGAAATTGGAAAAAGCAGTTTTTGGAAATTGGATGATTGGAGAGCGGAAATTGGAGCAATACACTGCATTGATTAGCTTTTTAGTGCATAGCAGGGCTAAATTAAAGACTGTTTTCTGAAAAAGCAATAATTCTTTAAGATATTTTTCAGTCTTAGTCTACCTGGCTTTCGATCAATTCCCGCTCAGCTGCCTTAAAAGTTTTTTCTTTTTTATAATTGTACCACCACTCGGGCGCTGTCCTTTTCATGAGTGTATCGATGTTGCGCATTCCGAATAAATTCCACACGCCTTTTAATTTACCGCTGAGGGAGCTTTGCAATGCGCGCAGGCTCATGGCAAAACCACTGTCGAGGTACTCCATGTGGTGCCAGTATCCCGCGGGCATAAACAGCGTGTCGCCGTGTTCCAGTATTACTTCATAACCCCTTGCAAATTGCAGGGCGGGATGCTTGTCCCTTTCCAGTTTGTTCTTGCGGTCGTCGAAGTAATTTTCGAAGTTCACGAAGCTTAGCACTTCCCAGGGCTTGCGGTAAATCTTGCGTTGCTCCTCGAAGGGAAAAAGCAGCACTCGTTTGCGGCCCACGAACTGGGTGTGAAATATGTGCGACATATCTATGTCGAAGTGCATATGCGTAATAGAGCCTTGCCCTCCTACAAACAGCATAGGATAGCGCTTAACGAAGCCCGTGGCCAGGTGGTCGGGCCATGTAAAATCGTTGATGAGCTGGGGCGCATGATCGAAGATGTTGAAAAGAAAGATTCTCCATTGGGCGGGGCCTTTGCGCACCATTTCTATGTAGTCGCCGAACTTCATGTAATCGTCGGCTTTGTTGATGGGCGTATATGCATCGCTTTTTACGTTGTTGTAAACGCCCACTTTTACTTCACCAACCACTTGCTGAAAGAGGTCCCAGTTCCAGGTTGAATAGGCTGGCCATTGTTTGGACAGGTCCTTAATCACCACGGGCTTCATGGGGTTATAATATTTTTCTCTGAATTCCTCGGGGTTAATGAGGCCTACTTTTTCTACAGAGCTCAACTGCATAGAAAGAGTTTTAAAGAAACAAATGTATATATTATAAAATTGTTACACTAAGCAGGCCCATGAATTGACAACTGCTTTACATATTAAGGGGTTATGGCCGCTGGCTCTCCCGATAACCGTATATTGCCGGATGCTCTTAACCTTGCACCCGGATAATCCCGAACCGAGAAAGGTCCAGCTTATACAGCAATGCCTCCAACAGGGCGGGGTGGTCATTTATCCCACCGATACCATTTATGGATTAGGTTGCGATATTTTTCAGCCAAAAGCCGTTGAAAGGATCTGCCGCATCAAGCAGGTGCAGCCGGCCAAGGCACAGTTATCCTTCATTTGCCACGATCTTAGCAGCTTAAGCGCCTACGCCCGGCAATTGCCCAACACCACCTACAGGCTATTGAAAGAGCATTTGCCTGGCCCTTATACCTTCATTTTGCCCGCCAGCAGGCAGGTGCCCCGCATCCTTCAAAGTAAAAAACACAGCATCGGGCTGCGGGTGCCGGATAATACCATTGCCAGGACCATTGTGAAAGAATTGGGCCGGCCTATATTGAGCGCCTCGCTGCCCGGGGAGTTGGTGGAACATTATACCGATCCGGAGATCATTCACGGGCAAGTAGGCCATCTGGTGGATATGGTGGTGGATGGTGGAATTGGCGGTATCGTGCCATCGACGATTATTGATTGTACAGGGGATGAGCCGGTATTATTAAGAAAGGGCGCAGGGGCCTGGAAGGGATAAGAGTGGAGACGTGCTGAGCAGAAAGAGGATAAGGGACATTGGCGCATAACCGGATAAAAATACGTAGAACAACGTAAGACAAACGAAGGATGAACGTAGGATAGATGCCGGATGAGCGAAAATGAACCCAGGATGAACGTACGATCGATGCTTGCCACGGATGTCTTTGGATGATAATCGACCTATGGAACTGCGGTCAAGGGTTCCTGTACAATCAATTCTTCCGTTAACTCCAGTTCCAACTGCGGAGACAAACATTGGAACGACCTGCGGTGATATGGAGTCAATCCATGCTCCTCGATAGCTCTGCGATGGCAAGGCGTAGCATAAGCCTTATTGGTATTCCAACCGTACTGTGGATGCTTCTTATGCAGCCGGATCATGAAATCGTCGCGGTAAGTTTTGGCTAAAATGCTGGCAGCAGCAATCGAAGCATAAATGCCATCGCCCTGCACAACACATTCATGCGGGATCCTTTTATACGGCGTGAAACGGTTGCCATCAATCAGCAACAACTGCGGTTTCTGCTTCAGCTTTTTTACCGCGAGGTGCATGGCCTTAAAAGATGCTTTAAGAATATTAATGCGGTCGATCTCTTCGTGGTCCACTTTAGCAACTGCATAGCTAACGGCGTGTTGCTCGATAAACATCCGCAGCTCTGCGCGGTGTTCGGGCGTAACCTGTTTGGAGTCGTTCAATAACGGATGAAAAAAATCCCGTGGCAATATCACCGCCGCGGCAAACACAGGCCCGGCCAGGCATCCCCTTCCCGCCTCATCGCAACCGGCCTCAATGATATTTTCTCGGAGAAAGTTTTTCAACATAAGCAAGCGCAATCTACAGGATGAAACCTATCCGCCATTCAATGTGAAAAACAATGTGAAAAAAATTTCCGCCCCTACCTTTGCACGCGATGCAAACAACGCCACGCTCCTCTTCTTCCCGCGCAGTAGCCATTTGGATCATGATCGGCGTAGGCATGCTGCTGGTGCAGGTAATATTGGGCGGCATTACACGGCTCACGGGCTCCGGCCTCTCCATTACCGAATGGGACGTGGTAACAGGATTTCTTCCCCCACTGAACGAGCAACAATGGGCAACTGAATTTGAAAAATACCGGCAGACCCCGCAGTTCCGCTACATCAACATGGACTTTACCCTCTCCGATTTCAAATTCATTTTTTTCTGGGAGTGGTTCCATCGCTTTTGGGGCCGGCTCATCGCCATTGCCTTTGCAATACCCTTCACGATTTTCCTTATTCAGAAAAGATTCACCAAAAACATGATCGGTCCCCTGCTCCTGCTGTTCCTGTTCGGCGCGCTGCAGGGCGCCATCGGTTGGATCATGGTGAAAAGCGGGCTAACAGGCGATGCCATTTATGTAAAGCCCACCCGCCTCGCCCTTCATTTTGTGTTTGCATTGGCGCTGATAGCCTATGCGTTCTGGTTCGGATTGCAGCTATTGGTGCCGCAGTACGAACGCGCCGCGGCTCCCAGCCTAAGAAAACTAACCGGGTGGATGATAGGGCTGGTGTTCATTCAATTTGTTTTTGGCGCGCTCATGGCTGGCCACAAGGCCGCCAACGCAGCGCCCACCTGGCCCACCATCAACGGCGAATGGATACCCTCTAACCTTTTTGCGGAAGAACCTTTCCTTTTCAATTTTGTCGACAACCGCATCACCATTCATTTTGTGCACCGCCTGCTTGCTTATGTGCTTACCTTGCTGGCATTTACCTGGACGGTAAAAGCCTACCGGGCCGCACCCATGCCGCGGCTTTTTACGGCTACCCGGTGGCTGCCCGCCATATTCATCATCATACAGGTGTTTTTGGGTATTTACTCCCTTTGGGCCAGCAAGCACATTGTGCCCAACCAATGGGGCGGGTTTGAATGGGTGGCGCAACTGCACCAACTCACCGGAATGCTTTTCCTCCTTAGCCTTGTATGGATGTATTACTTGCTGCGGAAAAATCCGCTTCCTGCTCTGGCCGGAATACGTTAATTTAAAGCGACGGCTATAATTTAAGGTTTGCTCCATCGTTTATATAGGCGGGCTGGCTTTACAGCAATACCTTAGCTTGTACCGTGCTTACCTAATGTTATGTGGAAATTCGTACGATCCGTTTATCGTTCCTTCCCTGTTCAACTGGTGATCCTGCATTTAAAAAAATTCCAGGTGCTGCTGTTGTTCTGGTTCCTGCTGTTTAGCACGGTCAACGGCTCATTTATGCAAACCTTCGGGGCCAATTCCCTGTTCCTGGCCCCCGAATACCTGGGAAAGGTAAATTTCATCAGCGCTGCCATCGTGGGTGTGGCCCTGGGCGTATTTATCATGAGCTGGAACATCACCACCTTCATTTTGTTCAGCCGGCATTTTAAATTCCTGGCCACCACTACCAACCCCTTCCTGAAGTATTGCATCAATAATTCCATCATCCCGCTCGCCTTTGTGCTATTCTATTTTTTCAAGGGCGTTCGCTTTGCAGCTAACAAAGAGCTGATGGGCACAGGCGAGATCACATTGCTGGCATTGGGATTTGTGTTAGGTCTTGTGAGCCTTATACTGCTATCGCTCCTGTATTTTTTCAGGGCCGACAAGTCCATCATCCGGCGTATGACGCCGCTGATCAACAATCCTCAACGGTACAAAACGCAATTCAGCCACAAAGGATCGAAGCTGAACGAAAGCCGGCTGATAAAAGTAGAGTACTACCTCAATGCGCTTACCCATGTCAAAAAAGTACGCGATGTTTCGCACTACAGCAGCGAGTTTATAGAAACCATGTTCAGCCGCCACCATTTCGCGGCGGTATTGTCTATTTTCATTGCATTTGTTTTTTTGATACTGTTGGGATTCTTTCTCGATAATCCACTGTTCCAGTTGCCGGCGGCTGCCAGCATCGTCATTTTCTTTGCAGTGTTCATAGCTGTGGCGGGCGCATTCTCTTACTTCCTGCAAAGCTGGAGCATTCCCTTTGTGATTTTGATATTCCTGATCGTTAACACGCTTTACCGCAACAACATCATCGACCCTACCAATAAGGCATACGGCATCAATTATGCTAACAGTAACGAGCGGCCGAAGTACGCCCGCGAAACGCTGCTGCAGCTGTGCACCAACGATCGCATCGAGCAGGACAAGCAAAACATGCTGCGCATACTGGACAACTGGAAGAAAAGACAAGGTGAAGAGAAACCGGTAATGGTCATCATCAACACCAGCGGAGGCGGCACGCGCAGCGCCACCTTTACCATGAACGCCTTGCAGCGGCTGGATAGCCTCAGCGGCGGCGAACTGATGCGAAAAACATTCCTGATCACCGGTTCTTCCGGCGGCATGCTGGGCGCCTCTTACTTCAGAGAATTATATCGCCATAAAGTAAAAGGCGAAGCCATTAACCTGCACAACAAACAATACATCGATGATATTGCAGGCGATTTGCTGAACCCCTTGTTCTCATCGCTGGTAGCAAGAGATCTTGCATCGCCGGCGCACACATTTCAAATCGGCAATCGCACCTTTGTAAAGGACCGTGGCTATGCATTCGAAGAAAAGTTCAACGATAATACCCGCGGCGTGCTCAATCATCAATTAAAAGATTATGTCGAGGATGAGGCCAATGCGGTCATCCCGCTCATGTTGTTCCATCCCGTTATTACCCGCGACGGTCGCAAGCTTATTATCAGCAGCCAGCCGGTGAGCTTCTTGATGAAGCCCGTTACCGATACCGCCACGCACATCGATCCCGATGCGATCGATTACGCTGCGCTGTTCCACAAGCAAGACCCCATGGACGTGCGCATGCTCACCGTATTGCGCATGAATGCCACTTTCCCTTATGTATTGCCCAACGTATGGCTGCCCAGCGACCCGGTAATAGACGTAATGGACTCCGGCTTTCGTGATAATTTCGGACAGGAAACCTCTGCGCGGTTCTTGCACGTGTTCAGGGATTGGATACAGGCCAATACCAGCGCTTTGATCGTGATACAGATACGCGACCGCAAAACCGGCGCATGGGAACACCCCTACGAATCAGGTAACATCAACGACGTATTTACCAAGCCCGCTTTCCTGCTGCAATACAACTGGTATAAGATCCAGGAGTTCCAGCAAAATGACATCATGAGCCTTACCAGCGCAATGTTTGGAAAACAATTCCATAAAATATCCATTCAATATTATCCCAGGAAAGACGAGGCCCGCGCATCGCTCAATTTCCATCTAACCCAAAGTGAAAAATTAGACCTGGCGGAGGCGCTGGACAATCCCTACAATCAAAAACCGTTCGGGGAATTCCGCTCGCTGATAGAGCCCGTAGAGGCAAAAAAACTTACAAAGGCTGAATGAGTTGGAAATAATCGGGCAGTACCGCAATGTTCAATGCTTCGATGGTTTCTTTCGGCTCTCCATCTATATGTATGGGCGCCTGGCTGTTGTTTGTAATGAGCAGCTTATCGGTCTGGAAATAAATAACGGCCGATTGCAATGAATTCTCGATCTTTTTTGTTTTTCCGGCCATCACCTGCTGCAATACATTCCACAGCAGCATGGGCTTGACTGTTTTCTTTACGATCACGATATCCAGCAATCCATCGGAAAGATTTGCTTCCGGCGCAATGGTAAAATTATTCCCGAACTGGTTGCTGTTGGCAATGCTTACAAAATAGGCTTCGGCATCGAAGCGCAGGTTATTGGCTTCTACCGTAAATGAATAAGTGCTGGCGGAGAAAAATCTTTTCGTGGTGAGCCCTGCATAGGTTTTCAATCCGCGCTTCGGCTGCAAGGCAAATTCATGCGCCACTGCGGCATCAAAGCCCAACCCGCACAGCATGCAGGCAAATTGCTCATTCACCATAAAAGCGTCTATCTTTTTGGAGTGGCCGGCAAATACAACGTCCATTGCTTTGGTCAATAGCCTTGGAATGCCTGCGGCCAAAGCCAATCCATTACCCGAACCCATGGGAATAATGCCGAATTGCACCTTCATGCCAGCCAATGCATACACCACCTGGTTCACGGAACCATCACCGCCGCAAATGACAATGTCCGTTATATTTTCTTCCAGTATTTTTTCTTTCAGGAAAGTATAATCGCCGCTTGCAACAGTGGGTAGTATTTCGAAAGGCAGTCCTGCCGCGGAAGTCTTGTCTTTAATAAGCCTGGTTAAAGAATCTTTTTCTCTGGTACCGGAAACAGGATTGATGAGATAGATGAGCTTTCGAGACATTGCGGCAAAAATAGAATATATAACGTCACCACCTTAGCAATGCGCTGCCCCATGTAAACCCGCTGCCGAACGCCGCCAGGCAAATCAGATCGCCTTCTTTAATGCGGCCACCTTCCCAGGCTTCGCATAGGGCAATGGGTATGGAAGCCGCCGTGGTATTGCCCATGCGGTCGATATTGTTATACACCTGATCGTTGCGCAGTTGCAGTTTTTGCTGCACAAACTGGCTGATGCGCAGGTTAGCCTGGTGCGGAATGAGCAAGGAAAGGTCTTGCGGCTTCAGGTTGTTGGCCGATAAGGCTTCCATGATAACCTCGGGAAACTTCACCACCGCTTTTTTAAACACACCCGGCCCGTCCATGTAAGGATATACATCGTCTTTTTCAATCACTTCTTTTGTAAGGAACATACCGCCATAAGGCTGGTCCGGTTCGGCCGGCCGTTTCTCGGGAACAAATTTACCGGCGTGAAAGCCGGGGTTCATCATCGAAAGCATTTCTGCTTCGCTGCCATCGCTGTGCAGGTGGGTGCTTAGCACGCCGCGGTTGTCATTATCGCTGGGCTGCAATACCACGGCGCCCGCGCCATCTCCGAAGATCACGCTTACGTTACGCCCTCTTGTAGAAAAATCGAGCCCGTAAGAATGTACTTCGGAACCTATGAGCAGGATATTTTTATACGTGCCGGTCTTAATGAACTGGTCCGCCACGCTAAGGCCGTATATAAATCCGCTGCATTGGTTGCGTACGTCCAATGCGCCGATCTCTTTCAGTTGCAGTGCCCGTTGTACCAGTACACCGCAACCGGGGAAATAGTAATCGGGACTAAGGGTAGCAAAAACGATGAAGTCTATATCTATTGGCTTAATGCCTGCGCGTTCAATGGCTATCTTGGCGGCTTCCACTCCCATGGTAGTGGTAGTTTCCTCGAACCGGCGGGCATACCGCCGCTCTTTAATGCCGGTACGTTCTTGTATCCATTCGTCGGACGTATCCATTACTTTGGTAAGATCATTGTTGGATACCACCTGGTCGGGTACATACATGCCGATGCCCGCAATCTTGGACCTTAACATAACAAGCGACGTTTAGGGGTGGAAAATTAACCAATTTGCAGCATGAAACCATTGCTATGAATACAACAGGAAAATACATCATGCTCGCGGGAGGCGTTATTTTTTTAGCGGGGCTCATCTGGTATTTTTTTGGCGATAAGCTGAACTGGATCGGGCGCCTGCCTGGGGATATACGCGTTGAAAGGGAGAACTTCCGGTTTTATTTTCCTATTACCACCATGATCTTATTCAGCATATTGCTGACCGTGATACTGTGGCTATTCCGGAAGTTTAATGGCTGATAACCAGCCAACAACCTAAATAAACGTGAATATCGGGGTTAAGTTGCCCTAAGCTTCTTGCCCTGCGCGTGAATTGTAGTACCTTTGCCGCTCTTTTTCAGCCGGAGCTTACCCGGCCAACTTTCAATTATGGAAATCAGGAACATAGCAATAATAGCCCACGTTGACCACGGTAAAACCACCCTGGTAGACAAGATACTTCATGCCACCAAGGTTTTCAGGGACAACCAGGAAACCGGCGAGCTGATTATGGACAGCAACGATCTTGAAAAAGAGCGCGGCATCACCATCTTCAGCAAGAATGCGGCGGTGCAATACAAAGATGTAAAGATCAACGTGATCGATACGCCGGGCCACTCCGATTTTGGTGGCGAAGTGGAGCGTGTGCTTAAGATGGCCGATGGCGTATTGCTATTGGTAGACGCGTTTGAAGGGCCCATGCCCCAAACAAGGTTCGTATTGCAAAAAGCATTACAGCTAAACCTGCGTCCCATAGTTGTCATCAATAAGGTTGATAAACCCAACTGCCGTCCCGATGAAGTGCACGAAGCCGTGTTCGAATTGTTCTTTAACCTTGACGCTACTGAAGAACAATTGAATTTTCCAACCTATTACGGTTCAGGAAAGAACGGCTGGTTCAATGATTCACTTGCACCCACAGCCGATATCACACCCTTATTGGATGGTATACTGAAATACGTACCGCCGCCCAAGGTTAACGAAGGTCCGCTGCAATTGCAGATCACTTCGCTGGATTATTCATCCTTCCTCGGAAGGATCGCGATCGGCAAAGTAACCAGGGGAACCATTAAGGAAGGACAACCTATTGTATTGATGCAGGTGGATGGCAGCATTAAGAAATCGAGAGTAAAAGAGCTGTATACCTTTGAAGCGCTTGGAAAGAAGAAAGTGACCGAAGTGGTTGCAGGCGATATCTGCGCGGTGGTTGGACTCGAAGATTTTAATATCGGCGACACCATTGCCGACGCTGAAAATCCTGAGGCATTGCCGGTTATCAGCGTTGACGAGCCCACCATGAGCATGCTGTTCAGCATCAACAACTCACCCTTCTTTGGAAAGGATGGCAAATTTGTTACATCACGCCATTTGCGGGACCGCCTGATGAAGGAAACTGAAAAGAACCTCGCTTTAAGAGTAGAAGATACAGATGGCGCGGACAGCTTTTTGGTATACGGCCGCGGCATCCTTCACCTGGGCATATTGGTAGAAACCATGCGCCGCGAAGGATATGAACTAACGGTAGGACAACCGCAGGTGATTGTAAAAGATATTGGCGGTAAAAAGCACGAGCCATTTGAAATACTGGTAGTGGATGTGCCCGCCGAATACAGCGGAAAGGTGATAGACATGGTTACCCAGCGTAAAGGCGAAATGCACGTAATGGAAAGCAAGGGCGATATGCAGCACCTGGAGTTCGAGATACCTTCACGGGGATTGATAGGCCTGCGCTCTCAAATGCTTACCAACACTGCCGGTGAGGCTGTAATGGCGCACAGGTTCTCGGAATACAAACCCTGGAAAGGCCCAATACCCGGCCGTAACAATGGCGTGCTGATTTCAAAGAACCAGGATAAGACCACCGCATATTCAATCGATAAGCTGCAGGACAGGGGTGCTTTCTTTGTTGACCCCGGCGAGGATGTTTATGTAGGACAGATCATTGCGGAACACATTAAACCCGGCGACCTGGTTGTAAACGCCACCGAAGGTAAAAAGCTAACCAACATGCGCGCCAGCGGCAGCGACGATTCCGTTCGCATTGTTCCTAAAATACAGATGACGCTGGAAGAGTGCATGGAATACATACAGCAGGATGAATGCATCGAGGTAACCCCGAGGCATATCCGCTTGCGCAAGGTGATACTGGACGAAGAAGAAAGAAAGCGCCAGCAAAAGAAAATGACCGCCGAAGTATAAAAATTATTTTTTGATACCAAATGAAGCTGCCCGGCCCGGGCAGCTTTTTTTATGCCGCGCGTTCCGGGCAGGCATAAGATTTTTAATAATATGTTCATCCCATCCTTACACGAAAGCCCCGGATAACAAGTTCGTACTTGAGTTTTCCCATCGATACGCTTAAACTAAATGTTTCTGCTATGAAGAGCTTTATCCTTTTCCCAAGGCAGCTTGCCTGTTGTGTAGTGATCACCAGTATACTACTATTTCATCACCAACAATCTTTTGCACAGCTTTCTGAACGGCAACAACAAATGCGCAATGCATTGGCCGCCGATCCCGCTGTAAAGGAGTTCAACATCGACCCGGTGTTGAAAACACCGTCGTTCATTTCCTTTGTGGAAGCTTCTCCCCACTCCGCCGGCCAGGCCAGGAGCGCGGTGCAGCAATATTTTCTGTTAGATGCGGGGCAGGGCAATGAGCTAAGGCTGGCTGCAAGGTCGCAAACAAAAAGCGGTGTTGCCATTGAACGTTACCAGCAATATTATAACGGAATAAAAATGGAACATGCGGCGTATGCTGCTATCACATCTGCTGGAAAGCTGCGTGCCATCAATGCAGAGTCGTATGAGCTGCCAAAAGATTTTACCGTTGCGCCCTCTATCCCTGAAGCGCGGGCAAAGGAGCTGGCACTGGGCTTCGTAAATGCGCGCAAGTATAGCTGGCAGGCATTGGAAGAAGATATTTCGAAGGCGGGCAATAACACCATCTTGCGCGAACGGCTGATTGCTTTACGTGACGAGTACACGCCCAAAGGCGAATTGGTGATTGCTAAAGACCTGTATCATACCGGGCAGGCAAGGCTTGCCTGGAAGTTCGACATCTATGCTACGGAACCGTTGAGCCGTAATTATATTTATATCGATGCACATACCGGCGCGGTAAATTTGGTCAACCCCATCATCAAGCATACCGATGGTGGCCATAAACCTGCAACAAAAAATCCTGCACCTGTAGTAAACAAACAGCCGGTGAATACGTATCCGTGGTTCCTGTATCCCTTTGGCATTAATGTGGCAGGCACCGCCACCACCCGGTATGCGGGTACCCGCCAGATTCAAACCACCCTGGTTACCGCTCCATTCAATGATCCCAATAATACAGCGGTGCCGCTTTCGCATTCCGGCGTTGATCCGCGCACACCGGTATTGCCCGCACAAAGCGTGTATATATTGAAGGACGGCACCCGCGGCAAGGGCATTGAAACCTATGATATGAATGCAGTGGGCGGTATTCCGCTCTCGCTGCCGGGACTGCACGCACAATCACTGGCATTTACGGACATCGATAATAATTGGAAGGACGAGACCCTTCCTGGCACCAACCAGGACCTCATACGCGGAGTTCCCGGTAATGTGGCTACCGAAGGATTTAACGACGACATGGCCATCGATGCGCATTGGGGCGCCGAAATGGTATATGATTACTGGCTGATGCGCCATGGCCGTCAAAGCTTCGACGACCGCAACAGCGCTATCAAAAGCTATGTTCATTACGGGCCTGCATACGATAATGCATTCTGGAACGGGAGTGTAATGACCTATGGTGATGGAAGTGGCGCGCCGCTCGGGTTTAAGCCACTCACTTCGCTGGATGTATGCGGACACGAGATTGGGCACGGCGTATGTTCTTTTACGTCAGACCTGGTATACCAGGGCGAGTCAGGCGCCATGAACGAGGCACTGAGCGACATCTGGGCTGCAGCGGTGGAGCGTTTCGTGAATACCACCGTTGATCCAAGCCTGTCCTTTCACTACTTCCAGATAGGCGAGCAAATAGATCCTGCAGGCGTGGGCATCAGGCGCATGGACAATCCCAAAGCTTATAGCAATCCGGATACATATGGAGGGCAGCATTGGTCCAATCCAAATTGCACGCCTACATTGGCCAATGACCAGTGCGGGGTTCATAATAACAGCGGTGTACTGAACAAATGGTTTTACCTGGTAGTGATGGGCCCCGGCGCTACTACGGGATCGCCTTCGTATACTGATGATGGTTTGAGCGACGCTGTTGGCGTAAATCCTCCCCGCAATTATGGCGCATTGGGACCAACAGGCACCGGCGAGTTCATCGGGATCGGGTTCGATAAGGCGGAAGCCATCACTTACCTGATGGAGCTTACGCTTACACCCAACGCAACCTTTGCGCAGGCGCGCACTGCTTCCATTAATGCAGCAAGGTTATTGTACGGCGATTGCTCGCAGGAAGAAAAAACAGTTACCGATGCATGGTATGCCATCAACGTAGGGCCCAGCTATGCTCCTTGCGCGGCGCCGCCATTGATCGTGTCGCCTGTGCACACACAGGTAAAGGAAACCGCCCCGGGCGGTTGCGACCGTTATACGGAATACAACATCAATGTAAACCTTACCTCATCACCCGGAACGCCTGTTACCGTTACCTTTAGTGTAACCGGTGGCACCCTGCAACCGCAGGAATATGCACAGAGCGCTACGAACGTTAACTATGCAGCTGGTGAGACAGGCCTCAAAAACATCAAGCTAAGGATTTATGACGATGCAATGGTGGAAGGCAATGAAACGATTGAGATCAACGCCACCAGCGCATCGCCTGCATACAACAATACTTTCAGCATTACTATCGCCGACGATGATGTTGACCCGGTAATAGGAGGCACTATTACTTTGCTGAACGAAAACTTTGAATCAACCGCTGAAGGAAGCATCCCCGCGGGATGGTCTACTGTTGATAAGATCATTCCTTCGCCGGTGAGTTGGAAGGTGTATTCCCCGCCCGCTGTTCCTTTAGGACTGAACTGGACAACCAAACGGGCCATTATAGAATGGTCGGTAAATCCCGGCCAGGCAACGTACGACCAAATCACCGAAGCGCAAACCATACTGCGAACACCCCTTATCAATGCAGCGGGATTGAGCAATATACGGGTGCAGCTTAGCTACAATTCAGGCGGCGAACCTTGTCCTCCACCCATTACCGCTGCCTGCGATTATGGCCAGTTGAAATATTCATTCGATGGGACAACCTTCTTCCCCTTTACCGCCGAAGACACCGTGATGTTCCTGAAGCCAACCGATGGCACATTGGATGCGATACTGCCTGCATCATTCAATAACAAGCAATTCTATCTCGGGCTTGTCTGGAACAACGATGCCAATGCCGGTACTTCCCTTAGTATTACCATCGACAATGTAGTGGTAACAGGACAAGGGAAGAAAGTAGAGGGCGATGCTTCGGCCACCGTATCGGAAAAAGTCTGGGTGGAGAGCGGAAAGCCCGCTTACTTCTATAGCACAGCCGATGGGGAGCTGATGGCAAAGATCATCAACAGCAGCAATGATCTCGGATGTGCAACCGTGAGCTTCTTCGAAGCAGGGAATGGAAGTGTGCCGCTGGGTGCGGGAAAACGTTCGAAGAAAGTATTCTCCATTACGCCTGCGCAAAACGGCAATAGCACGTATACATTGACGTTATATTATACAACTGCCGAACTCTCAACCGGGTTTACAGTTGCGCCCGCGGCATTAAGCTTGTTGAAGACCAATGCGGCAAGCTTTGCCGAAATAAACGGCAGCAATAGCGTAATAGTTACGCCGGTGTTCGAAGATCATTCGGCGGATGGGTATTATGCTTACACATTTACTTTCTCAGGCTTCTCATTGTTTGCATTAGTTGATAATGCGGTGGCCTTACCTGTAACATTGGTGCACTTTACTGCGGACAAGCGCGGAAAAATATCCAGGTTATCATGGACCACTTCCAATGAAGTGAACACCAACCGCTTTATTGTTGAGCGTTCTGTTGACGGTGGCAGGTATAATGAGATAGGTTCGGTGGCAGCGGCGGTCAATAGTTCCGGCAACGTCGATTACGTTTTCAGCGACCTGGTGCCGGAGCGCGGCTTCAATTATTACAGGCTTAAGATCCAGAACATCGATCGCTCTTATAATTATTCGCCTGTGCGGGTGCTGGGCTTTGATACAAAGGATGCGTTTGTCATCTTCCCCAATCCCGCCAGGGGCACTATAATCGTCAGCCTGGGTGAGTTTGTGAACAATGTGCGCATCAACATTACGGATGGAAAAGGGCAGGTAGTGTACAGAGGCACTATGCGGCAATCTTCGGCCATGCAGCTCGATGTTGGCCATTTGCCTGCAGGCATGTATTACGTAGAGTTGCTGAGCGACCGCGGCAAGCAGGTGCGTAAACTAATAGTTAATCGCTAGCGCAGTTTAAGTTTGGGGGTCAAAATGACCCCCGAACTTTTGTATCTTTGCAGCACGTTTTAAATTTCCTCGTATGAAGAAGTGGAGCATGATACTGGTACTACTCGTATTGCTGCTGATAAGTTCCGACGTGGCTTTTTCGCAGTGTTCTATCTGTACAAAAACGGGCCAGCAAATGGGCGAGCGTCCTGCCAAGGCCCTGAACGCGGGCATTTTATACCTGGCGGCCATGCCCTTTCTCATATTTACCTATATCGGTTATCGTTGGTGGAAAAGCCAGAAGTAATTGCCACTTCCTGGAAGCGCACTTACGAAAATGGCTTCATGCAGAATCCGCACGTTCAAATACGGATCATTCGGATTACAAACGAAATCGAAGGAACATCTTAACGCTCGTTTACAAACGCATATAAATTAAATTTCCTGTTCTTCATTTCCTGTTCAATCTCTCGTCTCAATTCATTTTTATCAATATCCTTCAACCGCTTCTTAGCAATAAGATGATAAGCCTTCTCCGCCAGCAGCCATGATTTACGGTCATTGAAATGTGCCGAAGAAATATAATTCCGGATGGCCGCCCACAGCTCCGCTATGCCTTCTCCCGCATTGGCCACGCATTTTACCACGGCCACTTCCTGCTGATGTGTTTTGAAAGAAGGCGCCAGCATCAGCCGTAAATTTTTGACGTACTGGTCAGCACCAGGCCGGTCACTTTTATTTACAACAAATACATCGGCAATCTCCATAAGCCCCGCCTTCATCGTTTGCACTTCGTCACCGCCCTCGGGCACCACCACTACCACGGTAGCATCGGCCAGCCCCGCAATCTCGATCTCACTTTGCCCTACGCCCACCGTTTCTACAAGTATATAATCATAAGGACCGGCCTTCAGCAAATCCGTTATTTCTATGATCTTGGGATGAAGCCCGCCCAACGATCCGCGGGTAGCCAACGACCGGATGTATACATCAGGATGCACATACCAGTTGCTCATGCGGATGCGGTCGCCCAGCACGGCGCCCAAATTAAAAGGAGAAGATGGGTCAACACACAACACCGCTACTTTTTTCTTTTCCGCTACCATTTGTCCGATCAATGCATCTACCAGCGTACTCTTGCCTGCGCCGGGTGGCCCCGTAATGCCGATCACAGGCACATCATGCCGCACCGGCAGCGTTTGCAACAATTCCCCGAAGCCTTCCAGCTCATTTTCCACCATCGTAATAGCCCTGGCCAATGATTTTACGTTGCCAACCGCGAGAGATTGTATTAATTCGATGTGCATTGGTGTTGATTATTAATTATTAATTATTGATTATTGAATCGAAGCTGATAGTTATGCGGGGTATTATCCGCGATAATTAATAATCAATAATCAATAATTAAATTATCCTATAATTAGTATAAGTAAACAACCGCTTGCCCGTGGCCCGCTCGATCCAATACAATAACCTGTTCTTCAAAGAAAAGTTCTTCTTCGAGGTGTCGAGCTGCAAGTTCCAGTTTTTGCGGCGGATGCGGTCCTGCATCACTACCGGGTGCGTACCCATAAACCGCGCCACCGAATCGAATTCATTGAAATCGAAAAACTCGCCCCTTTGCAGGAAGGCATTCATTTCTTCGTCGCTGTGCCAGAGCTTGCCGGCGTTGTACATTTTTTGCTTCATCTGTACCGGGTCCTTTACCCAGCCATAATGGTACATCCATGCATCGATGAGCTTTACGTTCAGCTTGCGCCCGTTTTTGCGAAACCCCTGCGCATCTTTATAAGATTGTATGGAGCGGTCGTTCCTGATGATGCGCACTTCCCTATCATACCATTTACGGCTGTCGCCGATATAATCATAAGTGCCATAAAAATGCGTGTAGTGAAACAGCAGGCCTTCTATCCGCCGGTCGTCTTTATAACGGCTGGCTGCTTCGCGGATGGCCTGGTGGTATTGTTCATGCACCACTTCATCGGCCTGGATATAAAATGCCCAGTCGCTATCGGGTGAAACATGCTGGAATGCTTTGTCGGTTTCCACGGCCAGTATCCTGCCCCCCTCCCTAAGCGTAGGGTCCCAGGTTGAATGAACGATCTTTATTTTATCCGAAGGAATGGAGCGGATCAATTCCGTAGTGGCGTCCTCGCTATCGCCCACGCTCACGATCATTTCATCTACCACCGGCAAAATGGAGTTGATGGCTTCCACGATGGGATAATCATTTGTAACGGCATTCTTGATGATGGTAAACCCACTGATCTTCATGCAAAAAGATTCTGTGCAAACGTAATGAAAAGGTTTGTAGTTAGCGGCCTGCCTGCCTGCCGGCAAGGCAGGGTTGTGCCCGAAACCGAAACTTTTTAATAGTTTGCAACCGATTGTGCTATGAGCAAATTCTCCATAGTGATTGTAGCAAAAGATTCGGCTGACAAGATCGGCAGGCTGCTGAACAGCCTGCAGGGGCTTTCCGACGATGTAATAGTGTGCGATACCGGCAGCACCGACAATACCATCGACATTTCCATACAGGCAGGCGCCACGGTGCACAGCATTCCCTGGGAAGGTTATGGAAAATCGAAGAACAAAGCCATCGGGTTTGCAAAGCATGACTGGATACTCTCGCTGGACTCCGATGAAAAAGTAGATGCAACATTGTACCAGCAACTGCAGCAATGGCAGCCCGCAGATGTACAAACCGTTCACCAGGTGCTTTGGAAGAATTTTTTTGGCAACCAATGGATACGGCATAGTGATTGGGGAAGTAGCTGGAAGAACCGCTTGTTTTACAAGCATACTGTGCAATGGGACGATGCCATTGCGCATGAAGACGTAACGAGCGATAAGCCGTTGCGGTTTGCACAATTCAAAGGATATTTAGAGCATTATACTTTTAAAGATACGCGGGAGTATGCATCCAAAATGGTGCATTCTGCTATGATAACGGCACAGAAATACCATCAGAAAGGAAAGAAGGCAACATGGCTGAAACTATTGTTCTCGCCCGGGTACAGTTTTCTTAAGACCTACATCTTTAAGCTGGGATTTCTGGATGGCTATAAAGGCTGGGTTATTGCAGTAACGACCTCGTATTACACATTCATAAAATATGCAAGGCTGCACGAATTAAACAGGCAATAGTTTCGGTGCCGCCTTCGTTATGCTGTTATCAATATGACCAATTTTATTCCCATATTCCCATTGAGTATCGTAGTGTATCCGGGGGAACAATTGAACCTTCACATTTTCGAGCCCAGGTATAAGCAATTGATCAACGAATGCTACTCTGAAGAAAAAGCTTTTGGCATTCCTACCGTTATCAAAAACCAGGTTGCTGAAATGGGCACACTGGTAAAGATATTGCGCGTGGTAAAAGTGTACGATAACGGAGAGATGGACATTCAAACAAGTGGAGAGCGCATCTTCAGGATATTGGAAGTAATTAAAGAGATCCCCGAAAAATTGTATAGCGGCGCCATCGTAAATTATCCCGACAGCGATGATGCCGGCAAGCGCGAGCTGATGCAAAAAGTGGTGAACGGCATCCGCGAGCTGCACCGCCTGCTCAACATCAACAAAGATTTTAAAAAGCCCGATGAGGAGTTGACCGCTTATGATGTGGCACACCATGCCGGCCTTTCGTTAGAAGAAGAATATGAATTGCTCGGCCTGCTGAAAGAAATACAACGGCAGGAATACCTCAAAAGGCACCTGAGCAAGGTGCTGCCCCTGATAGCCGAAATGGAAGCCCTGAAGGAAAAGATCAGGCTCAATGGGCATTTTAAGAACCTGTCGTCCCTCAATTTCGATATATAGTTTATAATGTGGAGGCCGGCACATTATCTTTGCCGCCCGATGCCTAACACCCTCTGTTTCGATTTTGGCAATACACGCCTGAAATGCGCCGTATTTACAGACGGCCACATCAGCGAAGTGCTGGTATTGGAAAACGATCACGAGCAAACGGTACAGGACCTTATCACCCGCTTTACACCCGAAAAATCCATTCTCTCTTCTGTCATTAATCACAACGAGAAAATGGAGGAACTGCTCGCCAGGCATACCCGCTTTCATAAGCTTGGGCATACATCGCACATTCCATTTGCTACGCCGGTAGGCAAGCCCGAAACCATTGGCGCCGATAGGCTGGCCTTGTGTGCAGCGGCAGTGCACATCTTCCCTGGCAGCAATAACCTGGTAGTGGGATTGGGGAGCTGCATTACTTACAATTTCATCAATAAATACCATGAGTTCCTGGGCGGAGGCATTTCACCGGGAATGGAAATGCGGTTCAAATCATTGCAAACCTTTACAGCAAAACTGCCCCTGATAAAAAAAGACTGGAACTTTCCGCTGGTGGGTTACGATACCAGGACAAACATCTTAAGCGGGGTATTGTTGGGAATGGCAAAAGAAATCGATGGGACCATTGATGCGTACGCGGAAAGGTATGGGAACTTTAACGTGCTTTTAACCGGGGGTGATACCCCTCATTTTGTGTCACATATTAAAAATAAGATATTTGCAGACCCCGATTTACTCTTTAAAGGCTTGTATGCGATTGGTGAACAAAACTACATTTAGCAGATTTACGGTTTTAGTGGCTTGGCTCTTAGGTTGTTGCTTACAGTTATCTGCCCAGGAAAATTCGCCGTATTCGCGTTATGGCCTTGGCGACCAGGTGCCCAATGGCAACATCATCAACCGCGCCATGGGAGGCGTGTCCATTGCTTATTTCGATCCCTTTTCCATCAATTATACCAACCCTGCCACCTATTCGAAGTTCAGGCGCACTACGTTCGACCTAGGCTTCGAGGTAGACTACAGGACCCTGCGCGAACCGAACAATCCCGGTAAATTCACGGCGTCCAGCGCCAACGTTTCGTATGTGCAGCTGGGTATTCCGCTGGTGCGTGAGAAGGCGAAATGGGGTGTGAACTTCGGGCTAAGGCCCGTTACCCGCGTAAGCTATAAAATTCAAACCGCGGAAAGGCTGAACCTGCAGATAAACGACAGCCTTCAAACTTTATACGAAGGCACCGGTGGTGCTTACGATGTGTATGTGGGAACAGGCTTTGCCCTCAAGAACTTCAGCGTCGGCGTTAACCTGGCCTATTCTTTCGGCACAAAAGATTACAGCACGCGAAAATCTTTCCTCAACGATTCAGTGTTATATTACCAGTCGAACCACCAGACAAAGTCAACGTTCGGCGGGTTTACATTCCAGGGCGGCGCATTGTACAGCGCAAAATTATCTGAACAAACCTACCTGAACCTGGGCGTTAGTGGTCAATTGGAGCGCACGTTGAATGCCAACCGCGATTTTATCCGCGAAACATTTGAATACGATGCCAATGGCGCCATTTTCCGCATCGACAGCGTGTACCAGGAAAACAATATTTCAGGCAAAATAACTTACCCCTCGTCTTTCTCTGCCGGCTTTATGGTAGTGAAAGGCGCTGAATGGGCATTCGGAGCAGATTATACCAGCACTCAATGGAGCAAATACCAGTTCTTTGGTGAAAAGGACCCGCTTCAGAATTCATGGCAGTTCAAGTTGGGCGGACAACTAACGCCTAACCCTATACGGGGACGGAACTATTGGAGCAGGATCACTTACCGCGCAGGATTGTTTTATGGTAAGGACTATATCAAAGCAGACACTGACCTGCCGATATTCGGCGTTACCGCGGGGCTTGGCCTGCCAATGCGCTTGAATCCTTATACAAACCAATCCACGCTCATCAATACCGCTTTCGAAATTGGGCGCCGCGGCAATGACGACAATAAGATCCGCGAAAATTTCTTCCGCATATCCGTCGGTTTGTCGTTAAGCGACCTCTGGTTCAGAAAGATCGAGTACGATTAATATGAAATTTTTTCAAACATATTGTTTGATGGCAGCCTTGCTTGCGGGCTGCTTTTTTCTTGCCGCCTGTGAGAACGATCCCATGGTGATCAAAAAGCTGCGCGAGAAGAAAACCGCGGTGGAAGAGGCGGTGAATATAGAGACTTTCTTGAGCCAGGAAGCAAGGATCAAGGCAAGGCTTACTGCTCCTTTTATGCTGCGTTACCTCGCAGATTCACCTTATGTTGAGTTCCCGCGCACGCTGCACGTGGATTTTTACAACGACACCATGGCCATGGAAAGCAAGCTGGATGCCCTGTATGGCAAATACCGCGAGTGGGAGAAAAAAGTGTACCTGCGGGACAGCGTTGTAGTGATCAACAAGCTCAAGGGCGATACGCTTAAAACAGATGAGCTCTGGTGGGACCAAAACACTGAAAAGTTTTATACCGATAAGCCCGTCTTCATTCATACCAAAGACAAAATATTTTACGGGGCGCATGGTCTTGAAGCCGCTCAGAATTTTGAGTGGTGGGTATTGAACCAGGGATCGGGGCAGGTGACGGTGCCTAAAGACAGCTTTCCGTAAATAGTCATTAAGTCCGTGATTACCTTTGCTGCCTAACGTCTTACTGTATGGAATATCGTCGCTTGGGCAGGTCGGGATTGCAACTGAGTGTTCTTTCATTTGGGAGCTGGGTAACTTTTCACAAACAAATAGATGATGCCATCAGCGACGAGCTGATGGGCATTGCATACGATAACGGCATTAACTTCTTTGACAACGCTGAAGTATATGCGCGGGGGGAAAGCGAAAAAATGATGGGCCGCGTGTTGAAAAAGAAAAATTGGGACCGCAGCTCTTATGTTATCAGCAGCAAAGTGTTTTTTGGATGGCGTGGTCCCAACAATAAGCCCAACCAACATGGCTTAAGCCGTAAACACGTGGTAGAGGCCTGCCACGAGGCACTGCAAAGACTGCAGGTAGAATATCTCGACCTTTATTTCTGCCATCGCCCCGATAAAAATACTCCCATTGAAGAAGTGGTATGGACCATGAACCTGCTCATGCAACAGGGGCTGATCTTATACTGGGGCACCAGCGAATGGAGCGCACAGGAAATACTCGAAGCGCATGTATTCGCGGAAAGATACAAGCTTATTGGTCCTACCATGGAGCAGCCTGAGTACAATTTGTTCACCCGTGCAAAAGTGGAGAAGGATTACCTGGAGATCTACAAGAATTTCGGGTTGGGCACTACGATATGGAGCCCGCTTGCATCAGGATTGCTGACAGGAAAATACAATGCGGGCGTGCCGGAAGGTTCAAGAATGGCGCTGGAAGGATTTAGCTGGTTGCGGGAAAAGACCGTTGTGCAAAGCAAGGTGGATAAGGTAAGGCAATTGCAACATGTTGCGGATGAATTAGGATGTTCTTTGGCGGAGCTGGCCATTGCATGGTGCATCAGCAACCCGAATGTAACCACCGCGATTTTAGGGGCCACTAAGAAGGAGCAATTATTGCAAAATCTTAAGTCTCTCGAAGTAGTGCCTGGCCTTACACCTGAAGTATTAGCGAGGATCGAGGATATTATGCAAACCAAACCAATTTTGCCGGAGTATTAGGGGAGAATAGCATTGCATCTGTGTAATCCATTAATCCTCTAAAATCTGTAATAAAAAAGCCCCAAGGAATCCTTGGGACTTTCAATTTTTTGTACAGGCCTTGGTCAACGGTTCCTGGCTCTCATAGGTACAAAGTTTCGGTTTTACAGGATCTGGATTTACTGGATTTTCGGATGATGGATTTTAAACTTGTCATGCTGTTTGCGCGAAGGCTGGCTTTCTTTGGATATCGGATTAACGGTTTCTTTGGGATCTTATTAGGGTGCCTTGCTTTCAACCAACTGACATAACAAAAATAGTCCTGCTAACCCTACCGGACAAGCGCATTATTGCCCGATTTTTTTTCTTCACGAATTACCCCTTCCCTTCGTATATTTCCTAGCGGCCGTTTTAGTAGTAATACCCAATTTTTTGCAACGGCATCATAATTTGACATAAATTCAGTTTTCAGGTTAGCTACCCTTCAAAAAAGAGATCATGACATTAGCCAATAAAACCGTACTGATAACCGGAGGAACCCGTGGGATAGGCAAGGCTATCGCCAAACGGCTGGCCAAAGCGGGCGCGAACATTGCAATAGTCGGTAAAACTGCTGAACCACATCCTAAACTGGAAGGCACCATTTATACCGCCGCGGAAGAAATAGCAAAGGAAGGCCCCGGCAAAGTACTCCCGCTCAAAGGCGACATCCGCTACGAAGAAAGCATCCAGGACATCGTACGCACCACCGTAAATACCTTCGGAGGCATAGACATACTCATCAACAATGCCAGCGCTATTTCCCTTACCGCCACCGAGCAAACCGAGTGGAAACGCTGGGAGCTTATGCATGGCATTAATGTCAGGGGAACCTTCTTTATGAGCAAGGAATGCATTCCCTTTTTGAAAAAAGCGCATAACCCCCACATCCTGAACCTGTCGCCCCCATTGAACATGGACCCCAACTGGTTCAGCAGCCACCTGGCCTACACCATGAGCAAATACGGAATGAGCATGATCATTATGGGCTTGTCGGAAGAGTTACGCCCGCACCGCATTGCCGCCAACGCCTTGTGGCCCAGGACCACCATCGCCACGGCCGCGGTGCAGAATTTGTTGGGCGGCGATTTCCTGATGCAGCGCAGCCGCCGGCCCGAAATTGTGGCGGACGCCGCTTTCTATATTCTGCAAAAACCTTCATTTGAGTGCACAGGCAATTTCTTTATCGATGAAGATGTATTGAAGGGCGCGGGCATTACCGACTTCACGGATTACGCTGTAAATCCCGAGCAAAAATTAATGATGGACCTGTTTATATAAAAATTTCCAATTACTTTGCCCGATGGGCTCTGTAAATAACAAGATCATCATTATTACCGCGCCTTCCGGCGCAGGCAAAACATCCATCACGCGCCATTTACTCACACACTTCCCCCAGCTTGCTTTTTCAGTGTCTGCGGCCACGCGGCCTGCAAGGGCCAACGAACAACATGGACGCGATTATTATTTTATTTCAGAAGATGCGTTTCACGACAAGATCAGGAACAACGAATTCGTAGAATGGGAAATGGTGTACGAAGGTCGTTATTACGGCACGCTCAAAAGCGAGCTTAACAGAATTTGGGGCAGCGGCCGCATTCCCGTGCTGGACATAGATGTAAAGGGTGCCATTCACGTAGAAGGGCAATATCCCGAGTCGACGCTCACCATTTTTATTCAACCGCCTTCCATCGATGAGCTAAAGCGGAGGCTGCTGTCGAGAGGCACTGAGTCCGATGCCACCCTGCAAACGCGCATTAACAAGGCCGGGTACGAAATGACCTTCCGGCATTCGTTTCAGCACGTTGTAGTAAATTCCGACTTGCAAAAAGCGCAAGCCGAAGCGGAAAACATTGTAAGGGATTTTATCAGTAAGTAAGGTTGCGGTTACCCGTTTACGGCCCTGGCAGCAACGCTGTTTTATGTGCTTCGTTTCCCCCATATTTTTTATTACTTTAGCATCGTATGCTCACGTTGATCGGAATATGCATCATGCTCCTGCTCATTGCATTTTTTTCAGGAGTAGAAGCGGCCTTTACCAGCGCCAACAAATTATCCATTGAATTAAAGAAGAAGCAAGGGCGCACCAGCGGCATCATCCTTTCCTATTTCATGGACCATCCTTCCAGGTTTGCAGGCACAACGCTCATAGGCTTCAACATTGCATTTATTTTTTTCAGCTTACTGGCGGGCCAGGTATTGCAACCATACAGCAACCAGTTGATCAACGAAAAAAATATCCCATCGCAATGGGTAAACAGCATACGGATCGTTTTTGAAATACTGTCGGCCAGCTTCATTATCCTGATGATAGGCGAGTTTATTCCCCGCGCCATTTTCCGGGCAGGCAGCAATTTCTGGCTAACAGTGAGCTCAAGGTTCGTTAACCTGTTCCATGAATTGTTATATCCCATTGCCTCTTTGCTGGCCAGGCTTTCTTATTTTACATTGGATGTGTTGTTCAACATACGCATCGATAAACGCAAGGAACCTTTTCACATCGCAGACCTTGACCGCGGCTTTCAGCAAACCACCGAAGAAGAATCCGGCGGGCAGGACATGAACACCGAGCTTTTCGAAAACGCATTATCGTTACCCAATGTAAAAGTGCGCCAATGCCTGGTGCCGCGAAAGGAAATAGAAGGCGTTGACATCAATGCATCCATCGAGGAAGTAAGAAAAAAATTCGTGCAAACGCAATTAAGCAAGCTGGTAGTGTACGATGGCAACATCGATCATATCATCGGTTATATACACCAGTTAGACCTGTTCAAGCAGCCCGCATTTGTAAAAGATGTGCTGTTGCCGATACCGCCTGTGCCGGAAAGCATGAGCGTTTCTGACCTCATCAGCAAATTTACGCGGGAGCGCAAAAGCGTGGCCTGGGTGGTAGACGAGTTCGGCGGCACCTCGGGCATTGTGACCATGGAAGATTTGCTGGAGGAAATTTTCGGCGAGATAAAAGACGAATACGACGTGGAAGAATTTGAAGAAAAGAAATTATCGGAAGATGAATACATATTCTCCGGCCGGTTAGAACTGGACTACCTGAACGAAAAATACAATTTCGATTTTCCCGACAATGAATCCGAGACCTTGTCGGGTTATATCATCAACGAGCATGAAAGAATTCCCCGCATCAAGGAACGAATTATTCTCGGCGATTATGAGTTTGAAATGCTCAACGTAAGCGATACCAGGATTGAAATGGTAAGGCTGCGTGTACTTAAGTAGCATTAACTTTACATTCACCTACCGCTCGTCAAAATCGGCTCTGCGTCAAGCTATTTATCATTTACTTTACCAGATAAAACCAAATTTATGCGCAAATTGTTTGTGATCCCTGTCTTGTTGCTGGTTTCCGCCGGCAGCTTTGCGCAGGACAAACCTAAACCCCCTACTACCGTGCCTGCAGATACCGCCAAGCCAGCTGCCCCTAAAAAGCCGGCAGGCATCCAGGACAAGGTTAAAAGCTCCAGGAAGATCGACGGTTTATTCACCGTGTACCAGGATACTACCACCGGTAGCGTGCAGTTGTACATCAAGAAGAACCAGTTAGGTAAAGAATTCATTTACCAAAGCTTTTCATTAAACGGACCTACCAGCTTGTTCCTGCACCGGAATATGCTGCGCACCAATGCCGCCTTCCGCGTTCAGAAAGCATACGACAAGTTAGAGTTCGCCATTGCGAACCACAGGTTCTATTACGATAAGAACAACGCCATCAGCAAGACAGCAGGCGTTGACGTTCCCGAAGCCATCTTCCTTTCTGAAAAAGTAAGCGGCGAGGACGAAAATGGCTACCTGATCAATGCAGACGGCCTTTTCCTTGCAGAAAAGATGGACCCTGTAAAGCCGCTGCCTGCGCCGGGCCTGCCCCCGGGATTGGTATTTTCACTCGGCGGATTGAACCCCACGAAGTCAAAATACAATTCCATCAAATCGTACCCTAACAACACCAATGTTATCGTGGACCTGGCTTACGACAACCCGGCCCCCTTCAATCCCGGTGGAAAAGACATTACCGACGCCAGATATGTACGCGTGTGCATGCAGCACAGCTTCATTGAAATGCCCCAGAATAACTACCGTGCCCGCAGGGACGATCCCCGCGTAGGTTATTTCATCAGCGAAGTGAACGACCAAACCACCATGAGCGCAACACCCTTCCGGGACGTTATCCATCGCTGGCATCTTGAAAAGAAGGACCCTTCAGCAGCCATGAGCGAGCCGGTTGAGCCCATAGTTTGGTGGATCGAGAACACCACGCCGGTTGAATACCGCTCCATTGTAATGGAAGCCGGTAATAAATGGAACGAGGCCTTCGAGAAAGCAGGCTTCAAGAACGCCGTTGTAATGAAAATACAACCCGATGATGCTGACTGGGATGCCGGCGATATCCGCTACAATGTTATCAAGTGGGTGTCTTCCCCGTATCCGCCCTATGGCGCCATCGGCATGCACTCCATCAATCCCAAAACAGGACAGATCATTGCCGGCGATATCGTCATCGAGTGGGCCAGCGCCAGTTCTTCGCCCTTGCTGGACGAATTGTATGGAGGTCCCCCCACCAACGCTTACGAGCGCCGCGCACAGCTCACCGCCAATCTTCCGGGGGTTGAGAACATGTGCGCCCTTTCCGGCGAATTGCGTGAGCAGTTCATGTCGGGCCTGACTGCGTTGGAAGCAGCAGGCGCATCGGACACTGAGATCAGGGAAATGCACAGGCACTTCCTGTACTATCTTATCATGCACGAATTGGGCCATACGCTCGGTTTGAACCATAACATGCGTTCCAGCCAGATGCTGAAGCCTTCTGAACTGAACAATAAAGACATTACCAGGAAAATTGGTTTGATGGGATCCGTAATGGACTATCCCGCTCCCAATATTGCCCTCGACAGGTCGAAGCAAGGCGATTATTATACTACCAAGGCCGGCCCTTATGATATCTGGGCCATTGAGTTTGGATATACTCCATGCGCTGAAGGCGAAGAAAAGGCCGTATTGGAAAAGATCCTTTCGCGCAGCACCGACCCCCACCTGGCATTCGGTAACGATGCAGACGATATGCGTTCTCCCGGAAAGGCCATCGACCCAAGGGTGAATATATTCGACATGAGCTCGGACGCTATTGGATTCGCGGAGCAAAAATTCCAGCTGATCAAAACCACCATGGGCAAGCTGAAAGACAAGTACAGCAAGCCCGGTAAGTCGTATGCTGAATTGCGCTCCAGGTTCAATGTGCTGAACAACCAGCGGTTCGACATGGCCTCCGCTGTAAGCCGTTACGTGGGCGGTGTGTATATCGACCGCAGCTTTGTAGGTCAGCAAACCCAGGCTAAACCCATGACGCCCGTGCCGCTGGCCACTCAAAAAAGGGCCATCGAGGTATTGAACAAATACATGTTTGCTCCCGATGCCTTTGCCGGCGACGAGCAGGTGTATCCTTACCTGCAATTGCAGCGCCGTGGCTTCAACTTCTTTACATCCACCGAGGACATCAAGCTTACCAGCAACTATGCGAACATCCAAAACTTCAGCGCATTGGCGCATATACTGCATCCCACCACGCTGCAGCGTATCACCAACACCCGCCTGTATGGTAACCAATACAGCGTAGCCGAAGTAATGGGCGACCTTACCAAAGGCATATTCAATGCAGACCTTGCAGGCAAGGTGAATGTGTACAGGCAGTACCTGCAAACACAGTATGTAAAAACCCTGGCTAACATCGTGAACCCGGCGGGGCCGGTATCTCCGTACGACGAGGTAGCGAAGGCAGCGGCATTGTATACCCTGAAGAAGATCAGGACCACGCTGACTACCGCCGTTTCGCCCGATGAGGAAACCAAGGCGCACCGCAGCAACCTGCAGTTCCTGATTGAAAAAGCGTTGAAAGCAGATTAATAACCCTTAAGCTGGTCAGCCAATGCGTTGGTCAGCGGCGTTTAATGCAAATCATCTTAATGAGCCAATTAGCATGCGCTAATTGGCTCATTCGCTAATTACCCCATAAATTTGCCCCCGCTTTCTTACCTTGAAGCACTATAATGGCATTATTCAAACTACTTAACCGGAACCGCAACCCAGACCAGGCAGAGATGAGCTTTATCGATCACCTGGAGGCGCTGAGATGGCACATTGTGAGATCGCTGATAGCGGTGCTGGTTGCCGCGGTGTTCATTTTCATAAACATAGATTGGGTGTTCGACCGGATCATTCTCGGTCCTATCCAAAAGGATTTTGTGAGCTATACCGCGCTGTGCAGGTTCAGCCATTGGTTAGGAGCAGGTGATGCTCTATGCATGCCAACCGTGAATATTAAGATGCTGGCCACTTCGTATACCACGCAGTTCATGTCCAGCATTACCATTGCTTTTATGGGAGGGTTCATCTTTGCCTTCCCCTATATTTTCTGGGAGGTCTGGCGTTTTGTGAAGCCTGCCCTTACGTCTAAGGAACTCAAAAGCACCAAAGGCGCTATCTTCTTTGTTTCGTTTTTCTTTTTCACCGGCGCGGCCTTCGGGTATTTTATATTGGCGCCTTTTACCTTTAGCTTCCTGGCCAATTACCAGTTAGGCACGCAGGCTATTATTGAAACAACGCCTACTATTTCGGACCATATCGAGAACCTGACGAACATTACCGTGGGCACCGCCCTTGCTTTTCAACTGCCGGTGGTAGCCTACGTGCTCACAAGGATAGGATTGTTAACCCCGAGGTTCTTAAGAACATACCGCAAATATGCTATTGTTGCGATATTGATCGTGGCGGCCATTATTACCCCTTCGCCCGATTGGATGAGCCAGTTGCTGGTATGCATTCCGCTTATGTTGTTATACGAGCTGAGCATTTTCATTTCCAAACGCATATATGTTGCCGAGCAAAAGAAATGGCAGGAATGGGAGTAGTTGGCAGGCCAACGGTACAAGTGCTTAACTTTGCAGGTAATTACAATCAATACTCATGTCAACATTCGATTTGTCGAAACCCATCGCACTCGGTGGCGATCATGCGGGTTTTGAATATAAAACAGCGATAGCGCAGTGGTTACAGGAAAAAGGTTACCAGGTTGATGACAAAGGCGTGTACGACACCACCTCGGCGGATTATCCCGATTATGCGCACCCGGTTGCGAATGCAGTGGAGCAGGAAGATGCCGGCCTGGGCATATTGGTCTGCGGCAGTGCCAACGGCGTATGCATGACGGCCAATAAGCACCAGGGCATCCGTGCCGCATTGTGCTGGCAAACGGATGTGGCCAGGCTTGCGAGGCAGCACAACAATGCCAATGTCATTTGCATTCCTGCCAGGTTCGTGGCGCTGGATTATGCGAAGCAGATGGTGGAAATATTTTTGGAGACTGCGTTCGAAGGCGGAAGGCATGCGAAGAGAGTGGGTAAGATAGCGTGTTAGTAAAGCGCATCCCCATCCCATTTTTGGATAATTAGTACGGCCCCGGACCGGATATCCAATCTATTTTTAGACTATCCGGACTATTCGGAAAATCATTATCTGGCTAACCTGCCACGATGCATTTTTTCCTACCTGACTTCCAAAGAGTTAAGCGCTTTTGTATTTTTTCTTTCCCCCTTCATTAAACGCAGGCTTACATAACGGGTCTGATTATTCGTTGTTTGATTATAAAAAATTAAAACCCCCAGTTATGCAATTCGACCGTTTCCTGAAAACCACTTTTTTAAGTGTAGCCCTGCTGGTGAGTGCCGTAGCATTCAACAGCCTTAATGCCCAAACACGCCGCGATAAAGCCGAAGACAGGATCGACAGGCGCGAAGATGTGCGCGACAGGCGCGAGAACCGCCGCGACCGCCGTGAAGACGTAGGAGACAGACGCGAAGATCGCCGCGATAAAAGAGAAGACCGCCGTGACAAACGTGAAGACGTACGTGATGCTAAACACGATGGCGGAAAACTGGATAAGCTGGAAGACCGCAGAGACAGGAGAGAAGACGTAAGGGACAAACGTGAAGACCGCCGTGATAAAAGAGAAGACGTGCGTGATAAGAAAGAAAACCGTCGCGACAGGAAAGAAAACAGGCGCGACCGCAGGGAAGACCGCCGCGATAGAAGGAACGGTTAATTTCTACTGATCAATAAATCAATTAGCCGATGCCCGCTAAGAACAGGCATCGGCTAATTTTTTAAACATACCTACCGCATTCGTAAACTTCATTTGCACATTGCACAGTACACATCTGCCCATTTTCGGCGGGCCGCTCTTACCATCCCAAAATCCACGCAAACACCAACGGCGCCACAATGGTAGCATCGCTTTCGATAATGAACTTGGGCGTATGAATGTCCAGCTTTCCCCAGGTAATCTTTTCATTGGGATGCGCACCGGAATAAGAACCATAAGAGGTAGTGGAATCGCTTATCTGGCAGAAATAGCTCCAGAATGGAATATCATGCATCTCCAGGTCTTGATACATCATCGGCACCACGCAAATGGGAAAATCGCCCGCTATGCCTCCGCCGATCTGGAAAAAACCGATGCCCTTTCCGGATGAATTCTCTTTGTAGTAATTGGCCAGCCAGGTCATGTATTCTATCCCGCTTCGCATGGCCGAAGGCTTGATTTCTGCTTTGATGCAGTAAGAGGCAAAGATGTTGCCCATGGTACTGTCCTCCCAACCCGGCACTACGATCGGCAGGTTTTTTTCGGCGGCGGCCATCATCCAGCTATCCTTTGGATCGATCTCGTAATCGGCCTTCATGACGCCGCTCAGCAAGAGCTTGTACATGTATTCATGCGGGAAATAACTTTCGCCTTTTTCGTCGGCTTCTTTCCAGATCTTATGAATATGCCGCTGGATTTTCCTGAATGCTTCTTCTTCGGGAATACAGGTGTCCGTTACGCGGTTCATGCCTTTTTCCAGCAATTCCCATTCGTCTTGCGGCGTAAGGTCGCGCCAGTTGGGAATTCTTTTATAATGAGAATGCGCCACCAGGTTCATGATGTCTTCCTCGAGGTTGGCGCCGGTACAACTGATGATCTGCACTTTATCCTGGCGTATCATTTCGGCCAAAGACACCCCCAGCTCGGCGGTGCTCATGGCTCCTGCAAGCGTTACCATCATTTTTCCACCTTCGGCCAGGTGGGTTTCATAGGCTTTTGCGGCATCTACCAGGGCGGCCGCATTAAAATGGCGATAATGATGCTCAATGAATTTCGATACGGGTCCTTTTGCCATGACAAGATTTTTTTTTGATGCGGCAAAGGTATAATAATTGACCCTGTTCCTTAGGGGCAGGTAATAAAAAACCCCTGCAAAGGCAGGGGTTCATTCCAACTAAAACCAACTTGAGAAAACTAAACTTATGCTATGCTCTTTTTGTTTTCCTGTATACTTCCCATGAGCCAAACTCATCAGATTTCAATACCAGTTCCAAATCGGCATTTTCCAAGGTGATGTAGTACGTACCTGTGCCGTCGGCTACCATTTCAAACAGATCGGTGATCCAGTATCCATTGTAGTTTTTCTTCAGGCTGGTGAGCAAGCTGATGGGCAGTTTCTCGGAAGAGATGTTGCGGGTGATGGCCAGCAACTCGCCTTCCTGGCTGTAGTATGCGAACATTACCTGATCGTTCAGGCTGAAAGTAGCCTTTACATATTCCTTCGTGCTCTGCCAGTTAACATCTTTGGCATCTACAAACTCTTTTTTAAATGCGTTCAGTACTTGTTGGCTTACCGTTTCTTCGTTTGCTAAGGCCGAGCCGGTACTAATCGTAACCAGCAACAACCACATTAAGATCCTCTTTTTCATGTTTGATTTTTTTATTGCCTTCGCAGGCGGGTTAAATTTTTACTTGTTTACTTGTTTGAGAATAGGACGACCGGATTTTGAAAAGGTTACAGGGAAATAAAGCTTTCCCGGGCTTTAGGATTTTTTTGTCTTTTTCAATACCTCGGCGCTACCGTTGGTATATATACGCGCCACGATGATTGCTTTTTGGTTTTCCAGTGTAATGATATAGCTGGTAGCATCTGCGCTCATGTATTCTGTTGCGGTCTTGAACTGGTACTTACCAAAGTTCTCCCTGATGCTTTTGTTTACCAGTAAGGGCAGCCTCTCTGCTGACAGGTGACGCGCTGCTGCGATCAGTTCACCCTCGGTGTTGTAGTAAGCTTCCATTACCTCGTTTGCATACACGAAGCTGGCGTGATAAATGTCCTCGTGCTTCAGAACTTCCCAGGATACATTGGTTGCTGTGGCAAATTCTTTTTCGAACGCCGCTAATACTCTTTGATTGATCTTTTTATCCGCAGCGAAAGAAGTTAATCCCACCAGGACTGTTACCGCGGCTGTTAAAAGTATCTTTTTCATCTTGAAATTGTTTTTTAGGTTTTTGATGACTATACTGCTTGTTTGCATAACTAAGACGACACAAATGTAGTTCGTGTTACAAGCCAAGTCAAGCAAATTGGTATATGTGGCTTCGTACGTTAATCTCCGTTAATGCTGTTGTTGAAAATATGCGGGAATAATGCGGATTAATCGGCTGAAACCCTTGCCAGGACTGCATTTGCAAATGTTTCTTAATGAAATACTAAATCGCGTTAAGTTAGGGTTAAAATGGAAATGTGGTTGAAGCCATCGTATATTTAACCCGCAGCAAAAAATTGCATATCACATGTTTGTGTGATACTGCATACCCGGTTTGTGGTATATGTCACATCAATATGAACTACCTGGCGCACGCATATTTATCATTCGGAGAGCCTGAAATACTCGCTGGAAATATTTTCAGCGATTTCATCAAGGGGAAAAAGCGCTACAACTTCCCTCAGCGCATCCAGGAAGGCATCGCGCTGCACCGCGCCATCGATGAATATACCGACCAACACAGCGCCACCGCCGCTGCAAAAGAGTTTTTCAGGCCTATATATAGATTATATGCTTCTCCTATTACAGATATTATATACGATCATTTTCTTGCCAATGATGCCACAGTGTTTCCCGGCGACACCCTTCGCACATTCGCCGCCAACACGTATACACAGTTGAAACAATTTGAAAATGTTTTTCCTGAAAATTTCGGAACGGTATTTTATTATATGCAATTGCACGACTGGTTATACAACTACCGGTTGAACCAGGGCATATTCAGGAGCCTTGAAGGATTGGTGAGAAGGGCTACATATATTAATGATGCAAGGCCCGCGCAGGAGCTATTCGTACAGCATTATGATGCATTGCGGGAATGTTATGATAGTTTTTTTCCCGATGTGCGGGAGCTTGCCAAGCGGTACCTTGGAAATTATTGATTATTTATTATTAATTATTCATGCGCCGCTAATAATATAATCATTAATGAATAATTAATAATAAGCTTCCCTACTCCACTATCCGCAGCTTCGCATAATTCAGCATGATCTTCTTTTCGCCATTGTGCTCGAATTTGATGGTGGCTACCGGGTTGTGCGCGCTGCCTTCCAGCCTGGTCACCAATCCAAATCCGAACTTCTGGTGCTCTACCTTATTGCCTTCCTGCAACCCTGAAATATCGCTGGGAACAAAATCAGGAGTAGGAACATGTTCCACCGGTTTTGCTTTGGGCGCGTAAGGCAGGTATGATGGCTTTGAATCTTCTGAAGACCTTGACTCGGATGCACTTTTCGCCTGGCGATCTCCCGCGCCCCAGTTTCCGCCGCCAAACCCCCGCGTCATCCGCTCGAAAGCGCTGCCCCAGGCAGCGCCCTGGTTGCGCACACCACCGCCCGCAAAGCTCTTATCTATGTATTGGGGGGGCAGCTCATCGATGAAGCGACTGGGATCGTTCTGCACCAGGTTGCCAAAACGGTAGCGGGTATTGGCATAGCTAAGCCACAAGCTTTGCTTTGCCCTGGTAATGGCCACGTAAAACAACCTTCTTTCTTCTTCCAGCTCTTCTCGGGTATTAACGCTGATGCCGTTAGGGAACAACATTTCTTCCAACCCGCATACGAACACCACGGGAAATTCCAAACCCTTGGCCGCGTGAATGGTCATCAGCTTCACGGTATCGGCATTGGGATCTTTTTCGTCGGCATCGGTCAGTAGGCTGATCTGTTGCAGGTAGGCGCCCAACCGCTTATCGCCCACCTCGCCACTTTCCTCGTTCATGGGCGTTTCGGTAAACTCCTTAATAGAGTTCAGCAATTCCTGGATGTTCTCGTAGCGCGCAACGCCTTCCGTTGTTTTATCGTTGAACAGTTCTTTTACAATATTGGTTTGCTTGCCGATGTGGATGGCTACTTCGTACGCATTTTTCGTTTGCAGCATGCTGCGGAAGCTCCTGATCATGGTGGCAAATCCTTCAATGGCCTCCAGCGTGCCCGATTTAAAGCCGAACGCGGTCGCGTTTTCCAACACCTGCCACATCGGTATGTCCTTTTCATTTGCGTACATAATGGCCTTGTCGATGGTGGTTTTTCCAATGCCGCGGGCGGGATAATTGATAATGCGCTTCAGCGCCTCTTCGTCGTTGGTGTTAACGGTGAGGCGCATGTAAGCCAGGAAGTCCTTGATCTCTTTGCGCTGGTAAAAGCTGATGCCGCCGTAAATAGTGTACGCGATGTTCATGCGCCGCAGGTTTTCTTCAAAAGCGCGGCTTTGTGCATTGGTGCGGTATAGTATTGCAAACTCTTTATTTAGAAAATGGTTGCGCAGCTTTTGTTCTTTAATGGTATCTGCTACGTATTTTCCTTCGTCGTTGTCTGTCATGGTGCGCACCAGCCTTATTTTCTCGCCTTGCTGGTTATCGGTCCACAGCACTTTGGGTATTTGCCCTTTGTTGTGCTTGATCACTTCATTGGCTACGTTTAATATGCTTTGGGTGCTGCGGTAGTTCTGCTCCAGCTTCACCACTTTTACGTCCTCATAATCTTTCTGGAACTGCAGGATGTTTTGAATGGTGGCGCCGCGGAAGCTGTAAATACTTTGCGCGTCATCGCCCACCACGCACACGTTTTCGTGCACGGCTCCCAGTAGCTTGACAATTTCATACTGTACGGGGTTGGTATCCTGGTACTCGTCTATCAATATATATCTGAACTTATGCTGGTATTTGTGCAGGGTCTCGGGATAAATCGTCAGCAATTTGTGCATGTTGAACAGCAGGTCGTCAAAATCCATCGCACCGTTCTTGAAGCAGCGCTTTACATAAGCCGCATAGATCTGGGCAAGGGCCGGCCGGTTGGCGCGCATGTCTTCCTGCTGTATATAGTAATCGGTGGCATATTCTTCGGGACCTACCAGGGCATTTTTGGCCCCGCTGATGCGGTTAAGCACTGTATTGGGCTTATAGTGCTTATCGTCCAGGTTCATTTCGTTGACCACGGACTTTACCACGCTTTTGGCATCGTCCGTATCATAAATGGTGAAATTGTTGGGATAGCCCAGTTTGGGAGCTTCGGCACGCAGCACCCTGGCAAAAACCGAGTGAAAGGTGCCGATGTATAAATTGCGGGCTTCGGAATTGCCGAGGATCTTTTCTACACGCTCCTTCATTTCAGCAGCGGCCTTGTTGGTAAAGGTCAGCGCCAGTATATTAAAAGCATCCACTCCTTTTGCCATCAGGTGGGCGATGCGGGTGGTAAGCACCTTGGTTTTGCCGCTACCCGCCCCGGCCACGATCATTAAAGGACCATCGGTATATAGTACGGCCTCACGTTGCGGTTCATTCAATCCGCTCAGATAATCTTGCATGGCTGCAAGTTACGCTTTGTCAGGGGCAAAATAGAAAAGCATGGCGATCGAAAAATTGACAAGTTGTAACCGTTTTTAGCGGTTATTTTTTTGGAGCGAATCGCTTTTTTGCGGCATGCGTTCATAGTGGGCCGTGTCGTTTTTGCGGGCCTGGCCGCCGCCGGCAGTATCGGTATTACCGGTTTTGGTTTGCATGCGCTCATAGCTCATGGTATCGTAGCGGCCCGCGCTGTCGGTAATTGTATTGCCCAGGCTGTCGGAGAGGCTGTTTTTGCCGGCATTCCCATTGCAGGCGCCAACAAATATCGCGGCAATGGCAAGCGGTATAATTAGAAATATGTTTTTCATATCATTGATTATACAAAATCAATGCTAAAATAATAGTTCTGTAAAACAGGGGAGTTATACACGCGCGTGGTACGCGAGCACGGCTTAGGCCTTGTCCGCCCAGACATTGGCAGGTTAATGCACACCATACGTTATAGTGTCCCGAAATTACCCGTACAGAATCAGTATTTACACCCTTGTTTTTTAAAGCAGGCACACGCACCTTTATATGGAAAAGCGCCCCACAAACTAACCTCAAAACTTTTTGTATGCCGTTCTTTGACTTTCACTGCCACCCCGGTTTTAAACCATTGCTTGCACCCGCCGGACAGGAACCTACACCCTGGAAATCGATAAAAGCGGAGTTGACAATTCTCGGCAGCAGCGTTGGGATCAACAAACTCTTTAATAAAGCGCTCAATTCGCAAAGCAGCCTTGGGCAACTGGTTACCGGCAAAGTAAACCTTGTGGGCACCGTGCTGTACGCCACCGAAAAACAAATGGGAGTAGGCGTGCTGCAGAAAAAAATTGCGGCTGCCGGCGATATCAATGTGCTGGACCCTGGTAAGCTCACCATCATTAGCCGCGGCGATAATTACTATAAATTAACGAAAGACAATGTAGAGATCCTGCTTAACCATCCCACACCGGGCGCTGGAGATGACATGGTGCCCGCCGGCTCGAATTTCAAGTTTATCAAATCCATCGATGAATACGAGGAAAATAATTTGAACACCATTCACGGCGTGGCCATCGTAGAAGGCATGCATTCATTTGCCAATGATGTGTTCAGTGCCAACGTAGAGAACGATATCGTAAACAACCTGAATGATTTCATTCAACGATATTCGGACAGGAATGTAAGGATATTCGCTGCTAACATTACGCATTTGCAGCACCTGCCTTTTGGCGCCCATGCCTCGGGATTGCAATTCATCAGCGACAGCCTGTTCTTTCCTGAGGTCACCGGACTTACTGCGCTCGGCAAGAACATCGTTAAATTATTGCACGATAAAAAAATACTGGTAGATATCAAGCACATGGCGTTCAGTACCCGCACGGCCTTGTATGCATTCCGCGACATCAATCAACTAACCCAGCCGATCATTTGCACGCATGCGGGAATTGCTGGTTGCAGGATGGACGAGCGTTTAAACTTCCTGCGTTCCAGGCCGAAGCGGGTGGTTGTATCGGTGCGCAATCCGCCCGATCAGGTAGCAGTGTGGGAAGTGGAGCATCTAAAACCCAAGGGGCATGTAAAAGCGCCCAATGGCGACCGGCTGGTGAGCGCTTTTAATGTAAGCAGCATCAACCTGTACGACGAGGACATTATCAAGATATTAGATTCGAAAGGCCTGATAGGCATTTCGCTGGACCAGCGCATTGTTGGCTATCCCGCCGAATCGGTGGCGCACGGGATAGATGTATTTCCTTCTGAAGTGGAGTATATTTCAGAGGCAGATGCGGCAACATTCTTCGGTCCCATGAATCCAGCGGCGCTGGAAGTGTTCGATGGTGATTTTGATAAGGTGCTGCGTGGTTCGGAAGCCGAAGATCACAATTTTGCCACGCACGACTCGCACGCACGCTATTTCCTGAACCAGGTGATACATATATTAAGGGTTGGGAAAGAAGCAGGCATCCTAAACGAAGCTGCTAAACGCGTGTGCATCGGCTCCGATTTCGATGGGTTGATCAACGCCATCGATTGTTGCGAAACTGCTATGACGTACGACCAATTCAAACGGCAACTGAAAGATATCATGGAAGAAAACAGGTTCTGGAACGGCACAGGCATCGCCAAAGGAGAAGTAGATGTGGACGAGCTGCTGGAAGGCCTGTTCTTCAAAAACGCCTTTGAATTTTTGAAAGTGAATTTTGTGTGAGCGTATCCGTAATACGTAACAGCTTAAAAAAAATAGGACAGATTTTTTTGAAAGATTAAAGGATTTCACACATTGATCGGGCTTGCGCCGATCTTAAGAACTATCTGTGAAATCCTTTAATTCCTTTTAATCTGTAATAAAAAAAAGCTCATGAAAATTTCATGAGCTTGCCATTGTTGTTGCTATTGGTTAAAGCCAATCTTATTTCTGGTCCACTTTTTCTTTTACTTTCTCGCCGTCTACTTTTCCTTTCTTCTTCATCACGGTACCGTCTTCTGCAATCGTTAATTTCATCTTGTCTTCATCGCCTTTCTTAAGTTCTATCTCGTATACTGTGCGGTCTTTATCGTTTTCCTTATCCACTTCTACAATTTCATATCCGGCAAACTGGTTACGGATGGTATTATTAACCGGTGCCGGAAGCTTGGAATGGTCTTTCATGGGTGTTGAAGCCCTGATCCAGTTACCGTCGTCGTACCATGCATAATAGTCTGCATTATCCCAGTTAAACATCACTACGTAGTCATTTGTATCCAGGCCATAATTCCAATCTGTTGCGTCCATGTTTGTTCTATCCTCAGGTTTGTAGCGTTCCCATCTAACGTTCGATGCGTTAGGATACTTTTGTTCGAAGGATGTTCTTGTAGCAGCGGGCACATCTACGTCCACCCGCGTGTTGTCTGCTGCTGCTGTAGTTGTCGTTGTTGTGGCTGCTGAATCCTTATTTGCCTCGCTGCCGGTTGATGCGTCATTACACGCAAGCACGCCAAAGGACAAACCAGCACACAACATCATGATCTTACTTTTCATAAAAGCGTATTTTAATAGTTAATGAACAATTCCCTTGCCAGCGAAAGCTGTATGGGATGACATTACAGTTTGCCGTTTGGTAGTAAAAATCTTGTGCCAGATTCACGTTCCCCAATTTGCTGCCTCCACATGGCGTAATATAAACCTTTGAGCGTTAGCAGATCTTCGTGCATACCGCACTCAGCAATACGCCCTTTTTCCAGTACATAGATCCTGTCGGCGTGCATAATGGTCGACAGCCGGTGGGCAATCAGGATGGTAATTTGTTCCCGTTGGGCGGAAATGCTGCGGATGGTGTCGGTAATTTCTTCCTCAGTCAAGGAATCGAGCGCCGAAGTGGCCTCATCAAATATCAACAGCCTTGGGTGCCGTAAAAGCGCCCTTGCTATGGAAATGCGTTGTTTTTCGCCGCCAGATAATTTTAAACCGCCCTCGCCCAACACGGTGTCTAATCCCTTGCCTGACCTGTGCAACAAATTGGTGCAGGCCGCTTTTTCCAGCGCCTCATACATTTCAGCTTCTGTGGCCTCGGGTTTTACAAACAACAGGTTTTCGCGGATGGTGCCCGCGAACAATTGCGTATCCTGCGTAACAAATCCTATCTGCCGCCTGAGCTCGTTGTAACGGATCATGGGAGCTGGAATATCATTGAAATAAATATTTCCAGACAAGGGCTTGTACAGTCCTACCAATAATTTCACCAGGGTGGACTTACCGGATCCCGATGGCCCCGCAAATGCGATGGTATCGCCTGTTTTTGCGCTGAATGAAATGCCGTCCAGCGCATTGTGCAGCGCAGTCTTGTGACGGAATACCACGTCCTTAAACCGCAGATTGTCCAACAGGTTTAGCTCAACGGGATTATCAGGTCTTTGCTCTACCGGTTTTTGCATGAGGTGTTCGAAATTATTCAGGGATGCTTCTGCTTCGCGATAGGAGAGAATGATGTTGCCGATGTCCTGCAGCGGCCCGAATATGGTGGTGGAAATAAATTGCATGCTGATAAGTTGACCGGTAGTGAGTACGTCGCGGAAAATGAGCCATAGCAAAATGAAAAGGATGGATTGCCTTAGAAGGTTGATCATCGAGCCTTGCAAAAAACTAAGCGTGCGGACTTTTTTTGTTTTTTGCATTTCGAGTTGAAAGATGCGCTGAGTATGCTCTCTTAGTCTTCGTATCTCCGGAAAAGTAAGTCCCAGGCTTCGCACGAGCTCTACGTTGCGCAGCGATTCGGTAATGAGCCCGGACATGCGGTTGGTTTCTTTGTTGATGGACCTTTGCAAGGTCTTGATCTTTTTGCTCAGCAATCCTGTAAGGCCGCCCAGCACCAATATGCCCACGATGAATACCGGTATAAGCGCCCAATGCCTGGTGATGGCATACCATATCAGGAAGCTGATGCCCACCACCGAAGAGAATAATATATTGATAAAGGCATTGATGAAGCGCTCGGTATCGTTCCTTACTTTTTGGAGAATGGACATGGTTTCGCCGCTGCGCTGCTCTTCGAATTCGGTGAACGACAGGCGGAGTGTTTGCTTAAGCCCGTCGTTGAAGATCTGCATGCCGAACTTCTGTACCGCCAGCCGCACGGTATAATCCTGGAATGCCTTGGCCACGCGTGCGAGCATGGCAACGGCAATGGCGATGAACAGCCAGTACAATACCCCTTGCGTTAATTGTTCCGGAGTGCGGGTACCGCGGTTGTTGGCGTAATCGTCTATGATCTTTCCGAAGATGATGGGATCAATGAGCGACAACACCTGGCTGATGCCCGCCAGCAATAGCGATACCAACACCAGCCAGCGTTGCGGCCTGAGGTACTTCCATAATATGCGCATACAGGGGTAGCGATAAGACAGTTTTAGTGCATCCTGTTAAGATGCCATTTCAGTAATCCGGTACTACATTACCAGGCGGCCACCGGGAAAATGGCTTAGCCGTTGCGGCTTTCCTCCTCATCGTTGCGGGGCTCGCGGCCGGTGAGGCGCCCTGCCCCGGCATCGCGCAAGTCGTCTTCCGATACGCTGATGTTACGGTCCTGGCGGGGGTCTACGCGGTTGTCCTGTTCTTTTTCTTCATGGGTTTGCAACGTGCTATCGTCTGTGAGGTGCAGTTTTGAATCATCTTCCGTGGAAGGGTCCGGGTCGCCGGATTCAATGGCCAGGAAATTGATGTGCTTGTCTCTATTGGCTTCGCCCGGGGCCTGCAGGTGGCGGTCTTGTTCCGGGGATTGATTTTTATCGTTCATAAACGTTTTACAGGGAATGCTGCTAATTGTGTGCCACTACATGGGGGCAATTTCGTCTTAAGTCAGTGGTCAATAATAATTCAAGGGGGAAGCAAAGACACTATGCTGGATCCGAAAGCATCCCGGATTACAGTTGGATAGCAAAAGATCACTGGTCACTGGCCGAACGAATAACACTTAAATGGAACGGATCCTAAATAATACTCCGCTCCTTTAGAATCTGTCTTATCTGCGAGCGAATGCTCAGCAACCTTCCTAACATGGCTCCCGCTGCCAATGAAAAACTGAATGCGGTAAGCCTGTTGCCCGTAAGCCATTGATGCAGGAACCAATGCCGGGCAACAGCAAACAAAATATACACCACCAGCAACGCGATGCCTATTTTATCCATCCGGGCTATTACCTGCGAAGTTTCTTCTTCCCAATAAATTCGTTTGCGCCTTACAAAAACCGCTCCCACGAGCATGCCCATCATCATGGCGCCCACGCAAGCCGCTGCCTCCAGGTGCTGATACACGATCTCGTAAATTATAACGCCCATCAACAGGATAAACACGACAAAGAATATGCGTAAGCGCCTAAGCAGTTTGCGCTCCACGTATTTTTTGGCTTCCTTACCCTTACGGGAGTTCAACAACATAATGAAGAGAGCGCAATTCGTATGCCGTGTTGGCAGCGGGTATCAACCCACCTCCTTGTACTCCTTCTCTCCTAATTCCCGTTCTTTCTCCATATATTTTACCGATACTCTTATGTCCGAATAAGAAATATCTTCTCCCAACGACTGCCTGATGGCCCACCCGGTCAACTCCGGTTGCGACCTCAGCAAGTCCACGATCTTGTCCAATTTTTCCTGGCTTATCAGCATCAACGCGTCAACTTCGCCTGTAGGAATAAAATTAGCGAGGTGTGCTTCAACGGTCCCGATGGCTAGACTGCGTTCGCCCGCGATTTCTGCAATGGTCTTTCCCTCCTTATACATTTGTAAGGTTACTCGCTGGCTATCGCCCTTTTGCGCTTTGCTTTTTTTAGCAGGACCAGGTATTTCTTCCTGCGGACCGTCCTGTTCCAGTGGTTTTTGAACGGTCTCCGCCAATTGCAACAGTTGCTCCCTGTTTTCCAAATGCTGCATGGCTTCAGTCATTTCTGCCGCGTGTTGCAAATGCTGCCGCTGCCGTTCCACCAGTAGTTGTAGCTCATTTAGCTCGGACAGGTATTTTTTTATCTTCGGCCAGTTACGTATTTCTTTTATGTGTTGTTGCAAAGGCATAAGCAATCCTTCATCGATCTCTTTGGTAAAATATGCAACGGCCGCCGTTACCCTTTCGTGCAATTTCAGGTATCCATCGGTTTCCACTTCGGCCAACAAACGTTCGAGCTGCCGTAAAAATTTGCGCGCAGTCTCGTGTTGGCTGTTGGCCGCGCGTACCAACACGCCGGCCACGCCGATGCAAACATGTTTGTTCACCAACTGCTTGTCGTCGAAACTGTCTATATGCTGTTCCGTTGCGGATGCAAGCTTTGTCCAGTCAAATCTCTTCAGCAGCGACTGGTGAATGAATGTTTGTTGCTCCTGCTCCAGCATTTCCTGCAACACGCTTTCGGAAAATTCGTTCTGTACAAATTGCAGTACGCGCTCATCGGTCCGGATGGAGCCCGGCTTTATTCGGGAACGCAGCACCAGTCCTTCCAGGCCGGTAAGGCGGCTAAGCGCAACGTACACTTGTCCCGCTGCAAACGATGCCCCCGCATCTATAATGGCTTTGTCGAACGTGAGGCCCTGGCTTTTGTGTATGGTAATAGCCCATGCAAGCCTGATGGGATATTGCGTAAACGTGCCCAGCTCTTCTTCTTCAAACTTGTCTTTTTCGTTGTTGTACCTGTACCGGATGTTTTGCCATTTTTCCTGTTCCAACTCCAGCAATCCCGGCTCGCCGGGAAAAGCTATCATGATCCGGTTTTTATCAATGGCATCGATGATGCCGATCTTGCCATTGAAATAGCGGCGGTTTTCTCCCTTATCGTTTTTGATGAACATGACCTGGGCGCCTGCCTTCAGGTGAAGCTCCTCTTCCGCGGGGTAAGAACGTTCGTTGAATTCGCCGGTGATGGTAGCGGTAAAGGTGTACAGTTTGTCGGATAGTTTATCCAGCTCCTGCTTGTTGATGGCATCGGCCTTATCGTTGTGCGAAGTGAGCGTAATATAATTTTCATGCGCGGGAGGAACAAAATCGGGTTGATAGTGTTCGTGCAGCCGTTCAAGGTCGTTATCTGTACAGCGGTTATTGCGGATGTTGTTCAGGATATTGATGAACTCCTGGTCGCTTTGCCGGTATATTTTTTTTAATTCGATGTACACTGGCGGGGCTTCGCGGAGCACCAGCGCATCGAAGAAGAAGGGACTTTTATAAAACTGTTGCATCAATTCCCATTCGTCTTGCCGGGTCACGGGAGGTAACTGGTAAAGGTCCCCGATATACAATACCTGTACGCCGCCGAATGGTTGCGCAGGTTGCCGCCGGATGTTCCTTAGAATGATATCGACCGCGTCCAACATGTCGGCCCGCACCATGGATACCTCATCGATGATGAGCAGGTCCAGCTCGCGCAGCAATTCTCTTTTGGCCGCATTGAGGCGCAGGTTCTTGAACAGGGTGTGCTGGTTATTGATCCTGCCATCGAAGGAATCCACGGGTTGCTGCGTAGTGGGGAGGTAAGTGCCCATGGGCAATTGAAAGAAGGAATGCAGGGTAACGCCTCCCGCATTGATGGCCGCCACACCGGTAGGAGCAACGATGGCCGTTTTTTTGAAACAATTGTCGCGGATGTATTTCAGGAAAGTGGTCTTGCCCGTGCCCGCTTTGCCGGTCAGGAACAGATGCCGGTTGGTTTGGTTAACAAAGGCAACGGCTTTTTGAAAATTGGTGTTATTGGAATCGAAATGGCTCATGCAGGACAATCCTCGCTCACATTTAGCGCCGGTTAGCGGGAATGTCAAATGTATGCCTGTTTGATTTACCGGTATAGGGATTTTTCCCACAGCTTAAAGGGAAAAAAACACGTATATAAGGGTGACAAACCGTGGTTTTCAGCCACAGTTCAATTTATGACTTACAACATTTCTTAGCTTTGGTTCCGTGCAGCATATAGAATTTTTTCATAATGAACATTTCCAGCACCGTTACCACCGCGTGCCGCCGCCGGCCTCGCTCTCGCACTTTATCGATTTTTTCTGGGAAACGGATTTTGATGAGCTATGGAAGCTGCATCCAAAGGGATTTTCAGACGTGCTGTTCCCAAACATCGGCTACACTTTTTTAATCAACCTCGGAACGCCCTTCGTGATGCAATTGGACAAGAAAAGCTTCGAGATGAAGGGGGATGGATTTTTGCCCCGGCATACCAGCCTGGAGTGCCATCATCAGCCAGGTAATAAAATATTCGGCATCAAGTTCAGGATCTCACCCATCGTGTTTGAAAAGAAGGTTGATTTCTCAGAGTACAGGGAATACATTTATCCGTTAAGTTACCTGTTAGACCGTAAGATCATCGACCAGGTAAAGCAGGCAGGTTCTTTTGAGCAGCGTGTAAATATAATGGCCGGGTATTATCAATCCATCGTTGAAAAATATTCCGCATCCCTTCACGCGGTGCAGGTAGTGCGGGAGATACTCGACCATTGTTTCCAGCAAAATGATTTTACCACGCCGGTGGAGGGCCTTGCGGGACTGTATAAAATTTCTACGCGTACACTGCAACGTTATTTCGAAACTACTACCGGTATCAGCAGCAAGGCTTGCCTGCAGATCATGCGCATCAGGAAGGCGGCGGCCCATTTGGCCTCATCGCCCGAGACCTTTCACTATTCGATCTATGGGTATTATGATTACAGCCATTTTTTCAAACACCTGAAAAGATTTCTTGGTGGTGGGAAGATCAGGGACATCAGCAAGTTCATGGCGGAGCAGGCAAGTAAAATGACGGGTTGATAAGGTCATGAAGTCATAAGGTCATTAGGTCATTAAAGGAGTGTATTGTTGGCTCAATGACTTAATGACCTAATGACTCAATGACCCAAAACACATGCACTAACTATAGAGTACATTTAATTCCCAGCCCTTTGCCGCTCTTCCTCGGAACCGGTGGCCCTTCTTCTTGCAGCCTGCACTTTGCTGTTACCGAAGCGGTAAATAAAGCTAAGGTTGGCTACCCTTGTTTCGCGGAATGCATGCCAGTACTCGATATAGCGGTCCTGGTATGTAATGGTGGCCTTGGGCAGGTTGGTCCAGAAGATATCTGTTACATTGAAACGGATAGTTCCTTTATTCTTCATTACCGATTTTTGCACGCCCGCCGCTAATCCCCATTGCGGCTCAAACACCATGTAACCGCTGCGGCCGCCGGTGCTGTAGTTGGCGTTCAGCTCGGCGCTCCATCCTTTTTTAAAGCTAAAGCTGTTGTTGGTGCGCATGCTGGCCGCAGCCGTTCCGTTGTTCAACGGAGTACCCGCCAGATTACCATTGAAATGATTGTAATAAATATCCGCATTGTTGATCATGTTCCACCATTTGGTAATGCGCACCGGCGCCGAAATGCTTAGCCCTACATAGTCCGATGATTCGAGATTGACAGGGATCTGCACAGTTACATTATCATCGGATGCAATATTGGGGAACACGTCTTTGAACCGTGCGATAACGGTGTTCTGGTTGTCTTTTGTATGGCTGTAACCCAGGGTAAAGCTCAAGCTCTTTACAGTATAACTCATTTCATACGACCAGGTCAATTGCGGCAATAAGCCGGGACTGCCGGTTGCATATGTTGTTACATCTATCAGGAACAGGAAGGGATTCAACTGCGAATAACCCGGCCTGTCGATGCGGCGGCTAACGGACACGCCCAGTGTCTTTTCTTCTTTTATTTTATAATTGAAATAAGCACTGGGGAACAATTGGAAGTAGCTGCTGTCCCAACGGATATCGCCGTTCACCTGGTGCGTTTTCACCTGTGTGTTCTCGCCGCGCAAGCCAACCTGCACACTGAATTTCTTGAATTCCTTGCTGAAGTTGAGGTAACCCGCATTGTTGCTTTCTTCGTAAAAGAAACGGTTGGTCTTGTTCACGTCGTTTTGCGGCGTGCCGCTGCTCATGTCCCAGAATTTTGCATCGTTGTCAGACGATACGAAGCTGGTCTTGAAGCCTGCTTCGAACTTTGCGCCCTTGCCCAGCGGGTTTACGTAATCGGCTTTTGCAGTTTTTAATGTAAGCTTTCCATCCTGGTCCCCATCGAGAATATAATCTGGGAACTGCATGCTGCCATCGAGGTTGAAATATTGGGTAGCGATCCTCGAAAGCGAGTTTGACCTGTATACGCCGTAGTCAACGTCGGCGGTAATTTCCCTGCCGGTGCTGTCGAAAGTATGTTTCAGGTTGATGTTGGCCACTATGTTCCTGAAATGATCGTTGTTGTTGGCATTGGTTTTAAAGGTAGATGCGCGTTGCTTCTGCGAATTGATGACCACTGAATTATTATCGTTGTGGCGCGTAAAGTGGTTAAAGTTCCCGTTCACTACAAAACCGATGATCGTTTTTTTAGAAGGAAAATAATCCATGCCCAATCTGGTAGCGTGCGAGTTAAAGGGAAACGTGGTGTAGTTGTCTTTTTGGTCTGCTCCATTGAACACGCCGTTGTTAAAAAAGTTCCGGTCGAGCAGCAGGTGGTTCAATCCTTTGCGGTAGCTGTAGTTGTAATTGCCGAAAATGTTCACCTTTTTATTGCGGTGGTTGAAAGTGATGCCCGCATTGGCTTTAGGATAAACACCCTGGCCATAACCCGTGGTAAGCGTTCCATTGGTGCCGAGGCGTTGGTCTTTTTTCATCCTGATATCTATGATACCGGAATTACCTGCCGCATCGTATTTGGCGGATGGATTGGTAATGATGTGAATGCTCTCGATGCTGTTGGATGGAAGTCCGCGCAGCATGTTTACCAGGTCGGCGCCTGTCATGGGCGTGATCTTTCCATCGATCATAATAATTACGCCCTGCCTGCCGCGCAGGATGATGTTGTCGTTCGGATCGATCTGGATGCCCGGCGAGCGCTCCAGCACGTCGAAGGCCGAGCTGCCCACGTTTACGATGCTGTTGTCTACATTCACCACGATGCGGTCTGTAAGCTTTTGAATGAAAGGCTTGCGCGCCGACACCACTACTTCCTGCATATCGCCCGATTTCTTTTGTAAGGAAAGCGCGGGCAGCTTGATATCAGGTTGTTCGGCGCTAAGGTTGAACGCATCGGAGAATTTGGTAACATGGTTGACCATGGTGGCTTTGAGGATATACGATCCGAAACGGATGTTCTCAAATTCGGCCAGCCCTGATTTGTCGGATATAGCGGCTTTCACCAGCGCGGAATCCTTGCTTCGCAACAGTTGAACAGTAACGTTTTCCATGGCTATACCCTGTTCATTCGAAATGGTTACGGTAAGCTTTCCGCGTACGGGTGTTTGTTGGGCCGCCAGCTCCATCATGCACACCAGGCCGGCCATCAGCAACAATATTTTTTTCATGTATTGAACGGTTTGGGTCAAAATTTTGGAAAAAACGAATCACTTCGTACCGGTTATTTACAGGTTGCTGCAGGATGTCATGAATGGAGTTAATGTAGGTTAATGCTGTCGGATTTTTACATAGATGTGGGGCTTGGGTTAGTTAGTGGAAGGATTCAGCTCATGCTTTTTAAATAGGACGATGTAAATCCAGATCGCTAGCAGCAGTAGCTGCACTGCGCCATCGGCCATGTAAATATTGCTGATCACATCGCGCAACGCATAATAAAAGTCAATGCAGGCAAGGCCGATGCAACAGGTTATGGCCATGATGGCCGCGGGCCAGGTATTGATACGCAGGACCAGGTGGGTGATAAAGGAAAGTGAAATGGGAATGAGCAGCACGCTCACTGTTTTTACCAGCCACACATCGGTCTTGGGCCCGGTTACCCGCATGAAACTATCGATATCCACTAATGGCCAGATAGCCGTAAGCAAGTAGTATATCGATTGAAACCATAAGGTAAGCCTGATGAGTTTCATGCACGGTATAATTCGGCGGTGTAATTGGGTGATGGTGGTAAGCGGACGAGGACAAGTTCGGCGACATTGCTACTGCAAAGACGGATCGCTAAACGTATCGCCCTGGCGAATGTCGCCGGTCTGGTAGCCCTTCTTAAACCAATACATCCTTTGCTGCGAGGTTCCATGCGTAAAGGATTCCGGCACCACGTAGCCCTGTGATTGTTTTTGCAGCCGGTCGTCGCCAATGGCCTGCGCTGCGTTCAGCGCTTCCTGGATATCGCCCTGTTCTAATACGTTTTTTAGCCGTTGTGCGTGGTGGGCCCACACGCCCGCCAGGAAATCGGCCTGTAATTCCATCATCACCGAATATTTATTATACTCTTCCGGGCTTACCTGCTGGCGCAGTTGCGCCATCTTGCGCGAAGTGCCGTTAACGGTTTGTATGTGGTGGCCTACTTCGTGCGCTACCACATAGGCCATTGCAAAATCTCCGGGCGCCTGGAAGCGGTCTTGTAAATCCTGGTAAAAGGAAAGGTCGATATACAATTGCTGATCGCCGGGACAATAGAACGGGCCTGATTGTGCGCTTGCGTAGCCGCAGCCGGATTGAACGGTATTGCGGAACAATACCAGCGTGGGCTCGGGATAATCTGAACCCTGGGTGCGGAACAGTTCATTCCACACATCTTCGGTATCGGCCAGCACCACTTTTACAAAGCTGGCCCGTTCGTCTTCCGCGGCCTGTTCCTGAGGTGACAGTTCTGTGCTTTGGGCAGGTAGTTGCTGGGGCAACTGCGATGCGTCGCCACCGCCCAATAAAAAGTTGAGTACTAAAATGATAGCGCCGATTACGCCGCCGCCTACGGCCAATCCGCCGGCTGATACGCCCCTGCGGTCGTCCACATTGGAGCTTTCGCGTCTACCTCTCCAAAGCATGGTAAAGAAGTTTTAATGATAAGATAGCTGCATGAAAAAAGCCTGCCAGTGTTTGGGCAAGCTGATGCGTAGTACAGTCGGGATCTCGGTCTTATCCTACGTTTATGTTACGTTCTTCCATCGTTGATCGTACATCTTTTATTCGGTTACGCGCCGATAGGCGTCTACGCCAATTGTATATCGAAGTTTACGAGGTCCCTGAACTGCTGGATACGCTCTTCGATATCTTCGCGGCCGATTTCCTTTAGGCGGGTGGTGCCAAACTTTTCTACACAGAATGAAGCCATGGCGGAACCAACAATGATAGCAGACTTCATATTCTCGAAAGAAATGTCCCGCGTCCTTGCAAGATGACCAATAAATCCGCCGGCAAACGTGTCACCAGCGCCAGTGGGATCGAACACTTCTTCCAACGGCAGTGCCGGCGCAAAGAACACATTGTTTTGATGGAACAACAACGCGCCGTGTTCTCCTTTTTTAATGATGAGATATTTAGGGCCCATTTTCATGATTTCACGGGCTGCTTTTACCAAGGAAAACTGCGCGCTTAGCTGGCGGGCCTCGCTATCGTTCACCATTAATACATCAACCCTTTTCAATACTTTTTCCAGGTCTGCCATGGCTGTCTCCATCCAAAAATTCATGGTGTCCATTACGATCAGCCTGGGCCGTTTTTTCATTTGATCTATCACGCTCAGTTGTACCGCGGGCAGCAGGTTGCCCAGCATTACAAACTCGGCGTCCTGGTAGCTGTCGGGCACAACGGGTTGAAAGCTGCCCAGCACATTCAATTGCGTATCGAGGGTGTCGCGGGTATTCATGTCCAGGTGGTAGCGGCCCGACCAGAAGAAGCTTTTTTCATCGGGCTTTATCTGAACGCCTTCCAGGTCAACTCCCCTTTCCTGGAGCTGGTCCAGCTCTTCCTGCGGGAAGTCGCCGCCCACCACCGAAATTTGCTTAATGGGCTGGTAGAAATTAGAGGCGCTCCAGGCGATATAAGTGGCCGCGCCACCGATGATCTTGTTGCTTTTTCCAAAGGGTGTTTCAATGGCGTCGAAGGCCATGGATCCTACTACGATTAAAGACATGTTGGATGTATGATTTTGTGCTGTTTAATTTCAGCGTGCAAACCTATAATAAAAATGCCGGTAATGAAATGCCGGGGCGTATTAGTAAAAAAATAAGGCAACCGCATATAATGACCAAAGCTGCGCCCCAAAAACTATATAGTTGGTATTCAATGGCGTAGGCCCCCGCCGCATTTATAGCCTTACTAAATATTAAATGGTACATTGCATGATACTATAAACTATGAATAAAAACGGCCCTATTATAGTGATCGAGGACGACGCAGATGACCAGGCCCTTCTTCATTCCGTATTCACAGAACTTGGCTACCCAAATAAAATCATATTTTTCGGCGATGGCGAAGAGGCGCTCGAATACCTGATGCGTTTTACAGAATCGCCCTTCCTGATTCTTTCTGATATTAATTTACCAAGACTGGACGGCATTAAACTGAGGGAAAAAATCCATAACAACGAAGAATTAAAGCTGAAATGCATTCCGTATTTGTTTTTTACCACCAGTGCGGATCAAAAAAGTATTATTGATGCATATTCTAAATCAATTCAAGGGTTCTTTACCAAACCATCCAGTTATGGGGAAATATCCCGGATTATAAAGAACATTATTGAATACTGGAAGGATTGTCACTCCCCCAATATTAGCGCGTAACTAATTTCTACAAAGAAAATTGAGCGGCCTGCCCCATACTAACACCCCCTCGATTTTATAAATTTTAAAAGGCTAACGCCCATTTAGCATAGTTGCAAAAAATAGTGGAAAATATCCCCTGCCAATACTAACGCCTGTTAGTAAATATCATTATCTTTGACATCCCTTATGGCTAAGATCAAAAGCGGAAAAAACGGTACCCGCAAAGAGGTAATTATCGAAAAAGCCACACAGCTGTTCTTGGAAAAAGGCTTTGCCGCCTCCTCCATGCGCGACCTGGCAGAGCACGTTGGCGTGGAAGCCGCCAGCCTGTACAACCACATTCAATCCAAATCGGAAATTTTACAGGAGATCTGTTTTAAAGTAGCCAACCAGTTCATCTCGCACTTGGAGCAGGTAGAGGCCAGCCAGTCGAGCGCTATCGGTAAAATGGAAATCCTCATCCGCTTTCATATCCGCATGATGCTGGATGAATATGAAAGCATTTACATCTCGGACCATGAATGGCGGCACCTGCCCGAACCTTACCTGTCGAATTTCCTGAACCAGCGCCGCCATTACCGCAAACGCCTGGGCGCAATCATAGAACAAGGCATACAAGCAGGCGAAATAAAACAAATAGAACCTTATGTGGCCGTGCTTACTATATTATCGGCCATCAGTGGTATCGAGTCGTGGCAACGTTCGCGCAAGACCATATCGGAAAGAGATATGGAGGAGAATATGGTGAAATTTTTAGTTGAAGGTTTAAAGGAATCCCAATGATCCATTTCCATCCCCTTACTATAAAAGAAGTGCGGCAGGAAACTGACGATTGCGTTTCACTGGCGTTCGATGTGCCCGATGAACTGAAAAACACTTTCAGCTTTCAGCAAGGGCAGAGCCTTACCATGCGCACTAACCTGAACGGCGAAGAAGTGCGCAGGACCTATTCGCTCTGCAGCAGCCCGCTCGACCACGAATGGAGAGTGGCCATCAAAGAGGTAAACGGCGGATTGTTTTCTACTTATGCTAATAAAAAATTGCGCAAGGGCGATGTGCTGGAAGTAATGCCCCCCGTGGGAAAGTTCAATACGCCCCTGAACCCGCAACAGCAAAAACATTATGTGGCCATTGCGGCAGGTAGCGGCATCACGCCTATCTTGTCCATCATCAATACCACCTTGCGCACCGAGCCGCGCAGCAGCTTCACTTTATTTTATGGCAACCGCACCCGGTCGTCCATTATTTTCAAAGAAGAGCTGGAAGCGCTGAAAAATAAATTCATGAACCGTTTTACCCTGCATCATATCCTGAGCAGGGAACAACCAGATGCACCGATCTATTATGGAAGGATCGATGAAAAGAAATGTGATGTTTTGTTTACACGGCTCATCGACATACGCAAAGCAGACGAATTCTTTTTATGCGGGCCGGAGCAAATGATCTTTTGCGTTAAGGATTTTTTAGAAAAGCAAGGCATCGATAAAAGCCGTATTCATTTTGAGCTGTTCACCATCCCGGGAGAAAAATCCTCGGTAGCGGCGCCGACGCGCGTAGCAAAAAAAGATGAAGGGCCTAAGAGCAGCATCAGCGTTAAGCTCGACGGCGTGCTGTTTGATTTTGAGCTGGGCAACCAGGGGCTGAGCATACTGGATGCGGCACTGGCCCAGGGCGCCGACCTTCCCTATGCCTGCAAGGGCGGGGTATGCTGCACCTGCCGCGCTAAATTGATTGAAGGCCAGGTGGAAATGGAAGTAAATTATGGGCTGGAGGAAGATGAGATTGAGCAGGGCTTCATACTCACCTGTCAATCGCACCCCAAAACGCCTAAAGTAGTAGTGGATTTCGATGTACGTTAAAATATTCATCATTTATACTAACACTTGTTAGTATTTGTTAGATTTGTAATCAAATATTCAACTATGCAGGTGCAGGATATGGAACAATTGTTCCAGGACAAGATCGACCAGGAGATCAGGATAGAGCCCAAGGATTGGATGCCTGATAAGTATCGCCAGACCCTGATACGCCAGATAAGCCAGCACGCACACAGCGAAATCGTGGGCATGCTGCCCGAGGGCAACTGGATCACCCGCGCCCCGACGCTCAAGCGCAAGGCTATTTTATTGGCCAAGGTGCAGGACGAAGCAGGGCATGGGCTGTACCTGTATTCCGCCGCGGAAACCATGGGCATCGGCCGCGACGAAATGCTCAATCAACTGCATACGGGCAAGGCAAAATATTCATCCATCTTCAACTATCCTACCATTTCGTGGGCGGATATCGGTGCAATAGGCTGGCTGGTAGATGGTGCAGCCATTATGAACCAGGTGCCGCTGTGCCGGGCCTCCTACGGTCCATATGCAAGGGCGATGGTGCGCATTTGCAAGGAAGAAAGCTTTCACCAGCGCCAGGGATTCGAGATTTTATTGGTGCTTAGCAAGGGCACAGCAGCGCAGCGCAGGATGTGCCAGGACGCCATCAACCGTTGGTGGTGGCCGAGTGTGATGATGTTTGGGCCTAACGACGATGCATCGCCGCACACGGCGCAAAGCATGAAATGGAAAATAAAAAGATTTACCAACGATGAATTGCGCCAGAAGTTCATCGACGTTTGCGCGGAGCAGGTAAAAATTTTGGGCATGACCCTACCCGATCCCGATTTGAAATGGAACGAAGAAAGAGGACATTATGATTTCGGCGCTATTGATTGGGAAGAGTTCTGGAACGTGGTAAATGGCAATGGCCCCTGCAACCGTGAGCGGCTGGCCGCCAGAGTGAAAGCACATGAAGCCGGCGCGTGGGTGAGGGAGGCGGCAGTGGCGTATGCGGCAAAAAGGGCCGGTAAAGAAAGACAGGTTGCTTAGGATGATTATTGATTAATAATTATTGATTATTGCGTGTTTCTTATCCTGTGGTAAATGGCAACCTACGATCATTTTTACGATTTGCCTGTTTATAAAACTTGCAGAGCGTTTCGAAAACTAATATCAACAATAGTGAACAACCATTATCCTAAAACTGAAGAATATAGGCTAAAGTCACAAGTACTGGAATCAAGCAGGTCGATTACTGCAAATATCGCAGAAGGGTTTGGTAGATTTCACTATCAAGAGAACATTCAATTTTGCAGGCAGGCCCGAGGTTCTCTGGCACAAACAATGGATCATATAATAACAAGCTTTGATGAAGGGTTTATTACCAAAAAATACTTAAAGAAGCTAATCTGAATTACAAGCAATGTTTGTTCGAACTGAATTCCTATATTAAGTATTTGCATTCAGCCAGGAACAGCAAAACAATAATTAATAATAAATAATTAATAATTAATAATGAGCAACGATTGGCCACTTTGGGAAGTGTTCATCCGCAGCAAGCAGGGCCTCGACCACAAACACGTGGGCAGCCTGCACGCCGCAGACGCGCAAATGGCAATTGAAAATGCAAGGGATGTATATACACGCCGGCAGGAAGGCGTAAGCATTTGGGTAGTGGAGAGCAAATACATTCATGCGTCCAATCCCGATGAAGCGCCCGCATTTTATGATCCGATGAACGATAAGGTTTACAGGCATCCGACATTTTACGATTTGCCGGACGAATTGAAACATATGTAAAGGATAAGAGGAAAGAGATAAAGAGATAAGATGATTATTCATGACCGATCTTTTTAAATATACAGTTCACCTGGCAGACAATGCCCTCATCCTCGGCCATCGCAACAGCGAATGGACAGGACACGGGCCGATATTGGAACAGGATATCGCCATTTCCAATATCGCCCTGGACCTGATTGGGCAGGCAAGGAATTTTTATCAATACGCCGCACAAATGCAGGAAGGCGATCGATCATTGTCGACAGATGTGGTTTCAGAAGATACGCTGGCCTACCTGCGCGACGCCCATGAATTCAGGAATTGCCTGCTGGTTGAACAACCCAATGGCGATTGGGGCGCTACCATTTTGCGGCAATTCTTTTTCAGCGCTTATCAATTCTATTTGTACGGCCAGTTGCAGCACAGCAAAGACGAAATGCTGGCATCCATTGCCGCCAAAGCATTGAAAGAAGTTACTTATCATTTGCGTTGGAGCGCGGAATGGGTGATCCGTTTGGGCGATGGCACCGAAGAAAGCCATAACAGAATGCAACATGCGTTGAACGACCTTTGGAAATTTACCGGCGAATTGACGCAACCCGCTGCATTCGAAACGCAATTGGTAAAAGAAGGCATCAGCGTAGACCTTGCAATTATACAACCGTTGTGGCAGGAAAAAGTAACGGCGGTTTTATCCGAAGCCACCTTAGCTGGCACAGATGCAAAGCTGGACAAGGCCTGGATGCAAACCGGGGGGAAAGAAGGCCGCCACACCGAACACCTCGGTTACATACTGGCAGAAATGCAATTTTTACAAAGAGCTTATCCCGGTTCAACCTGGTAATGACGAAGACTGAAACCATACAAGCCCAATCGATATGGCAATTGCTCGGTGAGGTATACGATCCCGAAGTGCCAGTATTGTCTATTACCGACCTGGGCATCGTGCGCAATGTAGAAGTAAAACCGGGCAATGAAATAATGGTAACCATCACGCCCACCTACACCGGATGCCCGGCCATGGATGTGATCAGCATGAACATAAGGCTCAAGCTGCTGGAACATGGATACAAGAACATACAGGTAAGATCCGTGCTCTCGCCCGTATGGACAACCGATTGGATGAGCGAGGCAGGAAAGCAAAAGTTGAAAGCATACGGCATTGCGCCGCCCAACCCGGGGCAGCAGGTATGCCATCCCGATCTTTTCCAGGAAGATGAATCGGTGCAATGCCCGCGCTGCAATTCGTATCACACGGTAATGATCAGCCGTTTTGGGTCTACTGCCTGCAAGGCCTTATACAAATGCAATGATTGCCAGGAGCCGTTCGATTATTTTAAATGTCATTAATAAATTATACCGCGGCTTATGAGTTACCCGTTGCGAGGTTGTTTCTAGGTAACTATCAGCTCAACGTAACCACTAACCGTAATGCTTAACCGTAACTTTACGCTATGTCTTCCATATTACTCAATATCGATAAAGGCGTTGGTTTTATCACGCTCAACCGCCCCGACAAGCTCAACTCCTTCAACCGCGAAATGGCCCTGCTGTTGCAGGAAGTGCTCGACCAGTGTGGAAATGATAACGCGGTGCGGGCCGTGCACATTACCGGTGCAGGAAAAGGATTTTGCGCCGGACAGGACCTTGCCGAAGTAGCCGACCCCGACGGTCCCGGCTTCGACGTAATTCTTTCAGAGCACTACAATCCCATTGTGATGCGCATACGCTCCTTGCAAAAACCGGTAGTGGCGGCGGTGAATGGCGTAGCTGCAGGCGCCGGAGCAAACATTGCGCTGTGCTGCGATATAGCAGTGGCCTCGGAATCAGCATCGTTCATCCAGGCATTTTCAAAGATCGGGCTCATACCCGACAGCGGCGGCACGCATACATTGCCACGATTGATCGGATGGCAAAAAGCATCCGCGCTCATGATGCTGGGCGATAAGGTGCCTGCCACGGAGGCGGAGCGCATAGGTATGATCTATAAAGTATTTCCCGATGCATCGTTTGCAGATGAAGCCGCGAAGATCGCATTCACGCTTGCGCAAATGCCCACTCGCGGATTGGCATTTACCAAAGAAGCTTTGCAATTGTCGTTCAACAACAATTTCGAAAATCAACTGCAGGACGAAGACATCCTGCAAAACCGCGCCGCGCATACGCATGATTACAAAGAAGGTGTGGCCGCCTTCCTTGAAAAACGTTCACCCGTATTTAAAGGAGAATAACTTTTATGGAAAAATCCACCGCAACCAGGGTTGTAGACCGCATGATGAGCAAGGACCTGTTCTCGCAATGGCTGGGCGTTGAACGGTTGGGAGAAGGCGAGGGCACATGCAAATTAAAGATGGTGATACGTCCCGAAATGTGCAATGGCTTCGGCATTGCGCACGGAGGCATCAGCTATTCATTTGCCGACAGCGCGCTGGCATTTGCCTGCAACAGCCATGGGCGGCAGGCCGTGTCGATCGAAACCTCCATTTCTCATTTACGGGCCTTGCACGTTGGCGATGTGCTGATTGCAATAGCCGAAGAAAAAAGTTGCTCCAACCGCATCGGCGTGTACGATGTGCGGGTAGAAAGGGAATCCGGTGAACTGGTGGCCCTATTTAAGGGCATGGTGTACCGCAAAGACAAGAACTGGGATGTTTAAAAATTGCACATGATCTATTCCTTCAAGGGCTTCACGCCCGTTGTTCATGAATCATCGTTCATACACCCGCAGGCCGCGGTTACCGGCAACGTTATCATTGGAAAAAATGTGTACATAGGTCCCGGCGCTGCCCTGCGCGGCGATTGGGGTGGCATCATCATCGAAGATGGATGCAATGTGCAGGAGAATTGCACCGTTCATATGTTTCCCGGTATTACCGTGGTGTTGAAACAAGGCGCGCACATCGGGCATGGAGCGGTTATACACGGGGCCATCATCGGTAGCAATTGCCTGGTGGGCATGAACAGCGTGATCATGGACAATGTTGAGCTGGGCGATGAATGTATCGTTGGTGCACTCAGTTTTATTAAAGCTGATGAAAAAATACCTGCGCGCAGCCTGGTGGCGGGCAATCCTGGTAAGATCATCGAACAGGTGAGCGATGAAATGATACAATGGAAAACCGACGGTACCAAACTATACCAGGCCCTTCCGCAGGAGATGTTTCAATATTGGGCGGAATGCGCGCCGCTGCGGGAACCAGATGCTGACCGTCCCTCGCAGGAAGCCTTATACAAAACATGGAAGGAAATGAGGAAGTAGCGGCAATTTTCAACACTTATCTGTACATAAAAATTCAGGGTTTACCAGCAATTACCGGAGATAGCCTATAATTGTACACTTTATCGTTTACAGGCCTTACGTTAACCTGCATATATTGAAAAGCGCCACTGCGCAGCAATGTCATATTGTAATTGACCATGCTGTGGTTGCCGGCATGCGTTAGTGTAAAACCATCGAGCGTAAAATCCTGTACAGGGCCCTTCATTTGTTCTGCACTGTCCAATTCCTTTAATAAGAATGGAAGAAGGTTGGATGCCTTGTCGATATAAAAGGTCAGGGAATCGTGGTTCTTTTGCCTGATGGCCCGCGCAAACCCATCGGCTGCGGCCCTGCAACGGGTTACTTCTTCCAGGTCCCTCATTGAATATTTTTTATTTCCAATGACGCCATCCACGTTAATGGTAACATTTACGTAGTCGTACGGCAGCGTTTTAGAGATGGTATCGTTGAAAAATAAATATGCCGGATAAGATTGCATATTATTGGCCACCATTTGACTGATGCTGCCGGCCTCCTTTTTTATCATTACCGAGAACTCGTAAGAAGTTTTTCCCTTATTATTCCTTACAGTGTTTGAAGCCAGCGAGATTTCTGAATCATCATACAGCGTGGATAGTTTTTTTTCGAATTTTTGCTCTTGTTCCGATTGACCCTTGCATCCGATAATAAAATTGAATGCAAGGAACAGGAGCAGGCTTGTAAATTTATTCATCTGTATATTGATTAACGTTGGTCCTGCCATATCAGCGAAAGGTGCTGCGCTTCCTGGTAAAAATCGGTGCAGGTGCTATCGCCTATACCCGTCGGTCCGCCCGACGGCGCACAAATGAAATTGCAGGTTTCATCATACAATCTTACAAACTGCGTAGTGTCGGGGGCGCTGACCAGGTATACTTTAATGCCACGGTACAGCCATGCATGCACCTGCACAGGCGGAGTGGACCTGGGCGCCAATTTTATAGAATCTATTTTTTGCTGGATGCATACAGGAATAGGCACTTCTTCCTTTTTGCACTGGCTGAGGAAAACAACAGCCAGCAGGCAAGACGCGAAAATGTATCGTACAGGATATTTCAAAGGTTGTCAGTTAACGCCAAAAGTAAGGCCCATATTGCAAAACCCCAACCGGGCACACGCATATCTTCTCTTTTAACTTTTGACTTTTCAGTTTTTACTTTCCAGTACATTCGCAGTTCATTCTGAAAAGCAGGTGTCGGAAAAAACAAACTTCATAGATTATATACGTGTGTTTTGCCGCAGCGGCCACGGTGGAGCGGGCAGCAAGCACTTTATGCGCACCAAGTTCAACCCCACCGCGGGCCCCGATGGCGGTGACGGCGGAAGGGGTGGGCACATCATCCTTCGCGGCAATAAAAACCTTTGGACCTTATTGCACCTTCGCTATTATAAGAATGTATTGGCCGAAAACGGCGAAGGCGGCAGCGGCAATAATTGCACCGGCCGCAGCGGTAAAGACGTGTACATCGACGTACCCCTCGGCACCATTGCAAGAGACGAAGCTACCGGCAAGCAGGAAGCTGAAATACTGGAGGATGGGCAGGAATTTATATGGATGAAAGGCGGCCGCGGCGGATTGGGCAATGCTGCCTTTGCCACCGCTACCAACCAGGCCCCTGAACACGCGCAACCCGGCGAGCCCGGCATAGAGGGATGGAAAATACTCGAGCTGAAAGTGCTGGCCGACGTGGGGCTCGTAGGCTTTCCCAACGCTGGCAAATCCACATTGCTTTCTGTTATGACGGCGGCAAAACCCAAGATCGCCGATTACGCATTTACCACGCTTACACCGCAGCTCGGTATGGTGGAGTACCGCGACGGCAAATCATTTTGCATTGCCGACCTGCCCGGCATCATCGAAGGCGCGGCGGAAGGAAAAGGGTTGGGCCACCGCTTTCTACGGCATATTGAACGTAACTCCATATTGTTATTCCTGATACCCGCCGACAGCAAAGATCATGGCCAGGAATTTGAAATATTGCTGAAGGAATTGAAAGAATACAATCCTGAGCTGCTGCACAAACAATTCATCATTGCCATAAGCAAAAGCGATATGCTGGACGATGAATTGAAAGCAGCCATCTCGAAAGAACTGCCTCCCCATCTTCCCCATATATTTATTTCTTCAGTAACGGGTAAGGGATTGCCACAGTTGAAAGACCTGTTGTGGCAAACGCTGAACGCTAACTGACCCTGACCGCGGTACCACTTGCGCTCACCATTAACATGCTGCCATTGGCGCCTACGGTTTCGTAGTCGAGGTCGATGCCCACTACCGCATTGGCTCCCATGGATTGCGCTTTTTGAATCAGCTCGTTCATGGCGTATTGCTTTGCTTCTTCCAGCACGCGTTCATAAGTGCCGCTGCGTCCTCCAAAAAAATCGCGCAAGCCGCCTAGTATGTCCTTAAAAAAATTAGCGCCTATGATGGTTTGGGAAGTCACAACTCCTATATACTGTGTTATTTGTTTTCCTTCTATGTTAGGTGTGGTGGTTATTATCATTGTGATGTTGATTGAAATGCGTGTTTTAATATGATCGTCCAACGGTATCGCAAATGGCTTTCAGCAACGAGGTGGCATCGTGTGTATCATGCCATTTCTCCCACATCATTACACCATTGCCTATCGATTTTGCCAGCATCGCTTTTTTCTTGACCGTTGGTTGCCCGTTATAATATATCGTGTAAGGCACAGGATGTCCTGATGCCGTAACGATGGCCGAATCTGAGTTGGCGCTGCCGCCCTGCCCCAATATCTGTCCATAACTTAACACCGTGTTGGTTTGCGTAATGCCCGACGGTCTGCCGTATGCGGGAATGCCCAACACCGCCTTGGCCGCTGGCATGCCCCGCGTAGTGATCCAATAATTCAAACAGGTTTGGGCAAGTGTAAAGTCTGAATGATGCCGGTAAGGCACCGTGGTGTTGAAATCATCATAGGCCATAATGTTGAACCAGTCAACGTAGTTGAACAGCTCAGCTTTAATGGCATCTCTTATCGGCCCTGAATATTTGCCCGCGGTAATGGCGGCGGTCAGGTAAAACCTGGCGTCGCGGTGGCAGGAGTCGCTCAATTCTTTCATCAGCGCTGTAAAGGTTACGTCGGTGCCGTCGTTGGTCCGGGGGAATTCCCAATCCATGTCCACTCCGTGCAATTGAAGATCGCGCAGCGTATTCATCACTGCCTTGATGAAGGTGTTGCGCTTCTGCGGCGTGGAGGCCATGTTGGTGAAGTCGTCGTGCGAGCCGTTTATGCTAAGGAATATTTTAGCATTGTTATTTTTTGATTTCGTGATGACGGCGTTGAAGGTGGAAGGGCTGTTAATGGTCAAAAGGCCAGCCGTGTTCACTGTGCCAAAGGCATAGTTCACCACGTTGGTCATCCTGAACTTAACGTCGGGCACCGTTGCGGGGTCGCGGTACGAGGGAAAATAACCTACTACCTTATACCCGAAGTCCGGGGGCGGATTAATAGTTATCGGTCCGGGCGGAGGCGGTGGAGGCGGTGGTGGAACCGGGGTGTCCCTGGTTTTTTTACAGGCCGCAGCGGTCACCAATACAACCAGGGCCAGCATTGCCTGTAAATAACTTTTTTTCATGCGGTTGGTTTTCAGAACGGAAGGTAGAATTTTTTACTTTTTTATAGCGCCGGCCTTGCAACCTACAGTGATATTAAACATTCTTTTAATTTTTACTGTAGGTTTGCCTCTCGAAAAATAAACACATATGAGGAAGTTTCTAATAGTAATAGTGCTTTGCTTCAGCATGTTCCGGTCCATGGCGGACGAGGGCATGTGGCTGCCGTTATTGCTGGGACAGCAGGTGTACAACGATATGACCAAAAAAGGCCTGAAGCTTTCCAAAGAGCAATTATACAGCATCAATAAGGCCTCGCTCAAAGATGCCATTATCATATTCAGCGGATTTTGTACGGGTGAGATCGTGAGCCCGGAAGGACTGATATTCACCAATCACCACTGCGGGTACAATGCCATAGCCGCTGCCAGCAGCGTACAGAATAATTATCTGAAAGATGGCTTTTGGGCCAAAAGCAAGCCCGAAGAGATCCCTTCGCAGGGATTGTACGCGGAATTTTTATTGCGAATAGAAGACGTTACCAAAGAAGTGGAAGAAGCAGCGGGCACCGCAACCGGCGCGGAAAGATCGCAAAAAGTGCAGGCCGCCATCACCGCCATTAATACGCGCAACAGCGATGAGGCCAGGGCCATTTATGCAAGGGTGAGCTCACTGTTTAAGGGCAACCAGTTCCTGTTATTCGTATACCAACGGTATAGGGATGTACGACTGGTAGGCGCGCCCCCGGAAAGCATCGGTAAATATGGCGGCGATACCGACAACTGGGAGTGGCCCCGCCACACCGGCGATTTTGCCGTTTTCAGGGTATATGCCAATGCCTCGGGCCAGCCTGCAAATTATTCTCCGGAGAACGTGCCCCTCAAGCCAAAACATTTCCTTCCCATCTCTCTTAAAGGCGTAAAGGAAAATGATTTTGCCATGATATGGGGTTACCCCGGCTCAACCAACCGTTATGAAACTTCGGTAGGCATCAAACAAAAAATAGACATCGATAATCCTACATTGGTGAAGCTGCGCGACATGCGGTTGAAATACATGTTCGAAGAAATGTCAAAAGATCCCGCGGTAAAATTGAAACTGGCCAGCGACTATGCCAACATTGCCAACTACTGGAAGTTCTATGATGGAGAAAGCAAACAATTGGTAAAATACGATGTGTACGGCCAAAAGAAAAAACAGGAAGACGCTTTTGCCGCATGGGCCAAAGGCAAATCGCAGTACGAAAGCATATTTACCGAATGGCCCAAAGCTTATGAAGCGTGGAGGCCTTACAGCAAGCACAGGGTATTTATCAATGAGGGCATCATAGGCTCGCCGCTCATGGCCTTTGCTTCTACCTTGCAGCAAGTGGAAAACGCCATCGTGAGGCAGGGATCTTCGGCAGACATTCAGAAAGCAGTGGCGGCAGCCGACCAGGCGCGCACCGCATTCATGAATACCGAGAACCAACCATCGGACAAAAACATCCTGGCAAAGGCATTGGAGATGTTTTACAATGAAATCGACAAGAACCAGCATCCCATCGGTTTCTTTGAATCCATACGTGGTTCTTACGGCGACCTGAAGGACCCAAACACCTATAAAAAATATGTTGCGGCCGTATTTGCCAATACCATGATCCTGGATGATGCCAAATGGAAGGCGTTTGTGGCCAATCCCGACGCAACCGTATTGCAGGCCGACCCGGCATATGCAGCGGCCAATGCCTTTATCAAGAACTGGCAGAGTAAATACCTGCAGTATTATCAAATGTTCACCGCAAAGAACAACGAGTTGGGCAGGCTATACCTGAAAGGCATCATCCAAATGGATTCCGTGAAGGCAAAGATGATGTATCCCGATGCCACCTTTACCATGCGCGTAAGCTATGGACAGGTAAAACCCTACAAGCCCAGGGATGCGGTTACGTATGATTATGTAACTACCATGAAGGGCGTGCTGGACAAATACAAGCCCGGCGATTACGAATTTGATCTCCCGCAACAGGTGCTCGACCTTGCGAAGAAGCGCGACTATGGCCAGTACATCGATAAACAAAGGAATGACCTGGTTATCGGATTCATTACCACCAATGATATTACCGGTGGGAACTCGGGTTCACCAGTAATTAACGGCAACGGTGAGCTGATAGGTTTGGCCTTCGACGGGAACTATGAAGCGCTAAGCCACAAGATCGCTTTTGACAAAGACCTTAACCGAACCATTTGCGTGGACGTGCGGTATGTGTTGTGGTGCATAGATAAAGTGGGGAATGCGCAGAATATTATCAAGGAACTGAAATTGGTGAAATAAATGCGCATGCGAACGCGCGGTTGAATTGCCGGAAATAAAAATGGCTCCACGCGGGAGCCATTTTTATTTTGAACTGTTTACTATTGCTATTGTTTCATTCCTGAACCGTTTGTGCTTCCACTGGTACCATTGCCTAATTCGTTATAATAAGTATCAGATTTAGGGCTGATAATTACCTGGAAATCTTTTTTAGTATTTCCTTCCCCATTGGCGCTGGTGTTGTTAACGAGTATCCTCGATTTGGCAACGCCTTCGTCAACCAGTTTCTTAGCTATGGAAGTGCTCCTTGCCATGTTCAGCGACCAGGTAGAACCTGCGGAAGCTGATTTCTTTCTGGCGGGGCTGCTGCTGTAAGTTTTTGATTTGCCTTCAGACTTGCGTGCAGTGCCGGAGTAAGAACGGGTAGCGGACTTTTTAGTATATCCATTACCGTTTGTCCTGGCGGTGCTGCTCTTTTGCTTGCTGCCATCTGTTTTTACTTTCACGTCGCCGTCCTTGTCCATTTTGATCTTGGTATCACCATCTTTTATTTTCAGGTCATCGTCTACCTTCACCTTGGTATCGGTGTTGTTCATATTCTGGTTGTTGGCGTCGGTGGTAGTGTTATTGTTCATATCAGTGCTCATGGCAGTGCCATTCATACCGTTGGTGTAGTAACCTGGAACGCTTGCAATGTCAATTTCAACATTGGGATTGTCCTTGATGGTTTGTGCCAGTTGTGCAAGCACTTGTTCGCCTTTTGCCGTGAGCTTTGAGCTTCCACTCGCAAACAAAGTTTTTTCAGCCAGTGTTACATAAATTCTTCCGCCGGAAGTAGTAATGTTTTCGGCGCCGATGAGGTCATCCATTTGCTGGTGCAATTGCTGATGAACCTGCTCGGTAGTCCTGGTGCCTTCATCGTAGAAAGCCTGGAAGCTGTTCCACCTGGTTTGCTGGCCGGATGCCCAGCTGTTGGTGCTGTCTAGCCTGGCCTGGAGGGACCTGTTGTTTGCTTCCAGTGAAGTAATATTTGTTTGCATGGTGGTGCCCGTTTCGCGAAGCTGGGCATTTTCCGTTTGAAGTTGGGTAATGGTGTTTTGTGCATCCACATATTTGCGTTTGGCTACACATGAGGTCATGAGCACGAGTACAGCCAATCCACAAAGGGATTTCAGTGATAAGTTGTGTTTCATACAATAACTTTTTTTAGCGTGAAGGATATCTCTCCCTTCGATGAATGGAAATCTGTGCCAAAAAGTTAAAAATGACGTCAATGAGCATTAAATTTTTTTCAGCACGGGTAAAAAGCCGTATATGCAATTGATGAGACTGTATCGTAGTGACGAAAGCAGGCTGATGCTTATTGAAGGAAGCGCCGTATGTGAAATGCGAGCAAAGCATTATCTGCCTGTTCTATGGGATGCGGAGTGCCGGGCAATATTGCCAGTTGTGCGTTGGGTAGTTGTTCATACACTTCAATGGTTTCTTCGCGGCTGACCATTTTATCTTTATCGCCCAGCATTATTAAAGACGGAACTTGTATGTGGGCATAATCGCTTGCCTGCAGAGGATTGTGCTTGCCCATGTGTTGCAGCATTTCCGCAGTTTTATGCAGCACATCTTTCCACGGCTGCGGATGATGGCGCTGTTGTAATTGCCAGGCAAAGGCCGGAATTTTTTGTTCGATGATGTCAGGCTGCAACATTTTGCATTCCCTGGCCGCAGTGGGTTCATCCCAATGAAATTTGGTGCCGAGCGTTATGATCTTACCGATGCTGGTACCGGAATGCCTTGCCATATACATGGCCACGTATCCGCCCATGCTGTAACCAAAAATATTGACGGGGCCGCTTATGTTTAATTCATTGATATAGTCGCGCACTTGTTCGGAAAAACCTCTTATTGAAAAACTTTCAGCGGGAATTTGCGATCCGCCATGTCCATGAAAATTCATTGCATGAATGTTGCAGGAATTTGATAGATCGATGGCGAGACTGTTGAACTGTTCGGCCGATCCGATGGCGCCATGTAATAGTATCAAGGAAGTCATGGCCTGAAGATACAGCATGCGTGAATTACACGGGCGGGCCCAATTTTTGTTCGCTGGACAATCAACAGGATGTAGCCTTTGTAGTAATCAATATTTTTTAAAGTAAAATTATTTACGATGGCTAAGCTTGAAGGAAAGAAGGTAGCTATTCTTACCGAAAACGGTTTCGAAGAAGTTGAGCTAACAAGCCCTAAGAAAGCCCTGGAAGAGGCAGGAGCTACTGTGCATATCGTTTCACCACAGAAGGATAAGGTTAAGGGATGGAAAGAAAAAAACTGGAGCATAGAGTTGCCGGTAGACAGGACTGTAGAAGAGGCGAACGCCGATGACTATGATGCGTTAGTAGTGCCTGGAGGCGTTATTAACCCGGATTTGATGCGCGTCAATGAAAACTGCGTCGCGTTTGCCACCGCGTTTTTAAGTGCGAATAAACCGGTGGCGGCCATTTGCCATGGGCCGCAGCTATTAATAGAAACAGGTTTACTTTCCGGCAGGACCATGACTTCTTATAAAGCCATTAAAACCGACCTGGAAAATGCCGGTGTGCATTGGGAAGACAAGGAGGTGGTGGTTGACAACGGACTGGTTACCAGTCGCAGCCCGAAAGACCTGGAGGCCTTTAATAAAAAAATGCTCGAAGAAATAGGCGAAGGCGTACACGCCTGATTGTATTTACGATATCAAGGCCGGTCAGGCCGTCAGACAGAACATCCGCCTGCGGGCGGATGGTTTTTTTATGATCTGGCATGCTTTTGCAAGTGATGGTGGCAGGAGGACTCGTTTATGAAATACCTGCGGCTTCCAGGCTTAATGATCATGGCGCTATCATTTGCCTGCAACACCAGCACAAATACTGAAACAACCACTGTGCAAGACACCACCGGGCTCGTCCCCGACTCCACGGCTGTGTACGATACATTGATATCAGTGCCGGCGCGTGATACTGTATTGTTCGGATTTTACCAGGGCGTGTTGCCTTGCAAAGATTGCCAGGGCATACGGCATACACTGTTGCTGAAAGACTCAGGGCGGTTTAAGCTGGAAGAGTTTGTATTGGGAAAGGACATGTTTCCTCAGAAGATGGAGGGCAGGTGGACGCGTGCGGATGATAGCCTGCGTTTGCAGGCCAACCGGCAGATCATTGCTACTTATTTTGTATCGAATGACACGCTCAGGCTTGCCTACCGGCAAGGAAGCCCCGTGGTTGATTCGCTTTCAAAAAATTACGTTGTGGCGCGGCAATCCAATGCGGCGTCCAACACTGCATGGAAGTCAAAATTCAATAGCGGTGTTGATTTTTATGGAATAGGCACTGAGCCTTTCTGGAATATAGAAATTGATAATGAGAAATCTATTTCTTTCAAGCTGGCCGATCTTCCGCAGCCGATTGTGGTGCCGATGGTACAACCGACGGTAACCAAGGACAGTGTTTTTTATTCAACCACCGCGCAGGGCGCGAAATTGGAGGTGACCATTTACAATGAGTTTTGCAGTGATGGCATGAGCGATAATTTGTATGAATACAGGGTACATGTAAGGTATAAGGGGGAAGCGTTTAAGGGGTGTGGGGTGAGGAGGTAGTTTATTGTGCGGTTATTGGGTCATTGGTCATTAGGTCATTAGGTCATCAAGTCATTAGGTCGTTCGGTTTTGATTCGTTGATTCATTGTATTTGTAGTTCTCTAAGTTTTTGGTTTTGGATTTCGGGTTGTAGAATTCTGAGTTATTAGGTTCTTAGATCGATGAGTCGGATGAGTCGGATGATTTATTTCAGTAGGGAAAGATACGGCATACCCGATTCTTACATTAACAAGCGCCTGAATTATTAATGATTTCGCCGGAGCAATTGTCTTAACGAAAACGCGTGGAACGCAAACGCCAGCACTACCAATACTCCCGGTAAATAAATAAATGGAAAGGTAGCGACAATCGTGTTAGCTGGTTCATTCATGAATTGCCTTAGCGGCGTAGGCATCGACAACACAGCAATGGTAACGATGTTGGCCAGCAACAGCAGTCCCACGATGTTGTATGCAATTCCCAATGTTTTTGCATAGGGTTTGCCCGTAGCGAGCGCCCAGCCTGCTGGCAAGGCCAGTATGCCGCTTAGCACATCGAAATTATATCCCTCGAAGGTCATTTGCACCGGTATCAATCCCTTGGAAAATGCGAACCATAACAGCAGCTCCACTGGTATCCTGAACGATTGAAAATATACCAGCCAATGCCGCGGCAATACCCGCAACAAATCGGTAAACCATTTTGAAAAAGTTACCAGCAGCGAGATAAAAATGCCTGTAAGCGGTACCAGCACTACTTTCGGGGGCACGGTCGAAAAATCGCTGAAGACGCCGGATACCGCCAAAATGGCCAGCAAAAACAGCCACGAATCTATGCCCAGCACCGTTAAGGTGAATATTTTTCGCCTGCGTTCAGCCTGCCACCCGGTACGCAACAGAGCGCGGTTCAAGCCTATCGTTACAATCGCCACACAAGCCAGGGTGAGCGCCAGCATCAACCAGCCAGCTAAGGGAATATTTTCCATGTCGATCCTTTTTAAGGTCATTTCCAGGCGGCCTCTGCAAAGCTAATACGGGAATGCGCACGTTTCAATAACATAAACAGGTGAATTATATTCACACCGCAAACTCCCACCGCATATAGGTGCACCGTGGATGTTCTTCTTTGTATGGGCCTGACTTTTGCTGTCGGTTTAGTACAGCCCTTGCCGGTAGTTTAAGGCCGTCCTGCAAAAAAGAAGTGTTATGAAAAATATTATCATCGCCTTATTAGCAGCAAGCTTGTTATTTGCGTGTTCGTCATCAAGGAACTCTGCGGCTGAATTGAATAACCTGAACGGGTTTTGGTCGCTTACCGTTTTTCCCGCTGCAAGTAAAACCATGGCAGAATTGTTCAGCATGCGAACACCGGATATGCAATTGGATGTTCCCAATCGCAGGGTGTCGGGCACTACCGGTTGCAACCGTATTTCGGGGCCATTTACCATCGATGGAGCGGAATTTCGTTTCGGAAGCCTTGCCACTACCAAGATGGGATGCCCCGGTTACGATGAGACCGTTTTTTTAGATGCGCTCGGTAAGGTGAACCGCTTTCAGCTTAACAACGATCAATTGAGTTTATACCAGGACAGCACTTTGCTGATGACCTTTGCTAAGAGACCTAATCCTTAAACCTATACTACGAAAAAGAAGCCCTTGGCAAAATTCTGCCAGGGGCTTATGTTTTTGGTTTAGAAAAAACCCCATTACACGATGGGGCTAAATTTTAAAGAACATTCACTTTAGGCGCTTTCCCGGCTATCCAAGAACATCCGGAACGCACGTCAGGTAATAGTGCCGGGGCTATGGCGATCCTCAAAAACTGATTTATTCAAAAGGTATCATTGAACATTCGGTCATCCCGATGTATAGAGTACGTAATAGCGCCGCGACAGCCCCTGCTTAACAATTCCGTTATCTTAAAATCCTGCTTTTTTGTCTTCACGTACCAGTAAGTAACGCGTCATAAAAATACCGCTTCCGTTTTGTCCCGGGCTCAGCGTCAGGGGAATAGTGGCTTTTATCTTCCAGCCTGCATCAGTATATGATTTTAGAGTTTGCAGGATCACGCTTTCATTCGATCTGATGTTCTTGAAATTGATACCCGTCATGCTGAAAAGATTCTCCAGGTCTTTTTCTTCCTGCGCGCCGTCTTCTTTGGTGATGACCATTTTTGAACGGCCGAATCCTCCGCCCACCACCGATTCAATCGTGGTGATCTGCATGAACTTTTCTGCCGGTTGTGCTGTTGTTGCCTGTGGTTGCTGTGCAATTGCGCCCGATGTCAATGTTGTGAGTATAACCAGGGCAAGTAGGAGTTTTTTCATTGGTGTTTTTGTTTAATTTCCGCAAGATAGACTAAAATGAACGAGCTAATGTGACAGCATTCTTAAAATTCTTATGTCTGCCATCCATGCTGAATACCTGCGTCAGGATGATGTACACACCAGCAGCTGCGGGCATGCCCCGGTCATCCAATCCATCCCATCGGAACACACCTTTTTCCGATAAACTGGTATTCTTGTACAAGCGCCTTATCTCCATCCCATTTACGTCAAACACCGTAACCGCGGCCACATTATTGGGCTCGGGAAACTGGTAATGAAGGAAACAAAGATCATTATGCCCATCACCATCGGGAGAAAACACCGGCGCGTCAGCCTCTACCTTTCCCTGGAGGTATCGATGGGTTTTGAACTGCGAGTTGCGGCCGGTCGGCGTACCATAACCTGCATCGGCAGCGGCTGAAGTCCAGTTGTCTTTATCCTGTGTTGCCAAGCCGTAATCGATCCGCTCCAGCGACACACCCTCCCGGTTCACCAGCAGCGGGAAATGCCATTTTTCATCATACGCCAGTTCATCGATGATCGTTCCCGCATGATTGAGCAGCACAATACTGCCTTTATCGTCCGGCAAGGAAGGAAATTGAGCAAGGCTGAGCAGCGCCAGTGGCCGGACCGCACTGTACTGATTTTTTACAGCCGCTGTATTAGCGGTAACTACGATAAAATCTGCCGGGAACACCAGGAATGGCGTTTCGCTAAGCTTTACAGGCGCGCTTAATACACCAACGGCATTCCTGTTGCAAAGGAACAGGGTGGACGCATCGAGGATCTTATCGCTTTTATTGTATACCTCAACGTAATCTGACCCGGTAGCGGTTGGATTGAACAAAATTTCATTTATGAGCAAATCGCCAACATCCGCGTCTGATGGAAGGCCCGACCTGGCACTATTCATTATTCCAATGTTATTACCGGCACAGTCAGTAATGCCGGCCACGTGCAGATCGTATATCATACCCGGCAACAGCGCCCCGCCCATCGTCAGGTACACTTGTTTAAACCCTGGGGGAATAGGCGCCGCATTCACGACCAGCGGACCTTTCTGTAGTTCATAGTTCTTAGCAGTAGTGGCGGTGCTGCTGTCCACTGCTTCATCAAATACAGCAACTACGGTAACGCTATCGACAGTATACGTTTGCAGCAACGCAGGCGGGCCGAGGTCGGGATTGATTGCCTGCACAGAATTATTCCTGCCTGGCGTGCCCCCGCTCGCATCGATGCTGGCCTTCCAATTGTTTTCTTTTCCGCATGCATTGCGCGCATCCATCATTTCCAGTGCCCATCCGCCTTCGCTCTTTACCGCATTGTTGTACCAACCAGGTTCATATGCTATCGAATGTATAATGTTGTTACCGGGCGAATGAACACTGATCACATCTCCATCATTATTAAGCGATGGAAAACCTGCAACGCCAATCGTTGCTCCATACACAGCGTAAGCAACTACCGCAGCTGAGGGGCAAATCACTACCAGGCTATCCGGCTTTAGTATGTAATTGACGGCAATCGTGGCCGTAGCGCTGCCATCGCTGATCTTCCAGTTGCGCAGGTTGTATGCAACACCTGATATATTCCGCAACTCGATAAACTCGCTTGCCGGTAAACCTATGGCCGGACTTGGGTCGGGAAAAATTTCATGGATCACTACGTCAAAACGCCGAGGCTCCTGCGCCGACAGGTGTCCGTATAACATCAATGTGATGTTAAACAATCCAAACATTAACCGGTTTACACAACCCCGGCGCTGCTGTTCAATCTTCGTGTTCATGATTCAAATCACCAACATCCCGCTGACGTGTCCATGGGAAAAAAACATTTTTTTTGGGGAAAATTCTCAAGGCTGTATTTTTGAGCCGCGATGTCCAATTCAAAGAAACATACAAAACGCATGAAACATTCCCATCCGGAAGGTTAGCAATCGTTTTGTATGTTACAGAATAAATTGAAAGCCTTCCAATCACGGAAGGCTTTTTGATTTGGATCGTAGAGATTATAGCACAGTTTAAAAAACGGATCTGAGGATTACACGGATGCGCCTGGGGTAGTAAAAGAGTTTAACGGGTTGTATGCTGTATACCGAGATATACATGCATATCTATGGAATCCTTAAATCTGTTTAAAAATCTGTGATAAATAAAACAGTGGTTAAAATCAAAATCAGCAATATGAAAGTAGCAGTTGTAGGCGCAACCGGTCTTGTAGGCACCAAAATGCTGCAGGTGTTGGCCGAGCGTAATTTCCCCGTAACCGAGTTGATCCCCGTTGCATCGGAAAGATCCGTTGGCAAACAGGTTCAATTCAAAGGGAAATCGTACACGGTGGTAAGCATGGACGATGCCATTGCAGCCAAACCTGCACTTGCATTGTTCTCCGCCGGCGGCAGCACTTCGCTGGAATGGGCCCCTAAATTTGCGGCGGCAGGCATTACGGTAATCGACAACTCTTCGGCATGGAGAATGGACCCATCCAAAAAACTGATAGTCCCCGAAATAAATGCCGATGCGTTGACAAAAGACGATAAGATCATCGCCAATCCCAACTGCTCTACTATACAAATGGTGGTGGCGCTTAACCCGCTGCATAAAAAATACAATATCAAGCGAATCGTAGTAAGCACGTATCAAAGTGTTACAGGCACCGGCAAAAAAGCGGTTGACCAATTGAACGCAGAACGCGAACGCGCCATTAAAGGCACCAATGGCCACTATGAAATGGCCTACAAATATCCGATCGACCTGAATGCTATCCCGCAAATAGACGTATTCCTGGACAATGGCTACACCAAGGAAGAAATGAAAATGGTGAACGAAACCAGGAAGATCATGCGCGACGATTCGATCCGTGTAACCTCTACCACGGTACGCATACCCGTTATAGGCGGGCACAGCGAATCAGTGAACGTGGAGTTTGAAAAAGATTTCGACGTGGCAGAAATAAAGCAGGTGCTTGCCGCATCACCGGGCGTAGTTGTAACCGATGAACCGGCAACACAACAATATCCCATGCCAATGGATGCGCACGAAAGAGACGAGGTGTTCGTAGGACGGATACGCAGGGATGAATCGCAGCCTAATACGCTTAACCTGTGGATAGTGAGCGATAACCTGCGCAAGGGAGCGGCTACGAATGCAGTGCAGATTGCGGAGTATTTAATGCAACAGAAATTGATTAATTATTGATTATTAATTATTCATTGTCCACTGCTGAATCAGGATCAAATTTTTGACTTGCGAATAATTAATAATCAGTAATCAATAATCAATAATTACTCTTCCACTGCTCTATTCAAAAACTTAACAAATGGCTGCATCAGCTTATAAGCCTCAACCGTATTCTTTACGAGCATCGAAGCAGTAAGCTCCGCATCGCTTAGCTCATGCAGCACCAACCAACTCCTGAACCGGATGTACTCGGCCGCGGGATTGTCTTTTTCAAATCCCTGCGGCACCTTGCTCAACTGCACATCTTCCCCTGTATACAGGTCTCCGTAAAACGATTTAAATTTTTTGCCGGTCATGATTTTCCTGAATTCATCCAGCGAGTAATCAATTTCCTGGCGCACCCGCTTTACAACCGGGCTTTCAGGCATCCACAACCCTCCGCCCAGGAAGCTCTTGCCCGGTTCGCAATGAAAATAATATCCCGCAAGCCCCGATTTCTTTCCACCCTTATCCATGCTGGCGCCGAAATTGGTTTTGTAGGGCGATTTGTCTTTTGAAAAACGGACGTCGCGGTTAATGCGGAACATGCATTTTTTAGCGGTCAGCTCCTTAAGGTCGGGATCGTTCTTGCTATGCCGGTCAAGCACCGACTGGATAAATGCTTCAAAATCGGCGCGTGCAGCCTCGTACACATCACGATGCGCTTCAAACCAGGGTTTGTTATTATTCTTTTTTAGATCTTTTAAAAATTTGAGCGTTGAAGCTTTCAGCATAACGAGTGATTTGTGACCGACGTAAGGTTTGGAAGTTGGGTTAGCGGCCGGCAAGTTACAAATTCCCTAATGACCGGTATTCAAGGTTGGTTTGGACTAAAGTGCTTTTTTGCTGCAACCCGTCCATTTTCCATCAGCATTTCTATCTCAGCTTTAGAAAGCTTGCGGATCTTAGGGCCGATCTTTCCATCGCTTATGGACACCGTTCGCTTCCAGTCATCGGCACTCAAGGTTTGCCGGTTCAGGTTTTCGATAATGATATTATAAAATGCACCGGCATATTCCCGAAGGTTACCTACGGTCATGGGCGCCAACGATCCACCGGCACTATCGCTGGTGATCTGTTCGGCGCGATCGATCCTGAAGCCGAGCGTAGCAGGATTGATCATAAAATTATTGGACGATGAAACCACCGCCATGTAGCGGCTGCTATCGAATATTTTAATAGGAAAATTGCCAGTAAAGCCTCCATCAACCATTACATCCAGGTTGTTCTTCTTTTTCGGATGTTTGACAACGTTACCCATGGTATCGATGAACACGGCCTCGAAGTAAAACGGAATGCTCATGGAAATGCGCACAGCATCTTTTACGCGCATGTTGGGATAGGTTTCCCTTGATAAAATCACCAACCGCTGTTCGTTAAGGCAGGTGGCCGTTACATACAGGTCCTTGAACCCTTGCTGGTGCAATTCTTCGAAAGTAATATCGGCATTGCCTGTTTTGGAGGCGATCATTTGTTCCAGCCACCTCGTGAAGCGCTCGCCCCTGTACCAGCCAAAATATTTTTGGAGGCGGTTGATGCCTCCCGCAAAGAAAAACCTGCCGTCGTTGAACTTTTTGAAATTGGTTTCTGTAATAATGGTAGCGATCTCCTGTCCGGAGTAACCTAGTGAAAGTGTCAATGCCGTAATAGCTCCCGCCGAAGTGCCGCCTACCCGTTCGATGCCGGTCATCAGTCCTTTGTCTTCCAACTCACGGATGGCCCCGCAATACGCGATGCCTCTTATGCCCGCGCCTTCGAACACGAGATTTTTAATTGCCTGCTGCTGAGCCTGTATGCAGGGACAGAGCAACAGCGAACACAACATTGTGATGAGAGTAATGGAAAAATGTTGGAGCAAGCTGATATGTTTCAGTCTTATTTGATACGGGCCCAGTTCTCGCCGCTCTTGATCCGGTACATGGTCATTTCACTTACGCCGTACTTATCTGCCAGTTGCTTGATGGTGGCTGTGCGGTTCTTATCGTTCAATAACTTCTTGATGGCCTTTACCTGGTTGGCATTCAGCTTTAACCCGGTGGTACGGTTAGCCTGGACTTTTTTATAGGCTACTTTGGCGGGACTATCCTGCTGGTGCTCTATCATTTCCTCGAGCGTGGCCCAACGCAGGTTCTTTACTGAGTTGTCCAGCTTCTGGTGGTTGACGTGAATGACGTATTTGTGCTTGGGAGAACTTTTCTTCAGGAACAGCCGCGCAATTTCGCGGTGGATGTACAATGTACCATTGTTGCCCGGCCTGTGAAGGTTAAGGGTTTTATAACCCGTAGTTAAAGAGCCCTCCAGCAGCTTGCCATCCTTGAAGATATCATCTGTATAACTTGCGATACGGCCTTGTGATGAAAGGGCGTATTTCTTCCGTAAATGTTTCCAGCCTGAGAATTGCAGTGGTTTCCATTCTTCGCCGGGAAGCTTTTTGATCATGCCTCTTACTTTTAGGGTTATAAAAATACGACTATTCCTCACGGTTACCAGCACCCCAGAAATATTTTAAGGGGCTGCTAAGTGTAGAAATTCTTCTTCACTTATTATTTTGATAGTGGGAATTTTTTTTGCCTTTTCCAATTTCGAGCCGGCATCCTCACCCACCACCAGGTAGTTCAATTTACTGCTAACACCATTTAAAATCGTTCCTCCCTGTTGCTCTACCATGGCCTCAGCCTCGCTCCGCTTCAATTTGGACAAAGTCCCTGTAAATAAAAACGTTTGTCCCCCAAGGTTATCCGCTGTGGCTTTCTTAGACCGGTGGCTTGTGAGCGATAAGCCGAGGGCCTCAAGCTCCTCCAGCAGTTTCAGGTTATCCTTGTTATGAAAGAACTGGAATATGCTGCCTGCAACTTTCGGCCCTACATCTTCCAGGTTCAACAGCTCTTCAACAGATGAATCCTTGAAATTGGGCAAATAATGTACCGAATTGGCAAGCGTTTTCGCCATGGTTTCTCCCACATATCTTATGCCGAGCGCAAAAATGAGGCGGTGCAGGGGTTGTTTTTTCGAGGCTTCAATCGCCGAGCTGAGATTGGAGATGCTCTTTTCGCCAAAGCCTTCCAGCTTCCTGATCTCGTCGTACGGTAACCGGTAGATGCCGGGAACATCCTGTAAGAATCCCAGCTCATAAAACTTATGAATGTTGGCAGCTCCCAATCCGCGAATGTCCATTGCATCCTTGCTGGTAAAATGAATGAGGCGCTCCAGCACTTGTGCCTTACAGTTAAAATTTACACAGCGCCAGGCGGCTTCATCCTCTGATTTTTCCAGCTTGCTTTTACACACCGGGCAATGCGTAGGGAACTTAATGGGTTGCTCATCGCCTGTTCTTAGCTCGGGCATTGACCGTACGATGTAAGGAATTACATCCCCCGCTCTTTCCACCAACACGGTATCGCCTTTCTTCAGATCTTTTTCGCGGATCACGTCTTCATTGAAAAGGGAAATAGAAGTAACCGTTACCCCGCCGATGGGCGTTGGGTCTATTTTGGCCACAGGCGTAATGGATCCGGTGCGGCCCACCTGGAACTCAACATCGCGCAGCTTGCTGGTAGCCTGCCTTGCCTTGAACTTGTACGCCATAGCCCAGCGCGGATGGTGCGTGGTCATGCCCATCTTGTCCTGCAACTCCACGTCGTTCACCTTTATCACCATGCCATCGATTTCATATGGCAGTTCGTCCCGCTGCTTTTCAAATTCCTGACAGTAAGCAATCACGCCTTCGATTCCCTTCACTACTTTTTTTTCCTGTTCAGGGCAACGAAAGCCCAACTCCCATAACAGCCGCAGGCTGCCGGAATGCGTTTCCAGCAATTTGGTCATTGCCGAGGCCTTTCCAGTTGAATGCACATAGGCCACGTGATACAGGAACGCTTCCAGTCCACGCTTGGCGGCCTCCCTGGGATCCTTAATGCGCAAAGTGCCTGATGCCGCATTGCGTGGGTTAGCTAAGGGCGGAAGGTTTTGTTCGGCCAGCCGGTCATTGTATTTTTTAAAGCTCTTCTTGCTCATCATTACTTCGCCCCTGATCTCTATCTGCTGGATGCCGTATGTCGAAAACGGCGCATGCAGCGGAACGGAATAGATCTGCTTTACGTTTATTGTAACGTCTTCGCCGGTCACGCCATCGCCTCTTGTCACGGCGCGCACCAGCAGGTCGTCCTCGTAAATAACAGAGATGCTCGCTCCGTCGAACTTAGGCTCGATGCAATACTCTACGGTTTGCAATCCTGTTAGTTCGCGCGTCTTGCGGTCCCAATCCACCAGGTCTTCTTCATCGTACGAATTTTCCAGGCTCAGCATTGGCACCAGGTGTTGCGCCGTGGCAAACTCCCTGGTAATGGCCGTGGCTATTCTTTGTGTAGGAGAGCTCGGTGTAATGAGCGAAGGATTTTCTTTTTCGATTTTTTCCAGGGCCTTGAACAGCTGGTCATATTCATAATCGCTGATCAGGGGATCGCTCAGAATATAATAGCGGTGTTCATGAAACCTGAGCACATCACGCAGTTCGGCTACGTGCTCTTTATTGATGTCGGGAAGGCTGGCTATCAGCTTGCTGGTGGCCTTGCTTAGTTTTTTTGTTAGGGCTTCTGTGTACATGATCGCAAATTAGCCAATTCGCTAATTCCCTTATATTTGACACTAAGCTATTATCCTATAATTCACTTTTAATTGCTTGCACATGCTCAATGAGAGTAATCCACGGGCGGTCAAAAAATTTCACCAGGACCGCGAGTATTTCCAGATAGGGGTTTCAGTAGACTGCGTGATCCTCGGGTATGAGAAAGGGAAGATAAAAGTCCTGCTCATTGAATGCAAACTCAAAGAATATGAAGGCCTTTGGTCTTTGCTCGGCGATATTGTAAGGCCTGAAGAAGATATCGACGAAGCATCGTACCGGGTGCTGCGAGACCGGACCGGGCTGGACGATGTGTTCCTGGAGCAGGTGCAGACCTTTGGCAGCGTCAATCGCCACCCCGGCGGACGCGTGGTAACGGTTGCTTATTATGCACTGATCAATATCCGCGACCATAAGACCAAGCAGCCGGACAATCAACTGCACTGGCACCTCGTAGACGATCTTACCGAAATGGCGTTTGACCACAAGACCATCCTCGATACCACGCTCGGCAAATTGCGCACCCGCATTATGGAAGAGCCGATCATTTTTAACCTGCTTCCGAAAAAGTTCTCGCTCCGCGAATTGCAGTCGGTATACGAAGCCATACTGGGCTCGAAGCTGGACCGCCGCAATTTCCGCAAGAAGATCGCATTGTCCGACTGGTTGATTGATCTGAATGAATTGGAGACCGGGGTTACGCACCGGCCAGGCAAGCTGTATGCTTTTAATTTTGAGAAGTTTTTACAGAGCGAGGCAAAAGCGGTGCACTGAGGGGGATACCCTTAATTTCCAATTAACATGCGGTTAATGCTCTGACAAAATTTGGTTGTTTGGCAAAAATGCTTTTAAATTGTGTACTCTTTACACATTAATAAGACGCAAAACTGCTGTTTATGACTGCCAAACGATTGCTACCTGTGAGGGTTGTTCTGTCATTTCTATTGTTTTTGCTTACCCAGGCAGCATGGTCGCAGGACCGTGTGATAACAGGAAAGGTCACCGACTCGCAAACAGGAAACCCGCTGGTGGGCGCCTCCGTAGTTCCCAAAGGCTCTAACAAGGGAACCTCCACCGATGCACAAGGAAATTTCAGCCTGAGTGTTTCATCCAATACCACGACACTTATCATTTCTTCTGTTGGGTATACCCTGCAGGAAGTTGCCATTCGCGGCGCCAGCGTACAGGTATCACTCGCGCCATCGGACGATGCATTGAACGAAGTAGTGGTAGTTGGATACGGTACACAGAAAAAGAGAGACGTTACCGCCAGCATTTCAAAGATCGGCTCAGATAAAATTGCTTCAGTGCCCGCACCCAGCTTTGAATCGGCCCTGGCCGGCAAGGCGGCGGGCGTACAGGTTACCACTACCAGCGGCCTGGCAGGAAGCGGAGCGGTTATACGTATCCGTGGGGTCAATTCCATCAGCATTCCCGGCGACCCCCTGTACGTTATCGACGGGTTGCCCATCGATGTTACTTATCTCAACGGTCCCACCCGCAATAACCTGGGACAGGACCGCAACCCGCTGGCCAATCTTAATCCCAACGATATCGAATCCATTGAAATATTGAAAGACGCGGGTGCGGCAGGCATTTACGGTAGCCGCGGCGCCAATGGCGTTGTGCTTATTACTACCAAAAGAGGTAAAGGAAAGCTCAGGCACAACTTCAGTGCAAGGGTCGGCTTGTCAGGCCCCGCAGTAGAGCCAGACTTCGTTGACAGAGACACCTGGCTGGCCATTCGCCAAGAAGCATGGGAAAACGATGGCAACACAGGCCCGCAGCAACGATTGCCCGGAATGCTCGGCGGATTCCCGCTCGACCGCGCTAAAAATGGGCCGGCCACCGACTGGTGGGACCTCGCCACGCGCCAGGGCTTTTCGCACGATTATAATTACAGCATATCCAAAGGCCTCGGCAAGTTCAGCTTTTATGCCGGCGCTAATTATGGAAAAGAGAGCGCGTACATTGTAGGCAACGACTACCAGCGCATGGGCGTAAGGGCCAACCTTGATTACCGGCCCTCGAAAAAACTTTCATTCAGCCTGAACAATTCATTCAATAACGGCGTAAGCAACCTGCTGAACAATGCATGGAACGGCGGCCTTGGCCTGGCCATGAGCACTGGCCTTCCTTACTATCCAGTGTACAATCCCGACGGATCTTATTTTGCCACCGATGCCAGCGGCGCCTTTACTACCTGGGATTTCGGCGGTGGAAACAATATCGTTGCGCAACGTGAAACCAGCGACTTCCGCACGAGGGAAAACAGGTTCATTAATTCGTTGACCGCCAAGTTCACGCCTATTAAAAATTTCGACCTAAGCGGTACCGCTTCGTATGAGCAGAACAATAGCCTGTACAACAGTTATAAATCTGCCTTCTACTTAAGGCGTTCGCCGCTCACCCGCCAGGGCAATGCGGAAAACAACCTGAGCAAATACAAGAACACCAGCTTCAACTTTACCGCCAACTATATTTATGAACTCAATGCGAGCAACCGGTTCACCTTCCTGGTGGGAACAGAGTACCAGGACCAGGAAACCATCAACCGCTATGCTTATGTTGACAGTGCGAAAGCGCCTTTATACGATGGCGGCGAATCTAAAATGAGCGACAGTGCAATCGACGCGGCTCCCGACAGAACAACCTATCAACGTTTGTTCAGGAGCATTTTTGCCCGCGTGAACTATAGCTTCAAAGGGAAATACATTTTGCAGGCATCACTGCGCCGCGATGAAAGCTCAGTGTTCCGCGACAACAACCGCGTAGGTTGGTTTCCCACCGTATCAGGCGCATGGCTGATCACCGATGAAAAGTTCTTCCCTGAATCACGGCATATCGATCTGCTGAAGCTTCGTGCAAGCTGGGGCATCATTGGTTCGGCCAACATTCCATGGGATGCGGGATATGCATCATTCGATACATCGAGATTGCCCGCTACCAATTACGATGGCACGCCTACCATCTTCCGCACCAGGCTCGGTAACCCCGATCTTAAATGGGAAACTTCCACCAACATCGACGTTGCGCTGGAAGCCGCATTGTGGAAGAACCGCGTAACATTTGAATTGGGATACTATCGCAAAGAAAGCCAGGACGTGCTGGTAGAAGTGCCCATCAGCCTGTACAATGGCCTGGGCGCAAATCAATGGCAAAACCAGGGAAGCATATTGAACGAAGGATGGGAATTCAACATCAATACCATCAACGTAAGAACGAAAGATTTTACCTGGAGCTCGAACTTCAATATAGCGAGAAACTATAACGAAGTACTGAGCATCGGTGAACTAAGGCCCGATGCCATCAGCGGTGGTACCAACGAAACAAGGATAGTAGCAGGCTATCCCGTGGGCACCATCTTCACCGTGCGTTATGTTGGTGTTGATCCCAATGATGGGTTGCCCATTTTCCTGGATGCTACCGGCAAAACCACCAAGGTGTTGAATGCGCCGGTTGATGGACGTTTGGGCGACCGCGTTCCTGTGGCCAACACCCTGCCCGAGTTCTACGGCGGCCTTACAAATACCTTCCGTTACAAAAATTGGGAACTGAACAGTGTGTTCACTTACCAGTTCGGCGGCCACATCTGGGATAACAGCGGCAAGCGCAACCTGGGTTGGATCACCGACTGGAACATTTATGGATTTTATGTAGGCAATTACTGGAGAAAACCCGGCGACGTTGCCAAATACCCGCGTCCTACTATTGCAGGATACCCGCAGGTGTACGAGCCCGGCAACGCATGGCTGCACAACTCGAGCATCCAGGTTTTCAAAAGCGATTTTGTAAGGCTGAGAGAGCTGACACTGAGCTATCACCTGCCGCAAAGAATGCTCAGCAGGTGGAAGCTTAGCAATGCAAAGCTGTTCATTACAGGATACAATGTGCTGCTGTTTACCGAGTACCCCGTCGGCGACCCTGAGAGCGGCCGCGACGGAGAGAACGATGCGGCCAGGAACCAAAGCGGCAACGCCAACTTCCTGAACCCCCCTTTGCAGCGCAGCATCAACTTTGGACTGAACATTTCCTTCTAACGCATTAACTGATTATATACAATGAAACTTAGATTCCTAATACCCGCGGCCTTGCTGATGCTGACGGCAATTGCCTGCAAAAAAATCGAAGTGAAGCCCACCGGCCAGGTACCGCCTGAACTGGCCATACGCAATGAGGCCGATGTGTTGGCCACACTGAATGCAACTTACACTCCGCTTAGGGGAGGTGGCTTCTGGGGCGGGCGCACACAAATTGTAGGTGAACTGATGTCGGATTTTGTGGACGGCACTCCCTTGCTTACCGGCGATTATCCCTCGATATTCCAGCTCAACACAACAGCAACCAACGGTACTATCCGCGATTTGTACGTAGAGCCGTATTATATCATACAGCGTGCAAACGTAGCACTGGAGAACCTTAGCCTGATCAATACGGACGCAACTAGAAAGAATGCAGAAGGCCAGGCCAAGTTCATGCGCGGATTTTCCACGTTTGAATTGGTAAAATTGTTTGCGCAGCCTTATGGGTTCAGCGCCGGCAATACGCACAATGGCATTGTTATTAAAACCAACAGCGGGCAGGAGCTTGGGCGCAGCCGCAACACCGTCCAGGAAACATACGCACAGATCATTGCCGATTTAAGGGCCGCTGATTCCCTGCTGCCTGCAACCAATGGCAACTATCCTACCAGTTGGGCCGCAAAGGCAATGCTGGCAAGAGTGTATTTCCAGATGAACGACTTTGCTAACGCGTACGCGTATGCGAACCAGGTGATCAACTCGGGCGTATTTGCATTCGATAATACCGCTGCTTTTGTTAACAACCGCTTCGGCAACCCGCGCACTACCGAGGCCGTATGGTGGATTATCAACGAACCTGGCCAGAGCGCGGCTTTCGACCCTTTGCGCAATCCCGCGAATCCCTTTCAATCGCTCGGGTTGCAGATAACACGTTCGGCTTATTTGGCCGGAACAGCCAATACTGCCGACAGAAGATCGGCATGGTATAAAGACTCGCTTACTGCAAGCGGCGCGCATGTGTACAGCATTCAGAAGTATAACAAGCCTTTATTCGTGTTGCCGGTGATCCACATTACAGAGCTCAAGCTCATAAGGGCTGAAAGCGCCGCCGAACTGAACCAGAACCTTGCCGTAGCCATTGCAGACATTAACGACATCACTAACCGCGCATACGGCGGCACGCTGGCTCCCTTGCCCGGGACGGCAACGGCTGCTGCCATCCTAGCACGCGTACGCGCCGAACGCAAATTGGAAATGGTTTTCGAAAGCGGCGACCGCCTGCAACAGATAAAACGCATAGGCGCTAAAGGAGAACCATCGCTTGTGGGACAAGCATCCTGGAATTGCCCGGGCTTTGTGCTGCAGGTGCCTTCTACTGAAATCAATGTAAACATCAACTTCGAACAAAATCCACAGGGAGGTTGTTCAAGATAAATTGAAAACGAAATAAACAGTGATATATGACGCAGATTCGTTCGACCTTATTGACCATCCTCGCCGCATCGGCCATGCTGCTCTCGTGCAAGCCAGAAAGCGTAAAAGACTATGAGCCCGTTACCACGGGCGGCGTGGAATCCATTGCCGGCACCTGGACAGGCACTTCGGTATTGCAGCGCGACAGGGATGCAGAGCGCAAGAACTTCCCGTACAAAACCCAGGATATTACCAACCTGCTGGAGTTTAACAAGGTAAAGCTTACGCTGGTGGCCAATGGCGGGCAGCCTACCACTTTTACCGTTGACCATGGCACCGCGCCGCAAATATTCAGGCTTACATCGGGCACATGGAAAGTAGATAACACAGAAAAGGTGGGAACCATCTCCCTCATCAATGCGGGAGATACCATTAAGCTCACGCTTGGATCTTACAGTTTGCTGGCATCTAACAAAATGTTGCTGAAGCAATCCAAGACCTTGCTGGGCGTGGAAGTAATCAATTATGAATTTAATTTCTCGAAATAGTAAATATGAGCAGAATGAAAAACGTATTGAGCTTATTGATGCTGCTGGTGGCCGCTCCCTGCTATGTGTTTTCGCAAACTTCGGGCGCCATCGTCACCAGGATACCTTCTTCCTTTACGGCGGAGGACCAGGTGAAGATCATTGTAGACGTTTCCAATGTGCCTAACCTGGCTGGTAAGGAACCGTTGTACATCTGGACATGGAACCCGGGCGATCCTGCGCCCGGTAACGGTTCGTGGGATAATTCCAATGAAGGGCGCAAGATGGTGAAGGAAGGCCCCAACAAATGGAGCTGGACATTTACGCCGACACAGTATTATGGAAAGACACCCGCAGAGATTACACAGATCTCTTTCCTGGTAAAAGCAAAAAATGGCAATGGCGATTTGAAAACTGATGACATACACCTGCCGGTTGCTCCGCTTGTGTATGTGCCTACTGCCTTCCGCACATTCCCGAAAGTGGTTGGCCAGGGTGAAGCGATTACTTTTTTCCTCGATCAATCACTGGCAACCGACATCACTACCCAGCGCATGAACCCTACCGGCGCAACCATTTCGCTTTTCAGCGATGCGGGTGCACAGGTAGATGCAGCGAAAAATGTTACGCTCACCAACCTGGGCCCCGGGGTATATTCCGGCGCTTTCTTTCCGTCCAAGCTATTTAACATTCCCGCTGGTGTTACCATCGGTAAAATGCGCGTGGTATTTAAAGGAAAGATCAAGGATGCGAATGGAAACGATGTAGACGCCGAATCGGCTTTTGAATATGGATTTGATCCGTTAAAGTAAACAAGACTATTCTATCCATAGATAAACTAATGAACATGAAAATCTCAACTAAACTGCTTGCTGCCTTACTGGGAGTGCTGGTGCTTGCCGGTTGCAAGAAATATGAATTCGACAATGCTGTGGGCGGCGAATCGGTAAGCGAGTTTGCGCTGGTTGGCCCCGCTAACAATACCGCTGTGGTGTTGAACGCAGCCACTCCCGATGAAAAAATAGTGCTCAGCTGGAATGCCGCTAAGCCCGGCGTTAACTCCGCTGTAAAATACACCTGGATAGCGGCGCGCAAAACCGGCTCGCTCGACAACCCATTGGTGTCCATTGCTTCGGACAACGGAGGAGCATCTACCCAGCTTACGGTTACACAAAAACAATTGGATGATGCGTTGAAGAACGCCGGGATAGCCGCTGCGGCGAGCACCGACCTGGTGTGGGCCGTGGTTGCAGAAAATGCGCAAAGCGGCAAAATGCGTTCTACCAACAGCTTCGGCATTTCCATTACAAGGTTTGGCGATGGCGTTACACCGTTCGCGATATACGGCCCTGTATCTTCGTCCACCAACCTGGAGATCAATCCTACCTCTACCAGTGATTTCATTGTATTCAAATGGCAAAAGGCCAGCCCGGCCAATACGGCCAACCCGGTGCGGTACCAATTGAACTTTATAAAAGAAGATGGATCATTCAGCCAGCCTTTGTTTTCGATTACGCCCGGCAACAATGGAACTGATACGAGTATCCAAATTTCCTGGAAGCAGATCAGCGATTCGCTGAATGCAAAAGGCATTACCGATCTGAGCCAGGTTGCTAAATTGAAATGGAATGTAAAGGCAACTTCGGGCAACTTCTCTTTATGGTCGAAGTATGAGAATCTCTTGTACATCCTCCGTAAGGTGAGCTTTTACCTTGTAGGCAGTTTCACGGGTTGGGATATCGGTAACCCGATGGAAATAGTGGTTGATAAAAGACCTGACCGTTACTCCAAAGTGTTTTATGCCTACGTACGATTGAATGCGGGCGATGAGTTCAAGTTCGCGAAAACAAAGGGCGATTGGGGATCTGCTTATGGAAATACCGGCGGCAGCGCGGGTGAATACACTACCGGTTTCAACCAGGGCGGCAACTTTCAGATAGCTGCTTCCGGTGTGTACAGGCTTACGATAGATGTAGGCGCCAACAAGGTGTACATACAGCAAAAGCAGGTAGGCATTGTAGGCAATATGCAGGGATGGAATGCCGGCGCACCGATATTCGGCGCATACCTGGGGCCCAATAAATTTTTGATCATTGCCAATTCAAGCGGCACCGACGAATTTAAATTACACGATGGTCCCGAGTGGGACAATGGCGCGCCCAATAAGGCAAGGTGGTGGGGACTGGGAAGTGCTCCCAACACTTTAGACGTGGATGGCAATGGCCCGAACCTGCTGGCCAATACCTCGCCGCGCACCCGTGTAATATGGGACGGCACCGATCCGCAGCAAGTAAAGTATGAAAGATACCCCGCTGCAGAAATGCGCATTGTCGGCGATGGCATCGATCAGGCCGGCGTGGGCCAGTGGGACCCCGGAAGCTCTCCACAAATGACATACATCGGCAATGGAAGGTGGCAGATAACCGTTAAGCTGTTCGGCAACAAGCAATTCAAGTTCCTGTCAGGCAATGCCTGGGGCGCTTTTGATTACGAAGATGCAGGCGGCGGAAAGATCAAGTACGACGGCGGCCCCAATTTCAATACCCCGGCAACCGGCGGCACTTATACCATAACGTTAGACGAGCATACAGGTACGTATACCATATTGTGAGTTGTAAGTGGTGAGCAGTGAGCGATGTATCGCTCGCAACTCACCACTTTATTACTCGCCACTCACTACTCACCACTCACTGGATTATATGCGCAGATATTGGCTATTGATGATGATGGCTTGCATTGTGAACAGTTCCTTTGCGCAATTGCTTGCCACCAGCCCGGATTTTCCGACCGATAATTCCGCAATAACTATTACGGTGGATTGCAGCAAAGGCAACCAGGGATTGATGAACTATGCCAATACCAATGATGTGTTCGTGCACATAGGCGTTATCACCAACCTTAGCACCAACAATTCCGACTGGAAATATGTGAAGTTCGCTTGGGGAACCACCGACCCGCAGGCTAAAGCTACCTGGGTAAGCGCAAATAAATATCAGTTCAACATCGCCAATATCAGGACGTTCTTTGGAGTGCCCGCTGGAGAAACCATCCGAAAAATCGCCATATTGTTCCGCAATGGAAACGGCACGCTTGTGCAACGCACCGCCGATGCTTCCGTCGATATGGGCAATATGTACATTACTGTTTACAGCAGCGCGCCCGCTGCTAAATTCGTGCTGCCTCCCTTCGAGCCTTATTTCAATCCAAGGCCCGAACCCATCAACAAATCAGTAGGCAATACCATCGACCTGTCGTACAAATCGAACCAGCAGGGAACGCTGCAATTGTATTTTAACGGAGCCCAGGTTCAGTCGGCGGCTAATGCAGACAATGTTACGGCATCGCCCACTATTACCGCGGCGGGCAACCAGCAGGTAGTAGGCCGCGCCATTATAGGTTCAACTACTATCAGCGATACCTTCAATTTTTTTGTTGCGCCTCCTGTAGGCGTTCTTCCATTGCCTGCCGGTGTGCAGGAGGGCATTAATTACCTGCCTGCCGATACATCGGTAATATTAGTGCTGTATTCTCCGGGCAAAGCAAGTGTGCACGTATTGGGTGATTTCAATAACTGGACGCAATCCGTAAGCACGCAAATGAACAAAACGCCCGATGGAAATTATAGCTGGTTACAAATCAATGGGCTCACGCCGGGCGCCGAATATGCTTTTCAATATTTAGTGGATGGCAACCTGCGCATCGCGGATTTTTATGCAGAGAAATTGCTCGATCCCGACAACGACCCTTTTATTCCCGCCAGCACTTATCCCAATCTCAAACCTTATCCCACCGGCAAAACCAATGGCATTGTGAGCGTGCTGCAAACGAGGCCGCCGCAATACACCTGGCGTAACAATACTTTCAATCGTCCTGATAAAAGAAACCTGGTGGTGTATGAGTTGCTGGTGCGTGATTTTGTGAACGCACATGATTATAAGACCATCAGGGATACGTTAAGTTACCTCAAACGGCTTGGCGTAAACGCCATCGAGCTGATGCCCATCAACGAGTTTGAGGGAAATATCAGCTGGGGCTACAATACGTCCTTTTACTTTGCGCCTGACAAATACTATGGTCCTAAAAACAGTTTGAAGGAATTGATCGATTCCTGTCATAGCAATGGCATTGCAGTGATCCTGGATATGGTATTGAATCATTCGTACGGGCAATCGCCGATGGTGAGAATGTATTACGATAATGTAAACAACCGGCCGGCGCCAGACAATCCCTGGTTCAATCCTGTTGCGCCGCATTCGGCCATTACGTTCGGGTTCGATTTCAACCATGAATCCAATGCCACTAAATATTTTGTAGACCGCATTACCGATTTCTGGTTGAAAGAATATAAGGTAGATGGGTTCCGCTTCGATTTTACCAAAGGGCTTACGCAAAAAGTTACTACTTCGGATGCGCAGATGTCTGCTTACGACAGCAGCCGCGTACGCATCCTGAAAAGGATCAACGACTCAGTACAGATAACCACGCCAGGCGCATATGTTATACTGGAACACCTGGCCGACAACAGCGAAGAAAAAGACCTTGCTGCCGCCGGTATGTTATTATGGGGCAATCTCAACTATAATTTCAACGAAGCCACCATGGGGTGGAATGCAGGCAACAACAGCAATTTCGAGTGGGCCACGCATACTGCTCGCGGGTATGCACAACCGCATTTGATATCGTACATGGAAAGCCACGACGAAGAAAGATTAATGTATAAGAATATCAAATACGGCAACCAGGCCGGCCCGTACAATGTAAAGGATACCATTACAGCATTAAAGCGCAACCAGCTTGCCACAGCTTTTTATATGGCCATTCCCGGCCCGCGCATGATCTGGCAGTTTGGAGAACTGGGATATGATTATTCGCGCTGTTATTTGTCGACAAACGGTGAGGGTGGCGATTGCAATCGCAAATTAGATCCAAAGCCCATCCGCTGGGACTACCAGCAACAACAGGCACGCAAGGAATTGTATGAAACCTACGCATCACTCATCAAACTAAGAAAAGATTTTCCCGCACCTTTTACTTCGGGTGCGCTCAATTATAATCTTGCAGGCGCGTTCAAAAGCTTGCAGCTTACTTCGCCCGACCTCAGCATTGTTGTGGTAGGTAATTTCGATGTGAGCGCTATCAGTGGGGTAGTTATTTTTCCTTCCGCGGGCACCTGGTACAATTACTTCAGCACGGAGACCTTTACAGCTACAGGAGGCGGACAGGTATTCAACCTGCAACCAGGTGAATTCAGGTTTTACATCAATAAGAACCTGAAACCTGTAGAGCCTGTTCCGTTACCTGCAACGTTTGCAGCATCGGTGCATCCTAATCCGCTTCGCAGTCATTCTGTGATCGCTTATGCATTGCCGCAGGCGGGCAATATAACCATTGAAGTTTTTGACATGCTGGGCCAGCGCTTGCAAACATACCAGCGATCTTCGCTGGCGGCGGGCAATTATTCCGTTACGCTTCGCGAATTATTAAGGAACAGGCCGCTCAGCGCCGGACTGTACCTGCTGAAGATCAGCTCTGGAAGCAATTCAGTTACCGCCCGCGCTTTGATGTTGTCTCATTGATTTTCCCTCTTGATAAAAAAGTATTTTCCGGAGCAAGCATCCGGTGAGGTTTTTATTGCGTAAAGTATAAAGAGCTTTGTGTATAAGGCGGTGTGTTTGAATAATTTACTGAAATATGGGTTGGAGGGGTCGACGCGCTAAAAAAAACATTAAAGAAGTGTTAATTGTACACAAAAAAGGTTTAAATTAGTGCCTAATTAGTTTTAAACCATTGATTATGATTGCCAAACGATTGCTTACAAGGGTAATCCTCCCGCTTATTCTGCTGATTCTAACCCAGACTGCATTCGCCCAAAAAACCGTTTCCGGAAAAGTTACAGACGCTAGAGATGGCTCGCCCATCGTAGGTGCATCTGTTCAACCCAAGGGCGGTACTACCGGTACTTCCACCGGCTCTGATGGTGCATTTTCATTAACAGTAGGGAATGATGTAACGGCTTTGATCGTTTCGTACGTTGGTTTCGGAACGCTTGAAGTGAGTATTGTGGGTAAAACCACTGTAGACGTTGCATTGAACTCTGGCGGTCTGAACCTGAACGAAGTAGTAGTGGTTGGATACGGTACCGCAAGAAGGCGCGACGTAACCGGCGCTGTTCAGTCAGTAAAACCAAAAGATTTCAACCGTGGTGTTATCATTTCGCCCGACCAGGCCATACAAGGTAAGGCCGCAGGTGTAATGGTAATCAGCAACAGCGGGCAACCCGGTGGCGCTACCACAGTAAGGATCAGGGGTACATCCTCCATCCGCTCAGGCAACCAGCCTTTGTACGTGATCGATGGAGTGCCGCTGTCAGGCTCCTCTGCCCGTCCTAACCCCGTAGGAACCGGCATAGGAAGCACACCCAATACAAACCCCATCAACTTTATCAATCCTGCTGACATTGCTTCAGTAGAAATTTTGAAAGACGCTTCCGCCACCGCCATCTACGGTTCACGTGGCGCCAACGGCGTAATCTTCATCACTACTAAGAAAGGAAGCTCCACCGGCCAGCCCACCATAGAAGCAAACGTTTCTGCAGGTGCAAGCCGCATATTGAAGAAACTGGAAGTGTTGAATGCTACTGAATACAAAGCTGCTTTGCAGAAATACGGTTTAACAGGTGGCAACTTCGGCGGCGATGTGGATGCAATGAAAGCGATCACACGCACTGCTTTCACACAAAACTATTACGTAGGTATCGGCGCCGGTAACGAAAACGCACGCTACCGCGTATCGGTAGGATACCTCGATCAACAAGGTATCATCAAAGAAACTGGCATCAACAAGCTCACCGCTAATTTCAACAGCAGCTTCAAGCTGTTGCCCAATAAACGGCTGAGCCTCGATTTCAATATCCTCACTGCCCAATTGAAAGAAGAGATCGCGCCCATTTCCAATGACGCCGGTTTCACAGGCAGCCTTGTGGGACAAGCCTTGCAATGGAATCCCACTCACCCGCTGTACATGCCCGATGGCACGATTTGGGTGAACAACCAGATAGGCAATACCACTGTTAACCCGCTCGCGATGCTTGAAGCATACGATGCGCGCACAGAAGAAAACATATTGATGGCAAACGTGGTTCCTTCTTATAAGTTCACCGATAATTTCGAATACAAACTGCAATACAGCATCACCAAGCGTGCCGGTTCAGCAAAAGGTGAAGTAAAAAGGTGGATCAACATCCAGGACGTTGAGAACAGGGGCGCAGCAGCCATCATCAGCGGCGATGAAACAGTGAACCAGATTACTAACACGCTGAGCTATAATAAAGAATTCTCCCCTGCATTTAACCTGAACGCTGTAGTAGGACATGAATACCTCAAGTTCGACGGCCGCTTCTTCGGACTGACAGGACAGGACTTTACCGACGCCGGCGGCAACCACTATTACGATTACCTGCAGTACAGCGCACAAGGCACCAGGCAAATATTCAGCAGCCCGCGCATTGTAGATGAACTGCAATCGTTCTTCGGCAGGGCCATTATGAACTTCTACGACAAATACCTGGTCACCGCAACATTGAGGGCCGACGGTTCTTCAAGGTTTGGTGAGAATAACAAATATGGTTACTTCCCTTCACTGGCCGTTGCTTGGAACATTTCAAACGAAGACTTCTTTAAATCAGTTGGTTTTGTCAACAGCCTGAAATTAAGGTTCGGCTGGGGCAGAACAGGTAACCAGGAGTTCCCCGGTGGAGCAGCATTGCCGCGCTACCTGTACAACCAACAGTCCATCGTGCAAGCCAACTTCGGCAACCCCGACCTGAAGTGGGAAACATCCACTACTACCAACGGAGGTTTCGACTTCAATATGTTCGGTGGAAGGTTCTTCGGTTCGTTCGATTACTTCTATAAAAAGACTACCGATGTGTTGTTCGAGCAGGACGTTGTTCAGCCCGGCCCTGCAGGTCCGAAGATCTGGATCAACCTTCCCGGACACATCATCAACTCAGGTGTTGAGATCGTGTTGAACGCCGGCATCATCCAGGGCAAAGACCTTAGCTGGACCCTCGGTACCAACTTATCTTTCCTGAAAAATAAATTCGAAGGCATACAGGGTTATTATGAAACAGGCGGCTTGCACGGCCAGGGTATTTCCGGCGCCAGGGCGCAACGCCTCGTGAGCGGACAGCCTTTGAACGTGTATTACCTGTCGATATTCGAAGGAATAGACAAGGCTTCCGGCCAGGCCATTTACCAGGGCGGCGATCCTGCAACCAACAAATTCTATGTAGGAAGCCCCAACCCCGAAATGTTGCTGGGTATCTCTACAGAACTGTTGTATAAGAAGTTCTCCCTCAACATCAGCATGAATGGTACTTTCGGCCATTATGTATATAATAATACAGCCAATACCGTGTTGCCGATCGGTAACCTTGGTACAAGGAACATTGCCAAATCCATAATTGAAAGCGACATCAAGGAAGACGCTTCCAACCCGATCACACCGTCTACACGCTACCTGGAAAAGGGCAATTACCTGAAAATGGCGAACGCTACCCTTTCGTACAACATGGGCAAATTGTCGAATACATTCAGGAACGTTACCATTTCACTTACAGGCCAGAACCTGTTCGTGATCACTGACTTTACAGGTTTCGATCCTGAAGTAAATACAGATAAATCAGTAGGAGGCATTCCTTCGCTGGGTATAGAATATACACCTTATCCCACGGCAAGAACGTTCTTGCTTGGAGTAAGCTTATCATTATAAAATATTAAATTGGGCTATATGAAAATTTCTAAAATCCTCGTGCTTGCATTGGTGCTGTTCTTCGCTGCCTGCACCAAGCTGGAACCAAGTTTCAGGGGAGAACTAAGCCAGGCTACCAATATACCGGTAGCAGACCTGTTGAAGTCTGCGTACAACGCATTTAATAACCCGTTGATGGACCAGTCGCGCTTCTGGGCTGCGCAAGAGCACACGACCGACGAAGCGATCGGGCCCACACGCGGTGGCGACTGGGACGATAACGGCGTATGGCGCGTATTGCACAGCCATGGATGGACGGCCGACCACGGCTTCCTCCGCGATACTTATCGCGAGCTGCTGCAGGCACAATACGCATCATCCAACGTATTGGAGTTCTCACCCTCCGCAACACAGGCTGCAGAAGCAAGGTTCCTCCGCGCTTTCTCCATGTTCCTGGTATTGGATGGTTGGAACCAGGTTCCTTACAGGGAAGACCTGAAGGATTTTAAAAAATTGCCTCAGACGCTCGAAGGCACAGCCGCGTTGGATTTTATCATCAGCGAGCTGAATGCCATCATACCAACCTTGCCCGATGGCCCCGCGAACGTAGCCAATAAAGACGCTGCCCGCGTACTGCTGATGAAAAGCTACCTGAACAGGGGTGCATTCGCAAACAGGGCCGCTCCCACTTTTGCTGCAGCCGACATGACGCAGGTAATTACCATCGCAGACCAGATCATCGGCAGCGGCAAGTATTCATTGGCCAATAACTTCTTCGACAACTTTACCTGGGACAACGATGTAAAATCAACAGAGAACATCTTCACTTTATACAATAAAGATGGAGACAGGGGCGGTAACGTACGTTCCCGCTGGTTCCTGGGATTGCACTATAACCAAAAGCCCAGTGGCTGGAACGGTTTTACAACACTGTCTGACTTCTATAACAAGTTCGAAGCTACCGATACCCGAAGGGGCATGCCTTATCCGGGAGTAACCGACGTATCAGGATTGAGGGTTGGATTCCTCATCGGACAGCAATACAATGAATTGGGCGTTGCTTTGAACGACAGGAAAGGGAATCCGCTGGCATTTACGCCAGATGTTAAGTTGAAAGAAACAGGCAACAACCTGGAAGTAACAGGTATCCGCGTTATGAAATATCCCATCGACTATACCGGTGGCGACCAGGCAGATAATGACTATGTTATTTTCCGTTTGGCCGACGTAATGCTGATGAAAGCCGAAGCACAACTGCGCGGTGGCGCCGGTGGCGCTGCGGGCGCTCTGGTGCTGGTGAACCAGATCCGCACCAAGCGTGGCGCTTCGCCCATGGCATCAGTAAACCTGGAGCAATTGCTGGATGAAAGAGGAAGGGAATTGTATTGGGAAGGTTGGAGAAGGCAAGACCTCATCCGCTTCAGCAAGTTCCTTGGCGCATGGCAGGAAAAAGCCGCTTCAGGTCCTGAAAGGCTGCTCTTCCCCATACCCACAGAGCAATTGGCCATTAACCCGAACCTGAAACAAAACCCGGGTTACTAAAATTATAACTGAGTTAATTGATAAGAGGCTGTCTGAACAGGCAGCCTCTTTTTTTATTACATTGCTAAGTCTTATCTTGACGCTTACCTCATGGCACGTGCTCGAAAATTTTTTTTCTTTTCATTGCTGTTGCTCGCCACAGCTTGCCGGCAGGAAAAACAGCAAGCTCCCCTGTTTGAACTAATGGAACAAACAGGTATCGATTTTGCCAATAGCATCCAAAACACCGAAGACTTCAACATATTCAGCTACCGCAATTTTTATAATGGCGGCGGCGTGGCCATTGGCGACATCAATAACGACGGGCTGTCTGATGTTCTTTTTACTGCCAACATGGGGCCTAACAAACTATACCTGAACAAAGGCAACTGGCAGTTTGAGGACATTTCCGCGAATGCAGGCTTCATCCAGCAAAACAAATGGAGCACCGGCGTGGTAATGGTAGATATTAATAATGATGGATGGCTTGACATTTACGTGTGCAATGCAGGATATGAAAAAGGAAAGCTTCCGCAAAACCAACTGTACATCAATAATGGCAAGCTGGGTTTTACCGAGGCGGCTGAGCAATATGGCCTCACCAACACCGGCGGCTATTGCACGCACGCAGCTTTCCTTGATTACGACCTCGATGGCGATCTCGATTGTTTCATTGTCAACAACAGCTTCATTCCCGTTAATACGCTTAACTACGCCAATAAGAGAATGCTGCGCGCAAAAGACTGGCCTGTAGCTGATTTTTTAAAGGGCGGGGGCGATAAACTGTTAAGGAACGACAATGGCAGGTTTGTTGACGTAAGTGAAAGCGCAGGTATATACGGGAGCCTTATCAGCTTTGGACTGGGTGTTACCGTTGGAGATGTCAATGGCGACCACTATCCCGACGTATATGTGTCGAATGATTTTTTTGAAAGGGATTATTTATACATCAACCAGCGCAACGGAACTTTTAAAGATGAATTGGAACAGCGCACGCAGCATACCAGCTTTGCATCCATGGGCGCCGATATGGCCGATGTAAACAACGATGGCCATCCGGACATATTTGTAACAGATATGTTGCCCGATGATGAATACCGGCTTAAAACCACCAGCTCGTTCGAGAACATAGATGTGTACAGGTTAAAGGAACGTTCTGGTTTTTATCACCAGTTTACGCAGAATACGCTCCAGTTGAACAATAGCAATGGAAAATTTAAAGACGTTGCGTTTTACAGTGGCGTGGCCGCATCGGACTGGAGCTGGGGCGCACTGATGTTTGATGCCGATAATGATGGCCTTACGGACATCTATGTGTGCAATGGTATTTACCACGATGTGACAGACCAGGACTTCATCGATTTTTTTGACCAGGTAAATCAAAGAATGGCATTCAGTGGCAGAAAGGAGGATGTTGAAAAAGTAATGGCACAAATGCCCAGCAATCCTATTCCCAACAAAGCATTCCGGAATAAGGGGGATCTGAAATTTTCCGACGAGGGCCGGGCCTGGGGGCTTGCGCATCCTTCGTTCTCCAACGGCTCTGCGTATGGTGATCTGGATAACGATGGAGATCTTGACCTGGTGGTGAACAATGTACAGCAGAAGGCCTTTGTGTACAGGAATAACAGCAGGCAACAGAACACAAATAATTATATCGGGCTGCAGTTAAAAACAAAAGGCCCCAATGGTTTCGCAATTGGAAGCAAGGTGAAGATTTTTGCAGGTGATCAGGTGATAACGCGGGAGATCAATCCCAGCAGGGGCTTTCAGTCATCGGTAGATTATAAAATAGTAGCGGGTCTCGGGCAGCGGCAGGTTGACTCCATACTCATTACATGGCCTGACCGCACGGAAACCAAGATGCAAAAGCCCGCCATCAATCGTGTGCATGTGATAAAACAGGCCGAAAGCGGAGCGCGGCAAATTATCCATGATAGCATTGCGCAGCCTTTGCCGACCTTGCTGACGCAGGTTGAAAGCAATTTTGAAAAGCATACCGAAGACGATCACATCGATTTTTACAATGAGCGCAACGTTCCTAAATTATTATCCCGCGAAGGCCCGTGCAGCGCCGTAGGCGATTTAAATCGCGACGGCTTGAACGATGTTTTTATTGGGGGGGCGGCCGGCCAGCGCGGCCGCGTTTACATGGGTACGCCAACAGGTTTTGTGGAGAATACAACCCAGGTGTTTTATATGGCTACCCTGTCCGAAGATGCGGCTGCCAGTTTTTTTGATTGTGACAACGATGGCGACCTGGACCTTTTTGTCGGATCAGGAGGGAATAGCTTTCCCGAGCACAGTGCAGAGCTGTTGAACAGGATGTACTTTAACATGGGTGGCACCGGGAATTTTGAGCCTGGCGTAAGAAACTTTCCCGACAACCGCGTGAACGTTTCTGTAGCTGCGCCACACGATTTCGACAACGATGGAGACGTGGACCTTTTTGTGGGCGGCAGAAGCGTACCGATGCAATATGGCATTACTCCGCTAAGCCTGATTTACATGAACGATGGCAAGGGAAATTTTACAGGCATGTCGCTTCAAAAGTTAGGGGGTATCGATCAGGCGGGCATGGTGACCGATGCGGTGTGGGCCGATGTTGCCGGCGACGCACAGAAGGAATTGATAATTGTAGGCGAATGGATGGCGCCAAGAGTGTTCGCGTTCAAAGCCAACCATTTCGAGGAAATAAAAACCAATCTTAGTAGCATGATGGGATGGTGGCAGTGCGTGAAAGCAGCGGACATCGACGGAGACAAGGACCTAGACCTGGTATTGGGAAACATAGGTGAAAATTTTTACCTGCAGCCCACCGCCGACAAGCCCGTTAAAATGTGGATCAAGGACTTTGATAAGAACGGCGGCAACGACGTGATCATCACCCGTGCCGTGAATGGGAAGGACATGCCCATTTTCCTGAAGCGCGAGCTCACCGAGCAACTGCCTTCGCTGAAAAAGCAGAACCTGAAGCACAAAGACTACGCAACAAAATCCATTCGTGAATTGTTAACGGCCGAGCAGTTAAACAACAGTATGGTAAGGGAGTTCAATTATGCGTCTTCCTGTATTGCAATCAATGACGGCAATGGTCAATACAGGACCGAACGCCTGCCCGCGGCGGTACAGTTCTCTTCAGTAAACGCTATTGTTGCAACAGACCTCAATAAAGATGGAAAGGTTGACCTGTTGATGGGTGGAAACGAATTTGGATTTCAACCGCAGTTTGCACGGCTGGACGCAAGCCCCGGGCATGTGCTCATGAATAATGGTAAAGGCGGGTTTACGCTGCTGCCGGAATCACAGACTGGTTTGCAACTGCGCGGGCAGGTAAGGGAAATGGCCGAAATACCGGTGAAGGATAAGAGATATATACTCGTATTGCAGAATGATGATTACCCGAAGCTGTTTAAAATAAATCCGTAGATAGATACGATGGGTCCGCTGATAAGATATACATCGATTCTTTTTATATCATTTTTTTTTCTTGCCTGCCGGCAAAGCAAGCAGGAAGCGAAGGTGCTCTTCGATGTATTGGACCACACGCAAACCGGTCTCGATTTTGCAAACAAGCTTACGCCCGCCCCGGACTTCAACATGTTCCGGTACATGTATTTTTACAATGGCGGAGGGGTGGGGGCCGGAGATTTTAATAACGATGGGTTGATCGACCTTTTCTTCTCGGCCAATCAAACCGATAATAAATTATACCTAAATACCGGCAATCTTCGCTTTAAGGATGTTACCGTGCAGGCCCGGGTGCCACAGGACCGTGGATGGTCCACCGGCGTATCGGTGGTGGACATTAACAACGATGGCATGCTGGATATTTACGTGTGCAAGGTGGGCAAATATGAAAAGCTGAGCAGCCGCAATCAGCTGCTGGTATGCACCGGCATCGGCAAGGATGGAACGCCGCAGTACAAGGACATGGCGGCGCAGTACGGGCTCGATTTTTCAGGTTTCAGTACCCAGGCTGCTTTTCTGGATTACGATACCGATGGCGACCTGGACATGTACCTGATGAACCATTCGCTTAGGTTCAACGGCACTTTTTCTGCCCGCACCAGCTATGCAGGCACTTACGATCTACTCGCGGGGGACAGGGTGTTTCGCAACGAAGGCAATCTTTTTATCGACGTTACCAGGGCTGTAGGCATCAATAGTTCGGTCATAGGCTACGGGCTGGGTATTTGCGTTTCGGACATCGACCTGGACGGGTACCCTGATTTGTATATCGGTAATGATTTCCACGAGAACGATTACCTCTACATCAACCAACGGAATGGGACTTTTAAGGAAGTGCTGACGGAACGAACCACGCACATCAGCCAGTTTTCGATGGGCGTGGATGTAGCGGATGCTAACAATGATGCACAACCGGAGATCATTTCCATGGACATGCTGCCTTATGATCCTTATATTTTAAGAAGATCGCTTGGCGAGGACGCTTATGATGTTTTCAATTACAAGGTCAAATATGGCTATCATCCGCAGTACGCCCGCAATAATTTACAGTACAACAGGGGCAATGGCCTGTTCAGTGAACTGGGAATGTATGCCGGCGTGCATGCTACCGACTGGTCATGGGCGCCATTGTGGATGGATTTTGACAACGACGGACAAAAAGACCTGTTCATTACCAATGGCATTCCCAAACGGTTGAACGATATCGACTACGTGAACTATGTTTCCAACGACCAGATACAGGAAAAGATACGCGCCAACCGTATAGAAGACAAAGACATGGCGCTGATAGAGAAGTTCCCGCAAATAAAACTGCCCAACCAGTTTTTCATGAACCGCGGACAACTGGTATTCGAGGAACTGGGGCAGGGCGTGGCAGACAATCCTAACACCTATTCCAACGGCGCCGTATATGCGGACTTTGATAATGATGGCGACCTTGACATTGTGGTAAACAATATCGATGAACCGGCCCTGCTGTACAGGAACAATACTTCCGCGCCTGGATTAAAGAATTCCATACAGGTAAAATTACAGGGCGATGCCAGGAACAGGAATGCCATCGGAACAAAACTATTGGTATTTCATAACGATGAAATAATGAGCTACGAGAAATACCCCGTGAGGGGATTTCAATCCAGCATGGAAGTGCCAGTGCATCTTGGTTTAGGCGCCGCGGTAGATTCCGTGCTGGTTGTTTGGCCAGACAATACTTACGAGCACGTGCCAAAGTCAAACGGCAACTATACCCTAACGCTCACTTACAAAAAAGGGCTTCCCGCATTTGATTATAGCATGCTCAGGCAAAAGCCCGCGGATATCATAAAGCCGGTTTCGGACATAACCATTCAGTCGGGACTATTGTACAAGCACAAGGAAAATCCTTTTGTTGAATTCGACCGGGAGCCGCTCATTCCCCGGATGGTATCTACCGAAGGGCCGGCCCTGGCAACAGGCGACATGAACAAGGATGGACTGGAAGATGTGTTCATCGGCTCATCGAAAGGCGAAAAGAGCGCCATCTTCCTGCAGCGGCCCTCGGGAAAGTTCGAGCGGTCGTTTCAACCGGCCCTGGATGCAGACAGCACTTATGAAGACGTGGATGCGTGCTGGATAGACGTGAACAACGATGGATATATGGACCTGGTGGTAGCCAGTGGCGGTAACGAATATTACGGCATTGAACCGTATTTAACCCCCCGGGTATATTTAAATAACAATGCAAACCAGTTAATGCGGCAGCCAAATGCATTCGACAGTTTGTATATGACCGCATCCTGCGTAAAGCCCTGCGATTTTGACGGTGATGGACATATTGACTTGTTCATTGGCGGAAGAGCGGTGCCCTGGGAATACGGAGAGAAACCCCGCTCCTATCTTTTGCGAAACGTGAACGGCACATTCAAAGATGTCACTGCTCAATTTGCCTCCGGCCTCGGTAACATCGGTCTTGTAAAGCAGGCCACTTGGGCTGATATCGACAAGGATGGGGACCAGGACCTGTTGCTGGCATTGGAATGGGACGGGTTGTATGCTTTTCTGAATGATAAAGGCAGGTTCACGCAAAAGCAGTTGACTTCAAAAAAAGGCTGGTGGAATTTTATAATGCCTTGTGATGTGGACAATGACGGCGATCTGGACCTGGTTGCAGGCAACCTGGGATTGAATAGCCGGCTGAAGGCTTCAGAGCAGGAGCCCGTGCGGCTTTACCACAATGATTTCGATAACAATGGCAAGCGTGAGCAGGTTTTAACCTATTATCTCCAGGGAAAAGAAATTCCTTTTGCCACCAAGGCGGAACTCGACAAGCAAATACCGTTGCTGAAAAAGCGTTTCCTGTACGCCGAAGATTTTGCAAAGGCCAGCCTTAGTGAATTGTTTACCCAAGAGAAATTGGACAAGGCCACGAAGCTTTCGGCTGATTATTTTGCCAACGCCTTGTTGATTAATAAGGGTAACCTGCAATATGAATTACAGGCTTTGCCATGGGAAGCGCAACTAACTCCATACAATGATGCTGCCATTGTATACGCCGACAACGACAGCCTGCCGGACATTTTATTGGGCGGTAATTTTTACCATAACAATATCCAGATGGGCATGTACGATGCTGACTACGGTACGCTGTTACTTAACAGGAGCAACCGCCAATCTGCTGCCCTGCGTTTTGCAGCACTGCCCGGCCTACCGGTGAAGGGCCAGGTGCGGCGCATAAAAACAGTGCGTATCGGAAAGGAACAGGCATTTGTGCTGGCAAGGAACAACGACAGCGTGATGGTGATACAATTCGGGCGCGCTGTTAAATGATCTTTTATAATGTAGGATAATAGATCCTCGTGATCCACCGGCTGGTATCGGTTTCCTGGACCCGATCGGTAACCATCATTTCAAAGGGAATGGCCGGGGATATTTTTTTATAGTCTTCTGCGTAGAATAGCATTTGGTCGAATGCGTGCCTGATGGCGTGCGGCCCGCCGGTTACTTCGGCCACCAAAATTTTTCCGGGCACCATGCGCTTGAACTGGATGTTTGCAGTGCCTTGCAATGGCTTGTTTACGGGAATGGCGACCTGGGTTTGAAAGCTGCCGCCCGGTCCGGGCTCAACATATAACATCGGCGGATTAACGGCCTCGGCGTTTTGCCGCGCGATATAATTTCTCAACTGCCCCACGAGCTGATATACTGCTTGCGTTGATGGATATGCGGAAAATGTTTTCCTGGTGGTTACGAGCAGCGTGTCGGTAACCATGGTTTGCGTAATGCCGACCGTATATATATTCTCCTGCTTTTCAAAAAAAGCGCGCATTGAATCGAGCAGGCCAGACATGGCGGCATCTATTTGTTTGGACTGGCTAAGCCGTTGCAGCCGTTGAAAAGGGTTGGAAGAGGTTGTGACATTGCATTGCCAGGTAATGCCGACGGAATCCCGGCTTAGCGGCAAAATGCTCAGCAGGCTGGAATGCGTGTCCTGGTTTTTAGTGATATCGATGGCCGCGCTGCCCGGCAAGGCCATGCCTGGATGGAAGGTATAACCCTGATACATAAACGCAGTATCGGTATGTATTGCTTTTTTCCCCGGCCACCAGCTATTCCATTTATTTTTTTGTGCAATGAACCGCTCGGTACCTCCCGAGGTCGCGCGGAGCTTAACGTAGCGGGTAACTGTTATGGTTGGCGGAATGAAAATATAAATGCCTGCCAATGCCAGTAAGAAAATTATAACCAGGACGGATAGCCATTTCTTCATTGCCTTGTGTGATAGTTTTGACAAGTTACGACACGTCTTTCTGGCGTGGGATAATGAATTCGATGATTTCTTCCAGTGGGGTATTGATCCTGGAAAGTGCATCTTGTATATCGTCTCGGTTTACCTGCGCGGCAAAGGATGGGGTTTTGAGTTTTTTGAGTACGCTTTTTACGTCCATGCCTTCGTAGCGCGTGGGGCGTATAAGCGCCGCCGCGTGAATGAAGCCTGACAGCTCGTCGAACACATAGATCATTTTGTCCATGGTATTCTCAGGTTCTACCCCAAAATAGCGTGGCCCGTGCGAGGCGATGCAATGAATTACCTCGGGGTCGATGTTCCTGCGTTCGAGTTCTTCAATGATGATGCGGCAGTGATCGTCCGGGTGTTTTTCCCAGTCTGCGTCGTGAAGCAGGCCGGCAAGCTCCCATTTGAGGGCGGTTTGTTCGTCTGCGTTTTCTTTTTCTATGGCCCAGGCTTTCATAACGGCGGCAACCTGTTTCATGTGCAGGCGGAGGCGTTCGTTTTCTACCCAATCATACAAAAGTTGGCGCGCTTCTGTTATGGGCATGAGCTTGCCGGTATTGGCCGGATCTCCGAAGCTGGTCCTGTTGAGAGGATGGGTTATGGTGGTCATTTGTAAAAATTAAGCTGCAATTTATATTCTTTGGTCAAAGCATCAAATCGAAAACGAGGCGTTAGAAGCCCACTACTTTCAAAACTGGTCAAAATTTTTATTAAAAATCAATTACTTGCAAAGCCTCAATAAAAAAATCTTTCCAAAACTCTTGGCTGCTCACCCCCATTTCCCCTACCTTTGCGCTCCATTTAATTAATGCTGCCGGGATGGCGGCGGCAATCCTGCTCAACACAGGACCAAACATTAAACAACAAAGAACAATGAGCAAACTACATTTCACTACCAAACATGCAAATGCGGCTACCGTAAAACGCAACTGGTATGTTGTGGACGGTACCAATCAAACCGTGGGACGCATGTGTGCTAAAATTGCCGCAGTACTCCGTGGCAAAAATAAAGCATACTACACCCCTCACGTTGATTGCGGCGATTATGTTATCGTTCTCAATGCCGACAAAGTGATCTTCACCGGTAATAAGCTGGAAGACAAAGAATACCTGACATTCTCAGGCTATCCCGGCGGACAAAAAGCAGAAACCGCCAAAGACCTGCTTAGGCGCAAGCCAGACGCGGTAATAGAAAGAGCCGTAAAGGGCATGCTGCCTAAAAACCGCCTCGGCCGCAAAATGTTCAAAAAGTTATTTGTATATGCAGGAACAGAACACCCGCATACCGCACAAAGACCCGCTGAACTGAAATTCTAATCTTCCCCAAAAATTAAACATTCCAAACACGCAATAATGGAAAAACAAAAGAACGCAGTCGGCCGTCGAAAAGAAGCGGTAACCCGCATCTTCCTCTCCAAAGGCGATGGCAAGATCACTGTAAACGATAAAGACTATAAACAATATTTCACTCTTACCTATCTCCAAAACCAGGTGGAGCTTCCCTTGAAGACCATCCAGGCATTGGATAAGTTCGATGTAAAGATCAACGCATCGGGTGGTGGAGTTAAAGGACAGGCAGAATCGGCCAAGCTCGGCATTGCCCGCGCACTGATCGATGTAAACGCAGAATTCCGCCCGGCCCTGAAAGCCGCGGGATTGTTAAGACGCGACCCGAGGTCGGTAGAGCGCAAGAAATTCGGTAAGAAAAAAGCGCGCAGAAGCTACCAGTTCTCCAAGCGTTAACAGGCAGCATGCCAACAACGCTCGAGCCTAAGGCCAATAAGCCGAGGCAAAGAGCCAAACCAATACTCATTACAATCTTATATAAACAAAATGGAAACTAACACTTCCTTACAGCAACAACTTCTCGAAGCCGGTGTACATTTCGGTCACCTGCGTAAGAAGTGGAATCCTAAAATGCTGCCTTACATTTTTGCTGAAAAGAAAGGCATACATATCATCGACCTCAACAAGACCACCGAATGCCTGCAGGAAACTGCGGCAGTGCTGAAGCAATTGGCCCGCAGCGGTAAAAAGATCATGTTCGTAGGTACCAAAAAACAAGCTAAGGAAATAGTAACGGAATGCGCACGCCGCGTGAACATGCCCTTTGTTACTGAGCGCTGGCTGGGTGGCATGCTTACCAACTTCAACACCGTTCGCAAGAGCGTGAAGAAAATGCAGAGCATCGATAAAATGCTGAACGATGGCAGTGCCGATAGCCTCACTAAAAAAGAACGCCTGACCCTGCAGCGCGACCGCGATAAAATGGATAAGGTGCTGGGCGGTATTTCCCAACTGGGCCGCGTACCCGCAGCCTTGTTCATCGTCGACATTGGCCACGAGCATATCGCGCTGGCCGAGGCAAAGCGTCTGGGCATTACAACTTTCGGCGTGGTGGATACCAATTGCGATCCTAATAAGGTTGATTTTGTGATCCCTGCAAATGATGACGCTACCAAATCCATCGCCATCATCCTGCAGTACATTACCGCCGCTATTTCAGAAGGTTTGGCAGAACGCCAGGCATCTAAAGACGAAGAGGTAGAAGAAGGCGCATCGGACGAGAATGAAAAGAAAGCAGCCCGCCTGCAGGCCGAAGCCGAGCAGGAAAGTGGCCGCGGCAGGGGCAAGGTCCGGGGAACCAATCAACCCAAGCGCAGGATACCCAGCAGCCCGAAAAGGACCGGTGCGAGATAATTTTTAATTTTTCAAATCATTACTTATGTCAACAGTAACAATATCTGCCCAAGACATCAACAAACTGCGCCAAATGACCGGCGCAGGCATGATGGACTGCCGCAAGGCTTTGACAGAAACCAATGGAGATTTTGAAGCCGCAATCGACTGGCTGCGCAAGCAAGGTCAGAAAGTAGCCGCAAAAAGAAGCGACAGGGAAGCCAAAGAAGGCGTAGTAATCGCTAGAACTACTTCCGACAATAAAACGGGCATCGTTGTTTGCGTGAGCTGCGAAACAGATTTCGTGAGCAAGAATGCCGACTTCGTTGCTTTTGCCCAAAGCATAGCAGATGCCGCAGTAAAAAGCGATGTAAAAACCATCGATGAGCTGAACAATGCGGACGTAAACGGTTCAAAAGTTGCCGACCTGGTGAACGATAAGCTCGCATCCATCGGTGAAAAAATAGGCGTTACTAAGTTCGAGCGCATAGATGCCGCTTATGTTGCTTCTTACATCCATGGAGCCAACAGGATCGGTGTGTTGGTAGGGTTCAATAAAGATGCAGGCGAGGCCGGCAAAGACATTGCCATGCAAATCGCGGCCATGAACCCCGTGGCAGTAGATGCGGATTCAGTTCCCGCCGATGTAGTTGCGCGTGAAAAAGATATCGCGCTGGAGCAAATCAGGCAAGACCCGAAAATGAGCGGCAAACCCGCTGATATGCTCGATAAAATCGCCACCGGTAAATTGAATGCCTTCTTTAAAGAAAGCACGCTTACCGCGCAGGCTTTTGTAAAAGACGGAAGCAAAACTGTGGGCGATTACCTGAAAGGGATTGACAAAGACCTGAAGGTTACCGAGTTTAAGAGAGTGGCAGTAGGTGGATAGTATCCATCCGTCAATAAATCAATACCGTTCCCGGTTGCCGGGAGCGGTTTTTTAATTTTACGCCTACCTGTTTTCACAATCCGCTTATCTTCGCACGGCCAATCACAACTGACTATGCTCCCTAAATACAAACGCATTCTTCTTAAATTATCGGGTGAGTCGCTTATGGGTGATAAAACCTTCGGCCTCGATTCCGGCGTAATTGCCATGTATGCTGAAGAGATCAAGGACATTGTGTCGCTAGGCGTACAGGTGGCCATTGTCATTGGCGGCGGGAACATTTACCGCGGCATGAATGAGGCGGAAACGGGCATAGAACGCGCACATGGCGATTATATGGGCATGCTGGCCACCGTTATCAATGGCATGGCGCTGCAGGCCGGCCTGGAAAAAATAGGCGTGTATACGCGGCTGCAAAGCGCCATAAAAATGGAACAGATCGCGGAACCTTATATCAGGCGCCGCGCCATCCGCCACCTCGAAAAAGGCCGCGTAGTGATCTTTGGCGCGGGCACCGGCAACCCCTATTTTACTACGGATACCGCTGGCTCGCTACGCGCCATCGAAATAAAAGCCGATGTGATACTGAAAGGCACCCGCGTAGATGGCATTTACACAGCCGATCCCGAAAAAGATCCATCCGCCAAAAAATATGAGACCATCACCTTCCAGGATTGCATTTCAAAAAACCTCAGGGTAATGGACATGACCGCATTCACGCTGTGCATGGAAAACGACCTCCCCATTGTAGTGTTCGACATGAACAAGAGCAGCAACCTGCGGCGCGTGGTGTCGGGCGAGAAAGTAGGGACGCTTGTAACAGGGTGATAATGCAAAACGGCAAAACCATAGCAGACCTCCGTCGCGATTACAGGCTGCAATCATTGTCTGAAAACGATGTGGCCGCCAATCCTATACAACAATTTTCCGCCTGGTGGAGCGATGTCATCGCCAGCGAGATCGTAGAGCCCAATGCCATGACGCTTGCCACCGCATCTTCCGACGGGTTGCCCTCTGCAAGGATCGTGTTGTTGAAAGGATTTGATGAGCGTGGCTTTGTTTTCTTCACCAATTACAACAGCTTTAAGGGCCTGCAACTGCAGGAAAATCCCAGGGCCTGCCTGGTATTTTTTTGGAAAGAATTGGAACGCCAGGTGCGTATTATTGGGGTGATAGAAAAGATCGCCGCCGAAGACAATGATGAATATTTCAATAGCCGGCCCGAAGGGAGCCGCATAGGAGCGATTATATCTCCGCAAAGCCAGGTAATAGAGAGCCGCGAGTGGCTGGAAAAACGTGTTCAGGAAGTATCGCAACAACTGTCCGGCCAGGTCATTCCGCGGCCCGACCATTGGGGCGGATACCGCGTAAGGCCCGCCATCATCGAGTTCTGGCAGGGCCGCGCCAACCGCCTGCACGACAGGATACAATACACCCTTTCCGGCGATGGCAGTTGGAAACTTGAAAGGCTGGCACCATAAAAAATCAGCCAACGATGTACCAGCTGATGAAATGATCAATTATTTAAGCCTTCTTCTTTGCCGCCTTTTTCACTTTTGCCGGCCTGCTTTTTCCAAATGAACCTTTGAAGATTTTTCCTTTCTTGGTTTTTTTATCACCTCTTCCCATTGTGTTGATGTTGATTTATGATTTAAAAGCACTGATTTAAGATACAGCACAGATCAGAAGTTTAAAATTATAATATAAATCTGTGTAATCCATAAATCGGCTTTATAATCTGCGCTATGCTCTCAGAACAAAGCCCACTACAATAATCTGTAATGGGCTTTGGAAAATGCGTTAAGTCGAAGCATTACAATTTGGCGGATAGTTCTTTACCTGCTTTAAAGCGCGCCACTTTTTTTGCTTTGATTTTAATAACAGCTCCTGTTTGGGGGTTACGGCCGTTACGCGCAGCTCTCCTCGATACAGAAAAAGTGCCGAAGCCTACCAGCGTTACCTTGCCACCACCTTTCAACGTTTTGGTAACTGCCTCAACGAAAGAATCCAAAGCGGTGTTGGCCTGAGTTTTGGTAATGCCTGCATCATCGGCAATTTTTGCAATTAATTCAGCTTTGTTCATAGTGTGAAGTTTTAAAAATTATAAGCAGGGACAAATTTATATGCTTTTTGATATACTCAAAATTTTTTTGATCATTTTCAACAAGTTTATTAATCCGCTGTAAGCCGCGCCGGGCAAGGATTTTAGCGGATTGATGCTAACGCCTGTTTGTACCGGATATTCAATCAACCCTCTGAAACCGTTGATTGATACGGCTTTCAGTGATTGGCTGAAAACCGCTACCACAAAGGATTTCGTCGGAAACTACTATTTCCATCTCGAAATGTTCAGGCAGCTTTTTCTTATCCACATTCAATTTACCACCTCCATCAACGTTCTGAACGCAATGAATCTATCGCCCCACTTGTCCATTCCTTTTTTGCGCATGGTTCCGGCATATTCATTCAAATAACGATCAACCTGGCGCCGGTCGTTTGCATAATACTGCACCGCATACGTTGTGCTGCCTGGTTCATCGCTTAGTATTTTTACCAATTGATGTTTTACAAAACAACCCGTTCCCATTACATCGGGGATATGTTCTTCCTGCAGCCAACTCAACCATGCGGGCGCAATGGCCTCGTCAACCTGTATGGTCACGTTGTAAATGATCATGCGAGTAATATTCAAGCTTGAATGCGGATATTGGATCACGTTAGTTCAACATACACAGGGCAATGGTCGCTGTGCTTTACGTGAGGATATATTTCAGCGTCCTTCACACGGTCCTTTAAATTTTCTGTAACGTTGATGTAGTCGATGCGCCATCCTTTATTTTGTTCGCGCACCGAAGGGAATCGCTGGCTCCACCAGCTGTAACGGTGCGGCTCCGGATGAACAAGCCTGAATGCGTCCACCCATCCCGTAGAAAAAAATTTATCCATCCACGCACGTTCGTCTGGCAGAAATCCTGAAGTGGTTTTATTGCCTACCGGATTATGAATATCGATTTCCTTGTGCGCGATATTATAATCTCCGCATAATACCAGCTTTGGATATTTTGCTTTTGCGTTCTCGAGGAATTCATGAAACTCATTCAGCCATCCATATTTGAAGCTTTGCCGCACTTCGCCGGTTGTTCCGGATGGAAAATACGCATTGATCAGCCGTATATCCCCAAAATCCAGTTGCAGGATGCGGCCCTCCTCTACATTGCAGCTAACGCCATTGCCATATTCAACATTGTCTGGTTTTATTTTGGTGAACACGGCCACGCCGCTGTATCCTTTTTTAATTGCCGATTGCCAGTAATCGTAATAGCCGAGGTCGGCAAAAGGTTTGTGGTCCACCTGGTCCTTGGTAGCCTTGGTTTCCTGGACGCAGATCACGTCTGCGGGATTGGTCTTCAACCAATCCAAAAAGCCTTTGTTGATGGCGGAACGGATGCCATTGACATTGTAACTGATAATGCGCATGCAAATAATAGTTTTATATTGGGGACTTTTGTAGCCGTAACTTATTCGAAAGTAAAGTATTTTTTAACCTGACCGCCATGGCCACGCACGAACCAGTCATACCATCCAAACAACCCGTTTACCTGGAAGGACCGAAGAGCAGGGGCTTCGAGCTGTTGTTCGCCTACCGCGTATTCAAACAATTTATAAAAGGCTTCCGCACCCTCCATTTTGTCGGGCCCTGCATTACTGTGTTTGGCTCTGCGCGGTTTAAGGAAGACCATCAATTTTACGCGGCGGCACGTGAGTTTGGGAAGAGAATTGCTGCTACCGGTTTTACTACCATGACGGGCGGTGGCCCCGGCATTATGGAAGCAGCCAACCGCGGCGCTTACGAAAACAAAGGCGTTTCCATAGGCTGCAACATCCTGCTGCCTTTTGAACAACAATCGAACACCTACCTGCACAAATCCATTACGTTCGAACATTTTTTTGTGCGAAAGGTTATGCTGATAAAATATTCCTACGCCTTCATCATCTTACCCGGCGGCTTTGGCACCATGGACGAATTCTTCGAAACGCTTACGCTGGTGCAAACCAACAGCATCACGCAATTCCCGATCGTATTGTATGGAAAAGAATATTACGGCGAGCTATGGCAATACCTCGAATACATGGCACAACAGGGCACCATCAACCGCGAAGACCTTTCATTGGTGAAATTGACCGATAACATCGACGAAGCAATGGACCATATCCTGGCGTACATCAAAAAAAATTACAAGGTAATGCCAAGGAAGCGAAGGCCCTGGCTATTGGAGAAGCGATAGCTTAGTCAATGGTTATTCCAATATTGGCCGTAACCACCTGGTGGCTTCTTCCATCGGCATTCTTTTGCGGCTGGCATAATCTTCCAACTGGTCCTGTTGTATTTTCCCGATGCCGAAATACTGGCTCTGCGGGTGACTGAAATACCATCCGCAGACCGATGCGGCTGGATACATAGCAAGCGATTCCGTTAGCTCGATACCTGTATGCTCGGTGGCTTTTAGCAGCGTAAATAATTTATACTTTTCCGTATGATCTGGACAAGCAGGATAACCCGGCGCGGGACGAATGCCTGAATATTTTTCCTTGATCAAATCTTCGTTAGAAAGTTCTTCATCTTTTGCATAGCCCCAGAATTCCTTGCGCACTTTTTTGTGCAGCAATTCTGCAAATGCTTCCGCCAGGCGGTCGGCCAGCGCCTGCAGCATGATCTTGTTGTAATCATCGTGCTGCTCCATGAAGCGCTTGATGTGCGGTTCGATACCGTGAATGGTAACCGCAAAAGCGCCGATATGGTCGGCAGAAACAGCCGGATTGTCTGTAGGCTTGATAAAATCGGCAAGACTGAAATTCGGCTGGCCTTGTACTTTCTTGGACTGCTGTCGCAAAAATTCAAGGTCCGTTTTTTTACCGTCGGCCGTTACGGTAACGGTATCTTTTCCATTGCAGCTGGCGGGCCAGAAGCCTATCACACCTTTTGCCGTGAGCCATTTTTCATTGATGATCTTTTGCAGCAATGCCCTTGCATCGTTGTACAACTTAGTAGCTTCGGCGCCGATTTTTTCATCGGTAAGTATTTGCGGAAAGCGGCCACCCATTTCCCATGCAATGAAGAAAGGGGCCCAATCTATATAATGCGCTATCTCGGCAAGGTCGTAATCAACAAATGCCCTGGGGCCGGTGAATGCAGGCACGGGCGGCGTGTAATCATTCCATTCAATCGGGGTTTTGTTGAACAGGGCTTCGGCATAAGTAATGTATTGCTTCGCCGATTTTTTATTGCCGAAATCTTCGCGCAGCTTGTCGTATTCTGCCTGCACGCCCTGCAGGTAGGGCCGTTTTTGTTCTTCGCTCAGCAGGCTGCCTGCCACGGTAACGCTGCGCGATGCGTCCAACACGTGCACCACGCCGTGCTCATATTGCGGTGCGATCTTTACCGCGGTATGCATGCGCGAAGTGGTGGCGCCTCCAATAAGCAGCGGAGTAGTAAAACCCTGGCGCTTCATTTCGTGCGCTACGTGCACCATTTCATCCAGGGACGGTGTAATCAGTCCACTCAGTCCTATCAGATGTACTTTCTCCCTTTTGGCAGTCTCCAGTATTTTATCCGCGGGAACCATTACTCCCAGGTCGATCACATCGTAACCATTACAGCCCAGCACTACGCCCACGATGTTTTTGCCAATGTCGTGCACATCGCCTTTAACAGTGGCGAGCAATATCCTGGCGGCGCCATTGCTTTGTTCGCTGATAATTCCGCTGGCCGCATTGGCCTGGCGCTTTAGTTCTTTTTCAGCTTCGATGTAAGGCGTAAGCACGGCAACGGATTTTTTCATTACCCTGGCACTCTTTACTACCTGCGGCAGGAACATCTTACCGCTTCCGAACAAATCGCCCACCACGTTCATCCCGTCCATCAATGGTCCTTCTATCACGTCTAACGGTTTTGGATATTTCAGCCTTGCTTCTTCGGTATCGGCCTCTATAAAATCTGTAATGCCATTTACCAGCGCGTGCTTCAGGCGTTCTTCCACGCCGGCGTTTCGCCAGGCATCGTCCTTTTTTTCTTCCTTGCCTTTTGCCTTTACGGTTTCTGCAAAGCTTACCAGCCTTTCGGTGGAATCGGGCCTCCTGTTAAGGATCACGTCTTCGCACAGTTCGCGGAGCTGCGGTTCAATTTCATCGTACACTACCAATTGACCTGCATTTACAATGCCCATGTCCATGCCTGCTTTAATGGCATGGTAAAGGAATACGCTGTGCATGGCTTCGCGTACGTGGTCGTTGCCGCGGAAAGAGAAAGAAATATTGCTGACGCCGCCGCTAATTTTTGTCAGCGGCATTTTTTGCTTGATCTGCCGCGTAGCCTCGATAAAATCGATCGCGTAGTTATTGTGTTCTTCGATGCCAGTGGCAACGGCGAAAATATTTGGGTCGAAAATGATGTCCTGCGGCGAAAAGCCAACCTGTTCCGTCAGGATCTTATAAGCCCTGCTGCAAATATCAACGCGGCGTTGCAAGGTATCCGCCTGTCCCGATTCATCGAAAGCCATTACGATCACCGAAGCGCCGTAGCTCTGGCAGATAATTGCCTGCTCGATGAATTTCTCCTCGCCTTCCTTCATCGAAATGGAATTCACGATGCACTTGCCCTGCACGCATTTAAGCCCTGCTTCTATGATAGAGAACTTGGAAGAATCTATCATGATGGGTATGCGCGAAATGTCCGGTTCGCTTTGGAGCAGGTTCAGGAAAGTGGTCATGGCTTTTTCACCATCCAGCAACGCATCGTCCATGTTCACGTCCAGTATCTGCGCGCCGCTCTCCACTTGCTGGCGGGCAACGCTCAGTGCTTCTTCGTATTTGTTTTCGCGGATTAACCGTGCGAACTTTTTTGATCCTGTAACGTTGGTGCGCTCACCCACGTTTACGAAATTGGTTTCGGGCCGTACGACCAGTGGTTCAAGCCCGGCGATCCTGAGGTAGGGTTTAATATGAAGCAATTCACGCATAGTTTTATATTAGGCCCGCAATCGAATTTTACAAAGCTGCTTCCAACACCGGCAACGGTCTTGGTTTGCATTCCCTCACGTGTTCGGCAATATGGCGGATATGGTCAGGCGTAGTTCCGCAGCAACCGCCCACGATGTTCACAAATCCTTCTTTCGCCCATTCTTCCAGGTAATGCGCGGTATCCTGCGGGTGCTCGTCGTATTCGCCCATGGCGTTCGGCAATCCCGCATTGGGATAGGCGGAAGTATAACACGCCGCTATCTGGCTAAGCTCTTCTATGTGCGGTCGCATTTCCTTTGCGCCCAATGCACAATTCAACCCAATGCTTAACGGCTTTGCATGCATCACCGATGTATAGAATGCTTCCAGCGTTTGGCCGCTCAACGTACGCCCCGATGCATCGGTAATGGTGCCGCTGATCATGATCGGCAATTCTTTCTGCACGGTATCCCTGAAATATTTTTTTACGGCGAAGATGGCCGCCTTTGCATTCAGCGTATCGAAAATGGTTTCGATGAGCAACAGGTCAACACCGCCTTCTACCAACCCCTTTACCTGTTCATAATACGCGTTCATAGCCTCGTCGAAGGTAATAGCGCGGAAACCGGGATTGTTTACATCAGGCGAGAGCGATAATGTTTTGTTCAAAGGTCCCAATGCGCCGGCCACAAAGGGGCCGGGTTCGCCTGCCAGCTTTAGCGCGCTGGCCAAAAATTCATTCACTGCTTCCCTTGCGCATCTGGCTGCTGCAAGGTTGATCTCGTAGGCCAGGTCTTCCATGTGATAGTCGGCCATGGAAACGCGTTGGGCATTGAAGGTGTTGGTTTCTATGATGTCTGCGCCGGCTTCCAGGTATTCCTTATGAATGGCCTTTACGATCTGCGGCTGTGTAATGCACAGCAGGTCGTTATTGCCTTTCAGGTCGTGCGGCCAGTCTTTGAACCGCTCGCCGCGGTAGTCGGCCTCTGACAGCTTGTAACGCTGGATCATGGTGCCCATGGCCCCATCGATGATGAGGATGCGCTCGTTCAGTAAATCGCGGATGCTTTTCATGTTCTTAAAATTAAATTGGTCAAACAATCAGCCAGGCAGTTGCCGGAACTGTTGAAATTTAATTTACCGAACCATATAAACGTTGGGAAACCTAAGTGGAGTTTCTTGTCGTTTATTAGTTCTGTTATTGCTGCTCCGGGTGTTTCGCCGGAGCTTTACAGGCCGAACAATAAACAAATCCGCCTGTAAAACAGGCACAAAGATAAACGCATTAAAGGGAAATAACAAGTAGGGGGGTGAAGGATGAGCAAATGCAGTCATGGATGCATGCCGGCGGCGTTATCTCTTTGACACATAACTCTCCACCGGCAAACGGTTGCTGATGCTCCTCGCTAACGTTAGCTCGTCCGCATATTCCAGCTCTCCGCCAAAGGCAATACCCCTGGCAATAGTGGTAATCCGCACGTCGATGCCGTGCAGCTTCTTTTGAATGTAGTAAATGGTAGTATCGCCCTGTATAGTGGGGTTCAGGGCAAAGATCAATTCCTCGGTACCTTCTTTTTGTATCCTGGCAACCAGGCCTTCGATGGTCAGTTGGTCGGGACCAATGCCATCGAGCGGCGAAATAGTGCCTCCTAATACATGATAAGTGCCACTGTATTGCTGGGTGCTTTCAATGGCAATTACATCGCGGATGTTTTCCACTACGCAAATGAGTTGCTGCTTGCGGAGGGAGTTGGCGCAAATTGAACAGATATCGGCATCGGCCACATTATAGCAGCGCTGGCAAAAGCGAATGTCGTTGCGCATTTTGGCAATCACTTCGCTGAACTGGGTCACTTCGTCTATATCGAGCTTCAATAAATGCAGCACCAGCCGCAAAGCGGTCTTCTTGCCGATACCGGGCAATTTCGCAAATTCATTCACCGCATTTTCAAGAAGAGCAGAAGAAAATTGCATAGTGCAAAATTAACCAATTAGCCAATCAGGTTGCCGGTTAAAGCCTTAGAACACTGAATTAATGGGATAGCAGTGGCGGTTACAGCGTAATATCAATCTCGTTGTCCCAATTGGACCTTACGTTCAATCTTCGTGTAAGGGGCATTACTTTTTCAGGTTGCCTGCGGGTACCAAAGAAACTGCCAGGGTCCCATTTGCCATTGCGGTTTTCATCATAGAGGATGCGCATTTCATATTCGCCGGGCACAAACAGCCGTATGTTCACGTCGCGGCCGGTAAATACATGAGTATGCTTCACCTGTTCCCCCTGCACGAACAGCAATACAGGATTCTTGCTCATGTCAAGGTTCAGAAAACGCAGCTTAAGGGATCCGTAATCGGATTCCTTCCGGGTTCGGAAAGTAAGCGTATCGTTGCGCAACAGCTTTCTGCCCAGGGTGTCCTCCGCGAAGTCCTTGTCAACTATCACATTGTAAGTAGTATTGCCTTGCCAGGGAAATCGCAACGTCAACAGCTTTCTGCTGGTATCCAGTACCAATGGATAGCCGGGGATGGTATTGAACTGCTCATCGGTAAAACGCACTTTGGTGGAGTCGAAGGTCTTGAGCGGAGTGGTAAACCGCACTTCCAGGTTATTGAGCAGATCCAGTTGTTCGTTCTCTATATTGGTGGCCACGCGTAAAATTCGGTCTTGCTGTGTTGCCCCTCTCTGTGGCCGCCCTGTTGCGGTACCGGTACCCGTTGCGGTAGTGGTGCGAGGAGTTTCGGCAGTTTCGCGGTATGCGTACAATGTAACGGGCGGGGTGCCCCCGGGCGCAACACGCACAGGTTGGTCGGCAAAGCCAAATAACTGGCTTTTGGATTGATATCTTTTCATCCCACCCTCATCTTTCAATGCATATACAGCAAAAGTATCGGCAGGCAAATTCTTAAATGTAAAATTACCATTGGCATCCACTCTTGTATAATAGCGGGGACGGTCTTTTGCCACTGCCGAATCTTCGGTGCTGGTGTGCAGCAGTACGATCAGCGTGCTGTCGCTACCGCCGGTTTCAGCCAGTATCACCCTGCCGCGCAGTTGCAATGAATCGAACACGGGGCCGGTGGAAAAGATATAAGTGAAGTCCTTCAGCTCGTTGTTCTCATTGATATCGCGGATGGCATTTCCGAAGTTCAATGAGTAAGTAGTATTGGGTTCCAGTGTGTCTTTTAACCTCACCGTTACGGTGCGCAGCCTGCTTTGTACGTCCGGCATTGTTTTAGGCGTAGGCGACACAATTAAGTTTTCCATGATGCTGTTCACTTCCACAAACTCATCGAATGTGAAGGTGACCCGGTAATTGCCAAAATTGGTGCTGGAATCATCCGGGTTGGCATCGAGCAATACCGGGGGCAATGAATCCCTCGGCCCGCCTGAGGGAGGTACGATATTGGCGCAGCCGCTCAGGCCTATGCCATCTGCAATTAACAGTGCAAAAAATGCCAGGGCAACAATAAGCTGTATGGAAAATGGCCTCTTCATGTGATGCGGGGACAAACTTAGCGGGTTTATTGGCAATGAATGCGGGAGTAACCTTAAAAATGAGATAAAAAAGATAAGAGATCGAAGGACAAAAAGAGGGAAAAAAGAGCTTAGATGGGTTCCATGGGGCGTAAAATGCCGGTCAGGGGTAGTTGTTCTTCTTCCTCTTCAAGATCGTGGAGGGCGATGGCCAGATTGTTGGTCTTTACAAAATTGCACCAATGGCAGTCTTCTTTTCCGCAGCCCGTATAAAAATCACGGTTCTGTATCTTTTGCCATACGGTGACGATTTGCTGGGTAACGGCATCGATGTCCGATGGCCGGATGACCAGTTTTTCCTTGCGGTAATTTTTCTTTTTATCGGGTTCGATAAAGTCGAATTCGGTACTTACGATTTGCCATCCGCGTTCGTTGTTATCGGCAAGGATCTTATAAAACACGGCCTGGCGCCAGTAATCGCCGCCGTTAGGGTCTTTTTCCGAAGGAGGCGATAGCTTGGCTTTTGCTTTTTCCGGATCGCCGGTCTTGTAATCTACGATGTTCACCTGCTTGCCATCGAATTCCAGCTTGTCCAGCTTGCCTTTTAGCGGAACGCCCTGCACCACTACGTTGCGTACGCTCCATTCCAGCACCACTACTTTGTTCCAGGATGCGATGTACTTATCGTAATAATTGGCCAATACTTCCTGTCCGTATTCGAGCCTGCGTTGGAATTGTTCCCTAGTAAAGCTTTCGCGGTGGCGGTGCATGTACCATTCGAAAAATGAAATGAATTTTTCCCTGGAGGGAAATTGCTTGTTGCTTTCCTGTAATGACCGGAACAATTGTTCCAATGCAAAGTGCACTGAAGAGCCGAATTCAGCAGCCTCGTTCTTGGGCGATGGAATGCGGATAAGGCTCCTGTAATAAAATACCAGCGGACAATTCAGGTAATTGTTCAGCGCGGTAACATTCATTACAAACTTATCGAGTAAGCGTGTCACCAGCTCGTCTTCAGGCTTGTCTATTTCAGGTGCGGTTTGCCCGAAGTGCAGCGCCTGGAAGTCGGTAAAGGTTTCTTCGTCCAGGAATATTTTTTCAACCGGTAATTCTTGTCTTATTTCTGCAATGAACATGGAAGGTTCCAGTTCCTTGCCATCGTTGCTGAACCTGCAGTAGGATATGACGAGGTGTTGCTCAGCCCTCGTCATTGCCACATAAAATAAGCGGCGCAGCTCTTCATCGTCTTTTTGTTTGGGCAACGATTGAAATATCGTATTGGGCAGGCTGTACCCTCCGCCGGGTTTTCTTTTCTTTTCCCAAAAGCAGGAATTGCACGCGGCAAAGAACACATACTCAAATTCAAGTCCTTTGGAGCCGTGTGCGGTCAGCAGGTTCACGCCCTTATCGTTGCCGCTAACCTGTATCAATGGAAGGCTTAGGTTTTCTTTCTCCATCAGGTCAACCATGCTCACAATTTCCTGCGGCCGCATGGTGGGGTTACGGCGCGTTTCTTCTTTCACGAAATCAAATAATCCCGTCAGCACCTGCATTTGCCAGGCTTGGTCGGGCGCTTTCATGATGCTGCCCAGCACGCCCGCTTCGCGAATGATGTTTTCCAGTAATACCTGCAGCGTAACGTTCGGCAAATCGCCGATCAGTTTTTCCAATACTTTCGAAGCCCTTCTCAATCCATCGTGAATGCCGGGGGTGAACAGGTCTTTCGGCGGCATGTTCGAACGCTCATACAACAATCGCCTCAGCGAAGTTTTATTATCGGAAAATTGCAGGTCGGCCACTTCCACGCTTAGCCTTGCAATTTCAATCGGAGGGATATTGAACCAATTGAAGTGCAATATTTCGAACAGCATTTCATCGCCGCCATAAGGTATGTCGTGCTCGGCCACCAGGTATTTTAAGATCATCAATATTTTTTGGGCGAGCGGGATCTCCAGAATATTCAAACTTCGTTTACTGTATACCGGTATCTTCTGCAGCCGGAAATAATTCAGTAGCTCTTCGCCGTATTTGTTTTCACGGTAGATCACGGCGATGTTCCCGGGAGGGATTCCTTCGTCCAATAGTTTTTTTATGCGGAGCGTAAGGTCTATCATCTCGTGCCGCGAAGTTTCATACTCCCTTATGGTGGGCCAATGTTTTTTGTCCATCAATAATGGATTTGCCGAAAGCAGGTCCTTGGTCAGTCCCTCCATTTTCCTGATGAGCCTTTCATTATTGCGTTCGATGAGCGTTTTAGACATGTCCAGGATGGGCTGGGTAGAGCGGTAGTTGTGCGTAAGCACTATCTTGAGCAGATCGGTTTTATAGCTGCGTGCAAATTCTTCCATGTTCTCTACGTTGGCACCCTGGAAGCGGTAGATGCTCTGGTCGTCGTCGCCCACCACAAATACGTTGGGCTTGTCCCAGTAGTTGATCAGCAGTTGTACCAGCTTGTTTTGTGTGCCGCTGGTATCCTGGTACTCGTCTACGAGTATGTACAGGAATTGCTCCTGGTATTTTGCGAGTAGCTCTTTATTTTCTCCAAATGCGCGCAACACCCAATTGATCATGTCGTCGAAATCGTAGCGATTGCGCGCACGCATCAATTGCTGAAAGCGGTCGAATTCATTCACGGCCGCCCACAAGCGCGTCATTTTTTCTTTTTCTTCTTCGATGCGTTCTGTTTTCAGATCGCCGGGGCTGAACTGCTTGTAAGCTCTTTTGTAAACAAATTCTTCCCGGTTGGGCAGGTCCTTGATGTATTCATCTATTTTTTGATGAATGAAGGCCGGTGTCCAGCCCTCGCGCTTCATGGTGCTGAACAGGCTTTGCAGGTTGTTTATTTCGAAGTATACATCGCCCCGGTATCTTTTCAGGGGGTGGTTCTTTGGAAAAGTATCTATCAGTTCGCGGAACAATTCTATTCTTTCCAGGTCCGATATGGGATCGAGCGAGGTCTTTTCAAACAAAAAAAGGTTTTCCTGGATCACTTCGTTGCAGAAGGCATGAAAAGTATGGATATGCACTTTATAGGCTTCGGGGCCTATAAAATCCAGCAGGCGCTTGCGCATGGCTATAACGCCGGCATCGGTATAAGTAAGGCAAAGTATGTTGGAGGGGGCGGCATCGGTATCCAATAATATCTTGCCGATGCGGGCGGCGAGGATTTGGGTTTTACCCGTTCCGGGACCGGCGATAACCATTACAGGCCCCTCTATGGCGTTCACTGCTTTCTGTTGGGCCTCATTGAGTTGTTGATATGTTTCCTGGAATTGCTTCGACAAACGGTCCTGATACGCACGCATACCCAAAGTTAATTACAAAACGCTCGTTTCCAGCCTTAGGATTTCCCCATTCCCGTTTTGGGAGTGGATATTTCACGGTTCTATAAAATATACCGCTATAGAAATGCGTTTTACACCCGACTTTAACCGGGGAAAGGCCCATTTTGGAGGCCACCCTAATCCAACTGATATGAAAAACCAGAAAAGCCTACGAATTTTCATCCTGGCCGATGATGCATGGCATGGCTCGATGCTTGAGCAGCATGTCTCCCTCAATCCCGATTACGAAGTAAAGCGCTTCGAAAGCGCTGAAATATTCTTCCAGCACTTACGTGAGCAACCTGACGTGATTGCGATAGACTGTCCCGTTAATGGCGTGGAAGGCATCGACCTGCTCAGGCGCATCAAGTCGGAGTTGCCCCGCGTTCAGGTAATCGTGATCGCAGGCAAGGAAGAAGCTGCCAATTGCGTTCAGCTGTTGAAGCAAGGCGCGTTCGAGTACATCGTGAAAGACGACACCATGCAGGACCGCCTGTGGAACACGCTGCTGCACCTGCAGGAGATCATTACCCTGAGGTATGAAGTAACGCAACTGAAAGAAGGATCCGCGCCCGTGAATGCAGAAGCCAATGGAAATGGCCTAAGCCAGTTATTCTATAAAGAAATTTCGCTGCGCGAATATGAATGCCAGATCATCCAGTACTACCTGGAGAAATACAATAAAGATGTGTTGCTGGTAGCCAAAAAGCTGGACATTGGTAAATCCACCATTTACCGGATGATACAGAACGGGGAATTGCGCAAAGGCGTGGCTTAACCCGGCACCCTGGTAATAAACTTTTCTACCTGTTTTATCTGGTCAACGAGCTGCGGCGTCGTTGGCTTTTTTGCTTTGGCCTTCCTGAAGAATTCCTTCGCGGCCCTGAACTCTCTTTTGTTGATCATGATGCTGCACATTTGCAGGTAAGCCGCGGCTTCGCTTTCCTTATCGTGCAAACCTTTTTTAATTGCCTGGCGGATATAACTTTCTGCCTGCTTCATATTGTTTTTCTGCGCGGACAGCATGCCCATTTGCAATAGGCTGGCGCCTTCTGCTTCCTTCATCGGCATGCCCAGGTCAAGCCCTTTCTTCATGTGCTTCTCGGCTTCGTTATAATCCTGCTTGACCATGGCAAGATTGCCTTTGAGGGTATAATACACCGAGCGGATAGGCTTGTATAAAAGGTTGGGATATTTAATAGAGTTCAATACTTTTTCGGCGCCTTCCATATCACCGGTCTCCATGTATTCCTGTATCAGCCGCAAAGGACCGAAGAAGAAATGTGTGAAGGCAAGGAATACGCCAATGAGGTACAAAAAGAAAGCGGCCCAAAATCCTGCATAATAATGAAGCGCCACGCCGCCGAGTATGCATGCCACTGCCAGGTGTAGCCGGTATTTGATGATCCAGTTGTAAAATTTCATAAGTGAAGTGTTACGGGTTTTCGTTACGAACTACGGAACCCATGAGCGGAATTCGTACTTTACCGAACCGCAAATATAAAGCCCCGGCTGCAAATGCTTTTATTTGCGTGCCGGGGCCTGTCGGCCTGCTCAATACAAGCTTGTTATTTTTTTATCTGAGGTAGTTTCCTGTCTTCCTGGTAGTCGCGTGGAGATTCCTTCTTTTTGCTTTCCGGCACCATGCGCTCATTGCCCTGCTGGCTGTCTCTCATTTGTTCATTGTGCCTTTCATTCCTGGCCCTGCTCTCATTTTCCCGTTCATTCATTCCCTTGTTGTCAAACTCTTCCTGTTGCTGAAACCGCTCATCGTCAGTCTTCCGGTTAACATCAGAATGCTTAGGAAGGTCTTTGTTCTTTTTAGCCATAAACAATTACATTTTAATTTCAATAAAAGCACAAATCTTTACGCCCTTCTCAGAACGTAAAGATTTGTTTGGCAAGTCAATCATCAGATTATAAATCATCTCTTCTTTGTCCTGATCCCATGTTGCCGGAGCTTCCAGAGGAGCTGCCGCCCTGGTTACCGCCCTTGTTGCGGTCGTTTTCCATGCCGCCTTGTCCTTGCTGGCCGCTACGCTGGCCTTGTCCTTGTTGTCCTTGTCCCTGGGAACCTGAAGTATTCTGGTCCCTGCCACCTTGTGAACCTTGTCCGCCCTGTTGTCCTTGTCCGCCCTGGTCACGTCCTTGTTGACCTTGACCTTGTCCTTGTCCCTGGCCTTGTGAAGGATTGTTCTGGCCTGATTGGCCGAAGTTTCCTTGATTTTTGTCTGCCATATTCTTAAGTTTTAGGTGAATGAAAAAAAGTTTATGCTATTCAGCATTGCGATCGTAATCGATAGATGATAGTCTGGACCGGCTGCCTTTGTTTTCGTTTCCTCTTCCTCTTTCAACATCTTCTTCTCCGGCGCTCAGCCCGGGGTTGGCTGCATTTTGTGTGCGTAAATCCTTATCGCCTCTTTCACGGCCGTGCTCGTTACGTCCGGAAGTTTTTTGGTTTCTTGAATTTTGTGACATAATCCCCGGTTTTTTATAGTTAGCAATATTGTAACGTGCCCTGTTCCTGATGTGAAAAAATTATGCCTTTCTCAGTTGCCGCTGCACGACACTATTTAAAAAGGATAGCAGCATGTCTAACAATCAATTTGATGAGCCTGAGGAACGAAATCAACAATTAAGCGTGCACATCGGTATGAACACAAAAAAGCGGATGGGTAAAATCGTACTCAATTGTAACTGAATTTCTAGTGTTTCGATGAGGATCGATAAGGATGCATTTTGGAATCGGAATTGAAAGACAAATACTTACATCTTTTGCATCACTGGTACTCCCGGTCAGCAAGATTTTAGCATACAAAGAATTTAAAAACAAGCGACTTATGGTAAATACAACAACACAGGAAAACAACCAGGTGAACGTACCAGAGCGCGGCACCAACATCATTAACGTTGGATGGCAGGAGCGGGTACTGTCGGCCGGGGTTGGCGGTTATCTGTTTGCGGCAGGATTGAAGAACCTGACCAAAAGGCCCATTAAAGGGTTGTTGCAAACAGCAATAGGCGGCTTCCTGCTTTACAGGGGATCTTCGGGCAATTGTCCTGTTTATACCAGTCTCGGCAAAACCGGCGATGCTACGCATGCTTCCTCCGTAAATATCAGGACCTGCATGATGGTGAACAAGCCACGCCATGAGGTGTATCAATTCTGGCGCAGGCTGGAAAACCTTCCCAGGTTCATGAAGCATTTGCTGACCGTAAAAGAGCTCGATGCCAAGCGGTCTCATTGGGAAGCGGTAATACCCGGCAATATTGGTACGCTGAAATGGGATGCGGAAATCGTAAAGGAAAGAGAAGGCGAGTTTATCGGTTGGCAGTCCTTACCAAACGCTACTATTGAAAATGCGGGCAAGGTAGAATTCAGGGATATCGATAACGGCCTGGGCACTGAGCTGGATGTTACCATCAGCTATCGTCCGCCCGCCGGCGAAATCGGTAGCGGCATTGCAAGCTTATTGAATCCTGTGTTTGAAAAACTTATTAAGCAGGACATTCTCAATTTCAAGCAATATATCGAATCGAATGAGCAGCCCGTGTATGGCGGCCAGCAGGAAGCAGGAAATATCCCGGTGCACTAATCTCGTGAGTGGTGAGTGGTGAGGTATGATTGACTGATAACTCACCACTCACTCCTCACAATCTCAGCCTGATCCTCCACTTCTCCAACACACCTGCAATTAAAATTATCAGCAGCGAGTATACTAGGGATTTTACAATGCCTATGCCGCCTGTTCTCAGGAACAATGGAAGACTGACGCCTATCAGTGTATAAATAGCATAATGAACGTATGGCAGCAGATAACACGTGAGCGTGCTGGTGCCTGCCGGTTTTATTATCGCAAACCAATCCTTCTTCTTTTGAATGTCCGCAATATAGATCAGCAATACAAAGAACAATAAGCTGATGCCGGTGCAGATCATGACCCAGGCAGGAGTGGCCCTGATCTTAGAAATGCCTTCCAGGGGCCGGACGCAAAATCCACCAACGATCATCAATGCGCCAATAATTGCCAGCATAACCATGGCAGCAATTTGTTTATTGGCCGCGGCCGTTCGTTGATATATTATTGCGGAGACCACTCCGGACATGGTCAATGCGGGCATGGATGCATCGCCTGCTATCCATACATATTGCTTCATACCATCGAGTGATGTAAGCCATCCTGCATGAGCGGCAATGTTGAACAACAGGAAAAATAGCCAGGCTGCCGACAGAAAGAATAAATTTTTTCGTGATAACAGGAAAAGGGTGGCGCATAACAGGTACGCCCAACCGATAAGTCCCAATATGCCCCACCACCGGGGACGCATCCAGGTAATGCTATCGCCTTCTCTGCCTTTATAAATAACTGCCATTGCAATCAACAGTGCAATGCCCAATCCTTGTAATAATAATTTGTAGCTGGCAGGAAGGGAAGACTGATTGACTGGAGGCGCACTCCCGCTTACGGCACCAGGGTTTGCGTTTGCTTTTCTTTTTGCAGAAGGATAGTCAAGCCACACCAGGAAGAACCCTATGGTTATTAATAGCTGCCACACCGGTTTTGGAAGTAACGATGCTGCGTTGTGATAGTTTTCGAGGTTAACTTGAAAGAAGCCCATGACGAGCAAGGCGAGTGAGCGCGTAAGGATATAAATAAATAGCTGTTGGTGCGATGCGCCTTTGGCCTGCCGCGCCATCAATGCAAATGGAAGTGAAAGGCCTACTATAAATAAAAACGCTGGAAAGATGGTGTCCGCCAAACCCATGCCGTCTTCTTCGGCTTTGGTGTGCTCCAGCCAAACCGGAATGTCTTTCAAGGTCCCTAGATCATTCACGAATATCATCAGGAACATGGTGATGGCCCGCAGTACGTCTATAGAGGCCAGGCGAAGCGGTTGCGGGGTTGGTTGCATGCTGTATAGTGAGTTGCTAACGGCGTTTTGTAACTATATAGGAAGATATAAAGAACTCCAATACGGCCGTTTGCAATTGCTTATGTTAAAAGTCCCGCGTGTAAACTGGTTGTTCTTCAATTATTTGTTTTTTGAAACCGCGTGCCTTTAACAATTTAAGATTCTCTCACATTCTTTGGCACTAATTCTGGTCTATAGCAAGCATCACTAAAAATCAATTATCTGATTAAAATTAGACTTATGAAAAAGTTTTTATCCGTTTTTGCGATAGCTGGTTCATTAACCATGGCAGCGTGTAGCAGTAACCCTACTGCTTTGCAGAGTGAAAAAGCTGTAACGTTTACCGACACGGTAGGGTTGGCGCAGTTTAATGCATGGAAGGCGCAGCAGGCAATGGAGAGCATGAATGCTACCAATTATGCCACTGTTGCTCCGAAAGCAACAACTACTGCGCGCAAGAGCACTAGTTCCAATCGTTCGGTAAGTACCAATAAATCGATCGGTTCTACCACTTCTTATCCTGCCAAACCTCAAAAGAAAGGTTGGAGTAAAGCAGCTAAGGGTGCGGCCATTGGTGCCGGTTCCGGAGCTATTATCGGTGCAGTTATCAACAAGCGTAACCGTGCAGTAGGCGCCGTAATTGGTGGTGTAGCCGGTGGTGCAGTTGGTTATGGTATCGGACGTTCGATGGACAAAAAAGACGGCCGTTACTAACCGGTAAGCAAACAAGTCTTTAAGTTTGAATCCTCAATCTAAGCGCGGGGTCCTGTTGAAAAGCAGGACCCCGCCTCATTTGATGTCATTGGGTCAATAAGTCATTAAGTCAACACTAATGACTTATTGACCTAATGACCTAATTTTAATGTTCCAATGGACGCCGATATCCATACGCTTTATTCCTCGGATTTTTATGCCATCAGGGATTTCAAATGCCGGTGCACGGATTGTAAAAGATCTAAGCCCGAGTATGCTTCTTCTTTTTGCATCAGCTTTGTCCGCAAGGGAAATTTTGTGTTCAATGTGTTCCGGCATGAGCTGGATTCTTACAGCGGTTGCGTGCTGATAACAAAGCCTGAATACGAACACACCGTAACACATGCGCACTCGGTGCCGGATGAATGCACCATTTTTGATTTTAAAAGAAGTTTTTACAATGATGTGTTGCAGGAGTTGTATGGCCGCACCGCCTTCTTCATCGATAATGACCTGCACTCGACCTTGTGGCATAGCAATCCTGAAACTGAATTTCTTCATTTCCGTATTCTGCAATTGATACATACGCGTTCTACCGGCAAGCTGCAGGTAGACAACCTGGTGATAGAAATGATCAACAGGGTGCTGAACTCCATTACAGATTACCGCCCCGACCACCGCATCGATGCAAGGTTGAAGAGAAATCATCTCTCCACCATCGAGCTGGCTAAGGAGTATATGACGCGCAATTTTTCTGAAGACATTTCTTTGATGGAGATCGCCCGACATTGCCATGTAAGCCCTTTTCATTTCAGCCGCATATTTAAGACTTTCACCAATGCATCGCCGCACCAGTATTTGCTGGGACTGCGGTTAAAGAATGCCGAGCTATTGTTATTGGATACCGCGCAACCTGTGGCCGACATTGCTTTTACATCGGGGTTTAACAGCCTTGAACATTTTACTGCGGCATTTCGTCAGAAATATCAGCTTGCTCCCGCAAGGTATAGAAGGGGCGAGCGGTTAAAAAACAGCAAGATTCCTTAAGTGTTCCCCGCTTGCCGCCTGTAGGTTTGTCGCATAAAATTTATTGTATGAAAGAGCAAGCATTGGCAACAAGGAATGAACAGTTATTGGCCACACTCGAAAATTCGAGGAACTACACGATGGGCGTTGCAGAAGCAATGCCTGACAAGTTTTATGGCTTTGCACCAACAGAAGGCGTATGGAATTTTGGAGAATTGCTAAGCCATATAGCATATGGCATTCAATGGTGGGAGGCCAATTATATCAAAGGTGAGAAAACCGATTGGGCACCGCCTCCCGCTAAGAACACCAAGGCCGCCGTAGTGGCGTATCTTGAAAATGCGTACAATGGCCTGGAGAAAACATTGAATGGCAAGCTTAGCGACGAAGCCATAAAAGGCTTTCATGCTACCACGGACCATATCACACACCACCGCGGGCAGGCCGTGCTTTATTTGAGGTGCCAGGGAATTACGCCGCCGGAGTATGTGTATTGATCAGGGGACATTGCATTGATGGAATGATGGTACAGATCAGATGGCCGCAAGGCCATCTGTTTTTATATACATTACATGCTGACCGGGGCCGGTTTAAAAAGCCATGCGCCTGCAAACGTCAGCGCCAGGCCCAGGACCACGCTGCCAGCTAGATAAGTTATTGCCATGGTAAGATGCCCGGCTTTGATCAATTGATAAGATTCAAAAGAGAATGCCGAGAACGTGGTAAAGCCGCCGAGGAGGCCGGTAGTTAACAATAGCTTTGTTTCCATATTCAAATTCCATTTTTCTGAAAAGCCGTACAAACATCCTATCAGAAAACAACCAATAAGATTAACCGCGAACGTGCCATAAGGGAAAGTTGCTGCTGCTTTTAGTTGAATGGACGAGGAAAGCAGGTACCTGAGTATTCCTCCGATAAAGCTCCCTAAACCGACAAGTAGTATAAGTTTCATGCCTTTGCTTTTTGCCGCGTCAAATTACAAAACCAAGGTTCGCAAGCGGCCTTGTTTTATGTACAGATAAGCGATAAACAACCTCCGGAAAAAATTTCCGTGGTTTTATTTGGATTTGCTGAACACTGTTCAGTATATTTGCGCCTGAATAGTTTTTATGACAGTAGCCTCACGCAAGCAACGGGAAAAAGAAGAGATGCGCAAGCTGATCCTTGACGCGGCCAGGAAAATATTCCTGGAAAAAGGCTATTACCAGGCAAGCATCCGCAATATCGCCGAGCAAATCGAGTACAGCCCGGGCACTATCTATCTCTATTTCAAGGAGAAGGATGAGATCTTCCACGCCCTGCACGAAGAGGGCTTCCGGCGTTTCCTTACCCGCATGGCCCCGCTGCAACACGTAGCCGACCCTTTTGAAAGGCTTAAGGCCATGGGTAAGGTGTATATGGAATTTGCCCAAACGGACAGGGACTATTACGAGCTGATGTTCATTATGCAGGCCCCTATGAAGCACGAGGAGCACCACGACCAATGGGAAGCAGGCCACGAGGCATTGAACCATCTTAAAAATGTGCTGCGCGACTGCCAGGCTGCCGGCCGCTTCAAAGGCCTCGATATCGAATACCTGTCATTTACTATCTGGTCAGCCATGCACGGCATGTGCGCTTTGTACTGCCGCGAACGCTGCAAAGCTTACCATGATGTAAACCTGGAACCTTCCGACCTTATGGAGAATGGATATAAATATTTCGCAGAGATGCTGGGCAAGCTATAATTTTTTTGCCTAGATGCTGAACACTGTTTATTAATTAAACGATGATTATCAAATTGATCGGTATGAAAAATTTCCTACAAGCCGCAACGGGTTTACTGTTGCTTATTGGCCTTCAAGCAAGAGCGCAGGACATACCAAATGAGTACGTGACCACTGCATTGGAGAACAATCTTGTGCTGAAAGAAAAAAAATTATCGCTCGAAAAAAGCCTGGTCGCACTGAAAGAGGCGCGTACGCTTTTCCTGCCCACCACGTGGTTCGAAGCGCAGTACACGTTGGCACAAGGCGGCCGCTCCATCGACTTGCCGGTTGGCGACCTGCTGAACCCCGTGTACAAATCGCTGAACCAGCTTACCGGCAGCAACAATTTCCCAACCATCAGCAACGTATCCGAGCAACTGCTGCCGAACAATTTTTACGACGTGCGACTTAAGACCACGGTGCCATTGATAAATCCGGCCCTACGCATCAATAAAGATATCAGGCATCAGCAAACACTGCTGCAACAAAACGAAGTTGATATTTATAAGCGGACATTGATCAAAGAAGTAAAGCAGGCATATTATAATTACTTGGTATCGGGCAATGCAGTGGCTATTTATCAAAGCGCATTGGAAATTGTGAACCACAACCTGAAAGTAAATGAATCACTTCTTAAAAACGGTAAAGGCCTTCCGGCTTACGTATCCCGCGCGGCCAGCGAGGTAAAGCAGGTGACCGCTCAATTGCAAAATGCACTGAATGAGCAACGCAATGCAAGAGCTTATTTCAACTTCCTCCTCAACCGCCCCCTTACCGATTCTATTATCACCATAGAACCAATATTAGATGAAAACAAATTGCCTTTACTAAGCACAGCCGATAATATCCATGCGCGCGAAGAATTGAAAAGCCTGGATATCGCGAGAAACATTAACCAGGACATGCTGAAGATGGACCGCTCTTTCCGCACGCCGCGATTGAATGCATTCCTGGACCTGGCCTCGCAGGGATATGATTTTAAAGTGAACAATAAGTCATTGTTCTACCTAGGCGGACTGCAATTGCAGGTGCCCATCTTTACCGGCAAAAGAAATTTATACAAGATAGAACAGACCACCCTCGAGGGTGAAGCCATCCGCACCAATGCCGCACACGTCAGGCAACAACTGGAACTGGCCGCTTTTGTAAGCCATAATTCCATCATCACTGCTTACAACAATTACCAGGCATCCGTTAAGCAACACGAGGCCGCCGTGAATTATTTTAAGCTTATCGACCGCGGGTTCAAAGAAGGCGTCAACAGCTTCATCGAGTTCCTGGACGCAAGAAACCAGCTTACCACCGCGGGGTTGCAGGCAGTGATCAATAAATACAAAGTGTTCAATGCCCTGGCTGATTACGAAAGACAAACCGCTTCCTATTCATTCAAATAATAAATCAATTGTTATGCGTACGATATTCTTATTGCTCTCGCTGGCTGTATTAATACAAGCTTGTGGCGGCCGGGCCAACGACAAAAAGCCCATGCCCGATGCCAATGCCATACCGGTTAAGCTGTTACCTATTAACGCACAAACGAATGCAGGCGCCATCCATGTGGCTGGCTTAGTGGCAACTGAAAACGAAGCGCGCCTTTCCTTTAAAATAGGCGGCATCATCGATAATATCTATGTGAAGGAAGGAGAGAAAGTAAAGAAAGGCCAATTGCTGGCAACCTTAAAATCAACCGAAATCGCCGCACAGGTGCAGCAGGTGCAATTATCGCTGGAAAAGGCAGAGCGCGACTATCGGCGTCTTTCCAATCTTTACCAGGACAGCGTGGCAACGCTCGAGCAATTGCAAAATGCAAAAACAGGCGTAGATATCGCGAAGCAAAACCTGCAGCAGGTAGCTTTCAACCAGCAATATGCGAAAATATATGCGCCGTCTGATGGGTTCATAGTCCGCAAGGCCGGTAATGCCGGAGAACTGGCCAGCGCCGGTTCACCGGTGCTGCTCATGAATGCGGTATCAGGCTCCAGCAAATGGATATTGAAAGCCGGCGTTGCAGATAAGGAGTGGTCAGCCATTGAAACGGGCAATACTGCTACTGTACAATTCGATGCATTTCCCGGTAAAACTTTTCCCGCGGTGGTTAGCAAGAAAGCCCTGGCCGCCGATCCCGTAAGCGGTTCGTTTGAATTGCAATTGCAAATCGATTTTGGAAAGGAACAACCCGCCGCCGGCATGTTCGGGTCGGCCTCTATTACACCGGCCCGCCAGACTACCGGTTACAGCATTCCTTATGAAGCCTTGTTGGAAGCGAATGGTAAGAAAGGATTTGTGTTTGTAAGCGATGACCGCAAGACCGTTAAAAAAGTGGAAGTAACCATATCAGGCATCAGCAACAATGTTGCCTATATACAGGATGGACTGCAGGGTCATTCCTTTATTGTAACAGCAGGCAGCCCTTATCTAAATGACAACTCTATTATAAAAGTTATCGAATAGCCTCATTCCCGTTCACATTTTTCAATTGTCACTCATGCGTATCACGTCTTTTTTCGTAAAAAATTATCAGTTCACCCTTGTCGTGTTCTTAATGGTAGTAGTGGTAAGCGTTACCACGCTGCTCACCATGCCAAGAGAAGAAGATCCCAATATCAATCCCCCTCAGTTTCCCGTGGTAGTTATCTATCCCGGCACCAGTCCGGAAGACCTGGAGGAACTGGTTGTAAAACCATTGGAGACCAGGATCAGCGAACTGGAGAACCTGAAAAAGATCACCATTAAAATAGACGATGGCGTTGCCGTCATCAGCGTGGAATATAAATACGAAAGCGATGTAGAAGCGAAGTACCAGGAACTCGTAAGGGAAGTAAATGCCATACGGCCCGAACTGCCCCAGGACATTTACAGCATCGAGGTAAAAAAAGTTACACCTACCGATGTGAGCGTGGTGCAGGTAGCACTGATCTCTGAAAATGCTTCGGATGAACGCATGAAGTATTATGCCGAGCAACTAAAGGAAGACCTCGAGAAAATAAAAAGCCTGAAGAAGGTTGAATATTGGGGCGTTCCCGAACAGATAGTGCGTGTCGATTTAAAACTGGACAAGATCGCACAACTGCGCATACCAATGAACTACGTTTTGGGCAGCATCCAAAGCGAGGCGGCCAACATTCCCGGCGGCAACGTGCGTGCAGGCACCAAAACATTCAACGTAAAGACCAGTGGAAAGTTCAAAAGCCTGGAAGAGATCAGGAATACCGTGGTGTTCAATGGAAATGGTTCGGTGGTTTACCTGAAAGATGTGGCGGATGTAGCCTTTAATTATGAAGAGCAAAAACACATCACCCGCTTGAACGGCCATCGCGCCGTTTTGGTCACCGCCGCGCAAAAGCCCGGCGAGAACATTGCCAATACCCAAAAAGCTTACCTGCCGGTAATAGAAGCTTTTTCAAAAAAGCTCCCTGCAAACATCGAATTGATCCGTCATTTCGACCAGGCTGAAAATGTAAGCCGCAGGCTCGGCGGTCTCGGCATCGATTTTTTAATCGCCATCGGACTAGTATTGATCACCTTGGTGCCGTTGGGATGGCGCGCTTCATTGGTAGTAATGGTAGCCATCCCTTTGTCGCTCGGCATCGGCATTGTAACGATGAATGCGCTCGGGTACTCACTTAACCAGTTGAGCATCGTAGGATTGGTAGTAGCGCTTGGCCTGCTGGTAGACGACAGCATCGTGGTAGTGGAAAACATCGAGCGATGGCTGCGTGAAGGACATAATAAAATATTCGCGGTAACAGAGGCTACCAAACAAATCGGACTGGCCGTACTGGGTTGTACTGCCACGCTGGTGATAGCATTTCTGCCACTGGCCTTTTTGCCCGAAGCGCCCGGTGAATTCATCCGCGGGCTTCCGATAGCCGTTATTACATCGGTGCTGGCTTCCATGCTGGTATCGCTCACGATTGTTCCTTTTCTTGCGAACAGGGTTTTGAAAACAACGCATCATCCCGACGGAAATATTTTCCTGCGCGGTTTAAAGAAACTGATCCATGGAAGCTATTCAAGGTTGCTGAATGCTTCGTTGAAAAGGCCGGTTACTACAATGGTGGTGGCTTTCGGTTTGTTTGGGTTGTCGTTGGCATTGTTCAAGGTTATCGGGTTCAGGTTGTTCCCAACATCAGAAAAGCCACAGTTCCTCATCAATATCAATATGCCTTTGCAAAGCAACCTGGAAGCCACCGATAAAATGGCGCGATATGTTGAGCAGCAACTGAAGCAGGAAGAAGAGATAGCTTACTTTACCACCAACGTGGGCAAAGGGAATCCACGCATATACTACAATGTTATACCGGAGAATGAGAAGTCCGACTTCGCCCAGTTCTTTGTTCAACTCCGGCACGATGTAAGCCCTTCACGCAAAAGAAAGATCATTGAGAAACTGAGAGAAGGGTTTGCGATGGTGGCGGGCGCAAAGATCGAAGTGAAGGATTTTGAACAAGGTCCGCCCATCGAAGCCCCTGTTGCCATCAGGATCAGCGGGGATAATCTCGATACGCTTCGATTGCTGGCCGCCAGGGCAGAAAATCTATTGAGGTCTACTCCCGGCGCCATTTATGTAAACAACGAAGTAGGCGTATTGAAATCGGACCTGAAGCTGGCCATCAATACTGAAAAATCCAGGACGCTCGGCATTCAAACCGCTGACATCGATAAAACGGTGCGGCTATCCGTGGCAGGCTTCGACGCAGGAAAATATACCGATGAAGATGGGGACGACTATCCCATTATCGTAAATGCGCCACGCGAAAAATTTGCTACGGTAAATACCTTCAACAATATTTTTATCAACAATATTGCAGGCACTCCCGTTCCCCTCAGCCAGATCATGCAGCTGGAATTTGAATCTTCGCCGAGCACCATCAAGCACCTGGATAAAAAGCGCTTCGTGGTGGTTACGGCATTTACCGACAAAGGCGTGTTGGCACAGCAGGTAACAAAACAGTTCATGGAAAAAGTTTCGATGCTGCAACTGCCCGCCGGCTACGAATTGCAGTTAGCCGGTGAAGCAGAAAGCGAGAAAGACGCATTCGGCGGCGGGTTTATGACCGTGGTAATAGCAACCGTGTTCCTGTTCATCATGGTGCTGATACTGGAGTTCAAAACTTTCAAGAGCACGCTGATCGTGCTGTCGGTAATTCCGTTAGGAATCATCGGCGGCGCGCTCATGTTGTGGCTCACCGGCAATCCCATGTCTTTTGTGGCCATCATCGGCTTTATAGGATTAGCAGGTGTTGAAGTCAAGAACTCGATACTGCTGGTTGATTTTACCAATCAATTGCGCGCAGAAGGGAAAAGTCTGGATGAAGCTATTAAGGAAGCAGGTGAGCTGCGGTTCCTGCCCATTGTGCTCACAAGCCTTACCGCTATTGGTGGTTTGATGCCGATTGCATTGAGCAGCAATCCGCTGGTATCGCCGTTGGCGCTGGTGTTGATAGGGGGCCTGATATCGTCCACTTTATTATCGAGGATAGTAACGCCGGTGGTGTATAAGCTGATACCGCCGAAGGTGTAGTAATTAATTCACTGTGCCTACGCGTTGCACTTCATCTCCCGCAGCGCCGCTGCTTCTCCTTGCCTGCTGTTTCATGGCCTTGCCCAAACGGTAGGTAAAGGAAATGGTAGCCACCCTGCTGTCACGCATCAGCTTAAAATATTCTACTACGGAATTGAAGTAGGTCCACCCGGCCATGGACTGAGTATAAAATACATCCCGAAAGGTGAGCCGCAGCGTGCCTTTGTTACCCATTACCTGTTTTGAAAAACCAAGAGATAATTGCCCTGTAGGGTCCAGCACTTCCTGGATGTCGTTTTGCGCACGGGTAGTATAAAATCCACTCAGTTCGGCGCCCCATCCCTTCTTAAACCTAAGCTGGTTGTTGATGCTAAGGTTCAATTGTGTAATCGATGCCTTGTACACCTTCCACAACACCCCTTCGAACTTTTTATGGTTCATGGTTGCCTGCCCTGAAAACGACCACCATTTGGCCGGATTTAGCTGAGTGCTTACCGTTAGTCCGAAGTTTTGCATTTTGCCAACGTTGCCTTCGCTATAGGTAATGCGGCCTGTAGATGTATCGGAATAAAATATCTGGGAGAAATAATCCCGGATGATGTTATAGCTGACCGTAGTCGAAATCGTTTCCTTATAAATGTGCGACAGTTCCAGGTTCCAGGTGAACTGCGGTTTAAAGTAAGGATTGCCTGTTTGGAAAGTATATTTATTAATGATGAATACAAACGGGTTCAGCTTTTGAAATGCCGGGCGGTCGATACGCCTGCCCGCACGGAAAGTAAAGCTATTGACCGAATCGGCCTGCCAGGTGACAAAAGCTGTAGGGAACAAGCTTCCGTAATTGCGGTTAAATGTAGAGTCTTTTGTAACCGCATTGCCAAGCTGGTTGGCTTTATAGGTAGTCAGCTCATATCGCAGCCCTCCCTGCAAATTCCAACGGCCTGCTTTTGCGTTCAGGTTGGTATATGCCGCATGAATGTTCTCGGTGTATAAGAAATGGTTGCTTTTACCGAGGTCTTCCTGCCAGTTACCATTCCCATCGCGCAGAAAATATTGCGTGGGATTACTTGTCTGCACTCTCGAGGTCTTTACACCGGTCTCCCATTGCATGGAAGAGAAATTATGTGAATAGTCGGCCTTTGCTGAAAAAATATCCAGCTCCGACGGGATCCTTCCTTCGGATGCTTCGGCTATGCTTCCGGGTGAGGCGGCCTTGTTTTCAAAATACTGGGTGGTGTTGATATCGTATTTGATGAAATCGATATCAGCCGTAAGTTCCTTGTTCGCGCTGAACACATGCCTTGCATTTACGTTCACGCCCGCCTGCTGTAGTTTGGTGTCGCTGCTGCTATTGGTATAGATAGTCGAGTCCTGCTCGCCGGATGCATTCATCCACAGCGCCGTGCTTTTCCCTTCATTTTTACGGGTAAAATAAGTGCCGGTAAACACCAATCCCAGCGTGGTTTTGTTGTTCACGAAATAATCCGCGCCGGTGCGCAAAGTTTGTCCCTTGTTAGCTCCTTTGGTAAAATAAGGTTGTTCCAGCAACGCCTCGGCACTTACGCCGTCAGCCTTATAGTAAGTACGCAGCGCGTACAGGTCCAGCATATACTGGTTCATGTTCGTGCTGTAAGTAAGAAAATAATTGAACGATCCGTTCCGGTAATTGAACACCACGTTGTTGTTGTTCCTGGGATACATACCCTGTCCCGCCGAAACGGTAAAGCTGCCATTAAAGCCTCTTTGCCTGTTCTTTTTTGTTTTGATATTGATGATGCCCGCATTGCCCGCTGCATCATATTTTGCCGAGGGATTGTCCATCAGCTCGATGGTCTCTATCTGCGAGGCATTCATACCCGAAAGCAGGTTTTGCAGGTCGGTACCTGATAGCTGCGTAAGCTTTCCATCTATCATTACGAGTACGCCCGGCCTGCCTTTAAGACTGATGGCGCCATTGCGGTCTACCGTAACCCCGGGCGATTTCTCCAATACTTCCAACACCGTGGCTCCTGCATTGGTAATGCCGGCTTCCACATTTACCACGGTCTTATCGGGTAATATTTGTACAAAGGGCTTTCGTGCGGTAACGGTAACATCTTTCAACACGCCGGTGGCTTCCTGTAAAACAATATTGCCGGCATAGGAAGTTTCCTGTGCAAGATCGATGCGGCCGCTGTATTGTTCAATATGGCCCACGCGGGTTACGCGCAACAGGTAGCTGCCGGCATTAAGCTCGGTAAATACCGCAAGGCCCGAACTATCGGTTATATTAGTGCGCAATAAAGTGGAATCTGTTTTCAGCAGGCTTACTGTTGAATGCGGAAGAACGGCTTGTTTGGACGACAATACCGTTAACTTTATTTCGCGGTTGGGCTGTGGTTGGGCCAGTGTGACAAGGCTGGCCAGCGACAGTATAAGGACGGAAACGATCCTGGGCATAGAACGGCAAGGTATTCAATGCAATCAAGGCCAGCGGCCTTTTTTGTTCGAATGGTTAAATAAAAAGATGAACTGGAAGCTCATATAATGAAAAAAGCCTCCGGTTATTCTACCGAGGCTGGGTGATAAGCAACCGGTAAGCCTTACGGGGCTAGACCGGTTATGTGGGTTGTTTTTCGATGGCTAAAGAACTTGTGTATTTGTTTCGACAGATCAAAGATGCACCAGGAATAAAGCGTTTCAAAGCACCCTGTGAATGAGTTGCGCAAAATACCGCATGAATTGCATTATTCATTCAATTGGCTGGTCCGGTATTCCGCAGGCCTGTATTACATTTGAGCCTGTTATAATCAGCCCGATTTGCTAAGACCCGTTTTCATTACCGTCATTGCAATGCTCTGCATGAGCCGGTTGGCGGCGCAACCGCAATACCTGTTCACGCGCTTCGGCACCCGCGATGGGTTGGCGTCGGATAAGATCATGGCCGTACAGCAGGACGAAAAAGGCTTTATCTGGATCGCTACCAACAACTGCCTGCAACGCTACGACGGGCAACGCTTCCTTAGTTTTTATCATCAACCCGGTAATCCACGATCCGCCCCGGAAGGCCTCATTAACCAGATGAGGATGGACAATAAGGGCAGGTTGTGGCTGCTGACAACCGACTTGCAGATAGGTTATTTCTCCACCGCTGATTTTACCTTTCATGAGGTGCCTGTAAAATTTTCCCGCGATTCCTTGGCCAAAAGCCTGCATAGATATTATACTGATATTAATGGCAACATCATCCTGCTGTCGTGGGCATTCGGCTTTTTTCATTATGATGAAAAGGAAGGTGTGTTTACTTTACAGAACAGCGCCCTGAGGTTGCCGCAAGGCTGGAGGCCCAGTTCCTTCCACCAGGACAAATCGGGCAATTACTGGCTGGGCGCCGAGCAGGGATTGGTAAAATACAATCCCATCAAAAAAACGTTAAGCTATCGCGGGCATAATGAAGACAAGGACCCAGTCATCGATGCTTTTTCCTTCGCCAACCACGTGCAGCATTTTTATAAAGATGCAAAAGGAAGGTATTGGCTAACGTGCTGGCCACCGGGAGGTTTTTATATTGTAAGCTACGACTCCGTTACCCGCGCAATAACTTACTGGCAGGACCAACTGGCGCAGCAGGTAAGAAAATATTACGAGCTGCAGGTGATCAAGGAGCTGAAGGATGGATCTTTTTGGATTGCCGGTCCCAACTTTCTGGCACGCCTTAACGACCGGCGTGACCGCTTTGAAATGATACCCCGCTACTCACCCGATGAATTCAGCATCCGGTACGACGCTGTACAGCATTTGTTCGAAGACCGCGAAGCCAACATCTGGGTAAGCACCGACAGGGGATTATTCCGTTTCAATCCATCGGCCCAGCTGTTCAAAACCGTTTCTACGCGCAGGCCGGCAAATGATACGGCATACACTTCCCTGGTCACCACCATTTTACAATTGCCCAATGGCAATGTGATGGCCGGCACCTGGGCCGACGGCTTTTTCGCCTATGATAGCAATTTCAATCCTATCAGGGTCGATGGGTTCAATCTTTACAATACCGGCGAAGGAATGCCCTGGTGCATTTACCGCCACAGCAGTGGCGACCTGTGGAGAGGCCACCAGGGCGGATGGGCGTATGTAACAAGGGCTGGCTCCCGGACCACCGAAAAGGTTGTGGACAGTGCGTTCGGGCGCAGTACGGTAAGACAAATAACAGAAGACAAGCAGGGCAATCTTTGGTTCGGAACGCAACGCGGGGATGTGATCAAAATGGATGTTGCCACCCGGACATTTACCGTGATGCAAACGTTGAAAAGCATCATCGCAAAGCTGTATACTGACAGGGAAGGATATATCTGGGCTTGCACGTTCAACGCCGGTGTTTTTAAGATCAATCCCACGGATGCGCACATCGTTTCGCATTACTCATCCAAATCGCCCGAAGCCCAAAGGCTAAAGATGGACGGCGCTTTCTCCATATACCAGTACAACGACAGCCTGATGGTGATTGGTGGTAAGGGGCTTGCTTTCCTGAACCTGCGTACCAACAAGATCACGCATTTTTTTACAGACAAATCGTTTTTACTGAACGCTGTCAACAATATTCTTCCAGACAAGTTCGGATACCTGTGGATTACAAGTGAGAATAACCTGGCCCGAATAGACATCAAGCGAAACGTGATGCTGTCATTTAATGAAGAAGATGGATTGCCCAGCGATATGTTCGGCACGGCTTCCGGCACCACACTGCGCGATGGCCGCATTGCGATAGGCCATGCAAAGGATATCCTGGTGTTCGATCCCTCCGTGTTTTCATCAACCAAGCATCCGCCGCCCAACGTGGAAATAACAGGATTTGCATTGATGAACGAATGGCTGCGCATGGATTCGTTGCGCAGGCTGCCCGATATTGAACTTCGGCATAACGAGAACTCCATCCATATCCAGTTTTCAGCCCTGAGTTACCTGGACCAGTTTGCCATTTTGTACCAGATGGAAAACCTGGACGAAAAATGGATCAGCGCGGGTGACCGCAGCGAAGTCAATTACAATTACCTGCCGCCGGGCAAATACGTCTTTAAGGTTAAAAGCGTAAATGGCGAAGGGCAGGAATCCGCTGTTTCATCGCTGATCATTTCTGTCAACGCTCCATTTTGGAAATCCTGGTGGTTTTACAGCCTGGTGCTGCTGGGCATCGCAGGGCTATTGTTCTGGTTCGATCGGGAACGCATGCTGCGCAAGGAAGCAATTCTGAAAATGCGCAGCGATATTGCAGGCAACCTGCACGAAGAAGTGAACGTGGCCCTGAACAACATCAACATATTAAGTGAAATGGCAAGGATCAAGGCTGATGATGATCCGCAGAAATCGAAGGAGTTCATTGAACAGATCCACTCCAAGAGCCATAACATGATCATTGCGATGGACGACATGCTGTGGAGCATCGACCCGGCCAACGACAGCATGGAAAAGAAAGTGGAACGCATCCGCGAATACCTGGACGCACTGAAGAACAGGCACGACATCAATGTTCATATCGCGGTAGACAAAAAAGTATATGCCCTTAACCTGAACATGAAGCAACGCCACGAAGCATTTCTATTGTTCAAGGAAGCCATCAAGGGCCTGGTGAATGCAGGCGCCCGGAACGTGGAAGTGCATATCGGGCTCGAAAAATCCAAACTGCTGTTTGCCATTCAATTCGATAACGAAGGCTGCGACCTGCAGGAATTGAATAATCTTTTGCGGAGACAGGACATCGGCGCCAAGCTCTCCTCCATCAATGCCGAGATGGACGTGCAGGTGTATAAGAATGATTCCATGCTGATGTTACAGGTGAAAGTGGCTTAAACTATTTGCCCATCCATTTTTTGAAATCGCTGACCTTCTCGCGGCTTACCAGCGCTTCTTTATCTACTGCGGGCTTCACTTGCAATATCAGGCGGTTGCCGAAATAATCATCGATCTTATCTATGCAGGCCGCCGAAACATAAAACGAACGGCTGATGCGGAAGTACCGCGCAGGATCGAGCATGTCTTCCAATTCATCCATGGTATAGTCTACCACGAACTTCCTGTTATCGGGGGTTTTAAAAAAATTGAGCCTGCCATCGCTGTAGAAATAGGCTATCTCGTCTATTTCGATGCTCACCAGTTTTTGCGCGTGCTTTACCAGGAATCGTTTCCTGTATTCTTTAGGTTGTAGTTTTTGTTGCAATTCCTTTACGAGGCTGTCGATGTTCAGCTCTGCTTTGTTCTTTTCCTGCAGCTTTTTGTATTTGGTCAGCGCTGCCTGCAATTCATCTTTCTGGATAGGTTTCAGCAGGTAGTCTACACTGTTTACCTTAAAAGCTTTCAGTGCATATTCGTCGTAAGAAGTGGTAAAGATAACAGGGCTCTTTACGTCCACCAGGTTGAACACCTCAAAGCTCTGGCCGTCCGCCAGTTCAATGTCCATCAGGATCAGGTCCGGCGGAACATTGTCCTGCAACCATTCCACGCTGCTTTTAATGCTGTCGGTCACCCCAACTACAGTTGCCGTATCGTCGATGGAGGACAGCGTTTTCTGCAGCTTCTTTACTGCCAGTTCCTCATCTTCTACAATTAATATCTTCATGCTTCAACGAATTTATGCTTGAATGTTCAATTCTTCTTTATCGCTTTTTCTTGCCTGCTGCTGGGCATTGTTCCAGATAACAGGCAATACTACGGTAAAGTTCTTTCCATCTTCCATTACCTGAAAGCCCGGCTGGTTCAGCAAGGCATATTTTGCCTTGATATTATCAAGCCCTACTTTATTGCTCGGCGCTTTAATGGTCCTGCGTTGCAGGTTGTTGTTCACCACCAGCTTGTTGCCCGCCGTGGTGAATATGTCGATCACCAGCGGTTTGTTTTTAGAAAGCACGTTGTGCTTTACCACGTTCTCCACCAGCAATTGCAAAGAAAGCGAAGGCAACAGGTAAGGATTATACCTTTTATCGATCTGCACGTTGATGCGCACCGCTTCACCATGGCGCGTTTGCAAAAGCTTATAATACGATTGAATAAATTTCACTTCATTTTCCACGGTGCTCAGCCCGTCTTCATTGTTGCGCAGCAGGTAACGGTACACCTTGCTCAATTCATTTAAAAAGCTTTCGGCCTTTTTCTTGTCCTCTCCAATAAGCGATGACAGCGTATTGAAGCAGTTGAATAAAAAATGCGGGTTCACCTGGCTCTTTAATGTATCGAACTCCTGCTGCAGCGATAACTGTTGAAAGGTTTCTTTTTCCTCTACGCTTTCCTTGTATTTTTCCAGCACATAATCCGCTTCATACATCGTTTCAAAAATAATGTTCACGCAAAACCCTACCAGCAAACCGATCTTCAGATCGTCGTAGTTAAGCCTGTACCCCAATATGCCAAGCGCATCATACAAAAAGAAGATCAGCGCAACGGAAAACGACATAAAAGGAATGATGCATACCGCGAGTATCAGGATCCTTGTTTTGGTTTGCCTTAATCCCGGGTATCTTTTTTTAATGCCATTACCGATAATGGTATGCCCTCTCCACGAACCCAGGCCCAGGAAAAATATCAGCGGCATTGAAATAAGCCAAACCTTGTAATCACTGAACAACCTTTCATCGTACAGGATATAATTGAGCAAAAAAGCTATCACCGGCATGGATGCCAGGAACGAGTACCATTGCAATTTGGTTGGTTTGATCCACTTTTTCATATCGCCACTTCCTCCTTTTGACTGATCAGGGGTATGTATATCCTTCTTTGATCGCTTTCTTCTTTAATCACAACGGCCGGCTGGTTCAACAGCCGGTATTTGCTGATCAGGTTATCTACCGCTTTTTCATGATCTGCATATTCAGTTACCACCTTAGGCTGCAGGTTATTGCTCACCACCAATTGTTCATTTTCACCAGAGCTGATAACGATCTTCAAGGGATTGCTTTTGCTCATGGTGTTCTGGGAAAACGCATTTTCTACCAGCACCTGCAGTGTGAGTGGTGGAATGTATTTGCCTTTGTGTTCCTCGCTGATGTCCGTTTCCAATTGAAGCCCTTCGCCATACCTTGCTTTCAGCAGGTATAAATAGGATTTGATGAATTGCAGTTCCGTCTGCAATTCCACCAACTGATCTTCCTCGTTGCGCAGCATGTAGCGGTACACCTTGCTCATTTCATCCAGGAACCGTTCTGCCTTGTCTTCATCTTCATTGATCAGGCTCGAAAGCGAATTGAGACTGTTGAACAGGAAGTGTGGGTTCACCTGGCTTTTCAATCCCAATAATTGGCTTTTCTGATACACATTCTTCAATGCTTCTGTTTCTTTCTGGGCCAGTTTCCATTGATCGAACCGGGAAATGCCTTCCATTACCAGCGTAAGCGAAATATTGATAATGGCCAGTGAAATATAGGCATAGGTAAACCGCGTTTCGTTGAAGCGGTAACCGAAGAAATTGATCTTTTCATATCCCAGGAACAGGAACAGCAAAAACAAGCCCGACATCAGGATGAATATCAGCATGCACAGCGCCATGCGAATGCCCGTCAGGCGCTCATCGGGCATGCGGTTGCGCAACGTAATGGCAATGACCCCGCACATCATAAAGAAAAAACAAAACAGCACAGCCGAAATGGCCGTGGCCGATGCCAGCAACCGCCAGTCTGTAAAATAGGCCTTGCCGAAAATAAAGCTGTTGACCATTACCACGAATGGAACCACCACCAGCACCATCACCAGGTTGTCCTTACTATTGAATCGGGGCAGCTTCATACTACAAATTAAGTCATTAGGCCAATGGGTCATTAAGACATTTAATTGTTCGCCCTAATGACTCAATCAGCTAATGACCCAATGACTCTTTAGACTGTTTCATAATATCGTTAATATCCTTGTCGCTCAGGTTCTTATTGTCTAACCAGGGCACCTGCGAGCGGATAGCTGGGGTATCGGTTTCTTCCTGGCCGATAACCTCTGCCGGCATTGCCAGTACAGGGGCTTCGGTCTTGCACGAATTGTCGGAACATGCAAGAATGGGGGCAACAATCCCTATAAAGAGGAGCGCTGCTGTAAAAAATACCTTTCGCATGGCTTGTAGATTGTAGGATGTATCAATATAAACCTGCTGCAAGGTAGCCATGGCCGGTCCCTGCGGCAATACGCCAGCGGGTGAATTGGTGGAAAGGCTGCATGAATTGGGACAGGGGCCCTGGACTCCGGGAATAAGCTAGTCCAATCCCAGGCTGCGGTAGCGCGGGGCTGGGAAAATTAAGAACAGGCGCGGGGGAATTAAGGTATGAGTTTCATTACCCTGTTTACAATACGGTCGCAGTATACGAGGTTGAATTCGAAGATCTCTTCCGGGGAGTACATTTTCTCCACCATGTCACGGAGCATGTGCCGGGCGCGGTTCAATCTTACCTTCACATTTGCTTCGGAAATTTCCAGTACTTCCGCGGTTTCGGCGGTGCTCATGCCATTAAGTTCCCGCAATGAAAACACCATGCGGTAATCAATAGGCATGCGGGTAATGGCTTCGCCGATCACATGGCTAAGCTCCCGGTTGATGACAGCTTTATAGGTGTCCATCGATGGTTGGTTTTGGAACAGGGGAATTTGTTTTTCATCGGCTTCCGCATTGACCGTCTTTTCATTTTTGAAACTTAGCTTTTGCGCCTTTCTGTAGCATTGGTTCAACATGATCCTTACAACCCAGGTCTTAAACGAAGACCGCTGCTCGAATTTTTCCAGGTTTAGAAAAGCGCAAATAAAAGATTCCTGCATCAGGTCTTCAACGTCTTCATGGCGGTAGCCATAGGACATTCCCACCTTGTACAGGAACGGATTGTTTCTTCTGATAAGGATTTCGAAAAGCCCGGTTTCGCCATCTTTGATTTTCTGGATAAGTTCGGGCTCGCCGATCGTTTCAAATTGTTTTACGGCTTGCATTAAAAGTATTTTGAACAGGCTGTGGCAAAGTTCAGGTAAAAAGAAATACTGTTGCGTCCTCAACCATTAGAGACAGCCAACCCGGCCGGGGTTACAAAATTGTGGCCGCCGGCCGGGAAAACTTACGTAAAAAATTGAGTGTAAGCAACATGGAAGGGAATTGCCCGGTGGAATATCTTAAGCCGCGCTAACAATTACCGGCGATCGTTTTACGTTATTGCTACAGTAAAAATCCACTGTTTGTGAAAACCCTAACCTCTTTGCTGGCATTGCTGGCGTTTATTCAATTTACCCTTGCGCAACCATCTACCGATACCGGGGGCGTATTGAAGCCGCAGAAAGACAACGTAATTACCTCGAATACCATTCTCAAGATCGAGAACCTGGGGTTTCGCGTAAATACCGTTTTACCCGAGCTAAGGCCTACTGTTTCGGCGGATGGCAAGAGACTATTCTTCATTTGCGAGAACCATCCTGAAAATACAAAGTATCGCACCATTCCCAACTCGCAGGACATATGGTATTCTGAAAAAGACAGCTCAGGCAAGTGGCAGGACGCCATGCACCTGGGATACCCACTAAACACCATGCCCTATAACGCGGTGTATTGGATCTCGCCCGATAACAACAGGATACTCATCCGCGGATCGTTTACCCATGGCGCATTCAATGGAAAAGGCGTAAGCCTTTGCCACCTGACGAAGAGCGGCAACTGGAGCGAACCCAATGCATTGGTGATAAGAGAATATTACAAATACGACCGCGGTCTGCAATCAGGCGCTACCATGGCCAGCGATGGAAAGACGCTGTTGTTGTACATGACGCCGGAAAAGGGCGGCGAAAACAACGACATCTTCGTTTGCTTTCTTGAAAGAGATGGCACCTGGTCCGAACCGAAAAGCCTCGGTAAAAAGATAAACCTGCCAGAATACGATGAAATGACGCCCTACCTTGCTTCGGATGGTGTAACGCTGTATTTCAGCAGCAACCGTCCCGGAGGAGTAGGCGACAACGATATCTGGATGACCAGGAGGCTCGACAAGACCTGGCAGAAATGGAGCGATCCCGTTAACCTCGGCACTCCTATCAACACCGAGAACTGGGACGCATTTTTTACACTGGACGCCGGTGGCGAGTATGCATACCTTACCAGCAGCTCCAACACACTCGGCGAAAGCGATATTGTTCGCGTGAAATTGCTGGAGCGCGAAAAGCCCAATCCCGTAGTGTTGGTGCATGGTAACGTGTACAATCAAAAGACAAAAGAGCCGCTGAGCGCTTCGCTGGTATATGAAACCCTGCCCGATGGCGTGGAGGCAGGTAATGGTATGTCGAGCCCTATCGATGGATCATTTAAAGTGATATTGCCGTACGATAAAAACTATAGCATCAGGGCCACTGCGGATAAATTCTTTGCGGTGTCTGAAAACCTCAAGCTCGATTCGCTGGTGAAAGCAGGCTATAAGGAAATCCATAAAGATCTATACCTCGTGCCCATCGAGATTGGCCAGGTGGTGCGGTTGAACAATGTGTTTTTCGATTTCGATAAATGGGACCTGCGGCCTGAATCGTTCATCGAGTTGGACAGGGTTGTGAAATTGCTGAATGAAAATCCTACGATAGAAATTGAAATGAGCGCGCATACCGACAGCAAGGGTGCGGATGATTACAACTTCAAGCTGAGCGATGACAGGGCCCGCTCGGTGCGCGAATACATTCTGTCAAAAGGCATTGCTCCTTCACGCATCATATCGCAGGGCTATGGAGAGACCAAGCCCGTTGTGCCCAATACCAATTCCGATGGCAGCGACAATCCCGAGAACAGGCAACTGAACCGCAGGGTAGAGTTTAAGATTTTGAAGAGTTGATTATAAACGCAGGCTTATCTTGCGTGCATAATGACCCAAAACCGGCACAATTTCCTGATAGGCTTTGCTTTTGCATTGCTGGCTACCCTTCTATGGTCGGGCAATTTTATTGCAGCGCGGGGCTTGAACAAGAGCATCTCTCCTGTTGCGCTCAATTCGCTTCGATGGGTGGTTGCCACATTGGTGCTGCTGCCTTTTGCTTATTCAAAATTGGTGCAGGAATGGAAGCTGCTGCGTCCTCACCTTTGGCAATTGTGCTTTGCGGCCTTAAGCGGCGTTACCGTGTTCAATACATTCGTGTATGTGGGTGGAAAATATTCATCGGCCACCAACCTGGCGCTGATAGGCACTACGGCCGCACCCATTTTTGTATTGCTGATAACTGCCTTGTTTTTAAAACAGCGGATATCATTGTACCAGATCATAGGCACCATCCTTTGCGTTGCGGGCATCGTTATATTGATTTCCGGTGGAAATTGGGAAGGATTGCGGCATTTCACACTTTCTACGGGTGATATCTGGATCCTGTTGGCAGCCCTGGCCTTTGCGATTTATACAGTGCTGGTGCGGAAAAAGCCAGCCGGTGTTTCTGCCATCAGTTTTCTTTTCGCCATATTTCTTTTGGGTACCATTTTTCTCATTCCTGCCCTGATCATCGATAGAAGCATGGGCCACCGGTTTGCATGGAACGAGACCATCGTTTTATCCATCCTTTATCTTGGGATAGGCGCCTCCGTTATCTCCTTCCTTTCGTGGAATATTTCAATAAGGCGCATTGGGCCGGCAAGAACAGCGCTCTTTGGCAACCTCATTCCTATCTTCAGCACTATCGAAGCAAGCATATTGCTGAACGAAGAATTCAGCAATGTTACATTGATAAGCCTTGCCATCATACTGATGGGACTGCTTATTGCCAATTTGCATTCGTTGATGCCGGCCAGGAAAATTGATACAGCAGGATGAAATTTTTCGTAAATTTAGATAGCCACTTCAAAGCTACACGCTCTTATCTCCGCCTATAAAAATCATGCTTGTGGGAAAATGCTTCACCCCAAAGCCAATGAAAGGAAAAAGTCATGCAAGATTGTGCAAAATAACCGCAGAAAGGGTCTTGGTAACATTTTAAATGACCACGAAAATTACCGGTTATGAAAAACTTACCCGCATGTATTCTACTCCTGCTCATCGCCTGCGGTCCCAAGCCCGAAGCAGATATGAAAGGCGCTTACTCCATGACCAGCCAGGTCATTAACGATGGCACAAAAGATTCCATCATCGACCGCAAGCAATTAAAGATCTTTACCGATGGGTTCATGATGTACGCCTCGCCCAATGTATCGGACTCATTTGCCAACTTCGGCATTGGCAGGTATGCTGTAAAAGACGGCAAACTGACAGAATACCGGTTCTATACGGCCGTAGATGGAGAAAAGATGGATACGTTCGAATTGTCCGTAGAGCAAAATATGGACGGGTTCCGGCAGGTGATCGAAAACCTTCAAATGGAAGGGAAGACCTACAAGCTCACGGAAGACTATGAAAATGCCAGCCGCGAACTGGCGAGCCCGCTTGACGGCGCCTGGAAACAAGTGAAGAATATTTACATTACTGCCAAGGGAGATTCATCGGTAAACAACAATCCGCTCGAGTACAAAGCCTTTCAATCGGGTTATTTTATCTGGGCCATTACCGTCAGGGATTCGCTCAACAGGAGGACTTCCGTATTTGGCTATGGACCGTTTGAAATGGTAAATCAAAACAAGATCAGGGAAACCATTGTCAATTCCACTTTCTCCACCACCCTGGGCAAAACGTACGAGGTGGACATCGAATTCATGGGCAAGGATTCCTATAAGCAAACCATTACGTTTGCCAATGGCGATAAGTCGATAGAGATATACGAACGGTTGAAGTGATTGGCGGTATCTTTGCACCAAATCACTACCTGGAGTATGAATATTCTTTCCGTGGTTACGGCGCGTGTATTTCTGTTTATTGCGATGATGATAATGGCTGCCGGAGTTAGGGCCCAGCTGCGCACTGCCTACCATGATGAAATTGAACAATGGCATAAACAGCGCATCAAAGACCTGCGATCAGAAAATGGATGGCTGAACCTCGTTGGATTGTACTGGTTATCCCCGGGCAAAAACAGCTTTGGCAGCGGCCCGGGCGTTGCCGTTAGATTTCCCGAAGGCACTATGCCTGCCGACGCGGGTTATTTTGAATTAATAGACGCAACGGTAAGAATGGTGGTAAAAAACGGTGTGAACATCACCGTTAACGGTAAGCCTGTGCAGGAGGCCGTGGTATTCGATAAGGATTCGGCACGGGAAACACAGCTTGGCCCGTTAAAATGGAACATTATCAGGCGCGGGGATAAATTTGGGGTGCGCATACGCAACCTGGAAAGCCTGGCGGTGAAGGATTTTAAGGGAATTGAGCGCTATGAAGTCGACAGCGCGTGGAGGATCAGTGCTGTGCTGGAACCTTCGGTGCCGGGCGGTATTGCCATTAAAAACGTGTTGGGACAAACCAGCACGGTGTCTTCTCCCGGTAAATTGGTATTTACCCTTGGGGGCAAGCGTTATTCCCTGGATGCGCTGGACGATAACGGCGACGAGCTGTTCATCATATTCGGTGACGAGACCAACGGCGTGGACACCTACCCGTCAGGAAGGTATGTATATGTAAAGAACCCCGGTCCCAACGGCGCCACCATCCTGGATTTTAATAAGGCTTACAACCCGCCCTGTGCATTTACCGACCACGCAACCTGCCCTTTGCCGCCCCCTCAGAACCTGCTGCCATTGGCGATTACGGCGGGGGAAAAAAACTACGGAACGCACAAATAAGTGCGGCATGCTGCGTTTCCAAATGAAAATGTTATTCACACGTTATATACTTTCCTAAAATAATTTCATCAACAACTTGCACTCTCATTGGTAAAAGCTGTAAGTTTATTTTTATTTAACCTCTTAAATTTGAAATCTCATGGCAAAAGCAGCCAAGAAAGCCGCTAAAAAAGGAGCAAAAAAAGCAGCGAAGAAAGCACCTGCTAAGAAAGCAGCGAAGAAGGCCGCGAAAAAAGCGCCCGCTAAAAAATCCGCAAGAAAACCTAATGCAGCCTTTATGGCTCCGCTTACACCAAGTTCTTCCCTGGCAGAAGTTATTGGCAACAAGCCGATGCCAAGAACAGAGATTGTGAAAAAGATTTGGGACTATATCAAGAAGAACAATCTGCAGGACAAGAAGAACAGGAGAATGATCAATGCCGATGGAAAATTGAAAACCATCTTCGGTGGCAAAGACCAGATCTCCATGTTCGAGCTGGCCAAAGTGGTGAACAAACACGTGAAGTAAATTCATATACGGCGCAATGGCGCTGTTAACAGCCTGTACCCGCATAGGCAACGGCAAGCCCGTGATCTTATAGCGGACGGTCCATAGTCTCCCTGATCGCCGCAATGCTTATGTTTATACAGGCTGTTTTTTCTTTTTATACCGCATGTTTTGCTGCTTGTACGCTGCATCATGAAGATGGAGCTGTAAATTATTTCGACCCGTCTTTCCTTGCCCAGCTATCGATTACATAACTACCGATCTTTTCTCCCATTTCCGTTCCTGCAACATTGTCGGTTGTAAAATGCACGCCTGCATAAAATCTGGAGGTGGCGCAATCCTTTGCAAGCTTTTTAAAATGTGCGGCGTCGTCGGGGAAAAAATATGCCAGCACTGTTGCCGCGGTAAACGCAGCAGTTGCATGTCCTGAAGGATAGCCCGGGAAAGGCGGCGTACGCCCTATCAATGGTTTATATTCTTTGTCAAATTGATCGGGCCTGATGCCGAAGTAAGCATACTTGGCATCCATGATGGCAATGGTAGCATCGTGCAATGCAACATGTAATACGGTATATATGCGTACTGCTTCGGGCGTGTTGCGTTCCAGATGGTGCTCAAATATTTTCTGGCTTGCAAGATCGGTCCACACATCCAATCCATGCACCGATCCCCATCGGTATGCTTGCGAGGCGGTATAAAAATTCTGTTTAAATTCTTTCATCTCTTTCATTTCATTGGTAAAATCAGGTGGGGCCGCCGGCCTGAATTGTTTGCCCGATTGCAGCACCAACGGTTTGATATTTGCTGCGTGCGCTCCAACCGGGAAACTGCCCGTCCATAATTTCGGATCGTTGGGAATAGAGCCGGGCCAGGGCGCCGTGCCATCGGCCTTTGCTTTTTCAATTACCATCATGGCTACTTTCTTTCCAAGTTCCCATCCCTCGGCTACATCACTGGGAAATTGCACGCCTGCCAATATGCGTGAATGTCCCGCCTGCCGTGCTATTGCTATCAATGAATCACCAAGGGCAGGATAGAAATACGCAAGCACGTGTGCGGCTGCAGACGCAGACACTGCATGTTCGCAAGGATAGGAAGGAGTACCAGACGTTCCCGCCATCGCACGGATAGATGCATCCAACTCATACGGCCGTTTGCGGTTGTATTGGTATTTCATTTTCCACGCCGCGATGGTCGCATCATACATCGCAATATTCATCCAGGCCGTGGGGCCTCGCCAGAAATTGCCACCGTCTTTTGTAAATAATTGCGGGCCCGCCAATTGATATCCTATTTCATTCCAGTGGTACGAAGGCGCTCCGGCATCCCAATAACGTACCTGCCGCAATCCATTTGCATCGATGGATGATTGCAGTTGTTTAACCTGTTTCAGTTCCTGGCCAGTTGCATCTTTTCCCGGAGGAGCAGCATGCATTAACTCATTCGTATTAATGATCCACGTCTTCCAGTTAGCTACGTGGGGTTGCGATAATGACTGCAGCGAAAGCAGGCAGCAAAGAAAAATCAAGATGCACGTTGCCGCCCGGTTTGCAATGGATAAGAGCGCTTGCATAGCAGTAGTTTAAAGTGAGTAATGATGAGTAGAACTACTAACGAGCATACTAAATTAAAAGATCAGCAAGGCTATCTCTATCCCCGAAACCGGTGAAGGCCATGCACCGTCAGCGTGTACCCTGTTGCCGGTATATCCCTTAAAAACTGCTGTTTGTCACGCATAACAAGTTGTTTTTACACCCGCTTTTTTTGAATGACTGCTTTCAATTAACTTGTATAAATGGAAGTCACATCTACCCAGACAAAGGGCCGCATCGCACGGGTCAGGAAGAACCTGTCGCAGGGCCTTAGCCTGGCCTGGGCGGCTTCGCCAAAGCTCCTTATCCGCTATACCCTGCTCGGCATGTTCAACGCCATTATGCCTCCCATCGCAGTATACCTCGGCGCCGTACTGGTGAACAAGATCGCGGAGGCTCAGGTGCAATCGCTCACATTTATGGATATGCTGCCCGTTATTCTCGGGCTTTGGTTCACCATTATGGTGCAACGCATCATCGGCACCTACGTGGGTTATGGAAGAAATTTATACGTACGCAGGGTGGAGTTGGAAGCAGAACGGAGATTATTGGCCAAGGCATCTAAAGTAGATCTCGGGCATTTCGATAATTCAGATTGGCACGACCGTCTTGCACGCGCCAAGCGCGATGTATCCTGGAGGCCCGGCGACCTCACCTGGTCTGTGCTTGGATTGTCGGGTAACATCGTAACCATAATCCTCATGGCCGGCTTGCTGGCAAGCCTGCATTATATTTTAGTGGTGCTTGCATTGGCCGCCTCGGTGCTTTCGCTTTTGCTGGAAAGCCGCGTTACCTCCAAAATGTATAAGTTCTTTTATAAGGAAACACCTGAGGAAAGGGAAAGGCAATACACCGGCGACCTATTGGTGCAACCCCGCAATACCAAGGAGGTAAGAGCGTACGTATTGGCCGATTACCTGTTGGGCAGGTACCGTAATTTATCTGAAACCCTTTTTAAGCAAAGGGAACAGATGTTCAAAACAGGCGCACGCACCGCAATGCTCAGCGGCATACTGACCGGAACGGCATTGGCCCTGGCCTATGTGTTCGTTGCTATCAGGGGTGTTGAAGGCACCATTAATCCGGGTGGCGTTGTATTGGTAATCGGCGCGTTTACTTCAGTGGCGGGAAGCCTCGGGCAAATTTCCAGCACCTTCGTGGCGGTTGACCAGCATACTACTTTCCTGGACGATTATTTTTCTTTCCTTACCATTCCCCCCTTGGTGCCAGTTCCTGAAAAGCCCCAACCCATTCCTGAAGGTCCCATTGAAGAGATCATTTTCGATGACGTCAGCTTTACTTATCCTGGTGGCACTGAACCGGCGGTTGAAGGATTGAACCTGCGCATCCGCAAAGGAGAGCTTATTGCATTGGTAGGTGAGAACGGCGCGGGAAAAAGCACGCTCATTAAATTATTGCTGCGCTTTTACGATGCGGACAAGGGATCGATAAGCGTTGGCGGTATAAACGTTAAGGAAATGCATCCCGAAGAACTGCGCAACCGCATCGGCGTATTGTTCCAGGACTATGCGAGCTATGAACTATCGGTACGGGAAAACGTAATGATGGGCCGTCCGAACGGGCAGACCGATGACCTGAAAGTGATGAAGGCATTGCAGGATTCGCGGAGTGAATGGCTGGTAAAGAAAATGCCCGCCGGCCTCGATTCGAAAGTGGGACGGTTATTTGAAGGGGGACATGACCTTTCCGGCGGCGAATGGCAGCGGCTTGCGCTGGCCCGCATCATGTACCGCAATGCAGACATCTGGATACTGGATGAACCCACCGCTTCGCTTGATCCTGAAGCTGAGGCGGGCATTTTCGCCGAATTAAAAGAAAATCTCAAAGGCCGCATAGGCATTGTTATATCACACCGCTTTTCCACTGTACGCATAGCAGACCGCATCGCCGTTATTGCAGATGGCCGTGTTACTGAATTGGGTTCGCACGAGGAACTCATCAGGGCACATGGCCGGTACGCCGAGCTGTTTGAACTGCAGGCAGCGGGGTACAGGTAATAACTAACCTGTACATTAGTTCTCACGCCGAGCGAGTACCGTGAACGCGAAAAACCGGCCGTGGTAAACGCATGAACTGTTCAATTATCCCGTTCGATGTTCGATTTATAAATCCGAACGCTCGGCGCTTTTTTGTCACACCTCCCTTTCTCTTCTGATTTCCATTGTTATCGCGTGGGCCGTTGAGGTGGACGTACAGGGTGCTGGACATGGATAGAATGGCGGAGGCCTACTCCAATTAAAATGGGTGCGGCATGCACACAAAATTTGTGCGGTTGCAGGAGATAACGGTAAGGAATACGTGCTACAATCTGTGAAGAAAGATCCTTCCCGGGCAATTGTAGAGGAGCTGGGCGGAACATTTGCAGAGGACGCAGTGCCATGCCGGCCGCAGCAGTTTGAATTAAACCGCAAGAAAAATTCAGCCGCGGTACTTAAGTAATAACATTTACTACGGAAAAGGGGTTTTCATAATTGTGGGTTGATAGCGGCTGTAAATGCCAATAGGGTGGGGGTATTGAACGTATTTGACGCGGTCAAAACCCTAAACAGACCGCAAGGCCTATGAAAACCATTTGTACACTTGTTTTACTTATTTTTTGTATAAATACCTGGGCGCTCGATCCTAATCATTTTACCATTACGAGGATATCGGCGCCCTATTTTATTGTGGATGGCAATTCACCTGCAACCTTAACCCAGGCCTATGTAGGTTTTGAAATAAGGAACAACAGCAACAGCGGCGTTACTTATGCAGGCCTGCGGTTTACCATAACATCTATCGGAACCTCTGTTGCAGGTCAAAACTATGCAGTGGTTTCACCTGTGGGCGGCGTGATCAATGTCGGTACATTGGCGCCCGGCGAATCGCGGGTATGTTATTACTATGTTTCTTATCCTGCCAGCGTTACGCCACAGGCAACTTTCAACGTGCAGCTAAGCGATCAAACCGCAAGCGCAAAGACCCAAAGCATTGTAATCAGGAACCGGTCGAGCATCAGCGCCAATGCGGGCGGCACTGCCACGCAGACTTTTACCAACCAGGACCTCATTGGAGGTATTATCATCGATGATGTAACGTACGTGGTAGGCAATGTGCAGAATGGCGATGAAAATGATTTCCAGGTAGCTGTGTCTTCGCAATTCGATCCTGCTAAAATAACCTTGCTCAGTACCCAGGTAATTGCCAGCAACGTTCCCGGCGTCAATGTGGGCGCTACCGATTCGCTGCATTTTATAACAGGCAACGGATCAACCGGTGCAACCATCACCATGCGCTGGACCTTTCGCATTACAGGATATAATTTCACTACTTATTTGTTGCCTTGCGCGGGCGCAACCAGCGGCAGCACCAATTATAAATACGCATTGAACACCAGCCTCGGATCGGGCACACCTGTTACAGTATCCGCGGCGGCCAATCCGCTGACCATTGCAAAAACTTCTGATAAATCAATGTACAAAACCAACAGCGGCGCAGTATTTACCATTACTATTCAAAACCCCGGCGCGCATGGCGTAACCATCGACAGGATTACCGATCAGTTGCCAACAGGATTTGTATTTCAATCTTTTCATGCAACCAGCCAGGTAACGGCGGCCAATTCAACTTCAGTGCCAGTGGCCGGAGCAACAGGCAATATTTCATTTGAAGGCGGAGTAGCCAGCGGTGGCAATACTTCGTACTATATTCCCGCGGGTGGCAGCCTGGTAGTCATGTACAATGCAACTACGGCTGCTGTCTCTGCTGCGAACCTTGTGACCACTGCCGCGGATTACATCGGCACTACACAAGTAGGCACGGCCCAAAACACCGTTTCAGTTTCCGCAACCTTACCCGTCAATTTGCTTTCATTCAAAGTGGGTAAAGTAAATGGGGGCACAATGCTAACGTGGGCCACGAGCCGGGAGATTAACAGCAGTTTTTTTGAAGTAGAGCGGAGCGGCCGGGATGGTCAGTTTGCCTCCATCGGAAAACTGGCTGCGGCAGGGGCCTCGGCCGGAAATATCAATTATTCATTTATCGACTCTTTTCCTGTGGCAGGTACTAACTATTACCGCCTGAAAATGATCGACCAGGACCTGCAATATCAATATAGCCATGTAATTGCTTACACGCCGGGCAACCATGAGCTTAACATCAAAGCGGCTTATCCCAACCCATTTGGCGATTACATGAAAGTTACGGTTGTGGCAGACAAGGATGGTCCGCTAAACCTTGAACTGTACGATGTAAATGGCAGACTGGTGCTCAAAAGAAATATTACTGCGCGCAAAGGCGAAAACCTGATCATATTAGACCAATTGGGCCATTTGCAACGCGGCAACTATTTACTCAAAGCCGGGGTTGCCAGCATGCTGGTATACAAGGCGGGGCTTTGATTGGCTTACCTCAATTAGACTCGGTATATTTCTTGAAATTGTCCAGGATGGCCTGCCACCCCCCTTTTTGCATTTCGACGGAATGCGTGCTCTCAGCTTCGAAGGATTCAATTACCCTCGTTTCGCCGCCAACACCGGTGAAATGAACATGAACTCTCCGGCCATCGCCCATGGTATAGCTGATAAGCTCATGCGGTTTTACTTCATCATATATTCCGGCAAATTCAAAACCGAAGCTCCCGTCCTTTGCTTCCATTCTGGCAGAGAATTCCCCGCCGGTGCGCAAGTCGTTCTTTGCCCAGGGCGAATGCCAATCGTCTGAAGCATGGTTCCATTTGGTGATGTGTTCCGGCTTTGTCCAGAATTCCCATACCTTTTCTACCGGGGCGTTCACTGTATTTTCAACCGTAATGACGGTTTTGTTCGCAGTTTCCATTTTTTATTTTTTTACTGATTGTTTCATTTTGTAATTGACGATACAAACATACATACGCTATTTAAAATAAAAGATGTGTAAAAACGACAAAGGTGGGGGCAGTTTGCGACAGGCACTTGCTTTCCGCAAGAATCGGGTTTTATAAGCTTGCCGCCCGCAGTACTTTTGGTATGTCAAAACAGCAGAGCATGAAAGCGCAGGACCAAATAAACTATAACCGCGTTGCTGAAGCGATAGCATATATCAACCAGCATTTTAAAGACCAACCCGACCTGGACGCGGTGGCGCAGAAAGTGCACCTGAGCCCATTCCATTTTCAACGGCTATTTACCGAGTGGGCAGGCGTAAGCCCGAAAAAATTCCTGCAATTCCTTACTGTGGAATATGCAAAAAGCATTTTACAGCAAAGGCAGGCAACGCTATCTGACGCCGCATTCGAAACAGGCCTTTCAGGTACGGGCAGGCTGCACGACCTGTTCATTAAAATAGAAGGCATGACGCCGGGAGAATTTAAGAATGGCGGCGCCGAGCTATCCATCAATTATAGCTATGCGGAAAGTCCCTTCGGCAATATTTTAGTAGCGTCCACTGCCAAGGGCATTTGCCATATGGCCTTTGCCGATGACGAACAAAGGGCTTTGCAGGGTCTGCAATTGCGTTTTCCCAATGCAGCTTACCGGCAAATGGTGGACATGATGCAGCAGAATGCCCTATATATATTCACACATGATTGGAGTAAGCTGGACCAAATAAAGCTTCATTTAAAGGGAACAGCTTTTCAATTAAAAGTATGGGAAGCCTTGCTGAAAATCCCGGTAGGCGCATTGTCAACTTATAAGAACATTGCAACAAACATTCATCAACCCAACGCGCTAAGGGCCGTAGGCACGGCCATAGGACAAAATCCCGTTGCATTCATCATTCCCTGCCACCGTGTTATACAATCAGCCGGCACTTTTGGAAATTATCATTGGGGCGCCACCCGGAAGACAGTGATGATCGGTTGGGAAGCAGCAAAAGTTTCGTAATTAAACATTCAAATAGCATAGCCATGAAGACGTTCATTTTAATTCATGGTTCCTGGCACAATGCCTGGAACTGGCACAAAGTTGTGCCGTTGTTAGAACAGCAAGGACATACAGCAATCGCCATCGACCTGCCTGGCATGGGTAGGGATAAAACGCCCATACAGGAAGTAAAAATGAAAACTACTGTAGAAAAGCTATGCAAGCTGATCGACAGCCTTGAGGGAAAAGTGATTTTAGTTGGACACAGTAAGAACGGCATCATGATCTCGCAAGCTGCAGAATACCGTCCCGATAAAATTGAAAAGCTCGTGTACCTGGCTGCGTATTTAATTCCCAATGGAAAAACGCAAAGGGAGTATTCTTTGCAGGACACCGCCGGCGTGCTAAAGCCTTTTGTGACCATCCATGAAGAGCTGCACGCAAGCACGCTGCAGCCTGCCATTTATAAAGAAGGACTGTACAAAGACTGCGACGACGACATTACTGAAATGGCAAAGATGTTACTGAGCCATGAACCAATAGAATCGGGCATCACTCCCTTGCAGCTTACTGAAGAAAACTATGGACGTGTTCCAAGAGTATACATAGAATGCACCGAAGACAAAGCGGTAACGCCCTTCATTCAAAGAAAAATGTATACCGAAATGGGTTGCGAACAGGTGTTCAGCCTGGCCGCAAGCCACTCGCCTTTCTTCAGCAAGCCTAAGGAACTGGTGGATATATTGGTGAGCTTGTGATTCATGTATCCATCGTTATTACCACATTGCCTATTTTCTGGCCGGTGGCTACGTACTTGTATGCTTCAGGAATTTTATCAAAGGAATACGTTCTATCGATAAGCGGTTTAAAATGTCCTTGCTCGACCAGGGTTTTAATAAACAGCAGCCCGTCCTTAACGTTGGCAGGAGCCCCGAACATTACTTTCTTTCCTTTAGAAAAGGAAGTGGTGAACGCAAACCAGAAATTTATAAGCCCGTCCGCAGGAGCGTATACGCCCTTTTCCTTCAGCAGCGGTTTGCACTTGGCGAAGGTGCTTTTGCCGGCCGAATCAAAAATAAAATCATATTTGTCTGTATCGCTCGTAAAGTCGTGCGTCGTATAATCTATTGTTTTTTCCGCGCCCAGCAGTTTCACCAGCATGTCATTTTCAGCCTTGCATACTGCTGTAATGGACACATTGTAAAACTTAAGTATCTGCACGGCAGATGAACCGATGGCTCCCGTTGCGCCGTTTACCAGTGCCTTCTGACCGGGCCTGGGTTGCAGTTTTTTGATGCCGCTTGCCGCATAAAATGCTCCTTCAAGGCAGGCTACTGCTTGTTTATAACTAAGGTTGGCGGGCATGGTAACAATACCATCGGTTTCGCGCATGGTGATGTATTGCGCATGCGAGCCGCACCCCACCATCCCATTAAACCCCATTACTTTATCGCCCACCTTGAAAGATTGTACATTTTTTCCTGCGGCAACTATTTCACCGGCAAAATCTGTTCCGGTGGTTCCCAGCTTTGGCCTGAACAATCCTGTAAATAATCTCAGAATGCCGGGCTTGCCCCAAAGGATGCCGCAATCGGTCCGGTTTACCGTGGTAGCATGTATTTTTATCAATACCTCGTCATCTTTTTGAACAGGGGTTTCCACCTCTTTTATGCTCAGCACCGTTGGCGGGCCATATTTCGATCGTACTACTGCTTTCATATCTACCTCCTTTGGTTTAATAAATGTAAGTATGGAGCCCCGTAAAAACGGGGCTCGCCACCACATTTTCTATCAAACTAAAATGCACATGATGAGAAATGGTTGAAATTGAATGTTGGTGTTTATATTATTGAGCACCGTCGTTTTTAAGCCTTTGCACCACGGCAGCTCCTATTTTTTTGCCTAGCTCCAGTCCTACTTCGTTGTCGCTGCGGAAGTGAATGCCTCCATGGAACCGTGACTCGGCCCCGTCCCTGGCCCTCTTTTGAAACAAGGCTTTGTCGGCGGGGAAGAAATAAGAATACACTTCACTCGACATTCCACCCATGAGCGCATGTCCTGACGGATAACCAGGAAACGGCGGAGTGGGTATCAGTGGTTTGTAGGTGGTATCATATTGGTCAGGCCTTATGCCCCAGTAAGCGTACTTGGCATCCCAGCAGGCTATAAATGCATCGTAAGTAGCAACACCGGTGGCGGCATATATCCTTGCGGCACGCGGAGGGTTAAGGTGCAAATTGTACTCGAATATTTTTTTGTTCAACACGTCGTCTGATCCACCGAAAGTGACCGTAGCATAATAAAACGCATTCGATTGCGTGCGGAAATTGTGTTTGAAGTTTCTCAACTCTTCCATTTCTTTCGCGAAATCGGGAGGCGGTGCGGGACGGTACTGGCTTGCGCTGGTGAGCACCACGGTTTTATTAAGACCTGCAACGGCATGCATTGGTTTTTTACCATTCCAAAGCCCGGGGCCTTGTGGTATCTTACCATCCCATGGGGTGCGGTTGGCCAGGTGTTTGGTCTGTTCAATTTCTTTTTCGGCAATCTTTTTACCCAAGTCAAAACCTGCACGCGTGTCGCTGGGGAATGCAACGCCCGCCGCAACCTGTGCGGCCATCGACCGCTGGGCCATGCGATTGACGGAATCCTTCAGCATGGGATAGAAATGGCTGATGATGGTAACCGCCGCGCCGGCAGCTACGGAATGTTCACAGGGATAAGAAGGACTTTCTGGTTTAGGCACCAACGATTTAATCCTGTTATCTGCTGTAAAGGGCCGGGGGCGCTTGTATGCATACTTCGTGTCCCAGGCGGCGATCATGGCATCATAAGTGGCGGTGCCCAGCAACATGTTGCACATCATGCCATTGATGGTAGTATCGAGCGGCCACAGCCTCGCGATCACTTCCTGCCAGCGGTAGCCCGGTGCGCCCGCATTCCAGTAAGCCACCTGTTGCTTGCTGGCTGAATCGAGATTTTTTTGAGCGGCAATCACCTGCGCAATCTCATCTTTATAAGATCCGGGCGCCTGCAGGCGGTAATCTTTTCCCGATGAAATGAACCATGTTTTCCAGGAGCCTGCACCGGGTTCAACCTGGGCCTGGAGTTGTGCAGCCATTAACAGGACGGCTATAAGGAGCGATAGATTTTTTTTCATATACTTGATTATTTACCACAAGGATAGCTGATAAAATTTCCCGCCGGAAGCCAGGTCAATAAACAGCGGCTTATCGTAAACGAACAGCGGTTTTATAAGCATGCTGGTCTCGCCAAACACCGGCCCCGCATAGATTGCGCTCAATGAACAGGGGTTATAGTATTTTGGTTGATTGACAAATTCCGGTTGCTGGTGTACGTTAAAGCCTATTCTGTAGACCGATAAATGAAAAGGGAAAGATTTGCCGATATTTATTTCATGAATGGCAAAACAAAGACGCCGGTTGTATGGGAACGCATGAAGTTTTATTTATGGGTTGCACTGGCGTGGACATTGTTATGGTTGTTCGCTTACCTCGTCAGCAAGGAGCCCTCCACGTTCTGGTTAAGGGTTCCCAACGAGCTTTGGCGTAACATTTATCTACTGTCGATCAACATCCTTTTCTTTGAAGGCAGTTGGCCATTTATATTGAAGAAGCGGAAATATCTCGTATACAATATTCTTGTCGGCATTTTCCTGGTTTGGGTCCAAATGATGCTCATGTCGTACGGGCTGTATGGCTGGAGGCATATCGGGGTACAATTGGGAGTTTATACTCCTTTCCCCACGCCCGAACAGCTGGCCAACCCCATCGCCTTCCAGGCCCAGGCTGGTTTCGGGTCGATGTTTTTTTTCGGCGTCATCAAGCATGTGTACGATTACCGTAAATTAAAACTATCGGCCCAGCTACTGCGCATCCAAAAGCAGGAAGCAGAGCTGAACTATCTTAAATCACAAACAAACCCGCATTTTTTATTCAATACGCTGAATAATATTTATTCACTTGCAAGGGATAAATCAGACCTGGCCCCGGAATCCATCGTGCGGTTGTCGAAGATATTGCGCTACATGCTGTACGAAGCGGGCGGAGAGTTCATAGCGATAGAGCAGGAGATAAAGATCATCAACGACTACATTGCGCTCGAAAAATTGCGGTACGATGAGTCGCTGCGCGTGAATTTCAATCATGATATCGAAGACATGAAGCAGGCGCTGCCGCCGTTGCTGCTGATGCCCTTGGTGGAGAACGCATTCAAGCACGGCGTATCGGAAACAAGAAGCCGCCCCTATGTAAACATCCATATTGCAGTGAACAAAAGACAGTTGATGCTGACGGTAAAAAATTCCACGGAGCAGTTCGTGGGAGAAAGCAGTGTAAAGGAAAACATAGGCCTTTCTAATTTGCGCCGGCAACTGGAGTTGTTGTACACCGACTACAGCTTAAGCGTTCGCCAGGCCGAGTATGAGTTTACAGCCATTTTAAAAATCAATCTTGCGAGCCATGTCTAAAATCAGGTGCATCATCATCGAAGACGAGCCGCTGGCGGCCAAGGTGCTGTCAGATTACGTTGCGCAGGTCCCTTTTCTTGAATTGCTGGGTACGTTCAAAGACGCCATCCTGGCCGCGGATTACCTGCGCACGCACACCATCGACCTGATGTTTTTAGACATTCACCTGCCCAAATTAAAAGGCATGGCGTTCTTAAAAACACTTACCAATCCGCCCGCTGTTATCATCACTACAGCCTATCATCAGTATGCGGTAGAAGGTTTTAGCCTGAACGTGACGGATTACCTGCTGAAGCCATTCGAGTTCGAACGTTTTTTGGTGGCGGTAAACAAAGTGAAAATTGCACAAGGCGAAAAATATAAACCTGCCGAAAGCGCCGACTCCAGGGATTTTATATTCCTGAACATACAGAAGAAGAAGGTGAAGATATTGTTCTCCGATATATTATACATCGAAAGCCAGCGCGAATACATCAAGATCGTTACCATAAAAAGCGAATACCTGAGCAAGATGAGCACACACGAGATCGAGGTGCTGTTGCCACCCAATCTTTTCAAACGCATTCACCGCTCTTTTATCGTTTCCCTCAACAAGATCGAGTCCTACACCGCGGAAATGGTGGAGATCCACGGCGTTTCCATCCCCATCGGGCGGGGATACAAGGATGTGATTGATAATTTATAACTAATCCGATAAATTAGCAATAAATCCCGCTGATGCCGCTTTTCATGGACCTGCATAAAGCTTCTGATTACGATGTAAAGCCCACCGTGGAAGACATCAAGCGCAATCACATTGCCGACCTTGCAATACAGCACAAGTATGGTGTAAAGTTTTTGCAATATTGGATCAATGAGGAGGACGGACTGGTGTTTTGTTTGATGGAAGGGCCCGACAAAGAATCGTGCATTGCCGTTCACCAGGAAGCGCACGGAGGCATGCCCTGCAATGTAATTGAATTGAAGGGTGGAGATTATACGGCATTTATCGGCGATGAAGTAAAGGCCAATACATTCGACATTGTTGAAAATGCAGATGGAACATTCGATACCGGCTACAGAGTGGTATTGTTGATCGACCAGATCTCTTTGACAGCAGGAGACCAGGTAACAGAGAGTATCCAACACATCATAAAAAATTCCGGCGGCAGGCAGGTAAGCAGGCCAGGACACCGGCAAATGATCGTGTTCACTTCGGCACACGCTGCCATCGATTGCGCATTGAAAATATTGGAAGCGGTGCAGCACGCAAAAATTCCTGCAGCGGAAATCCGCATTGGCATCAGCGCGGGAGAGCCGGTGACCGATGAGCAGGATTTTTTCGGGTCCTGCATTCAACTGGCCAACCGCCTGTGCGACATTGCGCAGGACCGCCACGTGGTAGTGTCTTCGCTGGTAAAGCAGCTTGCGGGTGAAATGGCATTTAAAAACAAGCAAACCGCTTTGGTAAAGATACTGGGCAGGGACGATGAGCAGTTCCTGCACCAATTGATTGAAGCGGTAAGCGCCCGTTTTTACCAACCCGCGTTCTCTATCGATGATCTTGCCACGCATCTCAACATGAGCCGGTCTGCATTGTACCGCAAGATCACCTCTCTCACGGGCCTATCGGCCAATGCATTCATCCGTGAGATCAGGTTGCAAAAAGCCCTGCAATTGATCAGGGAAAAGTATGGCAACGTAAATGAAGTGGCCCTCGAGGCCGGGTTCGGCAATCCTTCTTACTTCACGCGCAGTTTCCAAAAACGTTTTGGTATTGCGCCTGGCCAGGCTCTGAGATCAGCATGAATGTGCTGGGCCTATGATGCATGAGGCCGCTTGCGGTTTAAAAGTGCAGATAATTGAATCAATTGTGAAAGCCCGGCGGGCAGGTGCGCCAGTATTTTTGGTGCACTAAAACGATGCAATATGGAAACAGCAGTTCCCGCATTTGATGCCGCGAAATACAAGCAAACCACTTTCGAACAATGGCAGTCTGCCGCGGGGGCCTGGTACCGGTGGAGCAATGCCATTCGCCAGTGGCTGGGCCAATCCACCGATACCATGATTGAAATGGCGGGCATTGGCGAAGGTCATCACGTTCTGGACGTGGCGGCGGGCGCAGGCGAACAAACCATCACCGCCGCTAAAGCGGTTGGCCCTACGGGTTATGTACTGGCCACCGACATCGCGCCCAATATCCTGATGTATGCCCGTAAAATGGCTTGCGAGGCGGGCTTATATAATATCGAGACCGCCGCCATGGACGGAGAAAACCTTACGTTGGCCGATGAAACATTCGATGCGGTTATTTCACGCGTGGGATTGATCTATTTCCCCGATCAGCAAAAGGCGCTGCGCGAAATGTGGCGGGTATTGAAACCGGGAGGAAGGATCGCTGCCATCGTATATTCAACGCCTGATAAAAATGCATTCTTTTCTATTCCTGTCTCCATCATCCGCAAGCGGGCCAATCTTCCGCCGCCTGTACCGGGACAACCCGGCGCATTCAGCCTTGGAGCGCCCGGCGTAATTGAAAATGCTTATGCCCAGGCCGGATTTAAAAATCCGAAAGTTGTGGCTATACATTCCCCGGTGCAAATGGCTTCTGCAAAGGAATGCGTTCGTTTTGAAAAAGAATCGTTCGGGGCATTGCACCAGATGATGGCCAAGCTTAGCGATGATGAAAAACGATCGGTGTGGGAAGAAATTGAAAACGAGCTTTCAAAGTTCGACCATGAAAAAGGGTTTACCGGGCCCTGCGAAATGCTGGTGGCCGTTGCAGAGAAGTAACACCTTAATGTTTATTCCGTTCTTAAATTCTTTACCGGGTTGGTCATCGCCGCTTTAAGAGCCTGGAAGCTCACCGTTATCAATGATATTATTACGGCAATTGCTGCTGCTGCAATAAATATCCACCAGCTCATGTCCGTTCTGTAAGCGAAATCCTGCAACCACTTGTGCATTGCCCACCAGGCAAGTGGCATGGTAATAACGCATGCGATAAGCACCGGCTTCAGGAAGTCCTTTGACAACAATGCGACGAGGTGCCTTGTAGAAGCGCCCAGCACTTTTCTGATCCCTATCTCCTTTATGCGCTGCTCGGCGGTAAATGCAGCCAGCCCGAATAAGCCCAGGCAGCAAATGAAGATCGCGAGTACAGTAAATGAGTTGATGATCCTGAGTAAGGTGTTTTCACTTTCATATTGCTTCTGCAGGTTATTATCCAGGAAAGAATATTCAAACGGCGCTGCGGGGTTGAATGCCGTCCACGCTTGTTGCAACTTCGCGATCAATGCGCGATAGTCGGCCGTGTGGCTCCCGACTACCAAATGCGGGAACCGGTAATTATAGCGGAAGAACAAAGGTTTGATCGGCTCATGCAATGAAGCAAAATTGAAATCTTTCAATACACCTACAACGGTAAAGGTTGTAAGCGTGCTATCGGTGCCGGTATATATGTGTTGGCCCGGCGCTTCCTGTACCGCAAGCCCTAATTCCCTGGCAGCGGTTTGGTTAATGATCACCTGGTTCAACGTATCGGCTTTGGTAAAGTTCCTTCCCGCAATGACCGGGATCTCCATCAGGTTAAAATAATTTTCATCCACGGTATTATATGCTACCGATCTTGCATCGTTCAGCGTTTTTCCCTGTTTGTATAGCTGGATGTCTTCTTCTATTTTGAAACCGGGATAGTACGCTACTCCCGCCACGCTTTTAACCTCGGCGAGCCTGGCAATTTCGTTCTTGTAGGCATCTATTTTCAATATCGCGTCTCGGGAACGGATAGGTATGATCAATTTTTGTTCCTTGTTAAAGCCCAACTCTTTTCCCTGCATGTACCGCACCTGGTTACGGATGGTAACTACCGCTATGATCAGGCCCACCGATATAATGAATTGAAATACCACGAGCCCTTTCCGTAAACCAACAGAGGACAGGTGATGCCGGAAATTGCCTTTCAATACTTCGATGGTCCTGTAAGATGAAAGGTAAAAAGCAGGGTAGCTTCCGGCCAGCAGACCCGTAAGAACGATCAATGCAAATACGATTAGCCATATGAATCCACTGCTGAACGCATCTGTCGACAGGTTGTACTGGCTGATCGCATTGAAATAGGGAAGTACGGTATAGAGTATCGGAAGCGCAAGCCAGATGGCAATGCTGCTCATGAGCATGGACTCTGCAAGGAACTGACGTATCATGGATGTTCTTCCCGCGCCTGCGGATTTTCTTACGCCGACCTCTTTCGCACGCCTGGCGGCGCGTGCCGTGGACAGGTTCATGAAATTGATGCACGCGATCAATTGTATAAAAACTGCGATAACGATGAGGATCGTCAGGAATCCTGCATTGGAGTTTTTGTCTATCTCTTCATCCAGGTTGCTGGAAACATGGATATCGCCAATTGGTTGCAGGTGCATCGATTTTGTATAACCGGCCCTGGCCAATTGTGCTTCTCCATGCTTGCGCACATAAGGAGACAGCTTTGCTTCAAATGCTTTTGCATCGGTATTGGGCCTCAGCTTCACGTACCCATGGGCATAATTATCGTAGGCCCAATCATTGCTGTTTAAGATGAATCGGCCCAGCCTGCCGCTGTAAATGTTCATAATGAAATTAGGCCGGACATGGGAACGCCCATAGTCTCCATCAAACACGCCGGTGATGATAAAATCATTGGTGCCGAACCTGTCGGTCATGGTAATGGTCTTGTTTACCGCGGGTTCATCCCCGAACAGGTTTTGCGCTACTTCGGATGAAATCACCATCGACAGCGGCTTGTCAAGGCAATGCTCCTTCGATCCTTCCGTAAAGCGGTAGGTAAACACCTTAAAGAAATTGGAATCGGCATAATAACCCTTGGTGATGTAAATGGATTTATCACCGGTGCGGAACAGGTGTTCATTTACATCTGCGCGGTGCACTACGCGAACGGCTTCTTCCACTTCCGGGAAATCTTTTTGAATGGCCGGCAATATCACCGGCGAAATGGTGGCCATCCTGTCCGTCTTGTCAGTAGTGACGATGTCGGTGGTAACCCGGTACACGTTGCGGGCATTGTGATGGTGCCGGTCGTAGCTGTATTGTTCCTTTACATACAGTACAATGTACAGGCAGCATACCGTGCCCGCGGTAAGGCCCAGTATGTTCAGCAGGCTATAGGTCTTGTTGCGCCAAAGGCTTCGAAATGCGACCTTGAAATAATTTTCGAGCAAGTGGAAGGGATTTGTAAATGCAGTATCCACTTGTGTGCCAGTGTATAAGCGATTAATTGAAAGTAACTTATGCTTTTAAGGTCTTTGGCATTGTTCGATTTTGATACAATGCCTGTGTTGTTCTGTTACACTATTGCTTTATGATCCTTGTGATGGTTGTATTGCCATCGCCATCCGTTAGTTTTACTATGTACATGCCATTGCTCCAACCGCTGGTATGGATATTACGGTCAGCAATAGACGCAATCCTTCTGGAATATACGCGGCGTCCGCGCAGGTCAAATACTTCTATCCTGTCGATATTATCTCCGTCAATGATAAAATAGTTCCTCGCCGGGTTTGGGCCGATTGTAAACTGGATGCGCTGCCCGATCTTTATCGATTTGATCGAAGAGTATTTAATGGTTCCGTCCAGGTCCACGGCCTCGATCCTGTAATACAGTGAAATATTTTGATGATCGATAGCAGCATCCATAAATTCATATGTCTTCGATCCGTTACCTGCCGCTGCTACTTTTGCTATCGTCATAAAATTCCTTCCGTCCTTACTGCGTTGCACATTGAAATGGCTGGTATTTATTTCCGCGGCCGTTTCCCATTGCACGGCTACTTGTTGATTGCGTTGTGCAACGCGTAGCGCAACAAAATGCAACGGAAGGGAACCGGAACCGTTCAATCTCCATACATCGTTCATTCTTCCGAAGTCTGCTTCGGCAAAACCATTTCCGCCGAACAGCCAGATGTTTCCTGCGTTATCGGTCCACATTTCGCCATGGTTCCTCGATCCGGGTTTGTTGGCGGCGTCCGGCGTGCCAAGCGTACCGTATACGCCGTTTACATTGGGAACATTATCTCCCTTTAACCACGTCCACTGATTGGTGGACAGGTCATATTTCCACATATCATTCAAAAAACCCGATGGAAGCGCCGATGCAAATCCATTCCCGCCCATCAGGTAAAAATTTCCGTCCGCTCCTTTACAGCTCATATAATTTTGCCTGGCTCCCGGTGTGTTGGCGGCATCGGCAACGCCCATGGTGCCATAAACGCCCACTGTATCGGGGCTGGTGCTGCCCTTCATCCACGTCCAATTACCCGTTACAGGATTGTATCTCCACAGATCATTCAGCAGGCCATTATCCGCAGCACCCCGTCCTGTGCCACCGAAGATCCAGAAGTTTCCAGCGGCGTCTATCCAGCCATCGCAAAAAAATCTTTGCCCGGGCTGGTTGGCGGCATTTTCTTCTCCCTGTGTACCATATGTCCCAAATTGATTTCCATTCGGGTTTCCATCCATCCATGTCCACATATTGGTAACAGGATCATACTTCCAAAGATCATTCAGGGTGGCGAGGCCGGTACCTCCATACCCATCGCCGCCGAACATCCATAAATTGCCGGAGGCATCTTTCCAGTAAGCCGTGCCCACCCTCGAGCCAGGTTTATTGGTAGATGCGGCAACACCGAGGGTGCCGGGTACAGCGGTTTGATTGGGTGTATTGTCGCCCTTCATCCAGGTCCACATATTGGTTACAGGGTCATATTTCCATAGATCGTTCAACCGCGCCGCGCTGTGAATGCCGCCGAAGATCCAGATGTTACCCGCATCGTCCAGCCATATCGCTGCCCCGGCGCGTGCTCTTGGCATATTCGCCGCGTCCGCAACACCCTGCGTGCCATACACACCGAGCGATCCACCGGTATTAAGCCCGCTGATCCAGGTCCATACATTGGTGGTGATGTCATACTTCCATAGATCGTTGCTGTAATTGGAAGTACCGCCCGTAGTAAAAAAAGCCTCTCCGCCGAACAACCATATATTACCGGCAGCGTCCCGCACAGACATGCCGCGCGACCGGCCTCCGGGTTTATTCGAAGGATCGGGAACGCCCTTTACTCCGTACACAGCGTTTACATTCGAAGTATTATCGCCTTTGATCCACGTCCATTCGGAATTGCTCGTGATCTGCGCACCGGCAGCAAGCGGGAATAACAACAGCAGGTAAAAATATCGTTTCATGCCGCGATGTATTTACAGGTATCGAAAGCTAAGAAGGGCCCATAAGCAAAAACGCGGCGAATTATGCAATGGCAAGGTTAAATGAGAAAATGGTAAATGGATTGCTTATTTTTAAATGTGATCAAAGCGGTAATCATCGACGATGAACCTTCGGCAGTGAGTACGCTCGGGCTCATGCTGCAACGCTACACACCCGTTATTTCCGACGTGCGCAGCTCCACACATCCACAGGAGGCTTTGCAACTGATCAGAAATTATCAACCCCATCTTGTTTTCCTGGACGTGCAGATGCCCTTGATGAACGGGTTTGAACTATTGAAGCGGCTCGACAAGATCGACTTCCGCATCATTTTCACCACGGCCTACGACCATTATGCCATCCAGGCCATACGGTTCAGCGCGCTTGATTATTTGCTCAAGCCCATCGACGCAGATGAGCTCATACAGGCCGTAAGCAAGTTTATTAAGGAAAACAAGCAGCAACAGGAACTGTATCAGAACCTTTTGCAGAATGCTTCGCAAAACCAATCTGAGTTCAGGCTGGCATTCAATACGCAGGAAGGGAGCTTCTTCCATTACCCGCGGGAAATCATCCGCGTAGAAGGGGAAAACAATTACTCCAAGATCTTTTTTGAGAACAATAAAAAGCTCCTGCTTTCAAAAACGCTAAAAGAGTTTGAAGAGATGCTGGCGGATTATGGATTTATCAGGGTACATAAATCGCACCTCGTAAATAAAAAGCATGTACGGCGGTACTCGCCGGAGGGCTGGCTGGCCATGAGCGATGGCACTAAGGTGGAAGTTTCAAGGAGAAGGAGGGAAAAGATACTGGACGCCTTAAAGGACAAGCCGGCGACGTAATTCAATTTGCCGTTTCCCCGGTGTAAATGGTAAGCTTTACTACTGTTCCTGTTACAGCATTGCTTTCACCTGTTATATCTGATATGGAAAATTCGAACGGTTGTCCATATTGCTGCCTGAGGATCTCCAACCTTTCTTCTACCAGTTTTAATCCTTTTGAATGATGGTTGCCGGAAGCAGCTTGTTGATTTTTTAAGATGGATGATGCCTCCCTGCCGATGCCATTGTCTTCGATCAGGCAGATTAAAAACTGCTTATCCATGCTGATGTTCAGTTTTAAAAAGCCGCCGCCGTGCTTCGGCATCAATCCATGCCAGATGGCGTTTTCTATGAAAGGCTGCAGTATCATTGGCGGAATGTTCACCTCCTCCGGGTCGATGTCTTCATCGATGTTGATGGCATAGTCGAAATTTCCTTTCACTCTCAATTGTTCCAATTGCAGGTACAGGTTCAGCATTTCCAGCTCTTTTTCCAGTGATATGAATTGCTGGTCGCAGTGGTTGAGGATCAGCCGCTGCAATTTCGAGAATTTCGAAAGGTATTTGTTGGCTTCGTCCGCGTCGCCGCGCAGGATGTAATGCTGCACGCTGTTCAGCGCATTGAAAATAAAATGCGGGTTCATTTGCGCTCTTAGCGCGGTTAATTTCAATGCTGCTTTTTCATGCTCACGGGCTTTAATGATGTTTTCCCTGCGGCGCACTGCGAATAAAATAATAGCAGCTATTGCAATTACCAGCAGCGTTATGAACCACCATCTCGTCCAGAACGGCGGCGCAATGGTGAATGACAGTTGAATGGTGCCGGGAGTGGAGCTGCCCGCATGCGCTTTTACTTCGAACGTGTACTTACCGGGCGCCAGGCTTTGAAAACTTACCTGCCGGCTGAACCCGTTATCAGTCCACGCTGTATCCAATTCTTTAATGCGGTAGAAATAGTGCACAGGCGCCGGTGGCGATAAAGAAATGCCGGTGAATGTAAACTGAAATGCATTTTCATTGTACGGGAATTGCATTTCATTATTAAGCTGGCTGATCGGAATGTCTTTCTTTTCTTTTAATGAATAACAGGACGTCCACGACAACACCGGCGGGGTAAAGGATTGCTTCACTTTATCGGGATGCAGCCAGGCCAGGCCCGATGAAGTTGGTATCCATAAAACACCTTCTTTGTCCTGCATAAGGCTGATGGAATGATAAGCCCTGATGAAGTTCCGTTGCAGGTTCATGATAAAATACTGGCCGCCCTGTTCTTCTATCCTGCTAAGGCCCTTATAGCTCGCAGCCCATAACACATTGTCTTTGTCCAGGAGCAGGTCGGTATACGTAGAAGCGTTAAGCCCATTTTTTTCAGAGAACAATTTCATCAGCCTGATGGCATTGTTCTCTTCCTTGCACAACAAAATGCCATTGCCGTTGGTGCTGATCCAGATGTTTCCCTTATTATCCTGCTGCATATCGGTAATGGCAGAATTGGTTTGTGCCCCTCGTATGCTTAATGGTTGTAATGAGTCCTGCACCAGCTTATACAATCCCCAATTGCCGCCGAACAACAAGCTGCCCTGCAAAGTTTCCATGCCCGATCGAAAAACAGGATAATCACCTGAGGGACCGACCAACGCGTAATTCTTAAACGATACCTGGCCTGCATTGCGGATGACTTCACTCACGCCACCATCGCCACCGGTATACAACTTTCCATTTTTAGTAGCTGCGAAAAAGAAATTGGTATTGTCGCGCAAGCCTTCTTTCGTCGTATAAATCTTTACTGCATTGCCTCGTATCGATGCTATGCCCTGGTAATAAGAGCCAAGCCAAATGGTAGCATCGCTGTCTTCGTACAATTGCGCTACGGGCGCCAATGGAAAGCTCTTCAATAAAAATGCAAATGTTCCGCCGGGTGATCTTGTAAATACCCTGCCGCGGTTACCGCCCACCAACACATTGCCATCTCTGAGTTGTGTGCTATAGTACAATTCATCAAAACCCTCTAATTGAGGAAGGGAAAGCGTTTGAAACAAGCCGGGCTTTGCATGCAGCAATTGTTCATGCGTTCCGATCCAGTAACCATGCTCCTGGTCTGCCAGCACTGAGCTGCCCCACTTGTTATAAGCTTCAGGAAGCAGCAGGATAGTTTGTTCACAATTGGTCACAGGATTGAAATGATACAATCCTTTTGTAGCAAAATACAATAACCTGCTGCCCTGCCATTGCAGTGCATTACCTGTGCCCGACACGGAATCCACTATGCGGTACATCCCCTTTTCCAACGCCTGCAATCCACGTGATGTGGTAGTAAAATAAATGCTGTCCTTGTTCAATGGTTTCAAACCTGTTACATGCTCCCGGTCGTCTTTATGCATCCATATTCTCCTGTGGGTATTTCCTTCGATTGCGAAGAGCGCATACGCATCGGCAATAAAAATATTTCCATCCCTCGCCTGGTCAATTTGTTTTGCCTCGTTGCCTGTAGGAAATGATCTTTTCCAGGAGGGCAAGATGTTCAATGAGATTGTGTCATCCCCCAATTCGTTGTTCCATTCTTCGATCGCATACATAGCAGGCCCTTCCATGGTGCCAAGCCATACAACATTTTGTAAAAAAAGCACATTGAACACCGGCATGTTCTCTTTGCCTGTTGAAATATGTTTCAACCTGTCCGAGTCGAATAAGAACAACCCGCCTTCAGCACAGATCCAGATACGCTTTCCAGCATCCTGCCGCACCTGGTAGGTCTTGCCGATCCGCTGGCTGCCCGCCCATAAATAATTTTGAAATGAATAGCCGTCCCACCGGCTTACGCCCGCGCTATGTCCGATCCAGATATAGCGTTGATGGTCCTGGTAAACACTGATGACCTCCGAAGAAGGCAGCCCTTCCGCCGATCCGAAATAATCAAATGACCACAAGGTGGCATCCTGGCCCCGCATGTGACAAAAAGCAATTGAGAAAACCAGCAGGCAAACAATATGGCGCGCCCAGTAAAAAAGCAATGGTTTTTGTTTCTGAATTTAATAATAAATCTTTCAACGGCTAAAAGCGGCCGCGTTTAGGGAGTGGAACCAATGGCCGAGGGAATGGATAAAACGCTATATTGCAACAAGTAGATTGGTACCTGGTGAGCTATGAAAAAATGTACGCTTTTACTACTGCTTGTAATTGAGATATCCGGCGCTTTTGCACAAACCTTGCCTACCCGCCGCTACACAACGGCCGACGGACTGATCAGCGACCGCATCACGTGTCTTAGCCAGGATGAGCGCGGATTTTTATGGATAGGCACTTATTTCGGCCTTTCCCGTTACGATGGTCACCGCTTCACCACTGTTCCCTTACCTGAAATACAACGCAACAAATACGTGTCCAACATTGTGTCTACCAGCGATGCGGTATACGCAGGTTTTTTATTCGACGGTGGATTGATGGAATACCGTGATAACAAGGTAAGAGCACTCGCCATGCCTTCCAACAACAATGTATACCTGCTTTGCAGGCATAGCGACAAAGGAATTCTGATCCTGGATGGCAACCGCAACATCTACCATTTTGCGGACAATACGTTTAAGCTGCTGTTTAATATCGACGAGCGGTTTAAAAATTCGACCGTCTGGAGCATGGCCATGGATAAGGCCCGGAATATTTGGATAGGGACCGATCGCGAGTTGGTGGTGTACCGTAAAGATGGTAAGCAGGTAGCGTTATCCTCCAATGCCACATTTTACCTGCAGCCCGCTGACGACGGAGTGTTTGCGCTATTTGGCAATCAACTGCGGTTCTCGCTTGCGCACATCACCGCAACAGGAGCACGCCGGGATATCTGGCGGGGCACTGGGTACAGGCATGCCGTGCAGGAGAACTTTCATCCGCGGATCTTTGCTTTGGAAGATACCGCCGGCAATTTCAGGCACGTGTCATCTGCCGGCCTCGTTTCGAGTATTGCTATGAGATCAGTGGTGCCCGACGATGTGCAGTTCCTGTACACCGACCGCGAAAACAATTTGTGGGTTGGCACGCAAACAGGATTGGTAAAGATCGCCAACCTGCCCGCACGTTTTTATGCTTATGATGAAATAGCCTTTGGTACGGGCGACATTACCGGCAACGATTCCTTGTTGTGGATCAGCAACGGAAAGCATATCTACAGCATTCGCAATGGAACTTTCAGCAAGCTGGAAAAATTTCCCCATTCAACAAATCATCCTACAAAAGTATTGTTATCCGGCGCCGACCTCTGGGCGGGAGGCGCGCTCGGCGGCCTGTGGCGGCTGCGTGTGCAAAACAACCAGGTGCGATCGTGGGAATATTTCGATGCTTTTAAACAGACCCATATTACCATTCACTCCCTGGTGCGCGACGGCGATTCAATCGTGTGGGCTTCGGGCCAAAACGGCATTTTTCTCATACATAAGGGCAAGCCGGTGGCCCATTTTCAACCACGCCTTAAATCAGGAAAACTTTGCTTTCCGGTATGCATTGCTCTTGACGCACAAAACAAGACCATCTGGGCAGGCGACAATGCGGAGGGATTATTGAAGATAAAATATGAGGGAACCGGCAGCAATACCCGCTTTACACTGGAACAATACATCGATTCAGCAGCCGGACTAACGGACCCGAACATACGCAGTATTCTATTGGATTCAAAGCAGCGTCTCTGGATCGGTACCCGGTTCGGCGGTCTTTTCAATATTGCATTAAACAAGGGCAGGCTGCAGGTGCAAAATGTTTCGGCGCAGGCAGGGTTGCAATGCACTAGGGTCACCGATATCAAGGAAACAGGCAACAAAGAGATATGGGTGTCTACCTGCAACGGAATATACCGTTATTCACCGGCTACAACAAGCTGGCGGTCGTTTACCGTTGCCGATGGATTGCACAGCGCGGAAATTTTTGCAAGCCATGCTTCGCCTTCGGCGGATAAATGCTGGGCCTTGTCCGAAACAGGATTGACGGTGTTTCAGATCTCAGATAAAGTGCGGTCGCTGCCGCCCCTGGTGAACATCACCGGCATACATGTATTGGGAGAAGAAGATACGGCGGCGGTTGCACGGCAGCAGGCGCCCGACTACCGGCCGCACGAAAACTCCATCGGTTTTCAATTTGCCGCGGCTTCGTACACAGATGAAAGAAGGATATTGTACAAATACATGCTGCAAGGGTACGATAGGCATTGGAGTGCGCCCACCAGGGCCAATAGCATCGATTACGTATCGCTGCCACCGGGGCAATATACCTTTAAGGTAATTGCTTCAACCGGCCACGACCAATGGAGCGAAACACCCGCCAGCTTTACATTTACCATTACCAGGCCGTTTTACAAGAGCCTCTGGTTTATCATACTAATGCTGGTGACGGTATTTGCCGCCATTTATTATTTCCGCATGTTCCGCCTGCGGCAAAAGCTGAAGCTGGAAAAATTGCGCAGCCGCATTTCCGCCGACCTGCACGATGAGATCGGCTCCACGCTTAGCTCCATTGCTATTATCAGCGAAGGTGCGCTGCAGGAAGAAAATGGTTCAACCTCCAGGCAAATGATGCGGGAGATCAACGACAACGCCGTGGCATTGCTGGATAAAATGGATGATATCATCTGGTGCGTCAATCCGCGCAATGATTCATTCGGTCACCTCATGGCCCGGGTTAAAAAGCACGCTGCTGCCGTGTTCGAAGCAAAGGACATCGATTATGATATCAACATCGATAAGAAAATTCCTGAAAGCTCCCTGCCCATGAGCGACCGGCAGAACCTGTACCTTATTTTAAAAGAGTCCATCAACAACCTGGTAAAATATTCAGAAGCTTCCTATGTATCGGTGAACATGCAATTGAATGGAAATTATATCGATACCATCGTGCAGGACAATGGAAAGGGCTTCGATACCAATGCCGCGCCTTCGGGCAATGGACTGCACAACATGCGGAAGCGGGCGGCATTGATGAAGGCCATGTTGCGGATCGAAAGCAATGAGAAGGGGACCACCGTTTTCCTGCGGTCGAAAATCAAATGAATATCTGATTTTTTAAATGGATGGTTTAATTGATTTTTACAGAACATGATCAAAGTAGCCGTTGTAGAAGACAATCATACGCTGCGCAATACCTTGCAGTCGCTGTTTAACCGTACGCCGGGCATGCAATGTGTGTGCGCGCTGCCCAACCTGTTGAACGTGGTGAGCGACCTTGCCTGCAACGAGCCCGACATCGTTCTAATGGACATCGACCTGCCCGACATCAGTGGTATAGAAGGCGTAAGGACGCTGAAAAACAATTTCTCTAAAGTTCAGATCATGATGTTCACGGTGTTCGAGGACGATGAAAAGATCTTTGCGGCCATCCGCGCCGGCGCCTCGGGTTATTTGCTGAAGAAAGCAACTTCGGCGGAGATCATCGCGGCGGTGCAAGACCTTTACCATGGCGGCGCGCCCATGAGCTCTTCTATCGCCCGCAAAGTGATTCAGGCCTTTCAATCGCCTCCCGCCACATCCCTGGAAGATTACCAGCTTACCGTACGCGAAAAAGAGATCCTGTTTTCATTGGTGGATGGACTGAGTTACAAAAAGATCGGGGAGAAATATTTTATTTCATTGTCTACTATACGCACGCACATCAGCAGCATTTACGCAAAGCTGCACGTGCATTCCAAATCGCAGGCAGTTGCCAAGGTGCTGCAAGGCCGGTAAAGGATGGCCTTGCTTACCCGAAAAATCGGACATTCATCTGATTGTCCTGCGTCTGCCCGCATCCTTACTTTACGGAAACCATTGAGCCATGAAGTTGTTTGTTGCGCAGGCATTCGTTGCTGCCATTTGCTGCTGCTTTCTTTTTTGCGGAAATAATACTTCCAATGTAGAAGCAAAGCTTACTGCTCCACCTGCTTTACCGGATTATGAGGGACCGACCGCGGGCACCATTGCTTACATACGCGATGAAACAGAAATAAGACTGATAAATGTCGACGGGACCAATGACCGGCGCTTATGGACCTTTCCCGGCATTCAGAAGCCGCTGGGATTGTACGACCTGGCCTGGCGGCCCGATGGAAAAGAGCTGGCATTCTCCAGCGGTCATGAAGCTGTGCATTCTTATTATGAAACCGATATATACACCGTCCGGCCCGATGGCACCGGGTTTAGAAAAATAACCAACCCGCCGGATCATAAAGGACTGGAGAATTATAAAAAAGGCAGTGTCTCCATAAGGGTTAGTAACATGCAGTATACCTTCCGCGATGCGCAGTCGAGCGCAGGTGTGTTCTTCTTATATATTGTTGGCGCCAGCGAGCCGCAGCAGATAACCTTGCCGCCGGGTTCCAGCAAGACTTTCGTTTTTAAGAACGTGGCTGATTTCGGTCCCAATAAATTGCAGGCTGTTGTGGCCGTATATGGAAGGTACCGCTGGTTCATGCCGGGCACCGATGTGGTGAGCGGCGCAAACATATCGGCGCCGGAGTTCGTCATAACCGGCGATGGTATTCCATATTTCGGCGCATACCGCCCGGTATGGAAGAGCGATGGCTCTGCAATAACATACCGCGATGGAATGTGCGTGGTTAAAACAACACCACTCAATCCACCGGCGGGCGCGGTGTATTATCAACCCTTATTTGGAAAGGATCATCCTGACGGAGCCTGCATCTGGGACCTGGGCCCCACGCCTGCGCTGGCCGATAAAATTTTATATTCAGAGAACGACAGCGACGAAGGCTCCGGCTTCTACATCATGGATGCCGGCGGCAAGCACGATGCGGCTTCGCGGTTGACCATGTTTTCGAACATCCGCTACCAGATAGCCAACGATGTAAAATGGCTGCCCGATGGATCAGGCTTTTTATACAGCTTTTACAAGCATAACCTGGAAACCGGTAAAGCAGAGTCGAACATTTTTAAATACGATTTCAAGACCAGGAAAGTAACGCAGATCACCAAGCTCAGGGAAGGATTTGCAAGAACGTTCACCATTTCTCCCGATGGAACGCGCATAGTATACGAGCGCTGCCGCATGGGCCCCGGCGAAGATGAAGGCCTTGTATACAATATTCAACACCTGGAAGACGTGGACCTGTGGATGATCAACATGGATGGCAGCGGTGACAGGCTGCTGGTGAAAAATGGTTTTGGTCCCGCATGGGGCCGCTAGCATAAAATCAGATTTTCATCCGATGGTCTCCTGCTGTTGTACGCTGTTATTTTGAAAAAAAATCTGTATGAGAATATCGTTTATTTTCCTGTTGGCATTTGCAGTGCTGAATGTTGCCGCGCAAAACCAGCCGTACTTTACTACAAAATATGATTTTGTGCCGGGCGATAAACTGATGGTGGTGGAAGATTTCACCCGAGTGAACATCGGCGATTTTCCCGCGGGATGGAATACCAATGCTACGGCCGAAGTGGTGACGGTAAAGGACCAGAACGGCAAGTGGCTGAAGATAACCAAAACAGGCGTGTTTCATCCTGAAATGATACAGGAGGTCCCCGATAACATGACGCTGGAATTTCATTTGATCGCCGGCAACCGTGAACACCCGAAACCATTTGCAGTGAACATACTGTCGCTGGCGGATTATTCCGATTTTAAATTCTTCGATGCGCAATCGCTTGCGCCGAGAGGCAAGCGCCATGGCGTCCAGTTAAAACTCTGGCCCGGCCACCGCGTGAACAATAAGGCCGCTACCGAGGTGCTCGCCGGTAAAACTATTCGTTATGATGTGCAAAACAAAGTGAACTTCCTAACCTGGCACAATGTTACCAACAGCAGGGCGCACGTGGCCATGTGGCGGCAGGGCACGCGGTTACGCGTATACGTGAATGGCGAAAAGGTTTGGGACCTGCCGAAGGCATTTGATGCTGGAACAAAATACAATGCCATCACTTTTGCAATGCCCGCCGGAATTAAGGGCGATGAATATTATTTGTTAGGGCATATCAGGATGGCTGTGGGCGCTCCCGATACGCGGGCCAAATGGCAACAGCAGGGTAAGTTTGCCACCAATGGCATTTTATTCGACAGTGGCAGCGACCGCATCAAGCCTGAATCATACGGCGTTTTAAAGGAGATCTCTACCATTCTCCATGAAGATCCCAATTCAAAGGTTAAGATCACCGGCCATACCGATTCTGATGGAGATGATAACAACAACCTCGTGTTATCGAAGAAAAGAGCCGCTGCTGTTAAAGATGCATTGGTAAACTTCTTTGGCATCAGCGCGGACAAGTTCCAGACAGATGGCAAGGGTGAAAAAGAACCGGGAGAAAAAGGCGACACGCCTAAAGCGAAGGCTGCAAACAGGCGCGTGGTATTTGAGAAACTGTAACACCCCTGATTATAATGCTCCAATTTAGTATGCCAGGTAATCAATAAGAGAGCCCCGGCGTTTTTCTCAGGTAGGTATTGGAGCTAAGCTGCATCAGCATGAACAGTGCAACGTCTGCCCTTGATATTTTTAGTTTCAGGTTGCGCTCATCTGGTGCAAAGCCGTGCTTGTACTGGCCGGTTGCCTTGCCATTGGTAAATGCCGCGGGACGCACAATGGTCCAGTCGAGCGATGATGCCCGTACAAATTTTTCCTGCAGTTGGTGATCTTCATACGCTTGCTTCAGGAACCATCCGAACATAATGCGTTTCCAGAAGAAGTTGAGATTGCCCCTGCTGTCACCCGCGCCGAGCGTGGTTTGGCAGATGAGCCTTTTTATGCCGGTCTTCTCCATGGCTTTGATGATGTTGAACGTGCCCATGGAGCGTACCTGGCCTTTGCGCCCCGCTCCCAAAGCGCACAGCACTGCTTCCTGTCCTTCAAGCGATTTCAAAACGGAAGCTGCATTCAAAACATTTCCTTCGTGTATGTTCAGGCGGGGGTGCTGTATATCCGAGAGTTTTTCTTTGTTGCGGGCAAAAGCGGTCACCTCGTGTCCTGATTCCAATGATTGTAAAAGTAATTGGCGCCCTATGGTTCCGGTGGAACCGAAGATGATCAGTTTCATTTTGTTTTTCAGGCAAAACTATTTTCCCGCGAGGCGGTTGAATAGAACGAAACCGACAATCTTTATGCTGTCATGAGTTGTTGTTGCCATTTCGCCTGGCTAATATATTGGAGGGGGCTTACACCGGTAAATTCCTTAAAAGACCGGGTAAAGTGCGATTGATCTGCGTAACCATTTTCGTAAGCCACGTCGGACAGTTTGGTAAAATTTCCTTGCTCCAACTGCCGGAACGAAGCGTGGAATTGGCATATCCTCGAGTATAGCCTGGGCGTTACGCCAACATGGCGTTCAAACCTTCGTTCGAATGTCCGCTCCGTTATGTAAAGTTCTTTTTGCAGGCCACGCAACGAAGTTTGTCCGTTGGAATGTATAATATGTTCGAGCGCATAACGGATGATGTTATCCTGCTGCGCATTATTCGCACGGTACAGGGTTTGTATGTAATCGCTGACAATATGTACCTGCTCCTGTAAAGATGCGGCCTCCATAAGCTGGTGCAGGCTCAATTGTATATTGGATGAGGGTAACAGGTCAAGGTCTATGCAACTGTCTTTTATTTCACTGGCGTTCAATCCAAAAACCGCAGGTATGACGCAAGGATATAAAAAGAAGATTATGATTCTGAACGAACCTTTCGGCAACAACATGATAGGTTTAATGGTTTGGCCGTACAGGAAGAATGATGAAAGGCGGTGTTGTTCATCATTGAGGTAAAGGCCTCCTGCGGATTGCTGGAAGATGACGCCGGGGTAACCATCCGCAAAGAAAGGCATGGGCGTTATGGTATCGCCGGGCAGCTCTTTCTCTGATACCATAATATGATGTATGGCCGGCGAAAGCAATGCGCGGGGATAGATGATGTTCCGGAGCATCCGGTAAAATTAACAAAGATTCGGGAAGGGTTTAAATAAGGCTGGCGCCAGGCGCAACCTTATATAGCATGTAATATCTGTTCGGCGTTAACTTTCAATTTATCATGAATGGCCTTGATAAAGTAAATATCAGGTTTTTGCTTACCATTCATGATCATTGAAAATTTGGCGTCACTAACACCTAGCAATTTTGCGGCATAGCTCTGTGTTATTTGCATCGTATGTATTCGCATCCTGACGAGTTCCGGGATGCTGGCCGGGAGGGGGAGTGGTGTATACAGATCTTCGTACAACTCCGCTGCTTCGGCAAGGCTGCGTAAACGTCCGAGTTCTTTCGGGTTGAGATTGCCTTCGCCTTTTTTCATTAGCTTGTCAATCTCGGCCATTGTTAAGTTATAAGCCTCTTCTGTTTTGATTTGCTTAATTTTTGATGTTTTGTTAGCAATTCTTTTTTTCACGCCTGTAACCTTAACACCGGTCCGCTTCCGGGGCCTGGTATGGCGTTTTGTTGTTGACATAATTTTTCTCACTGCTGAGTTCATTTCTTTGAAGGCCTGAAACTCATAGCTGCGCAAGCTAAAAAAGCTTCACGCCCAGCGATATGTTGATCGCTCCCAAATCTTCAGAGTTGATTCGGTTGAAAACATTGAGATAGGAAACCTTTGCCGTCAGCTTTTGTTTCCTTGAAAAATACACTCCGAAGGATGGCTTGATCCCAAAATGAGTTTCTCCATTGATAAAACTTGGCCCGCCAACTAAGGAGGCGTAGATGATCTTTGTTGGATGATACGAAACGCCGGCGAAGGCATTTACCATTCCATCTGCCCCGTCCAGTGGCTTTCCAGATTCATCCAGGTATAAAATATTGAAGTGCATCAGGAACACGGTAGCGGTAATATCAATAGTTGGTTTAAATTTCGATGTATTGTTCAGGAAGCCCTGAACGCCCAGTCCTGCAGACCAGGGGTTATTCAGCCTGGTCCGGTCATACAGGGTTTCAGTGTATTCACCGGATAGGTATAAAGAGATCTTTCGTTGCGTTTGGCCAAAAGAGATGGCCACCAGAAAGCACAGTAGCAGTGTAAGGATTAGCTTTTTCATGGTTTACAGTTCAAGCTTAATACGTGATGTTGGCGCGCCAGGGTTGGGGTATAACCGGCATCTGGCCATCTTATTCCCAGAGGCTTTCAGTGTTCAAAATGCTGCACGATGGTTGTAATGAAATCGTACCTTTTAGTGTCCGGAAATGGACACTCTTAAGGGGGAAGCACGGCCGGTTAAAATTGATAATAAATAATTTAGAAAGCTGGCATTCTTATAGTTATGTAATGCTGCGCCTGCTGGCATTGCCAATTTAAAACCAACTGCTATGTTCCAAAATTATCTGAAGATTGCCCTGAGAAACATCTGGAGAAACAGGACGTTCAGCTTTCTCAACATTGTGGGGCTTGCAATAGGGATCACTTGTGCTGCCTGTATTTTTTTATGGGCAGAGGATGAGGTCGGCTACGATTCGGTGCACGCTAAAAAAGATGTGCTCTACCAGGTTTACCAAAACCAGGAATCAGAAGGCAAGATCTTTACCATAAATGCCACGCCGGGCCCGCTTGCACAGGGAATGAAGGAAGAAATCCCGGGCGTAAAAAATACTTGCCGGACAACCTGGTCGCAGCCCGTTTTATTTTCAGCCGGCGATACAAAGCTCAACCAGGAAGGCTTGTATGCTGATGCAAGCATTTTCAGCATGTTCACCTTGCATTTTATGGAAGGAAATGCACAACAGGCATTTTCGCAAACAAATGCTTTAGTAGTAACGGTAAGCATGGCCCACAGGTTTTTTGGCAAGGGGGGCAATTATATTGGAAAAGTGCTGCAATCCGGCAACGATAACTTTATCATTACAGGTGTAATAAAGGATTTGCCTGAAAATTCCACGCTTCAATTCGATTGGCTCGCGCCATTTCAAATTCACTTCAATAACAACCAGTGGCTGGAACATTGGGAATACAACGGCGTGCAAACCTTTGTTGAGCTGGACCCTTTGGCAGATAAGGCGGGCATCAACCAGAAGCTTGGCGGGTACACCCTGCAAAAAACTACCAAACGCGTAGGCAGGCCGTTCCTGTTAAGTATGCACGATTGGCGGTTGCGTTCAAATTTTGAAAACGGCCAGGCCACTGGCGGACGCATTTTGTATGTGCGGATGTTCAGCATCATCGCTTGTATCATTCTCGTTATTGCTTGTATAAACTTCATGAATCTGGCAACTGCGCAATCTTCCAACAGGGCTAAAGAGATTGGCGTACGCAAGGCCATCGGCGCGGAAAGAGGCAGGTTGATAAAACAGTTCCTGTTCGAAACGGTCGTTATGGCAGTGGTAGCCGTTATAATCGCGGTAGGCATTTTACAGGTGCTGATGCCTTCGTTCAATACATTGGTACAGAAAAATCTCAGGTTGGACCTTTTCAATCCTGTTCACATCGCTTGTTTACTTGCTATCGGATTGATCTGCGGTTTGCTGGCTGGTAGCTATCCTTCTTTTTATTTGTCTTCTTTCAATCCTATCCTGGCATTAAAAGGCGTTAAGATGAAACAGGGAAGTGCCGTGTTCGTCCGCAAAGGATTGGTGGTGGTTCAATTTACCGCGTCTGTCATTTTCATCATCGGCACCATTGTAATTTACCAACAGATACAGCACGTAAAGAACAGGCCCCTGGGCTATGACAAACATAACCTCCTGCAACTCGGATTTACCGATGCGATGAAGAAAAGTTATGCCGCATTGAAGCAAGACCTGCTTTCTACAGGAAAAGTGGAAGGCGTTGCGGCATCCATGCTGAATGTTCTGTACATGGGCAGCACCACCAGCGACTTTACATGGCAAGGTAAGGACCCCAATGTGCAGGTGATCCTGACCCAAAACTGGATAAGCCCCGAGTACATGAACACGATGGGAATGGACATGAAGCAAGGCCGGAGCTTTTATGAAAATGCAAAGCAGGACAGCTCAAGCGTCATTATCAATGAAGCATTCGCGAAATTAATCGGCAACAATGGCAACGTGCTTGGCCAAACGCTTACCAGAGGCAAGCGCACATTCACAATCGTGGGGATAACATCCGATGTTATTTATGGGGACATGTACAGCCGCGGTAGCCCCATGATATTTTTATGTCATCCTGAAATGTTCAACTATCTATACCTTAGGTTAAAGGATGAGCGCCTGGCGCAAGCTGTATCCAGCATCAATTCCATTATTAAAAAATATGATCCCGAATATTCCTCAGATTATGCTTTTGTAGACGCGGAATTCAATAAGATGTTCGGAAGCGAAGTGCTCACCGAAAAGTTCTCGAGGATATTTGCATTGCTGGTGATCATCATTTCATGCTTCGGATTATTTGCCCTGGTAGCCTATACCGCTGAAATGAAAACAAAGGAGATCGGCATACGCAAGGTATTGGGCGCTTCGGTGGGCGGCATTGTAAGCATGTTGTCCAAAGAATTCTTGAAGCTGGTGTTGATCGCATCTGTGATTGCCATTCCGGCGGGTTGGTTGATCATGAACAAATGGCTGCAGGACTTTGCTTATCGCATCGATATTAATTGGATGATCTTTGCAATGGCCGCGGCTGCTGCTGTGATAATTGCTATGATAACGATAACATTCCAGGCGGTGAGGGCGGCCATGGCCAACCCCGTAAAAAGCTTGAGGGCGGAATGATGAATGGTGTAATAGCGCCGTACTATTTCAATTATCTTTAAGAGTAGGTGTAAGCAGTCCATTGCTAAAAATGGGAATCATGCGCCATAAATCTCTTTTTTCGTTTTTTCTTCTTTCTCTTCTTTTACCTTATCCTTTAAGGGCCCAGGTGGCCGATCTGGCAGCGCATGTAAGGCTAAAGGACTCCATTGTCAGCCGGTACAATCGCGGCGATTTTAAAGGTATTTATGAATTTGCCGGCAACGATTTCAGGGCAGAGATCAAAGAGCAGGATTTTATTGCATTCATGAAGCGGGTGAACCAGGCGGGCCCTGTGCAATCATCCACATTATCAGAGGACCTGGGAGAAGTAAAGTATTTTAAGTTGCGAATGCCCAGGATCGATCTTGAGCTTAGGTTGAGCGCTTCTTCGGCAAAGCAGTTCAATGTATTTGCTATCAATCGTCTTGATCCTTATGATACCAATTATGTAAAAGCCATCCGGTCAGACAATCCTCTAAAAACTTCCTTTGATTCCGCCATCGATCTGTCTGTAAGAAAGCACATGCGGAATAAAAGTGTAAGCGGGTTATCCATAGGCATTGTTAAGAATGGGAAAACTTATAAGTATAACTATGGAGAAACCGAAAAGGGAAAGGGACAGTTGCCAACTTCGGATACTTATTATGAAATTGGCTCCATCACCAAAACATTTACGGGTACTTTGCTGGCACAAGCGGTATTAGATAAAAAGGCCGGCTTGCAGGATGATATCAGGCGGCACCTGAAAGACAGCTTTCCTAACCTTCAGTATAAAGGCCAGCCAATCCGGTTGGTTCACCTGGCCAATCATACTTCTGGTTTGCCGGGCCTGCCCGCTGACTTTTTTAACCAGTCTCCTTACAACCCGATGAATCCTTACATCAATTACAGCAGGCAGAGATGGATGCAGGCGCTCCACGCGGTGAAGCTGGATACATTGCCGGGCACTAAGCATTACTATTCCAATTGGGGAGTGAGCATACTGGGCCATATACTCGAGCAGGTTTATCGCGACAGCTACGACGAGCTGCTGGCACGGTATATTACCGGACCTATGAAAATGAAGGACACAAAGCTCAGCCTGCAGGAAAAAGATAAAAACCGTTTGGCCGCCGGACATACTGATAAGGGAAAACCAACGCCTCGCTGGGACCTCATTGCATTTGTTCCTGCCGGCGGCATTGTCTCAACCGTAAATGATATGGTCACGTATATCAATCATAATATTTCAAAAAACTTGCCCGCTATTAAATTGGCGCACCAGCTCACGAGGGGTACTTATGAAAACGGCAACGGCCTTGGCTGGTTTACCAGCAAAACGCTGAGTGGTTACACAAAATACCAGCATACCGGCGGAACGGGAGGATACTCTACTACATTGGCTGTGATCCCGGAACTGAAAGCGGGATATGTTATCCTGACGAATAACAGTATTGATTTGGGTAATTTGTCGCGGGAGGTTTTACATAAACTTTCTAAGCAATAGCATTCCAGGTTTTATCTGGGCTAGCCTTGCATAATTTGTCTCGCTGCTTATTTGTACTCACACAACGCAGGTGTGCCGTTCACAATCTTCCCTGCTTCCAAAAGGGCCATCGCACATTACCAGCTCCCCGTTTGGTTTTCGCCGCATGCAGAACCAGCCTTGTTCATTTTCGATACAAATGCAGGGGATGGTTTCTTTTTGATCTTCTTTTGAAAAGATGCTTTTTTTTCGTTTTCTCTTTGGTGCCATTGGGTGTGTATGATTTTACTTCGTGTTACAGCTATGTGCATTGCATTCCTCCTTGGATCCAAATGGGCCGTCGCATAACACCAGTGATCCGTCGCGCTTGCGCTTCATGCAAAACCATTGGTTTCCCTCCTGTATGCAAACACAGGGTTTGATGGATGCGTGGTAAGCAAATACCAGTGTCTTATCATCTCCAAATACCTTATCGACAGAATACAATACTGGTTTTTCACCGCCAATCTTATTGGGGTCGCGTTGTATGATCTGTTTTACCTGTACATAAGCGCTGTCCCCTTTACCATGTAAAAAAGGAGGTTCGTTCACAAACGTCAGGTGTATAGGCCGGTCTGGCTTCAGGTAGTACAGGTATTGCAAGGCGCTGTCGGAGATGTTCTTGTCTTCTTGATCCAGGTGTTTGCGTTTGACCTTCCTTACTTTAAATGCATAATCGAACTGTATAAAAGAAGCGGTGCCGGAATTGCGCAGCTTTCCCGCGTACACTGGCCCTACGTTGGTGCAGATGCTGTCGGCAGTGTACGTGGTGGCGAGATACACTATTACAGTATCGCCCCTGCCGCCTTTTGGAAACAGTTCAAAATGATATAGAAAATGAAATCCCCTGGTATCGGGTAATTTGGAAAGTTGCTGGTTGCTTTTTTTATTGATGAGCTTATACTCGGGCACATCATCGCGTTCAACGAGCTTTTCCTGCAACAGCGCGGCGTACACGTCTATTGAGTCATTTTGTTGTGGAGTTACATTCAGTTCGGGGCGTACGGGATCAAAGAAGTCGAGGCTCACGCTGCGGCTATAGGAAAAGAATTGCGCCCGCGGCCTGCAACTACATACCGCCACTGCGCTTAGCAGGAGAAATATGATCGTTCTACAATTTGACATTTCGCCCGTTTTTATAGGTTCCTCCGAAAAAATACCTGTTGATATCATTATTGGGATGCAACGACATCCTTAGCGCCATGTGTATGAGGTCCTGTATGCCGTAATGATAACCCCTGGGAGTTACCAGCTTACCGATAGTTCCCACATCGATCGCGTAGTGTTTGTCTGTATGCACTTTCAACTGGTAGGCCGATGTATTGAAAGTATGCGGCATGTGCTTTTTGCCTTCTTCCTCATCTTTATACAAAGGCAGGTTAATGCCCAACAGGTTAGATACCTCATACAGCAGCGGCGTATATCCCGTGAACTGATCGAAGCTTAGCTCGGCCCTGTTAAACTCCTGCGAAGTGTGGAAGAACATTGCCCCGCCGCCTGTCCAGTACCTGTCGAAATTATCGGCGATCGGTATGAGGTCGAAAGGGAAGGCGCCATCGTTATAATAGTTGAACGTAAACTTTCCGAAAGAGGCGGTAACGGAGCCAACGATCTGGTTTCTTTTATGATTGTTGAGTATAAAATTGGTGGAAAGTATGCCCGCATTTTGTATGTTCAGGGTCATGTTATGATAGTCGCCGGTGTGTATTGTCCTGAAATGTTTGTTGTAGGACAACTGATCGCCCCAGCCGTATCCTATCGAGAATGTATTGGTGAGATCAACTTGTATATCTCCTACCAATGGATTAAGGTTTGCGCCAATGGTTTTGGTGTAGATGGAAACAGATGGGCCATAGTGTACGATGAGGTGCCCGCGGTTGACGCCCGTTACACTAAAGGCGCCGAACACCCTAAGGCCTGGAAATCTTTGGGCTTTTCCATAAGTGATGTTCAGATGGCAGCCTGCGTTGAATTGCGCGGAGTATTGCCATTTGTCCTGGCCTATGCTGCTGACTGCGCAGCACAGGCAAATGAGAAGCTGCAAAGCTCGATATCGGGATAAAGGGTTCAAGGTTAATTTTTACCTGAACTAAATTATCCTTTTTTTCGCCTGTGCGTCCGGGTGATTTTCCCGGGTTCCGGGCAGTTTTTCCACGTTATTGCATCCATCCCCATATCGGTCCCGAGCCGTTTTTGACCAGCAAGCGTGCTTGAGAGCCATCGAGCCGCATGGTCCACAATTCTGGGACCACCGTTTTTTTCTGTTCCAGTACTTCATTGGATTTTTCCTCTAAGGATTTGCCCGTTTCAAAAACTATCCACTTCCTGATGCGCTGGTTCTCTGCGAGGTCTGGGCGAGGGCGCGACCAAAGGAGCCAGTCGTTGGTACCGTCGGGGTTGATGAGGCGGATTTCCTTACGGTCTTTGACGTAGGCAATGGCGGTTGTCGGCTGAGGGTTTTGCGATTTGGCCGGATGAGCCGGAATAAGGGTTAGAAATCCCAAGTCCAGGTAGAGTAAAATTTTGCGGGGCATAAGAACGTAGTTTAATGGCGGTTGAACTTGAAAGATGGATGTGGGATAGAATGATTGGGCGGGGTGAATAAATTTACGGGGTTTGGAAAAGCCTACAAACGGAAGGGAATTAAAAATACACAAGTTAAAAAATAGGAAATCCTATAGCTGTATTAAATTAATAACTCTAGAGCTTTAATCGGATAATGGACCTGAGTTATATGAGGGATGCATTTATAGCGTCCCTTATTTTTTGTAACGAGAATACATGCAAATTTTTTATGGGTTTTTTTACTTCGGGATTAACTACATTATTACTTTTGATTTCCTATTTTTTCTCCTGGTTGCCGAAAGTTATCCATTTCAATAATCGATCTGCTTTACAAAATGAATTTAGTCACATATCCCCTTACGACCATCGAAAGCCACGAGCGGTATGAATTTTTAAGTGAAGGGCCTAACGGCACAATTAAGAAAGTAATCAATATCAGCAGCTCGGGCAAAATGTTTCCAATCTGGCATTTGGTGATTGGAATGAAGCCTGGCAAACAATTGATGACAATGTAAGGTCCAATAATCGTGATCGGGATAAAGTAGTGGCAACGGTTGCTTCAACTGTTATTGATTTCCTAAAACACCATCCCGAAGCTCTTGTAATTGCAAAGGAAAGTACACAGTCAAGAACAAGGCTTTATCAAATGGGGATTTCGGACAATTGGCATGCGATTCGAAGGCAATTCCATGTGGAAGGGCTTTATAATGGCGAATGGGAGCCATTTGTCCCGGGCAAGAATTAGCAGGCATTCTCATTGGAGGCCAAATAAAAAAGCATTAAAATTTGTGATGATCGCAAAAATGGAAAGCAAATGCCACCAGTTGCAACAAAAAAGTGCAAGTCCACTGATAATATTATTGTAGTCAAGAAAATGCGAGATTACAGTAAAGAGCCTGCTTTTGTAAAGAAAGCAGAAGAGGCTACTACTCTTATTAAAAAGCATGGTTTACCCAAAGGACGTAAGAAGAAAAGTAAATAAGTTTTTAATATAGCTAACATTTGTAGGCGCTCATGATAACCATGAGCGGTTTTTATTTGGGAAGTAATAAGCGACAAATCTGGAGCAGCTTCAGCCTGATCTCGATGAATAGATTCGCTACACAATTGAAGCTATTTCAAAAACTTCGGAAATCAACCTCCATTCAATAAGTTTTTCATCAAATGACTTCCAGGTATTCGCACGGCTTGGAGATGGAAGACTGAAATATTTCAATCCGGGTCTTCTTGGTTTCGGACTTTTTATATTGGTGTCGGCGCTGCCATTCCTGTCCCAGCTCTTAAGAACATCCCATAAGGCATTCACTTCCTCAATAGAAGATTTCTTTTTATGTTGTAAGCGTCCTTACATGGTTGATTTAGTAAGGTGAATATTATTTTATTACTTTGTCCATAATATTCCCTGGCTTATGAAAAAATACTTTGTTGGAACCCTCTTTTCATTACTGTCCTGGACAACCCTATATGCGCAGGATACTATTCCCCATCTGCAGGGTAAGATCACAATTTCAGTTAAGAAAGGAACCATTGAGTGCGACCTCACACTTTCCAATATGCCACGGCTTAGTGATTACTACTTCCGGCTGAATTCAGGCATGAATATCCGGTACATAAAGAACGCGGAGGCGGCAACGTCGCCACTGCGATACGAAAGGTCTGGGCAAGACACCTTGTCCTCCGGCGAATCATCGGCTTATTATATTCCTGCTTATAACAAATCAGGGAAGTACCTTCCCTATGGCGTCCGTTTCAATTATGTGGGGATGTACCCCGTGATCACTGATACCACCAGCGTGGTAGACTGGAGAGGTAACATTGCTTTTAATGGCACAACCTTGCGGGCAGATGGCATTCAAAGCGCCTGGTGCCCCATACTGTACGACGCTAAAACAGACACGAGGTATGAAAAAGTTACCTACGACCTGGACGTGACCTGTAACGATTGCCAGGTGATTTACCTGAATGGCAGTGAGCCCGTAGCGGGAACACATGCCAGGTTGAAAAGCACAGCGCCGCAGGACCTCACCCTATTTGCCGGTAATTTTCGATATGTATCCATCGGTGGAAGTTATTTCCTGAACCCGGATGCTGATGATCAGCAACTCACTGAACTGGGAAAGGCTCTTCATTCCTACCAAAGCTATTTGGAAAAAAATTTAGCCATTCCTTATAAAGGCAAACCTGTGTACATTCAAACTACACCGGTATCCAAGAACAATTCCTGGATGTTCGCATCCTATCCTACCATTGTCAAAATAGGTTGGGATGAAGGCATGAAATCGTTCGCCAGCAAGACCGGAAGGAACGCCTTTATGCAATATATGGCACACGAGCTGGCACATTATTATTTTGGCACCTTACGTACGTTCAATTCGGAGCTCGGTGATATGATTTCTGAAGGGTTTGCCGAATTTCTGGCCCTGCATATTACCCGTACATTGATCAGTGACAGCCTGTATCGCGAGAAATTGCAATCGAAAGTCCGGGCAATGCGCAATTTTACCCCTGTTCCAATCGCTAACGTCGGCTCCCGTAGCGATTACAGGAACCGTGAGTTGTATGTATACTATTATGCGCCACTCATTTTTTTGGCTATTGAAAGCGAGATCGGCGAACAAAAGATGTGGGAGTGGATTAAAGCGCTGCTACAATCGCCTGCGGCATTTACTAATTACAAGTTTCTTGAACAGGCATTGGAAAAAGTGGTTAAGGATAAAACCAAATTCGAATTGTTGCGTGAAAAATACTTTAGGTCCGAAAGCGCCCTTCGCAATGTTGTTTCCACGCTCCAGATACCGACCGATGAACCGCCTCTCTCCGCAGGCGAAAAACCTATGGCCAAAACTTATTACTATTTTTTCTTTTCGCGGCCATTGATAGATGCGGGATCATCACAAAACCGCGTGATCAAGCACACCGAGATTTCGCAAATAACCTGTACACCGGAAGAATTGTCGAAATTCGCGAAGCCTATATGGCAGCGGATCTTAGACGTATGTGAAAATGATGCGGGGTGCAGTAGTGAGCTTAACACATACGATTCAATGGAAAAGGCGCAGGCGGCTTTGAAGCGTTGGTTAGAGTGGTATAATACGGGCAATAGGTTGGTTGTGAAGGTAGTGAAGCCGTAGATAATTTGGTAACCGCAGAATTTCAAGAAATTCCGGTTTGTTGGTTTTCAAGTTGCGGTATGACGACTTTCTTTACATGTAGCCCCGGAAAAACAAGTATCGAACTTGGCTGATTTGCATTTAAGGAGTTGTATGAAGAACTGGTAGGGATCGCGAAGAGATTGCATCATAATGGCTAATAAATATTGACATCGCGAATGCGAGAGTAAACCTACCTATCAAAAATAAAAGCACTGCTTAGGCGGCAATACGCTATATTTATCTCCCCTTACATCTCACATTCCTCCCTTGTCCGTGGATTCTAAACTTTAAAAGCACAATCATGAAGCGATTAGATTTCCCTTCGCTGCGGCTATTTGCCGTGGCACTGATCTTCTTTTCCTCTTGCGGTGGAGACCCTACCAAAGATGAAACAATCTCCGATTCCGCCACCCGTGCAACAACTGATACCGCTGCAGTGGCGGCAAGCTCAATTGTTACCACACCCCAGGGTATGATCCTGGTTACCCACAAGGTCTCCAATTTTCAAAGATTCCTGGCTGCTTATGAAGCACACGATTCTTTCCGGCTTGCTAATGGAGTGCACAGCTACGTAATTGGCCGGGGATTCCAGGATTCCAACACAGTCTTTGTGGCAACAAGAGTCGATGACATGGAAAAGGCAAAAGCTTTTACAAAAAGCCCGAACCTAAAAAAGGCCATGCAGGAAGCAGGCGTTTCCGGACCTCCTGCCATTTCCTTCCTCACGGCTACCTGGCAGGATACAGCAATGCTCGCGGGTTCAACACTGCGGTCCAAAGCGAACTTCAGCGTCAAAGACTGGACAGCCTGGGAGAAGAATTTTGTAAATGGCAGGTCAAACAGGATAGCTAACGGCATTGTCGACAGAGCGTATGGCCACGATCCATCCGATAGCACAAAAGTAGAGCTGGTAACCGCCGTAACAGACACCGCTAAAGCATTTGCGTATTATAAGTCCAATGAATTAAAACAAAGCAGGGCAGCAGGTGGCGTAATCGGTGAACCCACGCGGTTTTTGTTCTATGTAGTGAAACGGTACTAACACTGCCTTACCGTTACGCCGTATTTCCCATCATCGAAACCTTCCTCGGAAATTTTGCCATCTTAACCAGTCGAAGCTTGAGGAAAAAATGGCCACAGGATATTAGCTGACACCGCTATAGTGTCAGCTATTATTCGTAACCTTCAAATTTTAAACAAATGGCAGCGATTCAATCGGATATCAGTAACGATATATATCGTTGTTTCTATGCGCGGAGTAAATAGTCCCGAAAAGGATGCCGCAAAAAGACGGTTTGTATTTTCAAGCATCCTGGAAAGCGATCAGGAGCTCGCAAGGATTTTGGAATCCGCGGAAGAAGATGAAATGCCGATCGACTTGTTGTTATTTGTGCAGCTTCCGCAGCTAAAAAACCACCCCGAAAGGGAAGCCATGATGTTGCGGTATGTGAAACAATTCATGGAGTCCGGTCAATTGAAATTAAATGCAGGTGATTTCGAGAAACGGTTTCCCACCGATTTGTACGATGTGTACTTATGGCACAGGGATAACAATTCCAATCGCAATATAACTGAAAAAGATTTTTTAGCGGAGGTGGAAAAAAGCCTGGGAACTGACGTGAAGGCATTTATAACCCAGGGTACATTTTATATAGACAAACTTGCATTGTGGGAAAACTTGATTGCAGAATACATAATGCCCCGGCCCGAAAATGCAAGCTTTCTCGGTAGCCTGGTGGATATGGTCCGGTGGTACTGGATCCTTGAGAAATTATATGCCTCGAAACTTGATCCCGCCCAGGCATTCGCCGATGGCCAGGAGATCTATGAAGCCATGCATGCTACCGTGGTATTGCCCGAGGATGTGGTTCATTTCGAATTAAAGATGGAGTCTGAAGAACCACAAACCCGGCCCCCGGCGGATAACCCGAATAAAGAGAAGGAAAAGAAACGCGCCAAACGACTGGAAGACGCCGCTAACGACCTGTCTTATGTTTTCAGGAATCAGCAAACCGACGAGAAATATAGATCGCGTCACCGCGAAAAGGGGCATGGGTTAAATGAGAATGACATGCATGCAAAGTCGCCTTCTGCTATATTATCCGAAAGTTATGCCGGCAAGCTGCAGAAAAGTACAGTCGAGATACTCGAGGAAAAATCACTGTTAAGTAAAAATGGAATAGTGGTAGAGCATGCGTTGGAGCAACTGGAAAATGAAAGGCAGGCAGTTGCCGAAAAGCATCGTGAACCCTACAAAACACCCGGTTTTGTCAATATTAAGGGACAACGGTATCCATTTGATAATCCCTGCCAGGAATATTCAATACCAGACCCCTGTGCACCTTATAATCAGGCAGGCATTCAACTACCTCAACGTGTGGGGTTGGTACGTACGCCTGGCATGGCAGATCTAAAAGTGATCAAAAGCGTGTTGCTCAAATATGAAAGGGGTGAGCTGGCCCATGTGGAAAATGTATTGAAGGGAGAAACAAAGACCAGGGAATTCAACACTTTGAAACGAACCGAAGACACCCTGGTGACTGAGGAAGAATCCACCACAGAAACCGAAAAGGAAACTCAATCCACCGATCGCTTTGAACTGGAAAAGGAAATGTCCAGCATCACCAAAGAGGACATGAAGATCGATTCCGGCGTTAAAGTGACGGCTACGCTTGGGCCGGTCTCCATTGATACACACTTTAATTTCCAGTACAATACCAGTAAAGAAGAAAGTAATAGAACGGCTACCAAAAATGCACAGGAAGTAATGAACCGTGCGCTGGCACGGCTTATTGAAAAGAAAAGGACACAACGAACGGTAACCACGATCATTCAGACAGAAGATAAAAACAAGCATGAATTAAACAATGAAAAGGGCGCGGACCATGTTCGCGGCTTGTACTATTGGATCGATAAATACTATCTATCAAAAGTTGTGAACTATGGAAAGCGAATGATGTTTGAGTTCGTAGTTCCGGAACCAGCTGCATTTTATCTCCACACAAAAAGGAAGCAAAGCGAAGGAGAAAAGGCGGCGCCTGTTCATCCGTTTGCATTGGGCGTTATTTCCTTTAACACAATTACTGAAAGCAATTATGCGGCTTTAGCGGCATTTTATAATGCGCCTGATGTTTCACCTCCGCCTCCTGCCATTACTATAGTTACCACTTCCCTGAAACAGGATAAGCTGGCTGCGGGCAAGGATGTAGATGATGAAGACAGCAAAAAGGACATAGAATTTACGGTGGTGGATGCTGACGAAAGACTAAAAATACCCGCAGGATATATCGCTCACCACGCAGATATTTCTTTTGTTATTAAAGAAACGAAGGCAATGGAAGAACAATGTGATGACGGATGGTGGGGCACCGGAATTAACAAGCAATGTAAGGACGAAGCCACCGGGCCACAAAACTTTCATATCCTGATCGGCAATAAGCACTTGCGGCCCGCCAGCGGCAATTCACCAATTACCAACTTGGCATTAAATACCGAGGACAAGGTAATACCCGTGGCTATTGCCGGGTTAGGCCGGCATTTCATTGCCAATGTTGAAATTATTTGTTACCGTACTGACCGTCATTATAAAGAATGGCAAAACCAAACCTTTGGGTCAGTATTGGCAGCATATAATAAGTTGCGGGTTGAATATGAAGACTGGCAAAAATCAACGAGTATCAATGAAGGAATTGTCATTGAAGGAAATAACCCCGGTATTAACCGCAAGATTGAAAAAGAAGAGTTGAAAAAGCATTGTATTACAATGATGACCGGGCAGCGTTTTGAATCCTTTGACGCGATGCGCAGCAATGCGGGTACACTTGGATATCCCGAGTTTTCAATTTTGGAATCTTACATAGAAGGAAATTATATCCAGTTTTTCGAACAGGCGTTTGAATGGGAGCAGATCACTTATGTTTTCTATCCCTATTTCTGGGGTAGAAAGCCCAATTGGCTGAACATCAAAAATCTTGGTGACCCTGATCCAATATTCAACAGCTTCCTGCAAGCAGGCGCTGCCCGCGTTTTGCTGCCTGCACGGCCTGGGTTCGAATATGATGTTACTGCTTTCTTTGCATCCGGAGGCCGGAAGATATGGGGTGGCAAACAGGCGCCGATCCCGGGAAGCAATCATTGGCTGTCGCTGATCGATGAACTCAAAGAACAGGAAGGCCAGTTTAAGGGTGGGGTGCAGGAAGGCGATCCCTGGATATACAAATTGCCCACGACGCTCGTATACCTTGATAATATAAATGCGGCCTTGCTGGACAATACGGTAAAATACCCCAAAGACTATGCAGACGCCATGAAACCCAAGCCCGGCGATTTTTCATAAGCACGATCAAAATGGAAGCTAAAGGACATGAAGAGATTGCCAGGGATGCGGGAATTCCGCTGCTGAAGGAAGCTTTCAAAAGAGCAGGTAAGGAGTTCCTGCCCGCTCACGCGCAGGCTTTCTATATGGGCAATTGGTTGCGGGACCTGAGCCAGGTGATTGATCCCGCAGCCACAGCAGATTTTGCGGTAAAAGCAGATAAAGCAATAAAAGACTATTATAACTGGCTCATCGCAAGAATGGTTCCCCTAAAACTGAATACAGGGATCGCCGAAATTAATAATGCTATCGAGGAGGATAAAGCAAACCTCCTCTTGTTTGTAAAAAGGGTAGTCAAAACCCGGAACCAGGGCAGGGATTCGGACCTGCATCGCATGCTGCGTTTCCTGATCAAATTCAAAGCGTATAATAAATTCTGTAAGCCGGATAAAGAAAATAAAACAAAAATACCCTTTGAAATTTTTAAGAAGTTGTTTGATGAGTTCTACACTCAGTATTTTCCACATGAACATCTTGACAGGCCCGAAACGGGTAGGGAAGAAAAGAAAACACTTTATAGTGACCACACCGATAAATTGACACGGGACCCCGATAATAAGGATGACAATTACCTGAATGTATATTCCTATTTGAAAGACGACCTGTTTGTAGTGGCAGGCATCCTGGCTGAAGTGGACAGGGATTGGGCTTCGCGCTTTTTTAAAAGCGGTGTTGCTGTAGACGAATATGAAACCTATCGCAACCTGGCACAGATCGGCCGTGCATTGCATGGTATAGAGGACTTTTTCGCGCATTCTAATTTTATCGAGCACGCCTGTACGCTGATGAGCAGCAAATTCATGAAGGAAAACCAGATTTGGACCAATACCGTGTTGAATAAAAGGCTCAAAAAGTACAAGCCTATCAATAATGATCCCGATAACTTCAAAATGAACACTAATTGGGTCGACCTTCCCAACGAGCCGAATGTATCAACGGGATATTTTGATGTCACCGATACTTTCATCTCCCTAGGGCATCTTTTGGAGGAAGTGCTTTTTGGAGATCAAAACGAAACTGCCATTGTTGAGTTTTTAAAGAAGCTGAAAGATTTTGTTGGCGAGCCCCTGGCTTTTGTAAAATCAAAGATTGATCCCGGATTAATGGACCAACCTGAACTGACCCGGTTCACGGAACTTCAGCCAGACACCATTTTCTGGCTGACATCGGAATTTGGAAAAACCGATTTCATTCTGAGAAATACGGAGTTTAAATCGGGGCTTGAAACTTTTTTAAGATTAATGTCGAATCCTTACGTGGTCCAAAGCATCAGGACTTATGCCACCGGGTATGAATATTTGGAAGATCTCAAGGAGTTGTATCAAATGCCAGTATCCTTCATTATTAGAAAACAAGCTAAATGGATACTTAAAAAGGTATCGTTCTTTACGGCCGATGCTATTGTTACCGCCCATGCTAACTTTCGCATAGGTAGCCATTCGCTGATGGCAAAGGATGGCAGCGAAGCATTTTTGTATAGTCATTCGTTGAACTGCGCAAAAGCAGCGCACTGGTATATTGTCAATACATTATGCAGATGGAGCTATGATACCGGGGAGGGAGGGAAAAAAGAAGATGCGAAATGGGTGAACTGGGCGCAGCTATGTGAATTCTTCCTGGGTCACCCGTTTTCCAAACTCCGGATAGAAAAAGAAACCCGGGAATTTGTAATAGACAACCTTCATTATGTCCGTGCCAGTAATCAACCGATGTATGACACGTTAATATCCCTGGCCGAAAAATACAAAAGCACGGCCCAGTTTGCCGAGACGGATAACCATAAATATTGGGAGGAAATCGCCGAAGTTAATTTCGACCTCAATAATAAACTTAAGGAAATGGGTATCACCGGTAGTATTGAACAATTACGGAAACACAAAAAACGTATCCTTAATAATTACATGCGTATTGACAAAATTGGCCAACTTGTACAATTCGGGCCCGGAGCGTCACCGGAAAAGGCTGTGGCACTCATAATCCCTTTGCAGAGAACAAAAACAGAGATGCCGGTTTACCAGGCCAACGCCGATAAATGGTTCATCAGGATAATGGAACCATCAAAACCGAAATCTGGTAAAGACGGGCGCTGGAACTTATTTGCGTCCGAACAAAATTTGCAGGGTAAATTCCTTGATTCCCGGTATCATAAATACCGGTATTATAAGTCCCAAGGAAAAAATGATGATACTCCCGCTAAGAAACTTGATAATATGATCAAGAAGGCAAGGTCATTGAGAGACCAACTCCAAAGCGAGTATCCACGGAAACAGCAAGCCAGGCCTGGGGCCGCAGCCAATTAAACATTCACCGTGGGAAAAAACACAATGTTCTGGAAAGAACACCCCGATAATTCATGGGCTTATTACAATAGAGATCTTGCATCGGAAGATGACTATGTTTATCAAAATAAAGTGCCGTCTTATAATCTCCTACAGACTGCCTAAAAGTCAAATCCTAACGGTTGGCATTTGTCCTGCCGCTACTCCAGATACTTGAAATATTCTTGAACCATCCTTGATGGTCTTTTTAATGCAGATTTCGCTTAGCGAGATTTTCAACAATTCGGATTTGTGGTCTGCGTGAACTATTTTACGCTTATTCTCAGTTGCCGGTTGCTTTTAATAAATAAAATTTTCAAGCTACTAAATCCTCGCAGCATGTTGCTGCCATATTGCCTGACGATCACCAATATGCGAAGAGTTATTTCTATTGAGACTGCTGATAGCGAAGCAACTTTTTTTTTCCTGCTTACGTTTCTTACCATACGAGCCCCCCTTATTGAACTTTGAACAGGTAACTTTCAAATATGAACTGGTTGCCTATTCGATTTTAACTATTAATACTTATTAAAAAATTTTCATGAAAACAACTGTATTTGCAGGCAGGATTTTTTTGCCGTTACTCATTGCGCTGGTGATCTTTATTCTTCAGGCTTGTGAAAAGAAAGTGGAAACACAAACTGCTGTAGAAGAAATTGCGGCAAGCAAAAAACCTCCGCGGCCGCCCCTTTATTTCAACAATTGCGGTAATCCCGTTATTAAAGGAACTTTTGTTGTGGGTACGCCGGCCAATGTAACCATTACTTTGAATTATGTTAATGGTTCCGGGGGGTCGTATTCTTCATTCACCAGCGCTACTGTCAATGGAATTACCATGACTGCACCTCCAGGTACATTGAATAACGGAACTGGGAGTATTACATTGACTGCCCGGGGAACTCCCATCAGAGCAGGATATTTTATCATTCCTGTAAGTATTGCCGGAAGTACCGCATGTAATTTGCCGATCACTGTCACGAATGCTGGTGTAACTGAATCAACTGGTGATCCGGGTACAGTAGCCGGCTCAACAGGAACTGTAAGTTTTACTTATCAAAATCAGCCAGTGATATACAAAACCGTAAGGGCCGCAGATGGAAAGATCTGGACACAGCACAATCTCGGCTCGACCCGGGTTGCGTTTAGTTCAATTGATGAAGGTTCCTACGGACATGTTTTCCAATGGGGCCGTTGGGATGATGGGCACCAGGTGCCAACCAGTTCCGTTATTACGGGTACCACTTCTATACAAAATCCGTCACAGATAGCTCCAGGTAATCCTGCCTTTATTAAAAATCAGGTCCCCAGTTCTGCATGGTGGGGTACGGGAGGCTTAACAACTGATACATGGAGTGGCAGTATACCCACCTCGGTCAATGGAAAAGATCCCTGCGCTGCTCTAGGTGCCGGGTGGAGAATGCCAACGGCTGCAGACTGGCAGAATATTATCAATCTGGAAAGCATTTCCGATATGCATACTGCATTTCGATCCAACCTTAAACTTGCAGCAGGATATTACAGGCCTTCACAAACGGGGATAGTAGCACAAAATGGAGATGTAGGACATTTTTGGACAAGTACTGCTAATGGTGGTAGTGCAATGGCCGTGTTTATCGACAATGCTTATGGACTTTTTATTTCACCTGCAGAACGTGGATTTGGATTACCCTGCCGTTGCGTGAAAGATTAAGAAAATTTAATTTGATCACGGGACAAAGGTTGGCAGCGGCCGACCTTTGTTTGTTTTTTCTATAGGTTACGACATTTGCATATGTATGCCAGTTTCGGAAACGATGACAGTCTTCTATCCAGGAATAAGCCCGCTGCAGTACAGCGGGCTTCAAGCATTTAAGAAATTTTGGATTTTGTTGATTTAGCGCGGTAGTAGTCCCGATAAGACAAATATCGAATTGGGTGTGTTATATTTCAAGGAGTTGTATGAGAAAATGACAACCGGCTAATCCGTTGACACTAGCACCTAAAATTTGACGATGTGAGAGTGCTCGAATAAATTCCGGTATAATGGATTGGGCATTCACACATGGGCCACTTTGTCGTTCTTACTATCTCGTTGAGGATGGTTCTATCGGTTTATAGTGATGTTCCGTAAACCTATTCCAACCCTTTTTGTTTTTCGCCTCAACAGCCCAGCAAAAGCCATCTTTTTCATCGGGCCAATAAATCATTCTTGCAAGCCCTGCGGGCATTTGGGCTTCAAAGCAAATGGCTTGAGAATGAATGTCAGTTGCATCCGAAATTTTCCCGAGAGATTTTTTTCCATCCGAAGAGAAGGACCAAAACGAAATTTGGCTTTCGTTCAACCCTATAATGGCGATTTCTTCGTAAACTTTTGAAGGGAACTCCCATTTCGCGGTAAGTTGTATATAACTTCCGTCAAGCACTTTTGTAAATGTTCTTGTACATTTCATTTTTCCCATTTCCGAATCACCAGTTGCAATCCAACACCCAAGCAAAGGTTTAAGAATGCCCAACTTTCCTCTCCCGGATTTCCAATTGTTTGATTGGTTTTTTTCTGTCATATTGTTATTGTTTCCTGGTCAGGTATTCAGGACTCGCTTAAAACGGATTGATGCTTTCTCAGCTGAAATTTTTAATGGATTTTTTAAAAACCCGGAGCCTTTATTGCCAGGCCCCGGGTAGGAAATGAATATTGGATGCATCTAAGAATGGCATGTTTTTCATATGGATGACATTTCTGTCTATTTTTTAACCAACTTAATTTGTTCTCTTCTTTCTGAATCACGTACCTCCAGCAAATACAGGCCGTTTGGAAGGAAAGAAATATCGGTTTCGATATGTACAGAAGAAATTTTTTCTTTCTTCATCACGCGGCCATTCAAATCATGAATAACCAGGTAGGCATTTAATGAAGGCTGTTTGAACAGATCAATAGTTAACTTGCCTGATACCGGGTTCACTACATTTCTTATCAAGGTTATTGAAATGAATTTCGCAGATCTCACGGGGGAATAAGTATGGTTTCCATCACGATCTACCTGCTTTAGCCGGTAATAATTATTTCCATCGAAAGGTGAATGATCAGTATAGGAATAATTACTACGGATATTCGATTCTCCTTTTGCCGGCACTCTTCCGATTTCGGAAAAACTGATTCCGTCTATGCTTTTTTCAATGCTGAAGCGCAAACTATTATGTTCTTCTGATGTTACCCAGTTCAAGTGAATTTTTTTATGAGTTGGGTTTGCTGTGAAATCAATCAAACGTACTGGCAACGTGCCAAGGCTCACACTGGTTCGTGCGGGGTCAAGGGTGAGATATAATTTATTAATAATGTCGAAATCGTTGTATTCAAATACAGCAATATGATAGGTAGTCCCGGCTACCAGGTTCGTAACCGTTACATTATTTCCTGTGCCGCTGTACACAACATAGTTGCCGATGCCAATTTGTGTACCGGCGCCAAAAGACGGGTTGGCTGTATAGTTTGTGTTGTCACTTGGTTGTGCATTTACGGCCCCATTAGCTTTCATCAGAACGATGCGCTTATGACCACTTCCGCTGGTCCAGCCAACAATAACGGATGTATTGTTTACGATATTTACCACGGCATTTGCGGCCTGTATCTGGGGGCGTCCGGAAACAGGCGTCCTCGCCGGGTTAATAGTAAGATACCGTTTGAGGGAACTTCCAAAATCATTGTATTCATAAATGGCTACATGGTAAGTTGTGGCAAGATTCAGATTAGATACAGTTATACTGTTTCCGGTTCCGTTATAAACTGTGTAATTGCCGGCGCCGATTTGTGACCCGGATCCGAAGACTGTATCCGGGGAATAGGAAGTATTATCCAGCGGATCGGCATTGACCGCCGAACCAGCCCTCATCAAAACAATTCTTTTATGACCGTTTCCATTTGACCAACTAATAGTTGCTGTAGTAAGTGTAACGGCATTTGAGACGGGATTTGACGATTGTATTTGCGGTGCACTAAGGGTAACAACAGCCGTGGACGGATTGATGGTCTGATAAAGAATTGTGGTTCCGCCAAAATTATTGTATTCAATGACTGCAACATGATAAGTGTTGGTTAGATTGAGGTTGGTAACGGTAACACTATTTCCTGTACCGTTGAACACGACATAATTACCATTTCCTAATTGTGATCCGGAGCCAAAGAAAGTATTTGGCGTATAGTTTATACCATCAGCGGGACTTTCATTCACTGCGCCATTCGCCCTCATCAGCACAATTCTTTTATGGCCACTGCCATTCGTCCATGTAATAGTCGCCGCACCGGCATTTACGGCGTTTGCCACAACATTAGAGGCTTGTGTCTGGGGGGCACCGACCGTAGTGGCATTCCCAGTTGCCGGCGATGATGTAAGATATACAGGGCCAAATCCTCCATTGAATTCATAAACAGCAAAGTGATAGGTAGTGTTAGGCTGAAGCCCGGATACATTTGCACTGGACCCGTTGGTGCTTGACACCACGTAATTACCCGGTGTTATTTGACCGGCAAATGCAATATTTCCTGATGCAAAATAGCTTGTCAGATCAGCGGGCACAGCGTTGACAGGAGAACCTGCTCTCGCAACTACAAGCCTTGCTTGTCCATTGCCATTCGTCCAGTTCAATGTCATTGAAGTATTACTGATGCTGGTAAAAAATAAGTTAGACGTCTGCACAGTGGGTGCTGATACAGTAGAAGCATTGCCCGTAGCAAAACTTGAGGTTAGATATCCCGTATTGGAGCCGGTGCCATCAACTTCAAAAACCGCAAAATAGTAAGTGGTACCTGGGGATAAATTGGTAACTGTAATTCCTGTACTCGCTGTATTGCCAACTACATACTGTCCTGCTGAGATTTGTTGCCCTGCTCCGAATGCTATATTGGCTGTATAATTAACTCCATTTAGAGGAAGTGCCGTAACAGGGCTTCCTTGTCTTGCCACTACAAGTCTCTTTGTTCCGTTTCCGGCAACCCATTGCACTTGCATGCTATTGCCTTGTATGACAGAAAATGACACATTGCTTGCCGGTACTGTAGGCGCAGGGAGTGTAGTTGCATTGGCAGTGGGTATAGCAATTCTATTGTAAACAGGACCCGAACTGCCATTGTATTCAAATGCAGCAAAATGATAGGTAGTATTGGGTTGGAGTCCTGTTAACGTTACGGTGTTCAGACTATTTGCCTTGATCACATAATTCCCTGAGCCAATTTGTGCGCCATTACCAAAAACAGTTGAAGGGAAATAGGATATAAAATCAGCGGGAACTGCATCGACAGGACTTCCTGCTTTCACCAATACCAGCCTGTTAGCTCCATTCCCAGCTGTCATGTTTATTTGTATGGAATTGCTGATAATATTGCTGAAACTCAGATTAGATGTTTGAATAGTTGGGGCAGCCAGAGTGGTTCTGCTTGTTGTAAGAAAGCTGGAAGTTAGATAAGTAGTAGTGGAGCCGCTGCCATTGTATTCGAAAATAGCAAGATGATAAGTAATTCCAGGAGAAAGATTTGTCAAAGACAAATTGCTGCTGTTACCATTGGACACTACAAATTCCCCGGGAGCAATGACAAACCCTGATCCGAAACTGGTGTTACCGGAATACGTCATTCCATTTACCGGAACTGCTGTTACTGGACTGCCTGCTTTTGCAATTATGATCCTCCCTGTACCATTGCCAGGCGACCAACCTAGTTGCATCACATTACCTTCAACAATATTATAAAAGGGGTTACTTGACGGAACTGAAGGTGCACCGGATGTAGTGGCGCTGGCAACCGGGGGCGATACGGTTAAGTAAACTGGTGCAGCATTGCCGTTCAATTCATAGACCGTAAAATGATATGTGGTATTAAATGCAAGATTGGTTACAGTGGTTGTATTCCCGCTTCCTTTATACACTACATAATTCCCGGTTCCAATTTGTGTACCACTGCCAAAAGAGAGGGAAGGAAAATAAGACGTATAGGTGACAGGTGTTGCATTGACAGGGCTTCCCTGTTTGGCCAGGATGATTCTCTCGGATCCATTTCCACTGGTCCAATTAAGTGTGATCGAATTATTGGTAATAGCTCCCACTGATAAATTCGAAGTTTGAATTGTAGGTTGTACAGCGGTTGACCTGCTGCCGGCTAAAAACGAACTGGTGAGATAGGCGGTATTTGCCCCCAATCCATCATATTCAAACACTGCAAGATGATAAGTTGTGCTATGTTGTAAATTAGAAAGAGTGATACCACTTAACGAGCTATCCATCATAACAAATTCCCCCGGAGCTATTTGCTGCCCATTGCCAAATACCGTACTTGCCGTATAGGTCATTCCATCTACCGGAACTGCCGTTACCGGGCTTCCTGCTTTTGCAATTACAATTCTTTTTGCGCCATTTCCCGTTGTGAAATTGATGGCCAGGGTGTTTCCTTCTACGTTGCTAAACGTAAGGTTGCCCGAGGGCACAGATGGCCGGGGTGCCGTAGTTTGATTTGCCAGCGCTGGATTGACAGCAAGATATACAGGACCTGTACTACCGTTGAACTCAAAAGCGGCAAAATGATAAGTAGTACTCGGTTGCAACCCGGTAAGCGTAACAGCGTTACTTCCGATTGCAATTACAAAATTTCCATTTCCTATTTGTGTGCCATTGCCAAACTGGTTGCCAGCAAAATAACTTACAAGGTCTGTGGGGTTGGCATCAACAGGGCTATTTGCTTTTGCCAGGATCAATCTTGATGCCCCATTGCCAGGAGTAAAATTTAAGCGCATCGAATTTCCCGTTACCTGGCTAATGGTGATGTTGCTTACTTGTATTGTGGGTACTGATAAGGTCGCACGGCTGCCGCTTAAAAAAGCAGCCGTAAGATATTCTGTAGAGAAACCGGAGCCGTTGAATTCAAAAATGGCAATATGATACGTGCTGTTTGGTATCAAGCCTGTCATACCAAAGGTGGAGCCGTTGCCTTTGTATACTACAAACTGTCCGGTACTGATTTCATTACCTGATCCAAAAGTCCCATTGGCAAAATAATCTGTTCCGTTCACAGGTATGGCCGTAACAGGATTATCTTTTCTTGCTATAACAATCCGGTTGGCGCCATTGCCGGGAGTCCAGCTGAAGGAAAGACTATTGCCTTCAATACTACCGAAAGTGAGGTTTGTTGAAGGATTGGTTGGCACAACATAACTAGTGCCGGGCGTTGCAAATAAAGATGAAGTTTGCAGGAATGAAAAAATTAGAACAACGTAAGTGTAAAGTTTACTTTTCATTTCTTTAAGTTTTTTTGAGTTCAGGCAAGGCACAGCCCATCCGCGGAGGTGCCATTCGGTATCATAGAGACCAGGAAATTTTCGGCGAATCATAGCCTCGCAGAATTCATAAAGCAGCAATCCGTAGAGTATGAATGGAGATAAAGACAGTCTCAATTCAGCGGGCAAAATTATTTGGCGTGAGAAAGCAAGTCAATATAAGATTACTTATATAAGGTTTGTTATAGAGAAGGATCAGGGTTTTTTTCTTCCGAGAAATTTGTTAATGGCTTCTGTGCGGTTTTGAACGTGAAGTTTTTCGTAGATGTTATGAATATGCTGGCTAACAGTGCCTGTAGTGATCGAAAGTTTATCGGCGATCTCTTTGTAAAGCAATCCTTGTGCAAGCAGGTGAATAATTTCATTTTCACGTGAGGACAAAACATCCATTTCATTTTTCTGCTGGTGAAAAACGTTAACCAGCTTGCGGGCAATGTGTGCACTCATTGGAGATCCCCCGGCATTCAGTTCCTTTAAAGCATTGGCAATAACATCGAAGCTTGATTTTTTTAGCAGATAACCTGAGGCTCCTGCTTTCAGCGCTTCAAAAACTTTCTCATCCGTTTCATATATAGTGAACATCATGAACTGAATACGGGGAGATTTTCGTTTTACTTCGCTGATACAGCTGATACCATCCATTCCCGGGAGATTGATATCCATAATAACGATGTCTGGTTGTATTTCAGGAAGCTTTGTTGCAGCATCTTCCGCATTTTGAAATGTTGCAAGAATCAGAAACTCATCGCTTGAACTAAGGTATTGGCTAAGGCCTTCTCTCACTTCATCAAGATCCTCAACTATGGAAAGTGTGATTGGCTGCATAATTTAAAGGTAGGTGTGTATCGTAACCAGGGGCTATAAGAAAAGTTATATAGACAATTTCAAAAGCACAGAAGTACCGTTTTCATTTTTGAACTCAGCACTGCCTCCAACCTCGCTCATTCGTTTCCGGATATTATTAAGGCCATTTCCATATTTTCTAAAGTAATTGAGATCTATTCCTTTCCCATTGTCATGAATGCTGATGGAAAATTCTTTTTTATGGGAAACGGAAATAGTAACTACATTGGCTTCTGCATGTTTAATAATGTTGTGGAGGATCTCCTTTACGGAAAGAAAAACATTTCTTCTCACTTCTCCACTTACGAAAACATTCTCCAATTCTGAAGGACCTTCAAAAATGCATTTGATATCATGCCCTGTTAAGTATTCAACAGCATACGCCCGGGTATAACCTAACAGATCATTAAGGCTATCATTCTTCTCATTCAAAGCCCAAACGATCTCCCCCATCTTATCCATCATCTCTTCCGAATAGTCCGAAATTTTTTGCAGGTGTGCAGGATTTACAATTCCTTTTTGACTTTCAAATTTGATGGTTTCGCTTAACACTTTTATTCTCGAAAGCCCTGCACCCATGTCGTCGTGCATGTCGGTGGCAATACGTGTCCTTTCCTTTTCTATGGCCTGTTTTTTCTCGAGGGATATTCTCTGCTGCTGAAGTTTATTACGGTAGTATAAACGAATGAAAATTATAACCAAAGCCAATATTGTTACTGCAATAAAGCTTCTGAACCACCCCGTTTGCCACCATGGCCGGAGAATATTGAATGAATAACTGCTTTCGGTCGGACGATATTTTCCGTTAGAAAAAATTGCTTTCACCCTTAAATTATAATTGCCCGGTGAAAGATTCAAAAAACTTATGTTTGGTTGGGCAGAAGGCTCTGTCCAGGTGCCTTCATCATCTGTTTCATCCAATTTATAACTGTAAAGTGTTTTCTTCTCGTCAAAAAATGTTGGAACTCCTAAATGAAAAGAAAGATTGTTTTGATAATGTTCAAGAACAATCTTGTTCAGAAGATTCGTGTCCCTGTTGTTCACTTCAAATTTTGAAACAATGATCTGAGGAAAGGTCTTGGTGTTATTAGTTTCAGAAGGGTATACATTTAACAGCCCTGATGAAGTCACTACCCACATCACACCATTTTTATCAGCATCAATGCCTTGGATATCGAGGTACATATTGGAAGCCCTCGTAACATTTTCAATACTGATTGATTCTCCGTTTAATGAAATTTTGTCCAACCCTGTTGGAGTGGCTGCCCATAAATTGCCGCTATTGTCGTAGCATAGCAAACGGATAAAATCTTCAGTCAATCCATCTTTAGCAGTTAAATGTTTTTTCAGTTCAATCTTTCCGTTCAAAATACTGAAGCATAATAAGCCTTTATACCTGGTGCCGATCCATAAATTATTTGAATCGTCAATAGCCAATGATCTCGGAGCAAGATTATCATTTTTTTTATCGAAATAATTCACAAGCTGTAAATAGCTGGTGGTGTCTGAAGGATCAACCCTGAAAACATAAATACTCATTGATCTTGTTGCCACATACAAAAGATCATTTTTAACCACAGCCCTGTCAGCATAATAGTCCAAAGGCACTGAAATGATTTTTCCATTTAATATAGCCTTGACAGATTTGCCTACTGCTATTGGGTTATCGTCGCTATCCATCAATAGGCTGCTGAATGATTCTTCATCAAATGGCCTGGTGTAAATTGTAGAAACAGAAAAACGCTCTCCTGAGAATTTTAATTGGTGAATGGAAGATCCACCGATGGCATACGCCTTTGTTTTACCAATGACAATATCACCTAACGGCTCACGGCTTATTGTATAATACTTCTTGTTAAGGTCCTTCATGATCAAACATCTTTTTGCCTGATCGTAAAGCCATACTGCGCCGTGTTTATCTATATAGGTATTATTGACAAAAAAACCCGGCTTAAATTCAGTATAAAACTGCAACGATTGATCTACCAGTTTTGCTACGCCATATACATCATTACCAAACCACATAATCCCTTCACGATCCTGGAAGATGCAGGAAGCATTACGAAATGGAAGCCCGCTTTTTTCAGAAAATAATGTACGTGTACCTGAAGGCTGGATCTTCAAAATGCCTTCCCTTGTTGATATCCAAAGATTGTTTTGTTTGTCGAAGTACATTTTATAAGCAATAGAACCGGAAGGAATAGAATAATGTTTTGATGGCGAGGTTAATTTTATTTGACCTTTCGTCAGTAAGGATAGATCGATACTGAAAATTCCTTTCACAGTAGATACCAGGATTTCATTCTGTGGAGTTCTTATAGAAGAATATACAGCTGGAAGTGTCGTATTATCAAATGCCTTTCCGGCTTTGTAATTATAAACAATAAAGTTCCGGGGAAACTGGTAAGCAGGGTTCACAGCGTCTGTATTGATCAAAAGAAAAGAATCCAACTCCGTAGCATGAGAAAGGTTTTTATCAGTTGCGATTCCCTTTAATTCAATTTTTGTAAAACGGTTTCTTTCAAACCTAAATAAGCCATCATCAGCTATTGCGTAGCTAATGCCCGCCGCTGTCTTTATTAATTCATTGATCACAGGACAAAAGGAATTTCCGGAAGGAATGTCCTGCAGTTTCCCATTTTTTATATACTGCAGTTTGTTGACATTTACGATGACCAATATAGAATCTTCTCCTGCTTCAACAATACCGTTAACAAGATTTGCCTTCAGGCCATTTTCAGAGGAATAATTTATAAATCTGGAACCATCGTAAACACTCAAGCCACTGGTTGTTCCGAAATACATTCGCCCTTTACTGTCCTGAGTTATGAACCTTATCTTATTTCCAACCAAACCATCGCGGGGAGTATAATTCACAAATGGATACACTTGTGCCAGGCCGTAAGCGCAGAAACTGATGCAGGCTGAAAACAGTATTGCCAGGCGACTGACCATGGTTAAATATAGTAGAATTCTGGTCAATTGGATGGCGGCCAACGGTCGGCATTTGATGCCGAAGAAGAGGAGGAAGAAAGGAACCGGATCGATAGTAAGGATCCTTGAGCAAAAAAAGGGCAAAATCAACTATCTGATTCTGCCATTTTTTGGTAGTCCCGACAGGAATCGAACCTGTATCTAAAGTTTAGGAAACTTCTATTCTATCCATTGAACTACGGGACCAATTATAAACCAATAAAGGACTGCAAATGTCCCTCAAAAACACCAGTTTTCCAAACAGGGCCTTGGATCGCTGCCGGTTTAGCAGCCAGGAGCCCGTCCCAATTAATTTCTCCGACAAACGGAGAGAAAACGGAGGCCGTAGTGTTATAACCAGTATACTCAACCAGCAGCTACCATTACCAACAAACACCCTTGCCAATTTGTCAAAATCCACCCCATTCCTCAAACAACCCTGAGCGAAGGTCAGGCGAAGGAGAAGCGAAGGACAAGCGAACGTACATTTTGGCAGTATCTAGTCCTGAAATAGCTAAACGGTTTGAACAAAACAACCACCTACAACCGCTAAAACACCACCAAACCATCTCAAAAAACATCACACCTTTTCAGTGGCCGCCACCCCCATTCCAAACTCCCACTTAAACCCCGGCGTCTCGCCAATCTCATATTCAAACCTTACCTGTTTTCCTAAGTACGGCTCAATGGCAGCCACCTTATAAGGCAAGGTGATCCCGCAGTTATTTACCTCCAGCACCTCATCCTCAAATACCGTTAGCTCCGTCAGCAAATGCAGCTCATTATGAGTACCCACAGAAGCAGGAACATCAATTAAAACCGGCTGTGGCGGATCGTAGTTAAACTGCCCAATCCTATAAACGTCCCCAAGCTTAATCCGCACAGGCGCCGCCGCCTCGGCCAAATAACCGTTCATCTCCATCTCCCTATCCAGCAATTGCGCCGTCACCCTGATCTCCTGCGGAATAAAAATGGCCTTCTCCTTCATTTGCGGCAGTAAATTCAATGTAATGGCCACCTGCGGCTCGCGGATCAAAGCAGACTGCATCGCCTCCACGATCACTAAGTCAAAATCCTGGGTCATTTGGTACGTAGTAGCATCAGCGCAAGTCATAGATCCCAGGTATTCCGATGCATTCAAATGACCATACAACTTCCCAACTGCCACCAGCGACTCCGGCTGCACATCCATCATATGAAACCTTACCTGTTGCGGAACAAACATCGTCGTCAAGGGCGTAAGCAAACTGGCGTAAGGGCCACAACCCGCATATAATACTTCAATCTGCCGGCCGGGAAACTCTTGCTGCAGCCTTATTATTGCCTTGTAAATACCGCGCAAAAAAACCGCCGTCCGACGCAAATCCAGCAGGCAATTGGCAGCCTGCCCCGGCGAAATGGCCTTGCCGGTAGGCAAATAAATGTTCTGATCATTGTTGTTTACCGCTGTAATGCCCGTGATGCCCGCATAAAAATCATGCAGCATGCGCACGCCTTCGTACAACATCTTGTAATTGTCCTTGTCAAACAGTATCGCCCTGGTCAGGTCTCCGAAAGTCATAATGTTGGGTTGGGAATTGAAGTAAAGAAAATTATCTTTAACCAACAAACACCCAACATGGCAACCACCGTCGCTCCCGCCCGCACCAAACCGGCCGGCTATTTATTGTTCCCGTGGACGCTTACGTCCATCGTCCTCATTTTAGTGCTGAACATTTTCCTGAAAGACTGGTTTGGCCGCAATGCCAGCTGGATCTCCCTCGTTCTGGTAGTGCCCGCCGCCATCATCGAGAATATCAAGCTCGGTTATTCCTCCATGAGAGTGATGTACCTCAAAATATTTTATTCGCTGCTTTCCTTCCTGATCGTAGGATTGACCCTGGGGCTGGCGCTCGCCGGCTGGTATTATGAAAGGTTCCAGGGCATCAACAACATCCCCCGGCTGGATATATCCTGGATAGTCCTGCTCGCCATCTTCATACTCATGCTGATAGAAATGGCACACATCTTTACACTGCTAAAAGCAGTGAAGCGCGAGTTTGTGCAGTACGATACGGAAGGATGATTGAAATATTATGCGTTAGGAAGATATAACCACTAGTTATATATCCGCTCTATCGCATCCTTATACTTCTCCATCACCACCTTGCGCTTCAGCGAGAGCTTAGGCGTCATCTCGCCCGTATCAACACGCCACTCATTGGGCAGCAATTCGAATTTCTTGATCTGCTCTACCTGGTTGAAATATTTATTAAAGCTCTCCACCAGGTCCTTGAACAGCTCTATTACCTTGGGCTGGCGTATCATCTCCTCGGGCGATCCATTGCTCACCCCATGTTGCTTGCACCATTCCTGCAAATTAGGGAACGAAGGCACGATCAAAGCGCCCACGAACTTGCGCTCGGAACCCACCACCATCACCTGCTCAACATACATGGACTCCTTTAATTTATTTTCGATGGGCAGCGGCGCCACGTACTTGCCGCCGCTGGTCTTGAACAATTCTTTCTTGCGGTCCGTGATCTTCAGGAACCGGCCATCCACCAATGTGCCGATATCGCCCGTATGGAACCAACCTTCACTATCGATCACTTCCCGGGTAAGGTCATCGCGCTTGTAATAGCCCATCATGATGTTGGGGCCTTTGCATAGTATCTCACCGTCTTCGGCGATCTTCACCTGCACGCCATCGATCAATGGGCCAACCGTTCCGAACATGCGGTCCTTTACATCGTAGCGGTTTACGCTGATCACGGGCGAGGTTTCGGTAAGACCATAGCCCTCCATTATCGGTATCTGCGCCGCGGTAAAAATCCTTATCAACCTTACCTGGCAGGCAGCGCCGCCGGTAACGATGCATCTTAAATTATTGCCCAACGCCTCGCGCCATTTTTTGAAAATGATCTTATTGGCAACGGCCAGCTTGAAATTGTACCAGGCGCCCTGGCTCTTGTTGATCTCGAATTTTGTGGCCAGCTCGTGCGCCCAGAAGAATAATTTTCTTTTCGTGCCCGTAAGCTCATTTCCTTTGAGCATGATCTTGTCGTACACTTTTTCCAGCAAGCGCGGCACGGTGGTAAACATGTGCGGCTTCACTTCCCGCAGGTTGTCGCCGATGGTCTCCAGGCTTTCCGCATAATAAATCGCGGTGCCGTTGAACAGGTACAGGTAAGTAACCATCCGCTCGAAAATATGGTTCAGTGGAAGAAAGCTTAGCGCCTTCATGTTCTGGCCGGGCGGAAAGCAGGGCATGCTCGCCAATACATTGCTAAGGATATTCCGGTGCGAGAGCATGACGCCTTTCGGTGTGCCCGTGGTGCCCGATGTATAAATGATGGTGGCCAGGTCTTCGTACCCGATCCTGTCCGATGCCCGCTGCATGCGCGCAGTTAACTCGGGAGTAGGGTCTGCAAAAATTTCTTTCCAATGCCGCGCGCCGCTTACATGCTCGAAAGTAATGATCTCCTGCAGCGAAGGCACCCGGCCTTTAACGCTTAGCACTTTATGGTAAATGTCCTCATCGTTCACGAACACGATCTTTACTTTCGCGTCGTTCAGGATGAACTCAAGGTCGTTGACGCTTACTGTAGGATAAATAGGCGTAAGCAGCGCCCCGCTTTTTTGAACGGCCAGGTCCAGCATCACCCACTCGGGACGGTTCTTCGAAAGCACCGCCACTTTATCGCGGCCTTCCTCGGTCATATCGCCGCCATTGATGCCCATTTTCATCAGGCCCATGCACAGCCGGTCTACGATAGCTGCAACGTCCTGCGTGCTATACGTTTTCCATTGACCACCTTCCTTGCCCGCAAGCATATCCGGGATGGTTTTGCGTTCAAGGTGGTATTGAACACAGTCAAACAATCGTTTAGGCTCGGTCATATTCATCACGGTTTATCACAGATTTTAAAGGATTTATGGATTACACAGATTGGTTTATGATAATTGAATATTCAATATAAAAATTTCAAGCAGGCGAAGAAAATCCGTGTAATCCTGCAATCCGTTCTTAAATCTGTGCTATTTTCTTATGCGCTACCAAATCAGTGATTGCCCTGGCGCTCCTTAAGCTTTTTATACTCCCGCTCCGTCATGTCCTCGCGGTTACGGCCGTACGCATCGAAATATTGCATAACGATGCCGATGCCCCAGCCGAGCATTACCCAAATGGGCCATGGAAATCCGTTCCATCCTTCGTCGCGGCCGGAACTGAACCACCAGATAACCCACAAGAACAGGTTAATGACGATATACATCAGCAGGCTTCTCTTGAAATTTGCCCGCTTCCTGGCAATTTTCCATAATTGCTCGTCTCGCGAGGGAGTGTCCATAATAAGGGGGTTTGCTTTTTCAAATTAGAGAAAAAAGCAGAAACTAAAAAGAGAAGCTTTCGTTGGGCTGTTTATCCGGGTAGCGCGGTGGATTGGATATTGAGTAGGGAATGGGAAGTTTGTCAGAAGGAGTTATAGATTCGATTGTTCCGGATTCACGTAAAAAAAGTGACAGAAGCCATATAATAGATATTGTCGTAACCGGGTTCGTTTTAAGTACGCAACAAAGACTGCGTAGAAAAGGTTCCGCAAAGCTTTTTAATCCGATTAGCGGCGTCCTGGCTGCGCAGGTTCAATTACATACCCACCTTTGGGCTCATATCGGGTAGGAACTGTGCAATATAATCTATCAGGCTGTGGATTGGGTGTAACACCGCCCGCCGGAGCAAAGTCACGATGTCAGCTTCTAATTATTTCGAAGCCACGGTCTGGTAATACTGCTTCGTCGGCAGCTTAAAAACCCGTCCTTTCTGAAACCCGGTAAACTGGTTATACGATGCGGCATGCGTGGTAGTCCAGTTCTGGAAAGCAGGCAGGTTCTGCGCAGCCCCGAATATCCATTGATTGTAGGCATCGAACATGCCTTCCTTCAGCAATTGACGCTGGTATTCAAACAAACGGAAAGGAAATTTATCGGCCTCCTTATCGAACCAATCCAACACAAAACGCGTTCTCACAATGGTCAAACTTTCAGGCGTAATGCCGGCCTGCGTTTGGGAAGCACTTTTTGCCATGGTGCCCAGGAAGGCCGCTGCAAACGGGTTCTTTGTTTCCTGTTTGCTCAGCATATTGGCTTCGGAGAAAAGTTTTTTATATCCTTCCAGCAGCAGGTCCTTGATCTCGGCCGTGCGCTTGCTGTAACTTTCGAGGTTCAGGAATATTTCACCATAGATCAGGCTCCATACCTTATCGTAGGTGAAATAATAATGCTTGGCGGCATTGTAATAATTGCCGGAAAAGTTCGGGTCAACCTCAATTCCTTTTTCCCAGAATTTGATCGCAGTGTAATCCTGCTTGGTCCACAGCATCTCGCCGTACTCATTGTACAATACGCCGCTGTTCGGGAATTTTTTCAGGCCTGCCTTGTACAGCTTCTCGCATTCTTTTCTTTCTTCGATGGCCTTGTACACCATGCCCAATATCTGGTACGATTGTACGTCGGCATCAGGACGCTCGGGCAGGGGCTTCGCGGCTTCGCGGGCCTTTACAAAATCACGCTGCAGATAATAGGTAAATGCAAGGTCCTTGCGCAATTCCAGGTTATTCGGCTCTAGCTGCATGGCGCGGTTCAATACCAGGACGGCATTGGCATAATCACCCTGCTGCTGGAAAGTACGGGCGGTTTCATGGAGTTTTTTCACGTCCTGGTCCTGCGCCAGGCCAACCACCGCCCAAACCAGGCAAATAAGTACGAATGAAAGCTTTTGCATGCTATAAAGATATATTCTTACAAGGCTATACGGCCAAACGGCCCGCTGATAGCCAACAATTTAACAATGTAACCGGATACTAGACTTTTAACCCCTCTACGCCCTCATCGGATACCCTCAATTATTTGGCCCTGCAACCACCCAATGACCCAATGACCTAATGACTCAATGACTCAATGACCCAATGACCACCCCTACTCATAAATCAAATGCGTCAGCAACCCATCCCTTAGCTTAGGCTCAAACCAGGTCGATTTCGGCGGCATCACATTCCCCGAATCCGCGATATCAAACAACTGCTGAATGCTCACCGGGTGCAAACTGAATGCCACGGCCATCTCCCCGCTGTTCACCCGCTTTTCCAATTCGCCCAGCCCACGGATACCCCCTACAAAATCGATCCTTTTATCAGTACGCTGGTCTTTAATGCCCAGCAATTTATCCAGCACATTGTTCTGCAAAATGGTAACGTCCAGCACACCGATCGGGTCATCGGAATACGTGCCCTCCTTCGCCTGCAGTAAATACCATTGCTTGTTCAGGTACAACCCAAACTCGTGCAGCTTAGGCGGAGATACCGGCGTCACCGACCGTTGCACGATAAAATCATCCGACAACCTGCTGACAAACTCTTCCTCCGATAATCCATTCAGGTCCTTCACCACGCGGTTGTAATCCATGATCTGCAATTGGTCAGAAGGGAACAGCGTGGTCAGAAAATAATTGGAACCCTCGGTAGCCTTATCGCCCAATGCCTGACGCACCTTGGCCGCGGAAGCGGCGCGGTGATGCCCATCCGCGATATACGTTACCGGCACCTGGTTCTTGAACAACTCCGTGATCAGCGTAATAGTGGCGTCCTCGTTCACGATCCAAATGGTATGGCTTACTCCATCCGCCGCCTTGAAATCATATACGGGATGATGCGTTTTTTTCCATTTCTCGATCACTTCGTCAATAGCCCCAACACTTTTATACGCCAGGAACACATTACCGGTTTGCGCTCCAGTGGTTTTTATATGGTTGATGCGGTCCAGTTCCTTATCGGGCCGCGTGAACTCGTGTTTTTTGATCACGTCATTTTCGTAATCGTCCACGCTGCTGCCACACACCAATCCTGTCTGGCTGCGCCCGCCCATCACCAATTGGTAGATGTAATAACAAGGCTTCTCTTCGCGGAACAATACATCGCGCTGTGTAAAAGCGTGCAGGTTTTCCTTGGCCTTTTCATACACGTCCTTCGAATAAACATCGATGCCGTCAGGGAGGTCTATTTCCGACTTGGTAATATGCAGGAAAGAGATGGGGTTGCCCTGCGTTTCCTTCCTCGCTTCTGCGCTGTTCAGCACATCATAAGGCTTGGAAGCTACTTGCTTGGCGGATTGAGGTTGTGGACGCAGAGCTTTGAACGGAACAATGATCGCCATAAAATAACTTTAAATTGAACGTGGCTGCCGGATGCCGTGCGTTACATGCAGTTCTCAACGCACAACATCCAACGTCCAACTCTTTTATCCTTTTCTATTTGCAAAATGACTCATCAACTCGCACAGCGACCGCACACTTTCCAGCGGCAGCGCATTGTACAACGAAACCCGGAACCCGCCCACCGAACGATGGCCCTTCACACCTATCATGCCTTCCTGCTTGCACAATTGCAGGAATTCCTTTTCAATATTCTCATCGTCCATCACAAATACCACGTTCATCTTACTGCGGTCTTCCCTTGCTACCGTCGGCCTGAACAAAGGCAGGCTGTCGAGCGTTTCATACAACAGTTGCGCCTTCCGGTTGTTTACCGCTTCGATAGCAGGTACGCCACCTTGTTGCTTCAACCATCGCAACGTAAGCATGCACACATAGATCGCAAATACCGGCGGCGTATTCAACAACGAATCCGCTTCAATATGCAGGCGGTAGTCCATCATACCTGGCAGCGCCCGGCTGACACGACCGAGAATATCTTTTTTGATCACCACCATGTTTACGCCTGCCGCCCCGATATTCTTCTGCGCACCGGCATAGATCAAATCGAATCGATTAAAATCCATTTCCCTGCTCAAGATATCGCTGCTCATGTCCGACACCAATGGCACACCGCCTGTGTCCGGAACAAAATGCATCTGCGTTCCCTCCACCGTATTATTGGTGGTATAATGAAAATACACGGCTTCAGCCGGTACCGAGAATCCCTTTGGGATATACGTGTAACCCTTGTCCTTTGAACTGGCCACTACGTTTACCTTCCCGAAGAGTTTTGCTTCCTTGATGGCCTTGCTGCCCCAGATGCCGCAATCAAGGTAGGCGGCCGTTTCATTTTCTCCCAACAGGTTCATGGGCACCTGGAAGAACTGGGTAGTGGCGCCACCATGTAAAAACAATACTTCGTGCGCATCATCCAGCTGCATCAGTTCTTTTGCCAATGTCCTGGCCTCTTCTATTACCGATTTGAACAACTCGGTGCGGTGGCCTATCTCCAGGATCGAAAGACCGGTTTCATTGAAATCTAAAATAGCACGGGCGGCCTGCTCAAACACCTCTTTCGGGAGTATAGACGGCCCTGCATTGAAATTATGGATCACTGCTTTAGCGGTTGGTATCAATTGCTCAAAAGTTTGCGGAGCAAAGATAAACTTAATGACCAACCGCAAGCCATAAACCACAAACTACCATCACTTCATTCATCTTCCCGGCTCTTCAACCGCTTCTCCCGCCAGGCCGCATTCAACCATTCGAACGCTCTTAGGTCTTCGGCCGTAAAGCCGGTGTTGTTCAATGTTTTAAGATTGGGCTGCCCCGCATTTACCCAGGCGGTGTACCAAAAACAAGCTACCGCAAATACTGATTGGCGCATGCGCCGCTCCACCATGTCTTTCAAGCTGCTGTTGTAAGCCAGCGCATACTCAGTGGAGTACTGTTTTACCAATACATTGTTCCGCTCTTCAAACGCAAACCGCTTGTCTGCGGGGAACGACCTGCTCAGCGCCTTTTCTGTTTTCAGAACCGTATCCGCCGCCGCGGCGCTCTCCAGCACACGCTTCCAGATAAAAGTCCCGGGCGAAGCAATGTATTCCGCCTTACCTATAAAAAAATCCCATTCCTTTTCGGCCAGCAGTTCCGGAATGCGCGATTCCCAAAAACCATGAATGCCTTCCTGTCCCGTGAACTGGCCATTGTGATTGCTGCTGGCATGCAAGGGCACATGCGCATCACCGATGTAATGGCCGATCTCGGCGGATAACTTCAATATGCGCGGTTGGTCCTTGTTCTCGAACGCCCTGGTAAGCCGGGCCAGCATTTGCTGGACCCACCAGGGCACGGTACCATGAGCCATCAATGTGTCTGCCGTGTACTTTTCTACCGCCTCTTCCCATTTCCTCGGCAGCGAATGATATGGATAGCTGCCATAGTTATCGATATCTATGTAATGCCTCGGCCCTTCTTCGCGCACGGCATATCGCCGCTTGTCTGGGTCTACCGCATGTTCTGCCAGGAAATCGATGTTCGGCTTGTATAGGACCATCATCTCCGGGGGCAGCAGGAACACCGCGTAATAATTGATCAACCGGTGCGCATAAAATCCCCAGCAGCAGCAATGTTTATACAATAGCATTGCCGCCAGCATCATTGCAATACGCCGCATACTAATAATTAATAATTATTAATTAATAATTATTGATTGTGTCCGTCTTGTTAGTTTGGAGACCGGCCACTCAATCCTCAACATGCGTCACGCCGCCGCTGATCGCGAACTTCATGGCCTCGGTAGAGCTGATATTGTTTATTTGCCGCACCTTGCTTTGCGGCACAAAGAAAAGTTGTCCTGCTATTGAGTAAGAAAATGGAATATACACCGCCATATGCTCCTGCAGGCCAAATTCATCCAGGTCCTGCTGCGTAATAAAAGCTATCTGCCATACATTATTGTCGTGCAGGCTTACGAGTACCGGCTTGTTGAATTTCTTCTTGTCGCCGGCAAATGCTTCAAAAAAATCCTTGACGGTTGTATAAATGATCTTAATGCCCGGGATCTTTTCAAGCACCCTCCCGACTACGTTCAACACCCTGCCGGCGAGGAAGGACGACATATAACCCACTACCAGTACGATCAATATCACCACCACAAAGCCAAGCCCCGGTATGCGCCGCGGCGTCCCATCCTCATGCGTGCCCACCACGCTCGGGAAAAGCTTGTGTACGAGGTTTGGCAGTATGCCATCGATGAAATCGAACAAAGCCGTTACCGCGAAAATGGTAATGGCTATCGGCGCTAAGATGATCAGGCCTTGTAAAAAATAACTCAGCAGTTTCTTGAAAGGGTGCTGCTTCATTGAAATTGTATTTGAGTCGCAAAGGTAGACAGCGGCCTCTTGTAAAGAAAATGTTCTTTCACCATCCGGAAATGTGTTATTTCGCAGTAGTTATGAGGTTAAAGACATTCATCATCTGCGCCTTTTCCCTGGCTGCTACCGCCACGCTTGCACAATCCACCACTTTTCAAAATGCGCAAGGCATTGTTCACAAAGAGGTAACATTTTACAATACCGAAGGGTATTCCATATTTCTACAGGAATTAGACCTTAAACTCGACGAAAAGGGAATTGCGAAAATAAAAAAGCGGTTTTCCATTCCCAAAGAAACGGTGGTTACCACGGACACCGATTTCCCGAACGCCCAGATACTAACCGCAACCGACATCAAAGGAGAAAGTAAAACGCAGTCCGTTTATTATTTGTCGCAGCCCGTACAAGGGAAGGTAAAAGTGATAGGCTTTTCTACATTATGCGACAGGATAAAAAGCATCGAGAAAGAGTTTTATGAAGCCATTTTAACGAACTCACTTCCGGCAAGCATTTTTACCGCTCCGCAAGTTGATACTATTACGTTTGCCGGGCGCAGCATTGCCCTGGGACCGGCATGCCATTGGATGGACGTCCGCAATGTTCAATGCCCCAACTTAGGACAGATGAATTGGTCTGAATTTTCCAGCCTGGAGCGGGCAAAGCAAATGACTGCAGGACAGCAGGCATTGAGCGCCAGCAGAAAAATGGGTGAAGTGCTGGAAGAGACCGAAGTGAACATTGTTTTCGAAGGGCAGGAGGTAAAAGCCCTGAAGCGAAAAGCAAAGATCAAAGTTCCCAAACTGATCATGGGAGGAAGTAATATACTGATCGTCTATTATGTGACAGCCGAAGTCAGAGGGCGCTATGTTTCTTGCGTTTTAAGCCATTACACAGACGATGTTGGCGCAAACAAGCTGCCGCCCTTATTAAGCGAGGTAATGCAATTAAAACAATGATCGCTGGTCGCCTCCCCCGCAATTTCCCCGGATCTCCAACATGAGCTGCTATCACGGCGATCAATCGGCCCGATGGTTTGCCTGAAATACTGAAGGTATGTCGGATAAAGAGGCAAAAAAAATCACGGGAAACTTTGGTAACAACCAAAGTTTCCATAGTTTTGCCGCCCGATATGTCAATAAACGATAAAGACACGAGAGTCAGGATCAGCGGCCGCGCACACGAACTGATCATGAAGTATGGCATCCGCAGCGTAAGCATGGACGACATCGCCAACGCATTGGGCATCAGCAAAAAAACCATTTATCAATACTACGCCGATAAAGACGAGCTCATAGACGCCATCGTAGAAAGCATCATCACCGAAAACCAGGGCCGCTGCCTCCAATACCGCGCCAACGCCCGCGACGCGGTTGACGAAGTGCTCAAAGCCGGCGAACTGCTCCGCGATATGTTCACCGACATGAACCCATCCGTGCTGTTCGACCTGCAGAAATATCACCATAAAGCATTTACACGCTTCCTGAAACACAAAAACGATTTCCTGTTCACCATGGTCAAAACCAATATTGAAAAAGGCATGGCGGAAGAACTCTACCGCGCCGAACTCAATGTAGACGTCATCACCCGCTTCCGCGTAGAAAGCATGATGATGCCCTTTAACCCCGACTTCTTTTCAAAACACAAGCATTCCCTGCTGGAAGTAGAAGAACAATTGCTCGACCACTTCCTGTTCGGCATTGCTTCCCTTAAAGGACATAAGCTGATCTTAAAATATAAACAAGAAAGTGAAAAAAATGCCAGTAAGTATGAAACATCCGCTAAGGCTAAGTAATTGGTCCGTATTACTGCTCACCCTTGTATGCTGCAGCATGGCTACCGCACAGGACAAACATGAGTTCAGCATAAAACAGGCGGTAGACTATGCAAACAAGAACAGCGCAGTGGTAAAAAATGCGCTGATCAATATCCAGATACAACAACAAACCAACCGCGAAATAACAGCTATGGCCCTGCCCAATGTTACCGGCAGCATCGACGTTACCTATTATCCCAAGGTACCCGTACAAAGCTTTCCCAACTTCATTGCGCAGGCTACCTATGGCGTGCTTACCGACGAAGGCGTGAAGGACGGTAACGGCAATCCCATAGTGGCCCCCAGCGATTTTGGTTTTATCCAGGCCCAGTTCGGCACCCGTTATACCAGTTCAGCAGGCGTTTCGCTTTCGCAATTGTTGTTCGATGGACAGGTGTTCATTGGACTGCAGGCAAGAAAGGCCGCTATCAGCTTTGCGGAAAAAACCGCCGAAGTAACGCAGGAAATGATCAAGGCCAATATTTACAAAATATATTACCAGGTAATTATCGGCCGGCAGCAAATGACCAGTATCGATGCCAACATTGCACGCACCGAAAAACTGTTAAGCGATACCCGCGAGCTCTTCAAAAATGGCTTTGCCGAAAAGCTCGATGTAAGTAAAGTAGAAGTGAACCTGGCAAACCTGCGCACGGAAAGGGTGCGGGTAGACAACCAAACTCAGTTGGGACTAATGGGATTGAAAATGCTGATGGGCATGCCCGTGAAGCACGAGCTCATTCTTACCGATACCTTGTCCGAAGCCGAATTAAAGGATAGCATCCTCGAAAGCGCTTTTACTTACTCGGACCGCAAGGAATACCAACTGATGGAACTGGCAAAAAGGCTGGGCGAGTTCAACGTGCGCAGGTACAACCTTAGCAGGTTGCCCACCGTTGCGCTCTATGGTACCTACAGCAAAAATGCACAGCGCAACGAGTTCAACTTTTTCAACTTCAACGAAAAATGGTTCAGCACCGCGCTCGTAGGTGTAAAAGTATCGGTGCCCATCTTCGAAGGTTTTGCCAAGCAGGCACGCATCAAACGCGCCCAGTTGGAACTGCAGCAAACCGAGAACAACATAGACAGTCTAAGGCTTTCCATCGAGAATGAAGTGGAACGGTCTCGCGTAAACATGCGCAGCGCACTGGCCTCCATGGACTACCAGCAACAGAACATGCAACTGGCCCTGGAAGTGTACGAGCAAACCAAGAAGAAATATGAGCAGGGGCTTGGTTCCAACCTGGAGATCACCAATGCGCAAACGGAGCTGCGCATAGCACAAAACAATTATTACAGCGCCTTGTACGATGCCATCATTGCCAGGGTGGATTTCCTGAAAGCAACAGGCAAACTATAATCTCTCAAACCGAATTAATATGAACATGCAAAATATATCCAACATGAATGCTCTTTACAGGCTGGCCGCGCTGGCGCTGGTAGTTTCTATGGCAGCGTGCTCGGGCAGCGCCAAAGAACAGAAAGGCGAATTGAATGATAAGAAAGTACAGTTGCAGCAACTGAAGGACCAGCAAACCAAGCTGGCGGCCGATATTAAGAAACTGGAGGATGAGATCGCCCTGCTCGATTCTACGGCCGTTATCGAAAAGCTGGTGGCGGTAACACCCATCACCACGCAAAACTTCGAGCATTTTATCGACCTGCAGGGGGAAATTATCACCGACAACATTTACAGCGTAAGCTCCCGCGTAGGGCCCATGCAATCATCGCAGATAAAGGCCGTGTACGTAAAGCAGGGCGATATGGTGAGAAAAGGCCAGCTGCTATTGAAGTTGGATGATGGCTTGCTGCGCCAGCAAATAGAGCAGGCCAAAATAAACCTGAACCATGCAAAGGACCTTTACCAGCGCCGTAAAAATCTTTGGGACCAGAACATAGGTACCGAAGTAGAGCTGATCAACGCCAGGAACAACGTGGCCAATATGGAAAAACAACTGGAATTGCTGACTGAGCAATTATCTTTTACCAACGTGTATGCCGAGGTAGGTGGCGTGGTAGAAACCATGAACGCAAGAGTAGGCGGCCAATTCACCGGCGCCCCTGGCAGCGAGATCACCATCGTGAACCCCAGCAACCTGAAAGCAAGCGTAGATATCCCGGAAGCGTATATATCGCAAGTTAGAAAGGGAACCCCGGTGGTGGTGGAAGTGCCGGATGTAAACAAGCAATTCAACACCAACATTTCACGCCTCAGCACGCTGATCAATCCTAATTCGCGGGGCTTTACCGCCGAAGCTAAATTACCCGGCGGCGCCAACGTTAAGCCCAACCAACTCGCGATCATAAAGATCAAGGATTACGCGGCTGCCAACGTGGTGGTGGTACCCATCAACACCATCCAGACGGACGAAAAAGGAAAATATGTATTTGTAATGGTGGAGGAAAAAGGGAAGAAGATTGCCCGCAAAAGGCCTGTAGCTGTAGGCGGGATCTATGGCGAAAGAATAGAGATCAAGCAAGGCCTTCAACCGGGAGAGCAACTGATAACAGAAGGTTTCCAGGGATTGTACGATGGCCAGGTACTGACAACAGAGGTAAAATAAGATCAAAAAAGACCAATCATGAGCATTAAGAAAAGTATGGGCGAGCATTTTAAAAGATTCAAACCCACCAACTGGGTGATCGACAATGCAACGGTGACCTACGTGGCCACCATTGCGATCACGCTTTGGGGATTGAGCATATTCACTTCGCTTCCAAAAGAATCGTTCCCCGACATCGTAGTGCCGCAGATCTATGTGTCTACCGTATACGCGGGTACTTCTCCAAAAGACATGGAGAACCTCGTTACACGCCCCATCGAAAAAGAGATCAAGGGCATAACCGGGGCCAAGATCAGGAAGATCACAAGCACATCTATCCAGGACTTCAGCAGCATCCTGGTAGAGTTTGAAGCAAACGTGAAAATAGACGCGGCCAAGCAAAAAGTGAAGGACGCGGTAGACAAGGCGCGAACGGAACTTCCGCTCGACCTCACCAGCGAGCCCGATGTAGTGGAAGTAAGCTTTTCAGACTTCCCCATCATGTTCGTGAATGTGAGCGGGCATTATGAAGGCATCAAGCTGAAAGAATATGCCGAGAAATTGCAGGACCGCTTTGAGGAATTGCCCGAAGTGAACAAGGCCGACATAGCCGGCGCACCCGAGCGCGAAATACAGGTGAATGTCGACAAATACAAGATGGAAGCCGCCGGCCTTACGTTTTACGATATCTCCAATGCCATCGGTAATGAGAACAGGGATGTGAGCGCCGGAAATATCAAGATCGGCAATATGCAACCCAATATCCAGGTAAAAGGGCAGTTTGAGTCCGCAAAGGATATGGAGAATATCGTCGTGAAGAATATTTACGGACAGGCCATTTATCTCAGGGATGTAGCACAGATCATCGATACCGTTAAAGAGCAGGAAAGTTATTCGCGCATCAACCGTAAAAATGTTGTTACGCTGCAAATAGTAAAGCGCGCAGGCGAAAACCTCATCAATACTTCTGACAAGATCAGGGCCATTGTGGCTGAAATGAAGAGGACCGAGTTGCCGCCCGACCTGGAAATAAGCATCACCGGCGACCAGAGCGTGCAAACCCGCACCTCGTTCAATGAATTGATCAATACCATTGTTATCGGGTTCATCCTGGTGTTGCTGGTACTGATGTTCTTCATGGGCGTAAGCAATGCGTTCTTCGTGGCATTGAGCGTGCCGCTAAGCGTGTTCCTTGCATTTATGTTCATGCCGGTGGCCGACGTTATCGTAGGTACCAATGTTACGCTCAACTTCATCGTGCTGTTTGCACTGTTGTTCGGCCTGGGTATTATCGTGGACGATGCCATTGTGGTGATAGAGAACACGCACCGTATTTTCAATAACGGGGCGGTACCCATTAAAAAAGCCGCAAAGATGGCCGCTGGCGAAGTGTTTGTGCCGGTACTCTCTGGTACGGCCACCACGCTGGCGCCCTTCTTCCCGCTGTTGTTCTGGCCGGGCATCATCGGTAAGTTCATGATCTATTTGCCCACCATTCTCATTCTTACATTATTTGCTTCCCTGGTGGTGGCATTTTTCATCAACCCGGTATTTGCTACCTCATTCATGCGGCCTGAGTATTATCCTCCCAAGGAACCAAGAAAGGCATTGTTTAAAAAGAAATGGTTCTGGACATTTGTCATCATTGGTTTGCTGGCACACCTGGCGGGATGGCCGGGCCTGGGTAATTTCATCCTGGTGCTGATGGTGCTGGTGATCTTCAACCGCTATGTGGTCAACGATCTGATCCATCGTTTCCAGAACAGGTTCCTTCCGCGTCTCATGAACAAGTACGAGCAGTCGCTGAAATGGGCTCTGAAAGGTAACAGGCCGGGATGGCTCGTTGCAAGCGTGTTCGGTTTATTCCTCATATCCATCCTGGCATTGGCAGTGCGCGGCAATAAAACCGAGTTCTTCCCCACGGGCGATCCTAATATCGTATATGTATACCTGAAGATGCCGGTTGGTACCAAAACATCGCATACGGACAGCATTACCCGCAGGCTGGAAGACAAAGTGTTCCAGGTAATAGGCGACAACAATCCCATCGTGGAATCTGTGATATCCAACGTGGCGGTGGGCGCTACCGATCCTTTTGGGGGCGAGCGCGGCACACAGGCGCATTTAGGAAGGATACAGATATCATTCGTGGAATATGAAAAACGCCATGGCAAAAGAACCTCCGTGATAGTAGACTCGCTGCGAAAGACCATCAAGGAAATTCCCGGGGCCGAAGTGAGCATAGCCGGCGAGCAAAACGGCCCTGCGTCCGGCGCACCCGTTAACATCGAAGTAGTAGGCGAAGAATTTGATGAGATCATCCGCACAGCCGTTGACCTGAAGAACTACCTGGAACGCGTAAACATCGAAGGCGTGGAAAGGCTGAAGATGGACGTAGACGTTACCAAGCCGGAACTAACGTTGACGGTTGACCGCGAACGCGCCATGCGCGAAGGATTGAACACGAGCCAGATCGGCATGGAGCTGCGCACCGCCTTGTTCGGCATGGAGGCCAGCAAGCTGAAAGAAGGAGAGGACGAATACAAGATACAGGTGCGTTATACCGACGCGCTGCGCAACAACATCAGCGACCTTCAAAATACCAAGATCACTTACCGTGATTTCAATACAGGCCAGGTTCGGCAGGTGCCCATCAGCAACGTGGTGAAGTTCGATTACAACAGCTCGCTCGGCGGCGTGAAGCGCAAGAACCTGAAGCGTATGATCACTATTTATTCCAACGTGCCCGAGCAATACGATCCTAATCGTGTGAACGTAGCCGTTGGTAACGCCATCGCCAACTTCAAGAACAAGCCGGCAAGCATCACCATCAGGCAAACCGGTCAGCAGGAAGAGCAGCAGGAAACACTGGGCTTCCTCGGCGTTGCGCTGGTAATGTCGCTGGGATTGATCTTTGGCATATTGGTATTGCAATTCAACTCGCTTAGTAAGCCGTTTATAGTATTGAACGAAATATTCTTCAGTGTGATAGGTGTGTTGCTGGGCTTTGCCATCACCGGCATGACCATGCCCACCATCATGGTGGCGCTCGGAGTAGTAGGCTTGGCGGGCATCGTGGTCAAGAACGCCATCCTGCTGATTGAGTTTACGGATGAATTGCGCTCGAGAGGCGTGCGTACAAAACAAGCCATCATACAAGCTGGTAAGATCAGGATCATACCGGTATTGCTCACCGCATTGGCGACCATGTTAGGATTGTTACCATTGGCGGTAGGCTTTAACATGGACTGGGTATCGCTGTTCCAGCGCTTTGAACCCAACATATTCTTCGGTGGCGACAGCGTAGTGTTCTGGGGGCCGCTTTCATGGACATTGATCTTCGGTTTGATGTTCGCGTTCTTCATGACGCTGCTGATGGTGCCATCGATGTACCTTATTTCCGAGCGATTGCGCAGGCCCATGACAAAGTTCTATGGAACCAAATGGGTAGCCCTGCTGGCATTGGTCATCGGGCCCTTATTCTTCCTGCTGGTATTGATCATGTGGATCTGGAGACGTGGAATACAAAGGAAGCCTATGTTGCCCCACTACTTAGGATTTAAGCCGAAAAGACGATAATTATACCCATGAGATGAGCTAAGATCGACAGAAAGAGCGGCCCCCATAAGGGCCGCTTTTATTATCGCCATAAAAAAGATCGTCCGGCAAGGACGATCTTTTATACTGTGTGTTTACTTTTTTAGAATCCTCTCTTCTGGGTCGGTTGTCCTTCTGCATCTAATTCAACAATAGGATATCCCATTTTCTGCAAACCGGGTAGTATCCTTGCCTTGTCGCCCACCAGCAGCATGTTCAGCTTATCGGGCCTGATCCACTGCTTTGCCAATGCATCTATTTCTTTCTTGGTGATGCTTTGCAAAATCTTGTTCTGCGTCTGCACATAGTTAGCAGGAAGATTGTACTTCAGCATTCTTGAGATGAACTGCGCTTTTTGCGTACCGGTTTCATAACGCAATGCATCACGCTGCCCGATGGCGCTCTTCATAAACGCCAGTTCATCTTCCCTGATGCCGTTGGCGGCATAGTTCTTCAATTCTTTCACCACTTCGTACAGCGCGCTGTCGGTGGCTTCGGCCTTAATGCCTGAGCTGAATTCGAATTCGCCTGTATAATCATCGGCATCAAATCCCGAGCGTGCGCCATAGGTCCAGCCCTTGTCTTCGCGCAGGTTCAGGTTCAGCCTGCTGTTGAAGCCGCCGCCCAATGAAAAGTTCATCAGTCCTGCTTTGTAGTATTCGCCGGTGGCATCGTACTTCAATCCTGTTGCATAACCAACACGGAATTCTGTTTGCGCGGCCTTGGGAACATCTACCAGGTAAATTTTAGATTGATCGATGGGCTTGGGCTCTGTATTCACCTGCGGCATCTCAACTTTCCTGGCAGGCAACTTGTTCAGGAACTCCAACTTGGGAACGATCTCATTCTCTTTGATATCTCCAACAATAACTACCCTTGCGTTGTTCGATGTAATGTAGTTATCGTAATAATGCTGCACATCCTGCAGGGTAATGTTGTTCAGCGTGGTTTCGGTACCGCTTTGGTCCATCGCCATGATATTGTCTGCGCCATAATTCACTTTTGCTATTACGCTGCTGGCTACGAACGAAGGTTGTGCCTTGGCCTGGCGCAACTGCTCGATGTTCTGGCGCTGGATGCGCTTGAAAGTAGATTCAGTGAAATTGGGATTGAACAGGCGCTCTTCCAGCAAAGCCAGTGTTTTGTCGAGATTCTTCTTCAGCGATTGAACCGTAATGGTAATCTCGTCGGTACCACTGCCCACGCGGATGGAACTTCCAAGCTTCTGCAACTCGATATTGAATTGTTCGGCCGTATAGCTCTTCGTGTCTTCGTTCATCATGTCTGCGAATGTTGCGGCCAAACCAACTTTAGAGGTTTGATTGGCTTGCAGCAAATGCCCGCCGGGAATAGAAAGCGTTAAGGTTACTACCGGTACTTCATTGTTTTGAGTACCAATGGTCTTAATGCCATTCGCTAAGGTCTTGGTCCAGAAAGGAGGGACCTTTACAACAGGGTTCGGTCCGTTGCCTGGTATTTTGTTGCGAGCGAAATTATCTTTTGGCTTTACATATTTCAGTCCCGTATAACCGTAATCAGGCGCAACGTATTTGCTGGAATCTACTTTGTAATTATCGGCGGCGGCCACCAGGTTTTCCTGTCCCTTGGTCAACACGCTCAGCACAACGCAATGCTTGCCCTTGATGTATTGATTGTACACGCGCATCACGTCTTCCTTGGTAACAGTGGTGTACATTTTAAGGAGCTCACCGATCTTATTGGGATTGCCGGTGAAAGTTTGGAACGCTGCAAGCTGCGATACCTTGCCGGATACGCTTTGCAGTCCATTGATGTATTGCGCTTCTACCGCGCCACGGAATTTCGCAATGTCTTCGTCGGTAACACCCCTCTTTTCAAAAGAATCGAGCGCCGCCCTTACCAGCTTTTCCATATCGGCCAGCGATTTCCCGCGGAATGGTGTAACACGGAAGGTAAATTCGCCCGCAAGCTCCGACAACTGGCTGCTGGCCGATGCCTGCAATGCCTGCTGGGTCTTTACCATGGTTTGATAGAACAGGGAGCTGTTGCCTTGTCCCAGCACTTGTGCCAGGCAACCGAGAGCGGCCATGTCCTTATGATAATTCGGGACGGTAGGATAGGTCATGGTTAGCAGTGGCAGGCGGGCGTAATTGTCAACATAAGATACATACCTGTCCTTGTCCAGCACAGCCGGAGGCACCACTACGCTTTTTACTTCAGGGCCTCTTGGAATGGAACCGAAATATTTGTCTACCAGCTTCACTACATCAGCGGTCTTCACATCGCCGCCAATAGTGATGGTAGCGTTGTTGGGACCATACCAGCGCAGGAAGAAATTTTTCAGGTCGTTCACGTCAACGCGGTTCAGGTCTTCTACATAACCGATCGTGAGCCACGAGTAAGGATGACCGTAATTGTACAGGTTGCGGGCAGCGGTTTCGCCGGCCAGTCCGTACGGGCGATTATCGTAATTCTGTCCTCTTTCATTCTTAACGGTAGAGCGCTGTATCTCGAATTTTCTTTGTGTAACCGCATCCAGCAAAAAGCCCATGCGGTCTGCTTCCAGCCACAACATTTTTTCCAATTGGTTGGCGGGAACTGTCTGGTAGTAATTGGTGCGGTCGCGGTTAGTAGAACCGTTCAGCGTTCCGCCGGATTCTGTAACGATCTTAAAATGCTCCTCGTCCTTCACATGATCGCTTCCCTGGAACATCATGTGCTCGAAGAAGTGCGCAAAACCTGATTTGCCGATCTCCTCGCGTGCCGATCCAACGTGGTACGTAACGTCTACATGCACAACGGGATCGCTATGGTCTTCGTGCACCACTATCGTAAGACCATTGGGCAAAACATATTTCTCATACGGTATCACCAGTTCATTGCCCTGGCGGGTGACCTTCTCCACCAGCTTGGCCTGGGCCATCACTTGCGCCGTTGCAATGCTAACCAGGCAGGCCAATAACAGTAGTTTTCTTTTCATAATGTGTAGTTTGATTTTTTTAGCGGGGTGAAAAATTAAGGCTTTCTGCCACGCAGGCCAAACCTTTTATCATTTTGGACGATAAGCCGAAGCCTTTCTTGCTATCTTCATAAAAAAACAGCAAAAATGAGAACCAACCACGAAATAGACTACCGGATAGTTGGTGAAGAAATGCAATATGTAGAGGTGGAGCTGGACCCCAGTGAAACCGCTATTGCTGAATCCGGCAGCTTTATGCTCATGGACGATGGCGTGCAGATGCAAACCATATTTGGTGACGGCAGCGGACAGGAAAAAGGATTTTTCGGCAAGCTGATGTCCGCCGGCAAACGCGTGCTCACCGGTGAAAGCCTGTTCATGACCGCCTTTACCAATACAAGCCCTGGCAAGAGGCGCGTGAGCTTTGCCTCGCCCTATCCCGGCAAGATCATTCCCATGGACCTGCACCTGCTGGGGGGAAGGCTCATCTGCCAGAAAGATGCGTTCCTATGCGCGGCCAAAGGCGTTAATGTAGGCATTGCACTGCAAAGGAGATTGGGTACGGGACTGTTCGGCGGCGAAGGATTTATCATGCAAAAGCTGGAGGGCGATGGAATGGCATTCATCCATGCGGGTGGTCATGTGTTCGAACGGGAATTGCAACCCGGCGAAGTGGTCAAGATCGATACAGGTTGCGTGGTGGCCTATACCCAAACCATCGACTTCGACATACAATTTGTAGGCGGTATTAAGAATACTTTGTTCGGTGGAGAAGGATTGTTCTTTGCAACGCTCCGCGGCCCCGGCAAGGTTTGGATACAAAGCCTTCCCATCAGCAGGCTGGCAAGCAGGATATTGTCATATGGCACCTTTAACCGCAAGGAAGAGGGAAGCATTTTGGGTGGGATAGGAAATACACTGGATGGCGACGGGTGGTAGGCTCAATCACTCAACCGAAGCAGCACATCCTTGATCTCATTATAGTGCGTCCAGGGAATAAAATGACTTCCTTTGGATAGCATCAGCTCACCTACCTCGGCGGCATTCACCAGCATTTTTTTTCCGAAGGCAACATTCCCGGGCGGCACCCAGGTATCGTTATCACCGTGAATGAAGTAAACCGGTATGTTCACTTTACTGTAATCGGCTTTCAGGTCGCGAAGGTCCTGTTTCAAATACCATAGTTCCTGGTTCGATGGCCGGAAGGCGCCGGGAAGAAAATAGTTTAAGGGTGATTTGAAAAATATTACCCTCCATTTTTCTGCTTTTTCTTCATCGGGATCGATGGAGCCTGAAATGACCACCAGGCTTTTGTACATGCCGGGCTTGTCTGCCGCCATTTTAATGATCAAGGGGCCGCCCAATGAATGTCCTACCAGGTACACCGGCTTGCCATTATTGATCTTTTGCATCCATGAATTCAATATGTCCGCCTGGGCCGATAGGTTCATTACTTTTCCAAAATCACTATAACCGAATCCTGGTCTGTCCACGGAAACAATGCGGAATTGCTTCAGCAGGTCGGTATCCTGCATGTATTGCATGAATGCGTTCCAGCTCCCGGGCGTGCCGTGTATGAATACAAGTGTAGGCAGCAAGCTGTCGCCCGCGCTGGCGTAATGAATGGTGCGGGTATCTATTTTAATGGAATGAATGCCGAGCTCCATGCCTCTTTCCTTGAAATGCTGTTTTGCCATTTCATCGGAAATGCGGAAGCTCATGCAGCCCTGGGCAAGGAATCCCCATAATGCCATGAATAAAGAAAGAATGTAAACAAACTTCATGAGGACGATGTAATCGTCTTGCTAAAATAAATATTTGAAGGGTATTGTCGGGCGCCGATAACTGCCGGTTATCAAATAAAATGGAATAGGGTAAAACGAAAGCACAGATTTGAAAAGAGATTGAAGGATTTCACATATTCAAACGGCTAAGCCGGTTATTAGAAGCTCGCATCAGATGCTTCATATCTGTGTAATCCCAAATCAGTTTTTTAATCTGTGCTAAAATTACAATCATTTTTTCTTCGGTGGGCGCTGACCACTTCCCTGATTATTACCGCGTGGCGGCTGTTGCTGTGGTGGCCTTTGCTGCTGTTGCCCTTGCGATGGTTTTTGTTGTTGTTGCTGCTGCTGTTGCTGCTGTGGCTTACCCTGCGCTTGCTGCGGTCCCCTTTGCTGCTGTTGCTGGGGCTTCGGCTTGCGGCGGCGCTCAGTTTTCTCCAGGCTGCGCAGGCTTATTTGCCCAACCACATCCACAAACTCCGGCTCTACTTCCTTAGGCCGCGCTGTGGTAACATCCACTGCTTCCAGTTCCTCGGGTACAACACCCTGCGCATTCAGCTGCTGTATTTTTTTAACCCGTTCAATGGTAAGAGGGTATTGTTTATTGCTGTCGGGCAGCGTATACCAAAGCAGGTTCTTGAAAATATCTTTCTTGATAAGAAAGGCTGTGCCCTTGCTTACCTTGATGGTATCTGCATTATCCGGAAAAAATTGAAGTGCGTCCAGGTAGGTGTCCAACTCGTAGTTCAGGCAGCATTTCAAGCGCCCGCACTGGCCACTCAGTTTGCTTTGATTGATGGATAAGTTTTGGTACCGCGCTGCCGTGGTGTTCACCGATTTAAAATCGCTCAGCCAGGTGCTGCAGCATAGCTCGCGGCCGCAACTGCCAATGCCTCCTACCTTGCCGGCTTCCTGCCGGGCGCCAATCTGCCGCATTTCCACTTTTACGTGAAACTCCTTGGCCAGTATCTTGATCAATTCCCGGAAGTCCACCCGGTCGTCGGCTATGTAAAAGAAGGTGGCCTTGCGTCCATCGGCTTGTATCTCTACCTCGCTCATCTTCATGTTCAACCCCAACTGTCGGGTAATGGCCCGGCTCCTGATGAGCGCTTCCTTTTCCCGAGCCTTCTGCTGCGCCATTATTTCCAGGTCGCGGTCAGTAGCCCTCCGCAATACCCGCTTCATTTCCGGGTCGTTTTCCTTGATGCCTTTCTTTTTTAATTGAAGCCTTGTTAGTTCTCCGGTAAGAGATACCGTGCCTACGTCAAAGCCGCTTACACCCTCAACTGAAATGAGGTCGCCTTTCTCAAATAAATGGACCGTGGTGTTTTTGAAGAAATCTTTTCTGCTGCCGTTATTAAAGCTCACCTCCACAACCCTGCACGCAGTATCCATGTCGGCAAATGGAAAATTAGATAACCAATCGTGAACATTCATCCGGTTGCAACCGCCGCTGCTGCAACCACCGTTGCTTTTACATCCCGCCACCTTACCGCCGGCAGTTTCACATCCGCTACATCCCATGATATAAAACAGTTATTAAACAATAATGTTGTTAAAGGGAGTGGTGGAATATGCGCGGCACCTGCTGTAAAGCCTTCCTGGCAAACTGTTGGAAGGTTGCAATCTTATATACGTTTAGCATTGGCGGTCAATCCGCTTTATAGCATGCAAACGTTTAAGTTGCCAGCAACACGGAAGTATAGCGATGTAATTATCTATTATTTATTAACACAAGTTCCTTAGTACTCGCTATCCGGCACAATTCCATTCATCTCCTTGCAGCTGCCCGGGCCCTGGCCAGGACTGCTGACCTACAAATATAAGCTTCTCAATTGAAATACAATAGGCAGCGGCCAGTCACGACACCACGATCACCTCGTTATGCGCTATAATATGGTAAAGCTTAATGGTCAGCGCATGAAACAACAGCTTGGCATTGGCATTCCGCTCGATATAATAAATGGCATTGTCCAGTTCCTGTATCATGGCCTGCTGCTGCTCCACCGTAGCTATCTTGTTCAGCCGGTCCGCAAAATCCCTTTCATTGCCGGGCAGGGCCAAATTGTGCTCACCCATGGCCTGCAGCCGGATGGCCTGCTCCAGCAGGTGATTAAAATACCTTAAAAACTGCTTCTGTCGCTCACGCCCCAGCTTGCTGGTATCGTCCACCCATTTTACCTGGGCGGCCGGTCCTGTTTTAAGGATCGCATTGAGCCAGCCCCTCAGCATTCCCTGCCAGTCTTCCTCCGCATGTTGCAATAATAAGATCGCTTCGCGATAATTGCCCTCGCTCACCGCCGCTGTTTGCCTGGCCTGTTCCGGCGAAAGGTTTGCCCGCTTTACTAAGGCCTCCGCGATTTCATCTGTACCAAGCGCCGGTATTTTTACCAACTGCGTCCGCGAAAGAATGGTGGGCAGGATCTGCGATTCGTTTTCGGCAACCAGTATAAACAAGGTGTTGGCCGGCGGCTCCTCTATCAGCTTCAGCAACTTGTTGCCCTCATTGCCCAGGTATTCTGGCATCCACATCAGCAAAACCTTATACTCGCTTTCAAAGGTCTTCAGGCTAAGTTTACGGATAATGTCCGCGCATTCATGCGCGGTAATATTGCCCTGCTTGTTTTCGGCCCCGATAAACTGCAGCCAGTCGTAAATATTCCCATAGGGATGCAGCCTGGTGAACTCCCTCCACTCGGCTATATAATCCGTACTGATCGGTTTATCGCCCGATTTTTTTGGAATAACAGGATAAGAAAAATGAAGGTCGGGGTGTATCAGGTCATTGGCCCTCGCAAACGAAGGCAGCGTGTTGGCCTGGTCGGGATGCACAAACGCCGGGGCTTCAGGCTCGGACAGGCTGCCGAACAAATCCATCACGGGGGCCTTGCTGCCTGGCAGGCTTACAATGTATTGAGCAAACGCTATGGCCAGCGGCAAAGCTCCCGATCCTTCCTTTCCTAAAAAAAGCAGGGCATGGCTCAAACGGTTGTGCGCTACCATTTCAGCCAGGTGTTGCTTTACTTCCTGCTGGCCAATAATGTCTTTAAAATGCATAGGCTAAACTAATGACAGGCTGTCAAAAACCTTATGAAAACCGCAAACGAAGGATAGACGAACCTTAGACGAATCTAAGACGAATCTAAGACGGTTCGTCATTGTGGCAGGAACCCATCAGTTCAGGTGCTTCGTAATGGCCTCGTCCATGGGCTTTACCTTGCTCCTGAACACGCCTACCAGCTTGCCCTTTTCATCGATCAGGAACTTGGTGAAGTTCCATTTGATGATGGGTTCTTCGGCGCCGATCTTTTTCCCTTCTTCTGTAAGGTATTTAAATAATGGATGGATGTCGTCGCCTGCTACAGAAACCTTGTCTGCCATGGGGAAGGTAACACCGTAATTCTTTTGGCAGAATTCAGCGATCTCGAGGCTGCTGCCGGGTTCCTGCTGCCCGAAGTTATTGGCGGGGAAGCCCACTATCACGAGCTTGTCTTTGTAAGTATCGTACAATTGCTGTAGCTCGGCGTATTGCGGAGTGTACCCGCACTTGGAAGCGGTATTTACTATCAGTAATTTTTTTCCTTTGTATTTGGAGAATTTAATCTCACTTCCATCGAGCGCCTTTACTTTGAAATCGTAAATATTTTTTGCCGGAGGCGCCATCATCACCAATATCGACACCAGTAATACCTTGAACATAATGCATGCTTTAAAAATGAAAGATCAAAGTTCTGTAAAATAGTTTTCACGCCGAAATTACTTGCCGTTCTAATGTTCGTATGCCCCCAAATCCGGTGAGCCGGTACGCGGCTTTCCTGTGATATCCGTTAACACGCTGGTGATCATTCCCGCATTGATAGCAGGCGATCCTGTCTGCAGCCTGAAATTGTACAACCGCTTTTGATTGTCTACCGTATCGAACCTTGGATCAACATTACTTAAAATATTGGTGCGTGTAGTGTTGGCCGGAACATTCGTTACCCTCCACAGGCAATTGGCAAAGCTCACGTCAAAAGCAGTGTTCCCTTGTTTACCTACGAATACTTCATCGTCTACGCTGCCTCCCTCTCCCCAAAAAATGGAATTGCGGAATACCGCCGTAAGGTCTGCCGTTAAAAAGCCCGTTCCCTCCTTTACAAAATTGGTCACCTGCAGCACCGGCTCCTTGTGTAAAATATATGAATTCGAAAATGCGGCAACCGTGCAATGATTGAAATTATAATTGCCGCCGTATGCCAGTATGATGTTCTTGCCGCAATTGCTCACCACGCAATTCCTGGCTTCTATGCTGGTTTGCAACCCAAGTATGCCCACATCATATACATTGTCGATGATGCAGCCGTTCAATACCAGTTTGGGATTTGTATTTATCGAAGGCTTCTCTACCACCACTCCCTGGAATGCGTTGGCAATGGTCACGAAGTTCAATTCACTGTTGCGGCTGCTGCCCCTGAAATAAATGCCAGGCCAGCTTCCCGGAAAACTTTTATAAGGTTCGTCCAGGCGGTCGCCCGTAAACTGCACCCGCGTGCTGTCGAAATGCTCGCCCATTACTTTTAATGTGCCATCCACTATAAATGGTGCGTCTGCATGCAGGTATACTTTTGTTCCCTTTTCAATCGTAAGCGTGGCGGTGGTATCTATCAGCAATCCATCCAGTATCACAAAGGGCAGCCGGTTGTCCCATACCACGTTGCCGGTAAGTTTTCTGCCGCGCAGGAAATTTGCGTTTTGTCCCCAGGCCTCCAGTTGCACCCAATCCGTTTTGCCGTTGTAGGTAATGCTGATGCTGTCCTGCACCACAAATGGCAGCGTGCCGCCGGCGGGATCGATGCGCACCGAAACAAAAACATACATGCTGTCGCCTGCTTCCATTTCCAGGTTGTTTATCTCGGGGCCTTTAAATCCATCGGCGTTGATCTTGAATGCGGACGACGCTCCGCCCGCCAGCTTTACTGAGCTGATGCGCAGCTTTTGATCGTTGCTGTTATATATCCTGAAAAATTTTGTAACTGAGCCAACTGAGGTAAAGACAGTATCGAAAGTGATTTTCTCTTCAGAAGTGCGCAGCTGCGCATCGGGGCTGGTGATGAATGAATCCTTCTTGCAGGCTGCAAGCGCGCATACGGTAAACAGTAATAGTGCAAGAAATGGTCTCATCGGTATTCAAAAGTATAAAGAAATACGCGGATCAATAAACGAGCCTTAGCAGCCGGCAACTTCAAACATTCCCCGTTGCCGCATACCCCAACGTTGCCAAACTCACCCTTGCCCCCGCGGCCACTAACTCGGTGCCGCAGGCTTCAAGCGTGGCGCCTGTGGTAATTACATCATCGACCAATAAGACATGCTTCCCCGTAATTTTAGCTGCATCGCTTACCATAAACCGGCCCTGCATGTTCTCCCATCTTTGTACGCGGTTCTTGCGTGTTTGGGTTTGGGTGCCGGTAACTCTTTGTACGGTATTTTTCCAAACGGGCTTGTGCATTGCCGCGGCCATGCCTTCGCACAACAGCGCCGCCTGGTTGTAACCGCGCTTTCTTTCCTTTTCGGCAAACAATGGAAGGGGTACCAATGCATCGGCTTCGGTAAATGGCGTGTGCCTGAGCGCCTCGCCCATGATGCGGCCGCAATACAAACCGGTTTCTTTGTTACCCTTGTATTTAAGCTGGTACAACAAATTTTCCAGCACAGAATCCTTGGTAAGATAAAACACCGCGGCAGCCTGCTCGATGCGCAACCTTCCCCAGAATATTTTTTCAACGGGATTGTTTGCACGCAATTGAAAACCCGTGTAAGGCAGTTGGTGCACGCATTGCAGGCAAAGCAGTTGTTGCCGCAATACCAGGTCGCTGCCGCAACCGAAACAAACCTGCGGAAAAAATAAATGCGAAAGCGACCGCCCGATATATTCAATTGATCTCATGCAAACAGGTATCGGTACAATTCATCAACCCTTCCCATGGTAATTACTTCTATGCCGGGCTTTTGATTGGTAAGGCCTTTTTGATTATATCTTGAAACAATGATTTTTTCAAATCCCAGTTTTTCGGCTTCGGCTATGCGTTGTTCAATACGGTTCACGGCGCGTATCTCGCCGCTTAGTCCAACCTCGCCCGCAAAACAGGTATGATAAGGAAGCGGAATATCTTCATAAGAGCTCAGCAAGGCCGCCATCAATGCCAGGTCAATGGATGGATCTTCTACCTTCAATCCGCCGGCGATGTTCAGGAACACATCTTTAACGCCGAAATGAAATCCGCCGCGCTTTTCCAGCACTGCCAATAACAGTTGCAACCGCCTCAGGTCAAAGCCGCTTACTGTGCGCTGCGGCGTTCCATATACTGATTGTGTAACCAATGCCTGTACTTCAATCAGCAAGGGCCGCATGCCTTCTATGGTAGCGGCGATCGCTACGCCGCTTAACTGGTCTTCTTTTTGCGTGATAAGTATTTCACTCGGGTTGGTAACAGTGCGCATACCGCTGTCGGTCATTTCATAAATGCCCAATTCCGAGGCGCTGCCAAAACGGTTCTTCAATGTGCGCAGGATGCGGTACGCATAATGGCGGTCGCCTTCAAATTGAAGGACAGTGTCTACCATGTGTTCCAGTATTTTAGGTCCCGCTATGTTTCCATCCTTGGTAATATGGCCGATGAGGAACACCGGTATGTGCGTGTCCTTGGCAAAGCGCTGGAACTCGGCGGCGCATTCCCTTATTTGCGACACGCTGCCGGGCGATGATTCGATATAGGGCGATTGCAGTGTTTGAATGGAATCCACGATCACTAGTTGCGGCTTCAGTTTTTTTATTTCCTGGAAAATGGTCTGAGTAAGTGTTTCGGTAAGCAGGTAAAAATTTGAGTTGTGCAGTTTTAAGCGATCAGCCCGCATTTTAATTTGCTGTTCACTTTCTTCTCCGCTGACGTATAAGGTGGTGATGTTGCTCAGCGCCAAACCAATTTGCAGGAACAAAGTTGATTTGCCTATTCCAGGTTCGCCTGCTACCAGCACGATGCTGCCCGGAACAATGCCACCACCCAGCACGCGGTTCAGTTCCGTATCTTTGGTTTGCAGCCTTCGGTCTTCGCCGCTAGTTATTTCATTCAGTGCAACGGTCTTTCCTGAAAGTTTTTCGTCCGCCGCATCTTTCCAGGTGCTTTCCTTTAACCTGTTATCTTTTACGATCACTTCTTCTACCAACGTATTCCATTGATCGCATGAAGGGCACTTGCCGGACCACTTGGGTGATTCATAGCCGCAGTTGGAACAAAAGAATGCAGTCTTGATTGCTGACTTCATCAGAAATTTGAATTAAAATAATGGGATGAGTCCCGAAGGTACGGGAGTTGAGAGCAGTTATAATGAAGAGAAATTTTACGCGAAACAGGTGCAAATTTGCGCAAAGTAAAAGGGCCAGCAAGACTGCTGACCCCTTACTTACTAACCCATTAAATTCTTGCACTAAATTACAAATTAGCGCCACATAACAAAATAAATTTTTGTTGCTGTGAATAACTTTTAGCGATTATAACAAGCCGTTAGATAGCATCCGGAAAATTATAACAATTTATTGATTGTTAATCGATTATATTGCGGTGTTGGCGGCGACACATGGTTTCAGTAATTTTGTCAGCGCTACATAAACGGCTGTTACAAAGGTGACAAAACAGCGTTCTTTTAATGGCAGAAATGCCACTTTAATAATTGGTTTTTCATTTGATATAAAATAAATAAAGCAGAAAAAAATGACACCTTCTATCATGTTGGTTTCTCTCATTTTCCTGGGCATCAGTTTGCTGGTTTCCGGGATCTTAAAAAGCAAGTTTAAATCCTATGGGAAGATACTCCTCCGGAGCGGTCTCACCGGTAAAGAGGTGGCTGAGCGCATGCTCCGGGAAAACGGCATTTACGACGTAAAAGTAGTGTCCGTTGAGGGGTTCCTGTCGGACCACTATAACCCCCTCACCAAAACCGTTAACCTGAGCCCGGAAGTTTACCAGGGCAATTCCGTGGCGGCCGCGGCCGTAGCCGCCCACGAATGTGGCCATGCCGTACAGCACGCCACCGCCTACTCCTGGCTCATGCTGCGCAGCCGGCTGGTTCCGGTAGTGCAGGTCAGCGCCAGCCTGGTACAATGGATCCTGCTGGCCGGCGTACTATTAATTAATACGTTCCCGCAGCTCCTGCTCGGTGGTATTATATTGTTCGGTGTGGTAACCGTGTTTTCGGTTATTACCCTCCCCGTCGAGTTCGACGCCAGCAAACGGGCCCTCGCATGGTTGAATACTACCAATGTAACCAACCAACAGGAGTACCCAAAGGCAAAGGACGCCCTTAAGTGGGCAGCCATGACCTACGTGGTAGCAGCCCTGGCTTCCATTGTTACCCTGGTACAATATATATTGATCTTCCTCGGCGGCCGCGACAGAGATTAAAAGAATACTAATACGGTCAACCGCACGTTATCCAGCCATGCAGCTTACTGCATGGCTTTTTTGTCTTTTTTTAACAGTTTAACATTTCCTATTTTTACGCCAGAAACCTTCTAAAATTCATTCAAATGAGAAAACTAAAGGGCATCCTCCTATGCCTAACCGTGCTTTCCTGGCACACACTACTTGCTCAAAACAAAGAAGTTACGGGTAAAATTGTTGATTCAAGGGACAATACGCCCCTCGCCGGTGTGACCATCAAAGCAAAAAACGCAACTGCTAGCACCATCAGCCAGGTTGACGGCAGTTTTCGCTTGTCAATTCCTGCGGAAGTTACAACGCTCATCTTTAGTTATGTCGGTTATACAGACCAGGAGGTGCGGATCACCGATGGGTCAATGACCATTAGCCTAAAGCAAGGCGACCGCTCCCTGTCAGAAGTGATAGTAGTGGGTTATGGTACCAAGATCAAGCGCGACGTAACCTCCTCCATTGCCAAAGTAAGCAACCGTGATTTCGCCAATCTTCCCCTGCCCACCTTTGAATCCGCTTTACAAGGGAGGGCAGCAGGCGTGTTCATCAACTCTGGAAGCGGCAAGCTGGGGCAGGGCCTCCAGATCCGCGTAAGGGGTATTTCGTCCATCACCGCCAGTACCCAGCCGTTTATAGTGATCGATGGTGTTCCCGTTACTACGGAAGCCCTCGGCAGCTATACAGAACCGGACAACCCGCTGGCTATGCTGAACCCGGACGATATCGAGTCCATAGAGGTATTAAAGGACGCCGCGTCTTCGGCCATCTATGGTTCCAGGGCCTCCAACGGCGTAATCCTGGTAACTACCAAATCTGGTAAAGTAGGAAGGACCAGGGCCAACTTCGGCATTGCTACAGGCTGGAGCGAGCCTACCAAAAAACAAAAATTCCTGAATGCCGCTCAATACAAAGAGCTGTTTACTGCAGCTGCTGAAAACGAAGGCTATGTTGCCGCTGATGAATTTGAAGCAGAATCAGGAACCCTCGACTGGAACAGCGACAACAACTCCAACTGGGCCGACAAAGCTTTCCAGAGCGGCTACGTAAGACAATATAATTTCTCACTCACCGGCGGCGATGCGCGCACCCGGTTTTTGCTCAGCGCCTCCTGGAACGATCAGAAAGGTATCATCATAGATAACAGGCTTACGCGTGCAAATGGCCGTATCAATATCGACCATACCATCAATAACAGGTTCAGAGTAGGTGTGAACCTCTCATTGGCGAGGAGCGAGAACAACCGTATTTCGGCCGACAACAACTTCACCAACCCGCTGCAGATAAATGCGCTGCCCCCACTGCATGCCATGTACCTTCCCGATGGTTCGCCCAATCCCAATACTTTATATTATAGTTACCTTATCGATCATGAGCATGCATCAAGGGAAGCAACTTCTTACAGGTCGCTCAGCAACGTGTTCGGTGAATTCCGCATTTTGCCTTACCTGTACTTCAGAAGCCAGATCGGTTTAGACTGGTTGAACCTGCAGGAAGAAGAATACCTGGGCCGCGAAACGCTCGATGGTGCCCCCGGTGGTTCCGCCTACAACGGACAGGTAACTTCCAGCAAGGTAACGTATACCAATACACTGAATTTAAACAAATCGTTCGGCACCAGGCATAACATCGATGGTGTGGCCGGTATCGAATACCAGAAAGGCATAACCACCGATGTGGATGCGACCGGCATCGGTTTCCCCAGCAACAAGTTCACCAAGCTGGCCAGCGCAACCGATATACAGGACGCCAACTCATCGGCAGATGAATTTGCATTTGCATCTTACTTCGCAAGGTTGAACTATAAACTGGATGATAAATACCTCTTAGGCGCCAGTTTCAGGGTCGATGGATCATCACGCTTCGGTACCACTACCAAGTACGGTTCTTTCCCCGCGGCATCCATAGGATGGATCGTAAGCGAAGAAAGCTTTTTGAACAATTCGAACTTCTTCAGCTTCCTGAAACTCCGCGCTAGTTATGGTTTAACAGGTAATGCTGAAATAAATAACTATGCATGGCGCAGCCTAATGAGCGCAACGGACTATGCAAATATTCCCGGCCTCATTACTACGCGCATAGGCGTTCCGAACCTGACCTGGGAAAAAACAAACCAGCTCGACTTCGGTATCGACTTCGGTTTCATGGACAACCGCATCACCGGTGAAATAGATTATTTCAGGAAGAAGACCACCGCACTGTTGCTGGACGCTCCCATACCCGGCGTGCTTGGATTTACAACCGTAACCAAGAACATCGGTGCGTTACAGAACAATGGTTGGGAGTTTGTAGTGAACGCAGCCATACTCCGCGGCGAGTTCGGTTGGAGTGTCTCGGCAAACCTTTCAACTTACCGCAATGAGATCACCGAACTGGTTTCTCCTGTTCAACCCGCACAGCGCACGCTCGGCAGGCTTGCAGTGGGACATCCTTTCGGACAGTTCTGGGGTAAGATGTATGCAGGCGTTGACCCCGCGAATGGTGATGCATTGTATTACAGGGCCGATAAAACCACTACCGCATCGTACAGCCAGGCAGTGGATACCATCCTGGGCGATCCCAATCCTGATTTTTACGGAGGCTTCAACAGCCGCTTTAATTATAAAGGATTCGACCTGGATATTCAATGCCAGTTCGTAAAAGGTGGAGACCTCTATAACATCGCAGGATTCTTCCAATCGGTGAACGGAGATTATTTCGACAACCAGACGGTAGACCAGATGGCGTACTGGAGAAATCCCGGTGATATTACCAATGTTCCCCAGCCCAGGTTGTATGCAGGCAATGGCGCAGGCAGGTCTTCGCGTTGGGTACAGGATGGTTCTTACTTCAGGATCAAGAGCGTGAACTTCGGGTACAATGTTCCCAAGAGGGTATTGAGCAGGTGGAGGATCGACAATGCGCGCATTTACATCGCGGCGCTGAACCTGCTGACACTCACGGATTATGTTGGATACGATCCAGAGGTCAATGCTACCTATACCGGTAATATAAATCTCGGTCACGACTTCTATACACCGCCGCAGGCAAAAACCATCAGCATCGGTTTGAACATAGGATTTTAAACTTCCAATCACCTATCAAAAAATTAGAATAATGAAACTTAAAACTATAATACTGCTTTTGGTGATGGGTTCGCTGGTAACGGTCCAAAGCTGTACAAAGAAGCTGGACCTGGAACCCTTCCAAAGCATCGATGCGGAAACCGCCATCACTACTGCCGAAGACGTGGAGGCCGCACTGATCGGCGCTTACTCCGTGTTGGCCGGCGGAGCATTGTACGGCACCAACCTGTTATTGTTGCCCGATCTGCAGGCTGCCGAAGGTTACCTGTCGTGGAGAGGAACCTTCCAGGGACAGCGCCAGATATCGCTCAAAAATATGACCAGGGATAATGGCGAAGCAATGCGCACCTGGGTTGCCGGGTACAGGGCCATCAACATGGCCAACATCGTGCTCGATAATACAGGTGTAGTAAAAGATGCCGACCTCAAAGATCAATACGAGGGCGAAGCAATGTTCATCAGGGGCATCATGCACTTTGAGTTGGTGCGTTATTATGGAAAGCCCTGGGGAGCTACAACCGCCAACGATCATTTGGGCATAGTAATCAAAACAAAGCCTACGTATAACGAAGAAGCAGTTGATGCGAGAGGAACCGTAAAGGCAGCTTACGATCAGGCCATCGCCGATCTTACCGCTGCTGTTTCCAAGCTGCCCGATACAAGAGATGGCATCCGCGCAGATAGATATACCGCGCTTGCTTTTCTTGCGCGCATATACCTGCAGCAAGGCGATTATGCAAAAGCACGCGATGCGGCCAACGAAGTAATTGAAAGCGGTAACTACTCCATGAACGGCGACATCATGGAAGCTTTTACCAAAGACCTTACCGACGAGGTGATCTGGGAAATTGAGCAGGACGTTCAAAACAATGCAGGAACTTCCAATGATGGTATGGCAACGTTCTATGCAAGCCTTCCTGGTATTGGCCGCGCAGACGTGAGAATAGAGCAGGCATTCATCGATACATATCTCCCCGGTGATCTAAGAAAAACCGAATGGTATTACACGGGCATCGGTGCAAGGCCCGGCAATCCATACAGCGCAAAATGGACAGCCTTTGAACAAAACCTGCCGATCATACGCCTTGCAGAAATGTATCTTATCCGCGCAGAATGCAACCTGCGCCTTGGCACCGCTGTTGGCGATACGCCGGCAAACGACCTGGCACAGGTAAGAAACCCTGCTCGCGTAGGCCTTCCCGTTATATTAGCTCCTACCCTGGCAGATATTCTCCAGGAAAGAATTTGGGAACTGGCATTCGAAGGCGTTCGCATACACGACATCAAACGCCTAAGGCTGAGCACCGGAACGTTTGCATGGAATCACGACATGCTGGTATTCCCCATTCCTCAAAGAGAAGTGGATGCTTCCCGCGGAGTGATCGTGCAAAATCCAGGCTATTGATAAGCTGAAACATTAATATAAACAAAAACCCCGGATACGCTCCGGGGTTTTTCATGTCAGGTGCGGCATGCATGCCGCATCATAACATCATAACTTGATCTCTTCATCGTGCTGGTCAAAGAAATGGAACTCCGTGAGATGGTAGTTCGTATTTTCTTTCAGCTTCACGCGTTGCTTGTACTTCCACCGCCACTTCCATACCTTGGAGCGGAACATGCCGCCTCTTGTAAGGTATGCGTACATAATGGGATTTACGACCAATGTAAGGTCTTTATGCTGATGGGTAATAAGATAACTTAAGTTCTTTTCGATCTCGTCTTCCAATATAAGCGTGGAAGCGATCTTGCCCGTTCCATTGCAGCTAGGGCAAATTTCCTGGGTGTTGATGCTTACCTCGGGTTTCATGCGCTGTCGCGTGATCTGCATCAAACCGAACTTGGAAATAGGAAGCACGGCGTGCTTGGCACGGTCGGGCTTCATAAACTCGTCCATTGCTTCCAGCAGCTTGCGTTTGTTCTCTGGAAACTTCATGTCTATGAAGTCTGCCACTATAATGCCGCCCAGGTCCCTAAGCCTTAGCTGCCTTGCTATTTCTTCCGCGGCCTCCAGGTTGGTCTCCATGGCGTTTTGCTCCTGGTTATTGCTTACGCTTTTATAGCCGCTGTTCACGTCAATTACGTGCAGGGCCTCCGTATGTTCTATGATGAGATAAGCGCCGCTGGGCAGGTTCACGGTTTTGCCGAATGCGGCCTTTACCTGTTTGGTAATGCCGAACTGGTCGAACACGTGCGAACCGTTGTTATAATAAGAAACGATGTCTACTTTTTCAGGGGCAATGCGTTGAATATAGCTGCGGGTATCGTTGTAAATATTTCTGTCGTTGATCACGATCTTGTTGAAGTCTTCGTTCAGCAGGTCGCGCAACATACTGGTGGTCTTGGTTTGCTCACTCAGTATTTTAGCGGGAGCCACTGCACCTCTTAAATTAAATTGAATAGCCTTCCATGTTTCCACCAGCATGCTCAGGTCTTCGTGCAGCTCTGCCGTGTTCTTTCCTTCTGCGGCGGTGCGCACGATTACACCGAAGTTTTTCGGCTTGATGGCTTCCACGATCTTCTGCAGCCGCTTGCGCTCGTCCGAAGAATGTATTTTCCTGGAAACAGCAACAATATCATTAAAGGGCGTGATGACGATGAACCTGCCGGGCAATGAGATCTCGCAGCTAAGCCTGGGGCCTTTGGCTGCAATGGGCTCTTTCAATATCTGTACTAAGATATTGGGCTTGCCGTTGAGCACTTCGTTGATCTTTCCTGTTTTAATGATCTCGGGTTCTACCTGGAAAGCGCCGAAGTCGAACACGCTGTCTTTAGGATCGTTGATGGATTGCTGCGTGAATTTGAGCAATGATCGGGCATAGGGGCTTAAGTCGGTATAGTGCAGGAAAGCGTCTTTTTCAAACCCCACGTCTACAAACGCGGCGTTGAGGCCGGGAATGAGCTTCTTCACCTTACCCAAATACAAATCTCCCACCGCAAAACTGGCATCGGCTTTTTCGTGGTGTAGTTCCACCAGCTTTTTATCCTCGAGCAGCGCTATTTCAACGCCCTGCGAGGCTGCATTTATGATCAGTTCCTTATTCAAGCGTATACATCTTTAACCATCAGGTCATCACGACAAGGAAAATTGCTGAAGAGGATTTAGTTGCCAGGTATTGTTGTGCAAGCAAGCGGCTTTAATAAATGACATCTAAATTGTTTCAGCCCGGGGTGAGTTGGTCCCGCAAAACGGCGGGACCGTTCAATTAAGAAGGTTATTTGTTCTTCTTCTTATGACGATTCTTTCTCAGCCGTTTCTTACGCTTGTGCGTCGCTATTTTATGACGCTTCCGTTTTTTACCACAAGGCATGTTGATACCAAGATTTTTTTGTTAAACAATTCGGTTAATATCTTTTTCTATTTTTTCAGTTGTGTTATCCGTGCATCTATTTCCTGAATGATCTCCTGGTTGCTGATGAGCGATTTACTTTTTTCGTACCATTCTATTGCCGATTGCTTATCGCCTTTTCGCTCGTATGCTTCTGCAAGATTGATCCTTGCTTCCAGGTTATTGGGTTGATGCTCAATTACTTTCTTAAAACGTTCAATGGCCTTGTCAAATTGTCCCGTCATTACGCCTCCAATGCCCAGCATCATCTGTGCATATACATTGTGGGGGTCCCGCTCTGCTACCTCGCGTATCATGGTAATGCCTTCCATCGGGTTGCCATGCACGTTTCCAAAGATGTAGCAGCTGCCGAGGCTTACTTTCAGGGAATCGCTGTTGGGATTGAGCTTTAAAGCCTGTTCCAGCAGCCCTTTTGCCTGTTGGGCCATCCAATCTTTTAGTTCCGGATCCGATTGTACCCGGATATTATCCAGATACAAATGGGCTGCAAATGTGAGATTTTTTTCCAAATTTTCCAATTTGGCAGCCTCGCCTGTATAATAGGCAGCGGGCAAAAAGGCCGGCACGCTGTCTTTCCAGAAGGTGGCCAACTGCTGGTACACCCTTAATTGTTGCTCCTTTACATCGCCGCGCACCACCGCATTTTCAAGCCTGTTTACATAAGCTTGCTGTTCTGGCGTAAGCTTTTGCTTCAATGCCTGCAGTATGTCGTTGGTAGTAATGTGTTGATGCGAAGTGCTGTCTGCCGCAGCCGTAGCCGCTGATTTTTTAGGGGGAACCGTTTGCCCGAAAAAAAATAGAAGCAATAATACAACGAGACCGCTTCCGGCCAGGACCAGGTGCTGTTTCTTCACATACGAAAATTAACCCCGCAAAGTTATACGGAATTGTGTTACAGGACTGATAATAATAGGCTTTCCTGCAGGTTTAGAGGCCTTCTCCCTTCATTTCCTCATCGGGACTCGGCTGGCCTTCTTTTACGGATTGCAGCTTCTTTACTTCAGCCACAAATTCTTTAGCGGGTTTGAAGGCGGGAATGTAATGTTCCGGAATGTGCACGGCCACATTTTTCTTAATGTTACGACCGATTTTAGCAGCACGTTTTTTGGTAATGAAACTGCCGAAGCCCCTGATGTAAATGTTCTCGCCCTGGGAGAGCGTATCTTTCACTTCCTTGAACATGGTCTCCAAGGTTACCAGTACATCCACCTTTGGGATACCGGTTTTGTCGGCAATCAGATTAACGAGATCAGCCTTTCTCATGGTTGGTTTATTTTTATGAAGGCGTACAAAAAATTTCCTCAATTTATTCGGCTAAGCTAAACCATTCGCACTGAATTTTTTAGGTAAAATAAATCATTTATATCAAATTGACAAGTTTGATAGGGGGATACTCCCCGTTTCCTGGAGATTTTCGGGTTTTTCCCATCAAATATTAATCCATTGTATACGTTTGTGGCTTGTACACCACGATGATGCCCGATTTTACCAGGAAGCTGTTGAAGTGGAACTCCTCCAAAAATACCCGGTCCATGCCTTGGAAAGGCGAAGCCGACCCTTACCGGATATGGCTTAGCGAGATCATCCTGCAGCAAACCCGCGTAGAGCAGGGCTGGGCTTATTACGAGCGTTTTATTCAGCATTTTCCTACGGTGCATCATCTCGCCAAAGCCAGTCTGCCAGCGGTTTACAAGCTTTGGGAAGGCCTTGGCTATTATACCCGCTGCAAGAACCTGCACGAAACCGCCCGCATCATTTCAACCGAGCATAATGGCGTATTTCCCGCCTCTCATGAGGCTATCCGCCAGCTCAAAGGCATCGGCCCTTACACTGCCGCTGCTATCGCTTCTTTTGCCTTCAAACTGCCCTATGCAGTGGTAGATGGCAACGTGCAACGTATTCTGTCCCGCTACTTTGGCATCAATACCCCCGTTGATACCGGAGAAGGCAAAAAGCTATACGCTGAACTCGCGCAATCGTTGCTCGATACCGCCGATCCCGGTAAATATAACCAGGCCATCATGGATTTTGGCGCCACCATCTGCAAGCCCCAAAAGCCGCTTTGCCAGGTATGCGTCCAAAGAAAAGATTGCCAGGCCTTCGCCCATGGATGGGTAAACGAATTGCCGGTAAAAGAAAAAATACTGGTGAAAAAAACAAGATGGTTCAACTATTTCATCATGGAGCTTAACGGCGAAGTGCTGATTCGGCAACGCAACGGAAAAGACATCTGGACCAACCTGTTTGAATTTGTGTTGCACGAATCGGAGCATGCGTTGCTTAGTGCGTATGCAGACATGCACCACTACCTGCGCCGCTCCATCGGCCACGAAGGTTTTTGCCTGAAGCAAATATCAAAACCTTACAAGCAGCAGTTAACCCATCAAACAATCGTTGGGCAATTTATCACCGTTGAGCTGGAAAAGCCTCCGAGCCAATGGGCAGGACTGCTGGTTCCCAAAAAACTCATCAGCACTTATGCCTTCCCGAAAATGATCAACCTGTACATGCAAAACGAATCGGGCATGAGGTAAACAGCTAACCAACCGCTCATTGTGTAATGAGATCGTGTACCATCTACAATGATCAAATCATGACAATCGGATAGAAACTGCTTGATACTTATGGTTGTACCGTTGAAAAGTTGTATTTTTTTGTTTGAAAAAAATTAACTTTAAGAAGAAATCATTGAACGGGGAGTTGTAAACATTAAACTAAGTGTATGCGAGGCGTAAACAGGGTTATGCTCATCGGTAATTTGGGTAGAGATCCGGATGTACAATACCTGGAAGGAAATATTGCCGTAGCTAAATTTCCATTGGCCACCACTGAAACGTTTAAAGACAGGGCTGGCAAGCTGATATCTCAAACAGAATGGCATACGGTGGTTTTGTGGAGAGGGTTGGCGGAACTGGCCCAGAAATACCTGCACAAAGGCAGCCTCGTTTATATAGAAGGCCGTTTACGCACCCGCAGTTGGGAAGACAAAGAGGGTAATAAAAAGTTTGCAACGGAAATCGTGGGAGATAACCTGATCATGCTCGATAAAAGGGCCGAAGGAGTGGGTGGACATGCACAAAGCCACACCGGCACCCATGAAGAAAGCACCGATGTGCCGCCGCCAATCAGTGAATCATCACAGGACTTACCATTTTAAAACACAAATGCTATTTTTGTAATAGTTCTCGCGAGGGCAGGCCCTGCCTGCCGGTAGGCAGGCCTTATGACCTGCCTTTCTGATTACGAAGCTTATTCACGAAAAACCACCCGCTTTGGATTATCTGTCGGCTTATACACTGTCACAACATCCAGTATTCGCAACCGTTTTTTTAGCAGCCAGCCTCAACAGCAGCACCATCCTGGGCGTGTTGATCCTTTTCCTGCTCATCCTTTCATTCATTATCTCCGGTTCTGAAGTAGCGCTGTTTTCCCTTAGCTTTAAAGACATCAACGTACTCAAGACCAAGCAGGGCAATCCCTGGAAGCGCATCGTTAGCCTGCTGGAAGAGCCCAAAATATTACAGGGCTCGCTCATGATAGCCAATACCGTTATCAATATTTCCATTATCATCCTCGCCAACTTCCTGATAGATCAGCTGATGGTGGTTAAGAACAACCTATGGGGCGTGCAGTTCATCGTAAAGATCGTTTCGGTAACCTTTATACTGCTGTTCTTTGGTGAAGTGATGCCGAAGATATGGGCGGCCCAAAACAATTTTCAATTCCTCTACATCACATCCGGCGTAGTAGAAGTGGTGTATTATCTATTCCGCCGCATCAGCCTGTGGATGGTTGGCCTTTCAGATAAAATAGAAAGATTGCTGGGCGGAGGAGGCCCCGCTTCGTACAATATCGATGACCTTACCAACCAAAGCGATGCCACCGAAGAAGAAAAGAACATCATCAAGGGCATAGCCAAGTTTGGCAACATCACCGTAAAGCAGATCATGCAAACGCGGCTCGACGTGAGCGGGGTGGACTACAACCTGAACTTTGCCGGACTGAAACAAAAAATAGAAGAGCTGCACTACTCGCGGCTGCCGGTGTTTAAAAAGAACCTCGATGAAATCGCGGGCATGGTGCATACAAAGGACGTGCTGCCTTATCTTACCGAAGCGGACACGTTCGACTGGCATAAACTGATGCGCGCGCCTTACTTTGTGCATGAGCAAAAACTGATCGAAGACCTGCTGAAGGAATTCCAGTCCAAGCGCATACATTTTGCCATCGTGGTAGATGAGTTCGGAGGCACCAGCGGCATCGTAACAATGGAAGACATCCTGGAAGAGATCATCGGCGATATCAAGGATGAATTCGACGATGAAGAAAGCGGCAATAAAAAGATCGACGACAGCACTTACATATTCGAAGGGCGGACCATGATCAACGATGTATGCAAGGTGATGGACCTGCCGCAAGACACCTTCGACGATGTACGGGGCGATAGCGATTCACTTGCCGGACTGATACTGGAACTCGGCGGCTATATTCCACAGGCAAACGACGTAATATCCTGCGGTGATTTTGAATTTACCGTGTTGGAGGCCAACCGCAACCGGATTAATAAAGTTAAAGTTGCCATTAAACCCATGGTTCAATAATAGATTTGCAGATGCGCTTACAATTCTTGCTGTATTCCTTGATCGGGTTATTATTTTTCACCGCTTGCAACAGCGACTATACGCCAAGGCCCCGCGGGTATTTCAAGGTGCCGCTGCCTAAGCATGAGTACCGGCTGTTCGATAAGCCGGGCTATCCCTACACTTTCGAATACCCTGTATATGCCAATGTGATCCAGGATTCCACTTTCTTTGAAGAAAAGCCGGAGAACCCGTATTGGATCAATATCGATTTTCCGCAGTTCAGCGGCTGCGTGTACATCAGCTATAAAGAAATCGGCAAGCAATCGTTTGAAAAGCTGGTGGACGATACTTATAAAATGACCTTCAAGCATACAGTAAAGGCCACCGGCATTAACGATTCGCTGATAGAGACGCCGCACGGTGTGTCCGGAATATTTTTTAAGGTAGGAGGCAATGCGGCCAGCGGCCGGCAGTTTTTCCTGACCGATACTGTAAAGCACTTTCTGCGCGGCGCGCTGTATTTCGGCGCAACGCCGAATGAAGATTCGCTGAAAGAAGTGGGCGATTTTTTAGAGCAGGACATCAGGCACCTCATCAATACGTTCAAGTGGCGATAACGGTAAATGTGTAACTTCGAATAAATTTTTTAATCGTGATCGAAATAGGCAAGGTACTGGTGAGCGACCAGGTGGTGGAAGAGCAATTTATTTGTGATCTTTCCAAATGCAAAGGCGGTTGTTGCGAGGATGGAGACGCGGGGGCCCCGCTCACCAAAGAAGAGCTGCGCGTGATAGACCGGGTGTATGAAACCGTAAAGCCATACATGACGCATGAAGGCATTGAAGAGGTGGAGCGTTTTGGAAAATATGGCTACGATGCAGAGTTCGGTTGGGTAACGCCTACTGTAAACGGTACCATTTGCGCATATGGTTACCGGGATGATGCCGGTGTGATCAAATGCGCATTCGAGCAAGCCTATTACGATGGAAAGATAGAATGGAAAAAGCCCATCAGCTGTCATTTATTCCCGATAAAAACCAAAAAGTCCAAGGTATACGAAATGGTAAACTACGAGCCGCGGCCTTCATTATGCCGCGCGGCCTGCTCCCTCGGCAAAAAACAAAAAATGCCTGTTTACCAATTCCTCCGCGAAGCTTTGATCCGTAAATACGGACCGGAATTTTACGAAGCGCTGGACCAGGTAGCGATAAGGTATTTTTCTAAAGAGAAGATTGCTAAATAGTCATTAAGTCAATAGGTCATTGGGTCATTGAACTATTGACTCAATGACCCAATGACCCAATGACTTTAAAATTAAACTGCCTCCAATCTTCAACATCCACATGACCTATTCTTGTTAAAGTATTTCAAAAGTCATTTTTCGTTTGTGTATTCATTTTTGCCGCTGCATCCCACTCAGGATTGTTCACCAAAACCTCAGTTATGCAACGCCTATTCCTTTTACTGGGCATGATGCTGCCCGTTATGGTCTTTTCTCAAGAATACAGCTACAGAACATTAGAATTCAATCTCCAGGACGAAGCCAAACTCCGATCACTCACCTACAAAAACCTCCGGGTGTATCCCATCAAAGCTAAAGCCACCTTCAAGGAACAAACGAAGAACATTGTAAAGTACACATCATTGAAAGAGGCGCTGGAAAAGAAAAAGATCCGCATTACCGAAAAAGAAGGCAAGGGCGAAGGCGCTGAGGTAAATACGTTATACGCGCAAAATACTTCTTCCGACACCTTGTTCCTGATGGCAGGTGAAGTAATACAAGGCGGCAAGCAGGACCGCGTAATCGGCGAAGACGTAGTAATACCGCCTAACAAGGATAAGGTAAAGCTCCCCGTATTTTGTGTGGAACATGGACGGTGGAGCACCGCAGGACGCAGCACTGGTAATAATTTCAACGGCTACTTCGCGGTCAGCGGGCTCTCTGTGCGCAAAGCGGTAGAGGTAGATAAAAATCAATCCAAGGTATGGGAAAAAGTGGCCGATGGCAACAAGAAGAATAAGGTCAATACCTCAACCGGCACCTATACCGCGTTGGCTTCCGCATCAGATTACCAGAAAATAGAACAGGAGTATTTCAGTACGCTGCAACCGAAGCTGGCGGAAGAGAAAGATATCATTGGTGTGATAATAGCCAGTGGTGATAAAGTAATTGGCTGTGAAATATTCGCGACCGAACAATTGTTCAGGAAATCATTCGACAACCTTTTGCGCTCTTATATACATGAAGCGGTAACCAACGGCAAGCCCGTTACCATTTCCTCCGCAACGGTTAAAGCTTATATGGACCACTTGTTATTGGACCAGCGCGACCAGGAAGCCAGGATAAAATCAAAAGGAAAAGTATTCGTATCCGAAGGAAAGAAGCTGCACATAGCGACCTACGAGTAGTTTGAGGCCACAGGTGGCGGGTTAAAGTCTGTGGTCAGGTGTTAAACGGGGAGCGGGCCATCATTTTATTTGATGCCCGCTTCTTCCGTACCCTCCGTAAAAATACGGTCGCACGGTGTATAATGTGCTGAGAAGTCCGCTAATGAACGAATAGCAAATTCGGGTACATTTGCAATATGTCCGATAAAGCCTCCTCTTTTATTGCAAAGAGTACTGTAAAGGCCGCCGACCTGGAGCATCGCCGCAAGATCAATTTCAATATCGGCAAATACAACGCCGTTGTTCCGCAGGGCAAGGAACAATTCCCCGACCTGGAGCTTGCAAGAAAGAAAGCAAAGAACATCAAATGGAAAGCGCTTGAAACACTCGACAAGCAATTGGAAGCTTTTGAAGCACACATCACCAAACGGGGCGCCAAAGTAATATGGGCCGAAGACGCCACGCAGGCCCTTGCGGAGGTAAAGAAAATATGCCTCGAAAAAAATTGCCGCACCATCGTGAAAAGCAAGAGCATGGTGACGGAAGAAATAAAATTGAATGATTTTCTGCACGAGCAAGGCATCGAAAGCGTTGAAACAGATTTGGGCGAATATATTCAGCAACTGGATAATGAGCCGCCTTATCACATTGTAACGCCTGCCATGCACAAAAGCAAGGAAGACGTTGCGAAGCTCTTCAGCGAAAAGCTGCACACTCCGCCCAACCTCACACCCGAACAACTAACGCTGGTGGCGCGGGAAAAGCTGCGCGAAAAGTATGCGCAGGCCGAAATAGGCATCACAGGCGCCAACTTCCTCATTGCGGATATCGGCGCGATTGCAGTTACGGAAAATGAAGGCAATGCGCGGTTAAGCTGTGCTTTTCCTAAAACGCACATCGCTATCTGTGGAATAGAAAAAATAATTCCCTCGCTCAGCGATCTCGCATTGTTCTGGCCCTTGCTGGCAACCTATGGAACAGGACAAAGAATAACCGTGTACAATTCCATTATAACCGGCCCGAAGCAAGCGGGAGAAAAAGATGGACCTGATGAAATGTACGTGATACTGCTCGACAATGGCCGCACCAATATCCTGGCAAATGCGAAGGGCCGCGAAAGCCTCTATTGCATTCGCTGCGGCGCCTGCCTGAATGCATGTCCCGTTTATAAGAACATTGGCGGCCACACTTACGGCACTACCTACAGCGGCCCCATTGGCGCGGTGATTACCCCTCACCTGCGCGAAATGCACGACTGGAAACACCTTAGCTATGCATCTTCACTCTGCGGCAATTGTACCGAGGTGTGCGCGGTGAAGATCAACCTCCACGAACTGTTGCTGGAAAACCGGCACGAGGCCGTGCAACAAGGCAACCGCGGTTTTGCAGAGAACATCGGCTGGAAGTTATGGAGGCACGGCATGCTCAATCGCAAATGGATGAACATGGGAAATAAAAGAATGAAGGAATGGGTGGTGAATTCGTTGCTGAAAGGCTGGACCGCTCATCGTGACAAGCTGGAATTTCCCTCTAAAAGCTTCAACCAGCAATGGAGGGAAAGAAAGGGCGCGTCCTGATGTTGTTGTTTTCCAAACATATCACTCCACGACTGCAATACGCAGCTGCCTTTATTGGTAAGGAATTGTGCAAAGAGCCTTTGCAAATTACTACCGACCTTGCCGCATTTCAGCAATACGCCGGCATAAGGATCAATTATAGCAATGAAAGAATGGAAGGTGCGTTTAACCTGGCGCCGCATTCATTACTATTTGAGCAGGGCATACAAGAACAAGCCATACAATGCACCGAGGTAAACAAGCGCAAGATATTTTTTCCGGTGAGCAACAGCGATTTTCCCTTCGATGTGTTTGCCGCTTCATTTTACCTGCTTACGCGTTATGAAGAATACCTTCCGCACCGGAAAGATTTTTATGGCCGTTACGATCACACCGAATCGCTTGCATGGAAGGAACAGTTTTTGGAGATCCCACTCATCAATTACTGGCTCGAAGACCTTAAGCATGCGTTGAAACGTGTTTTCCCTGACACATTTTTCCACAGGCGTTCCTTCAAGTTCATTCCTACTTACGATATCGATATTGCCTGGAGCTACCGGCACAAGGGCTTTGTGCGCAATGCGGGGGGTGCGGTAAAGTCGATGCTGCAAAACGATTGGACGAGCGTGAAAGAAAGAATGGCTGTGCTAAGGCAAAAGCAAAAAGACCCGTACGACTCATACGAATGGCTGGATGCTTTGCATTTGTATTGCAGGTTACGGCCGTATTATTTCTTTTTGGTGGCGGAACAGCAGCAGAAGTATGATAAAAATATCCCGCCTTCTAAAAAGGCCATGCAGGACCTTATACGTTATCATGCGGAGAAAGGTACGGTAGGCATTCATCCAAGCTGGCAAAGCTCCGACGATCCCAAATTGCTGAAACAGGAAATAGGCTGGCTCGAATTTATTACCGGGCAATCCATCGTACATAGCCGCCAGCATTTCATACGGCTTGCGCTGCCGCAAACCTACCGGCAATTGATACAGGCCGGCATTGAAAAGGATTTTTCAATGGGTTACGGCACTATCAACGGGTTCAGGGCATCCGTTGCTTCTTCGTTTAACTGGTACGATTTGGAAAAGGAAGAAAGTACTTCGCTAACAATATTTCCATTCTGTTTCATGGATGCCAATGCGTTTTATGAACAAAAGCTGGCCCCGCACCAGGCGCTCGCCGAGTTGATGCGCTTTTACCAGATCGTACGGCAGGTACAGGGCATGATGGTTACGATATGGCACAATAACTTTTTGGGAACCGCGCAATTGTACAAGGGCTGGAAAGAAGTGTACGAGATCTTCCTGAAAGACGAAGTATACTGGGACAGCTGATCAGCTTTCCGCTAAATGTTCTGCAGCTTCCTTCATCACGGTTTGTTTTTTCCTGAATGCTTCGTTTACCATATATACGCCCGCAAGCGTAACAATACCCCCGATCGCGATGAAGATGGAAAAGTCTTCGTCGAAAAGTAAAGTACCGATGAGTATCGCTACCACGGGATTGATGTAGGCATAGATAGATACTTGACCTATCGGCAATTTTTGCAAAGCATATAAATAAGCGATGAAGGAAATAACGGAACCGAAGATGGCGAGATAAGCCATGGACACCCACGACTGCCACGGTATTTCACTGACCGGGATGGTTTGGCCCGAAACCGCCGATATGCCATATACTACAACACCAGAGATCACCATCTGCAATCCAAGGCTGAAATAAGGATTGAACTCAAGCGCCTGCTGTTTGGTGTACAGTGTGCCGAAGGCCCAGGACCAGGTTGCCACCAATGATATCAAAATGCCGAAGCGGAAATCGCTGTTGAGAAAATCCTGCAGGTGATCGTAAAAGATCACGCAAACGCCGATGAATCCCAGCAGTAAACCGATCATGGCCGTGCCGGGCATTTTTGCTTTCTTGTTGAACAGGCCTATTATCACCAACCATAAAGGAAAGATTGCGCCAATGATGGACCCCAATCCGGCGGAAATATATTTAACGCCCCAGGTAGACAGCCCGTTGCTGAGCATGAAGTTGAGAAAGCTAAGCACGAGTATCGGTCCCCATTCCTTGCCCTTTGGAAATGCATGGCCTTTAATGGTGAAGAAGATCACGTACATCATGCCCCCGATGAATTGGCGAAGCCCGGCCATTTGCAGCGCGGGCATGTGCAGCACGCCTTGCCGGGACGCTATCCAGGTAGTGCCCCAGAAAAAACATACCAGCGAAAGCGCGAACAATGCTTTGGCCCGCGTTCCCTGGTTACGTATTTGCAACTGATCTGCCATAATTAATGCCTGAAATGCCTTTGCCCTGTCAGCACCATGGCAAGATTGTGCTGCAGGCAATATTCAATGGAATCTTTATCGCGTATGGAGCCACCCGGCTGAATGAATGCTGTAATGCCCGCCTCATGTCCCATCTGCACACAGTCGCTGAACGGAAAGAATGCATCGCTGGCCATTACCGCGCCTTGCAGGTCGAACCTGAATTGTTTTGCTTTTTCAATAGCGTGCCGCAGCGCGTCGATGCGGCTGGTTTGACCGCAACCCTTGCCTGCAAGCTGTTTGTTTTTTACCAACGCAATGGCATTGCTTTTTAGATGTTTGCACACGATATTGGCAAACAGCATGTCTGCTTTTTCCTGTTCGGACGAAGTACGTCCGCCGGTTTCTTTCCAGTCAGTAAAATTGCCTATGTCTGCCGTTTGCGTTAATACGCCGTTCAAGAGGGAACGGTATTGGTATTGCGCGGATACGATGTCCTTCCTGCGCAGCAGGATGCGGTTTTTCTTTTGTTGCAGGATGCTTAGCGCCGCATCATCAAATGTCGGCGCTATTAGTACTTCGAAGAAAATTTCATTGATGGCCGAAGCAGTGGGCTCATCGATGCTGCCATTGCACACCAGTACTCCGCCGAAGGCGCTTTCAGGATCGCCGGCGAGTGCGGCCATCCATGCTTCGGCAGTTGACTGCCGCGAAGCAATGCCACAAACATTGGTGTGCTTGATGATGGCGAAAGTTATTTCACCATCGCCTGCGGAAAATTCATTGATCAGTTGCAACGCCGCGTCCAGGTCCACAAGATTATTATAAGAAAGTTCTTTGCCATGCAACTGTTCGAATAATTTATCGGGATTTCCATAAAACAACGCTTGCTGGTGCGGGTTTTCGCCGTAGCGCAATGATGTGGGATTGGTAACGGACTCGAGGAAGTACAAGGGTGCGCCGGGATTGAAAAACTTTGCGATGGCCACGTCATAATGTGCGCAGATGTCGAATGCCTTTGCCGCAAATTGCCTGCGCTGTTCGAGGGTGGTTTCGGCCGATTGCTGCGACAATATATTTTCCAGCAGCGGGTAATCGCTTTTTGAGGCTATTACCAGCACGTCCTTAAAATTCTTGGCGGCGCCGCGGATCATGGATGGGCCTCCTACGTCTATTTTTTCTATAATGGCGTCGTGGTCGTTGGTGCTGGCAACCGTTTCTTCAAAAGGGTAGAGGTCAACTATCACCAGGTCGATCTCAGGGATCTTATATTGCTGCATTTCCTGCACATCGGTTTCGTGACTGCGCCGCCCGAGAATGCCGCCGAACACCACGGGATGCAGGGTCTTTACCCGCCCCCCTAAAATAGATGGATAGGTGGTGAGCTGCTCCACCGGCGTCACCGGCACGCCCAGCTTCTCTATGAATTGCTGGGTGCCTCCTGTGCTGTACATAACGATGCCCGCATCGTGCAATAGTTTCACAATGTTTTCCAGGCCGTCTTTGTAAAAAACAGAAATGAGCGCAGATTTGATCTTCTTATTCATAAGTAAATCTTGAAAAAAGGCAGGCAAATAAAAGAAGGCGCAAACGTACAAATAAATAGGCAAATTGATTAGCGCCAGAATGCGGCTCTGCAAATGTGTGGATAGTCAGGGAATGTCTGATATAAACGCGCCGTTTTCACTAACATAATGGAAGGGGATGCGGGCAGTTTGACATTGTTGCCGCCATATGGTGGCGTAGCGTGGCGCATTGCTGCCGTCGGCAACCACCTGGCGAATTTGCAGGGCTTGCAGCAATGGACCAAGTTGAACGCCGGCGTTTTTAGAGAGCACCATTATATCTATCCGTGTGCCCGGCACAATACTCACCGGCGTGCGGCCGCTTACAAGCAGCACGCGCTTTCCATGAAATTCGAACAACGAATCCTTGCCGAGCAACCCTTGTAAGGCTGTTGCGGGAGAAGCCCTGTGCAATGTTCTCGAGGGCTCAGTGTGAAAATTGCGCAGCGACTTATCGGACTGCACCACGGCATCGCCCGCAAAAAAATAATTCCGGCCCTGGATAAAATCGATGGCGCTGTACTTTGAAATATTGTACACGATCAGCTTGCGTTGAGCATCAGCAAGTATGAATGAATGCGTACGCACCGCCATAAAGCCAAGAAACGTACAAAGACCAATGATGAAGGCGGCCTTGTTTTTATGCAATAACCAGTAAGCTATACCGGCAATGCATGCGTATAGCATCACTACCTGCACAGCATTCAATTGCAAATGTGTCCACGACGCGCCGGGCAATGCGTCGACGCTGAGTATGAAATCGTTGAGACACCGCAGTAAGAAGTTCAACACATCGCCCATCCATGTTGCAAGCACTGGGATGAAAGAGAGTGCACATAGAACGATCTCTCCGATCAGCAATATGCTCGATAAAGGAACTGCAACGAGGTTGGCGAGGAGAAAATAATTCGGGAATTGGTGAAAATGATAAATACTGATGGGGATCGTAAGCACTTGTGCCGCCAGGGTAACTGCATTGAGCTTCCATACTGCATCGAGCAACTTGTTGCGAACATATAATAAATTATATATGGGCTTAAAGAACAGAACGATGCTAAGCACGGCTGCATACGAGAGTTGGAAGCCTGCGTCCCATAACCAGAACGGGTTCCAGCAAAGCAACAGGAAGGCCGAAGCGGCCAGGCTATTGTAAACAGTATTGCGTTTGGAGAATGCTTCCCCGATCACCACCAGGCTGAACATGAAAGCCGAGCGCAGTACCGAAGGCCCTGCTCCCGCCACCAGGCTGAATATCCACAAGCCCGCCAGTATTGCAAAGTAATACAGCCATTTTATAGATCGCTTCTTAAGCGGCCCGGCCAGCAGGCTTAGCAGCCAATATACGATGCCAAGGTGCAGTCCAGAAACAGCAATGATGTGCACCACGCCGGTGTTGGAATAAGATTGTACCAGGTCCTTATCTAGCTCGTCCTTGTAACCAATCAGTAAGGCTTCGGCAAGCGCGGCTTCCTGCCGGCCTTTAACATTGGCATGCAGGATGTTGATGACCTTTTGCCTGCAATAAAAAATAAAGTTTTTCCAACCCCGTGTTTCTTTTGAGGGGCTGATGGAGAATTCTCCCGGTTGCAGGTAAACCTGGAAGCTGGTTTGATTGAAAATACAGTAGCGTTTGTAATCGAATGCACCGGGATTACCCGAAGTTTTTACGGGTTGTAATGGTTTATTTATCGTGATTATGGAACCGTAAGATATTCTTTCAGGGTCTGTTTGCTTGCTGAAATAGATGACGATATTTCCGGTCACGCGGATGATCCGGGTACCGTTGTATAAGTATTGCGCTGTGGCAATGGCTTTATAGGAGTTCCTTTTTTGGGATAAGGGTTCCTGTAATACTGCTTGTACCTGGTGTGTGGGAGTATAATGGCGGGCGAGCCAGTTCTTATTATTTGCGGGATGGTTGTACCAGGTGATAAGTGTTCCGCAGGCGAATATCAGCAGGTTGATGAGGACACCTGTGAAACGGATAAGCCGGAAGCGGACCTGGGCCGATGCGAGCCGAAAAGCGAGCAATGCCGCGCTGGTGGCTGTTATCAGGGCCCAGGGCCAGGTAACCGGCTGGGGCAGGTACCATTGTACAAGGATGCCTGCTGCGAAAGGGACCAATAACCTAAGAAAGGGGGCGTCTTTCCATACTGGGGTCGGGGATAAGGGCATAAAAGAAAGTTACAGTGATTAGACTGTAACTTGGAAAACCAGGATAAGGTCTACTGGTTAATGAAAAATCTTTTGATTTCGTGATTTATGGGGATTAATTTATCTTTTTTGTGGCCCCTGAATAAGTTTTACCCTGGATTTTAAAAACGGGACAGAACCATATTCGAAAAGTAAATTGCATTATTCTTATTTATTTAGCGATTTTTAGAGCAACATTTAATTACGGTTTTTGATCCGTCATTTCATCCCTAAACCACCCCGTATTTTCACGGGGTGGGGCCTCCCGTATTTGTGTGCTTTTTTTGGTGGTTTTATACGGTTTTTTTGAACATTTTTTTTCACGACTGCTTGAGCTGCCAAATTTTATAAATAATATTAATTTATAATTGATTGACTTGTATTTTCTTGCAACTTATTTGTCTGAACGACAGCCTATAGTTTTACGTCGACAACCAATTTACTAATCGTAAACTCTAAAGGCTATGATTACGAGTCAGAAAAAAACCTTAAAAGTAGGGAAATATGTAAATACCGAGCACGTAGACACGGTTATTCGTACATATAAGCAAGAAAGATGGGCTCAAAACTCAGACCGCATTGGCAAAGAAGATTCTCTTAGTGCATGGTATAGCGTGGAGGAACTGGAGAATTTCATTGACCTCATCAAACAACACGGAGCCGATGGCCTTAAGATTTATTTCGGTGCATATCCCGAGAACTTTGCCGAAGTACCTGAATATGCAGGCCGCCAAACAGTGGTGCTGGTAGGTACCAAACGCAAGCAAACCGAGAACGGCAAGTCTGCCGACAAAGACATCTACGTTCACACTGAGAAAGGAAGCCAGATACTGGCTTACAATATGGCAAGAATTTGCCCGCCTTTCTGCGGTGGCAGTAAAGACGATGGTACCGATTTCGGAGAAGGTTTGGGTATCACTATCGTAGACAGGAAAGACAAAGGATGGGTGGTAGTTTAACCCCACTTATCATAAAATAGTAAAAACCTCCCTTAGCGGAGGTTTTATTTTTACGAAACTGTTGAATCGTTTTACTTTGAAGTAAATGGACATGCCATTTGAATATTATTTCATTGCCCTGAGCATGTTGGCAGGCTTTGTAACACTGCCCCGGAGAAAGGGGCCGCTCTACCTGCGCATTTTCCCATTTTTCCTGCTGGTGACATTGGTTACGGAAATATGGGCCTGGGAACTGGCTCTTAAGGGAATAACAAACACTGCTCATTATAATTTCATTTCCGTGACGGGATGCGTATTCTACCTGTATATACTAAGGCATGAAATATTCTTAAAGAGGGCCAAGAAGATCATCCTCATCATCATGATATCATATGTTATACTATCGTTATACAATATCTTCTTCGGGCAAAAGATCGATAGCTTTCATACCATGACGTATTCGCTGGGTTGTTTCCTGATAGTGGCTGTTTCCATTTATTATTTTTACGAGCTGTTCCAGGTACCACGCTCCATCGACCTTAAACGTGAGCCGGCATTCTGGATCGTGTCCGGGCTGTTGTTCTTTTACGTTTGCACTTTGCCTTTATTGGGCGTGGTAAACTACCTGTACACTTTCCCGGACATCATCAACGCAGCCCTTGAACAATTGATAACCGTGCTGAATGTTTTGTTATATTCACTTTTTACCATTGCATTTTTATGCCGGATAAATTTCAAGAGGTTTATGTTGTCATCGCGATAGGGATTACGCTTGGATTGTTGCTGATAGGCTTCATCGTGACCATCCTTTTCCTGTACCAGCGCCGGCAGCACAAGCAGGAACAGGAACTGGCCTTGCTGAAAGACCAATACGATAAGGAACTATTGCAATCGCAACTGGAAATAAAAGAGGCAACTTTCAAGAACATCGCGCAGGAATTACACGATAACATCGGCCAGATGTTAACGGTGGTGAAATTTTCATTGGCTGGCATAAGGCTTGCTCAGGAAGACCCGAACTTTGAGACCATTCAAGAATCGAAGCAGATGCTGAACAAAGCGATATTCGACTTGTCCGATCTCACCAAAAGCATGCATACCGACCGCATTACGCAGATCGGGCTCGTGGAGGCCATTAAGTTCGAAATGGAAACCTTGAACAAGATGAAGTTGTTCGAAACATCATTCACCCTTTCCGAAGGGCATTATCACTTCGACGCGCAGAAAGAAATATTCCTGTTCCGTATTTTCCAGGAGATCATGAACAATATTATCAAGCATTCCAAAGCCTCGGTTGTAAATGTTTCGGTTATTTGTTCAGAAGCAGGCAAGTTCAGTTTTATTGTAAAAGATAACGGGCAGGGCTTTAACGTGCAGGAAAAGCAAGTAAGCGGCTCCCGCGTGGCCGGCGTAGGATTGAAAAGCATGGTGAACAGGGCACGCCTTATCGGCGCGGCAGTTACCATAGAAAGCAAACCCGGCAAAGGCACTTCTGTAAAAGTTGAATTACCATTACAAAAAGAACAATTGATGCACGAATGGCAGTGACAACTAAAAAAATACAGGTAGCGGTGGCCGACGACCACGTTTTGCTTCGCAGGGCGCTCGCAAAGCTGATCGCTTCTTTCGATGGTTATTCAGTATTGTTCGAAGCCGATAATGGTAAAGAAGTAAAGGCGAAAATATCACAGCATATTATCCCCGACATCGTACTGCTGGACGTAAACATGCCCGACATGGACGGCTTTGAAACCGCCCGCTGGATCTATACCACGCATCCCCAGGTCAAGATCCTGGCCTTATCGATGTTCAGCGACGAAAACACCATCATCAAAATGCTGCGCTTCGGTGCAAAGGGCTTCGTGCTCAAAAGCGTTGACCCTGAAAAGCTCAAGGAAGCGCTGGACTCAGTAATGGAAAAAGATTTCTACCTGTCTGATTTCATTTCAGAAAAAATACTGAGCGGCCTGCACAAGAACGTGGACATACAGGAAGAAGCCGTTTCGCTGACGGCAAAAGAAAAAGAGTTCCTGAAACTGGTTTGCTCAGAGATGACCTATAAAGACATTGCCGAGAAGATGTTCGTAAGCCACCGCACGGTGGACGATTACCGCAATTCGCTCTTCGAAAAACTAAAAGTGCGTAGCCGGGTGGGATTGGTGATGTATGCCATCAAGCATCATTTAGTGGAATTATAATAATCAGTAATTAAATAATTATTGATTATTGCAACAGTTTCCACGCGTAAGCAATCTGACCGGCATGGTAAATATCGTGATGCACCACTCCGTATAACAAGGTCCTGAAATTGTATTTCCTTTCATTTACTGGTTCGGACAAGATGGAATCGTTGAACTGTTCCATAGCGGCGATCAGCTGCTGTTGGCTTTCTTCCAGCATTTGCAGTCCGCGGTTCCAGGTTTCGATGCTGGTGTGATCGAGCGTACGCCAGTCGATCTTGTCAAAATAGGCCGCGTCCTTTCCTTCCTCGGGTTTCAACCTGCTGATGGTGAATTCGCGCCAGGTTACCATGTGATACACCAGCTCTGCGATACTATGCGAATTTTCCGAAGGTTTTTTTAAACCCATTTCAGGGCTTACTTCGCTTAACAAGGATCTTATGGACCTGCCATGCCAGGGATTGCCTTCGAAGGTGTCCTTTAATTGAGAAATGATGTATTGAATTTGCTTGTTCTCCATCTTATTTGCTCAGGTGCATACTGCGTTCCTTGTACAATTGCCTGAAGTAAGGGTCGCGCAGGTCTTTGATGAAACGTATGGCTTCGCCGGTAGATTTCATTTCTGGGCCCAATTCGCGGCTAACGCCCGGGAATTTTTCAAAGCTGAACACGGGCTCTTTGATGGCGTATCCTTTCAGGCGCTTTACAAATTTAAAGTCAGACAGCTTGTTTACGCCCAGCATCACCTTGGTAGCGATGTTGAGGTAAGGTATCTGGTATGCTTTCGCAATGAACGGCGTGGTGCGCGATGCGCGTGGGTTGGCTTCTATCACATATACCTTTCCGTCTTTAATGGCGAACTGGATATTGATGAGCCCGCGGATGTTGAGCCTGAAGGCTATCCTGCGTGCGTATTCTTCCATGGTTTCTACTACCAGTGGAGACAGGTTGAACTGCGGCAGCACGGCATTGCTGTCGCCGCTGTGAATGCCCGCGGGTTCTATGTGCTCCATTACGCCCATTACGTGAAATTGCTCTCCATCGCAAATGGCGTCTATTTCGGCTTCCTGGCAACGGTCGAGGAAGTGGTCGATCAGGATCTTATTGCCGGGTATGTGCTTCAGCAGGCTGATCACTGCTTTTTCCAGCTCTTCATCGTTGATAACAATCCGCATTCTTTGCCCGCCCAGTACATAGCTCGGGCGAACCAGCACGGGATATCCCACTTTTTTGGCCACCTCGGTAGCCTGGTCAACCGTAAAGGCTGTTCCATATTCCGGATAGGGAATGTTCAGCTCTTTTAGCATGTCGCTGAAACGGCCGCGGTCTTCCGCTATGTCCATGTTGTCGTAACTGGTTCCTACGATTCGGATGCCTTTCTTGTGCAGGCGCTCTGCGAGCTTCAACGCGGTTTGCCCGCCCAACTGCACAATTACGCCATCAGGCTTTTCGTGCTCTACTATCTCCCATAGATGTTCCCAGAACACGGGTTCGAAGTAAAGCTTGTCGGCCATGTCGAAATCAGTAGAAACGGTTTCGGGATTGCAATTGACCATGATGGATTCATAGCCGCATTCCTTAATGGCCAGCAGCCCGTGCACGCAGCAATAATCGAATTCGATACCCTGTCCTATGCGGTTAGGGCCCGAGCCCAGCACGATGATCTTCTTCTTATTGCTTACAATGCTTTCGTTGGAGCCGCCATGCTCGAAGCTGGAATAGAAGTAAGGTGTTTTGGCCTCGAATTCCGCGCTGCAGGTGTCCACCATCTTGTATACGCGGGTAAAGCCCGCAGCCTTGCGCATCTGGTAGATATCTTCATCGCTGCCATCCTGCATGATCAGTGATATCTGCTGGTCGCTGAAGCCCATCAGCTTGGCCTGTTTCAACAATTCGAGGGGGAGGGTGTTGAGCTTGTATTTGGCAATTTCCTTTTCAAGGTCTACTATCTTGTTAATCTCGTTCACAAACCAGCGGTCGATGCCGGTGGCCTTTGAAATGGTATTCACCGAAACGCCCTGCATCAATGCATCCTTAATGCGGAAGACGCGGTCCCATTTCGGTATTTTAATGTATTCTATCAGCTCCTCGGCCGACATCTGGCTCTTTGTATAATTGCCCAGGCCCACGGCATTGTTCTCCAGGCTTTGCGTGGCTTTCTGCAGGGCTTCGGCATAGCTGCGGCCGATGGACATTACCTCGCCCACGCTTTTCATTTGAAGGCCCAGCGTATCATTGGCGCCACGGAACTTATCGAAGTTCCAACGGGGCATTTTCACGATCACGTAATCCAATGCGGGCTCAAAATAAGCAGAAGTAGTTTGCGTGATCTGGTTCTTGAGTTCATCCAAATTATATCCTATGGCGAGCTTGGCGGCCACTTTGGCGATGGGATAACCCGTTGCCTTGGATGCCAGCGCCGACGAACGGCTTACCCTTGGATTGATCTCTACCGCAATAATGTCTTCCGTATCGGGATTCAATGCGAACTGTACGTTACAGCCGCCTGCGAAATTGCCAAGGCTGCGCATCATCAGGATGGCTTTGTTACGCATTTCCTGGAAGGCGGTATCGCTTAGGGTCATGGCCGGGGCCACCGTTATGGAATCGCCGGTGTGCACGCCCATGGGGTCCACGTTCTCCACGGTACAAATGATGGCAACGTTGTCATTCTTATCTCTTAGCAGCTCCAGCTCAAATTCCTTCCAGCCTACCACTGCCTTTTCTACCAGCACTTCGTGTATGGGCGATGCGGAAAGTCCTCTTTCCAGCGCGGGCTCCAGTTCCTCTTTGGTATGAACGAAACCGCCGCCTGTGCCGCCGAGGGTATACGATGGACGGATCACCAAGGGAATGCCTATCTGCTGGGCGAACTCTTTTCCTTCGAGCAGGGAGTTGGCCGTACGGGACGGAGCTACCGGCACTTTGATCTTTACCATCAGCTGCCGGAACTTCTCGCGGTCTTCAGCGGTTTCTATCGCATCGATGTCCACGCCGATCATCCGCACGTTGTATTCTTCCCAAATACCCAGCTCGTGTGCTTCTTTGGCAAGGTTCAGGGCGGTTTGTCCGCCCATGGTGGGCAAAACGGCATCAATCTGGTTTTCCTCGAGTATTTGCTGAATGCTTTCGACTGTAAGGGGCAGCAGGTATACTTTATCGGCCATCATGGGGTCCGTCATGATGGTAGCGGGATTGCTATTGATCAGGATCACCTTAATCCCTTCTTCACGGATACTGCGGGCTGCCTGGGAACCTGAATAATCAAATTCACAAGCTTGTCCGATGATGATGGGTCCGGAACCGATGATGAGCACTGATTTGATAGAATTGTCTTTGGGCATGGGTGGGAAAGTTCAAAACTGCGCAAAAGTAACATAAAAAATAAAAAAACCTCAGCCACCCTGGCCGAGGTTGATGAACTTCCGAGGTAAATACTGTTGAAATTAATTCTTATGGAAGGCTGCCAATTCGATATCATCCAGCATCACTTCTCCGGGTTGAAGGGTTTTCTTCGCAGCCATCTGACGTTTATCTTCATAACGGCTTTTGATCTTATACACCCATTTCTGCCTGGCTTCG